>SCPO01000001.1_pt1:3380000-3790106 | contig 3790106 bp, 3115 predicted proteins | sample 6106821 | NCBI WGS metagenome assembly SCPO01 (sample SAMN10720448, study PRJNA508395) | human gut metagenome | isolation source: Participant 2 stool, 0 month | host: Homo sapiens | collected 2017 | reverse complement strand
TTCACGGATTTGTGCACGATGTCGCTATTGGCGTAGCGCCTTATCTGGGCTGAGGCTTCCTCGAAGAGATGGTTCAGCTGCTCATCGCTGGTGCCCGGCTTGCAATATTTCAATTCCACGATGTAAGAATCTTCTATGTCCTTATAGATGTCGCAGAGGGGCAGCAGGAAGATGTCGGCATAACCGCCATCGTTGTCAAGTTCAGAAATAGGACGGTAGAACTTGCATTGGCTCGTCATCGCCAGAGTGAAACCATGAACGTAGGCTTCGCCCTTCTGCTTGTCGCGCTGGGAGGAGAAGCGCTTCAGACAATCGGCTATGTAGGCAAAGTAGGGCTTGAATGCGCCTTCGTAAGCCAACTTGCTCTCCAGCTGGGTCTTGTCGTATTGCTCAAAGGTGAGGTCGTCCTCTTTGTAAGTATCCAGCAGATAGGTGTACATCTGGTCGCGCACCACCTCGTTGGGAACCACAAAGCGGGTATTGCCCTGGTAGGTGCCGTCTATCGTTACCATGCCGAAATAGAAGAGCAGACTCAGGAAATTATCTGGGTCGTTGATGCGCTCGGCAGGGAATTTCTCCATCAGGGTTCCCGTGGTGAATCCCCTGGTCACGATATCCTGTATGATGCTGGCATCGTGGGCAAACTCCTTGTCATGGCGGATGAGCATGCGAATCTTGTCGTAGTCGATGCGGATGTTGGTTTCCACCAGTTTCTTCGGAATATCATAATCGTTGCGGATGTAATTATCTACAAAGTAGAGCACCATCACGGAGTTGTACATGGTTGTGTTGCCGTACTTTTCTTCTGAGAAGCAATAATTGTCGTACCATGGCTTCATCACTTCTATCAGCTCATCCACGCTATGGCGGAATGGCAGCACGCTGGCGTAATAAGCCAGCATCTGGCGCACTTCCTCCTCGGTGAATCCCACCATTTCGTTGAACTCCGGAGACAGGGAATAGTTGGTACCGATGTTGAAACCGCTGGTCAGATCGTCCATTGTTACGGGACTTACTCCTGTAACGAAAACTCTGCCCAGTGAATCTCCTGCGGCTCCCTTGATTGTGTCGAAGAAATGTCGTAGATATCCCTCACCGTGAGTCTGCTCGCGGTATCGTTTTTCATGCTCCTTGTGGGCAAGAATCTGATTGGTAAAGTGGTCGTATTCGTCGATGAAGAGATAAATCTTCAAGCCTGCTTCAGCACATTTGTCGCATAGAAATCCCAATTGGGCAACGGCATCTTCCTTTTGGTTCATCTCTTCCTTTATGTCCGGTGGCAAAAGGTGGGCGTATCTGCTGCAGAAGGAATTGAACTTGTTGTTGCAATGGGCATCAAGTCCTTTTTTATAATTATCCAATCCTGCTGAAATCATGGCAAAATTCAGGTGAAGGATGAGATAGCTGTTGCGTTCAGGGGTAGGATTCTCTCCGATGTAAAGCTTGCCGAAGAGGCTTTCAAACTTATCCTTCTTGTTGATGTCGTAATAGTTTTCGAGCATGGAGAGGGTAAGGCTCTTGCCGAAACGGCGAGGGCGAATGAAGAAGAAATACATGTTAGATTCTTCTATTTTCTCTATGAATGGGGTCTTGTCAACATAGTAACAATCTCTTTCCATTACATCCTCAAAGTTCTGCATTCCGTAAGGGATGCGCTTGCGATAGATTCGCTTTTGTCTTTCTATTTTTGCCATAATCGAAACCTGCTTTTTGTTTTTATGCCGCAAAGTTAAGATTATTATTTGGAATAAGCAAAGTTTTCGGGGCTTTTTCTTGGTGGTTTATCAGAAAATGAGTAGTTTTGTGGGCGTGAATCAAATAGATAACGAATAAGACAATGGATAAGACAACGACTCAAATTACGATGCTCGGAACGGGAAATGCTACGGTTTCCCAGATTTATAATACCTGTTTTGTGCTCCAAACTCCCAGCACCCTGATGCTGGTGGATGCGGGCGGAGGAAACGGAATACTGGCGCAGCTGAAGAAGATAAATGTTCAGATTTCTGACATTCATCACCTCTTCGTTACCCATGCGCATACCGACCATGTGCTGGGGGGAATCTGGGTAATCCGAATGGTGGCACAATGTAAGGGATATGAGGGATTGCTGCATGTGTATGGAAACGATAAGGTGATAAAGGTGATCAAGACCATCATCGACATGATTCTTGCCAAGAAGCAACTGGCTAAGGTGGCTGAAAGGGTGGTGTTCCATCAGTTGGAAGATGGCGATTGCTTCGAAGTGGGGGATATGAAGTTGGAATGCTTTGATATTCAGTCTACTAAGGAAAAACAGTTCGGATTCCGAGCAGAGTTGCCTTCTTCTGATGAATCGGATAAGCCTTTGGTCTTGGCGTGCCTGGGTGATGAACCTTATAACGAGCAGAACCGACGCTACATAGTGGGGGCTGACTGGATGATGTGTGAGGCGTTTTGTCTCTATGCCGACCGCGATACGTTCAAGCCTTATGAGAAATGCCACAGTACGGCGCTTGATGCCGGAAAACTGGCGGAGGAACTGGGCGTGAAGAATCTTATCCTGTATCATACGGAGGAGAAAACACTCGCTAATCGTAAAGAAAATTATACTCGTGAAGCTGCCGAGAACTTCAAGGGTAGAATCTTCGTTCCGGATGATTTGGAGGTGATAGAGCTGTAGAATTTCTTTCTTTATAATTGTGGGCTTAATCAGTTTTGATCCGGTAGGAAAATCTTGGTTACTTCCCGCTCTCCGAAATCTATCATGGCGTTGAAGAGACTCACTTTTTCCGCCTTTCTGAGGTTTTCTAGTGTGAGGTCGGCTTCCAGGATGATGCCGGCTTCCAGGAGCTGGGCACGTTTGGTTCCCTGGAGCAGGGGATGCTTGGGGGTGAGCCATCTGTTGCCATCAAAAAGGGCGAGATTGGTGAAGGAGGTATCGGTAATGAGCCCGTTCTTTACAATGATGATTTCATCGCAATCGTCCTTCTGGGCTACCAGGGCGTTGAGCGCACTTCGGTCTGTGCTCTTATAGGTGTAGTCGATATTATTATCCTCTACCACCTTGAGGGAATGAATCTCCTTCATCTTGTAGGGGGCGTACTCGATGGCTTCCACGCCCTGGGTGCCATAAACCACTCGTGCCTTGTAAAGGTTCATTTCCTCTTTTGGGGAAATGAGGGATGAGAGTTTTATTTCTTCAGATGCGAGGGTTGGAAAGAACCTGCGGATGGTTCTCTCCATTCTTGCCTGATGATAGGGTAGGGCTAGAGCCTTGCCGTTTTTGATCTTTATTGTTTCTATAAATTGCTGTTTCATAATCTCTTTTATTTTTTCTAAGATGAAAGGTGGATTTAAAACGGAAGATAGATTTTCTGAATCACTTCCTCGTATTCCCTCCGGCAATCGCTCTTCGAAGTGATGCCGCCGCCTGCCTTGAAATACAATTTTCGGCTTTTCTTCGGCTTCTTTCCTTCGTTTGCCTTGAAATTCTTTTCTCCGTCGGCTTCAAAATCAACCGGCGAAGTTTCTTCTTCTATGAATCTTATCATGACGGCAGAGTTGAGTTCGCCCTGGTCGTAGATTCCCATGATGCCCGTGTAGAAGCCGCGGTCGTAGCCTTCTGCCTCTTGGATAATCTGCATGGTTTTATCTTTCGGGGCACCCGTGATGGAACCGGCTGGGAGCTGGGCATCGAGGATTTCGCCCAGATGGTGCGGGTAATCTTCGGGCAGGCGACCGCTGATTTCTGAACTGGTTTGCAGGATGTCGCCCTTGTTGGTGTGCAGCACGTCGACGTAACGGTATTTATCTACCCTTACATCTTCTGCCACCCGGCTCAGGTCGTTTCTTATCAGATCTACGATGGTGGCGTGTTCTGCCGCCTCTTTCCGGTCTTCCATCAGCAGCTTTTCGGCATTGGGGAGGGATGCATCCAGGGTTCCCTTCATGGGATAGGAGTAGATTCTTCCGCCCTTGATTCTGACGAAGGTTTCGGGCGAAAAGCAGACGAAGGGGGTGAGATTCTCTTCTATGTTCTCTTCTTTCAGATGAGCTTTATCTTCTGCTTGAGTTCTCTTTCTTCTGAGCAGCAGTTTATACTTCCCTTTTGCACGATGGAAAATTTCTTCTAATGAAAGATTGCAGCTTACGGGAACCCGGTTGGTGAGATTCGTAAGATAGCTGTTGCCCGCCATAATGTTGCTCTTCACGATGTTGAAGCTTCGCTCATAATCGTTATAAAGGGGCGGGGTTATCTGCCAAGAAATAGGAGAGTCCAAAGGAGTTTCTTTGAAAAACTTTTTCTCCGAAATCTCCTTTGGAATCTCCCTTGAAATCTCCTCGTAAATTCTTTTAGAATCCCCCATTTCTTTCGAATGGTTTTCTCTCCAGTTACCTCTTCCTTCGAAATCGAAGAGGCATTCTTCGGGATTTATATCTGATAGCTTGCGGATGAAGGCCTCGTCTGCCTGGTAGTTGATGACAAAGAGAAAAGGCTCTTTCTGGCTTGCCAATCGGTTGATTTTATCTATGATTTTCTGTTTCATGTCTGCAAAGATACTGCTTTTATTTAGAAAGACAAAAGATTGGTTACAGATTTTTGTTTGATGGGACGTCTTCTCCACACGCCCTGATCAGGGCGTGTGGAGCATATTTAATAGGCTTTCACTGCCTTTTTTAATACGCTTCTCCCTGCTCTATTTCTTCCTGCGTAATGCGCTTGCGGTCGATAGCGCGCCAGGCAAAGACGATGTAGGCGAGCACGAACGGGATGAGGAGGGAAACTATCGCCATGGTGCGGAGCGTGAACTCGCTGCTGCAACTGTTGGCGAGAGTGAGCGAACTCTGAAGGTCGATGTTAGATGGATAGTAGGCGGTATTGTTCCAGCCGGCTATCAGCAGCAGAACCAGCACGGTAAGCACGGTTCCGATGCCCGTAAACCAGATTCCCTTTCTATACTGCACGCTCCTCGATGACTTGAAAATGCCGAAAAGAACGACTACTACACCTATTAATAATATTACAAGCAAGATTGGCATCTCCAGGAGATTGTGAAGATACTTCATACTCTCAATCGTAATGCCGGAAGAAGAAGTGCTGAATCCATCTTTTACCAGCAATCTGATGAGGAATGGCAGGAAGAACAATAGGAAGAGGAGGGCATTCCATGGCAACTGGCGGGTGCAGCGCTCCTGAATCTGCTGGTGCTCGATGTTGTTCTTGATGTAGAGCATGCCCAGAATACGGGCTAGCATCAGTACGGCAAGTCCCAGCACTACGTTCCATGGGTCGAGCAGGGCATCAAGACCATGGCTGGCATTTGCCCAGCGGCTGATGACGGGTTGCAGACTGTTGGTAATATTGCCCTTGTCTATCAGGAAATTGCTGCCGTTGAAGAAGGTGGCTACGGCTCCGCCAAGAAGCAGCGGACCCACGATGCCGTTGATAATGAGGCAGATCTGAAAGGTCTTCGGTCCAAGAAAATTACCTATCTTGTTCTGGAATTCATAGCTCACGGCTTGAATCACAAATGAGAACAGGATAATCATCCACAGCCAGTAGGCTCCGCCGAAACTGGTGCTGTAGAACAATGGAAACGAGGCGAAGAAGGCTCCGCCGAAGGTGACGAGCGTGGTGAAGGTGAACTCCCATTTTCGTCCCGTAGAGTTGATGATGAGGCGACGCTCCTCTTCCGTTTTTCCCAAACAGAATATCAAGGTGTTGGCTCCCTGTACAAACATGAGAAACACCAGCAGGGCTCCTAATAATGATACGAGGAACCACCAGTATGATTGCAAAAATTCGTATCTCATAATGCTAATGTCATAAAGTTAATTCATAATCTTAAGTTTATCATCTTAAGCTTTTATTCATATTCCGGTCCTTTCTTAATCTGCTTCACCAGGATGCTGATTTCCACGGCAAGCATGGTAGTGAAGAGTGCCAGGAAGATGAAGAAGGTGGTGGCCACGCTGCCTGCTTCGATGTCGGAGATGGCGGCACTTACTGGCAGCAGGTCTTGGATGGTCCAAGGCTGGCGACCGATTTCTGCTACTATCCAGCCCGATTCTGAGGCGATGTAAGCCAGCGGAATCATGATGATGGCGGAAATGAGGAACCATCGGTATTGGGCGATTTCCTTCTTATAGACCAGGAATAGGCTGAGGGCGAAGAAGAGAATGAGCAGGCAGCCTACTCCCACCATCAGGCGGAAGGCGTAGAAGCAGATCGGGATGCTCGGTACCAGTTCTTTGGCGTCCTTGATGTAACCATATCCGAAGTATTTCATATTCTCCCTGAGGATAGGGAGCTGGTCTTTCGCCTTCGTTTCGCGATAGGTTTTCAGGGCAACTATCGCCTTCTTGCCCCGGGCTATCTTTTCCTGCACGGATGGTTCCCGGGTGCCATCCTCTTTAGTGTAACCCTTGATAATATCGTTTACGCCAGGCACGTAGCCATCGGCTGTGCGGGTGGCTAAGAACGAGAGCATGTTGGGGATGGCGATGCGCATGGCTGGCTCCTGCTCGTTTTCGTAATCGGGCTGCCGGAAGGGATGAACGGCTGCTATCGCCGTGAGGCTTTCGCCGTTTCCACCATTATATAATGCTTCCATCGCAGCCAGTTTCATCGGCTGCACCTGTGCCACCTGGTAGGCAGAGTTGTCGCCGGTCATCGCAGCCAGCAGGGTGGCGATGAGTCCTACTCCGGCACCCATCTTGATGCTCGCCTTCGCCAGTTGGGTTTCTCTCTTCTTCAGGAGATACCAGCAGCTTACGGCTACTACGAAGGTGGCGCCGATGATCCAGGAGGAAGTAACGGTATGGGTGAACTTGTTGATGGCGAATGGCGAGAGTGCCACATCCATAAACGAAGTCATCTCGAAGCGCATGGTATCGGGATTAAATTCCTGTCCCACCGGATACTGCATCCAGGCGTTGGCTACGAGAATCCACCAGGCAGAAATGGTGGCGCCAAGTCCCGTGAGCCAGGTAGAGGCAAGGTGGAAGCCCCGGCTCACCTTATCCCAGCCGAAGAACATTACGGCTACGAAGGTGCTCTCCATGAAGAATGCCAGGATGCCTTCGATGGCTAGGGGAGCGCCGAACACGTCGCCCACGAACCAGGAGTAGTTGCTCCAGTTGGTGCCGAATTCAAATTCCAGGATGATGCCTGTGGCAACGCCCATGGCGAAGTTGACGCCAAAGAGTTTTTGCCAGAAACGGGTTACGTGCTTCCAGAACGGCTTGTTGGTGCGGTAGTAGCATGTTTCGGCGATGCCCATGATTACTGCCAGTCCCAGGGTGAGCGGCACGAACAGCCAATGGTAGATGGCCGTGAGTGCGAATTGCGCCCTCGACCAGTCGATGGTCGCTGATGTAATGTCTAACAATAGATTTGTCATCATAGTTGAATGGTTTTAGAATTGTTATTATATAATATTTTTGTATTTCTTTCGATGTGAAGGTTGCGGGGATTCAGAGTCTTATCTGTTCAGAATTTCCTTGGAAACGAAGCCAGCCTTGTCTCCGTTCTTGGCATTCGTATTGATAAAATCTGGAAAGAAAAAGAGCTTGAGCACCAGGAAGATGATGGCAAGCTTGATGAGGATGACAGCCCAGAGCGTCTTGCCCAGGGTCATCGTCCTGAAACCATCGTAATAGAGATGGAAAATCCGGGACAGCAGTCCTTGTTTCATCGGTTTTACATCCGTTTTCATCAGGTTTTTATCCTTTTTCTTCTGCATAAGCACTCCTTCTTAAAAAAATCTGCTGCAAATCTACAATAAAATTATGTAACTACCAAATATTTTCTTGAAAAAGTTACAAAAAGATTGCTTTCAGGTATCCCATAAGGGAGTTATTTTAAAGTTTTTCTTTTTTTTTATGGAATAAGGCTTGCCGTTTCATCAGAATTTATTATCTTTGTCCCCTAAAACATAGAAACATTTTAATCAGAAATAATGATGAATATAGAATCAGTTAGAGAGTATTGCCTCTCGCTTCCCCTCGTAGCCGAGGCTTTTCCTTTTGATGAGCAGACCTTGGTGTTTCGCATTTTGGGCAAGATCTTTGCCTGTGTTGACCTGGAGCGCCCCGAGTGGGTTACGATGAAATGTAATGCCGATTACGCCCTCGAACTCCGGGAAGTGCATCCCGAAATAGAAGGCGCATGGCATTGGAATAAGAAATACTGGAATCAGGTAAACCTTTATGGCACGCTGGAAGATGATTTCATCCAGGCCCTGATTCGCCACAGTTATTCCGAAGTGGTGAAGAAACTCAAGAAAAAGGAGCGGATGGAGCATCCGGAAATGCTGGATGTGAAGGAATAGGGAGAATTATTCATTTTTTCTGTAGTTTGGGTAATGCGTGTTTTCAAGATTCTTCGTATCTTTGCACCCAGAAATCATAATTAAAACTATAAGAAAATGTATATTGAGAAAATAAAGTCGCCAGCCGACTTGAAGAAGCTGGATTTGAAGGAGTTGCAGGTGGTGGCTGATGAAACCAGACAGGCTGTGCTGAACCGTGTAAGCAAACATGGCGGTCATGTGGGACCAAACCTGGGATTCGTGGAGGCTACCGTGGCGCTTCACTACGTTTTTAATGCACCAAAGGATAAGCTCGTGTTTGACGTAAGCCACCAATGCTATCCGCATAAGGTGCTCACCGGACGAGCTGCGGGATTCCTCGGCGATGTGGATGACATGAATGCCATTTCGGGCTATTCTTCTCCTGCCGAATGTCCTGAGTATGATAACTTTGAGGTGGGGCATACTTCTACTTCCGTGAGTCTTGCCACCGGTTTGCAGAAGGCGCGCGACGTCAAGGGTACCGATGAGAACATCATCGCCATTATCGGCGACGGATCCCTTTCGGGCGGCGAGGCTTTCGAGGGACTGGATGAGGCTTCGGAACTCGGCACGGGCATCGTCATCGTGGTGAACGACAACGAAATGTCTATCGCCGAAAATCATGGCGGAATCTACAAGAACCTGCGTGCCTTGCGCGAGAGCAACGGCACCTGCGAGCACAACTGGTTCAAGGCGTGGGGCTTTGAATACAAGTATCTGGAAGAGGGTAACGACATCGAAAAACTCATCCAGGTTTTCGAGAGCGTGAAGGATACGAATAAGCCTACCGTGGTTCACATTCACACAGAGAAAGGTCATGGATTTGCGCCAGCCGTAGCCAATAAGGAGGCTTGGCATTGGGGAATGCCTTTCAATTTGGAAGACGGTTCGCGACCAAGAAGGAATGCCGATGGAATCCTCCCGGAGGTTGCTCCGACAGAGGATTACGGTACATTATTCTCTGACTGGATGCTCAGCGAGATGAAGCAGGATAAGACCCTCATCGCTGTAACCGCCGGTACTCCTACCGCAGGTGGCTTTACTGCCGATAAGCGCCAACTGGCTGGCAAGCAGCACATCGATATGGGAATCGCCGAAGAGCAGGCGGTGGCCATGATTTCGGGAATGGCGAAGGGTGGATTGCATCCTGTCTGGACCGTTTACAGCACCTTTATCCAACGTACCTACGACCAGATAGCGCAAGACCTCTGCATCAATTCCAACCCAGCCGTAATCAACGTGGTAGGAGGCGGAGTGAACTCGATGAACGACATCACCCACATCTGCCTTTTCGATATTCCGATGCTCTGCAGCATTCCGGGGCTCATCTATCTGGCTCCAACCACCTGCGAGGAGTATTTCGCCATGCTCCGCTGGAGCATTCTGCAGGATAAGAAACCTATCGCCATCCGCGTGCCAAGCAATGGCGTGGTTCATACGTCAGAAGCCGTTGATGCTGAATATGGTTACGAGGCAAAGTACAAGGTAATGCACCAGGGCGAGAAGGTGGCAGTCATCGCCGCCGGTTCGTTCTATCAGAAGGGCGAGAATGTAGTCCGCCTGTTGGCTGATAAGGGCATCGATGCTACGCTCATCAATCCACGTTATCTGAACGAGGTGGATGCCGAGACGCTGGATAGCCTGAAAGCAAACCATCAGTTGGTGGTAACCCTGGAGGATGGTTCGAAGGATGGCGGTTTCGGCGAGCGTATCGCCTCTTACTATGGCACTTCAGAAATGAAGGTGATGGTGGGCGGCATCAGGAAGGGACTCTACGACAGATACGATGTGAAGGAGTTGCTTTCGGATAATCGCCTGCTCGATGAGCAGATTGTGGAAGACATCTTGTTAGTAATTAATGATTAGTTAGACGGCATAGTTAGTTTTTATTTGACGAGAAATCCAAGCCGGAGAATCATCTCTAGCTTGGATTTCTTCTGTTTTATCATCGAATGTTTGTCTTAATCTCAGTCATTTTCCCTGTCATTATCTCAATCATCATCATCGTCATCATCATCATCATCCCAATCTCTATCGTGCTTCCACTTCTTGTCGTGCTTGTGATACTTGTGATGCTTGCACGGCTTTCCTGGTCCATAAGTTACATGGGTTCCGCCTGGCCATCCTGGTCTTCCGTAGCTGCACTCAGGGCGAGGGCGGCGCTTGTCGTGTCCCCAGTTATACTTTGGATACTTGGTGTAAATATGGTGAACATACACATGATTCTGCCAGCCGATAGGGCGATAGAAATAGTAAGAGTCCTTGAATCTCTTCCATTGTCTGGCGGTCATCATGCGCTTGAGCTGCTTGTTGCGGTAATGCCAGCCGTAGGCATCGATGTCGCGATAGCTTCGGATGCCATTGAGATAATTGAGATTGATGTTCAGGATGCTGTTGCGCTGGGCGCTGCTCAATCCCAGTTCCACCACCATCTTATCTGTGATAAAACGGGCTTCTGCCTGAATATTTGTCAGTCTCTGAGCATTCATAGATGTAATCATCATCCATACTGCTACCAATGTCATAATCATTCTTTTCATAACTATCTTCTCTTTAAAGGTTTATTACTGCATTTATTTATTTCTGGTGCAAAGATAGGGAGAATAGCTGAAAACAACAAGGGGAAAACCATAAACCAGCGTATGATTTTCCCTAAAAGCATCGGGGGAAACTCCCGTAATAAAATTGTAGTATCTTTTATCTGCTAATTAAAATCCTTGTAACCTCATTGACACATAATACCCCTACCTTTGCACCCGAAATTTAACAGGAATTACCCCGAAAGGGGAAATCTTTAATAAAGGTATTATAGAAAGGTATTATAGTTAGATAAAGAAAAATGGAAAAGAAAGTATCGGGTAAGCATAGTAGCATGAATGGCTTTGCTATGATGAAAGGTAGAGTAGCTACTGTAGTTTTGGCTTCGGCTTTATTGTTGGGCGGAGGTTTGACTGCACAGGCGCAAAACGCAGCATTAACAACCTGCTCTCAGAGTGCAGCAACCGCTATTCCGCAGGATCCTAACTGGAAGGCGAATGCTGCCGAATGGCAGAAACTGAAGGGTGAAATCACCCTCTACATGACCAATGATATGGGTCGAAACGGCTACTACGACCAGAAGCCTATCGCCGAACTGATGGGCGAGATGGCGGGTACGGTAGATCCTGAATGCGTACTTGCCGTGGGCGACATCCACCATTTCAATGGCGTGGCTTCCCCCCAGGACCCTCTGTGGCTTACCAATTACGAATATGTTTATTCTCATCCAGACCTGATGCTCGACTGGTTCCCGGTTTGTGGAAACCATGAGTATCGTGGTAATACTCAGGCTTTTATGGACTATGGTAAGGTGAGCCGACGCTGGATGATGCCAGCCAAATATTACACCAAGGTGTTCGACCACAAGGGAACTACCATCCGTGTCATCTTCCTCGACACCACACCTCTTATCGATTCTTATCGCAAGGCGTCAGAAAAATATCCTGATGCCTGCAAGCAGGATGCAGAGGCTCAGCTCTCCTGGCTCGACGAAACCCTGAAGAATGCCAAGGAAGACTGGATCATCGTGGTAGGTCATCATCCTATCTACGCCTACACCGAGAAGAAGGAGAGTGAGCGACTCGACATGCAGAAGCGCCTTCTTCCTATCCTCCATAAATATAATAATGTGGCGATTTATGCCTGCGGCCATATCCACAACTTCCAGCACATCCAGAAGAAGGGCGACAACATCGACTACGTAGTCAATTCCTCTTCATCTCTGGCTCGTCCTGTGAAGCCTATCGATGGCACTGTGTTCTGCAGTCCAGCCGATGGTTTCTCTGTATTTACAGCAGATAAGAAGCAGCTGAGAATGTCGATGATTGACAAGGATGGAAAAATCATCCACACGGTTTTAAAGGTAAAAAAGTAAAAGGAGCTTTTTTGCGAAAAGAAACGAATGAAGATTTCAATAGCGATATAGATGAAAAGAATTTTACTGAGTGCGGCGCTTCTAGCCGCTGCGACTACCTCCATCCAGGCACATACGCTGGATGGTATAGTCAAGGATAACAAAACGGGTGAACCCCTCATCGGAACCGTAATCCGAGTAAAGGAGCTGCCCAACGTGAGTACCACCACTGGACTTGATGGTACTTTCACCCTGAATGAATTGCCTGATAAAGGCAAGTTTACCATCATCGTTTCCTACATGTCGTACAAGACCAGGGAGATGGTAGTAGATGTGGCTAAGAAAGACAAGGTGGATATTCCGATGGATGAAGACCTGAAGCAGTTGGGCGAAGTGGTGGTTACCGGTCATCGTGAATACCGCAGCGACCGAAGCGCCATAGAAACCGTGAAGAATGCCGGCAACGTGCTCAACGTGATGAGCCAGCAGAGCATCCAGCTTTCGCCTGATGTCAACGTGGCAAGCGTTCTGCAGCGAGTATCGGGTGTAACCATGGAGCGTGATGCATCGGGCGAGGCTTCCTACGCCATCCTCCGAGGCATGGACAAGCGCTACAACTACACCCTGGTAAACGGCGTGAAGATTCCAAGTCCGGATGATAAAAACCGTTACATTCCGTTGAATATCTTCCCTTCTGATCTGATGGATCGCCTCGTGGTATCCAAGTCTTTGACGGCTGATATGGAAGGCGATGCAGCCGGTGGCGTGGTGGATATGGTGATGAAGGATGCGCCATCCCACTTCCAGATTCTGGCGAATGCAGCCATCGGAGCAAGTGATTATTTCTGGAAGGATGGCAGAGATTATCTTACCAGCAACCGCTCTGATTATACAAAGAAGGCTCCTTACGAGGCTTTCGGAAAAGACTACAAGGCGCAGATGAGTGATTTCAAGAAAGGCCCTGTTCAGCTGAAGAGTCATTCCATGCCATCTCCTAACTTCATCGGAGGTTTGAGCATCGGCAACCGCTTCTGGAACGACCGCCTGGGCGTGATGCTTGCCGGAAGCGTGCAGAATACTTTCCGTGGCACCGAGCGCACCTACAATTCCGTAAAGATGGCTTCGGGCGAGCAGGCAATGTACATTTCCAATCTGCAACATCGCTACTACAGCATCCATGATCTTACCACGGGTGCTCATGCCAAGATAGATTTAACCCTGCCTGGCCACAAGCTGGAATGGTACAACATGTATGTGCGCACCAATTCCAAGGGCATCAGATACAATAACAGTGTCAACACCGAATATATCGGAGCCGACAGCTATACCCAGGACGATGAGGTGCGCTCTCTCTCAACCACCCAGAGCATCTTCGCCACTAACCTGAAGGGTACGCATCATCTTACCAAGGATTTTACCGTAGATTGGTCGGGCGTATTTTCGCAGGCAAAGGAGGAAGATCCGGACAGAACCTACGTAACCCTGACGAATACCGTGAGCAGAAAAGCCGAGAATGGCGGCGATGCCGTTTCGGGTTCCATCTGGGATGCCAATAAGAATATCATTAAGACCCTGCCTAAGGGTGCCGAGCGCCGGTTCCAGCACAACAAGGATACCGACTGGGCAGGCTACATCAACCTTTCTTACGATACCCATTTCGCCAACGATGTGGAGGCTCTCTGGAAGGCGGGTGCGCAGTATCGCAGAAAAGAACGCAGCAATAGATATTATTCTTACATCTTCAATCCTGCCGACATCTCGCAGACGATGGATGGAAACGGATTAGAGCAGTATGCCAATATAGATTGGGTTTGCAAAACTCCTTATTCTCAGGCTTCGCAGCTCAACTACGATTCCAAGGAGCACATCGGAGGCGCCTACGCCATGGTAACCCTGAAGAGCGAGGTAGGTGAACTGAATGCCGGTTTCCGTGCCGAGCATACCAACCAGATTTACACCATGCTCCAGCACTTCCGTAACATGGGGCAGGTGGGCGAGCAGAGCTACTGGGATTATCTGCCATCTGCATCCATCAAATGGACGCCAACCAAGAAGATGAACGTGCGTCTCTCTTACTATCGCTCCATCAACCGTCCGGGCTTCTATGAGATTGTGCCTTATCAGATTATGGGCGAGGAGTATCAGGAAAAGGGTAATCCAAACCTGAAGCGTGCCCGCATCGACAACATCGACCTGCGCTGGGAGTGGTTCCCAAGCAAGACAGAGCAGATTCTTGCCGGCGTGTTCTATAAATATCTGAAAGACCCGATAGAGCAGGTGTTCGTAACATCTGATGGCAAGATTGGTGCCGGAACCGATGCTTACTACATGCCGGATAACCTGGGTAATGCCAAGAACATGGGCTTCGAAATCGACGTCATCAAATACATTCGCCACTTCGGAGTAAAGGCAAATTATACTTACACCCATTCTGAAATCACCACCTCGAAGCGTGAGTACAAGGAGGGTAGTGCCGAGTATAAGACGGGTGTAACCCAGACCCGTCCGCTGGTTAACCAGGCTCCTCATACCGCCAATATCTCCTTATTATATAAGGATACGGAGAATGGCTGGAATGCGCAGTTGGCCTCTTCCTTCACGGGTACCAAGCTCGCCCTGGTTTCTCCCTTCAAGGATGCCGACCAGTGGGATAAGGCTATGTTCGGTCTCGACCTGAGTGCCGAGAAGCAATTCAAGAACGGCATCTCCGTCTTCTTCAAGGCAAACAATCTGCTCGATGCCAAGCGCGAGAGATACTTGAAGACCGTGAACAAGAGCAACCTGGAGTATGAGAGCCAGAAGAGCGATAAGACCATCGTGGGAACTTATCAGTATGGCAGAACCTTCCTGCTGGGAGTAAGATACAAGTTATAAAAGGTAAAAAGAAAAAAAGGTAAAAAATGAAAAAGATAAATACTTTAGCTTGCATGCTTATGATGGCAGCAGCTGCAATGTTCTCCACATCTTGCGAGAACGATAATATAAATCCATACGATTACGTGAATAATGGCGCTAATGGAAGTGATGGCAACCAGAACCAGGGTTCTAAAGATGTCATTACAACTAAGGTGGCAGAATATCCTAAAGGCTCTCTGGTTTGGAGCAAGGATACTACCCTCAGCAAGAGCGTGGAGATTCCTGTAGGAACATCGCTCTACATCGAGCCGGGCGTAACTGTTACCTGCAAATCAGAGGTTCAGGTACCGGTAGAAATCGTGGTATTGGGCAATCTCTATTGTCTGGGAACCGCCGAGAAGCCAGTTACCATCACTTCTGATACCAAGAAACCAGCCGATTGGGGCGGCATCATCTGTGGCTACAATTCAGAAGAAGTGGTACTCAACCACGTGGATGTGGCCTATGCCGGAGCTACTCCTACCGAGAGTTCTGCTTCTTTCCAGAACAAGCTTTTCAAGACTACCATTGATGGTGGTGTGCCAGCCTTCCACTTCTGTAATGTGAATGGTAAGTTCGTGATGGCAAACAGTTTCTTCCACGATAACTACAACGACCAGACTTACTTTACTGGTGGTAACGGCGTGATTATCAACAATATATTTGCTGATAGCGGAAATGCAGCCGATGGCGGTGAGGCTATCAACGTAAAGGCGGGTTGCAAGCTCGATGTAGCCAACAACATCATCTACAACGCCTGCACCAACGCCTTCAAACTCTCTAATGCCGGCAATAGTGAGGTGATTCCGCTTACCGAGATGACTGCTTACAACAATACTGTAGTTAATTGCGGATGGCGCCGTGCCAAGAACAAGAAGGGTGGTTCTGTATGGGTAGAGAAGGCTGCGAAGCCAATCTTTGTGAACAACCTCATCTATGATTCACGTTTCGGCCTGAAGCAGCCAAAGAAGGATGGTGCTGATATGGAGCACAGCCGTCTTACTCCAAACTACTACTTTGCATCTACAGAGACAGGAGTAGAGCAGATGGCGAAGGATGCAGCTTTGGGCATCTGGTTTGATACTGATATCAAGAGCAGCGTGGCTGGTCAGTTCAACCCTCTCTTCAAGAGTTTCACTCAGAGCGACAAGATGAATATCAACTGCGAGATTGATAAAGTGGAGAATGGTGCTCCATTGGCATTCGATAAGACTTGGAATTTCGAGTATCAGGATAACAGTCCTGCTCTCTCTGGTGGTGTAACCGATTTTACTCCGCTCTTCCCTAGTGGTCTGCCTTTCTTCGGTATGAAGCAGGTGAATTTCCTGGATAAGAATAACGACCAGAACTATTACTTTACCGCTCCATTGCCAAGCGCAAGATTCGGAGCGAGATTGTAAAAAGCTATTATATATCATAGCGCGATTAAATAAAAAGAGGATGCGTGCAGGCGACAGAGATGTAGCTTGCACGCTTTTCTAGTATAATCGGTTTAGTTCAAGATAGAAACAACGTCTTTTCTTCATCTCTCTTATCTCCTTTCTTCCTTCTTTCTGTATTAATAATGTGTTAATCTCAGGAAAAGTCTTGGTTGATTATAGGATAAAATGTTCTTTAACCCTATTGAAATCTCCGTTCATAGACGTTGAATGGCGGTTCAACGTCTTTGAACGGACATTCAACGTCTATGAACGGAGATTTTATCTAGGTATAAATGCTTTTTTTTCTTAGTTGAAAGAACTGTTTTAGTAGGTTAAAATCCTTGTTTTACCCCTCTTTTTGTTCTAATAAAAAAGAAAAAGCTTTGAAAACAATCTCGTTTTCAAAGCTTTTTCCTTATTTATGCCTCTTTCTTCTTCGTCTTAGGAAGAACGAGGTTGAGAACTACGCCGATGACGGCGGAAAGACCGATGCCGGAAATGGCGAAGGAACCGGATGAGAGAACGGCGCCACCCAAGCCCATCGTCAGCATCACAGAGATGATGATAACATTGCGGGTTTCATTCATGTCTACCTTGTTCTGCATCAGATTCTGAACGCCCACACTTGCGATGGTTCCAAAAAGCAGCAGCATGATGCCACCTAAAACCGCCTGAGGAATGCTCTGCAACAAAGCACTCAACTTGCCCACGATGGAGAAACAGATGGCGGTGGCTGCGGATATGCGAATCACAGCAGGACTCGTTACCTTGGTGATAGACATCGCACCTGTTACCTCTGAATAAGTGGTCTCAGGAGGTCCGCCCAGAAAGGCTGAACAGAGACATGCCAGTCCATCGCCCAACATCGTGCGATGCAATCCCGGATCTGCCACGAAATCCTTCTTGGCTACGGCACTCACCACATATACATCGCCGATATGCTCCAGCACCGGAGCTATCGCCACAGGCAACATATAGAGGAATGGAGCCCAGGAGAAATGGGTGATGGTATCGAAGGATACAGGACAGGAGAACCATGATGCCGCTGCCACGCCCGAGAAATCTACCTCGCCCATGCAGATGGCGATGACATAGCCCACGATAACCCCCGAAATGATAGGAACCAGCTTCATCAAGCCCTTGCAGAAGGTAAGCACCAGGATAGCGGTGATGAGCGATGTAAAGGCGAGAATCCAGTTGGTCTTTGCCATATCCACAGCGCTGCCCGAAAGGGAGAGACCGATGAGGATGATGGCGGGACCGATGACTACCGGAGGAAAAATCCTGTCCAGCAGTTTCTTGCCCTGCCATTTCACTAGGGCGCTCATGAGGAAATACACCAGAGAAACGCTGGTTAGTCCGGCGATTGTTCCCGGCAGTCCCCATTGCTTGGTTGCAGCGATGATAGGGGCGATAAAGGCGAAGGAACTGCCCAGGAAAATAGGCACCTTACCCTTGGTGATGAAGTGAAAAAGAAAGGTTCCTACACCAGCGGTGAAGAGAGCCGTTGCCGGATCGATGCCTATCAGAAGAGGCACCAGAACCGTTGCACCGAAAGCCACAAACAGGAACTGTACTCCCACCAGGGTTTTCTTGGTCATAGAAAGTTGTTCTGTATCCATAGTCGATATTCTTTATTAGTCTTTCAGACTCTCCTGATACCAGTCGAAGAGTTTCTTCACACCATCCTCAATCTCTACCTTATGCGTCCAGCCGAGGCTGTGGAGCTTATCTACAGAGATGAGCTTGCGCATGGTTCCATCTGGCTTGCTGGCGTCAAACTCTACCTCGCCTTCGAAACCTACTGCCTTTACTACAAGCTCAGAAAGTTCACGGATAGTGAGCTCCTTGCCGGTACCCACGTTGATGTGGCAGTTGCGAATCTCACCGAGAGAAGGGATAGCGCCACCACGGCCCTCAGAGTTGTTTCTATCCACAGCACCATCTACCTTGGCACCATAGAATACAGAACTGTACTTCTCGATACCGATGATGTCCTTGAAATCTACATTCAGGAGCACGTGAACGCTGGCATCTGCCATATCCTCGCTCCAGAGAAATTCACGCAATGGCTTGCCGGTTCCCCAAAGCACTACCTTGTTGTCGTAGATGCCATAGAACTCCAGCGCCTTCAGAATGCGCTCGTGAGAGTTGCTGCCGTCTACGTTACCCTCGCCGATGATTTCGCGGAGCTTATCAGTAGGGTTGATAGGGCGCTTGTTCATATCCACCTCGATGCTGTGCCAGTCGCCATCGTGGATGAGTTTGGCAAGATAAATCTTGCGCATCATCGCAGGCATTACGTGGCTGTTCTCCAGATGGAAGTTATCGTTAGGGCCATAGAGGTTGGTTGGCATCACAGCGATATAGTTGGTACCATACTGAAGGTTGTAGCTCTCGCACATCTTCAGTCCGGCAATCTTGGCGATGGCATATTCCTCGTTGGTATATTCCAGCGGAGAAGTAAGGAGCACATCTTCGCTCATAGGCTGCGGTGCATTCTTAGGATAGATGCAGGTAGAGCCCAGGAAGAGGAGCTTCTTCACGCCATGAGAATAAGCGTTGCTGATTACGTTGCATTGCATCTTCATGTTCTGCATGATGAAGTCTGCACGATACAATGAATTCGCCATGATACCGCCTACGAAGGCAGCAGCCAATACTACTGCATCAGGCTTTTCCTCATCAAAGAACTTCTCTACTGCATACTGGTCGGTCAAGTCGAGTTCTTTGTGAGAACGACCTACCAGGTTGTTATAACCTCTCTTCTTGAGGTTATTCCAGATAGCAGAACCCACGAGTCCGTGGTGTCCTGCTATATAAATTTTAGAATCTTTTGATAACATTGTTTATGTACTATAAACTATCAATAGTTACTTTACAATACCTTTCTCAAGATATTCTGCAAGATTGCAGCGAACCTTCTGACCGGCATCCTCAGCAGCTACCTTAGCCATATCGCTCTCTACCATGATCTTTACGAGATCCTCGAAAGAGGTGGTGTTAGGATTCCAGTTGAGCTTAGCTTTAGCCTTTGTTGGGTCACCCCAAAGGTTCACCACGTCGGTAGGACGGTAGAAATCAGGAGAAACCTCAACGAGTGTCTTGCCGATGAGTTCCTCAGGACCCTCAACGCAGATGCCCTTCTCGTTCTCATCCTTGCCTTCCCATTTCAGTTCGATTCCTACATAGTGGAACGCCAGCTGGGCGAACTCACGAACAGAATGCTGCTTACCTGTTGCAATCACGAAGTCCTCTGGCTTCTCAGCCTGGAGAATCAGCCACATACACTCTACATAATCCTTGGCATAACCCCAGTCGCGGAGCGAATCCAGGTTACCGAGATAGAGCTTGTCTTGCTTGCCCTGCTTGATGCGGGCTGCAGCCAAAGTAATCTTGCGGGTTACGAAAGTCTCACCACGGCGCTCACTTTCATGATTGAAGAGGATACCAGAGCAGCAGAACATATCATAAGCCTCACGATACTCCTTGACAATCCAGAAACCATACTGCTTGGCAACAGCGTATGGAGAATAAGGGTGGAATGGAGTGTTCTCGTTCTGAGGAACCTCTTCTACCTTACCGTAGAGCTCAGATGTTGAAGCCTGATACATGCGGCAGGTCTTCTCCAAACCGCATTGGCGGATAGCCTCCAGAATACGGAGCACACCGGTAGCATCTACATCTGCTGTAAACTCAGGGGAGTCGAAGCTCACCTGTACGTGGCTCTGAGCCGCAAGGTTGTAAACCTCTGTAGGTTTCACCTTGTTCATTACCTGGATGATACTCATAGAGTCACCGAGGTCAGCATAGTGAAGATGGAAGTTAGGTGTACCCTCCAAATGAGCAATTCTTTCGCGGTAGTCGGTAGATGATCGGCGGATAGTTCCGTGAACATCATACCCTTTTTCCAACAATAATTCAGCCAAGTATGAACCATCCTGGCCTGTAATACCTGTAATTAAAGCTACTTTTCTATTCATGTCATTATATGTTTTTAATGATGTCTTTTTATTGAATAAGTCAGAATATCTGTGGGTGAACCGGATTAAGCCTTAGCAATCAGGTTTTCAAAGTCATCACAGAATTCAGTCATCTGGTGATAGAGTAGATTGCAACCCTTATTGGATAATTCTTCATCTGGTAGCGGACCGCTGTTAATTGCTACCGTAAAAATGTTGGCTGCCACGCCGGCACGGACGCCCAAAGGAGCATTCTCTACCACGATGCCTTCCCAGGGTTTCAGGTTTCCTGCCTTCTGTAATCCCATGAGATATGGGTCAGGATTTGGTTTGCCGCGCTTTACATCATAGGCGGTTACGATATGTGCTTCATCCAGAAAATCGCCGAAGTCGTTGAGCAGTCGCATGATGAGCGGGCGCTGTCCGCTTCCTGTTACCACTCCTACCTGCATGCCGGCATCTTTAACCTTCTGCATGATTTCCTTTACGCCAGGAAATATTTCGGCAGTAGGCATCGAGTGGAATATTTCGGTCTTCACATCATACATCTTCTGTGCTTCGTCCAGCGTGATGTCGATGCCCTTCTGCTTCTTCACCATCATCTGAATGGTGTCAATGCCTCGGGCTCCTTCGGTGGCATAAGCATCGGCTGCAGTCATGTGGATATCAAACTGTTTCATCGATTCCTGCCATGCCACAGCATGATTTGGCATACTGTTGTACAGCACGCCGTCCATATCAAAAAGCACGGCTTTAGGGTTGAATTCCCCAAAACCGTGTTCTTTCATATATTTAAAAATAATTTCCTTCATCAATTATTTAATGTTTTGTGTTTAATGTTTAGTGTTTAATGCTTTGCATGGCGTATGCCTCAACTAAACATTAAACACTACACATTATTCATTCTTCAAGCGCTCCTGGATAGCTTTGCTCTCTGCCTCATAACCTGGCTTGTTGAGCAATGCGAACATATTCTTCTTGTATGCCTCAACACCAGGCTGGTTGAATGGGTTCACCTCTTCCAAGAGACCGCTGATACCGCAAGCCTTCTCGAAGAAGTAGATCAGCTGACCGAGGTAGTAAGCGTTCAACTCTGGTACGTTAACCAGGATGTTAGGAACACCACCGTCAACGTGAGCCAGACGTGTACCGAGCTCTGCCATCTTGTTCACCTCGTCAACACGCTTGCCCTCGAGGAAGTTCAAACCGTCGAGGTTCTCATCATCGTGAGGGAAGAGCAACTTCTCGTTAGGAGTCTCTACGCTGATAACAGTCTCGAAGATAGAGCGCTCGCCCTGCTGAATCCACTGGCCCATAGAGTGAAGGTCGGTAGTGAAGTCGCAAGCTGCTGGGAAGATACCCTTCTGGTCCTTACCCTCGCTCTCACCATAGAGCTGCTTCCACCACTCAGCGAAGTAGTGAAGTTTAGGCTGGAAGTTGCATACAATCTCAATCTTCTTGCCTGCCTGAGTATAGAGAGCCTGACGTGTAGCTGCATAGATAGCTGCAGGATTCTCCTCGAAAGCTACGTCCTTGCCGCAAGCCTTCTCCATGTCAGCCGCACCAGCTACGAGCTGCTTTACATCGAAACCTGCTACTGCGATAGGCAACAAACCTACTGGGGTCAAAACAGAGAAGCGACCACCTACATTATCAGGGATGATGAAGCTCTTGTAACCTTCCTTGTCAGCACAAGTACGTGCTGCACCCTTCTTGGCGTCGGTTACAGCTACGATAACATCCTTAGCCTCTTCTTTACCGCGCTGATCCTCGCATTGCTTCTTTAAAAGACGGAAAGCGAGGGCAGTCTCAGTAGTGGTACCAGACTTAGAGATATTGATGACACCAAACTTCTTGTCCTTCAAGAAAGAAGTCAACTCGAAGAGGTAGTCCTCACCGATATTGTTACCTGCGAAGAGGATAGTAGGGTTCTTCTTGTCGTTTACGAGCCAAGCGAAAGAGTTGCCGAGGCCTTCGATAACGGCGCGTGCACCGAGGTAGCTACCACCGATACCTGCTACAACAACTACCTCACACTTTTCGCGCAAAGTATTGGCAACAGCCTGAATCTCATTGAGGAACTCAGGAGTGATAGAAGATGGCAAATGCAACCATCCCAAGAAATCGTTACCTTCACAAGTGCCGTTCTCAAGAGCTTCCTGAGCGGCCTTAACCTTAGGCTCGTAAGCCTTTACTGCATCTTCTGCAAGGAATGATGCAGCCTTTGTAATGTTTAAGCTGATACTTTTCATTTTTCTTTTAATATCTAAATGAATGTGTTAATGTTACTATTTGAAGACAAACTCTTCTGCCGAAATCGAAGGATAGGATGTGTCTATCTGAACGAGTCGGTCAAGAGCTTGATTTCGATTTGCGGACTGATGCGCTCGTACAATATATTATATACAGCATCGAGAATCGGCATGTTGACGTGCATGTGGCGATTGATTTCCTTCATACACTTGGTGCCGAAATATCCTTCTGCAATCATCTCCATCTCTATCTGCGCACTCTTCACGCTGTAGCCCTTGCCTATCATGGTTCCGAAGGTGCGGTTGCGGGAAAAGTTGCTGTAACCTGTTACAAGCAAGTCGCCCAGATAAACTGAGTCGTACATGCTTCGGTCGATAGGGTGGACGGCTGTCAGGAAGCGGTGCATCTCCTGAACGGCATTTGACATGAGTACCGCCTGGAAGTTGTCACCATACTTCAGACCGCCACAGATACCTGCTGCGATGGCGTATACGTTCTTCAGAACCGAAGAATATTCGATACCGATGACATCGCTTGAAGTCTTGGTCTTGATGAATTCACTCGCCAGACAATCGTTGGCGAAGGCATGCGCCTTTTCGGTATCGCTACAGCCCACGGTGAGATAGCTCAGTCGCTCCAGTGCCACTTCCTCGGCATGAGAAGGACCTCCGATGCAGGCGAGGTTCTCGTAAGGCACATCGTAAACCTGATGGAAATACTCTGAGCAAACGAGGTTTTCATCAGGCACAATACCTTTGATGGCTGTGATGATGAACTTGTCGCTTAGTCGCGTCTTGAGTTTTTTGAGATGATTCTTCAGATAAGGCGACGGGGTGACGAACACGAGGGTATCGTAATTCTGCACTATCTTGTTGATGTCGGAAGAGAAGAAAATCTCATCTACATTGAATCGTGCCGACATCAGATAGGCAGGGTTGTGCCCCATGCGCTTGAAGTCCTCGATGCGGTCATCGCGACGCATATACCAGCCTATGTGATGAGTATGACCCACCACAATCTTGGCTATTGCCGTAGCCCAGCTACCGCCGCCAATTATCGCTATTTTACCGCAGTTGAACACTTCGAATGAATTTATAATTAATTATGCATTATCAATTAAGCATTTGCTGCATTAATCCAGCCCTGGATATTGTCAACAGAAGGCTTCTCGTAGCCGAGCTTGTACTTCTTGTTGATTTCTCCAATCTTCTGCTGCAAGCCTTGTGCTTTTTCTTCACGGATATCAGAGATGAGGTTGAAGCCTGCCTTGCGGAGCACGTATGCCCAATTCTCTGGCACGCCAATCTCTGCCCATTCCTTGATGGTGCTCTGTGGCATCTTCTTCTCTGGCTTCATCTGTGGGAAGAACAATACCTCTTGGATGAAGGTCTTGCCTGTCATCAACATGACCAAGCGGTCGATACCGATACCGATACCTGATGTTGGAGGCATACCGTACTGGAGGGAACGGAGGAAGTCCTGATCGATAATCATTGCCTCGTCATCACCCTTGTCAGCAAGCTTCATCTGGTCGATGAAACGCTCTTCCTGGTCAATTGGGTCGTTGAGCTCAGAGTATGCATTGGCAAGCTCCTTACCGTTTACCATCAACTCGAAACGCTCGGTCAAGCCTGGCTTAGAACGGTGCATCTTGGTCAATGGAGACATCTCTACAGGATAGTCGGTGATGAAGGTCGGCTGGAGGAAGGTTCCCTCGCAGAACTCACCGAAGAGCTCGTCAATCAACTTACCCTTACCCATGGTCTCATCTACATCCATGCCCTTCTCCTTGCAGAATGCGCGGATCTCTTCCTCGGTCTTGCCGTTGCAGTCGAAACCGGTCTTTTCCTTGATGGCATCGAGGATAGGCAGACGGCGATATGGAGCCTTGAAGCTGATGATGTTGCCATCAATCTCGCGCTCTGGCTTGCCGTTTACTGCGATACAAATCGTTTCGAGCAACTTCTCTGTGAAAGCCATCATCCAGTTGTAGTCCTTGTACTGAACATAAAGCTCCATACAGGTAAACTCAGGGTTGTGGTTGCGGTCCATACCCTCGTTGCGGAAGTTCTTGCCGATTTCATAAACACCCTCGAAACCACCTACAATGAGGCGCTTCAGGTAGAGCTCGGTAGCGATACGCATGTACATATCCTGATCGAGCGCATTGAAGTGGGTGATGAATGGGCGGGCAGAAGCACCACCGGCAATGCTCTGCAGGGTAGGAGTCTCTACCTCAGTATAACCTGCGTTGTCGAGTACGCTGCGGAGTGTGCGGAGTACGGTAGCACGCTGCAGGAAAGTATCCTTTACGCCATCATTAACGATGAGGTCAACGTAGCGCTGGCGGTAACGCAACTCTGGATCATCGAACTTGTCGTAAGCCACGCCATCCTTATACTTCACGATAGGGAGTGGCTTCAAGCTCTTAGAGAGCAGGCACAGTTCCTTGGCGTGAACAGAAATCTCGCCAGTCTGTGTGCGGAATACGAAACCCTTTACACCGATGAAGTCACCGATATCGAGGAGTTTCTTGAAAACTGTATTATAAAGGTCCTTGTTCTCGTCTGGACAAATCTCGTCGCGGGCGATATAAACCTGGATTCTTCCCTTTGAGTCCTGCAACTCAGCGAAGCTAGCTTTACCCATTACGCGGCGACCCATCATACGTCCGGCGATAACTACCTGGCGTGGCTCGTCCTCGTCCTTGAATTCAGCTTTGATATCTGTGCTGAATGCATTGGTTGGAAACTCTGCTGCTGGGTATGGGTCAATACCCATCTCGCGCAATGTCTGAAGACTCTGTCTGCGAACGATTTCCTGTTCGCTTAGCTCTAAAATGTTCATATTCTATTCAGATATATCTTTTATTTTCTTATTTTTGGTGCAAAAATACAAAATAAATCTGAACTATATGCCGTTTTTTATGTTTTTTATTATTAAAGAAAGGAAAAGGTATGTAAAGTTTGCCCTTCATCAAATAAAAAGTGCGATAAATTTTGTTTTCTCTAAAGAAAGTCTTACCTTTGCGTTGAGTTTATCAGAAACATACTTTGGAGCGAAGAGAAAACGAATAGCTCTGAATCAATAACAAAATACGAAAAATAGGAGATAATAAGATGAACATAGATGAATTAGTAAAAAGAATCAGCAAGACTGATGGATTATCCAAGACGCTCGGAATGCATTTCATTTCTACCCCTGAGCCTGATACGCTTCAGGCAACGATGAAGGTAGATGAGCGTAATCGCCAACCTTTCGGTTTCTTGAGTGGAGGTGCTTCTCTGGCTCTTGCCGAGAATGTGGCGGGTATTGGTTCCCTGGCGCTCTGTCCGGGACAGATTGCCGTGGGCATCAACGTGAGCGGTACTCATGTCCAGGCGGTCAGCGAGGGCGATACGGTTACTGCCTTTGCCAAGATTGTGCACAAGGGCAGAACCTTGCATACCTGGCAGGTGGATATCAAGAATACGGCTGGTGAGGTAATCTGTACCGTACAGGTAACCAACTATGTGTTCACCCCAAAGAAAGATAATCAGAAAAAGGGGGCAGAAACAAAGGTATGATAGCTTTTGCGTATTATCGTCTGCCTTATCTGCACCATGCTATCTATGTGGCTCAGCATGAGGGCGAACCTGAGGTACTCTCTTCTGTGGCAGAACTGAATGGCAAGGAAGGTTTCGTGATAGCTCCTTTCGCGCCATCCAGCGAATGTCCCGTGGTGTTGATGCATCCGGATGAAAGCAAACTGATTTCTGCCGAGGGGGCTGAAAATGCATCGCGATGCGGCACTTCCTACGTCGTGACGCTGCAGGATTTACGTCGTGACGTAGCAGAATCTACGTCGGGACGTAATTTTGAAGCCTATACAAGGGAGTTTGAATGCTTTCACCGGCAGCTCTCTGAAGGTAAATTCAGCAAGATTGTTCTGGCAAGAAAACTGCGTATTCAGAGCAATCGGCAGCCTTTAGAATCAGTCCATACTTCAGCAGCGCAAGATGCCGTAACGGCAAGACTTCAGATGTGCAGAATACAGCCAATGCTTCAGTTGTGCAGGATGCAGACTCTTTAAAGGCTCTGTTTCTGAAGACCTGCCGGATGTATCCCCGTCTTTTTGTAGCCTTGGTTTATACACCCCAATCGGGTTTATGGCTGATGGCTACACCTGAAATTCTGCTCAAAGGTGAACAGAATCAGATGGCAACCATGTCGCTGGCAGGCACCCAAAAGGCTGAACCTTCCAAGACCATAGCCGATTATCCGGTAGAAGGGATAGAATGGTCGGAGAAGAACAGAGAGGAACAGCAGTATGTAACCGATTATATCGAGGATTGCATCAAGGCCTTTTCGGATGAATATCAGAAGAAGGGACCTTATACCACGATGGCTGCCAATCTCTATCATCTCCGTACCGACATCGCTTTCCGTCTGCATGATACGGGGCGTTTGGGCGATGTGCTCGATGCCTTATATCCTACGCCTGCCGTCTGCGGAATACCGAAGGATGAAGCTCGCCGGTTTATCTTGCAGCATGAACATCAGTCGCGCAAATACTACAGTGGTTTTGTGGGACCGATTTCGCCGAAAGGAAAGACGCATCTCTATGTTTCCCTGCGCTGCATGAACATCCTGGATGATGGTTCCTGCGAACTCTATGCCGGAGGCGGATTGCTGAAGGAAAGCGAGATGGAGAAGGAGTGGAAGGAAACTGAAGCTAAGATGCAGACCATCCTGTCGGTCCTGTAAAGGTCTTGCAGAGAAAATGATAGGGATTCATTCTGATTTTATAATGCTAAAAGACAAAGGGTCTTCAAGAATCTGAAAACATAAAAATAACCTGAAAAATAAGGTGAAATGTATAGCAATAAAGAAAACGTCAATATTTTGACAAGTTTACTGGTAGCGCATGGTGTTCGCCATGCTGTAGTGTGTCCGGGCAGCAGAAATGCAGCCATAGTTCATAATCTCAACGAGTGTGAAGACATCACTTGCTATCCTGTAACCGACGAACGTAGCGCCGGCTTCCAAGCTCTTGGACTTTCTATGGCTGAAGGTTATCAGCCTGTTGTAGTGTGTGTGACTTCGGGTTCTGCATTGCTCAATCTTTATCCGGCAGTAGCTGAGGCTTATTATCAGCAAATCCCGCTCATAGTGATTTCTGCCGACAGACCGGCACAGTGGATCAACCAGCTGGATGGTCAGACGCTTCCTCAGCCTGATGCTTTGGGGCAGATGGTAAGAAAAGCGGTATCTCTGCCAGAAGTGTTCGCAGGTGAGCAGCAGGAAGAGATGCATTGGTATTGCAACCGGCTGGTCAACGAAGCGCTGTTGAAAAGCATGGGACGGGTAAAGGGACCTGTACACATCAATGTACCTATCTCTGAGCCTTTCTATTCGTTTACGAAAGAAATTTTGCCCGTAGAGCGCAAGATAGAGGTTGCTTACTGCAGGGCAAATATTGACACATTTGATGGGACCCCTTTTGAATGTGTGTTAAAAGCCAAACGTCCATTGGTGGTAATAGGCCAGTTGGACAATACCGAAAAATATGTAGACTTGTTGGCTTATATTGACCGGATGCCTATATTATGGGAATCTCTGGCAATGCCACCTTATCTATATAAGGTTCAGGAAGAACTGGGAGAAGATTGGAATAAAACCACCTTGTATGGCGCTTTCGAGAATTTGCTGGATGAAATAAAGGACGATGAAAGATTCCGTCCTGACCTGGTGGTTTATATAGGTGGACATATTGTAAGCAAGAAGCTGAAATCTTATCTGCGTTCGCTTAAAGGAGTTGAGCAGATAAGAATCTCGCAAGAGGCTGATATCGAAGATACGTTCATGCATCTTACTAAAGTGATGGATTTGCCAAACAGTGATGCTATGTCATGGTTGGATAATTTTGGCTGGCACAACCACTGGGAGGATTATCGCAAATTGTGGATGGATGCGTTGGCTAAAAGCTATGAACGCAAAGAGAACTTCAAGCCTGAGTTCAGCAGTCTGGCTACCGTAAAGGAATTCTTCAGCCAGCTTCAGAAGGTTGAGCCTCAGAATTTCAAAGCGTTCACCTTAGGCGGTAAAGATACTCAGGACGATGGTATCTATGACCGCAAATTCGATACATTCCTTCCAGGTATGATGAGCAGCGTCTTCTCGGGCAACAGTTCTGCCATCCGATTGATGAATCTGTATGCCGACCGCCATGTTTACTGCAATCGTGGTGTGAACGGCATAGAAGGTTCTCTTTCTACGGCTGTAGGTTTCTCGATGTGCAAGAACAAGTCTGATAAGCATGTATACTGCGTTCTCGGCGACCTGAGTTTCTTCTATGACCAGAATGCGCTCTGGAATAGAAATCTGAACGGCAAGCTCCGTATCATCGTGCTCAATAATGGTGGCGGTGCCATCTTTGGCAAGTTTCAGGGATTAAAGGAGAGTCAGGCTCGTGAAGAAATGATAATGGCAAAGCATCATGTAACGGCTGAAGGAATCTGTAGTCAGAATGAGGTAAAATATCTCGCAGCTCATACGATGGAAGAGATGGAACAGGGCATCAGCCAATTGATTCATGCCGAGAGCGAGCGCCCGATGCTCCTGGAGGTTTTCACCGATATGGATGTAGATAACGAGATGCTGGAAGCTATCCAGAAGTGCTGATAGAGGACCTGTAAGGAACTTGCCTGATAGTTCTTTCAAAAGAATAAGATAAATAGTAATCATAAAGTTCAAAGTAAAATGAGAGAATGGAAAAAGATAGAAAGTTTTGATTTCAAGGAAATCATCTTCGAGGAGTATAATCATATCGCTAAGATTACCATCAACCGTGAGCGCTACCGTAATGCCTTCACGCCGTTGACCACTTGGGAGATGGCACAGGCATTCAACTATTGCCGCGACTGTTTGGATATCCGTGTGGTCATTCTGACGGGTGCCGAACGGCGATAAGGCGTTCTGTGCAGGAGGTGACATGCATGTGAAGGGCCGAGGCGGTTATGTAGGTAATGACGGTGTACCTCGCCTGAATGTGCTCGATGTACAGATGCAGATTCGCCGTCTGCCAAAGCCGGTCATCGCTATGGTGAATGGTTATGCCATCGGTGGCGGACATGTGCTTCATGTGATGTGCGACCTGACCATCGCTTCAGAGAATGCCATCTTCGGACAGACTGGTCCTAAGGTAGGAAGCTTCGATGCCGGTTTCGGTTCTTCTTATCTGGCAAGAATGGTGGGTCAGAAGAAGGCTCGCGAAATTTGGTTCCTCTGCAAGCAGTATTCTGCCAAGGAGGCTGAAGAGATGGGAATGGTGAACAAGGTGGTGCCTCTCGAAAAGTTGGAAGATACCTGTGTAGAGTGGGCTGAAATCATGATGGAGCGTTCGCCTCTGGCACTCCGTATGATCAAGGCTGGCTTGAATGCCGAACTGGATGGTCAGGCTGGTATTCAGGAGTTGGCTGGCGATGCCACGATGCTCTATTATACGATGGATGAGGCTCAGGAAGGTGGCAAGGCGTTCCTTGAGAAGCGCAAGCCTCGCTTCGAGGATTATCCTCAGTTCCCATAATTTCATCAGCAATAAACAATAAAAAACCTCGGAAGAAAAGCAATCTGCCAATCTTCCGAGGTTTCTTGTTTTTTTTTATTCGTGAGTAGCGAATCTCTGCTCTGCCAGTTTCTCGTATTTGGTGCCTGGCTTGCCATAGTTGGCATACGGCCAGATGCTGATGCCGCCACGAGGAGTAAAGATGCCTGTTACCTCTATATATTTAGGGTCCATCAGTTTGATGAGATCCTTCATGATGATGTTTACGCAGTCTTCATGGAAATCGCCATGGTTGCGGAAACTGAAGAGATAAAGTTTCAGACTCTTGCTCTCTACCATCTTTACGTCAGGAATATAGCTGATGCGAATCTCTGCGAAATCTGGCTGTCCCGTAATAGGGCAGAGCGATGTAAACTCAGGGCAGTTAAAACGTACCCAGTAATCATTGCCAGGATGCTTGTTCACGAAAGTTTCGAGCACCTCTGGCGCATAATCCATTCTATATGTAGTCTTGGCACCTAATGCCTGAAGACCGTCTTCTTTTCTATCCACGCTTGGTAATGTTTTAATGTTTTATATTTACTGATGTCTTTTAGCCGAGGCTGAAGATCTTGAATACATTGTAGGAGATGTTATTGTCGTATGCATCTTCACCTTCATGCTTCTTCACGTATTTCACTACACGGATGGTCAGAGGCAATACCACAATCTCGTAGGCTGTCTTCAGTATCACCTGCCAGAGCATGAGCCAAGGCAATTCTGATGCAGGCACCACACCGCCCAGGGCAAGTGGGAAGAAGATAAGACTGTCGCAACTCTCACCTGCAATGGTACTGAGGATGGCACGGGCAGAGAAATGCTTGCCGCCATCGCGGATTTTCATCACGCTCATTACATAAGCATTGGCAAACGAACCGATGATGAAGGCTACGAAAGAGGCTGCTGCAATGCGGGGTGCCAGACCGAAGATGGCATGAAAACCGGCATCGTTGGTCCAATAAGGCGCTGCTGGAATTACATCGCAGATAGCACCCAGTGCCACGAAGAAGAAGTTCATCGCAAAGCCGGTCCAGATCAACAGACGCGCTTTCTGATAGCCCCATACTTCACATATCACATCGTTGATAATGTAGCTTACAGGGAATACGATGAGTCCACCGGTAAGTGAAATTGGCCCGAAGGCGATTTGCTTTGTTTCGAGTACGTTTGCTGCAATCAGGCAAACGCAGAAGAGGATGCTGAAAAGCATAAACAGCACGCTCACTTGAGTTTTTTTCTTGTCCATTTTCTTGTTTTTTACGAGGTTTACCAAGCACTCGGGTTATTGAATATGATGATTCTTTTCAGAAATCGGCTGCAAAATTACAACATTTCTTCTTAATAGCCAAATATTTGGGCAAAAAAATGGCTCCAAATACTAATCACTAGCACTTGGAGCCCTTATCTAACTAAAAACCTAAAACTTTTTTCTAAAAACTAAACCTAACAATCTTAACCTATGAGAAACTAACCTTTTCAGATTATATTGTGATAGCGAAATAACACTCTTGTTATCCGCTGTCATCTGTCAACAAGCAACAGATATACCAAAAAGTAGTTTCATGACAAGATGTCAGAGAAAATTTACTTTTCCATAAACTTCTTTGCAGCTCTTAACTGATGCCTCATCACACTCAGGAATTCCTGACTCTCCTGCAGTACGTTGAGATAAACCAGAGAAATCTGCATCAGCGTATTGTCTGTCATGTGCTGGATGCGGTCGATATGCTTCTTGCGGAGAACTGAAAGCTCGTCTTTGCAGGCATCTGCCTCGGCAAGTATCTCGCGATAGCTGTCATATCTGCCAGTTTCAATCAGTTCGCAGCTCATGCGCATCAGGTCGTTGATCTTCTGGCGTACAGGAGCAAACTCCTTGATGTATTCAGCAGGAAGCGGATTGAAGTTGTTGTCAACATGTTCCTTGATTGGGTCGAGCATACGGCGCAGAGAGTAGATAAACTGCTGGTTGCTGTTGGCACCCAGATGGAACCAGGTGTTGCGCTCGATGGCAATCTCGATAGGCGATTTCTTCAAACCGAGCATCTCCTGACGGCGGAACTTCTTTAGCATATCCTGTTCCTTCTTCAGATCCTTGTTGGCATGACGAAGGTTGCGGGTATTCTCGTTAGCAAGACCATCCATAATCTGGTTGAACTCGTTCAGGGCGAAGTGGCAGACGTAAGACTGGGTGCGTGAAACCTGACGGCGAAGCAAATCCCATACAATCTCTGGGTCGCGGGAACGCATCATCAGCTGGAAGGTACTACTCTTGCCCTCTTCCTTAGCCTTCTTGTTATACTTGATGTTGCTGCGGATGAGCAGGTAGATAACCAAGCCCATGAAGCAAGCCTGGATGCCCACACCACCGAAGTGCATGATGATACAAACAATGGCGCAGGCTGCGAAAGCTACACCGGCTGTGATGAACCAACCACCGATTACACTCAATACACCTGTTACACGGAATACGGCACTTTCACGGCTCCATGCTCTATCAGCAAGTGAAGAACCCATAGCTACCATGAAGGTAACGTAGGTGGTAGAGAGAGGCAACTTCAGGTTGGTACCGATGGTGATCAGCATAGAAGCAAGTACCAGGTTTACGGCTGCACGAACCACGTCGAAAGCAGCACTCTCCTCGAGTTCAACATCATTCTTGTCGAAACGGCTGTTGATCCAGTTCATCAGCGCCTTTGGCATAAACTGCTTCAACCATGAATCTGTAGCCTGGCAGTTGCGTACAATCACGCGGGCTGCAGAAGAACTGCCGAACATCTCATCGCCCTCGTCCTGACGGCTCAAGTCAACAGAAGTCTTGATTACGTTCTGTGCTTTCTTGGATGTCGCCATGGCGATAATCATCACGGCACCGGCAGCAAGCAGGAAGCCTGGAGTAGTCTTGGCACTCTCCATCAATGAAGTCATCATAAACTGGTCTGGCGCTGCACCGTTGGCATTTGCCATATAGTCCTGATAAGAAGAGAGACCAGCCAGAGGTACACCGATGAAGTTTACCAGGTCATTACCAGCGAAAGCCATAGCCAGGGCGAAAGTACCCATCAGTACCGTAAACTTAAAGATGTTGACACGGCAGAGGTGCAGGAATTCCATTACAACAGCAGATACCACGAAGGTGATGCAGATGAGGAAACCGAGATTCTGGTCGATGTAATCGCGCACCTCAGCAGGCAGGTAAGGACTCTTGCCCAAACCCTTCATGAAGATGAAGTAAGAGAGGGCTGTAAAGGCGATACCGCCGAAGATAGCGATGCTGTAGCGGCTGTGCTTGCGGTAGTTGAAGGTGAAAATGATACGGGAAAGCCACATCACAAAGGCACCAAACACGAAGGCGATGATGACAGATGAGAAGATACCCATAATTACCTCCAACGCCTTGTTGCTATTGAGCAATACGCCATAGTTGAGGCTGTCATCGCCATACATCTTCAATGTAGCGAGGATGAAAGCACCACCCAGCAACTCGAATACCAGAGAGACGGTAGTAGAGGTCGGCATACCTAAGGTGTTGAACACATCCAGGATGATGACATCAGTCACCATGACCGCCAGGAAGAGCGTCATTATCTCTTCGAATGTAAAGTGGTCAGGACTCATGATACCATGGCGGGCGATATCCATCATTCCCGATGACATGATGGCTCCGAGAACTACACCGCAGGATGCGATAATCAGCACCGTGCGAAACTTAGCCACCTTAGCTCCGATGGCAGATTGCAGGAAGTTGACAGCATCGTTGCTGACTCCTACGAAGAGATCGAACACTGCTAAACAGAGCAGGAAGATCACAATACATAAATAAATTGTACCCATTATTATCTTAATGTTTATTGTTATTATTTACTTTGTGGGGGATATTTCTTTCCCTTATTTGCGGGAGTTATCCATTTTCTCCTTCTTTTCGGCTGCAAAAGTACGTAGGAAATGTTACAGGCTATTTAAACAGATGTTACATTCTTGTTAAAAACGATTTTTCTTCTGTTTTTCTGAAAGAAAGTAGTTATCTTTGCAGTCAGAACTCCTATATTTAATAAGGTGTAAAACATAACAAACATGAAAATGGATAGATTTAAAGATATCAGGGCGATAGCCTTCGATGCCGATGATACGCTCTGGGCATTACAGGAATATTTCGAAGAGGTGGAGCATGAATATTGCGAACTTCTTTCTGAGTACGGAAAAGAGAAAGAAATTTCTGCCGCTCTTCTGGAGACGGAAAGTGGTAATATGGCTGACTTGGGGTATGGCTGCAAGGCTTTCACCATTTCGCTGGTAGAGAATGCCGTGAAGGTGAGTAAGGGCAAGGTTTCTGCCTATGTGATTGCTCAGATTATAGGGCTGGGAAAGAGTCTGCTGCATCTTGATGCCAAACCGCTGGAGGGGGTAGAGGAGACGCTGGCTCTGCTGCATGAAAAGAAGAAAGAGGGCAGGGGATTGAAACTTGCCGTCTTTACGAAGGGAGAGTTGCAGGATCAGGAGAATAAATTATGGCGCTCGGGTTTGCAGCGTTATTTTGATGTGGTAAGTATCGTGAGCGATAAAAAGCCTGAAGCTTACCGCCGCCTCTGCAGGGAACTGGATGTCCAGCCTTCAGAACTCGTCATGGTGGGTAACAGTTTCAAGAGTGATATTGCTCCTGCGCTGAGCATCGGCTGTTCTGCCATCCATATTCCTGCCCAATCTATTTGGGCGCATGAGAAGACTGAAGAGTATGAACACCCGAAACTCCGCCGCATCTCATATTTCAAGGAAATTCTTGATTGGATATAAAGGGAGAGAATATAGATCTTTCCTCTTTTTCTGCTGGTCCCATCTATGGTGTTTTTTTTTCTGTATTGTGTATATAAGTGCTTGAAAGTCAATAAGTTTATTCGCTTGCCCCTAAAATAAGGGGGCAAGCCTTACTTTAGGATAACTCTTAGTAAAAAGCGACTAAGAGTTATCCTATTTCTTTATCAATGTACGCAAGGATTTCTTCTTGCTGGTCTGGATGGAACCATTGGATAGTGGTATCCCGCTTAAACCAGGTAAGTTGCTTGCGCATGTATTCACGGCTGTGCGATTGGATTTGTCTGATAGCTTCATCGCGGTCTATCTCGCCGTCAAAGTAGGAGAACATTTCTTTGTAGCCTACGGTTCTCAACGAGGTGAGTCCCTTCTGCGGATATACGCTGCGTGCTTCTGCCTCCAGACCTTCGTCCATCATCATCAATACACGCTGGTTGATGCGGTCGTAGAGTTCTGTTCTGTCGCGGTTCAGACCTATCTTGATGATGCGGAAAGGGCGCTGCTTCTTTTCGGCTGTGCGGAAAGAAGTATAAGTCTTGCCGGTCTGATGACAGATTTCAAGTGCATGAACCACGCGGCGTGGATTCTTCCTGTCTACTATCGCCCAGTGCTCCGGATCCATCTTGTGGAGTTCTTCTACCAGTGCCTCCAGCCCTTCCTCTTCCAGACGCTGTTTCATCCAAGTGCGTATGTCGTCACGAACAGTAGGGATGTCGTCGATTCCTTTGCATACAGCATCGATATACATCATGCTGCCGCCTGTAAGCAGCGCCACATCGTGATTCTTGAAGATGTCTTCCTGCAGGAGATTCATCACATCAGCCTCATATTGGGCAGCGCTGTAATAATCTTCGATGTGGTGGTTTCCTACGAAATAATGCTTTACCCGCTGCTGCTGTTCGGCAGTAGGGGCTGCGGTTCCGATAGGGAGTTCGGCGAAGATCTGGCGGGAGTCGGCATTGATGATAGGTATAGCGAGATGCTCTGCCAGTGAAAGGCAAAGCTCCGTTTTACCTACACCGGTAGGACCTAAAACCACAATCAATGTTTTCATATATCATTCTTTATATTCAAGAAAAAAGCATCCTTGCTCGTTTCATAAACCTATGCAAGGATGCTCTTTTTACCTTTTTACCCTTTTACTTTTATCGGATAATGCCTCGCTGAGAACTCTCTACGAAGTCGATAATATACTGAATCTCCTTGGTAACCTCAAGATTCTTCTTGATTTCCTCGATACCTTCCTTCAATATACCCTTGCTGTAGAGCAGGCGGTAAGCCTCATGAATGTTCTGGATGGTCTCATTACTGAAACCGCGACGGCGCAGACCGATGAGGTTGATGCTGCAGTAGCGGGTTGGCTCCTTGCCGGCAATGATGTATGGAGGAATATCCTGAGAGAAACGGCAACCGCCCTGGATCATTACGTAGCCTGCGATATGGCAGAACTGGTGAACGAGAACGTTGGCGCTGACGATGGCGTTGTCGTCTATTACCACCTCACCGGCAAACTTGGTAGAGTTGCCGATAATCAAGCCGCTGCCGAGCACGCAGTCGTGAGCCACGTGAACGGTCTCCATCAGGAGGTTGTTGCTGCCTACTACGGTCTTGCCTTTAGAGGCTGTACCACGAGAGATAGTAACGTTCTCACGGATGCTGTTGTTATCGCCAACCTCGCAGGTTGTCTGCTCGCCCTTGAACTTCAAGTCCTGAGGCTTGGTAGAGATGCTGGCGCCTGGGAAAAATTCATTATTGTTGCCGATGCGAGCGCCCACGTGGATGGTAACGCTGTTCTGCAATACGTTGTTATCGCCCAAAACGGTGTCCTTGTCGATATAGCAGAAAGGACCGATAATGTTGTTGTCACCGAGTTTTGCCTCTGGGTGAACGAACGCTAATGGACTAATCTGATTCATATTTCTATTTTATTATTACTTGTTCTTAACAATCTGTGCTGTGAAAGTAGCCTCTGCCACCACCTGGTCGCCTACGAACATATAGCCTTTCATAGAGCTGATGCCATGACGCACGGGTGCGAGGAGTTCTACACGGAAGAGGAGAGTATCGCCCGGAACCACCTTCTTGCGGAACTTCACATCATCGAGCTTCATGAAGTAAGTACTCCAGCGCTCAGGCTCCTCCAGCTGGTTCAATACGAGCAGACCGCCACACTGTGCCATCGCCTCTACCTGGAGAACGCCTGGCATCACTGGCTCTTCAGGGAAGTGACCGGTGAAGAAAGGCTCGTTGCTGGTTACATTCTTTACGCCCACGATGCTGTTAGGACCCATAGCAATGACCTTATCGACCAGCTGCATAGGGTAGCGGTGGGGCAGGAGCTGACGGATGCGGATATTATCCATGATTGGCTCCTCGTTAGGATCGTAGATAGGAGCCTGAATCTCGTGCTTGCGAATCTCCTTGCGCATGAGGCGGGCGAACTTGTTGTTTACGGTATGGCCTGGACGCGTAGCGATGATGCGACCCTTGATAGGCTTGCCGATGAGTGCCATATCGCCGATGATATCGAGCAGTTTATGACGTGTACATTCGTTCTCCCACTGCAATGGGCGGTGCTGGATGTAACCCAACTTGTTTGCATCCATGTGAGGCACCTTGAGATGGTCGGCGAGCTGGTCGAGCTGAGTCTGTTCTACCTGGCGCTCGTAGATAACGATGGCATTGTCCAGGTCACCACCCTTAATGAGGTTAGCCTGAAGCAGAGGCATGATGTCGCGTACGAAAACGAAGGTACGGGCTGATGCAATCTCCTCTGCGTATGTCTCCATCTTTTCGAGGGTAGCAAACTGGCTGTTGATGAATTTGCTCTCGAAAGAACACATGGCTGTGATGCTGAAGTCCTCGTCAGGAAGGATGGTGATGACAGACCCATTATCATCTTTCACCTCAATCTTATGACGGATGATGTAGTAGTCTTTCTCAGCATTCTGCTCCTGGATGCCTATGCTCTGGATCTTCTCTACATACGGAGCAGCAGAACCGTCGAGGATAGGGAACTCAGGACCGTTTACCTGGATGAGACAGTTGTCGATGCCGAGGGCATAGAGTGCTGACATACCATGCTCGATGGTAGAAACACGGATATCGCCCTTACCGAGTACGGTACCGCGCTGTGTTTCAACAACGTTCTCAGCTACAGCCTGGATAACAGGCTCGCCTTCGAGGTCGATGCGCTGTATTTTATAACCGGTGTTCTCTGGTGCAGGATTGAAAGTTACGGTGAGGCTCAAGCCTGTATGCAAACCCTTTCCGCAAAGAGAGAAACTACCTTTCAGTGTCTTCTGTTTTGACATAATTATATTCATTTTTTAGGCACGGATAACACGGATTTTTTCTCTGCGTTTTCTTCGGATTCCTTAGTGGCGTTAGCCTCCGCGTCATCCGTGTCATCCGTGCCTTATTATTTTTAATTGTTTTTCTTTAATTCTTCAATCTGCTTCTTCAGGTCGTTGAGTTCCTTGTACATGTCAGGCAAACGACGGAAGATGGCCTGAGACTTGAAGTAAGCGCGCTGCTCCATAGGAGGAGTTCCGATGAGCTGCTGGCCGCTCTTGAGGCTGCCCGGAACACCGCTCTGGGCACCGAGGAACACCTTATCGCCGATAGTGATGTGGCCGGCAAGACCCACCTGACCGCCAAACATACACCATTCGCCTACCTTTGTACTGCCTGCTATACCTACCTGAGAAGACATCACGGTGTTGGCACCGATATCGGTATTGTGGGCAATCTGTACGAGGTTGTCGAGCTTTACGCCCTTGCGAACATAGGTAGAACCCATTGTAGAACGGTCTACACAAGTGTTGGCACCAATCTCTACATCGTCTTCGATGGTAACTATACCAATCTGAGGAATCTTGTCGTAACCTTCAGGACCTGGAGCGAATCCAAATCCGTCGGCACCGATTACACAACCGGCATGAAGAGTAACGTTATTGCCTAATTTACAGCCGTGATATACGGTAACGTTCGGATAGATGAGTGCATTCTTACCAATCTTCACACCCTCTCCGATGTAGGCATGAGGATAAATCTGGCTACCTTCGCCTACCTCTGCACCATCGCTGATATATGCGAAAGCACCTACATATACGCCTTCAGCCACCTTAGCCTTTGGAGATACGAAAGCCAGCGGATCGATGCCGGTCTTCTTAGGCTTCATGGATTCGTACATCTGCAGGAGCTTAGCCACACACTCGTATGCATTCTTCACACGGATGAGGGTTGTGCTGACAGGGTGTTCCAATTCTACGTTCTCATCAATGAGTACGATGCTTGACTTGGTTTCGTAAACATAATGAGTGTATTTAGGGTTAGAAAGGAACGAGATGGCGCCTTCCTTACCTTCTTCGATTTTTGCGAAGGTGTTGACTGTTGCGTTCTCATCACCTTCCACACGGCCCTGAACGAACTGGGCTATTTGTTGAGCGGTAAATTCCATAATTTATCTGACTTCTAGTTTGTTTTATTTAGGTTCCCAAGGCATCATTACCTTTAGGTAACCGCAATTTGTTTGCAAAAATAGCAAAAAAGATTTAGATTCTCGACTTTATTTTGTAATATTTTGCTTTTTCTCCCCATAAAAAGGTATTTTTTAGGCGCAAAGCCTCTTTTTCAAGATACTTTGCGCCTAAATCGAGTTTTTATAACTTAGCAAGTTCTGCTGCCATTTCTGCCTGCAATTCCTTAGCTTTCTGACCTGCTACCTCAGCAAAGTCATCGCCGTTGCTGGCATAGATGATGCCGCGGGAAGAGTTGACGAGCAAGCCGCAGTCCTTGATGATGCCATACTTGCAAACCTCCTGCAGGCTGCCACCCTGTGCACCTACGCCCGGTACGAGGAGGAAGTGGTTAGGAGCCACCTTGCGGATATCTTCGAACATCTTGCCCTGTGTAGCGCCTACTACATACATCATGTTCTCATCGTTGCCCCATTCCTGGCTCTTCTTGAGAACCTTCTCGAAGAGGCGCTCGCCCTCCTTATCCTCGGTGAGCTGGAAGTCGTGGCTACCCTTGTTGCTGGTAAGTGCCAGGAGGATAACCCACTTGCCATCATACTCGAGGAATGGCTTGACTGAATCCTCACCCATATAAGGTGCTACGGTTACAGAGTCGATATTGTACTCCTCGAAGAATGTCTGGGCATACATCTTGCTGGTGTTGCCGATATCGCCGCGCTTGGCATCTGCGATGATGAAATGGTTTGGATAGTGACTGTGGAGATACTTGATGGTGTTTTCAAAGGCAATCATGCCATCGATGCCACGGCTCTCATAGAAAGCCAGGTTTGGCTTGTAAGCCACACAGTATGGGGCTGTTGCATCGATGATAGCCTGGTTGAATCTGAATATCATTTCGGCTTCTGCGCCCTGGATGTCTTCACTCTCGGTGATGCACTTAGGCAACTTGTTGATATCTGTGTCAAGACCTACGCACAAGAAACTCTTCTTGGCGAAAATCTGCTCTACGAGTTCTTTTCTGTTCATAATGGATTGATATGATGATTCATCGCCCCGATGTACGGAACGATGAATCGGGGTTTTACAATTCTGTTTCTTTCAGCTTCTCTGCGTTCTCGGCTACAGTCAGGGCATCAATCATGTCCTGAATATCACCTGCCAGGAAACCGTTGAGATCGTGAGTGGTGTAACCGATACGATGGTCGGTAACACGGCCTTGCGGGAAGTTGTAGGTACGGATCTTCGCACTGCGGTCGCCGGTAGAAACGAGGCTCTTGCGGCGGCTGGCGATATCGTCAACATACTTCTGGTGCTCACGGTCGTGGATGAATGTATAGAGGCGGCTCAAGGCACGCTCCTTGTTCTTTGGCTGGTCACGGGTTTCGGTACACTCGATGAGGATTTCCTCTACCTCGCCTGTGTTAGGGTTTTTCCAAGGGTAGCGGAGACGTACACCAGACTCCACCTTGTTCACGTTCTGACCACCGGCACCTGAACTTCGGAAGGTATCCCACTTGATATCGCCTTCGTTGATGTTCACTTCAAACTTGTCTGCCTCTGGCAATACGGCCACGGTAGCAGCTGAGGTGTGCATACGGCCCTGTGTTTCAGTAGCAGGCACACGCTGAACACGGTGAACACCTGATTCGTACTTCAATGTACCGTAAACGTCAGTACCGCTTACTGCGAAGTCGATTTCCTTGTATCCACCTACTGCGCCTTCAGAAACAGAAGTCACGCTGACGGTCCATCCCTTCGATTCGCAGTATTTCTTATACATATTAAATAGGTCGCCTGCAAAGAGGGCTGCCTCGTCGCCTCCGGCACCGCCTCGGATTTCCATCTGTACGTTCTTGGCGTCTTCTGGGTCCTTAGGTACCAGCGCAATCTTGATTTCTTCTTCAAGTTTAGGCTGCAGCGCCTCGTTCTCGTTGAGTTCTTCGCGAGCCATCTCCTTCATTTCCGGATCGCTCTCGTTGGCAAGGATGTCCTTTGCCTCCTTGATGCTATTCAGACAGTTGATGTATCGCTTGCGTGCGTCCATGATGTCACCCAGGTCTTTCCATTCCTTGGTGAGCTTCACGTAGCGTGGCTGGTCGGCGATGACATCTGGGTCGGTAATGAGGGTGCTTACTTCCTCGTATCGGCTCTCTAAGCCTTCTAGCTTCTGTAATATGTTGTTATTATCCATTAATCTTAATTCTATTTTTAGTATTCGAATGTTCCGAATTCGCTCTTGATGGTCAGGCTGCGCTTGCCTTCTTCGATGTGACCCACAATCTGGGCATCGATGTTGAAGCTCTTGCTGATGGCGATAACCTTCTCGGCAACCTCAGGACGTACGTAGATCTCCATGCGGTGACCCATGTTGAATACCTGATACATTTCCTTCCAGTCGGTCTCTGAGCAGTCGTGGATCGCCTTGAAGAGTGGAGGTACTGGGAACATGTTGTCCTTCACTACCTTGCAGTTCTCGCCTACGAAGTGAAGAACCTTGGTCTGGGCACCACCGGTGCAGTGAACCATACCGTGAACCTCTGGGCGGAGTTCGTCGAGAATCTTCTTGATGACAGGAGCGTAGGTGCGGGTAGGAGAGAGAACCAACTCGCCGGCATTGATAGGTGAACCCTCTACCTCATCAGTCAACTTATACTTACCGCTGTAAACCAACTCGTCTGGCACGGCGTGGTCGTAGCTCTCAGGATAGTTCTCTGCGAGATACTTGGCAAATACATCGTGGCGGGCAGAAGTCAAACCGTTGCTGCCCATACCGCCGTTATACTTCTTCTCGTAAGTAGCCTGACCTGTAGAAGAAAGACCTACGATGACATCGCCTGGACGGATGTTGGCATTGTTGATGACATCGCTGCGCTTCATGCGGCAGGTAACGGTAGAGTCAACGATGATAGTACGAACCAGGTCGCCTACGTCAGCAGTCTCACCACCGGTAGGATAGATGCCGATACCCATCTCACGCATCTCGTGGAGCAGGTCGTCAGTACCGTTGATGATAGCTGAGATTACCTCGCCTGGGATGAGCATCTTGTTGCGGCCGATGGTAGAGCTTACGAGGATGTTGTCTACGGCGCCTACGCAGAGCAGGTCGTCGGTATTCATCACGATAGCATCCTGAGCGATACCTTTCCATACAGAGAGGTCGCCCGTCTCCTTCCAGTACATGTAAGCCAAGCTCGACTTGGTACCTGCACCGTCGGCATGCATAATGTTACAATACTCTGGGTCGCCGCCCAATATATCAGGTATGATCTTGCAGAAAGCCTGTGGGAAGATACCCTTGTCGATGTTCTTGATAGCGTTGTGAACATCTTCCTTTGCTGCGCTAACACCGCGCATCATATATCTATTGTTACTCATATTCTTATTTTGAACTTTGATCTTTGAACTTTATGATATGCTTATTTTTCCTGGTGCCAGAAATCCCATGATGCAAAGGCTTGCAACAAGAGCATCTCCAAGCCATTCTTTACTGTGGCTCCGTGTTCTTTGCCCTTCTTCATGAAGAGGGTTTCGTCGGGATTGTAGATGAGGTCGTAGAGCAGGGTGTGGCTGTCCATTGCCTCGTAAGGCAGCGCAGGACACTCGTCTACGTGTGGGTACATGCCCACTGGGGTACAGTTTACGATGACGTTATACTCCTTGATAACCTCAGGGGTGATTTTTTCGTACTGGATAGTACCCGGACGCTCGTATCGACTCACGAAGGCTGTTTCCAGTCCGAGCGATTTCAGACCGAAGTTGATAGCCTTTGAAGCTCCGCCTGTACCCAGGATGAGAGCCTTCTTGTGATAAGGCTCGATATAAGGTTCGATGCTCTTGGTAAAACCGATTACATCGCTGTTGTATCCTTTCAGATAAACATCTTCGCCTCTGTGCTCCACCTTGATCACGTTGACGGCTCCGATAGCATTCGCCTCAGGGCTTACCACGTCGAGATAGCTGATCACTTTCTCCTTATAAGGTATTGTGACGTTGAGACCCTTTAGTTCTGGATTTGAGTCGAGAATCTCGGTAAGATTTTCTATAGAAGGTATCTCGAAGTTGATGTATTGGGCATCGATGCCCTCGTTCTTAAACTTTTCGTTGAAATAGTTCTTTGAGAACGAATGCCCCAGAGGGTAACCTATGAGTCCATACTTGTCCATAATATTTTTGTTTTATTTGGTTGCGAAATAGAGTGTGCAGATGCCGAAGGTGAGTCGCTTGAACTCTGCCTTTGCGAATCCTGCCTTTTTGAACACCTCCATCATAACCTCGCCCTGAGGGAATGCCTCGATGGTCTTGTTGAGATAACTGTAGGCGCTCTGGTCTTTGCTGATGAGTTTGCCATACATCGGCAAGACAGTGTTGCTGTAGATGCTGAACAGCTGCTTCATCGGGAAACTGACCGGCGTGGTGAGTTCTACGATGCAGAGATGTCCGCCTTTTTTCAGTACCCGGCACATTTCCTTCAGTCCCTGGTCCAGGTTCTGGAAGTTTCTGATACCGAAGGCTGCGGTTACTGCGTCGAAGCTCTCGTCCTGGAACGAGAGGTTGAGGCAGTCTTCCTTGGCAAAGGAGATGGTGTTTTCCAGTCCCAGCTGCTTTACCTTCTGTCTGCCTATCTCCATCATGCCTTCCGAGATGTCTGCTCCGATTAGCTGGTCGGGATGTAGCATCTGTGCGGCTAGGATGGCGAAATCGCCGGTACCGGTAGCGATGTCGAGCATCTTTTTAGGAGAGAAGGGCGCAAGACGCCTGATTGCCTTCTTGCGCCATCCCTTATCGATATCCCACGAGAGACGGTGGTTCAGGGTATCGTAGGTAGGGGCGATGTTGTCGAACATCTCCTCTACCAGCTTGCCCTTGTCTCCTGTGCCCTCGTAGGGCTTTATCTGTTCTTGCTTATACATTTATATATAGTTTATAATTTATAGCGGCTTCGCCGTTTAGCAAGATTGCCAAAGTGGTTCATGCTATAAACTTTTAACTATTAACTATTAACTAAAAACTACTTGTGTGCAGCAAGCCACTCGCTTACGTTCTTCTCGATGCGAGCAGCGATGTCGCCTTCCTCAGCAGCCTTGTCAAACTTCTCGCCGGTGATGTGCTCGTAGAGTTCGATGTAGCGGTCGGATACGCTCTCTGCATACTCGTCGGTAATCTCTGGCATGGTCTGGCCTGGCTCGTTCATGAAGTTGTGCTCGATGAGCCACTGGCGAACGAACTCCTTAGAGAGCTGGCGCTGTGGTTCACCCTTCTCAAACTTCTCCTCGTAACCGTCAGCATAGAAGTAGCGGCTAGAGTCTGGAGTGTGGATCTCGTCGATGAGGTAAACCTTGCCGTCGCGCTTGCCGAACTCGTACTTGGTATCTACGAGGATCAAGCCCTGCTTGGCAGCGATTTCCTGACCGCGGGCGAAGATGCGGCGTGTGTAGTCCTCCATCACAGCATAATCCTCTGCACTAACAATACCCTGGGCGATGATCTCTTCCTTAGAGATATTCATGTCGTGACCCTCGTCGGCCTTTGTAGTAGGGGTGATGATAGGCTCTGGGAAACGCTGGTTCTCGCGCATACCGTCTGGCAACTTCACACCGCAGATCTCGCGGCAGCCCTTCTGATACTCGCGCCATGCACTACCGGTGAGGATAGAACGGATGATCATCTCCACGCGGAAACCTTCGCACTTCAAACCTACGGTAACCATTGGGTCTGGAGTAGCCAACTTCCAGTTTGGACAGATGTCTGTAGTTGTGTCCAGGAACTTAGCTGCAATCTGATTGAGCACCTGTCCTTTGAAAGGGATACCCTTAGGCAGAACAACGTCGAACGCTGAGATTCTGTCGGTAGCGACCATCACGAGGAGGTCGTCGTTAATGTCATACACATCACGTACTTTACCGTGGTAAACACTCTTCTGTCCATCAAAATGGAAATCTGTCTTTGTTAATGCTTTCATTTTATTTAATTTATAATTTATAATTTACAATTTATAATTGAGCCTGCCCCTAGAGCAGTACTGTTAATTATTAATTATCAATTATTAATTTTTAATTGTTTTCTTTTCTTCCGCTCTCTCCTTGTCATACTTGTCGTATGCGTTAACGATGCGGGTTACGAGTTTGTGGCGCACGATATCCTTCTGTCCCAGCTTTACCACTCCGATGCCTTCCACTCCGTCCAGAATCTTGAGCGCCTCCTTCAGTCCGCTTCGCTGTTCGCGTGGCAGGTCAATCTGTGTCAGGTCGCCGGTGATAATCATCTTGGTGTTCATGCCCATACGGGTTAGGAACATGCGAATCTGTTGGGAGGTAGTGTTCTGCGCCTCGTCGAGGATGACGACGGCATCGCTGAGTGTGCGTCCGCGCATAAAGGCGAGCGGAGCAATCTGGATAATGTGCTTTTCCATCATATCCTGCAGCTTTACGGCAGGTATCATGTCTTCCAGCGCATCGTAGAGCGGCTGGAGGTATGGGTCAATTTTGTCTTTCATATCGCCAGGCAGGAAACCGAGCTTTTCGCCGGCTTCTACGGCTGGTCGTGAGAGGATGATTTTCTTGATGGCTTTCTCCTTGAGGGCCTTTACGGCAAGGGCGATGCTGAGATAGGTCTTACCGGTACCGACCGGCTGGTCCCACGGCAAATACCATGTCGTTCTTCTCGTAAGCATCTATCAGTTGCTGCTGGTTTTCGCTGCGGCTCTTGATAGGTCGGCCACTGATACTGTATACCAGCACGCCTTTCACGCTGTCCGCCTTGGTCTGTTTTCCTTTCACGATATCCAGAATGTCCTCATCATTGAGCATGTTGTATTTAAGCAAGTGCTTGCGCATCTGCTCAATATCCTCTTCCACCTTTGCCATTTCCTCTTCGTCGCCGAGCACACGAATCACGTTGTCGCGTGCTACGATACGCAACTTAGGATACAGCGATTTAATCATCTGCAGGTGGGCATTGTTCACACCGTAGAACATCACTGGATCGATATCTTCAAGTACAATATGTTTCTCTATCAAAATGTCTTAATTCTATAAAGTTTAAACTATCCTATCTAATATTTTGTTATATAACGCTGCAAAATTACTACTTTTCCATGAAATGAGCAAATTTCGGCGAATAAAACATTCTTTAAATATTAAAAAAGCTATTTTTTCGAGAGATTTTGTTACCTTTGCAGCTAAATTTGGCGATGCGGTTCCCGTTTTGCCTGAAGAATATAGAATATTATTTCGTGAAAATAAGATAATTATGAAGATTAGTAAGAACAGATATTTACAGGGTTTTGGTATTGTGGTTTTGCTTCTGGCGCTGGTAAGAGTCATCTTTCCGGGAGTAGCAAAACCGAAGATTGCGGCTGCTGGTGCGGCTGATTCTACGCTCGTGGCAGCGAAGGATTCGGCTGCTTCTGATGCTTCTTCTGCTGAGATTTCTGATGCATCGGCTGATGCTGAAGGGAATGTGGCTGAGGACCTGAAGGAGGATGAACTCTCTGTTATGCCTGATACGGTACAGAGCGGCAAGCCTTCTATCTTCTTCGACAAGGATGGCAAGGAGGTGAAGCATCGCATCTTCTCGGTGCCTCATTTCGGCAATACTTTCCCCGACCAGCAGGATGTGCAGATTCTGGCGGCTACTAAGCATGGTGTGAAACCGGTACAGAACCGTCTGGAGGCGGAGAACAGCAAGGGCAAGCTGGTGTATGTGGGCAGCAACCCTTTCTTTTATGTTGACAAGCTGAACAACAGTATTCCTTACCTGGTGCCTCGTGCCTCTGTGCTGCTCCAGGATATCGGCCGTGCCTATTTCGATTCGCTGCAGATTAAGGGCATTCCGCTGCATAAGATTATCGTGACGAGCATTCTGCGCACCAAGGATGATGTGGCGAAACTGCGTACCCGAAACGGTAATGCTACCGAGAATTCGTGTCATCTCTATGGTACTACCTTCGATATCTGCTACAACCGCTACAAGCAGATTCAGACCCGTGAACAGCCTCGCCGACAGGTGCAGAATGATACCCTGAAATGGGTGTTCTCCGAGGTGCTCCGCGATTTCCGCAACAAGAACCGCTGCTATATCAAATATGAGGTGAAGCAGGGGTGCTTCCATATCACCGTGAGATAAATCCTTGGAAAATGTCCCCACACGCCCAGGGGTATAAATAAGGCATGGATTACGCGGATTTTTTATGAGATGGTAAATCGCTTAATTTACATGAGCGCTATAAATCCGTGTAATCCGTGCCTAAAAAAACTCAAGTTTATTAGCTCTTTTCCTGAATCTTCTGAAGGTCTGCCTCTTCGCCTACCAGCCAGATGATATCGCCTTTTTCGAATACTCGGGTAGGCAGAACACGGGTCAGGTTCTCCCGGCCCTCTTCCAGTCCTACCACCATACAGTTGTATTTATCCCTTATTCCGCTTTCTATCAGTGTCTTTCCCAGGAATTCGCTGCCGCCGCTGATGATGAGCTGGCTAAGTTTCATCTCGCGCTTTTCTATTTCAGCCTCCTCAGGCAGCAGGTCGCTCTGCAGGGCGGTGTTGAATTTCTGCAGCTGGTCGTCGTTGCCGATTACCTGCAGTTTGTCGCCCGGGAAGATGATCATGTTGCCGTTCGGGATGTTCAGCCGGTGAGAGCCGCGGTGAATGCTGCTCAGGTCTACACCGAACCGCTGGCGCAGATGCAGTTCTCGCAGCGATTTGCCAGTCCAACTGCTATCTTCAGGCACTTCAAATTCGCTGATGTGGATATCCCGGTCTAGCAGTCTGCCCTCGTAGAGCGGCCGCTTTTCGCCATTCACCTGAGCCGCAATATCGCGCGAGCGGAGGTTGTGAACGAAGACGCGCTCCATCACGATGCTACGCTTCTTGATGCGGCGGGAGGTTATCATCAGCATCACTACTGCTGCACCGATGCAGACAATCAGAGCATTGGTAAAGCGCGAGAGGAAATTGATGATGTAGAAGATGAAAGCCAGTGCTATCATAAAGCGCACGAACACCGTAAAGAGCAGCGGCACGCGGTTGATGCTGCTCTCTACCCAGAGGCGTTTCCACTCGGCACTGTGGTTCTTCTTCATCACGATGGCGCGCAGGAACGGCGAGATGAATAGGACGGTGAGCAGACCGGTGATGGCGTTGGCATACCAGTGGAGATGCCAGCCTGGCAGCAGATTGCGCATCAGCGGCAGTACGAAGGTGAACATCAGGGCGATGACGGCTGCCGAAAGGATGGAGTAGGCGGTGGTGTTGACCAGCATCTGGCGGATCAGCGATTTCCACTTGCTCTGCTGCTGCGTCTGGGGATGACTCATCGCGAAATGGTTCAGAATGTGGATGAGCTTGTCGGGCAGATGTTTCTCCATCACCTGATAAGTAGGTGTGGCAAGACGGATCATATAAGGTGTAAGGAAGGTGGTGATGACGCTCACCGCTACCACTACCGGATAGAGGAACTTGCTGATGACGCCGAGCGACAGACCCAGCGAGGCGATGATGAAAGAGAACTCACCAATCTGAGCCATCGAGAAACCGCAGCGCATCGCCGACTTCAGCGACTCACCTCCGAGCATGAATCCGAAGGTGCCGAATATCGCCTGACCTGCCAGTATCGTGCCCACCAGGGCGAGGATAGGAACGGCATATTCTACCAGAATCTTCGGGTCTACCAGCATACCTACCGATACGAAGAAGATGGCTCCGAAGAGATTCTTTACCGGTTCTACAAGCTTGATAATCTTCTCTGCCTCAATGGTTTCTGCCAGGATGCTGCCCATAACGAAGGCTCCGAAGGCGCTGCTGAACCCCACCTTGGTGCTCAGTACCGCCATGCCGCAGCACAGACCCAGCGAAACGATGAGCAGGGTTTCGGCATTGATAAGTTTCCTCACCGAACGCAGGAACCACGGAATGGCGAAGATGCCCACGATAAACCATACGCCCAGGAAGAAGCCTATCTTCACGATAGAGGCAAGCATCTGCCCGCCGTCGGGACTGCTTCCGCTCGCTATCGCCGACAGCATCACCATCATCACGATAGCCAGGATATCTTCCAGTATCAGCACGCTCATCACCATCGAGGCAAACTTCTGGGTGCGCAGCCGCATATCATCGAATGCCTTATATATAATAGTGGTGGAGCTCATGGCGAGCATACCGCCCAGGAAGATGCAGTCCATCCTGCCCCAGCCGAAGCCGTGGCCTACGCTGATGCCCAGCATCATCATGCAGAACACGATAACCACGGTGGCGATGATGGGAGAGGCACCCATCTTCACGATTTTCTTGAACGAGAAGTCGAGACCGAGCGAGAAGAGGGTGAAGATGACACCGATGTCGGCCCAGGTCTGGATATCCGTCTCGTCGACTACCGACATGGTGTAGGGCATATGTGGCGAAACCAGGAATCCCGCCATGATGTATCCCAGCACCAGCGGCTGCTTGAGCCTCTTGAAGATGAGGGTTACGATGCCTGCCACCATCAGGATGAGGGCAAGGTCTTTTATTAAGAATGGAATTTCAGCCATATTTTTCTGTTTATGAAAAAGGGGAATTTAGATGTGTCTAAATTCCCCATATCTGTATTAGTCGTTGTATTCTTCTGTGATTTCCGCTATCTTCACGATGGTCTTCACTACCTTCTCCATTACCTGGATGCTCACAAACTCGTGAGGGCCGTGGAAGTTGACACCGCCGGCGAAGATGTTAGGACAAGGCAGACCCTTGAAGCTCAGCTGGGCTCCGTCGGTACCGCCGCGGATAGGTTCTACGCGGGGTGGAACGCCGCTCTCCTGCATCGCTCTGAGCACGATGTCGATGACGTGCATGTTAGGATCAATCTTCTCCTTCATGTTATAGTACTGGTCGTAGATAACCGCCTTTACGGTTCCGTCTCCATACTTCTCGTTCATCTTGTTTACGCAGTCCTCGATGAAGTCCTTGCGGCTTTCAAACCTGTTGCGGTCGTGATCGCGGATGATGTAGCTGAGCTTTGCCTCCTCGCAGCGGCTCTCGATGCCGATGAGGTGGTAGAAACCCTGGTAGCCTTCAGTCTGCTCAGGAGTCTCGTTCTCAGGAATCATGTTCTGGAATTCCACAGCCAGTCGGCTTGCATTCACCATCTTTCCCTTGGCATAGCCTGTATGAACGCTCACACCCTTGATGACGATCTTGGCTCCGGCAGCATTGAAGTTCTCGTATTCCAGGTCGCCCAGGTCGCCGCCATCTACGGTGTAAGCCCAGTCGCAGCCAAACTTCTCTACGTCGAAATGATGTGCGCCCATACCGATTTCCTCGTCAGGATTGAAACCTACTCGGATGTCGCCGTGCTTGATTTCGTCGTGGTCGCGCAGATAGCACATAGCCTGTACGATTTCAGCGATGCCCGCCTTGTCGTCAGCACCCAGCAGGGTAGTACCGTCTGTCACGATGATATCCTCTCCCTTGTGAGCCTTCAACTCTGGGAAAGTCTCAACGCTTGAGATGATGCCCGGGCTCAGCTCGATGTCGTTGCCGTCATAGTTCTTGATGACGCGCGCCTTTACATCCTTTCCGCTGGCATCAGGCGATGTATCCATGTGTGAAATAAATCCGATGGTAGGAGTCTTTTTCTTGGTATTGCTCTTCAGAGTGGCATAGATATAGCCCATGTCATCCATTTCGACATCGCTCAGTCCTTCGTTCTCAAGTTCCTTCTTCAGGTACTTGGCAAATTCGAGCTGTTTTGCCGTACTAGGCACGCTGGTCGATTCTTCGCTCGACTGTGTGTCGAATTTCGTATAGTTTATAAATCGTTCTACTAAATCCATGTTTTCAATTATTAATCATTTCTGTTGTTTCGGGTGATCTCGGTGGGATTCAAACCCACGACCTTCAGAACCGGAATCTGACGCTCTATTCAGCTAAGCTACGAGACCCTCTTTTCTGCCGCCCGTTTCTCCGGTTGTATGACATCGAAACGGAAGTCGACTGCAAAATTACTGCTTTTATTTGAAATAACCAAATATTTGGGGCAGATTTTTTCATATATATAATGTGTATTTGCAAATTGTTCTACAAAATGCTACTAAAAAACTTAAAAATGCTATCATTTTGCAAAAAAATACGGAAAAATGCTTGCAGATTAATTATTATTTTGTACCTTTGCAGCGCAAATACTAAATATGAAATAAAAATGAGCAATTTGATAAAACCTGAAGGGTACAAGGCGCTGCTGGATATGCGCCAGACCGAAATGGGTATTAAAATGATAAAAGAATTCTTCCAGCAAAACCTGAGCACCGAGCTCCGTCTGCGTCGTGTTACCGCTCCACTCTTCGTATTGAAGGGCCTTGGTATCAATGATGACCTGAACGGCGTAGAGCGCCCTGTAAGTTTCCCTATCAAGGATTTGGGCGAAGCCCAGGCTGAGGTGGTTCATTCTCTTGCCAAGTGGAAGCGACTGACGCTTGCCGAGTATGAGATTGAGCCTGCTTATGGCGTATATACAGATATGAACGCCATCCGTGCTGACGAGGAGCTGGATAATCTTCATTCGCTCTATGTTGACCAGTGGGACTGGGAGGCTGTGATTACCAAGGAAGACCGTACCATCGCCTTCCTCGAGAATATCGTGCGCCGCATCTATGGTGCCATCTTGCGTACCGAGTTCCTGGCTTGCGAGCATTATCCTCAGCTGAAGCCTTTCCTGCCTAAGGAGATTCATTTTATTCATGCGCAGGATTTGCTCGATATGTATCCAGACCTTTCTCCTAAGGAGCGTGAGGACGCTATCTGCAAGAAGTATGGCGCTGTATTTGTAGAGGGCATCGGAGGCAAGTTGAGCGATGGCAAGAAGCATGATGGCCGAGCTCCTGACTATGATGACTGGAGCACCGTGGCTGAGAACGGCAAGATGGGACTGAATGGTGATATCCTCATCTGGTATCCTGTTCTGGGTCGCAGTTTCGAGCTCAGTTCTATGGGTATCCGTGTCGACAAGGAGAGTCTGCTGCGTCAGCTTAAGCTGGAGGGCAAGGAGGATAGAGAGAAGCTTTACTTCCATCAGCAGCTCCTGAACGACAAGTTGCCTCTGAGCATTGGTGGCGGTATCGGCCAGAGCCGTCTGTGTATGGTATTGCTTCATAAGGCTCACATTGGTGAGATCCAGGCTAGCATCTGGCCTGAGGAGATGCGCAAGGAGGCTGTGAAAGCGGGCATGAACCTCATCTAAGCCTTTCTGTCGGTGCGTCATGGTGTATACTGTGATGTGCTGCATATTCAGTTGATCTTTTTAAGATAATAATAATTTGCTTACGAAGGCTCCCGGTGCTTTTCTGCATCGGGGGCTTTTTTGTTTTATACCTTGAGGCTGTGTTTTACAGCGTCAACCCTTGCATTTTGCGGGTCGTAAAAGTTTGGTGTCGCGTTTCACGACGTCAAACCTTGCATTTCATTTGGTGTAAAACCTTGGTATCGCGTTTCGCGATATCAAGGTCTGCGCTTCATGGGAATCTTTTAACGATGGTGCAAAAGTACAACAAATCTTCTGAACCGCCAAATTTCACCCTGCAGAGTTATGTTAAACCGATTTTAACATTCCGGCTTCCGTAGTTAAACAAAAAAAGTCGTAGAGTTGCGGGGGAGAAAACTATATTTTGTAAAATGTTTCTCTGTGCGTTTTGAGCAAGAAAACAATGAGATGCTATGAAAAAAGCCATTTCTTCTGACTACTTCCTTTTTGCCCAGAAAGCGTTACAGTGTGACAGTTGTGACAGTTGTGACAGTTTTCAGCGCCTACCCCTCCTTCCCTTTCTTTAGAGGTAAATTATTATATATATATAATAATTTAAATATATATACTTATAATTTGATAGCTGCAAACTCGCAATATACCCCCTCCGCTGAAAACTGTCACAACTGTCACAACTGTCACGCTGTAATGCCCTTTGCTCTTTCACTCTTATGTATCTCTTATAGCACCAAGTTTCGATATTTGTAAAAACAATTTTCTCCACTCCGTATAGGTTGTCCTACATGGAGTGGAGAATTTCGTATCGTGTGGAGTATCTTCTATGTCATGACCAGATCCAGGTCCTTTGTGAGTTTTTTCATCGCAGGGTTCTTCTCCATAAGAAGTTCCAGAACTTCATTCTTGGTCAGAACCTTGCCTACCTCTTCCTGGTCGGCAAGGCGGTAGCTGATGCTCAGTTCGCTGTTGTGAAGACCTAAGACGAAAGTCTTGAGAATGCGGTTCTTGATGTTCAAAACGTCGTCTAGTAAGAGCTGGTTGTTGATGATAACCTCTATCTGCGGATAGTTGGTTATCTTCGGTACAATACTCTTCATGCGGTTGGCTAAGCCTATGAAATCCAGCTTGTTCTGCATTCTCATGCACATACTGAACCATGTTGCTTCCACCTGCTCCTGGGTGAACTCGTTCTGGTCGCCCGTGATGGTCGCTTTTTCCTCATTGGTATCATCATACGGACTGTGCAGGCGGCGCTGGTTCTCCTCCCTCTTCTTCAGGTTAGAGAAAGTCATGCCTATGCCGCCCAGCTTGATATTCTTGAGTCGTGGCTTGTGAGGCGATGCAGCATCAGTAACAGCTCCGGCAGCGGCTGAGCCTTCTGGAGAGGCAGATGCGGCTGCGGTGGCAGATGCAGGATAATATGCAGAATAAGATGCAGCATTGGAGGCTGCAGAAGCGGCTGCCGGTGCCCCTGACGAAGGCACAGCAGTAGCTGTAGCAGCGGACGTTCCCGGCTGTGATGACCGGTTTTCGCTGCTGCCAGAAGGCTCAGAACCTGCACCCTGAGAGGCAAGCTTAGACTGAGCCAGGAGTTTCTGAAACAGGGATTTTAATCTATTGGGCGTACGCCCCGCACTAGGCACATCCTGATCCTCGGGCTGCGTAATCTGGCCTATCTGTATCAGGGTGAGCTCTACCAGTAATCGCTTGTTGCTGCTGGCGCGGTAATGGATATCGCACTGGTTCATCAGTTCCAGCGCCTTATATAAGAAAGGTGTAGGTGCCTTCTGGGCCTGAGCCTGGAACTTGGCTTTCTGGTCGTCGCTGGTCTCGAGCAGAGGCAGGGTCTGAGGATCCTTCGCCATCATCACATTGCGCACATGCTGGGCAAGCCCCTGTATCATGTTGCCGCCATCGAAACCGCGGCTCAGAATGCCGTCGAGTGTTACCATCATCTCGGCCACCTTATTCTCCAAAGCCAGGTCTACCAGACGGAAATAGTTGTCGCTGTCGAGCACGTTCAGGTCCTCGATCACCTTCTGGTAAGTGATGTTGCCCATGCAGAAACTGGCAGCCTGGTCGAAGATAGAGAGGGCATCGCGCATACCTCCGTCAGCCTTTTCGGCTATCACGGCGAGCGCCTGCTCTTCATATTGTATGCCTTCCTTCTCAGCCACCATCTTCAGGTGGTTGATGGTGTTGGCTACCGTCATTCGCTCGAAGTCGTAAATCTGGCATCGGCTCAGGATGGTAGGCAGAATCTTATGCTTCTCGGTAGTGGCGAGGATGAAGATGACATGCTGAGGTGGTTCTTCCAGCGTCTTGAGAAAGGCGTTGAAGGCTGCTGTAGAGAGCATGTGGACCTCATCGATGATAAACACTTTATACTTGCCCACCTGAGGCGGAATGCGGGTCTGCTCCATCAGAACCTTAATCTGGTCAACACCGTTGTTGCTGGCGGCATCCAGCTCGAAGATGTTGTAGGAACGCTGCTCGTTGAAGGCACGGCAGCTCTCACATTCGTTGCATGCCTCGCCGTCTTCACGAGGATGCTCGCAGTTGATTGCCTTCGCAAAAATGCGGGCACAAGTGGTTTTTCCCACACCTCTCGGACCGCAGAAAAGATAGGCGTGCGCCAGCTTGCCGCTCTTCACTGCATTCTTCAAAGTGGTGGTCAATGCACTCTGTCCGACAACCGAATCGAAGGTCATCGGACGGTACTTTCTTGCAGAAACTATATACTCTTCCATTATTTTTTCTTAATTGATGATGCAAAGATAACAAAAAAATATTATCTTTGCAAACAAATTCGGAAGAAATGAGTAAAAAACTTGGTATTATATGGAATTATCTCGCTCATTATAAGTATCTTATAGTGATTGTAACGGGTGTTCTGGCAGTTGGTGTAGTTGACGACAACAGTGTAAGACAGCACATTAAGTACCAGATAGAGATAGCTACGCTCCGTTCGGAGATAGAAAAGTATCGTGAGCAGTATGAAAGCGACAAGCGTACCCTGCGCGATATGCAGCATGGTGCGCGGGCATTTGAGAAGATAGCCCGCCAGCGTTATTTCATGAAGGCTGATGATGAAGATATCTTTGTATTGAGTTCGGATATTCCGGAAAAAACTAACGAACAAGACGAAAATGAAACAATTGAGTAAACAGGAAAGTGCTATTTTCTTGCTGGGCGGCGTGCTGATGGTTGTCGGTGCGGCTTGCTTCGCATTTGGTTTTTCACATCCGCAGCTGGTGCAGGTAACGAGCTGGGGGTTCCTGCTGGGCACCATACTCTTCAGTGTAATGCAGGCGATGCAGTTCTATGAGGGACCTTCGCTGGTTATCCACCGCCTGAAGCGCATGCAGTATGTAGCAGACATCTTCTTCGTGCTCTCAGGCATCTCGATGGTAGATACGGTGTATGCTTTTCTGCGCCGCTGGTTTGAGAATTATGAGACCTATATCACCTATTTCTATAATAAGTGGGTAGTCTTCCTTCTCATCGCAGCCCTGCTGGAACTGTATACCACGCATCGCATCTCTCATGAACTGAAGAAGGAAAACAATCAGTAATATAGAAAGGACGAGAAAAAAGCTTTCGGTGGCCAATAGGAGTGCAAACAAAACATAAATCTTGTAAGAATGAATTAAATTGCTGCAATTTATTTCGTCAGTTCAAATTAAGATTGTATTTTTGTTCACCGAAAGTGATATAGATAGCTTATGAATAGAATATTTTACGCATTCATTGCCTTGATGGCACTTGCATCTTGTGCCAACAGTTACGATATCTCGGGTACTTCTAACGTAAGTACTCTGGACGGACGCATGCTGTACCTTAAGATACTGGAAAACAACGATTTCAAGAACGTGGATTCTTGCGATGTAGTGCACGGACAGTTCCATTTTCAGGGTTCTGTCGACTCTATGAAGATGGCGAATATTTTCATGGATGATGACCTTGTGCTGCCGCTGGTGCTGGAGAGTGGAAGCATTACTGTGAAGCTCGATGATACACAGCAGGTGGTAAGCGGTACTCCTATGAACGATAAACTCTTCGGATTCTTCAAGAAATACCAGCAGATTCAGAATCAGTTGCGCGAACTGGTACACAAGCACGACCAGGCTATCATGAACGGTAGCGATATGGTGGCTGTCAACAAGCAGCTGAACGAGGAATCCATCCGCCTTTCTGAGCAGGAAGACAAGCTCATCACTTCGTTTGTTACCGACAACTTCAACAATGTGCTGGGACCGGGCGTCTTCTTCCTCGTTACAATGGGCAACCAGTATCCGATGCTCTCTCCTTGGATTGAGGATATCATGAGCAAGGCTACCGACTATTTCAAGAATGATCCTTATGTAAAGGACTATTATAAGAAAGCTCAAGAGAATCAGGAGATTATGAACGGTACACGAGATGCGCAGAGCGGCATGCAGCCAGAGATGGAAGCGGCTCCACAGGTAAATCCTGATGCGGCTCCGGCACCTACAGCCAACGAACTGGCTGCGCCTACGATTCCTGAAAAACAGGAAGGTAAGGAGTAGAAACAGGGCTCTTTCAAGGTCTTGGGCATTAACATCTTGTAAAACTCTTCATTTTATAAGTTTAGTAATATGAAATTAATCAAGAATGGAACCATTATAAATGAGGGTCGCTCTTTTGTGGGCGACCTCTTGTTGGATGGTGAATTTATCAAGGAGATATATGAAGGCGCGGCACCCCGTGGCAATTACGATGAAGTCATCGATGCCTCGGGGTGTTTTGTTTTGCCGGGTGTGATTGATGATCATGTTCACTTCCGTGAGCCGGGACTTACGCAGAAGGCAGACATCGAGAGCGAAAGCCGCGCTGCTGCCTTTGGTGGTGTGACCAGTTATTTTGAGATGCCTAACACGGTACCTCAGACTACCACTCTAGAGGCCTGGCAGGCAAAGCGGCAGCTGGGCGCTGAGAAGAGTCATGTGAACTACAGTTTCTTCTTTGGTGCTACCAATGATAATGTAAATGATTTTGAGCAGCTCGATACGCATCGTGTACCGGGCGTCAAGCTCTTTATGGGCTCCAGTACGGGCAATATGCTGGTGGATAAATATGAGGCGCTGCAGGCTATCTTCAAGAAGGCGAAAGAGCTGGATTTGCCGGTGATGACCCACTGTGAGGATACCGAAATCATTAACCGCAACATGCAGCTGGCTAAGCAGAAATGGGGTGAAGACCCTGCCGTAGAACATCATCCGGAAATACGCAGCGAGGAGGCTTGCTATGAAAGCAGCCGTCTGGCGGTGCTGCTGGCTAAGGAAAGCGGGGCGCATCTCCATATCGCTCACGTTACTACGGCTAAGGAACTGGAGTTCTTTGGTAAGGATGAAAATATTACAGGCGAGGCTGTTGTGGCTCATCTCATGTTCTCGGACAAAGATTACGCTGTGAAGGGCGCACGCATTAAATGCAACCCTGCAGTAAAGACCGCTGCTGATCGAGAAGCTTTGCGTAAGGCGCTGAGTAATGGTAAGATAACTGTAGTAGGTACCGATCATGCTCCTCATCAGTTGAAGGATAAACAGGGCGGTTGTGCCAAGGCTGCATCAGGTATGCCAATGGTACAGTTCTCGCTGGTAAGCATGCTGCAACTTGTTGACGAAAAGGTAATCAGTATCGAGCGCCTGGTAGAACTGATGTGCCATAATCCAGCCCGTCTGTTCCATATCAGTCAGCGCGGCTTCCTGCGTCCGGGTTATAAGGCAGATGTCGTTGTGGTGCGCAAGGGAGAGCCTTGGAAGGTGACCGCAGAGGTGATTCAGAGCAAGTGTAAATGGAGCCCTGTAGAGGGTGATGAGTTTGCATGGAAAGTGGAACAGACTTTCTGTAACGGTCGTCTTATCTACGACAAAGGCGTGTTTGATGCCGCTTGCAGAGGAGAGGAACTGGAGTTCAGAAACAATTCCTGAAAAAGGAAAATTTTACGGGAATTGTAAAATAAAATATCGTATCGGATGCGAAGAATAGTATACAATGTAAGCGAAATTGAGCCATATATCAACTGGCTATACTTTTATCATGCCTGGGGATTGAGCGGCAAACCTCGAGAGGAAAAGGAAAAACTGAAGGCTGAGGCGCTCGATATGCTCCATTCATGGGAAGGCGAATATCATACCTATGCCGTCTTTGGACTCTTCGAGGCGAACAGCGAGGGGGATGATATCTGGCTGGAAGGGCAGAAAGTCCGCTTCCCGATGCTCCGTCAGCAGCATCCGGCGGCTCAGGGAGAACCCAATCTCTGTCTGGCTGATTTCATCCGTCCTCTGGACAGTGGAATAACAGACCGGCTGGGTATCTTCTGCACGACGGTAGATGGCGGTCTGGAGAAGAAATATCGCTCGGACGACTACCTCAATATGATGGCACAGACACTCTGCGACCGGTTGGCTGAAGCCACGGCAGAGAAGTTGCACGAAGAGGTGAGACGCAGCATCTGGGGCTATGCTCCCGGCGAGCAGCTGAGCATCGAAGACCAGCATCTGGAGCGCTATCAGGGCATCCGTCCGGCTATAGGATATCCTTCGTTGCCCGATACCAGTGCCAACTTCATCATCGACCAGCTCATCGATATGAGTCAGGTGGGCATCCGGCTCACCACAAGCGGAATGATGACGCCTCATGCCAGTGTCTCGGGGCTGATGTTTGCACATCCCAAGTCGCGGTATTTCGAACTGGGACGGATAGGAGACGACCAGCTTCGCGACTATGCACAGCGCAGAGGAGTGCCCGTGCAGGCAATGAAAACGTATCTTCAATCAAGTTTGATCAAAAAATGATAGCAAGAATATTGATACCCGTAGTGGTATTCACCCTGTTGCCGTATCTGTGGATATATAAAAGGTATGGCAAGTTACGGCTGAAAAGTCTCTGGCAGCGGGTGCTCTTCTGGTTGCCGGCTTTCGTGGTTATCGCCTACAGTGCATATATCACGATGCTGCCCAACTTCCTGCCACGCAATCCGGTGCTCATCGACATCTGGTTTGTGATAATGGCAGTATGTGCGGTTCCGCAGTTTGTCTTCAGCCTGTTCTGTGTCTTCGGTTGGTGCTGTATGCGGCTCCTTCACGGCCATCGCAACTGGGGCAAGCTCCTCGGACTGGTAGTGGGAGCGGTGGCGTTCTTCTGCTTTATCTACGGATTTACCGAAGGTTTTCCTAAGATGCAAGTCAAGCGTATCACCATCTATGTACCTAATCTTCCGAAGTCTTTCGAGGGCTATCGCATCGTTCAGTTTAGCGATATCCATCTCGGGTCATACTATGGCTGGCGTGGTCATCTGCCTCAGCGCGATATCGACAGCATTAATGCCGAAAAACCTGATCTGATTTGCTTTACGGGTGATTTACAGAATGTTACGCCCGATGAACTGCCTGAGTATCAGGCGCTGCTCAGCAGTCTGAAAGCCAGAGATGGCGTGATGAGTGTGCTGGGCAATCACGATTACACCTATTATATGGATGTAGATGATGAGCAGGAGATAGCTGCGCTCGAGAAGCGGATGCAGGACTTCCAGCGGAGTTGCGGATGGCGCCTGCTGATGAATGAGCATGTGGCGGTGCATAGAGGCGCTGACAGCATCTATGTAGCTGGTACAGAGAACTATGACAATCCAAAGCGAACCAACGTAAGGAAGGCGCTGTATGGCATCAGACCGGGCTCTTTCGTGCTGATGCTGCAGCATATTCCGAAGCAATGGCGCGAGACCTGGCCTTCTACTATTAATAAGGAGAAGGATGAGGATGGCGATGTGATAGGACCTGACAGGAAGGATTCGCTGGTCGTAGCACCGCAGCTTACGCTGAGCGGTCATACGCATGCGGGGCAGATCAGTATCCTGGGCTTGCGTCCGTCGATGTTTACTCCTTATGATTACGGCCTCTTCGAGGAGGAGGGTTGCCAGCTCTATACCACATCGGGTCTGGGCGGTACCGTTCCAATCCGCATAGGGGCTACGGCAGAAATCGTGGTCATCACACTCAAAAGAAAATGAGGAGTGTTGAGTGTTAAATGTTGAGTGTTAAATTATTCATTCTTAAATAAAAAATGAAGTACTTATATCGTCTGTATCAGCTTGTAATATGCTTGCCTATCCTGTTGGTAGCTAGTGTTTTAACCAGTTTGTCTACCGTTTTGGGATGTATGCTGGGCAATGGCCATTTCTGGGGCTATTATCCCGGCAAGTATTGGTCCTGGCTTTGGGTCCGCATCCTCCTCCTGCCTGTAAAGGTGGAGGGACGTGAGCATCTCAAGAAGAACCAGAGTTATGTTTTCGTGGCCAATCATCAGGGCGCTTTCGATATCTTCCTGATATACGGTTTTCTGGGCAGAAACTTCAAGTGGATGATGAAGAAGGGCTTGCGCAAAGTGCCTCTCATCGGTATCGCCTGTGAGTATGCGCACCACATCTTTGTAGACAAAAGCGGACCTTCTAAGATCCGTGCTTCTTATGACCGTGCTCGCGAGGTGCTTAAAGAGGGCATGTCGCTGGTGGTATTCCCAGAGGGTGCCCGTTCGTTTACGGGGCACATGGGTGTGTTCCGCCGCGGTGCTTTCATGCTTGCCGATGAACTGCAGTTGCCGGTATGTCCGCTTACCATCAATGGCAGTTTTGATGTGAAGCCTCGCATGAAGGATATCTACTGGGCTTTCTGGCATCCTCTGAAGCTCACCATTCATGAGCCTATCGAGCCGATAGGCAAGGGAGCTGACAATATCAAGAACCAGATGAACAAGAGCTATGAGGCGATCATGAACGGACTTGACAAGAAATATCAGGGTTTTGTAGAGAATCCGGACCAATAATTTCGGTTTTTCGCTTGTTATTTCAAAAATAAGTTGTAATTTTGCATCTGTATTACATTATTTAGTATCAGAATCATTAAAATTAGAAGAAGTTATGAGTGATAGCATAGTAATCATTCCTACATATAATGAGAAGGAAAATATCGAGAAAATCATCCGTGCTGTCTTCGGTCTCGAAAAGCAGTTTGATATCCTCGTTATCGATGACGGAAGTCCTGACGGTACTGCTGCCATTGTTAAGGGCTTGATGGCTAATGAGTTTGCCGGTCGTCTGCATATCCTGGAGCGTTCGGGTAAACTCGGTTTGGGTACTGCCTATATCATGGGCTTCAAATGGTCATTGGAGCAGGGCTATGACTTCATCTTCGAGATGGATGCCGACTTCAGTCATGATCCTAATGATTTGCCTCGTCTCTATGCGGCAACTCACGATGAGGGGTATGATGTGGCTGTAGGCTCAAGATATATTTCGGGTGTGAACGTGGTCAACTGGCCTATCGGACGCGTATTGATGAGCTATTTCGCTTCTAAATACGTACGTATCGTAACCGGATTTAAGGTGAATGATACCACAGCTGGATTCGTCTGCTACCGACGTAAGGTATTGGAAACCATAGATTTGGATGCTATCCGCTTCAAGGGCTATGCTTTCCAGATAGAGATGAAATATACGGCTCATCGAATAGGTTTCAAGATCAAGGAGGTGCCTGTCATCTTTGTTAACCGTCGTGAAGGTGTGAGCAAGATGAGTGGTGGCATCTTTGGTGAGGCTTTCTTTGGCGTGATGCGACTGCGCCTGGATGGCTGGTTCAAGAAATATCCGAAGAAGGATTAATACTCAGTAATCACTACTCAGTAATCAGTAATCACTAATCAGTACTTGGATGGAAATCCAAAAGATAGAAAAAACATACGGGCGTTCGCCACAGGCGGATGCCCTCTTTGATTTGATGGGGAAGAAGTCGGTTCATTCCATTTTTCTCCAGGGTTTGCTGTGCTCTTCGGCTCCGATGTTCTTTGCTTCTCTGCAGGGGAAGATGAGGCGTTCGGTACTCTTCGTACTGGATGATGCCGATGAAGCAGGCTATTTTTATCACGATCTCACTCAGATGATGGGGCAGGAGAAGGTCTTCTTCTTTCCTTCCAGCTATCGGCGTGCCGTGAAATACGGGCAGCGTGATGCAGCGAACGAAATCCTACGTACAGAGGTGCTAGCGCGCCTCTCTTCGGGAGGACATTTCCCGGTAGTCACTTATCCCGATGCACTGGCAGAACTCGTTGTGGCTAAGCAGAATCTGGATGAACGGATTCTGAAACTGACTGTAGGCCAGCAGATTGCTCAGACCGATGTGGTTCATACCTTGCGCGATTTCGAACTCAAAGAAACCGATTATGTTTATGAACCGGGCCAGTTTGCCGTGCGTGGAAGCATCCTCGATGTCTATTCCTACAGCTGCGAATATCCGTTCCGTATCGACTTCTTCGGCGATGAGATTGACACCATCCGTACCTTTGATGTTGAGACCCAGCTCTCGCAGGCAAAGCGCACAGAGATAGAAATCGTGCCCGAACTCGCCCATATCGAGAGCAACAAGCAGTGTTTCCTCAATTTCCTCTCCGAAAGTACGCCAGTCGTTGCAAAAGACCTTTCTTTCGTTTGCGACCGCATCGGTCAGATCTATACCGAAGGCTTCTCATCGCAGAGCCTTACCGAGCAGCTGGAGGGAGCTACTGAGGTAGAGGCTGAGCGCATCAGACACGACATGAAGACCGAGCTCAACCTCGTTTCTCCGCTCGATTTCAAGAAGGCAGTAGCGGCTCATCTCCGTATCGAGTTCGGCAAGGTCGCTCCGTCAGAGAGTTCGGCTGTGATACCTTTCAATATTGCTCCACAGCCTCTTTTCCATAAGAATTTCAATTTACTTTGTCAAACTCTGGAGGATTTCCTGCTCCAGGGTTACACCTTATATATATTGGCAGATAGCCAGAAGCAGCAACAGCGCCTGAAGGATATCTTTGAAAGCGAAGAGCTGAAGCGCTACGCCATCCGTTTTACACCGGTAGACAAGACGCTTCATGAAGGCTTTACTGACCATGACAAGAAGTGCTGTTTCTTTACCGATCATCAGATTTTTGACCGTTTTCATAAATATAACCTGCGCTCAGATAAAGCGAGAGCCGGCAAGATGGCACTCACCATGAAGGAACTGCAGGAGATGGAAGTGGGAGATTTTATCGTGCATGTAGACTTCGGTATCGGCAAGTTTGGCGGTCTGGTTAGGGTTCCTACGGGCAACAGCTATCAGGAAATGATCCGAATCGTCTATACGAACAATGACAAGGTGGATGTTTCTATCCACTCGCTTTATAAAATCAGCAAATATCGCCGCAGCGATACCGGTACTCCGCCTCGCCTGTCTACACTGGGTACAGGTGCCTGGGATAAACTCAAGGACAAAGCTAAGAAGCGAATCAAGGACATTGCGCGCGACCTGATCAAACTCTATGCCCAGCGCCGACGGGAGAAGGGATTCGCCTTCAGTGCCGACAATTATCTGCAGCATACGCTGGAGGCTTCCTTCCTGTATGAAGATACGCCAGACCAGAATAAGGCTACTCAGGAGGTGAAGAAGGATATGGAGAGTGGCAGACCGATGGACCGTCTGGTTTGTGGCGATGTGGGCTTCGGCAAGACTGAGGTTGCCATTCGTGCAGCCTTCAAGGCTGCGTGCGACAGCAAGCAGGTTGCGGTGCTGGTGCCTACTACCGTTCTGGCTTTCCAGCACTATCAGACTTTCAAAAAGCGTCTGGAAGGCATGCCTGTAAGGGTAGACTATCTCAGTAGAGCCCGTACAACGAAGGAAACCAGAGAGGTGCTTGACGCCCTGAAAGAGGGTAAGATTGATATCCTCATAGGTACGCATAAGCTGATATCAAAGACCGTGAAATGGCATGACCTGGGACTGCTCGTCATCGATGAAGAGCAGAAGTTCGGTGTGTCTACCAAAGAGAAACTCCGTCAGCTCAAGGTAAATGTCGATACACTCACGATGAGTGCCACTCCGATTCCGCGAACCCTCCAGTTCTCTCTGATGGGCGCCCGGGATATGAGTATCATGCGCACTCCGCCACCTAACCGTTATCCGATTCATACCGAACTGGTAACGTTTAGTAGTGAAGTTATCTGCGATGCCATCAATTTCGAGATGAGCCGAAACGGACAGGTTTATTTCGTATGCGACAGAATATCCAAGCTTCCGGAGCTCAAGATGCTCATAGAGAAGCATATTCCAGACTGTAGGGTAGCAATCGGTCACGGACAGATGAAGCCTGAGGATTTGGAGAAAATCATCATGGGCTTTATCAATTACGATTATGATGTACTGCTTTCTACCACTATTGTAGAGAACGGTATCGACATTTCCAATGCCAATACGATTATCGTGAGCGATGCTCATCACTTCGGATTGAGTGACCTGCATCAGATGCGTGGACGCGTAGGAAGAAGCAACAAGAAGGCTTTCTGCTATCTGATGGCGCCACCTAAGAGTGCACTTACTCCTGAGGCGCGTCGCCGTCTGGAGGCTCTGGAGACGTTCAGCGAACTGGGTAGCGGCTTCAATCTCGCCATGCAGGACCTGGATATCCGCGGTGCGGGTAATCTGCTGGGCTCTGAGCAGAGCGGTTTTATGGAAGATCTGGGTTATGAAACCTACCAGAAGATTCTCTCTCAGGCTGTCACAGAGTTGAAGAACGAGGAGTTCTGTGATCTTTATCAGGAGAAGATGGATGAAGGTGCCCAGCTTACGGGTGATGATTTCGTTGACGATTGTGGCATAGAGAGCGATCTGGAGATGTATTTTCCTCAGACTTATGTGCCGGGTGACAGTGAGCGCATGCTCCTTTATCGTGAACTGGACCGTCTGGAGAGCGATGAGGAAGTAGAGGCTTACCGCAAGCGTATGATAGACCGTTTTGGTCCTGTGCCTCATGAAGCAGACGAACTGATGCATGTGGTAGGTCTGCGTAGGGTAGGCAAGAAGCTAGGTTGCGAGAAGATTATTCTCAAGCAGGACTATATGCAGATGCAGTTTGTGAGCAATGTAAACAGTCCGTTCTACAGAAGTCAGATGTTTAACCGCATACTCGCTTACGTTACCAGTCATATTCAAGATTGTGTTCTGAAGGAAAAATTCAACAAGCGAATGCTTCGCATCAATGATGTGAAGACTGTAGGGCAGGCTGTAAATCTGTTGAATCAGATATCGCAGATAGATTTAGGTAATGAAAAGAAATAATCTGTGTCTACAGTCTATGGGTAAAATCCTCTATCAATTGTGGAAGTAGACAATAAAATAGACTATTGATTTATACTGAAAGGTTATAAATCCTCAAATCCGCAACCTATAGGGTTTAGTGGGATTTTGCTTGCAAAACGACGAAATTCATTTTATTGTACATATTTCTTGCACAACAGAAATGTCGCAGACACAAAATCCCCTTACCCCATAAAGCGACTTGAGGTAATACGCTGGTTTAACCAGAAAAGCATGGTCTTTAACCAAAGTCTGTCTTGAACAGGTTGGCATAAGCATTGTTGTCTGAGTAAATGTTCAATACATGCCTACGTGATGTCTTAATCCATTTCGCAGGAACAGATATGAACTTGAAAACAAAGGTCTTGATTCTGCTGGTGGCACACAATCCAAATTCATGGGTTTTCAATCTCTGCATAATAGCTTTGTAGAAGTTTCTGATGAGAGCTGTCATAAGCAGGAATACAGTATTCTGTGCCATGAACGATTTTGGCAATCGATTCCAGCCAAAGCCATTGTTCATGTCATCGAAGATGCGTTCCTTGCCACCACGAAGATTGTAGAATTCCACGATGTCTCTTGCACTCGACTTGTAATCGTTAGTCAGTATACATCTGTAGGTATATTCGCCTTCCCAAATGTCAAGGTCTCCCTCTATTCGCCTTTGTCTCTGTATGACAAGACGATACGGTTTTCCTTTCCATTTCTCAACAAGGATAGAATTCAACTCAAACTCAATACCGTTGATTTCAACAGTTTTCCATCCAGTTAAGGCAAACATGGAATCGTAGAAAGAAGAGCATCTGTTGGCACGAATATAAAAATGCCTGCAATGAGCCTCTACCATATCTACGATTTCCTCCGAACATGAGCCGCAATCCATGCGGGCACGAGAAATATATATTTCCGAAGCCTCCAATCGCTTGAAGATTCTTTCCAAAGTTTCTTTTGGTTGAAGCGCACGTTTGTGTTGCCGTCTCTATTTTCAATACCAACAATCATGTCGTTAATGACAGCTACACCTGGACTATAGCCCAAGAACTTCTTGTAGGTTGGTTTTGCATCATACTTCTCTGTTTCAATGAACTGATGGTCAAAGTCAAAATCATACTCTTGACCGGATTTCAATTGACCAGTAGCAAGCAGGGCATTGACCAGTAAGCAGTTCATCTTGTCTGCAGTATTGAAATCATAGGATTTGCCAGAAGCAGACTTATAGGTGATGCTCTTAAAAGTCAGTTCTTCGATAGCACGTAATATGGTGTCTGCGCTGCAAGTGCGAAGAGTTGGATGAAGAGACAAATGTTTCATCAGGTGAGTTGTAACATCCTCAATACATGAGCCACCACAAAGATATACGCACATCAGAGAGCGTAGAATCTCGCTATATTGATAACCAAACATAGTGCATCTCAATCCCAAGGTGGAATCTATGGTTTGAGCTAAAAGAGCATCAAATTGCTCCATAATCGAAAAAATTCCCCCAAAAGGAGTGAGTTTCTCAGATTTTATTTGTACTTTTGCCATGTCATTCAGAATTTTGTTTGTTTTTATTTTACAACACTAAGATAAGTGAAATTTCTGACATGGCAAAATCCTGAGCAACTTTTTGTTGCTCAGGTGCTTATAAAAAATATTAAATTATAGTGTTGCGGAAATTAGGTAAATCAGACAACGTTACATGATGATATGTCAACTTTACATGATAATATGTTTCAGTTTAGTGTATAAAAAAACATTGGAATCTCAATATCCCTATTGAACTCCAATGTTTTATTTTTTTTGTATAAGTAAAAGATGATGATAAGCGTTTCACAACGCATTTTGAATTTTCTGTTGCAAAGATACTATTTTCCATTATAATATAGGGTGTAATATTTGGTATTTTATGGGGTAATATTTGATTAAGTTTATAAAAATAACACTGAAAATACACTTATTCAACAAATAATACCTGTAGAATGAACTATTTTATTGCATAAAAATAAAAAAATAGTGGAAAAACACATAAAAAAGTTCTTTATTTCATTTTTTTATTTGTACCTTTGTTCAGGCATACAACAATTTTAAACATATATATAAATATGAGACAGAAAAAGTACATCTTAAGCGAGCAGGAACTTCCTACTCAGTGGTACAACATTCAGGCAGATATGCCTAACAAGCCATTGCCACCGTTGAACCCTCAGACACACCAGCCAATGAATGCTGATGATTTGTCACATGTATTTAATAAAGAGTGCTCAAAGCAGGAACTTGATACAGAGCACGCTTGGATTGATATTCCGGAAGATGTGCTGGAGAAGTACACCTTCTACCGTTCAACCCCTCTTGTACGTGCTTACGCCCTTGAGGAGGCACTCGGTACTCCGGCGCATATCTATTTCAAGAATGAGAGTATCAATCCGTTAGGCTCTCATAAAATCAATTCAGCCATTCCTCAGTGCTACTACTGTAAGCAGGAGGGTGATACCAATGTCACTACAGAGACAGGTGCAGGTCAGTGGGGTGCAGCCCTCTCTTATGCAGCAAAACTCTACGGCCTGGAGGCAGCAGTTTATCAGGTAAAGATTACCATGCAGCAGAAACCATACCGTTCCAGCATCATGCGTACGTTTGGAGCCACTGTAGAGGGTTCTCCTTCCATGAGTACACGCGCAGGTAAGAACATTATCACTCGTGAGCCTCATCATCCTGGTTCGCTCGGTACTGCCATCAGTGAGGCTGTTGAGCTGGCTACAACCACACCAGGCTGTAAGTATACGCTGGGTTCTGTGCTCAATCATGTGGCACTTCACCAGACCATTATCGGTCTAGAGGCAGAGAAGCAGATGGCGATGGCAGGTGAGTATCCTGATCAGGTGATTGCTTGTTTCGGTGGTGGTAGTAACTTTGGTGGTATTGCCTTCCCATTCCTCCGTCACAACTTCACAGGCGAGCGCCATACTGAGTTTATAGCAGCAGAGCCGGAGAGCTGTCCTAAGCTGACTCGCGGTAAGTTCGAGTATGATTTCGGTGATGAGGCAGGTTACACTCCATTGCTGCCAATGTTTACTCTGGGTCATGATTTCAAGCCTGCCAACATTCATGCAGGTGGTCTCCGTTATCATGGTGCTGGTATGATTATCTCCCAACTTCTGAAGGATGGTTATCTGCATGGTGTAGATATCCCTCAGCTGGAGTCATTCAAGTCAGGTATGCTCTTCGCTCAGACCGAGGGTATCATTCCTGCTCCAGAGAGCTGTCATGCGATTGCAGCCACTATACGTGAGGCTCTGAAGGCTAAGGAAGAGGGCAAGGAGAAGGTTATCCTGTTCTGTCTCTCAGGTCATGGTCTTATCGATATGCCGTCTTACGATAGCTTTATCAATGGCGATTTGCACGATTATTCTGTGAGTGATGAAGAAATCCAGCAGTTCCTCAAGGATGTGCCAAAGGTTGACTAAATTATAGTTAACAGTATATAGCAAACAGTTGACAATTATTCTTTGAGATATATTGAAATAACAATATCACATTATAAAAGAAGCCAGGCTGCGAAAAGCAACCTGGCTTTTTATTTAGAGATTCTATTTTCTTTTATTTAGAAATTCTATTCTCAGTGCGAGACTTCTATCTTTCATTAGAAGTTCAACCACTCTTCGATAGCCTTAGCGATGATATCGAAGCTTGTGGTAGGCTCGAAGCGGGCTACAACCTGACCCTTCTTGTTAACGAGGAACTTGGTGAAGTTCCACTTGATATCGGCACTCTCCTTGTAGTTAGGATCAGCCTCGCTCAACATCTTGTCGAGAACAGGGTAGAGAGGGTGGCTCTCGTCCCAACCAGCAAAGCCCTTACATTCTTTCAGAAATTTGAAGAGAGGGGCAGCATCGTCTCCGTTTACCTTGATCTTCTTGTAGCGCTGGAACTCTGTGCCGTATGTAAGCTTGCAGAACTGATGAATGCTTTCATCTGTACCAGGGGCTTGCTGACCAAACTGGTTGCAAGGAAAATCAAGTATTTCGAAACCTTGAGAATGATAGGTCTCATAAAGTTTCTCCAGTTCCTCATACTGAGGGGTGAAACCACACTTTGTAGCGGTGTTAACGATGAGCAGCACTTCGTTGGCATACTCCTTGAGGGAAACATCCTTTCCCTTTCTGTCTTTAACAGAAAATTCGTAAACAGTTCTCATTTTTTTTATCTTTATGTATGTGTTATCTATATTTCCGATCTCAACTTATATAATCTAGAGTGCAAAGATACTACTTTTCTCTTAGAATACTTCAAGAGTTTTTTTAAAAATTCTAAAAATCGAACAAAATCATAGATGAAGGAATAAGCGTAATATATATAATGTAGATAGATATTGTATATCTGGGTAAACAGATACCATATAGCTGAGTATATAGATATCGGTTAGACAATAGAATATAGAAGAATGAAATATCTAGACGATATAACTACACAATATCAGTATGAAACAGTATAAAAAAATGCAGGATTTTCACAAACCCTGCATTCTTTTTTCTTTACCTCTTTTTCCTCAAAAAACAAAGAAAAAGAGGTTTACGATTAATCTATCATTTAACTTTTCTAAGAACTTGTTGCAAAGATACTACATTTTCTTGTAACACCAAACTTTTTCTCAGTTTTTTTTCAGTAAAAAGGGAAAATTAATCAAATACCCCCCCATTTTTATACTTTTTTGCAATATTCGGTCAAAAAACAAAGCAAAACGGCTCAATTTTATGACTATTCTGCTTTTTTCCTTGTTTGAACGTTTTGCTGTGTACGATAACGAAGAAGGCTGTGTCCGGCAACAACTGAAGATATGTCCTGTAATATGTGTTGCTTTTTGTTAATACAGATAAAAGCAGCCATCAGTAATGATGACTGCTTTTATCTGTAATTATGCGGGCTATCCCTGCGTTCTGTTTCGGTATTCAGTAGGCACGATACCCGTTTCTTTCTTGAATACCTTCGAGAAATACTTAGGGTCGGTGAAACCTACTGCGAAGGCGATGCTGCTCAGTGTATCGTCTGTCTTGCGCAACATCTCGCATGCCTTCTTGATACGTATATGGCGAACGAAGTCTACCGGTGTCATTCCGGTCGTTGCTTTCACCTTATTATATAGTACGCTTCGGCTCATACCGATTTCGTTCGAGATGTCATCAATCTTGAGTTCCGGGTTGCCTGCATTTTCAACAACAAACCTGAAGATACGCATCATGGTTCTGTCTTGAATCTGTGCCGCCATAAATGCCAGCTCGCTGTTTGGGTCAACCGCTTCGTTCTCGGCACTAGTTTCAGCCTGGTTAAGAGCAGGCAGAGGAGCTGCTGCAGGCTGTATTCTCAGGGCTGCTATGGCATCTTTATCGCCAGTTTCCTTCAGTTTTCTGATGACATCCATCTGAATGTTGCGGCGCTGGGTGAGGATAGCCTCTATTCGGCCGAGCAGATAAGGGGTAGAGAATGGCTTGGTGATATAGGCATCAACACCTTCATCAAAGCCTCGCTGCTGGTCTTCTACGCTTGCCTTGGCCGAGAGAATCATCACTGGGATGTTGTTGAGGGTGGTATCCTGCTTAATCTCGTGAATCATCGACAAACCATCCATCACAGGCATGGTAACGTCTGTAAGGATAAAGTCGGGCGTCTCCTTGCGCGCCATTACCAAGCCAGCCTTTCCGTTCTCTGCGAGCAGCACGTTATAGGTAGGCGAGAGGATACTGTAGAGGAACTTGCGCAGGTCGGCATTGTCTTCAACTACCAGTACCGTCTGGTTTTTGTGTTCCGCTTCTTCTTGTGCTTCTTTCTGTTCCTTGCCCATTTCTTCCAGTCGTTCAGCCTCTTCATCCTTTTCTTCTTTCTGTTTGTTTACTTCTTCCAGATAGTCGGATGCATTGCGGTCGTCAATCTGTCCGTTCTCTTTCTCCCTTTCTGCCAGGTCGTAATCTTCCTCGCTCAGACCGCTGTTCGTATGGAAGTCTGCCTTGTTGCCATATCTCTGAACCTTGTCCAGCATTACCAGCATCTCGTTGGCATTGTCTGCCACCATTTTCAGCAGTTCCTTGCCCTTTCGGGTGATACCCGGTTCGGTATCCAAAACGGTTTTTACCGGGGCTCCGATGAGCGTTAGAGGGGTTCTCAGACGGTTGGCTGCATCGTTGTAGAACTCGTTCTTCATTACGCTCATCTCGTGGGTTACGTTCTCGTGCTGGCGCTGGTTGTAGGTATAGAAGATTGCGCCTACGATACCGAAGAGCAGAAGCAGCATCAGAAATTTGCCCCAGATGCTCTCCCAGAAGGTAGGGCGCACTTCGATAGGCAGTTCTGCCACATACTTGCTCCATACACCGTGAGAGTTGGTGGCTCTCACCTTGAGTACGTAATCGCCATGACTGATACGGTTGAAGCCGATGGTATTGCTGCTTCCGTTTGATATCCACACGCCTGGAGCTGTAAAACCATCTATGCGATAGAGATATCTGGTCTGATACTTACGCTGATAGTCGAGCGATGCGAAGTTGATGGTCAGATTTCGCTTGTTGGCAGGAATCACCACTTTATCCTTGTGCAGGATAGGTTCCGACTTCTTCTCTCCGCTATAATGGAGGAAACAGAAGATGACTTTAGGCTGGTAGTTGCTCTTCTTCAGCGTAGCCGGATTGAAGGTAATCAGTCCCATCGGGGTACCTACCGAGATGTTGTTGCTTGCCGGATCGTGGTAAGGACGGCTTTGCGAGAACGACATGTTGAAGTCGAAGTCGTTAGGTCCGAACACATTGCACTGGCCCGTTTTCGGGTTTACGCAGTCGATACTCGATTCTCTGATTACCCAGATTCTTCCCTGGTTGTCTTCTACCATGCCCTGTACGATGCCTTCGTTAACATCGATGGCATGGAAGTATTTCATCTTCAGGTTGTCTTGCAGGAGCGATTTGCTCACAATCTCTTCCATCAAACCGCCCTGTTGCGAGATATACATCTTGCCGCTGGTGTGCTCCATGATATTGTTCATATCGTTTGCAGCCAGACTAGTTGTATCGTTCGGTATGTAGTAGGTCTTGTGGTAATTGATCTTTCTTGCGTTTGTAAAGGCATCACTGAAGGTGATGAGACCATCTGTAGTTCCTACGAGAATGGTTCCCGTAGTGGTGCAGCAGATGCGGCGTATGCGGTCGTAGTGCTGTTTCTCCCAAGGCAGTCCGTTTCGTTTACTGATGAAGCTGATACTGCCGTCTGCCGCCTCGTTAACAAGTGCCAGCCCACCTCCGTAGGTACCTATCCAGATGCGTCCGGTGCGGTCGGCTACAATGTCTTGTATCTTGTCGAACGGCAGCGATGACGGGTTGTTGGCATCATAAACAAAGTGTCTTACCTGCATTTTATCTATCAGATAGACACCATTTCCGTTGGTTCCTATCCATGCTCTTCCCTTGATATCGAAGTGGATGGCGAAGATGCCCTTCTCGTCGAAGTTTACTTGCTGTGGCACGATCTGTCCGCTTGGCGACAGGTATCCGATGCTTTGGTAGGATGCGTTGAGCACCTGGATTATACCATTGTAATAGCCAGCCCAGATATGTCCGTCTGGCGATGCATTCACCGAGAACACTTCGTCTTCGCCCACATCCAGCTTGTTGATAATGTAAGGGTGATATTTGAAGACTACCTGTGTCAGGTCGTGAGAGCCTGTCAGCCAGAGGATTCCCTGGTCTGAGAGTACATATTTCGTAATCTTCGGTATGCGGTAGTTGCCCGATGAATTGCTTCTCAGCAGATAAGGCACCAGTTTTCCTGCCTTGCGGTCAAAATAACTGAAGGTTCCTCCTCTTGGCACTACCCAGAGGGTCTTGTGTTCATCTTGTGTGATGAAATTGCTTTCGCAGGTTGTGCGGTCCATCGGATCGTCCTGGTCGGCAAAGAGCCACTGTGTCTGTCCGGTCTTCGGATTGACAAGGGTTACTCCTATACCGTCTGTAAATGCCCATACCATACCGAAATCATCGATATAAATCTTCTTTACCTCTGCCAGAGGCTGACTCGGGCTCTGTACGTTGATGATATCAAACTTGAAGGTGCGCGGGTTGTAGATTACTACACCCAGGTTGGTTGCCATCAGAAGCTGGTAACCTGTATTCTTCAGTCCGTTGATACGGGTTACGCCTTCTGGCATTGGTATCATGGTGAGTCGGTTCTGCAGGTCATATTTTGCCAGTTTACCGTCTTCAGTTGCCAGGAACTCATCTTCTCCCACCCCTCTGAGCCATTTGAAAGGCAGTTTGCTTGGAATTTTCGAATGATATATGTATGCGCCTTTGTCGGTAAGCACCCATTCTCTTCCGTGTATATCTTGATGGATGTACCATACATTTCCGCTTCTGAGTCCCTTTTCTCCTACTTTGATGAGTTCTATGTTCCGCTCATCAAAGGTTTTTCCTATTGATCGGATGATGTATTTTCCATCTTCTGAAGTAAACCATGTAGCTCCGTTTTTCAATGGGTATACCTGGCTCACGCGCAGGTCGATGTTGAACAGTTCGTTGAATTTCTGTCCAACAGCAAAGAACCGGCAGAAGTGGGTATCGTATACGTAGAGCTTGTGGTCGTATGTGATACACCACACGTTGTTGTTATAGGATGGTTCTATTTTCAGTATACGGTTGGTTGACAGAACGTCAATATCATCCGGGTTGTCTCTGAAAGTATGAAACTTGTAGCCGTCATAGAACGACAGTCCGTTCCATGTACTGAACCACATGAGGTTGTCTTTACCTTGTTTAAGGTCTGAGATGGTATTGGCAGCGAGTCCGTCTGTGATAGAGAATTTTCTCACATCGCAGTAAGGTACAGCTGCTGTCATGATGGTAGAGAGCAGTCCTAATAAGGTGATATATAATTTTCTTTTCATCATTTTTTATTCGTATACGTTTATTAATCGCAACAAAGGTAGTGAAAATAAATGAGATATCGTAGTTTTAGGTGTATTTTTTTATGTTCTTGCATTAAATTATTCCACTTTTCGTGTTATAGGGGTAATATTTGGTTGATTTGCTGGTGGTTCCTTCTTATGTTATGCCTGACAAAAAAACTCCCCCGATAAATGAATATCGGGGGAGCAGTAGGGATATGTTGTATTGAATTTGATTACTTCTGAATCATCTTCTTTCCGTTCTTGATGACTACACCCTTGTAAGCCTTGGTTACCTTCTGGCCTGCGAGGTTGTAAACAGGAGCGTTCTTTGCAGCTTCATCTGTTGTAATGTTAGTGATGCCGGTAGATTCAAACTTTTCTACAGCCTTAATAGGGAGAACTTCAGGGTTGTTTTTGAATATTACACCGAAAATACCGGTTAAGGTATATTTCTCTCCTTCTGTTAATTTTGAAACACCACCAATACCGCTAAACTTATCGTAAATCATAATCTTGTTTTCACCATCATTAGCATAGTAGTTGAATTTACCTGTAGTATACTCTTCTTTGCTGAATGTGAACTCCTTAATCTTGATAAGGTCGTTGGTGTATTTGCCATCAAGGATGTCCTTTACAGTTGCAATAACAGGTTCAGCAGCTTCGTTGCTCTCTGTGATTTTGAGATTTTCGCCGTTTGTTTCCTTGCTTGCTGACAGATAAGGAATTCCTGCGTCATAAGCCAAATTTACCTTAACAGTACCGCTAATGATGCTGTTTACAGGCATATCGATTCCTAAAGTTCTCATTTCGATAGCTGTGTCACCTTCACGTACGTAAGTATTTACGGTTCCCTTGTAGCTGTTTACGTATAATACCTTTGCGTTTGTGAGTTTGAGGTTGATGTAATCCTTAGCTTCTTTATTGTTAGCCAAGAGTTCCTTTACACTTGCTGCATCGGTGTACTCTATCTTGGTACCAGCGAGCGTAACTTTGATAGACTTGATTTGGGTGTTGCCAGCAATTGTATATACAACTTTGTTAGCATCACCAGTCCAAGAACCTTTATTATTAGTACCTACGTCAGCATTGTTATTATCATTCCATTTTTTATTTATAATGTCGATAGAAGCAATCTTCTTGTCAGCAGGTGCTTGAATCGTAAGCGTTCCACTGTACATTCTGAGACGTGGTGAACTACTCCAGATTCGGTTTTCATTCGAACCAGAAGTTTTTGCAGAAACTGTTACAGAAATACCATTAGTTGTACATGTCATGGCTTTGGTGATATCTCCATCTTTAGAATCTGAAGAAGATGTACCTGTCAGTTCAGGGAAGAGTGTTTTGTAATCATTGTCAAAGTCAAAAGTTACTTCCTGTGCAAACGTAACGCTAGCTACGAACGCCAGAACCAATGATAATGAATAGCGTAAAAATTTGTTCATAACTTAATAATTTTAAAGGTTTAACGTATAATTAATCTTAATTCCGCAACACTATAGTTTAATATTATTTATAAGTGCCTGAGCAACAAAAAGCTACCCAGGATTTTGCCATGTCAAATTTTCACTTACATTAGTGTTGCGAAAAGAAGACAAGCAAAACTCTAATATGACATGGCAAAGATACAAATAAAATCTGAGAAACTCACTCCTTTTGGGGGAATTTTTTCGATTATGGAGCAATTTGATGCTCTTTTAGCTCAAACCATAGATTCCACCTTGGGATTGAGATGCACTATGTTTGGTTATCAATATAGCGAGATTCTACGCTCTCTGATGTGCGTATATCTTTGTGGTGGCTCATGTATTGAGGATGTTACAACTCACCTGATGAAACATTTGTCTCTTCATCCAACTCTTCGCACTTGCAGCGCAGACACCATATTACGTGCTATCGAAGAACTGACTTTTAAGAGCATCACCTATAAGTCTGCTTCTGGCAAATCCTATGATTTCAATACTGCAGACAAGATGAACTGCTTACTGGTCAATGCCCTGCTTGCTACTGGTCAATTGAAATCCGGTCAAGAGTATGATTTTGACTTTGACCATCAGTTCATTGAAACAGAGAAGTATGATGCAAAACCAACCTACAAGAAGTTCTTGGGCTATAGTCCAGGCGTAGCTGTCATTAACGACATGATTGTTGGTATTGAAAATAGAGACGGCAACACAAACGTACGCTTCAACCAAAAAGAAACTTTGGAAAGAATCTTCAAGCGATTGGAGGCTTCGGAAATATATATTTCTCGTGCCCGCATGGATTGCGGCTCATGTTCGGAGGAAATCGTAGATATGGTAGAGGCTCATTGCAGGCATTTTTATATTCGTGCCAACAGATGCTCTTCTTTCTACGATTCCATGTTTGCCTTAACTGGATGGAAAACTGTTGAAATCAACGGTATTGAGTTTGAGTTGAATTCTATCCTTGTTGAGAAATGGAAAGGAAAACCGTATCGTCTTGTCATACAGAGACAAAGGCGAATAGATGGATACCTTGACATTTGGGAAGGCGAATATACCTACAGATGTATACTGACTAACGATTACAAGTCGAGTGCAAGAGACATCGTGGAATTCTACAATCTTCGTGGTGGCAAGGAACGCATCTTCGATGACATGAACAATGACTTTGGCTGGAATCGATTGCCAAAATCGTTCATGGCACAGAATACTGTATTCCTGCTTATGACAGCTCTCATCAGAAACTTCTACAAAGCTATTATGCAGAGATTGAAAACCCATGAATTTGGATTGCGTGCCACCAGCAGAATCAAGACCTTTGTGTTCAAGTTCATCTCTGTTCCTGCGAAATGGATTAAGACATCACGTAGGCATGTATTGAACATTTACTCAGACAACAATGCTTATACCAACCTGTTCAAGACAGACTTTGGTTAAAGACCATGCTTTTCTGGTTAAACCAGCGTATTACCTCAAGTCGCTTTATGGGGTAAGGGGATTTTGTGTCTGCGACATTTCTGTTGTGCAAGAAATATGTACAATAAAATGAATTTTGTCGCTTTGCAAGCAAAATCCCACTAAACCCTATAGGTTGCGGATTTGAGGATTAATAAACTGTTGAAACTCATTTTTTTGAGCGCATTCTTAGAATTTACTTTGTGCTAAAAGCATGTTCTTTGAATAATTACTTATTTATGATGCAAAGATACGAAAAATATCGAGTAACTACTCAGCACCCCTATGGGCATGAGTAATCGTCTTACTGTTGTACTACAGCAAGAATTGCATTGAATTTAGAATTTCCGTTCTTCATAGCAGTTTCAGCAATGGAGTGCAACTTGGCAAAATCATCGGCACCGCTGTCTGTTCGGAAGCAACCGCTGACTTTCTGCTTTATCTTGATTTTCCTAACTCCCCGCTCACTGGCATTGTTCTCGTAAGGCACACTTGGATTGGAGAGAAAGGTAAATAGGTAGTCTTTGACTTTAAGGATACCCCTCTTGAATTTCTCAAACTCGTTATCTAAATGCGTGAGGCTTTCACCCAAGAGGTTCTTCATCTTTGTCTTCAGTACCTTTATCTTTCTAGAGGTAATGTTGTCCTCTCTTCTGAGATTTATAGAGTGTTCTATCAGATGGATGAATCTCCGTGACCAGTTCTGGTTTGGATCCAGTTCGTTCAGATACTTTGCATTCCTAAGAAGATGAGCCAGGCAGACCTGATGGTCCTTAACATTCATCTTGAAGTAGCTCTGATGTCTGTCAGTCACAAGTGTCGAATAGGGAAGTCCCTTTGGAAACTTGGAATCTATGGCCTTCTGACCTCGCGATTCTGACTGGAACACGTATGTAAGCAGGTCGTTCTGGAATATCCAGTTCCAATGCAGATGCTTTCCTACCGTAGCACCAGTTTCATCGGCTCCTACGACAGACGCTGTTTCCAGCCTCTTGCGTATTTCCTCATATGCACAGTCTGCCTTGCCGCTATTCTCTTTGAGTATGTTCTGCACTGTACCCTCACTTATATTCTGGCCGGACAGGTCGGATATAAGTTCTGCAATCCTTTTGAACGGAATACACTGCACTACATTAAGGTATGTCACCAGTGCACGGAGGTTGTCACCATACTTGATACGACAGTTGGGAGCTTCGCAGTTGTTTACGCAACCGCATTCACAGACCTTCTCGTAATACTGTTCCTCGCAGGTCTCTACGACCACCTTGATATCAACAATTTGTGTCTTACGGATCTTCTGGCATGGTATATCAATCAAGAGCCGACCACAGCATTTACAATAGACGGGGTCGTGCTTTACAATTACGTCTGGTTCTGCTATAGTCTGCAGTGTGCCCCTTGTGGCCAGGCTGTCCACCGCTCGGCTTTCCGCTTGGCTTGCGAAGAGACTTTGTCCTGCGCAGCTCACGGGAAGCGATACTTTCTTGGGATGGAGGGATACTGCTGTTACTGCTGTTTTTCTCGGGCTTTCCTGGTGTACTTGATGTATCGTCATCAGCTCCCTCGAGTTCCTTGATGCGCTCTTTAGCAACGGGAAGTTCTGCCTTTGTGGAAGCAAGTTCTGTCTTTAGATTATGTATCTCCACGTCCTTCTGGTTAATGACACGGTTGAGGCGTCCGATCTCCTCAGTCTTCTCGGAGTCGGACTTCTCAAGTTTGCGCAGACGCTGGTTTATCTGGCGCAAAACAACATCTATGTCAGTACAGTCGCTTGCCATTTTTTGGTGCAAAGATAAGCATTTTTCTCCACATGGCAAAATCACGATTTACATCCCTTAACGCAGACTTTTGACTTACGGGGAATGCAAAAACGCATCTCCTGGCAGATAATCTGTTGAAAGGCGATAATAGACAAAGGAGACATGTTGGAGGCATCATCGGAAAAGAACTCGTTAAATGAACTGTTTTAAACAGCCTACGTCCTCATCGACTCAATCATTAAAAAGTTTGTAATGATGAAGAAAATAAGCAAAATCAAGTTTATGCTTTATTAACGAGAAGTTTTCTATAGGGGTGCTGAGTAGTTACAATATCGATACGATGTGTTAAGAAAATGTTAAAACTTTGATACAATATTATCAAAAAGGCGGCTGTTTTTGAAAGAATAGGGATTTCCCCCTCAGTTTGTATCCTTTTCCCCTTTGATGCAGACGAAAAATCCACTACCTTTGCATCGGGTTCAAGAAAGAATGCTGTTCTTCGAGAACTCAAAAGTATAGAAGATATAAGAATATAAATAACTTAACTGATAAATTGATATGAAAAAGTTTACTACTCTTCTCACAATGGCTTTCATAGCTTTGATGAGTATCTCATTCACCTCATGTGATGATGATTCTGATATTGCATACACCCTCGATGGTACATGGAAGGGTAATATGTTGGTAGAATATGGTAATCACAATGCCCTCTACTCGGTAATCCGATTCGACCAGAATGATGGCATCTATTCCGGTACAGGCTATTGGATCGATTACTTTGATAGAGATTATTGGCATGGTAACAATTATATAGCAAACCATATTACCTGGACAGTACGTAACAGAAACATCTATATCACTCTTCTTGATGAGGGTAGCGATGTTGTGATTTACGACTATGCTCTGGGCGACCGCAAGTTCTCTGGATATGTAGATGCTGATAACGGCAACCGTGCTTATTTCGAGCTTTATCGCGATTCTTACAGCTATAACTGGCGCGATTATGACTGGGGCTACGATTGGGACTACGATGACGGTTGGGGCTACAGCAAGCAGCATTCGGGCTTGGAGAACACCCAGATTGTTTCTCGCGGAGCTAAGGATTCTGTAGAGTATGTTAAGGTGGCAGATGATAATCAGAAGCCTGTTCGCCGTTTTGTAGTGAAGTAAGGCAATAAGGAATTTAGTTTGAAGAAAGGAAACAAGATATGAAAAAGTTTAATCGGATATGGATGTGGATGGCGATAGCTACAGCATCTTTCTCATTTACCTCATGTGATGATGATGATTATTGGCATGATGATTATTACTGGTATGATGACTATAATCATGGTGGCTGGGGATGGAATCAGGGCGACTGGAACAACGGTTCTAACGGCTCTCAGGATGATTACCTGCTGTCGGAGGCTCAGACTCTTACAGGCGACTGGAGAGGCTCTGTGATGCTCTCTGAACTTGCAGAGGACGGCCAGTCTCGCAATAATTACAGTTTCAATGCCGAGATGACGTTCTATCAGGCGGGTGATAAGGTTAACTCGCTCAGTGGTAATGGTGTAGAAGTGGATTATGCCGATGATGGAAGCAATGAAACCCAGACCCTGAAGTTTGCCTGGTACATCGATAAGAATGGTGATATTTATATCCGTTATAATGATTCTGGTGCTACCTATGTGATGGATGCAGGTGCTAAGCAGTATGGTTTCTATCTGGGTGATGAAAGGGGCCAGGATGTGTTCTATGGTTATATGATAGGAACAGGTAAGGCTAAGGGTGATGTGATGCAAATCGATTTAGTGCGCTACGATCCGAGTGGAGCCCGTAAGAAGACCCGTTCTGCTGCAACCGATTCTGTAGCTCCTGGCTTCGGTAAGGCTACCGGCAGGGCATTCATGCCACATGCTATCAAGAAGTTGCCAAGAAGATGATGATATAAACCAAGAAACGGGGGTGTCATAAGTCTGGATAATAGTTGGTGCATAACAGTTGACCACCGCTTGCACAACAGGTGTTGTGCATGCGCATATCAGCTGTTATGCAAGCGCACAACAGCTGTTGTGCGACCGAAGATACTAACTATCTCAACTACATATCCTATCTTTTCCAACAACATATCCTATCTCTTTCAACAACTTCAACAACAAGAAGAGGGTGAATCATAAACTTATGACACACCCTCTTCTTTGTTTGTATATAGCCTTTTATTTAAAGCCCCAAAGTTTCTTGAGAGCTTCTGCATCTTCGTTTTCCACATCCTTCTCTATTTCATCCGGGAGATTACAGAAGAAGTCGATGCCGGTTTTGTCTTCCAGCGTCTTGATGTTTACGACATATTTGCCGAGCTTATCGCCCTTTTCAAATGCCTTGTTCTCGTGAAGGAACCAGTAGCCGAAGGCACTGTAGGTATACTGGTTTTTGCTCTTATTAAACTCCTTTTTCAAAACAGCTACAAAGAAATACTTTGGTATTGGGATATAGCCTGGCTTCTTTGTTTCGCTAGAAGCACCATTCTTCTTCCAGCCAAGGAGATTACTCTCGCTGCCAACTGGGTCGATGGTACCGCCCTTCACGATAAACAGGGTATCAGAATCAATCTTTGGAGCTTTATTACGAAGATCTTCCTCCATCTTATACCAGGTGCCACGCTGGTTGAAGTTGCTGTACTGTGGTTGCATGTTGGTCATGAAGAAAGTCTGCTTCTGCTGGGTAAGGTTCAGCTTACGGTCAGCAGAAGGGCAGATATGACCATGGTTAAAGCCTTGAGCTGTAGGAGTAGGGTCTTCTGTAAAATCTGTAATTCCCCATTGTTCTTTCAGATCCGTATCCCATGGATACTGGCGCTCGCCTTGACCAGGTTTCCATCTGTCAACGTTAGATGCCGTGTTTCCTGTGTGGAAAGTATAGCAGCTCCATCTCTGGCTCTTCATGTTATCATCCCATTCTGTAGAATAGTTCAACATACCTGTTGTATTATCCATGTGAACGATGGCATAGCTGGTACCATTATTCTTGAGCTTTGGGAACTCCAGACCGCCGATAGCGTTTCTTACCACTTGTGGCATGTTGGCAGTAGCCACATTCTTGTTTGTATTGTTCTTATCAGTTGACTCACCACCGGTATTGCCACCCGTATTACCGCCACCGGTTGTACCGCCGTTTTCAGGAAAATAGAACTGCAGGGTATCGTCAGTGCCGCAGGCAGAGAACGTCATCGCAGCAACGAGCGCGAAGATAAAAAACTTAGTATGCTTCATAATTCTCGATAATGTTTTGAAGTTAAAGATTAAGTACTTTCTATATAATAATGTATGTAGAAATCGATTGCATAAGGATAGAATAGAGAAAAAAAAGTGCATTCCTACGTATATGCAACTACGCTGGAATGCACTCAGTATCTTTGCGATAATAAATATATCCTTATAAAAAAGGTATATTATTACTTCTTCAATTTGCCGTAACGGTTCATGAAGCGGTCTACGCGACCCGCTGTATCAACGAGCTTGCTCTTACCTGTGTAGAATGGGTGAGATGTGCTAGAGATTTCAATCTTAACAACTGGATAAGTCTCGCCTTCGAACTCAACAGTGTCGTTAGTCTTGCATGTAGACTGAGAGAGGAACATATCGCCGTTAGACATATCCTTGAATACTACAGGACGATAATTCTCTGGATGAATACCTTTTTTCATTTTTCTTTTTTATTTTTATTGGGTTATTAAAATTAGACGTCATGGGGATGCTTGTTGCATCATTTCGTGTCCCTTATCGGGGCATGCCCATTATAGCCTGTTATCAATTTCAGGCTGCAAAGTTACGCTTTTTTCCTGAAACCACCAAATATTTCCTCTTCTTTTTAAGAAATATTTGAGAAATGAGCATAATACGTAGGTTCGCATTCCCTCCTGACACCTATGTTTTTAATGGATGAAAAGAAATCCCCATCGCCTCTGTTTGGGTAGAGGACGATGGGGATTGGTATTTTTCTCTAATATATAATATCTACTAGGGGAATTACTTCAATGTAATGATGATCTTCTCGATGTAGAGAGCACCAACAGCATTGTTCCAGATGGTAAAGTACTTGCTGCTTACGCTGCTGAAGTCGTAGGTAAAAGTGAACGAATTGAGGGTGCTGCCTGTCTCTTTGGTGTAAGAACCCTTGATAGCATCTGTCGTAGGATGGGCAGAAGAACCATGGTATACACCGAATACTGTAGGCGTGTCATACTTGCTCAGTCCCTTTACCACGATGGTGATGCTCTTGATATCCTTGCTGAACGCTGTGCTGTTGAAGAGGAATCCCTGCTTGGCTGCATCGGATGCGTTGCCTTGTAACTGGAGAGTGCCAGTGAAATCGCCGTTGGCTTTGCAGATGCGAGCACCGCTATAAGCGATGTTGTCGAATTTCCAAGAATACCAAGTGCTTTCTGTGGCTGCTACTTGTGAACCATAAGCGTTCTCAGGCAAATCTTCTGAGCTGGTCTTGCCACTTACGATAGAGCTGATGTTCATGGCATCGCCAGTAGCTGGTGTATCTGGTGTTGGGTCTGGTTTAACCTCACCACCGCCAGCGCTGGTCTTACCGTTTACAGAAATGAGTTTACCGCCCTGGTTGGTCTCTGGGGTGTTGCCCATGTAGTTGATGAGCTTAGCGCAAACCACAATCTCGTCGCCTTCCTTCAGTGTCATGTCGCCTTCCTTCCACTTCTCGCCACCGAAGTAGTAGATGCGGTAGATGTAGAACTGGGTGCTGTTGGCATCATCGGCAATATAGAATGATCCGTTGCCGTAGGGTGTAGAGAACTGCTCCTTGATGCTCTGTACCTTACCCTTGATGTAGAACTCCTTGTCGGTAGCCTTACCAGCCTCCAGGGCTGCGGTATATTTCTGGGCAGCTACACTGTTGAATGGGTTTGCCTCAGAACCATCTCCCTTAGCTTCTCCCTTCAAATCTGTGCCTGGGGTAGTATCTCCTGGCTTCTTACCAATCTCCTTACCGTTAATCTTAGCGTATGTTGCAGATTTCAAACCGGTAGCTCCGAAATAGGTTTCGATATTACCGCAGATGATGAGTTCTTTCTTCAGATTACCTGGGTTATCCTTCAGGTTGAGAGCAGTGCGGAGATCGCCGGCTGGCAACTGGATAGGCATACAGTTGTTAACCTCTTTCTCGTCAGCCTTGGCAGCGAGCAGAATGTTTGTTGGAGCTGTCTCTGCACTTGATGCATCACCGAAGATAGCCTCATTGAGTGCCTTGTCTGGTACATAACCTACAATGTAACCCTTAATATATTTGCCGGTGCCTGTCTTAACTGTCTTAGCGTCAGTCACAGTATAAGGGCTGGCTTCTGTACCCTGTGTTGCCACCTCAGGAGTGGTTGGAGCACCAGGCTGAGTAGGCAGTGTATAAGGCTCTGGTACGTCCTCACAGCTAATGAATGTGAAGGCTGCCATAGCCGCCATCAAAACTGAAAATATATACTTTTTCATATTATTGTCTTTTTAAATATTGTTACTATTTTGATAATCAGTAATTACTTGATAGAGATGAGATTGCCACCCTTAATCTCTTTGGTGCCGTTATAATCAAGCAGGGTGCCTGATACAACCACCTTCTTGCCTGGTACAAGGATACCCTTGGTTTCCTCTGTCCACTTTGCACCATCGATGTTGAAGCAACGGAATACCTCGAGAGTCTTGCCTTCTGTATCCTTACCGTCGTCAGAGATAACGAATGTAGCGTTACCATACGTGCCAGTATTTACATCTTTCACCTTTACGATGATACCGGTAGCATAAACCTTAGCATCGCCTGCTGTACCGGCATTGATCTTCTCCAGTGCCTGAGCCACGGTATAAGGCTTCTCCAATGTACCGCCTGTTTCTGATGCCTTCAGATCATCCGTGTTGCGAAGTACAATCTGCCAGGTGTTGCCGAATCGGGTGAAGATACCGGTGATATCGAATACGCCCTGTGGAACCACCTCGTTGGCAAACTTAGAATAACCCGAGTTGCGCACTACCAGGTTGTTTTTGTTGATTCTCTTGCCCGTTTCGGCATCAATCAGTTCCAGACTCGTATTGGTATCATCTGGCGCCCATACGTTTGTACCGTTGGCTGAAGCAAACTTCACCTTCTTCAGGGTCATCAGCTTGCCCACGTTAGCCTCCATATAGGCTGCATCAGTAAGCTTTGTCAGGTCAAACTCCTCTGGCACTACCGTGCTTGCATCCGCCTCGCCAGGGTTCAGAATCTTGAAGTGCTCGTTCCAGATGGCACGCTCTATCTTTCCTATACCCAGACTTCCATCTGAGAGTTTGGTATTCACACCGCCAATCTGAGGCAACTTCTTGTAACTTCCGATATAGAGACCCTTCAGGTTTACGAGAATCTCCTGACCAACAGGAAGATAACCTGAAAGGCCACTTCCGTTGATGGCAATGATGATTGCGCCGGATGCATCCTGTACGCTCACCTGGTTGTAGATATTGCCACTGACATCATTGCCCGTCACTACCGCCTTGATCATCATGTCCTTCTCAATCAGCTTGTAGCCATTGTCGCTGTTGATAATCGTAGCAAACTGGGTCTTCAAATCTGCTATGCTGATCACATTCTTCTCCCTCAGGCTGTTGTTGCCCCATGGAGATGCAGGCACCTTCTCGGTCAGGTCTGGGTCAGCATAACCGTCGCCCATACACGACCCCAGAGTCAGTGCCAGGAATGCCAATGCTATGAATTTTATCTTTTTCATTGTTCTTTCTTTTTATTGTTATAGAGAAACGGGATTGCTCCCTGTTCTTTATGTTAAAGAGAAACTGCTCTTTAGAATCTGTAAGATACCTGGAACATGCCGTTGGTACCCCAGGTGTAATACTTCTTAGGATTCTTGGAGAACTGGTAGAGGCGTGGATTCTTCACGTTGCCGTTAGCATCCACTGTATAGCTTGAACGTGAGTTCTGCTCATATCCGCCTGTTACGATGGTCTGGTTGTTCAGCAGGTTGGTAATCATGAGGTTGAAGTTGAGAGAACCCTTCTTCAGTCTCACGCTCTTGCCTATGCTCAGGTCAACCATCCATCCTCCGTGACCCTTCTCCTGGGCTACAGCATCCTCAGTCCAGCTCATACCGTCGAGTGTAGTAGGAGCAAAGATTTCAGGGAATGCCTTGTGGGCAGCCTGGCGGTTGGTCAGCACCTTCTCATATCTGTAGCTTGGAGAATAAGAGAGGTAGATGCGGTCGTAATAGTTGGCATTGAGGTTGACGAACCATCCGTTTACATGGGCATCGAGACCGATGCTTCCCACTGTGAGCGGTGTGCCACTCTCGCGCATATTCATCACGTAAGCCTTGTCCTGGTAAACCTCAGCACTCTTTGAGAGCATGTATACGGCGTTTACATTGTTGATGTTCTTCGCCTCGCTCATAGCGCCCAGGGTCTTCAGGTCGAGCCATGATGTGAGCTTGATCTTAGCGCCCACCTCTACACCATAGTATTCCTTCTTCAGTCCGGTCATGCTCACGTAGGTGAATGAGTTCTCATCATCGTTGTAGAAGTTCTGCCATTCCGTAACGTTCTCCAGTCGGCTGTAGTATCCGCTCACGTTGGCACTCAGCCATGCGTTGCGATACAGGTAACTGAATTCAGAGCTGAAGATGCGCTCGTTCTTGAGGTTAGTCACGAAATCGTTGCTGATTTCAGGCGAGATGAAGGCTGTGTTTGCCATCGGTGCACGCAGCTCGTATCCGGCTCCTACGCTGAAGGCATGACCTCTGCCCATATCCACGTTCAGACTTCCCTTTACGCCACCGTCCAGGAAGTTGGCTGTGCCGCTCTTGCCCTGGCTGTTGTTCGGTGCCATACCGTTGCGCATGTAGCCTCGGCGGTTCATTCCGGTATATCCGATACGTCCGCTCAGCATCGCCTTCATGTTGTAGAATTCGGCTGTATAGGTGCTCCATGCGTTTGCCTTGTTCACGTCGATGCGATAGTCGTAACCGAACTTGTCGCCCTCGTAAACCAGCTTGCCTGTGTTGTTAGGACCGGCTGTGTTCAGATCGTACTGCACACGTGGGTCGGTCTTAGGATAATCTCCCAGGGCATATGTGTTGATGTTGTGGAAGATGGCACCGCCCAGCATGTCTTCCAGTGTCTGATAGTGCTGATTGGTACTCTTTCCGAGCATGATACCCGTAGCCAGGTTCGATTTCTTGGTCAGCTTGGTGTTCAGAACGGATGACAGGCTCAGGGTCAGGTTGTCGTTGTGCTTAGCCTGAACATAGTATAGCAGATCCTGTCCGTTCTTGGCTGCCTGCTGGTTGGCATAGTACAGGCGGTTCCAGTTAATCTGTCGGTTCTGCTTGCTTGCCTGCCAGTAGTTTACGGCGTTGTTCCAGTTTTCCCAGGTATACATGTTGTTGCCGTTCTTGTAGTCGCCCCATACATAGTAGTTGGCTGATGGCATGTTCTTCCAGTAGTCTGGCTGTGGATTCTCTGCGTTGTTGTAGTTGAGCTTGGTGCTCTTGTACATAGAGTATTTTCCGAACACCGATGTGGTGAGCTTCATCTGGTCGTTGATTTCCCAGTCCCATGTAGCGATAGCCGAAGGGGCAAAGTCGTTCACTACGCGTGAGTTTCTCTTGTGTCCGTTCTGGTATCCCCAGTATGGATTATACTGGTAGTCGTTTGCCAGCCAGTAAGCCTCGTCGGTAGATGCTCCCTGGGTACTTCTTTCTGTCGGGTTACCCCATGTGGAGAAGCTCAGCGAGTGGCCGTTCATCCACTTCTTCTGTACACCGAAGAAATAGGAGAGGGCGTTGTAGAAGGTTCCCTCTACGTATCCCTGGTTAGCCCAACGGTAGGTGAGACCGGCTGTTATTGCCCATCCCTTCTCGTTGAAGCCGCTGGAGTAGGAGTAGAGTCCGCGCAGGGTATAGTTGCGGTTGGCAACACCTACGCTGGCATACTGTCCTTCCTGCATGCTTCCGGCACGGAAATCATAGTTGTTGGAGCCTGCCATGCCGGTCATCGAATAGCCGTTGGCTTCGAAAGGCAGGGCAAAATCTACGTTTCTGGAGAATCGGTTCAAACCGCCGATGTTGGAGAAACGGAACTGTCCGGTCTCCATATCGTTCATGGAAGCACCGTTGATATAGACATCGTTGTACTTCTGGTTGAAGGCACGATAGCGGAAACGTGCTGGCGAGAACAGGTAACCTGCCTGGCTCGCGTATACGTTGCTGGTAGAATTGAGGATGGTGACATTGGATGACATGTCATCGTCCTCGCCCAACTGTGCCTCGGAGAAGGTGAAAGCATTCTCGTCAAGTCCCTGTGCTATGTTCTGGTCAGTCTTTTCGTTCTGAGCCATAGCCAATGAACATGAGAAGAGTGCTAACATTGCTAAGTTTACTTTCTTCTGCATAGTTTATATGTATTAAGTATTAATAAACCGGCAACAGTAGTCTCTTTGAGCAGTGATGATATATGTCCCGCTAGGTCTTGTTTGGGCGATAAGGGGACTTACCGTGTCCCTGGTCTTGTGTCTTCTGTTCCGATTCAATGTGTTTAATGCTGCAAAGTAACAAAAAATTTTTTGAAAAATGAATTTATTTATGTTAAAAATGTATGAAAACTGAAAAAATATTCGTTTTTATGGAGATATTTCCGGTTTTTTAGGTATCTTTGCTGCCTGTTACCTCATCGCGTTAAGGTGAACATATATAATTAGGTATACATTAATATTTAATATTAGTATGAGAAAACATTTGCTCTTGCTGGCTGCCCTCCTCATGATTGGGTTGGGCGCTACGGCACAGAAAAAGAAGTCGCAGACTTCCGGTAACAAGCAGTATCAGGTGTATGCTGTGGGTTTCTATAACCAGGAGAACCTCTTCGATACCTGCCATGATGCCGGTAAGAATGATTACGAGTATCTCCCTGCTAAGGGATGGAATGGTATGAAATATACCAATAAACTCAAGAATATGTCGCGTGCACTTGCCGACATGGGTACCGATGTGCTGCCTAACGTGGGTTGTGCCTTCATTGGTCTGGCTGAGGTTGAGAATGCCAACGTGCTGAAAGATCTCACCGCGCAGCCGCCTCTCAAGGCAAGAAACATGCAGTTCTGCCATATCGAGGGTCCCGATAAGCGAGGCATCGATTGTGCGCTGCTCTATAATCCGGCACTCTTCACGGTGAAGAATACCCGATTGGTGCCTTACGTACAGGAACTTGCCAAGGATTCTGCCTACAAGACCCGTGGTTTCCTCACCGTACGTGGTGAGTTGGCGGGCGAGGATGTGGCGGTTATCGTATGCCACTGGCCAAGCCGTTTCTCCGGTTCGTTCTATCGCGAGAGCGGAGCGCGCCAGGCTAAGGTGGTAAAAGACAGTTTGCTCCGTCTGAACCCTGAGATGAAGGTGTTCGTGATGGGTGATATGAACGATGATCCTACCAACGCCAGCATGCATAAGGTGCTGAAGGCGAAGGCTGAAATCAGCGAGGTGGGTGCTGATGAAATGTATAACCCATGGTATAACATCCTGGCCAAGGAGGGCAAGGGAACCCTGTTCTACAGCGGTTCATGGAATCTCTTCGACCAGATTGTCATCACGCCTAATCTCCTGAACAGGGATAGTAAGAACAAGGACTACAGTTCTCTGAAGTTCTGGAAGAACCACATCTTCCGCCGCGATTACCTCATCCAGCAGGAAGGTCAGTACAAGGGTGCTCCTTTGCGTACCAAGGCAGGCGGCAGATGGCTTAACGGCTACAGCGATCACCTGCCGGTAGTGATGTACCTGGTGAAGGAAAAAAGTAGAAAATGGTAGAGAATCATCCTTTTGAGCCGTGGCTGCCCGAGAATGCGCGGCTGCTGATGCTCGGCACGTTTCCGCCTGCAGCGAAGCGGTGGTGCATGCCCTGGTATTATCCCAACTTCCAGAATGATATGTGGAGGATATTCGGGATTATCTACTTCCAGGATAAGTTCCATTTCGTGGATGTAGAGAAGAAGACCTACCGCCTCTATGCTATTAAGGAATTTCTCAGGGAGAAGGGCGTCGCCATCTATGATACCGCACAGCAGGTGATACGCACCAAGAATACGGCATCCGACAAGGACCTGCAGATCGTGCAGCCCGCCGATCTCGACGGCATGCTCCGCCAGCTGCCCCATTGCAGGGCGGTGCTTACAGCCGGCCAGCTTGCCACGAAGGTATTTTCAGAACACTTCGGCATCAAGGAAAAGCCTGAGATGGGAGGCTATGCAGAATTCCAGTTCGAGGGCCGCAGACTCCGTCTGTACCGCATGCCATCCAGTTCCCGTGCCTATCCTATGGCAGTGGAGAAGAAGGCTGAATTCTACCGCAAGATGTTTGATGAAATCTTATAGAAAGAATATGAAAGATAAAGTGACCGTTATTGGCATTGCGGGAGGCACAGGCTCCGGCAAGACTACTGTGGTGAAGAAACTCGTAGAAGTGCTGCCGCCTCATTATGTGGCTGTGGTGCCCCTCGATTCATATTATAACGATACCTCGCAGATGACCGAGGAAGAACGTCATCGGATCAACTTCGACCACCCGTCGGCATTCGATTGGAAGCTTTTGCACCAGCAGCTCGCTGATCTGCGTGCTGGCAAGGCGATAGAGCAACCCACCTATAGTTATATCAAATGCAACCGTGAACCGGAAACGATTCACGTTGACCCCAAGCCGGTTGTGATTATCGAAGGCATCATGACGCTGGTGGACAAGAAGTTGAGAGACCTGATGGACCTGAAGGTGTTCGTGGATACCGATGCTGATGAGCGCCTGATACGCAACATTCAGCGTGATACCATCGACAGGGGTCGCACCGTATCGATGGTGGTAGACCGATACCTCAAGGTCCTGAAGCCGATGCACGAGCAGTTTATCGAACCGACCAAGCGCTATGCTGACATCATCATTCCTCAGGGTGGCGAAAACCTCAAGGGCATCGGTATCCTCTGCAAGTATGTAGAGGGACTGATAGAGAAATAAAAATATTTTTGCTCAAGCATTGCATTTCTTTAATGCAAAACAAAGTTTAATTAGGAAACAGGGCGGGCTTCTTCGTGAAAAGAGGTCCGCCCGCTTTGTTTTTATCCCGGTCGGGCTATTCAAGTAGTTCAGTTTGCTAACTCAAGTAGTTCTGTCAGCGAATTCAGCCGTCTCAATAAGCCTACGGATACGTCTGCGCTAGCCGACGCAGTAATATCCGTACCCCGACGCAGTAATATCTGTATCCCGACGCAGTAATATCTGTATCCCGACGCAGTAATATCTGTATCCCGACGCAGTAATATCTGTATCCCGACGCAGTAATATCTGTAACCCGACGCAGTAATATCCGTATCCCGACGCAGTAATATCTGTATCCCGACGCAGTAATATCCGTACCCCGATGCAGTAATATCCGTGAGCCAGCGCAGCACAACGTGTGGTCCGTTTTCGCCAGGTCCCATAACCATATTCTGCAAAGATCTTCTTGCTTTTTGCAAGAAGATAAGCTGAAAAACGTGATAGATGAAGGCTATTAGTGATGGATAGCGTGATGGATATTGTAAACATTTTGTCCATCCATCACGTTTTCCTAAATAGATAATTCTCTTATTATCAGGTGATTAATATTTTGAAAAGAGAAAAAATGAGGGATGTGAGGGATAAAACTTAAAAGATTATTCCTCTTCTTCCTTCTCAAAAGCCTCTACGAAAGGCTGATGGAAACCCTGGAAGATGCGGAGATACTCGGCTCGCACCTCATCACTCTCCTCAAAAAGATTCAACTCACCACGCTTGTGAGCCTTCAGCATACTGCTGTAACGGCGAATCTTACGCTTGTAGTTCCTTGCCATCAACGCATCTGCCTGAACAGGATTCTGACTGACATACGAAAAGGCACAAAGTTGCTTCATGAACATGTCGAACACTGGATTGTCATGGCTCCAGTCGTCCTCACTCAGCCAGAACCACTGGAAATGATACTTCTGTTCCAATGCCATCAGATGCTGCCCCAGCTCGTCAATCTCCATGCCCTTCTGCATCTGCTCCTCAGCAAATGCTACCAGAGATGCCGCATCTACATTCAACTCAACCTCGTGAGACAGCGTGGTGCCCTCAATCTGAATACGCCAACGGTGATTCCTATTCTTGATGAGTGCAGAATTCGTGTTCATGAGCAACTCAGAAAGCTTGCCCTCGGTAGGAATCTGATCTACTACCGAAAGACGGTCGCGCTGGTTGCGAACCACCAGCTGATGGTCCTCATGGCGCAATACACACATGTAAACCAGCCTGTTGCTGTCGAGCTGAAGGGTGAAACGGTCGTTGTTGTCATCGCCCACAAATTCGTAGGTGTAGTCATCCACCTTATCCTGCGGAATGCTCAGCTCGCCATGCACCTTGTTGCCCTCGGCATCGTAGAGCGAGAAACCGATGTAAGGAATCTGAAGACGGAGGACAACCGGATTGCCGCCGTCCTCAGGAATCAGGGTAACAGCCAGTCCGTCATCGCCGAAATCATCCTTGCGGCATACGAATCCGTCATCCGTCTTCTCAGCCTTCTCCACCTTCACCTCGCCGTGGCGCCACCAGAAATCGAAGGTGATGGTCTGGTCGTCCTCTGCGGCTACACGGATGAAATCCTCGATGTCCTGACCCAGGTAAATCACCTTGGCAGGCTCAATCTCCTCATCGTCATCGCCCAGCGCTCGCACCCACATCTCGCCCGGAACAGGATCATCTTCCCATTCGGCATCAGCAGGGGCTGCAGTAGATTTGAAAACGAGGAAAACCATTCTTTCTTCTTCCCTCGTGCCATCTTCGCGGCACGTGAAGCACTTCGCCTCCTTAGGGATGAAGAATGGGGTTAACAGGTACGGGTTTTTGCATAATGCGGTATACTCTACCTCGGTCCATGCCGGGAGAGCGTGTGTATTTGTCTTGTCTGTCATATTCTCTTGTTGCATATAATTCTTGAGTAGGTCCTATTTCTTTTCATCATCCGGCGTGTGTGGCAGGACGAGGGGGATGTTGATCCCAAAAAACGGTTGCAAAGGTAATGCAAAATCGAGACACTACAAAATATATCACCTATTTTTTTAATTATTTTACGATTCAATATTTGGTGCTTCCAAAAAATAGTTGTAGTTTTGCATCTGAAATAATGAATAGAAAGATGAAAGTCAAGACAATACTCACACTGGCGCTAGCCGCCACAACCCTCGCAGCATGTCACAGGGGAAAGAAACCACCACGTATGGACAATTCGAAACTCGCCATCAGCCTCTCGAAACCGGCTAAGGGCGACAGGGCTATCTACGGACTTGCCTGCCTGGGCTGCTCGGATACCGCGCTGGTGCTGCTGCCCAACGGAGGCGGCGACCCCGTGAGATACAACATTCTGGATGCCACTCGCAACCATCAGGTGTTTGGAGATATAGAGGTGGGCGACTGGGTTTGCGTGATGCCATGCGAGGAGAAGGATGAGAAGAACCGTGCCGACATGGTGATAGACCTGGACCAGCTGAAGGCCACCTGGACCTATCCGGTGATGCCGAAGCTGCGCGATGTATCGCATCTGAGCAAGCGCCAGCAGGCGAGAATCCTTGCCAACATGCCTGACAGCATCGTAGAAACCTATATGGTGCCGCGCCAGTATGGCTTCACCCTGAAGCGCATGAGCGAGGCGATGGCCGTGGGCAGGGTGATGATAAACAAAGATGTGGATGACGACAGTCCGGTAGAATATCCTGATGTGCCTCAGTATACGGAATGGCATGCCTATAACGGCAAACTGATTCTGGTGCAGGGCCACCGCGAGCTGGATGGCGTGGTGCTCAATGAGAAGACGAAGCGCGATACCTTCACCTTTGTATATATGAAGGGCGACAGTCTGGCTCTCTCTGATCGTGAGGGCTGCATCCAGGGTTTCCACCGCTCGCTCAATGCGATGAAGGCCAACGCCAAGGCCCATGCTGCAGCCGAGAAGCTGAACAGCAAGATGAAGAAGGAAATATTGAAGTAAATAACATAATAAATATAAAAAAAGAGGCGAATAGGACGATTTCTCGATTTTTTTGTCTAATTTTGCACCTTGGAATTAAATTCATACATCGAATATAAAGAAAAAGAACAATAATAATGAAGAAGAAAATTCAGTTCAGTCTCGTTTATCGAGACATGTGGCAGAGCTCTGGTAAGTTCCAGCCACGCAAGGATCAGTTGGCTAAAATTGCCCCAGTTATCATCGAAATGGGATGCTTTAGCCGTGTAGAGACTAACGGCGGTGCCTTCGAACAGGTTAACCTCCTGGCAGGTGAAAACCCTAACGATGCCGTACGCGCATTCTGCAAACCTTTCAACGAGGTGGGTATCAAGACTCACATGCTCGACCGCGGATTGAACGCTCTTCGTATGTATCCTGTGCCTGACGACGTGCGCGCCCTTATGTATAAGGTAAAGGCTAAGCAGGGTACCAACATCACACGTATCTTCGACGGACTGAACGATGTGCGCAACATCATTCCTTCTATCAAGTGGGCAAAGGAGGGTGGCATGACTCCACAGTGTGCACTCTGTATCACCAACTCTCCTGTTCATACCCTGGAATATTACATGAACATCGCCGACCAGCTCATCGCTGCCGGTGCAGAGGAAATCTGCTTGAAGGATATGGCAGGTATCGGCCAGCCAGCATTCCTCGGCAAGCTCACCAAGATGATTAAGGACAAGTATCCACAGATCATCATCCAGTATCACGGTCACTCAGGTCCTGGTCTCTCTATGGCTTCTATCCTCGAAGTCTGCAACAATGGTGCCGACATCATCGATACAGCCATCGAGCCATTGTCATGGGGTAAGGTTCACCCAGACGTAATCTCAGTTATCAGCATGCTGAAGAACGAGGGCTTCGAGGTGCCTGAAATCAACATGAGCGCTTATATGAAGGCTCGTGCTATGACTCAGGAGTTCATCGACGAGTGGCTCGGCTACTTCATCAACCCAGGTAACAAGATCATGTCTTCATTGTTGCTCGGTTGCGGTCTCCCAGGCGGTATGATGGGTTCTATGATGGCAGACCTCGGCGGTATGCGTCAGACCATCAACAATATCCGCAAGAAGAAGGGTGAGGAAGAGTTGTCTATGGACGACTTGCTCATCAAGCTCTTCGACGAGGTAGAGTATGTATGGCCACGCGTAGGTTATCCTCCATTGGTAACCCCATTCAGCCAGTATGTAAAGAACATCTCACTGATGAACCTCCTCACCATGGAGCAGGGCAAGGGGCGCTTCGTAATGATGGACGACTCTATGTGGGGTATGATTCTCGGTAAGAGCGGTAAGATTCCTGGAACTATCGACCCAGAACTCGTAGAGCTCGCCAAGAAGCAGGGCCGCGAGTTTACAGATGTTGATGCACACACATTGCTCACCAACGCCCTCGACGACTTCAAGAAGGAGATGGACGAGAACGGTTGGGATTACGGTCAGGACGACGAGGAACTCTTTGAGCTCGCTATGCACCCAGAGCAGTATCGCAACTACAAGAGCGGACAGGCAAAGAAGAACTTCCTGGCCGACCTTCAGAAGGCAAAGGATGCTAAGCTCGGTACAACCCTTACTCCTGCACAGCTTGCAGAGTTCAAGCACGCCAAGGCAGATGCCATAGTGGCACCAGTAGCCGGCCAGCTCTTCTGGGAATTCCAGGGCGAGGGCGAGTGCCAGCCAGCTGTAGAGCCATACATCGGCAAGGAATATAAAGAAGGTGATGCCTTCTGCTATATCCAGGCTCCTTGGGGCGAGTTTGAAACCATCCCAGCTGCATTGGGCGGCAAGCTCGTAGAAATCAATGCCAAGCAGGGCAGCAAGGTGCGCAAGGGCGATGTTATCGCTTACATCGAGCGCGATGCTGAGTAAATATAATAGAAATGAATTATCAAGCTATTATTGATAAGTATTATCCTGAGGATAATGAGCTTCGGCATATCCTCATTACACATAGCCAATCTGTAGCGCGAAAAGCGCTACAGATTGTTTCGTATCATCCCGAATTGCAACTCGATGCCCAGTTTATCGAAGAAGCAGCTATGCTCCACGACCTCGGCATCTTCATGACCGATGCCCCAGGCATACAGTGTTTCGGCTCGCAGCCCTACATCTGCCATGGACGACTGGGAGCAGAAATCCTGCGCAAGGAAGGATATGAGCGACATGCCCGCGTATGTGAGCGCCATACCGGTGCAGGCATCACAGAGGCACAGATCATAGCACAGAACCTGCCCCTGCCACATCAGGATTTCCTGCCGGAAACCATGGAGGAGAAGGTGATTTGCTACGCTGATAAATTCTTCAGCAAAACTCACCTCGACCGGGAAAAAACAATTGAGAAAGCAGAAAAAAGTCTCATGAAGTTCGGAGAGGAAGGAGTAAAACGCTTCCAGCAATGGGAACGCATGTTTGAATAGAATTCTAATTTATTGAATGAGAAAACAATCGACGATAGCTATGCTGCTGCTCGCTGCCATCTCGTGTATGATGGTGGCTAACCCAGGTACGCCCGATTCGAAAAAGAAAAAGAAGAAAACGGAGAAGACGGAAACCGTTGACAGCGTGGGGGACAGTGTGTTCGTAGACTCGCTGGGTAACGAAATAAAGCCCAAGCTGAAACAGGCTGACGACACCACGCAGATGGACTCGCTGCAGAAAGCTATATGGAAACATAATAAAGTGGTGGATGACAGTATTCGCCTTGACAGTATCGCCAGAAAGAAACAGGGTGGAGTAGACGCACCGGTTAACTATCAGGCGGACGACTCTCTCGTATATGATGCCAAGAACAAGGTGGCATATCTCTACGGAAACTCCAACGTGAAGTATACCAACATGGACCTCAGTTCCGACCGCATCTCCATGGATATGGACAAGAGCAACGTGAAGGCGATGGGTACACCCGACAGTACGGTGGAGGGAGGCATCAAGGGCAAACCTGTCTTCAAGATGGGTAGCGACACCTATGATACCGACACCATCAAATTCAACTTCAAGAGCAAGAAGGCCCTTATTAATAATGTATATACAGAACAGCAAGACGGATTCCTGACCGGTATGAAGTCGAAACGCGACTCATCGGGAGTCATCTATCTGCAGCACGGAAGGTATACCACCTGCGATGATCCGCATCCCGACTTCTACATCTCGCTCTCCCGAGCCAAGGTAAGGCCGGGCAAGGATGTGGTATTCGGACCAGCCTATCTCGTGGTGTGCGATGTGCCTATGCCGCTTGCCATCCCTTACGGCTTCTTCCCGTTCACCAAGAGCTACAGCAGCGGTTTCATCATGCCAACCTACGGCGATGAAACGGCACGAGGATTCTATCTCAGAGATGGCGGATATTATTTCGCCATGAACGATAAATGGGACCTGAAGCTGCTGGGCGAGATTTATACCAAGGGATCGTGGGGACTCTCGGCAGCCAGCAACTACCGAAAGAGATACAAATACTCGGGTTCCTTCTTCTTCAGTTACCAGGATACGAAGAACGGCGACAAGGGAATGCCAGACTTTACCGAGCAGGAGAGCTTCAAACTGCAATGGAGCCACCGCCAGGACAGCAAGGCAAACCCATACAGTTCGCTTTCGGCAAGTGTGAACTTCGCCACATCGAGCTACGAACGCAACAACCTCAATTCGCTCTACAATCCGCAGACGATGACGCAGAGTACGCGAACCTCATCTGTTAACTGGAGCACCTCGTTCTCAAGCATCGGTATGACGCTCAGTTCCACCGCCAACCTCTCGCAGAACATGCGCGATTCATCCATCGCCATGACGCTGCCCGACCTCAACATCAGCATCTCCCGCTTCTATCCGTTCAGAAGAAAGAAGATGGTGGGCGACGAGAAATGGTACGAGAAGATAGCCATGAGCTATACGGGACACATCTCTAACAGCATCAATACCAAAGAGGATAAGCTGATGCACAGTTCACTCATCAAGGACTGGCGCAACGGATGGCAGCATCAGATACCGGTGAGCGCTACATTCACGCTCTTCAAATATCTCAACGTGAACCCATCGTTCAAATTCATCGACCGTATGTATACCAACAAGGTGGAGAGATCATGGGATGAAGCCAGCCAAACGGAGAAATGTGATACCATCTACGGTTTCAACAACGTATATAACTGGAACATGAGCGTAGGTCTCTCTACCAAACTCTATGGTTTCTACATACCAAGCCGCAAGCTCTTCGGAGATAAAATACAGGCTGTGCGCCACGTGTTTACGCCTACGGTGAGCTTCAGTTATGCCCCAGACTTCGGAGCTTCACGCTACGGCTACTGGGACACCTACCAGAAGACCGATGCCGACGGAAACGTATCACTGGTGAGCTACTCGAAGTATGCCAATGCCCTTTACGGTGCGCCAGACAAGGGTAAGAGTGGTAATATCTCGTTTACCCTGGGCAACAACATCGAGATGAAGGTGAAGAGCGATAAGGACTCTACCGGATACAAGAAACTCAGTATCATCGATGCGTTCGACATCAACATGGGTTACAATACCGCAGCCAAGGTTCGCCCTTGGAGCGATATGAATATCAACCTCAGACTGAAGTGGTGGAAGAACTATACCTTCAACATGAACGCTGTGTTTGCCACCTATGCCTACGAGCTGGACGACCAGAACAATGTTTATGTGGGTACCCATACGGAGTGGGGCAAGGGCAGGTTCGGACGATTCCAGGGTATGTCGCAAAACTTCTCGTTCACACTGAACCCGGAGAAGCTGAAGAAACTCTTTGGCGGGGGCGATGATGAGGACGACAAGAAGGACAGCCAGCGCAATGATGATGACGATGAAGGTCTGGATACCGACATCGAGAGCAACGTAGACGACAGCATGGAGAAGGGTAAGACGGCAGCCAAGAAGGGCGGCAAGGCTGAAACGGATTCAGATGGTTATATGGCGTTTAAGATGCCATGGTCGCTGACCTTCGGTTATGGTGTAACAATGAGCGAGGATACGCGAAGAGAAAAGTTCAATGAGAAGACGATGCGCTATGCATATAAGTTTACCCAGACTCTAAACATGAGTGGTAACGTAAGAATCAGTGATGGCTGGAACATCAGTTTCTCATCCGGTTATGATTTTGACAACCACAAGATCAGTATGACCACCGCCAGTCTGACTCGTGATCTTCACTGTTTTAACATGAGCTGTTCTGTGGTTCTCGCTCCATATACGAGCTACAACTTCACCTTCCGTTGTAACGCAGCCACCCTGACAGATGCGCTGAAATACGACAAGCGCAGCGGTTATTCGAACGCTGTACAATGGTACTAGATGATAGCTTATAGTTGAAAGTTTCCAGTTGATAAAGCTTTTCAGCTTATAGATAAAACAAAAAAACAGGCAAGTGATTTTGCCTGTTTTTTTGTTTTATCTATATTGCTTTTTACCTTTTTACTTTTAAAAGCCTTTTTTTCGCCTCCGGGTGCTCAGGATAAAGGGTAAGGGCCTTGCGGTAATTCATGATGGCAGCCTCTTTCATTCCCTCTTTTTCGCACTCCTTCCCCATAATCACATACTCCGTGGCAAGGCGCTTGAGGAACTTCTGCTGCTTCTCCTTCTCTTCATCCTTCTTTCTTATTTCTTCGCGCAACCGCTCGTTCTCTGCCTGAAGCTCGTTCACCCTGTTCAGCTTTCTGCGGATGAAACGCTTGGCAAGCGGCTGCTCGATATCATAACGGCTGTGGATGGCAAGGAAGAAGTTGTCGAGAGCCGACTGCATATCGCCCCTGTCAAAGGCCTTGACGGCATCATGATACTGCTTGTCGGCCTTACTCTGGGTAAGCGCTGTGTTGATGGTGCTCTGGTCGTTATAATGACGGGCAAACTGCTTGACATCATTGCGCACGAAAACATCACTCTGACGCAACGGCTCCTGAAGACTGATGCCCTCGAGACTGGTGCAGCGGGACAAGGCAACATACGTCTGTCCGCCCGCAAAGACACCACCCGTGAAATCAATCTTCACCTGGTTGAAGGTGAGGCCCTGGCTCTTATGAACCGTTATCGCCCAAGCCAGACGGATGGGGTACTGCTCGTATCTGCCAATCTCTTCCTCCTCAATCTTTTTCTCAACCTCATTGAAATGGTATCTCATGTTGCTCCATGCCGCAGGCTCCACCATCACATCCTTGCCTTCCTCGGTGCGCACATAAATCTTGGCATCCTCATCCTCATCAAAACCGATGATGGTGCCCAGCGTGCCATTCACCCACTGATGCTCGATATCATTCTTGATGAAGATAACCTGAGCCCCCGTCTTGAGGTAAAGCTCGATAGGGGTAGGGAGACTGCTCTCCGGAAACTCGCCCTGTATGTGGCCACGGAAGAGGCAAGGCTCTCCCGGAAGACGCTGGAGTTGGCTGTCGTTGATGTAATCTACCGTATCGCGGCGTGTAGAGAGGGTGATGGCAAGTTTGGAATCGCTCTCATCGAGCTGGGCTCCCACGCGCTGGTTGAGGCGCTGGAGATCCTGCATGGGCACCTGAGACGTGCGGATATGGTCGAGGATGCTGATGAAAACAGGATCGCTCTGGCGGTATACCTTCTTGAGTTCGATGCTCACGAGCTTGAAGTATTCGAACACCTTGGCATTGAAGAAGAAACTGCTGCGGTAGAAGGGGCTGAGCAGACGGCGGTCGTCCTCTCTTACCACAGGCTCCAGCTGGAAGATATCGCCCACCAGAAGCAGCTGCTTGCCCCCGAAAGGCTCTCGCATGTTGCGGCAATATACCCGCAATATCTTGTCCAGGAAATCGATGATATCGGCACGAACCATACTGATCTCATCGATGATGATGAGCTCTACCTCGCGGATAATCTTTATCTTCTCTGAATTATACTTCAGGGTGTTGCGGATGTTGCGGACGGAATACATGCTGTCGTTGGGTAGCAGCGGGTGGAAAGGAAGCTTGAAAAAGCTGTGGAGCGTGCTTCCTCCGGCGTTGATGGCCGCAATGCCTGTTGGGGCAAGAATGATATGTTTCTTCTTGGTATTAGCGGCTATATAACGTAAAAAAGTAGATTTACCCGTCCCCGCCTTTCCGGTAAGGAAAAGCGAACGACGGGTAAACTGTATGATTTGGAGTGCATTCTGCAACTCCGGGTTGTCGAGATCAATCATTGTATTTAATTTATAGTTTATAATTTATAGTTTATAGCATAAGCCACATTAAATCGCCTTCTTGCTAAACGGCGTAGCCGCTATAAACTATAAACTATAAACTAAATTTAAAGATCATCGAAGTTGATAGGCTGCTCGGTTGGCTTAGCCTTCTTCTTCTCTTTCTTTTCTTCTGTAGTGGCAGTACCGGTGGCAGATTCGTCTTCCGCCTTCTTGGCAGGAACCTCGCGGATGATAGGGTTGCCTTCGTCATCGAGAACGATCTCTTCCTGGAAGACGGTACTGTCTACCTTGGTGGTATCTACCTTTGGCTTTGGTGCATAACTTGCACAGATGTACATATCGCGGGTGATATCGCTGTCCTGTGGCTTGTCAAACTTGCCGTGATACTGCTGGAAGGCTGGGTCGCCAAAGACACTCTGGAGGAAGTAACCGCACACAGGAAGAGCGGTTCTCGAACCCTGCCCCAAGGCTCCGGTGCGGAAGTGGAGACAGCGGTATTCGCCTCCTACCCAGGCACCAACTACGAGCTTAGGGCTCACACACATGAACCAGGCATCGGAGTGGTTATTGGTGGTACCTGTCTTTCCACCGAACTCTGTATCACGGTAGTTGCCTACATAGCCCCAGAGACTCTGGGATGTACCTCCCGGCTCCTTCATACCGCCCTGTAAGAGCTGCTGCATGAGGAAGGCACTCTTGTAAGGTATTACCTGCTCTTCTGTAGAAGGACCCTCGTAAACCACCTTACCATCGTGGTCTACAATCTTGGTAACCAATACCGGATCGTGGTGCTTGCCATTGTTGGCAATGGTGCTGTAGGCGCATGCCATCTCCAGGAGGTTGACATCGCTGGAACCGAGGGCGAGAGAAGGGGTGTCATCCAGCGGACTGTTGATACCCATCTTCTTGGCTGTCTCGATGATGCGCTTGATGCCCATCTCCTGTCCTAATCTTACAGCCACAGAGTTGATACTCTTGGCAAAGGCACTCTTCAATGGGATACTGTCGCCCGAGAACGAACCATTGGCATTGGATGGACGCCAGATGGTCATTTCGTGCTTCTTCTTATCGTATACCTCCATAGAGATATATTCGTCGCGACGCTTGTCACAAGGGGTTAAACCCTGATTCATCGCCTCGGTATAAACAAAGAGCTTGAAGGTAGAACCAGGCTGGCGCTCGGCTGTTACCTTGTCATACTTCCAGTGGTCGAAGTCGATATCGCCCACCCATGCCTTTACTGCTCCGGTCTGTGGCTCCATGGCTACAAAGGCGCAGTGCATGAAGGTGGTCATATACTTGATGGAGTCTTCTGATGTCATGTTCAACGTGATGCTGCCCTTGTCATAATCGAATACCTTAACCGGGTGAACCCACTCCTTATAATAATAGTTTACTGAGTCGGGATTGTTAGGGAAGCGGGCTACCAATGCCTTGTAGAATGGCTGGCGCTCGGCAATGCCCTGGATGAAGTTTGGTATCACGTTGTGGTTCTCATCCTGCCAAGGATCCTGACCCATCCAGTTGCCTTTGCCTGCCTGGGTACGGCGGATGCTCCAGTGGTTGTTGAAGTTCTGCTGTACCTGTTTCATCTGCTTGCGAGCTGCATCTTCTGCATACTTCTGCATGCGGGTATCGATGGTGGTATAAATCTTCAAACCGCTGGTATAGAGGTCGTAACCTTCGTCTTTACACCAGTCTTTCAGGTAGTTGGCTACTGCCTCACGGAAGTATTTAGCCTGTCCGTCGTAGTTTTCTTCTACCTTGAAATCGAGCTTGATAGGCTCATCTTTCAGTTCATTGTATCTGTCTTTTGAGAGATCGCCATGTGTCACCATATTATATAATACGGTGTTGCGGCGTGCAAGACTGTTCTCCGGGTTGGTGCGTGGGTTGTAGTAGGTGGTAGCTTTGAGCATGCCCACGAGCACGGCAGCCTGACCGGTGGTCAACTCCTTAGGGGTGGTGTTGAAGTAGGTCTTCGCAGCGGTTTTGATACCATAGGAATTGCTACCGAAATCTACTGTATTGGCATACATGGTGATGATTTCCTTCTTGCTGAACACCGTTTCGAGTTTAACCGCGATGATCCACTCCTTGCTCTTGATGATGAGCAGGCGGAGTACAGGAATCTTGCCCAGCAAACCGGTAGAATATTGCGAACGTACACGGAACATGTTCTTCGCCAGCTGCTGTGTGATGGTAGAAGCACCGCGCCCGTTATGATGGAGGAGTGCATCCTTGGCAGCAGCAAACACACCGATAGGATCGATACCGATGTGCTTGTAGAATCGTTCATCCTCGGTATCTACCAGTGCCTTGAAGAAATCAGGTGTTACCTCATCATATTCTACCGGAGTACGATTTTCGTTGAAATACTTGCCGATGAGCTTTCCATCAGCCGAATAGATTTCAGAGGCCTCTGAGGTCTGTGGGTCCAGGATGCCTGAGAAATAGCCAGGTGACTTGCCGAAGAGCCATAAGAAGTTGATATCTACTGCGCCCAGATACAAGATGAAGGCGACTATACAACTTGCCAAGGCAACGAGGGTCTTGGTATACCACGCTCTGCCCTGATACAATCCTTTGTACCAGGTACAGAATGCGCGAAACTTTTGCCATAACCAGGCAAAGAGAGACTTAATTTTATTCATATATGATGATATAATGATTTCGTTGTTTTACTCAGAACTTCTTCGATAGTAAATACTGTAGACTTCTTCGTGCTTTACTCTTCGTTCTTCACTTCCTCTACATCCACATAAATCTCCTTTGAATTCTGTTTCTGCTGCTGGTTCTTCAGCCAGATTCTCTTGTTGTTGGAGACTTTAAAGGCGTTGAGAAGCTCTACTACTCCATAGATGAGCATACCCCAACCGATGATGAAAAGAGGAGCAGAGGCGATGGCTGAAGGCTTAATGATGGCGAGCAGACCCAGCAGAAGAAGGGCTGAAGGGAAGAGCCAGAAGAGAATGCCTACGCGTCCCATCTTAGCTGCTGAAGCCAGGTTGGCAAACTGGGTCAGAGCACCCAGAATCAGGATGAATGCCAGGATGAACATCAGCCAGGCGATAAACACCTGAGGCATCAGGGCAAGCAGCAATCCCAGGATAAGACTGCCTACACTCACAAGCGGGAATTTAGGTATCATGCCCATGATAGGCTTACCATTGGAATCAGACAGAATCTGGCCCTGCATCTTCTCTGCATTGCGCTTGGCTGCCCAATAACTGGCAAGGGAGATGACACCTGAAAGGAAAAACAAAACACCGATGGCGATGGTTATCCAGGTGACGGTCTGCTCACGATATTGGATGAGCAGGACTCCTACGATGATGGCGCATACTGCGCGGAATATTGAACTGTGTATTACCTTCATACTAAAACTGATTTTGTTATTTCGGGGCAAAGTTACGAAAGAAATCCGAAACTAGCAAGAAGTTTTTTATATAAACTTAAATTATTGCTATATTTAACGCGAATTATTGCTATATTTAACGCAAATTATTTGTTTGTCTCGATAGAAAGCCGTAATTTTGTAAGCAAAATCAGAATCATGATGTCTTGGAAAGAGACTTAGTGAAAGTAAAAACTATGTCTGGAGTATAGACTTAGGAAAAGTAAAAACTCATTTTTGATATAGACGGAAAAAGTAAAGACAATGACAAAATTATATTTGGTGCGCCATGGTGAAACGGTGGATAACAAGGCGCAAATTATGCAGGGACAAACACCGGGAAAACTCAATATGAAAGGTATTGAGCAAGCTGAGGAAGTGGCCAGGAAAATGGCCGGTACACCTATCGATGTTTTCGTATCGAGCGATCTCTATCGCAGTATACAGACCTGTGAAATTATTGCCGGCTCGCATCCCGTTGTCACCACTCCCTTGCTCAGAGAGCGCGATTGGGGCGATTTTACGGGTAAATTCATCCCTGACCTGCCGAAGGACCCAAAGGATTGGCCGGACAACATAGAGACGCTGGAAAAGATGAAATCAAGAGCCCAGAATTTCCTTACCTGGCTCAAGGTTACTTATCCTGATCAGACCGTTCTTGCTGTGGGGCATGGCATCATCAACAAGGCTATCCAGAGTGTTTATTATAAACGTCCGATGAACCAGATAGAGAAAATGGCGAATGCTGAGGTCAGAGTCCTTATTCTTTAAGTGAAGAATTCAATTGCTTCGCTAATCATAAAAGTTCAAAGTATCAAAAGTTCTAAGTATAATTCAAAGTATCAAAGAATATGAATAAAATTGCTCTTATTACAGGCGCAACAAGCGGTATTGGCGAAGGTTGTGCACGTCGTTTTGCCCGTGGCGGCTATAACCTGATTCTTACAGGTAGAAACACGGGAAAGTTGGAAATCCTGAAGAAAGAACTCGAGGCTGAGGGCGTTGAGGTGCTTGCCTTGGCTTTCGATGTGCGTAACCGTGAAGCTGCCAAGAAAGCGGTGGATTACATCCCTGAGGAGTGGCGCAATGTGGATGTGCTTATCAATAATGCAGGACTCGCACGTGGACTGGAACCTGAATATGAGGGCGATTTTGAAGATTGGGACCAGATGATTGATACCAATATCAAGGGTCTCTTAACCATGACTCGCCTGATAGTACCTGGTATGGTGGAGCGTAATCATGGTCATGTAATCAATATAGGTAGTGTGGCGGGTGATGCTGCTTATGCGGGAGGTAATGTATATTGTGCTACCAAAGCGGCTGTAAAGGCTATTACAGACGGCTTGCGTATTGATGTGGCACATACGAAAGTGCGTGTTACTAATGTGAAACCGGGTTTGGTTGAAACAAACTTCTCTAACGTCCGTTTCCATGGTGACCAGAACCGCGCAGACAACGTTTACCGCGGCATAGAGCCTCTGAACGGGGATGACGTGGCAGATGTTGCCTTCTATGCTGCAAGTGCTCCAGAACACGTGCAAATAGCTGAGGTTCTGGTTCTTGCTACGCATCAGGCTAACGGAACCGTGATACACAGAAGCTAATTAATAGTTTACAGTTAATAGTTTATAGAGGCTGCGCCGTTGAGTAAGATTGTCAAAGCGGTTTATGCTATAAACTATTAATTATTAACTATTAATGATGTGGCAAAGCTGATTGATATCTGATTCGAATGTATCTCGATTAATCGCCTTTGCTCGCATTCCTGACTTGTAGTTGTAGATGGTCTGGGTAGAGTAATGCAGCAGGGTGGCAATCTCCTGGCTGTCGGTTACACCCAGTCGCATCAGGGCAAAGATGCGAATCTCAGTGGTCAGGTCGTGCGTAGTAGGAACTTCCAGTTGACATTCTGGCAGCAGAAGCTTGTTCAATTCTGTAACGAAACCCGGATACAACTCCATGAATGCCTTATCGAACCGGTTGTAGAACATCTGTGATTCCTCTTCTTCCAATTAATGAGTGTTGAGACTCTTTAGCAAATCGGCAGTCTGGTTTGCCTTGATCTTACGGCTTACCAGTTTGCGGTAATCTGATAATTTGCTGATATAAGCCGCACTGATGTCCATAAAGAGGCGCATGTAGGTCTCTCGCTTGATATTGGTCTCTATCAGCTGCTGGTTCAGTTCGGTGAGCTGTGCATTCATCTCTTTCTGCTTCTCGTTCTGTTCTTCAATCTCAGCCTTGTTTTTCTTCAGCTTGTTCTTCTGTCGGTTGTTGACTAAGGAGAGGATGAGGATGATGACCAGCGCTATGCTTACACCAATGAACCCCCAAAGAAAGCGGGTACGAGAGCGCTCGGCAGCCTGCTGGTTGGCTGAAGCGATGACTGGAAGGATGTTGGAAATCTCCATCATGCGCAGTTGGTTGTTGAAGAACTGTGCATCTTCCATCGTGTGCTGGATATATTTGGCAGCTCTCTTACTGTTGCTCGCATCCTTTTTAAAGATGTAGTAGGCTAGCTTTTGAAGCGCAATAGTTTCTTTGAGCTGGCACAATCCATCGCTCACGGATGCCTCTACGAGATATTCCTCATAAAGGTCGAATTTGCCGGTATTTTTGTAATATCTGGCTATACCATAAGCTGACATGGCATGGATGCGGGATTTGACTGGCGACATCTTCAGTGCCTTCAGATAATGGTTGAGCGATTCCTTGCTGATAGGGCTGTTGATATAGGCGTATTCGCCCATGAGATAGTTATAGTAGGCAGATTTCTTACTGTTTTCGTTGAAATTCTGTATCAGAAGGCTCATATAATGCTTCTTCTTGGCACGGAATTCTTCGGCGTAATCAGAGTTATTGGCGTATGATTCCCAGTAATTATAGATCCAGGCGAAGGTGAAGTAATAGTATAGCTTCAACTGGTATGGCATCTCATCAGGATTGAGCGATTGGAGTAAGCTTTCTGCTTTGCCATAAAATCCCCTCACCGAGAGTATGGACGCCCGGTTTATCTGGTTACGTAATATATAATAGGTGTTATGACATTTTTCTGCCAATTCAAGCCCCTGTTTCATATATGCGTATGCTGAGTCGTAGCGGTAAGTACTATAGGCATGATATATGCTGTCAAGAAACAGTAGTCGGGTTTGGTCGTCTTCAGCTTCATAAGCTTGCCGCTTCAGATGTTTCAATTCCTTTTCCTTGATTCCCTGATAATATTGGTCGTTTTCAATCATCTTGTCAATACAATCCAATAAAGTCTTCTCGTCCGTTTTGCCTTGAGCAGCCAATGGCATAGTAAGCAAAAGAAGTAAATATATAAGTAGTTTCATCTTTAATGCTTCTTTATAATTATAATAAAATCGTCTTTTAAATGTTATTTTCGTCCTTTTGTCCGTTTTGTGGTGCAAAGATACAAATTTCCTTTCATATAATACCATTTACTTTAGACAAAAAATAGTTAATAAATTGAAATCTCTGATTTTTAGGGAGTTATCTATTTCTTTAGTAGACTAATTTTTTACCCAAATACTACTTAGGTATACAACTTTGAAAAAAATGATATAATTTTGCAACCGAAATCAGAAAACAGTAGTTTTTATGGTTTAATTACCACTTCAAGTCTTCTAAAAGTATTTAATGATAAAGAAAATTCCTTTTGTTGATTTAGTATGTTGATTTAAATAGGAAAACAGGTTTAGTTTATATTAGGGAAAAAAGGATTGGTAATAGACTAGGCTACTTGATGATTCAAGTTTGCCCTTAAAGGCAAAGCTTATCTATTATGTTTTAGGGAAAACCGCCATGCTTTTGTGAAAAAGTGTGGCGGTCTTTGTTTAATATATGTTAGTTTCTTCTCTTTTCTTTTCTTTTCTTTTTTTTGGTCAACTCAATTTTTTTTTTTACCTTTGCCACATATTTATATATAGATGAATGGATTTATATATATAGGTAGTAGGAAATAGATTTCGAGAGAAAAAATCAGTTTTCTTCATGTGTAGAGGGAAATGGTAAGTAGACTTTAAAATATTATATTGAATAAAATATTAAAACAATGAATATATTAGTAACAGGCGCTAATGGTCAATTGGGACATGAAATGCAAATCTGTGCCCAAAAAAGCAATCACAAGTTTGTCTTCACCGATGTGGCTGAAGGCTATGAAAAACTGGATATCACCAATCTTGACGCTATCCGAGAAAAGGTGAGGGAGAATGATATTCAGGTAATTGTTAACTGCGCTGCTTATACCAACGTAGATAAGGCTGAAACAGATTACGATCTGGTTAATCTGCTCAACAATACTGCTGCGGGAAATTTGGCACAGGCTATGAAGGAGGTAGATGGTGCTTTGATTCATGTATCTACCGACTATGTTTTTCAGGGCGATAAGAATATACCTTGCCGTGAAGATTGGGAAACGAATCCTTTGGGGGTATATGGTAAAACGAAACTTGCAGGCGAAAAGAGTATTGAAGCTACAGGATGCAAGCATATCATCATCCGTACAGCATGGCTCTACTCGCAGTGGGGTAAGAACTTCGTGAAGACTATGCAGAGTCTCACGGCAAGCCACGACACCCTGAAGGTGGTCTTCGACCAGGTGGGTACTCCAACTTATGCTGGCGACCTGGCTGCTGTCATCTCACATATCATCGAAACTGACCAGTTGGATAAGACGGGCATCTACCACTTCTCTAATGAGGGTGTCTGCTCTTGGTTTGATTTCGCTAAGATTATCTGCGAACTGAGCGGAAATACTTGCGATATACAGCCTTGCTACAGCGAGGAGTTCCCAAGCCCAGTGAAGCGTCCTCACTTCTCTGTACTTGACAAGAGTAAGCTGAAGCAGACTTTCGGATTTAAGGTGCCATACTGGACTGACAGTTTGAAGAAGTGCATCGCTGAATTGGCGGCAGCAAAATAATTATTAATTATAAATTATTAATTGAAATGAAGAATATCATTATCACGGGCGGTGCTGGTTTCATCGGCTCACACGTAGTAAGACTTTTCGTGAACAAATATCCTGAGTATCACATCATCAACCTTGACAAGTTGACATACGCAGGCAACCTGGCTAACCTCAAGGACATCGAGGACAAGCCTAACTATACTTTCGTTAAGGGTGATATATGTGATTTCGACCTGATGCTGAAGCTGATGCAAGACTACAAGGTGGATGGCATCATCCATCTCGCTGCCGAGAGCCATGTAGATAGAAGTATCAAGGATCCATTCACTTTCGCTCAGACCAACGTGATGGGAACCTTGTCTCTGCTCCAGGCGGCAAAGATTTACTGGGAAAGTCTTCCTGAGGGATACGAGGGTAAGCGCTTCTACCACATCTCTACCGATGAGGTATACGGTGCATTGCAGATGACTCACCCTGAGGGCATTCCTGCTCCTTTCACCACCAAGGCATCCAGCGGTAAGAACCACGAGGCTTACGGCGAGGAGTTCTTCGTAGAGACTACCAAGTATAATCCTCACTCTCCATACTCTGCTTCTAAGGCAAGCTCAGACCACTTCGTCCGTGCTTTCCACGATACATACGGTATGCCTACCATCGTGACCAACTGCTCTAACAACTACGGTCCATACCAGTTCCCTGAGAAGTTGATTCCGCTGTTCATCAACAATATCCGTCATCGCAAGCCATTGCCAGTATATGGTAAGGGTGAGAACGTGCGCGACTGGTTGTATGTAGTAGATCATGCCCGTGCCATCGATATGATTTTCCACAAGGGAAAGATTGCCGAGACCTATAACATCGGCGGTTTCAATGAGTGGAAGAATATCGATATCATCAAGGTGGTTATCAAGACCGTTGACCGTCTGCTCGGCAGAAAGGAAGGCGAGGATTTGGATCTCATCACTTATGTAACAGACAGAAAGGGTCACGATATGCGTTATGCTATTGACTCTAGAAAGTTGCAGAAGGAACTCGGCTGGGAGCCATCTCTCCAGTTTGAGGAGGGTATCGAGGAAACCGTGAAATGGTATCTCGAGAACCAGGAATGGATGGACAATGTAACCTCTGGTGATTATCAGAAGTATTATGATAATATGTATTCAAACCGATAATAGCTTTTGGAGTAATCGGAACATGTTTCTATTGTAACCGGTGCATGTCTCTATTGTAACCGGTGCAAGAGATTCTGTTTTGTATATTGAATCAGGAGTCCTGTATTTGTTTATAACAGCAAATGCAGGACTTTTTTGTTTTATGGCAATTAAAATGCAGTAAATATATTATTATTTCTTAATTTTTTATGCTTTATGTCGAAGAAAACTGAAAACTAGAAAATATTTTTCTATCTTTGCAGCCTTAATGATATATAAAAGAAACAGATATGAAGAAAATAATAATATCAGGCATCGTTATGGCGGTTGCTACCTTGCCGTGCCTTCCCGTTAAGGGACAGGGAAAGGTGGTTCCTTTTAAATATGGTAATATGGACCACTGGGTAGTCAGGAATATCAAAGAATCAGGCATTATCGGAGGAAATCAGAAAACAGTTTATGCCGTTGGACCTAATATGACTGTCAATGGTAATATTCCTTATACCAATAAGGGTGGTTCGCCTTGGGGTTCCTCTAATGTCCTGGCACATGTATCGGGCATCTATAAGACGAATAACTCTGTGTTTCGTGATAAACATGGTAGTGGATATTGTGCCAAACTGGTAACCCATATTGAGAAAGTAAAAGTGCTGGGACTCATCAATATCAAGGTATTGGCTGCCGGTTCTCTCTTTCTGGGTAATGTTCGTGAACCGATAACAAGTACCAAGGATGGTCCTAAAGCCATCAACTGGGGTATACCATTCACCGCACGTCCTAAGGCTTTGCGCTTTGATTATAAGACTTCTTTTCCTAATGCAGCCAATCGTATCAAGCAGAATGGATTTAGCGGAGCCTCTACGGTTGCAGGTCGAGATCATGCTATAGCTGTGCTCTATCTGCAGAAACGGCATGAAGATGCTAAGGGAAATATAACAGCTAAACGTGTGGGTACGATGGTAGTCAGATTCGGAAAGAGTACCAATAGATGGGTGGAAGATGCTACCTATACAATCCATTATGGCGATATCCGCCACATGGCAGGTTATCAGGCTGCTACTATGGGACTGCGATCCACTGACTATGCCCGTAACAGCAAGGGTAAGAGTGTGCCGGTAAAAGAAGTAGGATGGGCGAGTGCTAACGAAACACCTACTCATCTGATTCTTCAGTTCTCCTCATCCGATGGTGGAGCCTATATCGGAACTCCAGGCAATACCTTGTGGATTGATAATGTAGCATTAGTGTATTAAAATAATAAAATCAACAAGATGAAGCATATTCTGACAATACTTATTATGATGTTGGCATTGGGCAGCTATGCCTCTGAGCTTTCTGTAACCGATAGTATCTCATCTGCAGAGAAGGTGGATACGATGGCTTTACGTGCCGGGAAATCATGGGTGAACCGGATTCTTGACTACTTTAATGATTCCAACAAAAACAAGAAGCATAAGCGTTTCGATTTTAGTGTGATAGGTGGTCCTCATTATGCCTCTGATACCAAGTTTGGATTGGGATTGGTGGCAGCAGGACTATACCGTACTGATCCGAACGACAGTATTCTTCCTCCTTCTAATGTCTCGCTTTATGGTGATGTCAGTTCTGTAGGTTTCTATATGTTGGGTGTCCGTGGTAACCATATTGCTCCTAAAGGAAGATATCGCATCGATTATCACCTTTATTTCTATTCTTTTCCCGCTGATTTTTGGGGAATAGGCTATGAGATGGGCGATAACGATGCCAATAAGAGTGACATGAAGCGTTGGCAGGCTCAGGCTGAAGTTAGCTTCCTGTTTCGTGTAGCAGATAATTTCTATATCGGACCGATGGCGAGTTATGACTATGTAATAGGTAAACATATTGAGCGTCCGGAATTACTGCAAGGCATGGATCAGCATACTTGGAATGTAGGAGCTGGCGTTTCTCTGGTATATGATAACAGAGATAATCTTACGAATCCACATCGTGGTATCTATCTGAATATCAATCAGATGTTCAGACCTCGATTTATGGGAAATGATTATGCTTTCAGTACGACGGCATTTCGTTTTGATGCCTATCAGCGACTGGGTAAGGGAACGGTTCTTGCCGAGGACATTGGGGCTAACCTCAACTTTGGCAATCCTTCGTGGGGAATGATGGCTGAATTGGGTGGTACTCATTCCATGCGTGGCTATTATGAAGGCCGTTATCGCGATAAGCATTCTCTGGAAGCTACGGTTGAGTTGCGCCAACATGTATGGAAGCGTAATGGAATCGTAGTGTGGGTTGGAGCAGGAACCATCTTCCCGAAATTCTCGGCATTGCGCTCTAAACAGATTTTGCCGAATGCCGGTGTAGGTTATCGCTGGGAATTTAAGAAGAATGTGAATGTACGTCTGGATTATGGATTCGGTAAGTCGGGGCAGTCTGGTTTTCTCTTCAATATCAATGAAGCGTTTTAGTAATAATGCTCTTTATGTAGTTTGATAATGCTCTTTAAAGTGTTAATGAAAAAGTAGAATGAACAGTTTTACGGATATATATAATAAGGTGTCATCGGGCGCATTCCTTTACGGGTATGCTGTGGTAGCATTGTTGTTGCCTAATATAGCTCTGTGCTATACTGAATGTCTGGCTCCTTGGGCTTGTGGTGCCAATGTGTTGCTGCCTTTGGCACTCTACATGTGGTTCTTTTCGTTAACCAGATGCCCGGGTAAGATGATCTGGTGGGCTTTTCTTTTTGTTTTTTTCGCTGCCTTCCAACTGGTATTGCTTTATCTCTTCGGGACGGGAGTGATAGCGGTAGATATGTTTCTGAATCTTGTAACTACCAATCCTGGCGAGGTGAAGGAACTGCTTGATAATCTGTTGCCTGCCGTGGTGGGTGTTTTTGTGGTTTATCTTCCTTTGCTGGTTCTGGCCATTGTCAATATCAGCAAGAAAGGGATGATAGTGGTTCAACTCCAGCATCGAGTGCGTCGTTGGGCTTTGGAGATAGCTGCTGTCGGTTTATTCTGTCTGCTGGCTTGCTATGTGGCTGTAGATGATTATCGCTTACGCAACCAGCTTTATCCTGTTAACGTTTGCTATAATCTCTATCTTGCTTTCGAACGTGATGCGGCTTCAGAGAATTACAGGGAGGCAAGCCGAAATTTCAGGTTTGATGCCAGGAGCGAGCATGCTGCTGAGGCTCCCGAGGTGTATGTGATGGTGGTGGGAGAGACGGCGAGAGCCCACAATTTCAGTCTCTATGGCTATCCGCGCGATACCAATCCTTTGCTTTCCAAGACTCCTGGAATCATAGCTTTTCCCGATGCTACAACCCAGAGTAATACTACGCATAAAAGTGTTCCTATGCTCCTGTCGGCTGCATCAGCAGAAGATTTCGAACGTCTCTTTCATGAGAAAGGTATCCTGGCAGCTTTCAGGGAGGCGGGATTTCATACCGTATTTATCAGCAATCAGCTGCCTAATCATTCTTTTATTGATTTCCTTGGCGAACAGGCTGATGAACATTACTTCCTGAAGGAAGGTGCTTCTGCAAAAGATAATCATTATGATAGTGATTTGTTGCAGAAGTTGGATGGGATATTGCCTGCGGCAGATGCTTCTTCATCCAAGCAATACCGTTATCGGAAACTCTTCGTGGTACTTCATACTTATGGTTCTCACTTTAATTACCAGGAGCGCTATCCCCGTAATTTCGCTTTCTTTAAACCTGACTGTAAGAGCGAAGCGAAGCCAGAGAACCGGCGTGACCTGCTGAATGCATACGATAATACCATCCGGTATACCGATTATATCCTGCATGGTATCGTAGAACGTCTGCAGAAATGGGAGAAGACTCAGGCAAAGACGGATGGGGTATATAGCCAACCTACATCGGCGATGCTCTATACCAGCGACCATGGAGAGAATATCTTTGATGATGACCGTCGCCTCTTTCTGCACGCCGCCCCGAAGGCATCTGATTATGAGCTGCATGTTCCTTTCATCATCTGGACATCATCTGGTTATGGAAAACAATATCCGGGAATACTGAAAACTTTGTCTGGTCATCGTACCCAACAGGTACAGACGAGTCTTTCGGCTTTTCATACGATGTTGGGGATAGGAGGCATCCTGACCCGTTATCGCCAGGATAAATATTCTGTGGCAAGTGAGAAGTATCATCCTGTGAAGTTGTTTTATCTGGATGATCATGATAAAGCGATTCCACAGGAAACTGCCAAATATTAGCATCTGATTTTAAGCGTAAACGCGCTCTTTGTGTAAAATACATGAAAAGAGTTTTCGTAAATGTCAATTATTTGCGAAAACTCTTTGTCGTATCTATAATTTGCTGTATCTTTGCACCCGGATTTAGATAATAATAAAAATACAGTTGTTATGGAACCAACTCGAAAAATCGAAAAGGTAGGCATGCGCAACCTCCGTATGGAGGATTATGATCAGCTTGCCAAGTCATTTAGGCGTATTTACGCAGACTCAGATGTATTTTGGACAAAAGAACAGATTAAGAAACTCATTACTATCTTCCCTGAGGGTCAGGTGGTTATTATCGTTGATGATAAGATTGTGGGCTGTGCGCTCTCTATCATCGTCAATTATAATATGGTGAAGGGCGATCATACCTATGCTCAGGTTACGGGTAATGAAACCTTCAATACCCACGATCCTAATGGAAACATTCTTTACGGCATCGAGGTATTTATCCACCCTGATTATCGTGGTTTGCGCCTGGCTCGCCGTATGTATGAGTATCGTAAGGAACTCTGCGAGAAGCTCAACTTGAAGGCTATCATGTTTGGCGGTCGTATACCAAACTATCACAAGTATGCCGATAAGATGCGCCCTAAGGAGTATATCGAGCATGTAAGAAACCGTGAAATCTATGACCCGGTTCTTACCTTCCAGCTTTCCAATGATTTCCACGTGCGCCGCGTAATCCGCAACTATCTTCCTAGTGATGAGGAGAGCGAACACTGCGCCACCCTCTTGCAGTGGGATAACATCTATTATCAGCCACCTACGGATTCTTATGTAGACCGCAAGCCAACCGTAAGAATCGGATTGGTACAGTGGCAGATGCGCCCATACGCTTCGGTGGATGACCTCTTCGAACAGGTTGAGTTCTTCGTTGATTCTGTGAGCGATTACAAGAGCGATTTCATTCTCTTTCCAGAGTATTTCAATGCGCCTTTGATGGCTCGTTTCAATGATTTGGGTGAGGCGCAGAGCATCCGAAAGATGGCGCAGTATACCGAAGAAATCCGTGACCGTTTCCGCGAGTTGGCCATCAGTTACAACATCAATATCATCACGGGTAGTATGCCTTATCTTAAGGACGATTCCCTCTATAATGTGGGCTTCCTCTGCCGCAGAGATGGTAGCGTAGACATGTACGAGAAGATTCATGTTACACCAGATGAGCAGAAGTGCTGGGGATTGAGTGGTGGTAGCCATATCCAGACCTTTGATACCGATTGCGGTAAGATTGGTATCGTCATCTGCTATGATGTGGAGTTCCCTGAGTTGTCAAGATTAATGGCTGAGGATGGCATGCAGATTCTCTTTGTGCCATTCATGACCGATACCCAGAATGCTTACTCCCGAGTAAGAGTCTGTGCACAGGCGCGTGCCATCGAGAACGAGTGCTATGTAGCCATTGCGGGTAGTGTGGGCAACCTGCCACGTGTTCACAACATGGATATCCAGTATGCCCAGAGCGCCGTGTTCACCCCTTGCGACTTTGCTTTCCCTAACGATGGCAAGCGTTCAGAGGCAACACCTAATACCGAGATGATTCTCGTATCAGATGTTGACCTGAATCTCTTGAATGAGCTTCATACCTACGGTGCTGTAAGAAATCTTCGCGACCGCCGCAAGGATCTCTACGAATTGAAACAGAAAAAGTAGGGGAAGTGAAGAACGAAGAGTGAAGAATTCAATTGTATTGATATATAGATATATAAAGAATGTATAAGATAGAAATCTCGGAGCGCACGCTCCACTTCAAGCAGCCGGCAGGCACGTCTCGTGGCGTATATACCACGAGACACAGTTATTATCTCACCCTTACATCGGATGAATTGCCGGGAGTAGAGGGAGTGGGAGAGTGTGCTACGCTCCCTGATCTCAGTTGCGATGCCAAACCGGAATATGAGATGACCCTGCGACAGGTTTGTCAGATGGTGGAGCAGATGGGACGCATTCCATACGATATGATTCGTGCTTATCCTAGCATCACCTTCGGTTTGGAAACAGCCTTCGCTTCGTTCTTCGATGCAGCGAAGAAGTTTTTGGAGATTGTTCCTGCTGAAGGAGCATCTTCTTCAGAAATGTTGAAGCAGAAAGGGGTTTCTGTTCCTGCCGGAATGGAGAACCTGACAGAACTTTTCGACTCTCCTTTCGGTAGGGGAGAAGAGGGAATCACCATCAACGGATTGGTGTGGATGGGAACCTACGAGGAGATGCTGGCACGGCTGGAGGAGAAGCTCCAGGCGGGTTTCCATTGCGTGAAACTGAAGATCGGTGCCATCGATTTTTTCAAGGAACTCGATCTCATCAAGCGCATCCGTGATGTGTATACCAAGGAGCAGGTTGAGTTGCGTGTAGATGCCAATGGTGGCTTTTTGCCGGAGAATGCAATGAGTCAGCTGGAGGCTTTGGCTAAATATGACATTCATTCGATAGAGCAGCCTATCAAGCAGCACCAGTGGCCTAAGATGGCCCAGCTCTGTCGCGAAACACCGCTTCCTATCGCTCTGGACGAGGAGTTGATTGGTGTGAATGTCCGGAGTATGAAGCAGGCTTTGCTCGATACGGTCCGTCCTCAGTATATCATCCTCAAGCCTTCACTTCATGGTGGAATCTATGGATGTAACGAGTGGATAGAACTGGCTAACCAGCGTGGTATCGGCAGCTGGATTACTTCTGCTCTTGAGAGTAATATCGGTCTGAATGCTATTGCTCATTATGCAGCTAAAGTATATGGTCCTAATGTTAAGATGCCGCAAGGCTTGGGCACCGGTCAGCTCTTTACTGATAATATACCGATGCCTTTGGAGATTCGTGGTGACAAACTGTTTGTAGTAAAATGACTTTAGAAGAATTCCTTTCAGAATGGAATAACGGTAGCGACCGGATGCTTGTTCATACAAGTGGTTCTACAGGCAAGCCTAAACCGATGTTGGTTGAGAAAAAGCGGATGCTCAACTCGGCCCGCATCACTTGTGATTTCCTGGGATTGAAACCTGGTGATAGCGCCCTGCTCTGCATGTCGCTCGATTATATTGCAGGTAAGATGGTGGTGGTGCGGAGTATAGAGCGCCATCTCCATCTTATTTCAGTTTACCCAAGTGGGCATCCTTTGAAAGATGTAAATGAAGAGATTACCTTCGCTGCGATGGTCCCGATGCAGGTTTATAACACCCTGCAGGTTCCTGAAGAGCGGGCTCGTCTCTGCCGCATCAGTCATCTTATTATCGGTGGTGGGGCCATAGATGAGGCTCTCGAACAGAAACTGAAGGCTCTTCCCGGCGATATTGCCATCTGGAGTACCTACGGAATGACCGAAACGCTCTCGCATATTGCCCTGAGAAGAATTAACGGTGCTGAGGCCAGCGAATGGTACCAGCCTTTCGATAGTGTCAGAATCAGTCAGACCGATGAAGAATGTCTGGTGATAGATGCTCCGCAAGTCTGTGCTGAACCCCTGATAACGAATGATATTGTGGAAATAGAATCCTATATATATAATAAGGTGGAAAAACTCCGTTTTCGCATCAAAGGCAGAAAAGACAATGTGATTTGCAGCGGAGGCATCAAGATACAGATAGAAGAGGTTGAGGCTCTGTTGAAGCCTTATCTTGAAAAACCTTTCATGATTGTCAAGAAGAAAGACGGGAAGTTTGGAGAAATTGCAGTCCTCTTAACGGAAGATGAGGATATGAAAAAAATAGAGGCGACTGTTCGCCGCCTCTTATCTGATCATAAATATTGGATTCCAAGGGAATATCTTCATGTAAACCAACTCCCACTTACCGAAACCGGAAAGCCGAAGCGCTCTATCTTTCTTTAAAGGGATTCTCTGAAGAAATATTCTTTAGCTGAATTATCCTTCTCTGAAGAAGTCAAGTGCTTCCTTGATCTCTTCTGTCGTAGCAGTCTGGTTGATACGGATATCGCCTATGCCGCCCAGCATCGTGAAGTTGATGATGCCATTCTGGTTCTTCTTGTCATGATGCATCAGTTCTATCAGTTCATCATAGTCATCGCAGGTAATATCCAGTGAACCATAGAATTCCTTGATGAAGTTTACGGTCTGGCGCATCTTCTCTGTAGGGAATCTGGTTTTGGCAACACTCAGATAGAGTTCAGGGATGAGACCGAATGCCACTGCATAACCATGCAGGATAGGCTTGCGCTTCAATGCCCAACTCTCGAATGCATGACCGAAAGTATGACCCAGGTTCAGCGCCTTGCGGATGCCCTGCTCGTGAGGATCCTGCTCTACAATGCGCTCCTTTACCTTCACGCTGTCGCCTACCATGCGCTGCAACTGCTTCAAATCAGGCTTGTCGAGGTCGAAACAGACCAGTTCTTCCCACATTGCTTCTGTAGAAATCAGACCGTGTTTCAGCATCTCTGCATAGCCCGAACAGATGTTTTCTGCATCGAGCGTCTTCAGGAACTCTGTATCGAGAATAACGAACTTAGAATCGTTAAACACACCTACTTCGTTCTTCAGTCCGCCGAAGTTGATGCCTGTCTTTCCACCTACCGATGCGTCTACCATAGCCAGCAGGGTGGTAGGGATATTGATAAAGTTGATACCTCTCTTAAAAGTGCTGGCAGCAAAGCCACCAAGGTCGGTTATCATGCCGCCGCCCAGATTAATCATACAGGAGTGGCGTGAAGCTCCTCCCTCCTGCAGTCCTTTCCATACCATCATCAGACTGTCGATGTCTTTATGGCTGTCGGTAGCCGGAATAGTGATGATATGGGCTTCCTTCATGCAGTAAAAACTCTGCAATACAGGCATGCATAGTTCCAATGTCGTAGTATCTGTAAGCACAAAAAGCTTGTCGTGCTCACACTCAGAAAGTGCACTTACCAGTTCGCTTTCCAGTTGGGTTGATATGATTACTCTTTGTTCCATAACATTCTAACGTATTAATTTTTGTGCAAAGATACACTAAAATGGAGACAATACAAAAAAAAAAGTTGCTAAATTTGCGTTTTTTATCTCAGAATGCATTAAACCTTGGTGTATTTAACGCGTCAAAACAATCGAGTAACAAAAAATGATAATAGAATATCATAGCGATTATGTGTGAAAACACTCATAGTTGAAAATAATAACAAATAAAAATAAGAATGAAAAAATCGATTCTGACGATGCTGCTGCTGTTGATGGCAATAGCATCCTTTGCTCAGCAGCGACTGATATCCGGTCAGATTACCGACCGCGATACCAAGGAGGCCATTGAGCAGGTAACTATTCAATTGCTTAAGAGCGACAGCACGTATGTGGCTGGTGCCATCAGTAATGAGAACGGACTCTTTCACGTCACCGCTCCGGCTAATGGTAAGTATCTGCTCAAGATTTCGAGCGTAGGATACAAGTCTACCATGAAGCGTATCCAAATTTTTGATAACAAGGATCTGGCTATGGGTAAGATTGTGCTGGGTGCTGAGGCTATCATGCTGAAAGGCGCAGTGGTAACAGCTATGGCTCAGAAGGTAACTCTGAAGGAAGATACTTTCGTGTACAATTCTTCTGCCTATCGCACACCGGAAGGCTCGGTAGTTGAGGAACTCGTAAAGCGTCTGCCAGGTGCAGAGGTGAGCGATGACGGTACCATCAAGATTAATGGTAAGGAGGTAAAGAAGATTCTGGTAGACGGCAAGGAGTTTATGACCGGTGATACCAAGACTGCCCTGAAGAACCTGCCTACCAGCATCATCGAGAAAATCAAGGCATACGATGAGAAGAGTGATCTCTCTAAGGTGACCGGTATTGATGATGGTGAGGAGCAGACCGTGCTCGACTTCGGTGTCAAGAAGGGTATGAATAAGGGTCTGATTTCCAATATCGACCTGGGCGTGGGCAACAAGAGCCGCTATAACATGCGTGGTATGGGCGGTTATTTCTCTAATAACAGCCGATTCATGCTCTTTGCCAATGCCAATAACACCAGCGACCGTGGTTTCGGAGGCGGTGGCCCCGGTAGAGGTTTCGGAGGTGCTAACGGTTTGAATGCCAGCAAGATGATAGGTGCTAACTATAATTATGAACTGAAAGATAAATTCAAGTTCAATACTTCACTTCGCTGGAATCACAGCGATGGCGATATTTGGAGCCGTCGTTCCAGCGAGAACTTCATGGGTAGCAGCTCTTCGTTCAGCAACAGCTTGACTCAGAATTTCTCCCGCAACAACAGCTGGAACGGCAACATCCGCTTGGAGTGGATGCCAGACTCTATGACCAATATCCTCTTCCGTCCTTCCATCTCCTGGAGTACCAGCGATGGATTGAGTGGCAGCCAGTCGGCTTCTTACAACAAGGATCCTTATACCATTACCACCAAAGACCCTCTTTCTGAGGAAGGTATTGATGAATTGGACAAGGCTGGGGCAATGGTGAACAGTCAGTTGACTAACGGAATCACCTATTCTGATAATAACAATGTCAGGGGTATGCTGCAGGTGAACCGCAAGTTGGGCAACAAGGGACGCAACATCACCTTGCGTATGGATGCCAAATATACGGATAATGACAGCAAGAGCATCTCGCTCAACAATGCCAAGCTCTATCTCGTACAGACAGCGGAGGGTAAGGATTCTACTTATCAGACCAACCGCTATAACCTGACTCCTTCGAAGAATTACAGTTATGCGGGCCAGTTGACCTATAGTGAGCCACTCTGGAAGGCTACCTTTCTGCAGTTCAGCTATAAGTTTACTTACAGCTACTCCAAGAGCGACCGCAGCACCTACGATTTCAGCAAGTATGCGATGACAGGAGATCATGAATATCGTGGTTGGGATAGTTACCTGAATCCGTTTGCCGGTCAGCTTGGCAATTACAAGGATGAGGATTTGAGTAAGTATTCTGAGTATAAGAACTATACTCATGATATCCAGGTGATGATGCGATTCATCCGAAGCAAATATAATCTCAACTTCGGTGTAATGATTCAGCCACAGCGCTCCAACTTCATCTACGATTATATGGGCAATCATAAGGATACCGTCCGCACGGTGACGAATATCAGTCCAACCCTCGATTTCCGTTATCGCTTCTCAAAGATGAGCAACCTGCGTGTGAACTACCGTGGTACCACTTCTCAGCCAAGCATCTCTCAGTTGCTTGATATCACAGATAACAGCGACCCGCTGAACATCTCGAAGGGTAACCCTGGTTTGAAGCCATCGTTCACCCAGAACTTCCGATTGTTCTACAACAATTTCGTGCAGAACCATAACAAGGGTGTCATGACCTTCATCAACTTCTCTACCACCAACAATAGCATCAGCAACAAGGTGACCTACGATGAGAAGACTGGTGGTAGAATCACCCGACCTGAGAATATCAATGGCAACTGGAATGTGATGGGAGCCTTTATGTTCAACTGCTCTATCGATAGTGCCGGTGTATGGAACTTGAATACCGACACCTACTTGGGTTACAACAACTACGTGAGTTATCTGAGTCTCGACAAGCAGTCTGATTCCCAGAAGAATACCACCCGCAGTACTACTTGGAGAGAGCGCCTCTCTTTCAGCTATCGCAACAACTGGCTGGAGCTTTCGCTCGATGGAACATTGAATTATAACCATGCTACAAACAAGTTGCAGCCAAACAGCAACCTCAATACCTGGCAGTTCTCTTATGGACCAAGCATGACGCTTACAGCGCCTTGGGGCACCAGTCTGAACTCAAGCCTCTCTATCAGCAGCCGCCGCGGTTATAGCGACAGCAGCATGAATACGGATGAGTTTGTATGGAATGCGCAGCTCTCTCAGGGTTTCCTGAAGGGCAAGCCTCTTACCATCATGCTGCAGTTCTACGATATTCTCCGCCAGCAGAGCACCTTCTCTCGTGCCATTTCTGCTACATCCCGTACGGATACGGAGTATAATGCCATCAACAGCTATGCGATGCTGCACGTGATTTACCGCCTGAATCTCTTCGGAGGCAAGGATGCCCGCAAGGGTGGACCTGAAGGTCCTGGTGCCCGTCCAAACTTCCATGGCCGTCCATTCCATGGCGGTTTTGGCGGTGGTCGTCCAGGCGGCAGAATGTTCTAGAAAGACTTCATTTAAAACGATAGTAAGCCTCACTCAATGTTTACGTGAGGCTTATTTCAAACAGATATGACGAGAAAAAAAATCCCCGCTCTTCGTAATGAAGAACGGGGATTTCTTTATTTGGGATTACTAAAAGTTCATTGATTAGAGAGAGAACTTGTAGCCTACAGTAATCTGAATTACGTTGTTGTAGTGATCAACGTTATCTGCAATCTTAGTTACACCGATGTTGTAACGAGCATCGAATACAATGCCCTGATACTCGTAAGAGAGACCTACTGGGATAGAGAGATCTACAGTCTTAGCATCGTCCATATCGTCCTTATTTACCAAGAAACCTGGCTGCAAACCTGCCTTGAGAGCAAGACCAGCTACTGGATAGTAGTTCAAAGTGATAGGCACATTGATATAGCCTGGATTCCACTTATAGTCATTCTCGATAGATCCGTTTACGATTGGAGTATCGATTTCAATATCCTTGCCCTTGAAGCCCTGTACAGAGTAGAGAGCGCCTACAGCAACACCAAAGTTGCTGGTAGCCTGATACTGCAATTCTGCACCGGCAGCGAAACCGGCTTTCCAGTCATTATCACCAATTGTTGAAACGTTCAAACCAACCTTAGGCTGAATAGTTGTTGTACCTGCAGCCTGCTGTGCGAAAGCACCTACTGAAGACAGCACCATAGCTGCCATAACGAATAATTTTTTCATAATCTCTAATATTTTAAATTAATAGTATATAATGCTCATATAGAGTATGATTGGTTATCAGTGTGTATGCTGATTCCATCATTTTTACGAGGTGCAAAGGTATATTTTTTCTCTATTCGCTCCAAATATTTTAAGCTTTATTTTTAAATAAGTAGCCAAATATCACATATAAGTTTCCATTTCGTATGTTTTTAGCAATAATTATCCCAATATTCTTGCATCGTATCTTAAAATGTTGTATCTTTGCAAAGTAAGAAAGAAAGGAAAATAATTATGACTACACAATAAAACTCCCCCTATACTCTTCAAAGTGTAGGGGGAGTTTTATTTTATTCTTCATCTTCGTCCCAGTCTTCTTCGTCAAATCCGAACATGGCTGGATCTACGAAGGCGTCCAGGGCACGGCGTTCCTTCTTGGTTGGGCGACCAGTGCCTCTTGCTCTGTCTACGAATCCGCTGATGCGGCTCATCTCCAGGAGCTCGTATTGCTTAGGGTCGGTTACGTTTTTATAGACACCATACAGCATCTTGGCGCCTACGCGCTGCTCTATGCAGTCGAGAACCTCGAAAGAGTAGGTGATAGGGGCTTTCTTTACGCTCACCACATCGCCACGCTTGATGATGAAGGAAGGCTTTCTGTTTACGCCTCCCACCATGACGCGGCCATTCTTACAGGCATCGGCAGCAATGCTGCGGGTCTTGTAAATGCGGGCAGCCCAGAGCCACTTGTCTATTCTTGCTGATTCCTTCATGATTATTTCTTTCCTAGCTTATTGTATTGGTTCATGGTGATGTCGATACCAGCCAATACGAAGCTCTTGATGATGTCTACACCCAGGTCGATGGCCGGCTGCAGCTGCTTCATGTCTTCCTCAGTATATTTGCCCAGCACCCAGTCTATCTGGCCGCCACGTGGATAATCGTTGCCGATGCCCATGCGCAGGCGGGCATAGTTCTGACCGATAAGCTGTTGGATATGTCCCAATCCGTTATGGCCGCCGTTGCTGCCGTTCGCCTTCAGTCGGAAAGCACCCAGAGGCAGGGCTAGCTCATCGCTGATAACCAGCAGTCGGCTCTGGTCAATCTTTTCCTGATTCAGCCAATATCTTACCGCATTACCGCTGAGGTTCATGAATGTGGTAGGTTTGAGCAGGAAAATCTTTCTTCCCTTGAGCGTAGTCTCGGCTACGAAGCCATATCGCTTATCCTCAAAATGAATATTGGACGCTTTAGCAAAAGCGTCCAATACCATAAATCCTGTGTTGTGCCTGGTGCCGGCGTATTCATCGCCAGGGTTACCAAGCCCACAAATCAAATATTTATCCAATGTTTGATAATGCTTTACTCAGGTTCGTAAAATCTCTAAATGACTCAGTGATTAAGCCTCTTCTTCCTCAGTAGCCTGAGCTGCGAGCTGAGCGTTACGTGTCATCTTGATAGAGCAAACTACAACAGCCTTGCTTGTAGCCAACTCGAGACCCTCGAATGAGAGGTCACCTACCTTGATGCTCTTACCGATCTTCAACTCTGTAACGTCGATATCGAGGTGCTCAGGGATAACCTGGTAAGGAGCTGTAACGTTGATCTTACGGATAGAGAGGTTCATACGACCACCATCACGTACACCCTGTGCAAGACCTGTCAACTTAACTGGAATACCGATAGTGATAGGCTTCTGGTCGTTAACCTCGTAGAAGTCAACGTGCAGAGGAGCGTCTGTTGTTGGGTGGAACTGGATCTCCTTCATGATAGCAGTGTGGCTCTCACCGTCGATGATGAGGTTGATAACGTATACATGAGGAGTGTAGATGATTTTACGCAACTCAGCGAATGGAACTGCGAATGACAAAGCCTCAGGAGCACCGTTCTCGCCCCTTTTCTCACCATAAAGGTTACATGGAATCAAACCTTCCTTACGCAATGTCTTAGAAGCTTTCTTGCCAAGGTCTGTGCGCTTCTGACCTGTTACATTAATCTCTTTCATTTTGTGTTACTCTAAATTAAGTTATTAATAAAAATGTGCCTTAACTCGCCATCACACGGATTAGCTTTGCTTAAAGCGGGTGCAAAATTACGAAAATTATTTGGAATGAGCAAACTTTTTGCCGAAAAACATGTTCTACATGCAGAAAAAATATTGAAAATACAATTTTTTGCTTAAATAAACTGAAATTTTTGCCCGTTTTCTTGTCTATTACCTATTTAATGTGTATTTTTGCAAGCGTATTAGGTAATTTAATAAATGAATCTTTTAAAAACATTAGAGAATGATTAATAGGGATTTGATAAGACGTAAGATTGTGCAGTTAACCTACGCATACTATCAAAACAGCGATCATAACATGGATAACGCTGAGAAGGAGCTGATGTTTAGTCTCTCCAAGTCATACGATTTGTACAACTACATGTTGCAGCTCATCGTTGCCATCACCCAGGAGGCACGCAAGCGCTACGATGTAGATGTAGCTCGTGCCAAGAGAGAGGGTGAGCAGGAACCTTCACCACGTTTCGCATTCAATAAGTTCGCTCTGCAGCTCGAAGAGAACAAGATGCTGCTCGAATGGATAGATGTAAAGCATTCCAACTGGGATGAGGATATCGAAATGGTGCGCAAACTGTATACTGCGATTACGTCTAGCGATCTCTATGCTGATTATATCAGCGGTGCTATTGATGAGGAACTCGCCGATCTCGACGAGTACAGCCGCGACCGCGAGGTATGGCGCCGCATCTACAAGCTGTTCATTCAGAATAATGAAGATCTTGATGCATTCCTTGAGGAGAAGAGCCTCTACTGGAACGATGACAAGGATATCATAGATACTTTCGTATTGAAGACTATCAAGCGTTTCAACCCGAATGCTAAGGCCAAGCAGGAATTGCTGCCAGAATACAAGGATGCTGAAGACAGAGAGTTTGCACGCAAGCTCTTCCGTGCTACCATCCTCAACTGCGATACCTACCAGCGCTATATGAGCGAGGCTTTGCGCAACTGGGATTTCTCACGTCTTGCCTATATGGATGTAATTATCATGCAGATTGCCATCGCTGAGGTTATGAACTTCCCTGGCATCCCGGCTACCGTCACTATCAACGAGTATGTAGAACTTGCCAAGGCATACAGCACTCCTCGAAGCGGCGGTTATGTTAACGGTATGATCGACAACATCTGCCGCGAGCTCATCAGCCGCAACCTCATCCAGAAGGAGATGCCTGAGCGCAAGCAGCACGCACAGCACGGCGAACATGCCGGCAAACAGCGCCCAGACAACCAGCACCCAGCCGGCCGTCGTCCGCGCATTCATCGCGCTCCGGGCGTGGGTGAGTAAATAACGGAGGCCTTTCTTGCTGGTCACACCTTTTTTATATGTAGAACATAAATAATAATAGATAATACTTTTAACGACATGACAAATTTAGTATTGCAAGCAGCTGCCGGTGGTAGCAGCATGAGTTTTCTCATCATGATGGTAGCTATCTTCGCTATCATGTGGTTCTTTATGATCCGTCCTCAGCAGAAGAAGCAGAAGGAAATCCGCAAGTTCCAGAATGCTTTGGCAGAGGGTACCAAGGTGGTTACAGGCGGCGGTGTTTACGGCACAGTTAAGCGTGTTAACCTCGAGGCTAATACCGTTGATGTTGAGATAGCTCGTGGCGTGGTAATCACTGTAGCTAAGGGCTACGTGTTTGCTGATGCAGCTAGTCAGACACCTAATGCGTAGTTTCAAGAGCATATTAAAAGCTGTCAGAAACTTCCTGTTCAGTGGTCTGAATAAGGAGTTTCTGATTTTTTTGTTCTTTCTCGCTCTCAGCGGCATCTTCTGGCTGATGATGACGCTTAATGAGACTACAGAGAGAGAATTCAATATTCCTGTGCAGTTAACGGGCGTGCCCCGCAATGCGGTGATAACCGGCGAACTCGCTGATACCGTGCATATTACGGTGCGCGATAAGGGATTCACACTCGTTACCTATGCTTACGGAGGCAAGATTCATCCGCTCACATTCCGGTTTGCCAATTATGCCGACGAGGAAGCGGGAACGGGACAGATTCCGATGGCTGATGTGCAGAAACAGGTGGCATCCCAGCTCTATGGCTCTACCAAACTGCTCTCCATCAAGCCGGCAAAATTCGATTTCTTCTTCACCTACGGCTCTTCCAAGCGGGTGCCTGTGGTGTTCAGAGGTAAGATTACAACCAGCAAGAGCTATTATCTGGCGCATACCGAATTTCTGCCGTCTAAGGTTACGGTTTATGCCAACAAGAAGCAGCTCGATGAGTTGCAATCGGTAGAAATCGAGCCGTTCAACATGCGCAACCTGCAGGATACCATTCATCGCAGCGTACCTATCAAGAAGATACGTGGCATGAAGATTGTGCCTCAGATGGTGCGTCTGGCGGTATATCCTGATGTGCTTACCGAAGAGTCGGTCGATGTGCCTGTTACGGCCATCAACATGCCTGATAACATGGTGCTCCGTACCTTTCCATCTAAAGTGGCGGTAAGATTCACCATCGGAGCCAGCCTCTTCAGAACCATCAAACCGAGCCAGTTTAAGGTGGTAGTAGATTATAACGATCTGGTTAACAACCCTTCTGACAAGTGCCAACTCCAGTTGCGCAGCGTGCCGCGCTCGGTGAGCAAGGCGCATCTCGAACTGGAAATGGTAGATTATCTGCTGGAACAGCAATGATGAAATGATGATTAGTAATTTATAATTTACAGTTAATAATTCATCGTGATGAAGATAGCGATAACGGGCGGTATAGGTAGCGGAAAGAGCTATGTGTGCCGGATATTAGAGAAACAGGGCATCAGGGTTTACGACTGTGATGATGAGGCTAAGCGGCTCATGCGCACCGATGCCCGCTTGCAGGCTGGCTTGAAGAAGCTGGTGGGCGAACAGGTTTACAGTGCAGAGGGCGTTTTGCAGAAGCCCGTGCTGGCTCAGTTTCTGCTGGCTGGCGAGGCTAACAAGCAGGCTGTCAACGATGTGGTTCATCCGGCTGTGGCGCGCGATTTCGAGCAGAGCAGCTATGAGTGGATGGAGAGTGCCATCCTTTTCGATAGCGGTTTCTACCGCCGTATCCACCTCGATTTCGTGGTCTGCGTAACGGCTCCCGTCCCGGTCCGCATCCAGCGCATCATGCAGCGCGACCATATCCCGGCAGAGAAGGCGCAGCAGTGGATAGATGCCGTCATGCCGCAGGAAGAGCTTGCAGCCCGCTCCGATTTCGAAATCGTGAACGATGGCGAGCAGGATATCGAAGCACAGGTAAGAAAATTATTGGATATCATTAATAATAAAGAATAATAGAAAAGACAATGGAAACAATCCTTTCAATTGCAGGCAAACCAGGCCTTTATAAATTGGTATCAAGAGGTAACAGAAACCTCATCGTAGAAACACTCGATGAGACTCACAAGCGTATTCCAGCTTTCGCTACCGACCGCGTAACAAGCCTTGGTGACATCGCTATGTATACAGACGCTGATGAGGTGCCACTCTGGGAAGTGCTCGACAGCGTAAGCAAGAAGGAAGAGGGCAAGCCTAGCACTTTCAACTACAAGAAGGCGCCTGTTGCTGAGCTCCACGCTTATTTTGCTGAGGTTCTTCCAAACTATGATCGCGACCGTGTTCATGACAGCGATATCAAGAAGCTCCTCCAGTGGTACAACATTCTTGCTAAGTACGGCATCACCGATTTCAAGGCTACTCTCGCTCCTACAGAGGGTGAGAACGTAGATGATCGTGCTGAGCAGGTTGCTGAGTAAATTCCGTCAGATTTTTTTTAGGCACGGATTTCACGGATTACACGGATTTTTTTTTCGAGATAATAACTCGTTTCGAGCATGTCTCTATAAACCCGTGTAATCCGTGTAATCCGTGCCTGTTTTTTTCCTTCAGTCTATAAATCCGTGCCTGATTCTTATTCCTCAATCTTCTTCAGTTCCTTCTCAAATCTTCTGCGATACATTTCTCCCGCTATGGTCAGACCAAACGGGAAGGCAATCCAGATGCCCAGAATGCCCAAGCCGCAAGGGAAACCCAGGGTGTAGCCCAGCGGCAAGGAGATGACGAAATAGGCGATGAAGGCATAGAGCACCATCGGCTTTACACAGGCGATGCCACGCAGCGCATTGGCAAAGGTATACTGCAGTCCGTCGCCAAACTGATATATCATCAACAGGATAATCAGCGTAGCCACATACGACTGCACCTCCACATTATCATTAAACCAGCCACCTATCTGATGGCGAAGCAGGAACACCGGCAAACCCATACACAGCGAGAACAGCAGGTTCAGCCGGAACCCGTCGTAGGCATTGCGGCGAACTGCCCCGTAGTCCTTCTGCCCCATAAAATGGCTCACGCGGATAGCCAGCGCAGCCGCCATGCCCGAAAGCACGAGATAGAAGAGCTGCGAGAGGGTAATCATCACCTGATGAGCCGCCAGCGGAATGGTTCCCAGCCAGCCCACCATCACACAGCTCAGCGTGAAGGCAGCCGATTCCATGCCCAGCTGCAGCGCCACAGGCCAGCCCAACCGGTTCATCTCCCTGAAGTCAGCCTTGGTCAGAGAACTGTGCAGAATATCGCGTCTGTATTCCCCAAGATTCTTGCCCGTCATCAGCATGCACACCATCGCCAGCGCCATCAGAATGCGGCTCACCAGCGTCGAAATACCGGCTCCCAGCAAACCCAGTTCCGGGAACCCCGCCACACCGTAAATCAGTACCCAGTTGCCCAGGATATTGATTACGTTGCCGCCAATCATCGCCCACATCGCCACCTTGGTCTGTCCGAGTCCGTCGAGAAATTGCTTCATCGTGAAGAAGATGCCCATGAAGAGCACCGAGGCGAGGTTTACCAGAAAGTAAGGGCGGATGAGCGAGAGCAGCTCTTCAGGCTGTCCGATGCGCCCCAGATTCAGGTAGAGCACAACGAGGGCGAGGGTGAAGATGATGCCCGTCAGCATGTTGGCACAGAAGGCATTGCGCACTTTCTGTCCGATGCAGTCGGTCCGTTCCTCGCCGTAGAGCCGTCCGATGATAGGAGTGAGTCCGTAGGTGAATCCCATATAGGATACGAAAACGAGACCGAAGATATTGTTCACCAGTCCGGCAGCCGCCAGTTCGGGTGTACTGTGATGGCCAATCATCAGCGTATCAGCAAATCCCAGGATGATGGTTCCCAGCTGTCCTATGATGATAGGAATGCCGATAGCTAGCAGTTCCCGGTAGTGATGTTTCTTGTTTGTCGTTATTGATGTCGTATGATTATTCATATTTGCTTTTAATTACTAATCTATTTCCTTTATTCTGCTTAAGAGCATGCAAAGTTACGGCTTTATTCACTAACTACCAAATTTAAAAAGGTAAAAAAGTAAAAAAGTAAAAAGGTAAAAAGAAGCTTTAGCCCCCTCCTGTCCCCGTTCCCAGCGATTCCATCGCTGGTCCCCCTAAAAAAGGAAAAAAGAGCCTAGCTTACCCCCGCTAGGCTCTTTTTACTTTTTTACCTTTTTACCCTTTTACCTTTAAATGTATGAACTTCCTTCCTCTTTCTGTCCATACGAGGTAGGTGTGGGTATAGGCGGTGCCCAGTTTCTCCTGTGCCCCATCGCAGTGAGGGTCGGGGAGGGTAGAGTAGCGGGTGCGGCTCTTCGCCAGGCCCATGTGGGCATAATCAGCATAGAGCAGATACTGGCCGCTCTGGTAGTACTGGATATGAAGGGCGCAGAGCTGGCGGTTCAACTCCTGTGCCGTGATACCCAGCTCCTTTGCTATCTGCGTGGTGGTATAGCAGGAAACAGAGTTGAGCACATTGTCGGTGTAGAGCGCCTTCGGCAGAAGATGATCCACCTGATTCTCCAACTGGATGATGTTCTCACCGTTCTTGGCGATGCAAACCACCTGTTCGTCTACCACACCGTTCAGCCGACGAATCTCCGTATCCTGTTCTCCGATGAGTTTCTTCTGCTGATCAATCTGCACTTGCTGGTTTTTCAGCAGATTCTCCTTCTCCTTGAGTGTAGCTCTGAGAATCTCTTCAGCATGCCGAATCGTCTCCTCATCACTCTCGCCCTGCTTTACCGGAATATAACCGCCCGTCTTGCGAATCTGTGGCAGCACCTCGGAAGTAACCCAGTTTTTGAACTTCACCGCCGTTGGAAGCTTGGACCCGAGCACCAAAGCATAGAATCCGCTCTCGTTGACGAAGAGCATCTGCTGGAATCGCTCTGATGAGGTTCCATCCTTACGGAGACTTCCCGGAACCTTGCTACCGCGTTTTGCGGTATCAAGTCGGTTAACAAGCTGTTTTACAGCATCATACGATTTTTTGTACCCCAGCGCATTACATACATCTTTCGCGCAGAACAAAGGCTCCCCGTTTTCATCGGTTTGAATACGAATCTTACCGAATTCAGGGTTTTCAAACACAGCTGTATATCCCACAGTCTTTTCCTTCTTCATCTCTTCCTTTTTTGTATTTTCTTCTGTTTTCATGTTAAAAATGGTATTAAAATTAAACACTAATCACTACCCAATGGTAATCCAAATGCTCTCATCCCTGTCTCTCGCAGCGGTGATGGCATTGATGAGGCGGTGGAGCCAGATGCGGGAGTTCACAACCATGCCTTTTACTCGGTTCTCACCCACCAGGATGCAGCCCTGCGTATCATCGGGATAATTGCCGGCATGAATGCGGATGCCCTTAAAATTGGGGACGCCCAACAGCAGCGGCAACCACATCTTAAAACTCGGCGACTTACTGATCACCACCGGATAAGTGCCCTCAGGTATCGCCGTCGTGCCCTTCATCTTCTGCGCCTTCTTGCCCGATACACGCCCCAACCGCACATTCTCCTCGGCAGGACTCAGCTCCACACCCAGAAGATTGCGCCAGCACGGCTCCAGCGTATCACAGAAATACGAGTCCGCATTCAGCTTCTCCGCAGGCACCTCGCACACCGTCTTCAGCCCCCTGCACTTGTTCACACTCTCAATCGTGCGCTTCTTCACGTCCTCATCCTTCAGGATGTAAAGGCGACCTATCGTGTAGGTCTTCTTCTTTGCTATACGTTTTAAAACTATCTGCATAAGTAAAAATAAATTTAAGATTTAATAACCATACCGTCGTGGCGGTACTTAAGCTTCTCAAAACTGTCACAACTGTCACGCTTGCCCGTATACTGATACGCCCTCCTGATGTAATTCCGGTGCAGCCACTGCCTGATCATCATGTCGGTACCCTTCGCATCCAGTCCATGCTCTAGCCGGATGGCAAGCAACTGCGCAGCCGTAAAGCTATCGGGCAGTATCTGTAAAAGATTCTGAGGCCCACGCTTCGAACTCTTCTCCGCCGTACAGTTCTCCTTCGCAATCATGTCGCCGAAGAACCGCATCTTGCAGTACAGGTCATATTGCTCGCTCCAGCGGATAAACTCATCAATCTCCGGCTCCCACTTGCAACCATTGGCTACATACAGCACGCACGCCTTCAGGTAAGCGATGACGTTGGCACGGAACGAGAGATTCTCAAACGTCCTGTTCTGCGACAGCCGGGCAAACTCAGCATTCTCATCCTTCAGTTTGAGGGCAAGCTGAAACGCCTCCTTACACTCAATCAAGCCCGTTACTTTGTTCAGATTATCGATGTAAGGCCGTAGCGCCTCACGGTACGATTCATCATAGGTTCCGTAAACAGGCATATCTTCGCCGATTTCCCTTTCGGGGATGGTACAGAAGTTGATACGGCTGATAGGACCATCGGTAAGAACCTTAGAGAAGTAACGCTGACCCTTCTGGATGGTGGTAGATGCATTCCAGTTGAACCGGATGGTAACACGCTCCGTAACACTCATCGTTCCTACGCGAGTTTGTCCATATTTATTACCCGGGTCGGCTGCAAGACACATGATACGGAACTGCTGACTTCCGCTACCCTTGAGCGCATCAAACTGGTCTAGCTCATTGAGCGAAGTATAGAGGAAATGTTCCTGCGCTTCGGCCGTTCTCATCACGAAGGCCGGGTTCGTCATATCCGCATCAATCTCCTGGATAATCAGGTTTTCAGGTCTCTTGCGCTTATCCTTGTTGGCACCCTTGCGCAGCATCTCATCCTTCCACGCCTTTTCGCGCTTCAGGTTTTCAGCATCCCTCAGCCTGATATCCTCCATAATGAAATCGATGGGCCTGTTCACGCTACTCTTACCCGCTCCGGTACCCGCAAGCAGCAGCGTCATCAGTCTCGCCTCGTGCTCCACGTTGTCAATATACCGGAACCTCGTCTTCCAGAGATGCGTAGCCAGCGGCGGGAAGATAGCGTGCGCCACAGCCGGCTTATAAATTTCCGGTGTCCTCGATATCAGCAGCTCCACCAGCTTCGGCAGTTTCTTCGGCATCTCCGGCGGGTCAGGATAATCCTCCCCGGTACTTTGAACTTTGAGATTCGAACTTTGAACTGCATAATTAGTCACAGCATTCGAATTATTCACTCTTCGTTCTTCACTCTTCACTTCATTCGCCTTCTGTTCTGCAAGCGCATTCACCCTCATCACTTCCCTCGACATCGGCTTCGTATTGTCAGCATATTTCGCATAGAAGTCGTGAATCAGCTGATGGCAGTCGTTCTCCTGATAGTAGCTCGGCATTTTCACCCTCACCACCTTCATCAGTTCCTCTTCCTCCATCACCCTCGAAGCACCGGCGCTCATGATAGCCAGCAGCGAAGAGTGTCTCGATCCCACGGTATCAATCTCCATACCCCCGAGTCCGGCAGCCTGCGTAAAGAGGTCAAACGCAATCAGATTCTTCTCCCTGGCTCCCAGTCCGCCAGCATTCTGATTGCCTCCAGAATCCCCGATATGAGGAGCATCAGCACCATGGCTATCACCAGGTTGGGCAGGCTGAACAGCAGAGCCAGCAGAAACAGCAGGATTGCCGTCGTTGCCCGATAGTCTATTATTTTCATTATTCTTTCCATTGCTATTAACTTTTAACTGTAAACTATTAACTTTCCCTCTTCCGTCCACGGTCAGTCCGCGGTCCAGATACGCCTGCCTTCGCATCAGAATCTCCTTCTCGCTCAGCACGGCGCACCACATCTTCGACCTGTAGATTTCCGAGTCCTTATCCGTAAGATAAATCATTCTCTCGGGTGTGATGCAGCTCTCGTCATACGGCACCCCCAGCGCCTCGCAATATGCTTTCTGCGTCTCCTCGATGGTCATTCCCACCGGCAGTCTGATACCGATGTGCAGCTTCTTCCGGGCACTGTAGCAGAGGTGCAGCAGCGAGCCGTTCCAGATGCTGTCAGAGCAGTTCAGCTCCCTTGCCTTCTCGATAGCCTTGTCTACATACTCCCTGTCATCCACGTCGATGATAGTCTGGAACATGAAGCTCTCGGGCTGGGCATTCTCCTGTCTGCGCACATTGTTCTTGAAAATGCCGTAGTGGGGACAGAAGAAAGGCAGTTCGCTCTTCAGCCTGTCCTGCGCCTTCTTCACCGCCTCTGCATCGTTGGCATTCACCTTCGGGATAGGCAGTTCGCCCCTAATCTGCTGAATCATCTTCCTGATTTCCGGCGATGTAATCACCTTGTCATACACCGCCAGACTGTTGGAAAACACCTTCCCCTTATTGCCCTTGCGATAAGGGTTCAGTGCAATTACATGTTGTGTTTCTGTCATGTTATTTCGTTAATAAAAGATTGGTTTGTGGGGTAATCCCCTCTTCCGTTTTCACTACTCTCAGCCGTCTGTAAGGAGGAGGACTGAACACATACGCTTTCACTTCCATCATTTTAAATAATTTAGAAGATTGGGGGCTCCCACCACGGTTGATGTGCAGATACACAAAAGCCCCCGAAACTCAGACCGCATTGGTTCTGAATTCCGGGGGCAAAGGTAAGGCAAATTTCTCGCTTCTACCTAGTACGTACTATGTACGCGTACTAGTACTACCTGCCAGATTAACCTCTGATAGCAGGCATCACTTTTTCGAGGAAGGGAATCGTTTTCTTCTGTTCCATTCCTCGGTTGTAGGCGGCTCTCATCGAGTTCGGATTAGGACCCCAATAATTGCCGAATACGCTCCATATATTATCGATTTCCAACTCTGTACCTATCTGGTTGGCAAGGATGGCAGCTTCGGATGAAGACAGTCCTGATGGCATGAAATTTTCGGTTACCAAGCCTATCTCTATCAGGTTGTTCTTTATCCTCTGAGCCTTTTCCGTTTTCAGCTCAGCCGGCATCTCAGCATTTCTGCATGAGTTTTGCTCACAGGCATTGCTGCCATAATAGTTTTCCACATGCTCGAAGTACGAGCTACCAGCGTTCATGATGATCATTCTTTGTCCAGACATTTCTCATCCTCCTTTCCCTGATAGTTGTTCATGTGTTCGATATATTGTCCACCATTCATCTGTATGGTATTGTTGATAACGATGGTAAAGTGCTTTATTACGAAGCGAATAAATTTTCTATAGAAAAAAAGTTTCATCTTCTTTTGTTGTTTTCATGTTGATTATTAAATTGTTTCCTCCTCATTTTAGCAGAGGGCGTGTGTTTGCGCTAACGTTTTTAGCGTAAGCCGCTGGAGGCTGCCGAGCGCCTACTATCGTAAGGTGTGGGGGCGGGTAAGGTTGTGTTTACTTTCTGGTTGTTGATATGGCATTAAGTTGATACTTGGTCGCAGATACCTGGCATCTCGACCGATTATTAGTAATTACAGCATGCCACAGCTCGCTTAGGAGTTCTCCTAAGCTTCCGAAACACCTTTTCTTCATAAAGTCGAGGTGATTGCTGTTAATATGCTTCATTTTTTTCATAATTTCAAAATTTCGTGCAAAGGTAATAAAAAACATTCAAATAACCAAATAAAAGTGAGCGTTATGACGCTCACTTTAATTTAATGTTTATTATACCAATATTACATTTTCTGCAATTTTTTGAGATATTCAGAAGGAATCTCCCCATATTCAGCCTTGAAACACCGACGGAAATAAGCCACGCTATTCATACCTACCATAAAGGAGATCTCACTGATGCTATACTTACCCTCCAGAAGCAAATGCTCGGCATACTGCATCTTATACTTGCGGATATATTCGTTGGTAGATATACCCGTGAGCGCCTTCATCTTGCGATAGAGCGTACTGGTACTTACCGCCAAGTTACTGGCAATCAAGTTAACATCCACATCACCACTGATATTCTCTTCTATCAGCTTATTCAACTTGTCAAAGAATTCCTGATCTACCTTATTGAGCGATTCCCTCAACTGCTCTTTCTTCCGTGCCAAATTGGTTTCCTTCGATTCCTGTATCAGCATCTTGTCACGCCGACGCTGCTGCAAGAGGTTAAGGATTCGGCTACGCAAGAGCAAATGCGTGAAAGGTTTGGTGATATACGAATCGGCACCCGAATCATAGCCCTTCTCCTTGGCTTCGAAAGAATCCTTCGCCGTAAGAAGAATGATAGGAATATGACTCGTGCGTATATCTTTCTTCAAGGCCCTGCACATGGCATTGCCATCCATATTTGGCATCATGACATCTGAAATGATTACATCAGGCACCTTATTCAATGCCAAAGCCAATCCTTCCCGACCATCACCAGCCTTCAACACATCAAACTCGTCAATAAACGATTCTGCCACATAGTCGAGTATCTCCCTATTGTCCTCTACCACGAGGAGCAACGGTTTGCCATTCTCCACACTGAGCACAGCTTCCTCCAAATTGAGGACACCAGATGCAGTATCATTACCCTGCAATTTAGCAGAAGCATTCTCATCACCTCGCAAGGCATCGGGATAAATTTCATTCTCATCCAGAGTGACGATGAAACTGGTACCCTGCTCCAGATTGCTTTCTACCTTCACTTCACCATGATGCAGGGTCACCAACTTCTTGACCATCGAGAGACCGATACCTGTGCCGGAAGCCTGATGGGGTCCATTCTCCTGATAATAGCGATCGAAAATATGCGGCAATGCCGTTGCAGAGATGCCATGGCCCGTATCACTCACCGTGATATCTACCAGATGACGTTCCCCGCTGCGACGACGCTCCACACAGATATCAATATTACCCTGATCGGTATATTTGATAGCATTCGATACCAGATTATCCAAGATAATGGCGATGACCTCCTTGTCGATATACATCATAATCGGATTCTCTGGAGCCACAAACTTGATGGCTACGTCAGGCTTCTGTGCCAATTCCTCGTACTTCAAAGAAACCTCATGCACGGCATCCACCACGTTTGCCTTCACTACACGAAGCTGACGGTTGTCGGTCTCCGTCTTTCTGAATTCCAATATCTGCGTAATCAGTTCGTTCAATCTCACCGCACTCTGATATATCACCGCCAGCTTATGCTTCACGGCCTTCGTAATATCCGACGAATGCGAGATGTCATCGAGCGGACCGAGAATCAGCGTAAGTGGCGTGCGAAGTTCGTGAGTGATATTAGTAAAGAAGCGCAGGCGTTCCTCGTTGAGTTTCTGTTCCTTCTCATGGTTCACCTTTTCTGCTTTCAACTCGAATTTCAAGCGGAGATGACGCTGATATATTCTCAAAGCCAGATACACTATCGCCAAAACGAATAAGGTATAGCACAACTTAGCCCACCATGAAAGCCAGAACGGAGGCCGAACGATGATGGTAAACTCGGCTATTTCAGAAGACCATGGCTGGTTATGAAAGCGAGCTCGTACCTGCAACTGATAGGTTCCTGATGGAATATCACGTAAAGTAATGGTTCCATTCTGTGCTGTAATCCAATCATTCTGCAAACCAGAAAGCATATAGCTATACTCCACATAGTTCTCCATGGCAAAGTTCTTCACGGTAAAATTTATCGCAAAGGAATTTTCATCATACGCCAACGAGATATGGTTGCGTATGGCAAGATTGATGACACTATCAGTCTGCTCTATTCCACGAATCAGCCGCAACGAAGTTATAATCGTTTTAGGCGCTCGGTTGACAGACAAGACTTGTCTTGGCAGGAAACAGCATAATCCCTGAGCCGAACCAAAATAGATAACACCTTGCTCGGAACGAGCCACACTGCCATCGTTAAAATTAGCCTTAACGACATTATCTTTCTCATTAAAATTGATAAACCTACCAGCTTGTCCTGCCTTTAAGCAACTGATACCACGATTGGTGCTCATCCAAATGTTGTGCATCTCATCTTCTATAATGGCACGCACATGGATATTGCTCATTCCCTGTCTCTGGTCATAAATCACGTGTCTATCCTGATGCTTTACATCAAAGCAGATGGCTCCCTCGTTGGTAGCTGCCCAAATACGACCTTGGGAATCACGCATCAGTTGATTCACTGCGTTGGAAGGAATATATTCCTTTTCACCCTTAGTTGAATTAAACGACTTGATCCGCTTCATTTGAGGCGAAAACACCTCAATGCCAATGCCGAAATAGCCCACCCAGACTCTATGCTGTGCATCCATACAGATGGCACGTACCATATCATTGCCAAGATGATAATTATTTACCACCTTCATCCGCTTGATATCAACCACATAGATGCCATGAGCGGTACCTATCCACATCTGCTGCTTGTCATCTTCATAGAAACATCTGACATCTTCATGCGCATCTGGCAAAACCTTGCGGAAACCTCCCCCCCCCGCCATCTTTACGGTAGCACCCTGAAAGAAAGATCCAAACCACAAATTACCATTGCTATCTCGAGTTGCAGCTGCCACGATACTGCCACCTTCATGTTCATAGGTAGCCAATCGTTTTTTTTCTGGCGAGAAGACATTCAGTCCTTTACCATCAGTACCTACCCATAGCTGCCCATTCTTATCGAAAACCAATCCCATCACAGATTTCTCCGTAAGTCGTTCCAGCTGATCAGGAACACCAGCCCGAATGGTACTGAATGGTGCAACAGATTGAGTCAGGAAATTGATGCCGCTACCATAAAATCCTGCCCATACATTATTATATTTATCTAGCAATAGGCTTCGCACACTATTACCCGTAAGATTAAATTCTTCCAACCCCTCGCTGATGAAAGAACATGGAATTTGAGTACTTGCAGTAAATGATTTGTTGGCAACATCCAATACAGCTATACCCATCTGCTCGGTTGCTACAAGCATATTACCATTCGGCAATTCACAGAAATCAAAAATACGATGATTCTTGATGGTTTGATCCGCCACATGCAGAAATCGCTGGCTAAGTGGGTCGTAAATATCTATACCCATATTAGTACCGATCCATATCGTTCCTTTTTTGTCGCGATACAGACAAATTACCTCATTACCCGAAATAGAGTAGATGTCTTGGGCGTTGTGCTTAAAATTCCGGGCAGTTAAATGTTGGGTATCCATGATGGATAATCCACTCTTGACATGTCCCACCAAAAGATTGCCATTTCCCAAATCGAGCACACACCACAATTGGTTATCAGGCAAACCTTGCACTCTATCTTTATCAAAATGCACAAACCTGCCGGTTTCGGGATCAAACAGTTCTACACCTTTCCAATAGGTGGTAATCCAGAGTTTACCATTGGCAGAGGGTGTGATATGCGTAATATCATTCGTTGCGATGCTGGAAGGATTCTTGCCGTCATGCTTATAGCTATGCCATTCTTCTGTTTGATAGTTAAAGGAATTGAGACCATCATTCTTGGTTCCAATCCAGACAACAGGTTTCTTGGCATCATCAATCACACAGTTCAACTCACTACTGGATATGCCCTTTCTGTCTCTTTGCTTGTAATAGGTAAAGAAGCTATTACCATCAAACCGATTCAATCCTTCTTCGGTAGCAAACCAAAGAAAGCCATATTTATCTTGCGCTATGCTTACAACATAATTGCACGATAAGCCCTGCTCCAAGTCCAATGGTCTTACCTGATACTTCTGAGCCAAGGCAACAATATGCCCCATCAAACAGATGAAGACCACCCAAAGTGTCTTTTTTATTTCTATCATATTCATCGAAGGTATATGGTTTTTAATTTTCAATTTGCTGCAAAATTAACAAAAAAACGCCAAAAATCGGGCAAAAACAAGCAAAAAACGAGAAAAACAGAGGCACAAATCCTTCACTGCACGATTTGTGCCCCCTTTTGAATGATTTTTCTCCATTAATTCCTAATAATCGCCGTACATTTGCAACCGAATAAACAACACGAAAGTTGTTCAACTAACACAAAGTTACTCAACTAACGCATAATAAACCTCAAATCCGCAACCTATAGGGTTTAGTGGGATTTTGCTTGCAAAACGACGAAATTCATTTTATTGTACATATTTCTTGCACAACAGAAATGTCGCAGACACAAAATCCCCTTACCCCATAAAGCGACTTGAGGTAATACGCTGGTTTAACCAGAAAAGCATGGTCTTTAACCAAAGTCTGTCTTGAACAGGTTGGCATAAGCATTGTTGTCTGAGTAAATGTTCAATACATGCCTACGTGATGTCTTAATCCATTTCGCAGGAACAGATATGAACTTGAAAACAAAGGTCTTGATTCTGCTGGTGGCACACAATCCAAATTCATGGGTTTTCAATCTCTGCATAATAGCTTTGTAGAAGTTTCTGATGAGAGCTGTCATAAGCAGGAATACAGTATTCTGTGCCATGAACGATTTTGGCAATCGATTCCAGCCAAAGCCATTGTTCATGTCATCGAAGATGCGTTCCTTGCCACCACGAAGATTGTAGAATTCCACGATGTCTCTTGCACTCGACTTGTAATCGTTAGTCAGTATACATCTGTAGGTATATTCGCCTTCCCAAATGTCAAGGTCTCCCTCTATTCGCCTTTGTCTCTGTATGACAAGACGATACGGTTTTCCTTTCCATTTCTCAACAAGGATAGAATTCAACTCAAACTCAATACCGTTGATTTCAACAGTTTTCCATCCAGTTAAGGCAAACATGGAATCGTAGAAAGAAGAGCATCTGTTGGCACGAATATAAAATGCCTGCAATGAGCCTCTACCATATCTACGATTTCCTCCGAACATGAGCCGCAATCCATGCGGGCACGAGAAATATATATTTCCGAAGCCTCCAATCGCTTGAAGATTCTTTCCAAAGTTTCTTTTGGTTGAAGCGCACGTTTGTGTTGCCGTCTCTATTTTCAATACCAACAATCATGTCGTTAATGACAGCTACACCTGGACTATAGCCCAAGAACTTCTTGTAGGTTGGTTTTGCATCATACTTCTCTGTTTCAATGAACTGATGGTCAAAGTCAAAATCATACTCTTGACCGGATTTCAATTGACCAGTAGCAAGCAGGGCATTGACCAGTAAGCAGTTCATCTTGTCTGCAGTATTGAAATCATAGGATTTGCCAGAAGCAGACTTATAGGTGATGCTCTTAAAAGTCAGTTCTTCGATAGCACGTAATATGGTGTCTGCGCTGCAAGTGCGAAGAGTTGGATGAAGAGACAAATGTTTCATCAGGTGAGTTGTAACATCCTCAATACATGAGCCACCACAAAGATATACGCACATCAGAGAGCGTAGAATCTCGCTATATTGATAACCAAACATAGTGCATCTCAATCCCAAGGTGGAATCTATGGTTTGAGCTAAAAGAGCATCAAATTGCTCCATAATCGAAAAAATTCCCCCAAAAGGAGTGAGTTTCTCAGATTTTATTTGTACTTTTGCCATGTCATTCAGAATTTTGTTTGTTTTTATTTTACAACACTAAGATAAGTGAAATTTCTGACATGGCAAAATCCTGAGCAACTTTTTGTTGCTCAGGTGCTTATAAAAAATATTAAATTATAGTGTTGCGGAAATTAGGATAAACAAAACAACAAATATAAATAACTAAAAAGAATGTCTTATGGCACATCAACCATTTAATCTAAAGAATGTCCTTTTATGGGCTGCAATTGCTTTGGGTGGATTCACATTCCAGGCATGCAGTAACGATGATGATTATCCTACAGTGGATGGTCAGAATCCAACGATTTCATTAACATCAGACCTGATTCATGCAGAACCAGGACGTACCTTCAACATCACAGGTAAGATTAGCGATGCCGACGGTATCAAGTCTGTCCGACTCAAGAACGAGGGAATGCTCCTCGACAAGACCATCAACCTGCTCGACATCTACAAAGATTCCCTGCTCCATGAGTATAACCTTGACTATGCTTATACTCCTGCAGACGACTGGACCGACAACTCCAGCTTTCCATTGGAAGTGACCGTTGAAGACGTGGTGGGAAAAGTATCAACAGCCAACATCACCATCAAGGGTGACGGCGACTTTACCTTCCCGGTATTCACAGTAGCACCATCTAATAAGGTGAACGTGATGAAGGAAGACCCAATATTCCTGCTCAATGTTGCCGTATCCGACAACAAGTCGTTGAAGAAGTTGGTCATTGATATTCCTGGCATCAACAAGCACGACGAGGTAACACTCTCTGGTACCGAGTACGAATACAGCGAGGAATATACATTCCCATCAGAAGATGCCGATTACGAGATGAGCATCAAGGTGTATGACAGTATGGACAACATGACCGAGCAGAAGAGCACCATCATCGTCAGCGACTTGGTTGACTTTGAGAAGATGTATCTTGCAGATGTCAACTCAGCAGCAGAACTGACAAGCGATGTTTATGGTGTACCAATGCTGGTTGATCACGTAGGCGAATTCCAGTATCGTGCCCGCTACTACAACCAGAAGCCAGGCACAGGCATACGCTTCATTCCACAGAAGACTGATTTCGTTCCTCTCTGCTTCGGTGTTGACGAGAAGACAGGTTTGCTCACCCGCAAGGCTAGCGATGCAAAGCCTATCATCTTGGAAAAGGTGGGTTACTACGAAATCAACTTCAACATCATCACAGGTGAATACAAGGTAGAGGAATATACTCCTACAACCAAGAAGATGACCCTCAACGGTTCTACCACGATTGACTTCAACGACGGTTCTGGCGCACAGCCTGCACAGATTTGTCTAGCAGGTAAGGGTTACTTGCCAGAGGGAGCCGGCGAATGGACAACCAATCAGAACGCAGGTGCATTCATCTTGAATCAGGACGAGAACAACCCATATCGCCTCTATCGCGAAATGAACCTCAAGGCAGGTGATGAAATTGAATTCACCATCAGCCAGACTCACTGGTGGGGTTGGTGGCCAGAGCCTTACTGGCGCTTCGATGGTTCGGATGAGAACGAGGCCAACAAGCTCAACGGCGGTGACAACATGAAAGCGGTAAGGGTTCCTGCTACAGGAAAGTACCTCTTCGAGTTCGACTACGCTCTCTTGCGTTCTCGCATCATCCCTATCAAATAGTATAACACGTGTGAAAGAACAGTCATCTAGAATATTAGAAACATTGTAATATGAACAAGAAATATATCATAGCAGCCATGGCAACCAGTTTCGCCCTCAATATGAACGCTCAGAGCGTGAAAGTGACGGGTAATGTCGTGGACAGCAACAACGAACCAGTTATTGGAGCATACATCAAGGTGAAAGGTAGCAACAGAGGTGCTGTTACCGACCTGGATGGTCATTATACCATCGATGCCGACAAGAACGCTACCCTCGTTATCTCATACGTAGGTATGGCAAACCAGGAAGAAAAGGTTGGCAACCGTTCACAGATCAACTTTGTGCTGAAGGACGATGCCAACGACTTGAACGAGGTGGTTGTCATCGGTTACGGTCAGGTAAAGAAGGGCGACCTCACCAGTTCTATCTCAGCCATCAAGGGCGACAAGCTGGAAAAGCTCTCTACCGGTAACGTGATGAACGCCCTTCAGGGTCAGGTGAACGGTGTACAGATCAGTGGCGCCGGTGGTCCTGGTGCTTCTCCTCGTGTCATCATCCGTGGTGTCACTACCGTGAATGGTTCTGATCCTCTCTACGTTGTAGATGGTATGCCTGTAGGTACCAACATCAACTTCCTCAACCAGAACGACATCGAGAGCATGCAGGTATTGAAGGATGCCTCTGCATCAGCTATCTATGGTACCCGTGCTTCGAATGGTGTGATTTTGATCACCACCAAAAAAGGCAAGAAGGGAGATGCCAAATTCAATGTCACAGCCACCGTAGGTCTCCAAACATTGAAGAAGCAGAATATGGCAGACTCTCAGGAATACAAGAAAGTGTTTGATACTCGTTATACCAACGATGGCAACGTTTCTCCTTTCAAGGGAAGCGCTGACACCTATACCGACTGGTGGAAAGAATGTATCAATGATGTAGCCGTACAGCAGAACTATGACCTTTCATTCTCTGGCGGTAACGACAAGATGATTTACTCTGGAAGCATCGGTTACTACAAGCAGGACTCTCAGTACAAGGTAGGTCAGTGGCAGAAACTCTCTGCACGTTTCTCTACCGAATACAATTTCAATAAGATTGTCAAGGCTGGTGTTGACTTCACTCCTCGCTACGAGCAGTGGGATGACACCCCAGGACTGATGAGTGCCATCATGGCGATGGATCCAACTACTCCAGTGATGCGACCAAAAAGCGAATGGACCAGCAATCCATACAGCAACTATGACCGTTCGCACAACAACCAGGAATGGAACCCAGTGGCTTCTATGGCACGTATGGACTCTGGTGCTAGCGAATATGGATTGCTCGCAACTCCATACGTAAGTCTCACCCCAATCAAGGGATTGACCATCAAATCAGCATTCGGCTTGAACGCCCGCTTCCGCAGAACCGATTCGTTCAACGTTAACTTCTTCATCGACAACCTGGAGCAGAACCAGAACAACAATGCTACCAGAAAGATGGAGAACTGGGTGGACTGGAACTGGACCAACACCGTGAACTACATGACAACCATCAACAAGAAACACAACATCAACTTGATGGGTGGTTACACTATGGAGCGCTTCCAGGACTACTGGGCTAATGCTTACTCAGAGAACATTCCAAATAATGATGAGTCTCTGCGCTACCCTAGCTCAGGAACCAAGAACCCAGCAGCTACGGGTACCGACAGATTCACTTCGCTGGTATCTTACCTGGGACGTGTGATGTACAACTACGCAGAGAAGTACTACCTCACAGCATCTATCCGTGTGGATGGTTCTTCCAAGTTCTCCAAGGACAACAAATGGGCTACCTTCCCATCTGTATCTGGAGCTTATCGCCTTACCGGCGAGGAGTTCATGAAGAACCAGAAGGTGTTTGATGACATCAAGATCCGTGCTGGTTGGGGTAAGGTTGGTAACCAGAACATCGACAACTCGGCATACCTCAGCTCTATCGGTACAACAACCTATGTATTCGGTGAAACTCCAAACCGCATCATCGGTTCTACTGTGAGCGGTATCGGAAACACTAACCTGAAGTGGGAAACCGTGGAGGACTGGAACGTGGGTCTTGACCTCGCTCTTCTCCAGAGCCGCCTGAAGATTACAGCGGATTACTTCGAGAAGACATCTCACGATATGCTGATGAGGAAAGACAACCTCCTCATCCTCGGTTACCCAATGTGGAACGGACAGATGTGGGAAAACGCAGGTAAGATGAAGGCTACAGGTTGGGAACTTGGCATCAACTGGAACGACCATATCCAGGACTTCACCTACGGCGTAGGTCTGAATCTTTCTCAGGTAAAGAACAAGGCAGTGAAACTGAATGGTGACTACATCTGGACAGGTGGATTCAGTGGCGACTACATCGTTCGCAATGCCGAGGGCGAATCTCTCAGCCAGTTCTGGGGTTACAAGACAGCAGGTATCTTCCAGAACGAGACAGAGGTGAAGTCATACACCAACGAGCATGGCGAGTCATTGCAGCCAAATGCCAAGCCAGGTGACCTCCGCTTCGTGGATTTGAATAATGATGGCGTCATCGACAGCAACGATAAGACTCATATCGGTAATCCTTTCCCAGACCTCATGGTAGGTTTGAACCTGAATGCGGCATACAAGGGCTTCGACCTCGTAGCCAACTTCTACGGAACCATCGGCAACGACATCTTCAACAAGAACATCGGTCGTTATGCAGGAACCGACGGTCAGAATGTATATGCCGGCACATACGACAAAACCTGGAGAGCCGACAACACAGGTGCAGAATTTCCTCGCCTCTCTGTCAACGATTCCAACATGAACTACAGGCGAGTAAGCGACTTCTTCGTAGAGGATGGTTCTTACTTCCGCTGCAAGTTGCTCCAGATTGGTTACACCTTGCCTAAGCAGTGGTTCAACAACAAGCTGAACTTGCGTCTGTCATTCTCAGCTCAGAACCTCTTTACCATCACCAACTACTCTGGTGCAGATCCAGAAGCAGCATCAATGGGTAGCAGTGTAACAGAGGCAGGTATCGACTACACAGGTTATCCTAACCCACGTACCTTCCTCTTTGGTTTGAACATGAGCTTCTAATCGCAGGGAATATACATTATTATAATATATGTAATCATTAAAATAAGAAACAAGATTATGAAAAGATATATCATAGGTTTGACCTTGGCTTCTGCCTTGACTATGGGCTTGACATCTTGCTCCGACTTCCTTGAGGAGCCTATCCGCGGTCAGCAGGATATGGAGAACTACTTCACCACCGAGGAAGAATGTGAAAAGCAGATTACCGGTTGCTACAACTTCATCGCATGTGATGACTGGTGGCAGATTTACAAATTCTACAACCTCTGCAACATTACCACCGATGATTGCTGGATGGGTAACACCACACAAGACCCTGGTGAATATAGAGCAGCAGCCATGTTTACCGGCAACACCATCGACTTGGGTAATGCCGTACAGAACTTCTGGCAGTATCGCTACAAGGGTATCACCCAGTGCAACATCGCCATCGAAAAGATTGCACAACTGAAATTCAACGACGAGAAGTATCAGAAGCGACTGATTGCCGAGGCTAAGTTCCTCCGCGGTTTCTACTACTTCGAACTGGTGAAGAACTTTGGCGGTGTACCATTGGTAATGTCACTCAAGATGCCTTCTGAGGTTCAGGGTATCACCCGAGCTACCAGCGCAGAAACCTACGCTCAGATTGAGCAGGACTTCAAGGATGCCCTCGCCGATCTTCCAAAGAAGGCAGAGTTATCTGCCAACGACATCGGTCGTGCTACCAGCGGTGCTGCCAAGGGTATGTTGGCAAAGGCATATCTCTACCAGGGTAAGTATGCTGAAGCTGAGCCTATCCTGCAGGAACTCACCTGCCGTGGCTCTCATGCCAGCGGAACACCGGAATATGAACTGATGGATGACTTTAGCCAGGTTTGGAACATCGACTACAACAATGGCAAGGAGAGTCTCTTCGAGATTCAGACCAGTGATGATACCCAGTATTCTCTGGGTGAGCGCTACTCTGTCTTGGTTGGTTCACGTGACGACGCTGGTTGGGCATGGGGTCTTCCTACCAGCAACCTGGAAAAGGCTTTCAAGGATGCAGGAGACGAGATTCGACTTCGCTATACCATCCTTCACGATGGACAGACAGAAGTTCCTGGTGACCCAACATGGAATGAGGACAACCCATACGTGATTTCAGCCAGCAAGCATAAGTCTGGCCGTTGCAACATGAAGCTCTTCATCCCAGTGAACAGGCGCCCTAGTCCATACGATGCACCTCACAATCCATTGAACATCCGCTTGCTCCGCTATGCAGAGGTATTGCTGATGTATGCAGAGACAGAGAATGCTCTCAATCACGACAGTGAGGCACAGTGGGCACTCAACAAGGTACGCCAGCGTGTTCAACTTCCAGAAGTTACCGCCACAGGTACAGCCCTTCGTGATGCTATCCGCACCGAGCGCCGTCTGGAGCTGGCACTTGAGGGGACCCGCCTCGACGACCTGCGCCGCTGGAAGATGGATGATGGAAAGACAATGATGGAACACGTATTCGGTCCTAACGGTACTTTCGTGAAGTACAACATGGAGGAATCTACCGACCCATACGAGACCACCAACCAGCAGGAGAACAGCAACGAGGGTATCAACTTCCAGGCACCTCGCGACCTTCTCTTCGCCATCCCTAACTCAGAAATTACCATGAGTAACGGAACCATCAAGCAGAACGAAGGTTACAACTAAAATATCAAAGGGGCAGGACAAATCTCTTGTCCTGCCCCTTTTCTTGTAGTATGCTCGGCACGAGCATTGTCTAACGGGTGCAAGTCCCGAGTAAGCCCTAATAGCGGGAATTACATAGCCAAAGGCAAGGGTGTTCATCGTGAGGTGAAATCTGAAAGAAGCCGGCGGCAAACATCTGACCTAACGGACAGAAACTTCATACAAGGCATATGACCGTGGGTAAGGTTGCTATACAAACCAAAGCCCTATAGCTATTCGGAACGGTCGGTGTAAATGAAGTGGGTATAAGATGGAAAGACAATGTTCTTATCCGAGGAGGTCTCACGGACGCTTCAAATAGTTGTTTTTACGAAAGAAGTGGAGTAAAGCTTACCGTGAGAAGTCAGCAGACGCCATAGTAGTGCAATACTCGATAACGTTGCACGAAGGGCTGAACCTAACAATTAAACGATAGTAATTGAAACATACCTTATGAAGGAAAGAATGCAGAAAACATTATCCCAAGTTAATGGCTGCCCCCAAAGAGATAGGTCGGAAACCGAATGGTATGGGGGAGTGCAGACCTTCATGTGGATGTGTGAAGACAACATCGTGGAAGTACCATTCGACAAGGAACACCTTTTCGAGCAAATCCTTAGTCCTGCAAATCTCAACCGAGCCTACAAGGCTGTTGTGAGAAACAAAGGCTGTGGTGGTATCGACAAGATGTCGTGCGAGCATTTACTCCCATGGCTCTTGACCAATAAGGATGAACTCATCCGTTCCTTGATGGACGGTTCTTACCGTCCGAACCCAGTGAAAAGGGTAGAAATACCCAAGGACAATGGCAAGATGCGCCTGTTGGGAATACCTACAGTAGTAGACCGTCTGGTGCAACAAGCCATCAACCAAGTACTGACTCCCATCTATGAGAACCAATTCTCCAAGACGAGCTACGGCTTCCGTCCGAGAAGAGGATGCCATGACGCACTACGAGGAGCGCAAAGGATAATCAACGAAGGCTACATATATGTAGTAGACCTTGACCTTGAACGTTTCTTCGATACCGTGAGCCATAGCAAACTCATAGAAATTCTCAGCCGTACGATAAAAGACGGCAGAGTGGTCAGCCTTATACACAAATATCTCCGAAGTGGTGTAATGAACAAAGGCTTGTTTGAAGCGAGCGAGGAAGGAACTCCCCAAGGAGGACCGCTAAGTCCGTTGTTGAGTAACATCATGCTCAACGAATTGGATAAAGAACTTGAACGCAGAGGGCTTCCCTTTGTACGCTATGCAGATGACTCGATGATATTCTGTAAGTCCAAGAGGGCTGCAATGCGAGTGAAGGAGTCTATAACCCGATATATAGAGAATACTCTATATCTCAAAGTCAACAAGGAAAAGACCGTAGTGTCGTATGTGCGCGGAGTGAAATATCTCGGCTACTCCTTTTATGTGATGAAAGGCAAATGCCAACTCACGGTGCATCCAAAGTCCAAAGCCAAGATGAAGTCAAGGTTGAAAGAACTGACAAGTCGCAGCAACGGATGGGGATATGCCAAGAGAAAGCAAAAGCTGAAAGAATACATAAGAGGTTGGGTCGGCTATTATCACCTTGCTAATATGAAGCGTCTCTTGCTTGAAACGGACGAATGGCTAAGGCGTAGAATCCGTATGTGTATATGGAAAGCTTGGAAGAAAGCCAAGACAAAAGTGGCAAACCTCATCATATGTGGAATCAATAAATACCAAGCATACGAATGGGGTAATACTCGCAAGGGCTATTGGCGAATAGCTGACAGCCCTATTCTAAAAAGGGCGATAGATAACAATAAACTACGCTCCGCAGGGTATGCTACTTTAATGGAAGCGTATCTCGAATGGTATCCAAAATAGGAACCGCCGTATGCGGAACCGCACGTACGGTGGTGTGAGAGGTCGGAAAACGAAAGTAGGAAGAAAACTGCTTCGTTTTCCTCCTACTCGATTGCTCGGCATGAGCTTATTCTAATGGGTGCAAGTCCCTAACAAGCCCTAATAGCGGGAATTGTATAGCCAATAGCAAGGGTGTCCACTGCGAGGTGGAATCTGAAAGAAGCTGGCGGCAAACATCTGACCTAACGTACAGAAACTTCATATAAGGCATTTGACCATGGATGAGATTGCAAGACAAATCAAAGTCCCATAGCTATTCGGAATGGTTGGTGTAAATGAAGTGGGTATAAGATGGAAAGAATAAGCCCTTATCCGAGGAGGTCTCACGGACGCATGGGTGAAGATGAATAATTCGATGTACAATGACGGAGTAAAGCTTGCCGTGAGAAGTCAGCAGAGGTCATAGTACCCAAGGCACGTGTGCTTATAGGGAAGGACTGAATCGTGCAGTGCAATAGTAAATGAATGTTACCTTGTGAGACACCTCGTCAGATGTCCGAAAGGAACTCTCTATTCAAGACGATAGGACGGAATCCGACAATAGGATAGAAGTGACGCTACTCATAGGGATAGCTGAAAACAACTTGCCACACATCGCAAGATGAGAAAGCACGAAACCGCCGTATGCGGAACCGCACGTACGGTGGTGTGGGAGGTCGGTAAATGTGAAAATAGGAGGCAAATGCCTTTTATGATTAGCATTTACCTCCTACCCGATTCATAAAAATATTGTTATCCATACACTTTAATTATATATAAAGCCTCAGCAAATGAAAAAAACATCCATCTTCAGCCTCACAGCTGCCTTGATGATGACTGCCAACTTATATGCGCAATCATCATATAAGGTCACCGTAAACCCCAACATCTGCTATCAGACCATAGCAGACTTCGGATCAAGCGACTGTTGGACAGCCGATTTTGTGGGCAAATATTTCAGTGATGCAGAAAAAGAGAAATCGGCGAAATGGCTCTTCAGCCAGGAAATGGATGCCGATGGTAACCCAGAAGGCATCGGTCTCTCAATGTGGCGCGTAAACCTGGGTGCCGGTTCAGCAGAACAAGGCAGCCAAAGCGGCATCGAAGACATCACCCGACGTGGCTACTGCTATCTAGATGCCAATGGCAACTACGACTGGACCAAGTCGGCAGGTCAACAATACTTCATGCAGCAAGCCAAGAAATATGGAGTAGATCATTTTCTGCTCTTCTCCAATTCAGCCCCAGTACAGTTTACCAAAAACGGCAAGGCATGCGCCAACAAGGGTGTGAGCGGAAGCAATCTCGCAGACAATCACTATGCCGACTTTGCCAAATTCCTCACGACAACAACCAAACACTTCACCGACAAAGGCTACAACATAACCCTCATTGATCCGGTAAACGAGCCACAATACGATTGGACTGAAGGTCAGGAAGGTTCACCATGGACCAACGAGTGCATCGCCAAGCTCGCCCGAGAGTTGGACAAAAGCATTACCGACCAGGGACTCTCTGCCCAGATACTCCTGCCGGAAGCCTGCCAATGGAAGGCACTCTATCAAGACGGAACCGAGAAGAGAGCCAACAACCAGATAGAGGCTTTCTTCAATACCAGCAACAGCAGCACCTACATCGGCGACTTGAAAAACCTGAAAAGAGCCATCGCTGGTCATAGCTACTGGACCTTCGGCACGAATGCCGACCTGAAGGACATCCGTCAGAACGTATGGAACAAGGCTCAGGAATACAATCTCGATGTATATCAAACCGAATGGAGCATGCTCGATAAGGAGCCATCCACTTCAGCAGGTTTCCCTTCCAGTTACGATGCAGCCAGCTATATGGACATCTCGCTCTATATGGGTAAGCTTATCCACTGCGATCTCACCTACGGCAATATGGCATCATGGAGCTACTGGACCTCTTTCGCACAAGAGAAATGGGGACAGAAGAACCGCTTCTATCTCTTGCGAATGAATACCCAGGGCGATAACAACAACGAGAGCTATGGTGATATCCAGAACGGTGGTACCATCACCGACAACAGTAATCTCTGGGTACTCGGCAACTACAGCCGTTTCATCCGCCCTGGTTACAAGCGTATCGACCATATCACCAATAAGGAAGAAAATCTCAATAAGCTTCTGGGATCTGCCTATCTTTCTCCAGATGGCAAACGAATCGTTTTAGTATATGTAAACATGATGGCATCACAAAACAGTGTACGCATCAATATTGAGGGACAGAAGGCAGCCAAGGATATCAACGTTTACCGCACATCTGCGAAAGAAAACCTGAAGCACATCAAGAGCAGTTTCAGTCTGGATAAGCTGATTGCCATCCCAACCAAGAGCGTTGTAACCATCGTGATTGATTTCGAAGATGCCATCAATACTGGCATTAGCCATATCAAGGCAGATAAGGCCGGTAGCAATGACATCTACAGCATCGAGGGCAAATTGGTTCGCAAACATGCAGATTCTACAGAAGGACTCGCCAAGGGTATCTATATCCAAAACGGAAAGAAATTCGTGATAAAATAACAGCAAGGGCATCCATCTGCTTTTTGAACAACTCATCAAACATAAAATTCTATTATGGCACATAATTATATGAAATATGGTGCTTTATCTGCATTGCTCATCGCCAGCATCAACATGCAGGCAGCACAGGAAGGAACAACCCGTTATACCATCCTTACCCAAAGCCCGGAGCAGCACATCCAGCACTTCGGTGCCAGCGATGCATGGAGTATGCAGTTTCTCGGTCTATGGTCAGAGAAACAGCAGGAGCAGATTGCCGACTGGCTCTTCTCTACCGAGAATGATGCCTTAGGCAAACCTAAAGGCATCGGCTTGTCTATCTGGCGATTCAATCTGGGAGCCGGAAGCGAGGAACAGGGAGAGGCTTCGCAGATTCAGCCGGGCACAAGAACCCAATGCTTTCTCAATGCTGACGGCACCTACGACTGGAGCAAACAGGCTGGACAGCGCAAGTTTCTCAAGCTCGCCAAGCAGAGAGGTGTGCCTTATTTCCTCGCCTTCTGCAACTCAGCACCCGTGTTCTATACCAAGAACGGACTCGCAACCAACACAGGGCGCGGCGGCACCATCAATCTGAAGGATGATTGCTACGGCAAATTCGGAAAGTTCATCGCCACATCTCTCAAAGGCATCGAAGAGCACGATGGCATCCACTTCAACTACATCAGCCCTATCAACGAGCCGGATGGACATTGGAACTGGACAGGACCGAAGCAGGAAGGAACCCCAGCCACCAACCGCGAGTTTGCCAAGGTGGCAAAGGAGGTAAGCAAAGCATTGGTAAAAAACAAGCTCAACACCGAGATTCTCATCAATGAGTCGAGCGACTATCGCTGCATGCTTGGCACCCACATGGCCGACTGGCAGCGAGGCTACGAAATCAACTCCTTCTTCACCAAGGACAGTACGCAGACCTATCTGGGCAAGACCAAGCAACTCCTCCCTCTCATCGGTGCTCATAGCTACTGGACCAATACCCCTATCCCATACATGAGAGAAATCAGAATGAAGATTAGGGAAGCATGTAAGCAGAAGAACATCAAGTTCTGGCAAACAGAACTCTGCATCATGGGCAACGACGAGGAGATTGGCGGCGGAACTCCTTACGACTTCTCGATGAAGACAGCCCTCTATGTGGCTCGTGTCATCCATCATGACCTGGTATATGCCAATGCCGAGAGCTGGAGCTGGTGGCGTTCTGCAGGCGGTGACTACCGCGATGGACTCATCCGCATATACAGCAAGGATGGATGGAAGAGCGGCTGGGCAGTAGATTCCAAGTTGATGTGGGCACTCGGCAACTATTCCCGCTTTATCCGTCCAGGTGCCCAGCGCTTCGATATCGCTACAACTTCTGCCGACGGAAAGCAGATAGAGGAAGGCTACAACGACCCTTACGGAGTAATGTGTTCTGCCTATCAGAATGCCAACGGCAAATGGGTGATTGTGGCAATCAACTATTCTGAGGATGTGAAGCCTGTCAACTTCCAACTCGATAATCATGAGCAGAAAAACTGGCAGATGTATCGTACCAGTGACATCTCTTCCGAGAGTTTAGCGCCTATTGGAAGTTGCGATGGAACCACGCAGTTGGCTCCACGAAGCATTACGACTTTTATGCAAAAATGATTGAAATAGTCCCTTTTTAACGAAAAATCCCCTTTATTGAACGATTTTTATCCTTCATAAAGGAGATTTTCCGTTATCTTTGCAAATGTTTTATCAAGAATACTAAAAAATAAGTATAATGACAGTAACAACTTCAATCAAGACATTAGCCTTTGCCTCACTATTGGCACTGGCACCGGCTCAGATGATGGCGGCACAAAAAGGTGGCACCTTCACTACCGGCGACAAGACATTCCTTCTCAATGGCAAACCTTTCGTGGTTAAAGCTGCCGAGTTACACTATCCTCGTATTCCTCGCGCCTACTGGGAGCATCGCATCAAGATGTGCAAGGCTCTTGGCATGAATACCGTCTGCCTCTATGTGTTCTGGAATATCCATGAGCAGGAGGAAGGCAAATTCGACTTCACTGGCAATAACGATGTGGCTGCTTTCTGCCGCCTCGCTCAGAAGAACGGCATGTATGTCATCGTTCGCCCGGGTCCATACGTTTGTGCAGAATGGGAAATGGGTGGTCTGCCTTGGTGGCTTCTCAAGAAGAAGGATATCCGTCTGCGTGAGCAGGATCCTTACTTCATGCAGCGAGTAGAAATCTTCGAGAAGGAAGTGGGCAAGCAGCTGGCTCCACTCACCATCCAGAATGGTGGTCCTATCATCATGGTTCAGGTGGAGAACGAATATGGTTCTTACGGTAAGGACAAGCCATACGTAAGTGCCATCCGCGACATCGTTCGCAAGAGCGGATTTGATAAGGTGAGCCTCTTCCAATGCGACTGGTCATCCAACTTCCTGAACAATGGTCTCGATGATCTGACCTGGACCATGAACTTCGGTACGGGTGCCAACATCGACCAGCAGTTTAAGCGTCTCGGCGAGGTTCGTCCGAATGCTCCCAAGATGTGTTCAGAGTTCTGGAGCGGCTGGTTCGACAAGTGGGGAGCCCGCCACGAAACCCGCCCTGCCAAGGATATGGTAGAAGGAATGGACGAGATGCTGAGCAAAGGCATCAGCTTCTCTCTCTATATGACCCACGGTGGAACTAGCTTCGGCCATTGGGCAGGTGCCAACTCTCCTGGTTTCCAGCCAGACGTAACCAGCTACGATTACGATGCCCCTATCAATGAATGGGGATTGGCTACGCCTAAGTTCTATGAACTGCAGAAGATGATGGCAAAATACAACGACGGCAAGAAGTTGCCAGCTGTGCCTAAGGCTCCGATGCAGATCATCAAGGTGCCAGAGTTCAAGTTTACCGAATACAAGCCATTGAGCTACGGTATCGGAAAGGAGAAAGAAAGCAACGCTCCTCAGTGCTTCGAGGATATGGATATGGGATGGGGTACCATGGTTTATGAAACCCAGGTTCCAGCCATCGAAAGTACATCAACCCTTACCGGCGAGTTCCACGATTTTGCCCAGGTATATGTGAACGGAAAGTATGTAGGCAAGATTGACCGTGTAAAGAATGAGAAATCACTCGAATTGCCAGCCATGCCACAGGGTGCACAGCTCACCATCGTAGTAGAAGGTATGGGAAGAATCAACTTCGGTCGTGCTATCAAGGACTACAAGGGTATCATCGGCAACGTAACCATCACTACACAGAAAGAGGATTGCGAACTTGCTCTCACCCCTACCCGTTGGAACAACAGCAGCATTGCTGATGATTACCAGACTGCAGTCAAGGCACTCACCATGCCAACCAACAAGATGTGCGGTCTCCAGACCAAGGCGGGTTACTATCGCGGCTACTTCAACCTGAAGAAGGTGGGCGACACCTTTATTAATATGGAGGCATTCGGCAAGGGTCAGGTTTATGTCAACGGTCATGCCCTCGGTCGCTTCTGGCAGATTGGTCCTCAGCAGACCTTATATCTTCCAGGCTGCTGGTTGAAGAAGGGCAAGAACGAGGTGATTGTTCTCGACGTTGTAGGTCCTAAGGGTGAAGAAGGAAAGCCAGGTTCTACTGTGGCTCCTACCGCTTTCTGCCAGGATCATCCGGAGCTCGACAAGCTGAATCTCGAAAAGAGCAACAAGCATAACGAGCCAGGTCATCGCATGGATCTCAATTCAGAGACTCCTGTATTGAAGGGCGAGTTCAAGGCTGGCAACGGCTGGCAGACCATCAAGCTCGACAAGCCTGTAACCGGTCGCTACTTCGCCATCCAGGCAGAAAGCAGCCAGAGCGGTGACAGCCAGATTGCCATCGCCGAGGTTTATCTGCAGGATGCACAGGGCAACCGCATCGACCGCAACAACTGGGTAGCCTTCTATGCCGACAGCGAGAAGGGCAACTCAACACTCGACAAGATGTTTGACTTGCAGGAGAGCACTTACTGGCAGACCGAGAAGGGTGCCAACTTCCCACACCTCGGCATCGTGGATATGGGCAAGGAAGTTACCATCTCTGCCTTCGAGTACTTGCCACGTGCCGAGCAGGGTGCTCCAGGCAGCGTGAAGGCATTCAAGCTCTATGTAAAGAAATAAATGAAAAGAGGGAGACGGAAAGTCTTCCTCTTTTTTTTATTTTGTTTTTTATATATTATTATTCTACAATGCTGCGTTAAATTAACATTTAATCGTCTGTAAATCAATAACTTATATTGAGAAATGCTTATGAAAACTTAACTGTAAAAAGTTGGTCAAGTCGCTGATTTTCAGTAACTTTGCAAATCACGACAAACGCAAAATTATATGAATACAGGACTTGACCAATATATGGATATCTTTAAAGATGCAGTTGAAGATTCGGCTGCAAAGTTAACAAAAAGTTTCGAGAAAATACTCATCGAGGTGATAATTTTGTTCATGGTAATACCAAGAAAGATAAATTTCATCCAAATGGGGAGGTATGGCTCGCATGTTGAGCAAACCTATCGCAACGCATTCGGCTTAAAAAAGTCGAAAAGCATTGACTGGCTCAAACTTAATGTCTCACTTGCCAAGCGCTTCTTTGGTAAACAGGGAAGATGGAGATGAAAGATATAGAAGGAACAGCTTATACTTTGATAGCCTATTCCAAGGCACTCAGGTGTAAAGTTAGACTTGTCATCTGGCAGATGCCGAATGGCAAGAAGAAACTATTCTTCTCTACAGACCCCTCACTTTCGGGTGAAGAGGTACTTCTTTATTATAGAACCAGGTTCCATATCGAATTTTGCTTTCGTGACGCCAAAGGCTATACTGGTCTTATGGACTGCCAGGCTCGCGATAAGTGGAAACTCGATTTTGCTTTCAATGCTTCGTTCACATCACTAAATGTTGCCAAGGTAACTATGAAGGAGATGGGAATGGAATATTCTATGTCTTCATTCAAGTCACTGATGACCAATATTTATCTGGTGAAACGAATTTTTAAAGCAAGTGGGTACACCCCGAACCTAACTTTAATTAGCAAGATTTTCAAAGATCTCTCGTGCTTACAGCGTATAGCTGCTTAGCACATTATTGAATTATTAACGAACTATTGATGATAAATAAGCCGAAAAAAAAAGGAGAAAAGATGATGTAAATGGATTCTTTTTTGTACTTTTGCACGCTAGAAGAAATAAAGTCAAATAAAGAAGATAATATGGCTGGATTATACGAACAAATCATAAACCAACTCTTCAAGGCAAAACTTGAAAAATATGATAGAAAAATATATCATATAGGAATGAAAGAAATTGGTCGCGATGAGGCGATTCAATATCTTTCACGTTATCTTTATGCCTTGATTCAGAGTACGATTGATGATGTGGCTCAGCAGGAGAATGGAGTAGAAAAGTGCATTCAGTTTACCAATGACGTGATAAAGGAGTTGGGCGAAAAGTTTGCCATCGAGAACTACGAGGATGATTTGGTAGATGCCAGCAACTCTATCCTGACAAGTGTCATTGATAAGACGAAGTGCGATTATCCTGATTTACAGAAGTATATACAGCGAATCACCCCTCTTACTTCGCTTACTAAAAGTAGTCTTTTTACAGGGGCAAAGAACTCTGTAAATATGATTAGCGAACTGAAGAAAGAAATCCTGTCTGCCGACAAGATTTATATCGTGGTTTCCTTTATACGTTTGTCCGGCTTGAATATGATGCTGCCCGAATTACAGGAGTTTGTGGCCCGTGGCGGATGTTTGAGAGTGATAACCACTACCTACATGCAGATTACGGAATATAAGGCTGTAGAGAAGCTTTCCAAACTGGCTCATACCGAAATCAAGATATCTTATCATAGTGATTTAGACCGCCTTCACGCCAAGGCGTATGTGTTTATGCGCGATAGCGGCTTCCATACGGCATATATTGGCTCTTCCAATATTTCTCATGCAGCATTGACCGAAGGCTTGGAGTGGAATGTGAAGGTAACTCAGATGGAATTGCCGCATATTTTCGCTACCGTTAAGAATACATTTGATACCTATTGGGAACAAGATGTATTCGAAACTTTCAATCTGAATCGGAATAGCGAGCGCTTGAAGAAGGCACTCGATAAGAACGCTCAAACTTCTGAAGGAATAGATTATTCGGTGCTCGATTTGATGCAAGCCAAAGAATATCAGAACGACATCCTTGACAGGCTGGAGAAGGAACGCCGTTACCATAACAACTGGCGAAACCTGGTGGTTGCTGCCACCGGTAAATTAACCGGTAAAACGGTTATTGCCGCTTTCGACTATAAGCGTTTTAAGGAGCAGCATACAAAGGCTAATTTCCTTTTTGTGGTGCATCGTGAAGAGATTATCAAACAGGCTTGTGCTACCTATCGTGCGGTATTGGGAGATCCGAATTTCGGTGATATGTGGTATGGTGGACATGAAGCCTCTTCGTATTCGCATCTCTTTTCATCAAAGGATTTGCTGAATAACAGATTGGACAAGCTCCAGCTGCCAGATGATTATTATGACTATATCGTGTTTGATGAAGCTCATCATATCGTGGCAGATACCTATCAGAAGATTTTGCATAAGTTTAAGCCGAAGGTACTTTTGGGTCTTACCGCCACGCCTGAGCGAATGGATAACAACGATATTACCCAATACTTCAATCATCAGATTTCGGCAGAAATACGTTTGGATACAGCTCTGAATAATCGCCTGCTGTCTCCATTCCATTATTTCGGCATCACCGATTCTGTAGATTTGTCTGAGGTGAAATGGGAGCGAGGCAGATTCGTGGCTTCTGAGCTCTCCAAAATATATACCAACAACGATTTACGAACCAATATTATCTTCAAAACCTTAGAGAAATATTTGCCTAACTATAACGATGTTAGGGCTTTATGCTTCTGTGTAGACCAGCAGCATGCTAACTACATGAATGCCAAGTTTACCTTGGCTGGCTTGAAGTCTGCTGTTCTGACGAGCGAGAATTCTAAGTATAGAAATGTCGAGATAAAACGTTTGGCAGAGAAGAAGATTAACTATCTTTTTGTAGTAGATATGTTTAACGAGGGTATCGATATTCCTGCGATAGATACAGTACTCTTCCTTCGTCCGACAGAGAGTTTGACCATCTTCCTGCAGCAGTTTGGTCGTGGTCTGAGAAAAGCAAAAGACAAGAAGTATCTTACGGTCTTGGATTTCGTAGGTCATTCTCGTGCCGAGTTCAATTATATGGACCGGTTCCGTGCGTTGATGGGGCGAACATCCATGAGCGTGAAGGAAGAGTTGGAAAAGGATTTTCCTCATCTTCCTTTGGGCTGTACCATCCAGTTAGAGCCAAAGGCAAAGGAGTATATCATTCAGAATATCAATGGCTATATTAATAGTTTTAAGAAGACTAGAATCATTCAGACCATCAAGCAGTTTGAGCAGAAATTCAGCGAACCATTATCACTTGCTTCTTTCCTCAGACTCACTCATGTGCCTCTGGAAAAGCTCTATAATGGCACAACCTGGAATAGCCTATGCTGCCTGGCTGGAGTAACTACTAAGGAGTCGGAACTTAATGTAGAATTATCTCGTGCCGTGAGCAAGAAATGGTTCTCTACCGATTCGTATTCTTACTTCAGTTTTATCCATGATTTGGCTGCTCGTCGTTTTAAGGTGAGCGAGGGATTGCTGACTCCAAGGGAGCAGAAGATGGCGTTGATGTTATATTATGATTTGTATATCTCTGCTGGTGAATATGATAGCTTGCAGCTGATGTTCAATAGGTTAAGCGAGGACGAGTTCTTTGCGGATGAGGTATGTCAGCTGACAGAGATATTGATGTCTCGCTGCAACGCATTGGAGCAGGATGATAATTCTGCTTTCAGAGATTCGTTCCCATTGAAACTTCACGGAGTGTATACCAAAGCGCAGATACAGGTAGCCATCGAGACTTCAACTTTGCAGAAAATGTCACCAAGCCGAGAGGGTTGCGAACGTAATACGCTGAATGGAATCCCTATGGAAGCGATGTTTGTAGATGTCATCAAGGATAGAGAAGAGGGCTCAAATACTAACTATAAGGACTTTGCCCAGACCGCTGTTAAGTTTCACTGGGAAACTCAAAACTCAGTCAGACAGGAATCGCCTACCGGTCAAAGTTATATAAAGGGTTCGCGAGAAATGCTGCTGTTTGTAAGAAAGCAGAGAAATGCTGCTGAAAACAAGTATCGTACCCTTGGATATGTTTATCTTGGCAAGGTTACTCTTGATAGTTTTGAGGGCAATAAGCCGATGCAGATTGTTTGGAATCTGAAGACTCCAATGCCTGGTTCTGTATACGAATATGCAGCAACTTTGGCAAATGTATAGTTTTAAATAGGAGAATAGACAATGAAACATTATAATGTGGTTGCAGCCGTGGTTTGCCATGATGGCAAGTATCTCTGCATGCAGAAAGGCAAGACAAAGTTTGAGTATACCAGCTATAAATGGGAGTTTTCTGGTGGCAAGATAGAGCCTGGTGAAACTCCTCAACAGGCGCTGGCTCGTGAGCTGATGGAGGAGATGGAGTATCCTGTAGAAGTAGGAGAGGAGTTGGTAACAGTGAATCACGAGTATCCTGATTTCTCGATAACCATGACTGCCTTTCTGTGTACCCCAAAAGGCGATGCTGATGGGTTTAAGAGGCGTGAGCACGCTGATAGCAAGTGGTGCAGCCAAGAAGAACTGAAAGGGCTCGACTGGGCTGCAGCGGATGTAGGGGTAGTGGCAAGTATCTTATAATATATTAGCCTATCCTGTCGTTAGCTGCTAAGGCAAATCCCTCTATATAGAATTTCTCCTTAACATCGTTTATGATAGCTTCTTTCTGCTCCTCGTCGGAGTCTTCTTTCTCGAACGCAAGTATCAGATAATCATTGGATTTCGTTGGTGAGAATATCTTGCCGATAAGTTTTCTGAAATTCCGGCTGACGAATTCTTCTACTTGCGTATCTTCTTTCGGCGTGAGGCGATAGAAGTCGTATCTTTCGTCCAGCATCTTCTGGATTTCATCACGGAACATCTTGCGAACCCGGTTTTTCCAGGCGAATTTCTGGTGCTCGTTATGACGGGCATACAGAGATACTACATAGAGGAAGTTGACATCGTAGTGGAAGACGAGAAGGGTGTCGCGGTCGAACAGGCGGTCGTTGAAATGCTGGGTGTTGAAGCACTTCTTTTCCCTGTCGGTTGACGAAATCTGGTCTGAGAAAGAGAGATTCTCTGCCATCTTTGCGCTGATAAAGAAGTTCGGAATGATGTTGTAGCCTTCCGTCAGATCATCGCGGAGCTTCGGTACGTTGCCAAAGTTACGCTTGTCGTATTGCAGCTCTTCATCGTCCTTATCGTCGTTCATAAAGAGGTTCAGGTTCCACTGGATGATGTTTCTGGCGTACGTAAACTGCTTATACACAGATTCCTTTCCGATGGAATGACCTAACTTGTAATACTTGCTGTCGCCGATGTAATAAACTGGCTCCTGATTTCTTGTTGTAATCAGGTTCTGGTAGCTGTACAGATGGTCTATGCGCTTGCCGTCAGCCTGTTCTTTCAGTCCGGCTGGAATGTTCTTCTCGCCTAGAAGTTCATCAATAATAGCCTCGAAAACGATATTGAAACTCTTAACCAGAAGATACTCCTTGCGTTCCTGCTGGATGTTCATGCGCTTGGCATTATCAAAGAAATCGTAGCATAGTTGCCAGAGGTGTAAAGCCTTGTCTGAGAAGTATTTATACTTAATCTGGAGCAGCCTGGTCTTTCCTAATCCATCCAGATAGGTCTTGAAACGATAGCCTGTTATCAGCTGGAAATTGCAGTTGATATGATTGGCAAAGCCGTATCTTTCGCTGATATAATTTAGGATGGAATAGAAGATAATCAAGAGTTCTTCATCAAAATTAACCTGCTTTTTCCTGTTAACAGGATGGGGATAAACAGGGCTGTTTTTGCTGATGATGGCACTCGTGGTGGCTATGGTCTTTGACCAATGAATGCGGTTGTAACCGGAATGGATGTTCTTCAGGATGAAGAAGATGAAATCCTGGTTATGCTTGTTGAAATCGATGAGAGCCAGCAGAATATCAAGGAATGTGTTGTTGATTTGTCTGTTACTTTTACCGAGGCACGCTATTTTCTGGTGATAGACAATGCCGTTTTTGGTGGTATTGTTGTAAACCTCGATAGTGCGGTAAATCCAGACAGAGAACTCATAGATGAAGTCTTTCTCCTGTTGAGAGAGTGGGTTGTTCTGGTTCAGGTTGACGATGGTTTCCGGGGCGTATTTGCCGAATACTCTTTCGCCCTCAGGTGTATCTTCGAGCAGTACTTTCGGCAAAATAAAGACGCAATCGTTGAGCTGGGTATTGTAGTAATATCCAACGTAGTTGATGCTGACGTTGCCATCAATGTCCTGCATGGCGTCAATGCCGTGCAGGACATCCCTGATCTGTTCAGCCTGATACTGATGTTCTTCTATGAGGATTCTCATAATCTCTTTATTTCTTGGATGCTAAGATTCCAATTCTGTTTATTTACTGCATCTATAAGTTCATGCATTTTAGCTATACCTCCCCAACCGTTATTCGAAACATAAACATAGCCGTCTTGGCATTTGATTTTTTCAACTCTTGGTTTATCGGTTCTGCTCTTAAATTCTTCTTCAGTTTCAACGAAGTGTGGTACTATATCTCCTAAAGATTTCCAGTTGTTAACAACTTGGTTAGGAGATAAATCAGGATTCATTTTGATATATTCCTCTACTAGTTTTGCTGCAAGAATTCGTTTGGCATATTGCTGAGAAGAACCGTTTATAGTATATTTAAAGTGGTTTTTACCATTCTTTTCTTCTTCTTCTGCAGCATCAATATTCTCCTCTTCTTCTCTTTCCTCAGAAATGTATTCCTCTACTCCCAAATTCTCCAAGAACTGCTTAACGATAGCTATATCAACGTTAGTTTTGCCGTTCTTATCCTCGTAGAATCGGTCGAAAGACAATATCTTGCCTTCTTCATCCTGAAAGTCCTTATCATCGAAACCATAGTCCTTGAACACATCATTCCAGAGATAGAAGATAACCTTACTAACGAATAAATCGGCATCGATTTCGCCATCCTTTGCCTTGCAGAAGAAATAGCCGAGTTTCTTGTCTTCAGAATTTGTAAGTGAACCAATCAGCTCATTAACCTTGCTGATAAATGACCACCATTTGTACTGCTTATCTCCCGTGTTGATGTACCAGTTGAGAGGAGCGTTGGTTTCTTTGTCACGACCTTCGCGAATAGGCACATACTTCCAATCCCAGCGGCGCTTAAAGGCAGAGTCAATAGGGAAGAGACTCTGGTCGCTGGTGTTCATTGTAGCCCAAATATAGAGGTTTGAAGGCAGAACAAGGCGCTCTCCCTTCATGATGAGGTTTACCATATTGGCTTCGCCATAGAGCTGGTTGATTTCGTCTTTATTCGTAATCTCCCATCCCGCAAATTCCTTTTCGAGATACTTCTGCATATCCTTATCTGCAACGATAGGATAATCAGAAAAACCATATTCGTTGCGATCCAGCAATTGGAACAGATCACCAAAGATCTGGGCACAATTGCCTCTGTTTATTTCTTCGATAATGAGAAATTGCTTTTTGCTGGAGCCTAGTTTCTTCCACGCTTCAACATAGGCTTCGAGAAAAGCCTGAGGAATGAATTTGTAAGCAATTCTTTCTTCCTTTACGACTTCCTTTGTATCGTCATCGATTACCTTTTTGCCATTACAATCTCGGAGTACAACTTCTTCTGTAATAGGTTTGTAGGTACCAACAAAAGAGGCGTAATCAGAGTCTGGATGGAATGTAGTACGAATCACGCTCTCTCCGAAAGTCAAGTCCTTGATGGTCTTTGATTTGCCTGTGCCAGGAGCGCCATAGTAAATCTGCTGAAGGCCTGTAGTCTTAAGCAAATGGTTTTCTGCACGAGAAGATTCTGCTGGATTCCCTTTTCTGACGAGTTCGTTCTTTGGGTCAAGAACCATCTTAGCCATAGCTGTCAACGTAGCGTTGTAGCCATATTCATATTTATCAATGTCAGACAGTTCTTTGAGTTCTACTCTGGCATCCTCAGCCTTTTTGTTGGGATTTTTTCTATAGTAGTCTATAAATTCTCCCAGCAATTGCTTGGATATGGTACGAATACTAAAACTGCCCTTGCTCCCTGATTTTACCAGATAGCAAAGTCTGTCTTTATCAGCAATTATAATGCGCCCGTCTGTTGATTGGTCGCCAACCATAAGTTTATCGTAATCTTCCATGTTGTTTTGACTTCTATTGTTTTTCTTTGATAAGTTTGATGATGCTATTTAAAAAGTCATGAGCGGGTTGTAGCATATTTTCTACGTCAGAATTACTAACATCATATTCGCAGTTATAATCAGCTTTCATTCTTAATTGTTCCATCCTGGAGAAAAATGCACCAAGTTCTTTGTCAATTTTACCTGTCTTAACGAAATTCATGCCAAATACGCCTAAAGTACCAGCATGAGTATGTGCCGAAAGCCCATAATGTATTAATAGTGCCTGAGCAGCATGGAAACAAGAATAGTAAAACCTATTAGCTGCCAAATCCCATAATCCCATAGAAAGCATTTGCTCTGCTTCTGCTATAAATCTTTTTGCTTTTTCCAGACGAAGTTCTACTAAAGAACTTCTTTCATCGTTTGTTAGCCCCATAATCTTACTCCTTCCTTTTCTACATTTTTATAAAATGGTGTAATCTTATATTTCTGCCACTCCTTAGCGGAATACATTACAGGATTTATTTCTTTTCCTAAATCCCAGCCTAACTCGGTAAGAGGATAGGTTACATTATCATAATCAGAAGGTAGAAGTTGATCCTTGTCTAAGATAACTAGAATGTCCCAGTCGCTATCATCCCTAGCGGTGCCTCTAGCTTGTGAGCCAAAAAGTATCGCTTTTCCGTATGGTGGCATATTCTTAGCCAGGCATTCACGGATGGCAGTCAATGTATATTCCTTTTCCTTCTTCATAATGCAAAGATAAGATAAAAACTTGAATCAGACAAGTAAAAACCTTCTTTTTTATGAATTATTACACGATTTATGAGAAATTACTGATAAGCTTATATTTCCTTTGCCATCTTTTTTTTCTGCAAAATAAGAAATATTTCTCCTTTATGCAAGTTTTTGGGCTTTTTCTTTTGTGTTTTCATGAGAAAAGATTAATTTTGCCAATGAATGGTGTTAATTGATATAAGAATTGTTTCTTTTAATAGAATTAAATAATATGAGTATATTGGACAAAATACCTTCTTTGGTAGGAAATGAACTCTTCCAAAAACTTGCTGCGATAGAGGACATTACTGCACTCTGCAAGGAAGATCAAGAGAAATATGATGATGCAATCAAGGTGATGCGTGACCATATTGCAGCTTATAAAGGAGCTATCATAGAGGCTAAAATTGAAGTAGCTAAGAATATGCTAATGGAAAACGAGCCTATTGATAAAATCGCAAGATATACAGGGCTTGCCAAGGAGGATATTTTAAAACTCAACTAATATTTGAACGAGGTTGCTGGTAAGAGTGACCTCGTTTTTATTTCTAAGTTACGTTAAAAGATGTCTTTGTAAATAAAGAGTATGTCAGACCGTTTAACCATAGAACAGCGCCACAACAACATGACGGCAATAAGGGGCAGGGATACCAAACCGGAGATTCTTGTCAGGAAATTTCTGTGGAGTAGGGGATTCAGGTATCGGCTCAATCATCCGCGGTTGCCGGGCAAGCCGGACATCGTGCTGAGGAAATATCGTACCTGTATTCTGGTGAACGGGTGCTTCTGGCACGGACATGAGGGGTGCAAGTATTATGTGGTGCCGAAATCGAATACCGGGTTCTGGATGGAGAAGATCAGGAGGAACCGGGAGAGGGACCATGAGGTGCTGCACCGGCTGGCTGAAATGGGATGGCATACCATCGTGATATGGGAATGTGAACTGAAGCCGGCGGTAAGGGAGAAGACGCTGGAGTCGCTCGCCTTTACGCTGAACCATATCTATCTGGAAGATCATCATATCAGAAGATATGAATTGCCGGAAGAAGTGCCGGAAATGGTGGCGGAGCCGGAGGCAGAAAGACGAGAGGAATAGGCAGGGAATTCACGGAAATTTTTAAGGCTTTTGCCCTTACAGGGCGCAGGGCGGATTGCGCTTATACCCAGGGTGTTACCCTGGGCTAGGAGCTTCTGCCCCTTCAGGGCGTGCCTGCTTGATGGTTCCTTATGATGGGGTAGCATCTCTCCTTAACTCCTGGTCGAGCTTTCTTTCTGCTATCAGTACCCTCTCTGCTTCTCGTAAATGAAATCATCGGCGATGTAGCCATTGCTCATGAGATATAGGCCGGTGCGCTTATCGTGGAGTTGGGCACAGGTCTTGCTGCGATAGAAAAGATCAAGAGCCAGAGCTGGAGATATTTCCAGGCGCTGTGACAGTTCGTATGCCACGCCTCCTATCTGATAGCTGAGAATCATTTCTTGAATCTCAGGCGTCTTTGTGTTGATCTGTTTATATTTTTTCTGTTCCATTATATACTAAGTATTTATTGATGAGAGTTTGATTGAGCAGGCAAATCTGATTGTTGGGCTTATGAAATATTAACTGCTGTAGGGCTGATTCTGCATCGTAAAAACCTGTCATGTATAGGTTTACGGTATCGATTACTCGGTCGTTAGCAATACCTCCTTCTACATAATCGTAATCTCTGGCAGGGTTTTCGCCCCGTCTGTTGCCCACGATGAAGTCTAGCCAGTCTTTATCGTATGCGGTAAATATCTTGCAGCGAGCTTCTGCGAGAATAGCATCCCTATCCAGAGTGTAGATATTGAGTAGGGGTTGTGCTGCTCTTTTTTCGGCTATGGTTTTAGCCCATTTGATTGCCTGATCCTTTAAATCGGTTACATAGAAGCCTTGACCAAAGTCTAACCTTGGTCTTCCAACATGATTAAGTGGAGCTTCTATAATTTCTGTAGCTCCATGATAAACAGTTATTTTCATCTGTCTTTCTTCTCCCAATTAGTTAGACACTCAATGACATCTTCTATAAGATACTCTCGACTTTCGGTGTGGAGCGTATCGTAGTGGGGCAGAATGAACTTGTTGATTAAATCAACCTTTCTCATTCTTTCGTATATTTCAATATATGGTACCCCGAGCTTTCTTGCAGCTCCCTCAACGCATGAAGCAGCGAATGCGAGCTTGATTTCTTCTAGGGGTAATTGTATTCTGTTGTTTTCTTGTTTCATATCTTTTCTTTTTCTTCTTCTTTTCTTCTGCAAAGAAAATGCAAACGAGCGCAATGAAAGCTTGCTTTCAAATTGCCGAGTGCAGCTTTTCTTCTGCAAATATATGAAATATTTCTCTTTCATGCAAGTTTTTGGGGGATTTATTGTCTATTCTCCGCAAATTTGCGGAGAATAAGCCAGATAATCTCCGCAAACTGATGGGGCGGGGGGATGGAGATGGGTAGGTGATTTCTTTACAAAGATGGATGAAGGAGGAGAGAAGGGAGAAGAAGAAGAGAGGCGTTACAGTTGTGACAGTTGTGACAGTTGTGACAGTTTTCAGGGGAGGGGTATATGAATTCGGGCTGCTTTCAAATTGTTATTATTATATTTAACTTATTATATATATATTTATATATATTATAAGTTACCTCTAAAGAGAGGGAGGTGGGGGTAGGCGCTGAAAACTGTCACAACTGTCACAACTGTCACGCTTTGGAGGTTGAGGAAGGTGGAAGCATTGATGGATGATTTCTTGCTTCCTGCTGTTTTCGGAGTAAGAAAGCATAGAGAAACTTTTTACATTACATAGTTTTCTCGCACGATAAATTATGAGTTGGCAAGATTAACCGGATGCGTCCGAAGTGCTAAATTCGTTTAACATAACTCTGCAGGGTGAAATTTGGTAGTATCAGAAAATTGCCGTACCTTTGCATCGTGATTCAAGAAAGGCTGCACCCCCAACCAGCAAGTAGACAATTAACATTAATTCAAGTAACATTTATATTAACCCTTTAATATTTTAATATCATGGAACAGAAAGGAACATTGAAGTATCGTAAGTTGCAGCGTACACCACAGAGCGGCGAGAACGCTGGTAAGAAAAAGTGGTATGCCACTGCGGTAACCGACCGCGAGGTGGATTTCGAGGGATTCGTATCCCACATCTCTGACCATGGTTCGCCTTACTCCCGAGGTACTATCCACGGTGTGCTGATGGATGCACTCGACCATCTGCAGGAGTTGATTCTCGACGGTAAGAGTGTGCGTCTCTCTGACCTCGGCCTGTTCTCCATCGGTATGACTTCGAAGGCGGAGGATACCAAGGAGAAGGTAACGGCTGCCAGCGTAGAGGGTGTACACCTGATTGTGAGAAACACAAAAAGCTGGAGCAACTCTGAGCTGCGCAAGAAGTGCAAGATTCAGGAGTACGGCGGCTATACCGGCACCGACGAGGGTGGCACCTCTGGTGGTACCTCAGGCGGCACTGAACAAGGCGGCGGTACCAGCCAGGGCGGCTCCGGAACTACCGGCGGCGGTACGCAGGAAGGCGGCGACGGGCTTGAATAAAGCCCTCGCCTGAGGCCCCCCCATCAAGTCAACATTCAACATTAAACATTCAACATTAAAAATTAAACATTATGAAAGCAAGTACCTGGAAAACAATTTTGCAGATTGCAATCTCCTTCCTTACAGCCATCGCTACCACCCTCGGCATAACAAGCTGCAGCAGCCTTTAAAGGTAAAAAAGTAAAAAGCCCCGGTGCATCATGCATCGGGGCTTTTGCTTTATCTGCTTTTTCTTCGTTTATCGGATATCTCTTCCTTCCTGGCTGTATCCTTCGAGCATCTTCGGGCTGCTGATAGGCTTGCGCGAACAGTAGTCGAAATCTACCTTCTTGTAGCCCTGGCTGGAATGCCAGCGGATGGTAAGCTTCACCGTCTTGCCTTCGGTATCAGGCACGACTCCGTTCAGATTGAACGCTACGAGGGCATCGCGCCAGTAGTTCTGAGGGTCGCCATTAGCATTGTGGCGCAGCTCTACCTCGTAAGGATTATCTGGATTCACACCCCTAACGAGGTTGATGTAATGCACCTTCTGACCGCCCCAGAGAGCACGGAAACGGAGGGTGAGATAGCCATCTTCTGCCACCGTTACCCAGTCGCGCACGATGTCGACCATGTCGTCGCCATACTTCTCGCGGTTCTCGGTATCAGAACCGAGCGAAGGAACTGGCTTCTTGGTCAGGATGCTGTCTATCCAGTTGACGTGAATCACCTGGTTATACTTCTCGCTGTTCTCCGAGGTCTGGGAGTAGTTGACCAGGGCGCGAACCTCCTTACCGTCAAAGATGGTTGGTTTCAGGTTCTTGGCGAGCAGCGTGGTGTTGTCATCGAGCTGCAGATAGCAGGCATCGCCACTCTTCTTCACGGTTACCAGTGCGTTAGGAAAAACGCGGTCCCAATCGGTATCGTTATCGTTATCGCACGACTGGAATGTGAGGCCCGACAGGAGCATCATCGCTGCCAGCCCGATCTTCTTGAAATCAATTTTTCTCATATATACTGTTCCTTTCTTTTTAAAATTTTTCTTCTTTCTGATAAGAAAATAAGAAAGGAACAGAAATCTTGCTTCTGATTTAGAAAAAGATTGTTAAAGCTCAAGTTAAAAATAATACGTGCAGCCGATGGTGGCAGCGCGATTGCCGAAGTGCTGACTCGCCATATCGTGGAAGCGGCCCTCGAGCGTCCAGTGCTTGCCCAGATTCTTGTATACCCCTACCTCGGCATAGAGATTAGCCGGGGTGTAGGGATCGCTGCGGCGACGGGTACACCAGATGAGGTTGCCCGTAAAGCGCCAGCCATCGGCCATTGTGAGCTGCGGTGCCAACTTGAACACGGCAAAATGATTATACTCCGCACTGCGCTGCTGAGCCTCCTCTGAAGGGGTTTCGCTGCGCTGCCAGAAGTAGTTGACTCCGGCTGTGAGGCGAAGGATGCCCTTGTGCCAGAAGGCGGTGGAGCCGATGCCGAGCGTATTGTCGTGGATGGCACTGAACAGGTGCTGGTGGATGTTCTTCACCGAGGTGCTGAGCACGAAGGCTGGGCGGCTGTAGGTATGCTTGAGCTCTACCACATTCGCCATGCTGTTGCCGATATCGGCGGTATAAACCGGCTGCCAGGAACCCTCCATATCGCCCGCGGTTACGAAATCGCCAAACTCGGGATTGAAGATGCGGCGGCAGTAGGTGGCCTGCAGGGTATGCCCCGGCGTGAAGCGGTAATAGGCGCTCGCCGAGTAGATATGGTTGCGCGTGGTATGCTTCCAGTGCTCTTCCGGCGCAATCTGCTTAGGGCGGAAGTTGATGATGCGAAAACGGTCGCCTGCCATGAATCCCCACTTGCCGATGTTGTAATCCAGCTGGGCGTAGAAATCCTGATAGTTGGAATGGTTGGTGTAACCGGCGATGCAGTTCTTCTCGATGGAGAGTCCGCCCTCGAAACCTGCCGTAATCCAGAGATCAGGGGTGATGACCGGAGTGGCGTATTCTACCACCATGAAGGGGTAGGTGGAGTGGTTCTGGTAGGGCGCAGTATGGGTTTCTTCCAGCGTGCGGCCGTTGTCGCTGATATGCTCGGCACCGAGGGTAAAGAGGATGCTGGAGCCGTTGTCGGCGAGTGTGCGGGTATAGTCGGCCTGCAGATGATAGGCACGCACGTAATCGGCCGGGGTGTGGGTGAAATGGTTGCGGGTGTAGGTCTGCATCGCATCTATTTCGAGCACATCCTTCGCGGTAGGCGTCCAGAGCAGATTGAGTTTGGCGCCCTCGTGGGAGTAGTGGTTCACGGTGGTGCCTGAGATGCCCTGGTAGGCGTCCTTATCGCTGCTGGAGGTGCGCTGGAAGTTGCCTTCTACATGACTGAGCACACGGAGTTTATCCTGCTGGCTGATGACGCTGACGATGCCTTTTGCGCCGCCGTAGGTATCACCGAAGAGTCCCCATCTGCCGGTGGTTCCGTTCTCCTTCTTGCGCAGTGTGATGTCGATGACTTTCTTCAGACTGCTGCATCCCTTCATCACTTCGGCGTTCTGGCACACCTTGATGGTTTCTATCTCCCGAGCCTTGAAATGGTGGAGGAAGGTGGCGTAATCGAGTCCGTATTCCTGGTTGTCGATACGGATGACGAACTTGCCGTAGAGGTTGGCGAATGGATCTCCGCCGATGATGTTGTTGCCGTCGAGTGAGATGACTTCCGGGCACATCATGAGCACATCGAGGAGTGATTCTTCGCCTGTGAGTTCCATTTCGGGAATATGCATGATGTATCTGTCGCCGATATGTTCTATCGGAGCGGCCTGTGTCTGGTAAGTAGTGCTGGCCATCGCGAGTGCGATGATGAGCAGGCTTTTCTTCGTACTGTTGTTTATCTTCATTTTTTTTCTAATTTATATTATTGGTAAAAAGGATTTCTTCGTGCCAAATTTATTTGCAAAGATAAGCAAAAAACGGGTAATAACGAAAAAATGGAGATTTTTTATCGTTCAATGCGTAAAAAAGATGTCATTGCAGTAAGATACGCAAGTACGCCAGGCATTTCACCCTTCCTGCATTACGAAAAGAGGAGGGTGATGAGCGGGATGGTGATGATGCTGCCAACCGTGGTGATGAACGTCATCTCGGTGATGAGCGAAGGATTGCGGCCGTATTTCAGACAGAACATCGTGCCGAAACTCGCTACGGGCATCGCGATGACAACCGTATTGATGTCGTTGACCTGATGGCTTACACCACATACCTTGAACAGGAAATAAATGCTCAGAGGTACTACCACAAGACGCAAGAACGAGGAGAGGTATACCTTAGGACTGCCAATAATCTCCTTCACCGGCAACTTAGCCATCGAAGAACCGATAATCATCAGGGCTGCCGGAACCGTTATGTTGCCCACCATCGTTACCGGACGCGCAATGATATCGGGCGTATGAACCCCGAAGGCTACCAGGAGGGCGGCAACAAAGGCACCAAGAAGAGCCGGAGAAAACAGCACCTTAGGATTGAACTGCTTGACGCTGTACTCGCCCTTGATGAGCATGACACCTGCCGTAAAAATAAAAAAGGTGTTCGGCATGTTGAGCAGCGCGGCATAAAAAATGGCCTTCGGACCGAATATGCTTGAAACAATAGGGTAGCCGATGAAACCTACGTTGGCAAACATCAGCGCAAAACCTATCATGCCCTGGTCATCATGATTGCGAGTGATGAGACGCGGCACCCAGAAACCGAATACCAGCAAAAGGATGTAGGTAAGGAAACCTACGCCCAGGAGGGGAAGGATGAGCGTGCGGTCGGGCAGCTCATCGCCCATTACTGACGAGAGCACCAGCAGGGGACAGGTGATATCTACCACCATGCTGGATAGCTTCTTGTCAAACTTGTCGCCCATATATCCCAACTTGCAGGCGACGTAACCTAAAATCACGATGATGAAAAGTATCACCATCACTTCCAAATTCTCCATTTATCCTGAAAATCTATACCTTATATATATATGTATGCCGGAATCCCGATATTCTCTCGGAATTTCCGGCAAACTTGGGTTAATCGATAAATCGCCTGGTAATATCTCCGTAGTTCTCGATGCGGCGGTCGCGGAGGAATGGCCACCAGCGGCGCACATTCTCGCTGTGCTTCAGGTCGATATCTACCACCAGGCTCTCTTCTTCCTGATCGCTGGCGCGGTAGTAGAGCTCGCCCTGAGGACCGGCTACGAAACTGCTGCCCCAGAACTGGATGCCCTCGGTCTGACCGCTAGGATCAGGCTCGAAACCTACGCGGTTTACGGCGATGACCGGCAATCCGTTGGCTACGGCATGGCCCCGCATCACGGTAGTCCACGCCTCGCGCTGGCGCTGCTGCTCTTCCTCGGTATCATAGGTAGCGTAGCCGATGGCGGTAGGATAGATGAGCATTTCGGCTCCCTGCAGCGCCATCAGACGGGCTGCTTCGGGATACCACTGGTCCCAGCAAACCAGCACGCCGAGTTTGCCTACAGAGGTCTGGATAGGGTGGAAACCGAGGTCGCCCGGAGTGAAATAGAACTTCTCGTAGTAGGCAGGATCGTCGGGAATGTGCATCTTGCGGTATTTTCCGGCTATGCTTCCATCCTTCTCCATCACTACCGCCGTATTGTGGTAGAGCCCCGGAGCGCGGCGCTCGAAGAGGGAGGTGACGATGACGACGCCGAGATCCTTGGCAAGCTTGCCGTAGAAATCGGTCGAAGGGCCCGGAATAGGCTCTGCCAGGTCGAAGAGGTCAACATCCTCTACCTGACAGAAATAGAGGGAGTTATGAAGCTCCTGAAGCACGATGAGCTCTGCGCCGCGATGGGCGAGGTCGATGATGCCTTCTGCCAGGCGCTGCTTGTTGTTGGCGATATCTGCCGTATTATGAAGTTGTAATAAACCGACGTTCATTTTTTACTTTTAATGTTAAATGTTTAATGTTAAATGTGGAATGTTGAGTCTCTGAGGGCTCCCTCGGGCAACTGCATGGTGATGCAGTGGATGCTGCCATGCTGGCGGATGATGGTCTGCGAATCTACACCGATGATTTCGCGGTCGGGGAAGGCGAGCTGAATCTGCTTGCGTGCCTCCTCGTCCTTTTCCGGCTGATTGTAGGTGGGATAAATCACCGCCTTGTTCAGTATCAGGAAGTTGGCATAGGTGGCAGGCAGGCGGTCGCCCTCGCTCTCAGGGTTGGTGGTGAGGCAGTCGCCCTCATCATAGATAGGGTCGGGCATCGGCAGTTTGAGCAAGCGGTAAGGGTATCCCTCCCAGGTGAAGAGGCCCTTGAGCTGCTTCTCCAACGCCTGGAAGTCTTCATACTGCTCATCTTCCGGATTATTGCAGCCTACATATAATAAGGTGTCGTGCGGAGCCACTCTCACGATGGTGTCGATATGGCCGTCGGTATCATCGCCTATCAGATTGCCGTGATCCAGCCAGACGACTCGCTTGAGCTGGAAGAAAGTCTGCAGCAGATGGGCGATGCTGTCGTGGTCGAGCGGCTGGTTGCGGTGAGGCGCCAGCAGGCACTGTGAAGTGGTGAAGAGTGTACCCTTTCCGTCACTCTCGATGCTGCCTCCTTCGAGCACGAAGCCCTGGTGGTTCTCTATATCGGCATTGAAGGCTGCCTGATAGTATAGTTGCAGGGTGATGGCATTATCCTTCTCCCATCTGAACTTTTCGCCCCAGCCGTTGAACTTGAAGTCGAGTATGCGGTAAGGCACCATCCAGGTGTTCTGCTTTCTGCGCAGCACCATCGTGAGGGGTCCGTGGTCGCGCACCCAGGTATCATTGCTTTCTACCTCGTAGAGCAGCACGCGGCTCATCTGTTCGGCAGAGAGCTTTTTCTTGAGCTGGTATCGGGTGGCGGGCACATCGGGTGTAGCCACAAGCAGCTGCTCGTAGCGCGTGATGATATCTGCCAGTTCGAGATAAGTATCTGTAATTTCAGGCAGATACGGCTTCCAGTCGGTGCCGGCATGTGGCCAGGTGAGCATGATGGCGCTCTGTGGCTCCCATTCGGCAGGGAGTGCGAAATCGCAGGGTAATGTAGATTGAAGCATAAGCTATACTATTTTTATGATACGATGTTCTAAACCAATTTATTATACTCTGTTCTTCATCGGGAACCTTTCCTTGGGGGACGGGCTCCGTTCTGCTTTTATGAAGTATGCTTGCAAAATTAATAAAAAATCTACAACTATCGGCTGTTTTTGTGAAATATTTTGCGCAAAAGCGAAACTTTGTATTAAAAAAGTTTAAACGGAGGGCTGTATGGAGATAAAATCGGGGAAAAATGAGTAACTTTGCAGTCTAAAAATAAAATATTGAATAGGAGCGTGAAAATAAAACAGGTAGTTGATGCCCTTGAACATTACGCGCCTCTGCCCTTGCAGGAAGGATATGATAATGCCGGCCTGCAAGTTGGATTGACAGAGGCGGTAGAAATGTCAGGGGCATTGTTGTGTCTTGACGTTACTGAAGCCGTGGTAGACGAGGCCATCCAAAAGGGATGTAACCTCATCGTGAGCCATCATCCGCTGATATTCCGCAAACTGGCGAGAATCTCGGACGAGAACTACGTGCAGCGTACCGTGCGCAAGGCGATTAAGAATGATATTACCATCGTGGCGATGCATACCAACATGGATGCGGCTGCGGGCGGCGTGAACTTCAAGATTGCCGAGAAACTGGGGCTGCGAAACGTGCAGTTCTTTGCTGGCGAGAAGGAAGTGGACGGCGTGAAGGGCGGCGAGGGCGTCATCGGAGAGGTGGCTGAGGACCTGGCAGCCGACGACTTGGTGCTGATGCTCAAGGAACGGTTTGGCGTGGAGTGCGTGCAGTGCAACCAGTTGCTTCGACGTCCTATCAGGAAGGTGGCACTCTGCGGTGGAGCAGGTGCTTTCTTGCTCGACGCAGCCATCAAGGCAGGTGCCGATGCCTTCATCACGGGCGAGATGAGCTATCACGAGTATTTCGGCCACGAACAGGAGATTCAGATCTGCGTCATCGGCCACTATCAGAGTGAGCAGTTTACGGGCGAAATCTTCCGCAGCATCATCCAGGAGAATTTCCCTGATGCCAAATGCTGCATCTCGGAGATAAATACGAATCCGATATTGTATTTATAACTTCAGTTTATAAGATGGCTGGAAGGGCGCAAGCCCAATTTAACATTTAACATTAAACATTTAATATTTAAATAAGGAATTATGGCAAAGAAAGATCCTACAGATTTGACAGTGGAAGAGAAGTTGAAGGCTCTCTATCAGCTTCAGACCACCTTGTCTGCAATTGATGAAAAGCGTGCGTTGAGAGGTGAGTTGCCTCTCGAAGTTCAGGATTTGGAAGACGATATTGCTGGTCTTACCACCCGTATCGAGAAAATCCAGACCGATATTGAGCAGTTTGACCGCGCCATCGATCAGAAGCAGCACGAGATTGAGGAGGCTCAGGCTAGCGTGGAGCGTTATAAGAAGCAGCTCGAAATGGTTAGCAACAACCGCGAGTATGATACTTTGAGCAAGGAAATCGAGTTCCAGGAGCTGGAAATCGAACTTTGCAGCAAGAAGATCCGCGAGGCGCAGCAGACGATCAACGAGCGTCTGTACGACCTTCACAAGGCTGAGGACCAGAAGGCAGACCGCGAGAAGGGTTTGGTAATGAAGCGTTCTGAGCTCGAGTCAATCATGGCTGAAACCCGTGAGGAAGAGGAGAATTTGAAGGAGAAGGCATTCGAGCTCGAGAAGAAGATTGAACCACGTTTGCTCCAGAGCTTCAAGCGCATCCGTAATGGTGCCCGCAACGGCTTGGGTATCGTTTACGTGCAGCGTGATGCATGTGGCGGTTGCTTCAACAAGATTCCACCTCAGCGCCAGCTCGACATCAAGATGCACAAGAAGATTATCCCTTGTGAGTATTGCGGCCGTATCCTCATCGACCCGGAATTGGCTGGTGTTAAGATTGAGGCTCCTAAGACAGAGGAGAAGCCAAAGCGCAAGCGCGCTATCCGCAGAAGAAAGACTGAGGATGAGGATTAATCTTACTCCTCTCTCCGCTCTTTTCGGATGATAATCTTCTGATAAAGATACGATAATATACAATGAAGGCTCGCCAAAATTGCTTGGCGAGCCTTTATTTTTTTCGTTTTCAGGCTGCTAGGACAATCTGTCTTAACTCCTTTAATCCTAATCTGGAACTTTTCCTAATCTGGAACCTAGAGTCCTCTAGCCTTGTAAATGCGGTCTTTGGCGTCGTTGATTTCCTGGAATTTCTTCTCGGCTGCACGGCGCACATCTTCGCCCAGTGCTGCTACCTTGTCAGGATGATGCTTGAGCGCCATCTTGCGGTAAGCGGCCTTCACCTCATCGTTTGAGGCGTCAGGACTGATGCCCAGAACACGGTAGGCATTATCCAGACTGCCTGTTGAAGAAGCCCCGCTCTCCAGGTTCAGCATCTGGTCTACATCCTCGGCAGAAAGCCCCATGTGGATGGCCATCTCCTTGAGCGCCTGAATCTCCTGAGGATTCACAATTCCATCGGCCTGGGCAATCATGACGAGGAAATTGAGCAACTGCAGGCGCTGCTCATACATCATGTTGGCACGTATCTGATGACAGCTGTCCTGTATCACCGAACGGTACTGCTGCATGCCCATCTGCTTCTGCTGTTCGAAGAGTTTGAGGAGAATTTCCTCGCCCTGCTGACTGGCTGCCTCGCCGAAATTCTGACGCAGGAAGCGGCGCACCATCTCCATCTCGGAATGCATGATTTTGCCATCTGCATTGATGATGTAGGAACTGAGCACCAGCAGCGAGAACATGAAGGAGTTTCGCTCTCCCTCATAGCTCTGTTGGCGGCTGTAGCCCTGGTTGCCGAAACCCTGGCGGCCGTTGTGCTGCTGGCCGCTGTAGGCATCGTAGGCGTTGTTGTAATGGTGGTCGCCGTCGCGGTTTACTGCATCCAGTCCGTGCTCAAAGAGGGAACCGAGGGCATAGCCTGCCAGGGCTCCCAGCGGACCGGCTGTGATGAAACCGAGCACACCACCTATCCATTTACCTGCTGCCATCTTTTAGTTGTTGAAATAGTAGAGGAAAGAAGCGATGCCTGAGAGGGCTGGCTTGCGCTGACCTTCTATTTCGATGTCAAACTTGATGCTGGTTTTGCAGATGCCACGGATGTTCTGGATGTCGTGGAGAGTGGCTACCAGGCGCACGCGTGAACCGGTGATGACTGGCTGACCGAACTTCATCTTGTCCATGCCGTAGTTTACGAGCATCTTGAGGTTGTTTACCTCGATAATCTGCTGCCAGAGGTATGGGAGTACTGAGAGGGTGAGGTAACCGTGAGCGATGGTGCTGTGGTAAGGGCTCTCTACCTTGGCGCGCTCTACGTCTACGTGGATCCACTGTGGGTCGAGTGTAGCGTCTGCGAACTTGTTGATACGGTCCTGGTCAATCTGCAACCAGTCTGATTCTCCTAACTTCTCACCGAGGTGAGATGCAAATTCCTCGTAGGAATTGATTACTAATTTTGCCATTTCTTATTTTTCTCTTTATTATAAATATTATTGTTTTCCTATTTTCCGTCTTCAGCTTCCAGCTTCCAACTATTAACTTTTAACTATAAACTTTTAACTCAATTCAGTCTCTTCTGAAAATATCGCGGGTGTAAACCTTTTCTGCCACATCATCCAGACACTTGTCATACCGGTTGGCGATGATGGCCTGGCTCTGCTGCTTGAAGGCATCCAGGTTGTTTACGATGCGGCTTCCGAAGAAGGTGGTTCCGTCTTTCAGCGTAGGCTCGTAGATGATAACCTGCGCGCCCTTTGCCTTGATGCGCTTCATCACGCCCTGTATGCTGCTCTGGCGGAAGTTGTCGCTGTTGCTCTTCATCGTGAGCCGGTATACGCCTATGGTGCAAGGCTTCTCTTCCTCCTCGCTGAAGTTGTTCTGGTTGGCATAATCGTAGTAGCCAGCCATGTTCAGCACGCGGTCGGCGATGAAATCCTTGCGGGTGCGGTTGCTCTCCACAATCGCCTGAATCAGGTTCTCGGGCACATCAGCATAGTTGGCGAGCAGCTGCTTGGTATCTTTCGGCAGACAGTAGCCGCCGTATCCGAAGGAAGGGTTGTTGTAGAAGGTGCCGATGCGAGGGTCCAAACCCACTCCGTCGATAATTGCCTTAGAGTCGAGGCCCTTCATTTCGGCGTAGGTATCCAGCTCGTTGAAGTAGCTCACGCGCAGGGCGAGGTAGGTGTTGGCGAAGAGTTTCACCGCCTCTGCCTCGGTAAGTCCCATGAACAGGGTTTCTATGTCTTGCTTGATGGCTCCCTCTTTCAGCAGTTCTGCAAAGGTGCGGGCTGCCTGGTCCAGTCGCTCGTCACCATTCGGTCTGCCTACGATGATGCGGCTCGGGTAGAGGTTGTCGTAGAGTGCCTTGCTCTCGCGCAGGAATTCAGGAGCGAAGATGATGTTCTTGCTGCCCGTCTTCTGGCGGATGCTTTCGGTGTAGCCTACCGGAATGGTGCTCTTGATGACCATGATGGCATCGGGATTCACCTGCATCACCAGACGGATGACTTCTTCTACGTGCGAGGTGTCGAAGTAGTTTTTCACCGGATCATAGTTGGTTGGTGTGGCAATCACTACGAAGTCGGCATCCTTATAGGCTTCTTCTCCATCGGTTGTGGCTTTGAGGTTGAGTTCCTTTTCAGCCAGATATTTCTCTATGTATTCGTCCTGGATAGGCGAGCGGCGCGAGTTGATGAGCTCCACCTTTTCGGGTACCACGTCTACTGCCACCACCTCATGATGCTGGCTCAGCAGGGTAGCGATGCTCAGGCCTACATATCCTGTTCCGGCTACGGCGATTTTTATCTTTTTATTCTCCATTTCTTTCTGTTCTTTTAGGCAGTCTATACCTTAATATATATATTAGATGCAAAGATAGTATAAAAGGAGGAGACTACAAAATGAAAATGTTTTTTTTATTAAAAAATAACGCGAGAAGGGGGATGGGGGAAAAGGAGTACTCAAAAAGGGAGAGGAAAAGGGGCAGAAAAAGGCCTCCAAAATTCGCGAATTCTAAAACGGATGGCCGGTTGGGCGGAAATTCGCAAATTTTGAAGGCTGGGGAAGCTCTGTTTAAAAACTTCCGGACTATCCTCCGACGCTCTCATAATGTCAATAAATCGGAATAATCGGGAATGGTCTCAAAAAATACATATTTTTTACTTTCATAATCCATCTTGCAGATGTAATGCTCCAGCCCGTTGCTCACCACCAGAAAGTCGACATGGAGCAGAAGATTGTAAACCGAAATCTGGTCGAATACTTTCTGTGTGATGGGGATGTGAGGGGCTTTGTACTCGATGATCATGCGGGGCTGCAATTCACGGGAGTAGAGCACACTGTCGGCGCGCAGCACCTTGTCGCCACATTTCAGCTGGATTTCGTTGGCGAGCAACGAGGCAGGATACCCCTTGTGCTCGATGAGAAAATGAACGAAATGCTGGCGCACCCACTCTTCGGGAGTGAGCGTGATGAACTTCCGGCGCAGCACATCCAGTATCTGGGGATGCTGTTTTGAGCCCGAAACCTTGATGTCGAAAGATGGCAAATTTAAGCGAATCATTTTTCTGTACCTTATTATATATAGGGTTATATTTCTTTCTTTTCTGTTTTCGATATGGTTTCTTTTCTTCTTTTAACCATACCTCATTTTCAAAAACTACCTCTTTTATATAGGAAGTTCAATTTATTTTTTGTAACTTTGCAGTCGAAGTGCAGCTGAAAACTGCACCTCAGAAAACTGCGAACTTGGAGGCGGAGCAAATGCTTGTCCGCGCCCCCGGAGTTTGCTGGGTGCAAAGTTACAAAAAATAATCCAATGGTAGAAAAGAAAAGTGCAATAAGTTACGAGTCAATCATGAAAGATTTGAAGGCTCGGAAGTATTCTCCCGTCTATGTTCTGATGGGTGAGGAACCTTTTTATATAGATAAGATCTGCGACTACATTTCAGAAAATGTGCTCCAGCCCGAGGAGCGTGACTTCAATCAGACGGTGGTTTTCGGAGCTGATGTTACGGGTGCGCAAGTGGCAGATTTGTGTAAGGGCTACCCGATGATGGCGGAGTATAGAGTAGTGGTTGTGAAAGAGGCTCAGAATTTGCGGAATTTGGAAGCGCTCGAGAAGTACCTCGAAAATCCGGTAAAAACAACCATCCTTGTTTTCTGTCATAAAAACGGCAAGCTCGACAGTCGTAAAAAGTTTTCTGCCCTCGCTGCCAAGGCGGGTGTGGTTTTTGAAAGCAAGAAGCTTTACGACCGAAATCTGCCGGGCTTCATCGAGACTTATCTCAAGACCCGTAAGGCAACCATTGAACCCAAGGCTACCCAGATGGTGGCAGATCATGTGGGAGCAGATTTGCACCGACTCACTTCCGAGCTCGACAAACTGCTCATTTCTCTTCCAGAGAACGACCGGCGTGTTACTCCGGAGATTGTGGAGCGAGAAATAGGGGTGAGCAAAGACTTCAATGCCTTCGAGCTGAGAAGTGCCATCATCAGCCGCGATGTGTTCAAGGCAAATCAGATAATAAATTATTTTGACAGCAATCCGAAGAGTGGTTCTCTCTTCACGCTTCTCCCGATGCTCTTTACTTATTTCCAAAACCTGATGATTGCTTATTATGCACCCAACAGGCAGAACGAAAATGAGCTCGCAAAATTCCTGGATTTGCGCGGAGCTTGGGCGGCGCGCGAATATATTACAGGAATGAGGAACTATACGGGCGTGAAAGTGATGGCGATTATTGAGAAGTTTAAGGAGGTGGATGCGAAGATAAAGGGACTGGATAATCCATCCACTCCGGTGGGTGAACTGATGAAAGAACTCATCTTTTTTATCCTTCACTGATGCTGAAGAGCGAGGTGGGGGAGAGTAGGCGAGCTCCTGCTGAGAGTTTTCTCTCGGCAGGAGCTCGTTTTCGTTTTCTGCCTTCTTTGCCGCCTGTTTCCAGAAAGCAGCCAACTAGCGTTTAGCATTATAAATTTGCCCCAAATAGGGGATTTTCAGCTCTTTTTGGAGCGTTTATCTGGGCTCATTTTGGGCGATTTTTTGGCAAAAATAGGGGATTTAAGCGATTTTTCGAGCTAGATGCCCATTTTTCGTTTTCGCCTGAAAATAGACTTAACTTTATTGGTTATCAGTAACTTACATAAAATAACCCTCTTCATTACTCGCGAATTTGCCCGTTTCCTTGCCGATGGGCTGGAATACGCTAGAAATGGAAAAAATTGCCATTTCCTGTAGTCTGAAATCGGTCGTTTGCATTTATTAAGGTTTACGATTTCTAAGTTTATGTTTTTAAATTTACAAATCAAAACGGGCGGTTTTGATTTATAAACATAAATACAAGAAAACTAAATGCACGAATTTATGTTTTGCATTTATAAAAATAAAGATAAAATAGGGCGTTTATGATTGTGAATGAATAAATATTCATGTCGTATTCTGAATTTGTAAGTAATGGAAACTCAGTTGGTTATGTATTTTAGTTGTTTTATAAACCATAGATTTTTACATAGGTGTGGTGGAAATATTGCATAAATCGCTCTATATGCCGTTATTTAGGAGGTTTATAGTATGAATAACCAGTGATTTAGCCTAAATCTATAAAGAAAAGGTTAGTCATATATTTTGATTGATAGGTTTATATTTATAAAACTAAACATAAAAACCGAACACTGGAGTGAGTAGAATTCAAATTTACAAACAGAAACCTAAAGTTTAAAAATCTAAATTTATTCAGAAATGTTTGGTTATTCTAAATTTTTGCTTTATCTTTGTAAAATCAACCGAAAAAGGGTCCAAAAGTGGCTTGTTCGGAAATAAAACATCGTATCAGTAGAAAAATGAACACTAAAAATTTTAGAGCATGAAAGATAGAATAAGACAGCTGATGGAGGACCAGCACCTCACTCAGCAAAACTTCGCTCAGATGATCGGAATCTCGACCGCTACGCTGAGCAATATTTTCAACGGGAAGACCAATCCATCGCTCAGCATTGTGGATGGCATCCATAAGAGTTTTCCTCAGGTAAACGTTTATTGGGTACTCTACGGTACTCCTCCTATGTATCAGAACCAGGCTTCCCAGGGTGGCAGTGAAGAGGGTGCTGCTGATATGCATCAAGGCATTACGGATGGGGCAGCCGGTGGTGCTGAGGGGATGAAGCAGGGCAGTCAGCCTTCTGGAGCCGCCTCTGCCGAGCCTATGCTCGATTTTGGAGCCGAAGGAGCCACAGCCTCCCCTACTTCTCCCTCGCTCTTTGACCAGCCTCAAATGCAGGGTGTAAATCGTACACCTAAAAATATAGCCCAAACGGCGGTAAAATTTGTAGACAAACCGCAAAGAAAGATTACCGAAATCCGTATTTTCTACGATGATCAGACCTGGGAAACCTTCGTTCCTAAGAAATAAAGTAGGGATTGGGGACCCCTAAAACAAACACATAGGAGCGGCGATAAAGAAAAAATATCTCTTTTCTTTTCGTAAATTCGGATTTTTGATGTACCTTTGCATCGTAGAAAACGTAGGTGGTCGTAACCGGAAGCTACGCGTACCTATTATGATATACGTACATTATATAATAAGCATATTAAAAATTAGCAATAAGATGAAAAAATATGTTCTCGACCTCAAGGTGGTTTCTGTAGAGGCGCTTAGCGATAAGCACGTTTTGATTAAGCTTACCGATGAGAAACCTTTGCCTGAAATCTTGCCTGGCCAATTCGTAGAAGTAAGAGTAGACCATTCGCCTACTACCATGCTTCGCCGTCCTATCTCCATCAATTTCGTGGATCGTGAAAATAATCAGCTCTGGTTGCTCGTTGCAATGGTGGGCGACGGTACTCGTCAGCTCGGACAGCTCAAGGAGGGCGATGTGCTCAACTGTATGCTGCCTCTCGGCAACGGCTTCACCATGCCTACCGGGAAGAGCCAGAAATATCTGCTCGTAGGTGGTGGCGTAGGTGTGGCTCCGCTCCTCTATTTCGGAAAACTCATCAAGGATTTCGGGGCTGAAGTTACCTTCCTGCTGGGTGCACGCAAGGCTACAGATCTGCTCGAACTGGATGAGTTTGCCAAGATCGGAAAGGTATGCATCACTACTGAGGATGGCTCGGCTGGCGAGGTAGGTTTCGTTACCAACCACTCTGTTCTGGAGAACGAGAAGTTTGATATGATTTCTACCTGCGGACCTAAGCCGATGATGGTGAGCGTGGCTCGCTTTGCCAAGAAGGCTGGTGTGGAGTGTGAGGTTTCTCTTGAGAACAAGATGGCGTGCGGTGTGGGCGCCTGCCTCTGCTGCGTAGAGAAAACTACCGAGGGTAACCAGTGCGTCTGCAAGGATGGACCTGTCATCAACATCAAGAAACTTACTTGGGAAATTTAAGTGAAGAGTGAAGAACGAAGAGTGAAGAATTCGTTTGGAAGTGAAGAGTGAAGAATTCGTTGGAAACGAAGAACGAAGAGTGAAGAACGAAGAATTCTTTTGCCTTTGTTTGTAAAAACATTTTTAAGTAAAACAGAAGATTATGGCTGATTTAAGTGTAAAGATAAAGGATTTGGAGTTGAAGAACCCTGTGATGACTGCATCGGGTACTTTCGGCTACGGATTGGAATTTGCCGATTTCGTTCCTCTGGAGGAGATTGGCGGTATTATCGTGAAGGGCACTACCCTGGAACCGCGCGAGGGAAACGACTATCCGCGTATGGCTGAAACGCCTCAGGGCATGCTCAACTGCGTAGGTTTGCAGAACAAAGGTGTGGAGTATTTCTGCTCTCACATTTATCCTCAGATCAAGGACATTGATACCAATATGATTGTCAACGTGAGCGGACATTCGCCTGAGAGTTATGCCGAGTGTGCGGCGCGCATCAACGAGCTGGATAAAATTCCGGCTATAGAACTGAACATCTCCTGTCCTAACGTGAAGGATGGCGGCATGGCCTTCGGTGTAACCTGCGAGGGTGCAGCCAGCGTGGTGAAGGCGGTGAGAAAGGTTTATAAGAAGACCCTCATCGTGAAACTTTCGCCTAATGTTACCAGCATTGCCGATATCGCTCGTGCCGTGGAGGCTGAGGGTGCCGATTCTGTTTCGCTCATCAACACGCTGATGGGTATGGCGGTGGACATTGAGAAGCGCCAGCCTCTCTTGAGCATCCGTACGGGTGGTTTGAGCGGTCCTTGCGTTAAGCCTGTTGCCCTGCGCATGGTTTGGGATGTGGCTCATGCCGTAAATATTCCGGTTGTTGGTCTGGGCGGCATTTCTTCTGCCAAGGATGCCATTGAGTTCCTGATGTGCGGTGCTACGGCCATTGAGATTGGTACAGCCAACTTCATTGATCCTGCGGTTACGAAGAAGGTGAAGGATGGAATCAACGAGTGGCTTGATGCTCACGGATGCAAGAGTGTGACTGAGATTATCGGGGCCATCAAGTAAATGACACCTTATTATAATAAGGAGTGGCTCATACCTTGACACTCTGTTTTAGAGTGTAAAGTTGGTTAACTCCTTGATATACAACAGAATACTTTTTGTAAAAATATAAGGTTATGGATTTAAATCAGATAAACCCTGTTCTGTTGCTTGCTACGCTGACGCAGCAGATTGTAGAGCAGGAGAAAGAATTGGCAGAACAGAAGGATTCTGCGGAACACTCGTCTGTAAAAGCCTCTCTGAGCGCGAATCTCCTGAAGCGCGGCAATCTGTTGATGCAGATGGGCGACAAGGATGGTGCCGGAAAGGACATGAAGCGCTACCTGGAGCTGAACCCCGAGAAAGTAGGGGAGCTGACAGGAGAATTCAAGGCTGAAGGCAGAGAACATTGCAGATAAAGGAAGGGGCTTGCCTCACGGATTCCGGCGTTGCGTCTCTCCCTAGCGCCTAGCTTTTGAGTACATTTTTCTGCATTTTTCCGTATTCTGATGATAAAAATCGGGCGAAAATATGTTTTTTAGCATAAAATATAAGGAAAATGAAGAAAAATATATCAAATTGTTTGGCAATATCAAAGAAAAATGTTACTTTTGCAGTCGAGTTGAGATTTTAGCAAGTCGAGACTCGAAATCTGAGCACTCCCTGCTCCTTATATAATAAAGAGGTGTAGGAAAGAACTCGGGAAAATCTGAGCACAGATAAGTTCCTTATATAATAAAGGAGAAACGGGCTCGGAAAGAACAAAAGTGAGTAACATATAAAATGTAAAGACAATGAAGAAGTTTAACGCATTCTTTTTTAGCTATTACTTTTACTTTGCAAATAATTGTAAAGCGGGAAGTTGCGTGTAAATTTCAACTTAGGATATTAGATTCTTGAAATCATCGAAACGGTCCCGCTCTTATTGAGTAGGACCGTTTTTCGTAACATTAGACAAGATAAAAGAAACATGAAGAGAATAGCAATTCAAGGAGAGCTGGGATCTTTCCACGACATTACCGCCCACCAGTATTTCGAGGGCGAACAGATTGAAATCATCTGTTGTGCTACCTTCGAAGAGGTGTTCGAAAACATCAAGCGCGACCCTACAGTAGTAGGCATCTGCGCCATAGAAAACACCATTGCGGGCAGCCTGCTCCACAATTACGAACTGCTCCGGCAGAGCGGAACCACCGTGGTAGGTGAACACAAGCTCCATATAGAGCACAGCATCTGCTGTCTGCCAGAAGACGACTGGAGCACCCTGCAGGAGGTTCACTCCCATCCGGTAGCCCTCATGCAGTGCGGCAAGTTCCTAGCCAACCATCCCGATCTCAAGGCGGTGGAGGCAGAAGATACCGCAGGCTCGGCAGCCTACATCGCCCAGCACAAGGTGAGGGGATGGGCAGCCATCTGCTCTTCTTACGCTGCCCACATGCACGGCATGAAGGTGCTGCAGGAAGACATCCACGACAATCCGCACAACTACACCCGGTTTCTCGTGGTCTGCAATCCCCAGAAGGCAGCCCTGCTTCGTCCCATCGAAAAGGCCAACAAGGCGAGCATCGTCTTCAGTCTGGCTCACGATAAGGGATCGCTTTCCAAGGTGCTCACCATCCTGAGTTTCTACGACATCAATCTCACCAAGATCCAGTCGCTGCCAAACATCGGACATGAGTGGGAATACCTTTTCTACGTAGACCTCACCTTCGACAACCTGACCCGATACCGCCAGAGCATCGACGCCATTACGCCGCTCGTGAAGAAAATAAAGGTGTTGGGAGAATATGAGGAGAAAGAATAGTTGATAGTTAACAGTTAATAGTTGAAAATAAGAATTATGATACAACCAGCCAATAGAGTAACGGAAATACAGGAATACTACTTCAGCCGCAAGCTGAAGGAAGTGGCTAAGCTTAATGCCGAGGGCAAAGACATTATCAGTCTGGCCATCGGAAGTCCAGACATGCCGCCTTCTAAGCAGACCATTGACAAGCTCTGCGAGGTAGCCAACAATCCCAACGCACACGGATATCAGCCTACGGTGGGCATACCAGAGTTGCGCAAAGCAATGGCTGGTTTCTATAAGCGCTGGTATGATGTAGACCTCGACTGGGCTACAGAAATCCAACCCCTCATAGGTAGCAAGGAAGGTATTCTGCACGTAACGCTCGCCTTCTGCAATCCTGGCGATGAGGTGCTTATCCCGAACCCTGGATACCCTACCTATACCGCCATCAACAAGATTCTGGGTACCAAGATTACCTACTACGATCTGAGAGAGGATAACGGATGGCAGCCCGATTTCGACGCCCTGGAGAAGATGGACCTGAGTCACGTAAAACTGATGTGGACCAACTATCCTAACATGCCGACAGGCGGTGTGGCAAAGCGCGAAACCTACGAAAAGCTGGTGGCATTCGCCCAGAAGCACAACATCGTGGTGGTGAACGACAACCCATATTCGCTCATCCTCAACGAGCACCCTATGAGCATCATGCAGGTGCCGGGAGCTAAGGACTGCTGCATCGAGTTCAATTCCCTGAGCAAGAGCCACAACATGCCAGGCTGGCGTGTGGCGATGATTTCGAGCAACAAGACTTTCATCTCATGGATTCTGAAGGTGAAGAGCAACATCGACAACGGAAGCTTCCGAGGCATACAGCTGGCAGCTGCCGAGGCGATGCTTAACAACACGGATGAATGGCATCGCGAGAACAACATCCAGAACTACCGCCGCCGGCGCGACATTGCTGAGGAGATCATGAAGGTGCTCGACTGCCAGTTTGACCCTAACCAGGTAGGCATGTTCCTCTGGGGCAAGATACCTGAGAAATATGCCGATGTAGAAGACCTGACAGAGAAGATTCTGCATGAGGCACGCGTCTTCCTCACCCCTGGCTTCATCTTCGGAACCAACGGCAAGCGTTACATCCGTATCAGCCTCTGTGCCAAGGATGAGAAGATGAAAGAGGCTCTGGAAAGAATCAAGAAGGTTTTTGAAAGGTAAAAGGCCTTTGAAAGGTAAAAAGGTAAAAGGGTAAAAAGGTAAAAAGAGCCTTTCCCCTTTCCGCCCCCGTTCCCAGCGATTCCATCGCTGGTCCCCAAAGAAAAAAGTAAAAAAATAAAAATATTCGACTATGGAATTAGAATTAGAACCATTGAATTTTCCTAGTGATCAGGAACGCCCTTGCGTCATTGCCGGCCCTTGCTCGGCAGAGACAGAAGAGCAGGTTATGACTACCGCTAAGCAGTTGGCTGCCAAAGGTTGCCACATGTTCCGCGCAGGTGTGTGGAAGCCACGCACCAAACCGGGAGGCTTCGAGGGTAACGGTGAAACAGCCTTGCCTTGGATGAAGCAGGTGAAGGAAGAAACAGGCATGCTGACAGCTACTGAGGTGGCTACCCCAGAGCATGTAGAGCTCGCACTGAAATATGGAATCGACATTCTCTGGGTAGGCGCACGTACATCTGCCAACCCATTCGCCATGCAGGCACTTGCCGACAGTCTTCAGGGCGTAGACGTGCCAGTGCTCGTTAAGAACCCGGTAAACCCAGACCTCGAGCTTTGGATCGGTGCCCTGCAGCGCATCAACCAGGCAGGCATCAAGAAACTCGGTGCCATCCACCGCGGATTCTCCAGCTTCGACAAGAAGATTTACCGCAACCTTCCTATGTGGCAGATTCCTATCGAGTTGCACCGCCGCATACCACAGTTGCCAATCATCTGCGACCCTAGCCACATCGGTGGCCGACGCGACCTCATCGCCCCTCTCTGTCAGCAGGCAATGGACTTAGGTTTCGACGGCCTCATCGTTGAGAGCCACTGCAGCCCAGACGATGCATGGAGCGATGCTAAGCAGCAGGTTACCCCAGAGGTGCTGGATTACATCCTCAGCCTCCTCGTAGTGCGCGATGAGCATTATTCTACAGAGGGTCTGCACCAGCTGCGCGGTCAGATTGACGAGTGCGACAACCAGCTGATGGATCTTCTGGCTAAACGTATGCGCGTTTGCCGCGAGATTGGTACCTACAAGAAGGAGCACAACATGACCATCGTTCAGACCAACCGTTACAACGAGATTCTCGACAAGCGTGGAGCCCAGGCAGCCCTCTGCGGCATGAGCCCTGAGTTTGCCGCTCAGATTTTCGAGCACATCCATGAGGAGAGTGTCCGCCAGCAGTTGGAAATCCTAAACCAGAAGTAAATTAAGTGAAGAGTGAAGAACGAAGAGTGAAGAATTCAAATGCTTTGAGGGCTAGGGTTCTTTGCTGTAGTTTTTCGTTTAAACAAATGATGCTGTAGAATTCTTCGTTCTTCACTCTTCACTCTTCACTTGAAAAATATGAGAATATTAATTATGGGAGCAGGTAAGATGGGAAGTTTCTTCATCGACCTGCTCAGCTTCGACCACGAGGTGGCGGTTTACGAGAAGGATGCCAAGCGCCTGCGCTTCACCTACAACTGTTACCGCTTCACTAAGATGGAAGAGATAGAGATGTTCCGCCCCGAACTGGCCATCAATGCGGTGACGGTAAAATATACGCTGCCAGCCTTTGAAGAGGTGTTGCCACATCTCTCTCACGACTGCATTATCAGCGACATAGCTTCGGTAAAGACCGGACTGCAGGAATTTTACGAGAAGAGCGGTTTCCGCTTCGTGAGCACGCACCCTATGTTCGGCCCAACCTTTGCCAATCTGAACCAGCTTTCAGAGGAGAATGCAGTCATCATCAAGGAGGGTGACTACATGGGCAAGATATTCTTCAAGGACCTCTACCAGAAGTTGGGGTTGAGTCTGCATGAGTATACATTTGATGAGCACGACCAGACGGTGGCCTACTCGCTGAGTATTCCTTTCGTGAGCACCTTTGCCTTTGCGGCAGTGATGAAGCACCAGGATGCTCCGGGCACCACCTTCAAGCGCCACATGCAGATAGCCAAGGGCGTGCTCAACGAAGATGATTACCTGCTGCAGGAAATTCTCTTCAACCCATACACATCGGGGCAGGTGGCACAGATCAGAGAGGAGCTTGCTGAGCTCATCGACATCATTGACCACAAGGATGCGAAGCGTATGAAACTCTTTCTCACCAAGATACGTAATCATGTGAAGGAAGATATTGAGATTAAAGAAAAATAAAATTGTTGTTACGAGGGGGAGCCCTTATATTATTTCCCCCTTCAGGTTATTGGTGTTTTGCATGTGAATGTAGAACCAGTCAAGTTTTTTTAAGGCCTTGCATGTGAATGTAGGGTCTTTTTTTATGTGTTGCCGGAAGCGGAAAAGCTTAATGACCTTAATGACCTTAATGACCACCCCCGATTAGTGATTAATGATTAGGCAGGTGTGCGTCCCCGGTAAGGCGCCAGCAGGTGGATAATAAGGAAAAAGGGGGCAAAATGAAAATATGTAAGGAGATAGGGGCGATTTCTGAAATATTATTTGTACCTTTGCACCCACAAATTAAAGGATAGATTGTAGAATCAGTAAAAAGGATTGTAGAATCAATAAAACAGATTGTAGAATCAGTAAAAAGAAGAGCAGTTCTATTATGAGCGAACAGAAAGAAACAAAGAATATGAAGAATGCTGCAGAGGCACAGGCCCCTGAGCAGAATACAACAGAACCAGCAGCTAAGCAGAATGATGATGCTAAGCAGGCTGATACAACAGAACAGCAGGCGGATGCTGCTGCCTTCCAGGTAGTGAACGAGGGCTTTTCAACCCACGAAGCCATTGAAGAGGCAAAACGCTGCCTACACTGCAAGATTCCGCAGTGCAAGAAGGGATGCCCGATAGGCAACGACATACCTGATTTCGTACACGAACTCTCTATGGGTAACATGGGTGCAGCGATGAGCATCATCAATGCCAAGAGCAACTTGCCGGCCATCTGCGGCCGTGTATGCCCTCACGAGAAACAGTGTCAAGGCAACTGCGTGCTCGGAAAGAAAGGCAAACCGGTACAGATCGGCAAACTGGAGCAGTTTATTGCCGATTTTGATACCAAGATGAACCTTTCGCGCGAGATGTTGCCACAGAAAACACGTGGCCGTGTGGCAGTCATCGGTTCGGGTCCAGCGGGCTTGACCGTAGCTGGCGATCTGGCGCGTCAGGGCTTCAACGTCACCATTTTCGAGGGCCAGGCTGAGCCGGGAGGCGTGTTGATGTACGGTATTCCTGAGTATCGCTTACCTAAGTCGGTAGTGCGCGATGAGGTGGCTAAGATTGCTGCCCTCGGCGTGCAGTTTATCACCAACTGCATGGTGGGCGAGAACAATGTAACCATCGACAGTCTGTTCCGTGCAGGCTACGACGCCATCTTTATGGGCACAGGTACCAGCGTGCCTCAGAACATGGACTCTACACCGGGCTCAAAGCTCCACGGTGTGAGCCAGAGTACATACTTTCTGCATAACGTGAATGCCTATAACGAAGGCGCGTTGACCCGCGACATGGTTCCACTGCGCGACGGCGAGAAGGTGGGTGTCATTGGCGGCGGAAACGTGGCCATGGATGCTGCCCGTACTGCTATCCGTCTGGGTGCCGATGTAACTGTGCTGTACCGTAAGACCCAGGAAGAGATGCCTGCCATCCAGAGCGAATATGAAGATGCTGTGAAGGAAGGCGTGAAATTTGAGTGGAAAACTACCATCGAGGCCTTTCTGAAGGGCAAAAACGGCCGTCTGGGAAGCTGTGTGCTGAACACTCCTGAGGGTGAAAGGGTAGAAAAATTCGACAGAATCTATCTCGCCATTGGTTCAAGACCAGCCAACCGTATCGTTTCTACCACTGCCGGAATCGAGGTGGATGAGAAGGGATATGTAAAAGTTGTTGAACGTCCGTTCGGTATGACCACCCGTCGCGGTGTGTTTGCCGGAGGTGATGTGGTACACCGTCCGCAGACTGTAGTCCTGGCAATGAAGGCTGCCAAGGAGGTGGCTCAGGGCATCGCTCAGTATGTAGATGCCATCAAGCTTCTTGAAGAGGCTAAGAGAATCGAGCAACGTGGAATAGTAGAATAATCAAATGAACTCAATAGAATATAAGTGAATTATTTCTGCAGTTACGGAACTGGTTTAACAGAGAGTTGTCACTAGGCTCGGCAGAGCTGCTGAGCCTAGTGATAATATCTGGGAAGCTATGTGTTTTGACTTAAAAGACTATATGCAAGAACTCTAAAAACTGTATGCTTTTACTTACTAAAAATATTTCTTAGTGTTGAAAACACCATATCTTTCCTTTGAATGATACTATATACCTTTGAATGATGCTATATAAATAGGCCAACTGTTATAGACGCTTAATTTTTTTACATTACTCTTTAAATGAACTTAAACTTCTTGGGGAATTTAATGAAGTATCAGATTTAATCATTACTTTTGTATCAGATTCATATTAAGAAGAAGTAATTTGTCTGGTACAAAGAAAAGATATAAATCAGAGAAAAAGCATGAAGCGTATCATATTGATTTTAATAGTATTGCTTGCCATGTTAGGGCAGGTAGCCTATGCGCAGAAAACGTGTGTCATCGCATCGGCAGAAAATCATGTGCCTATTCGTGAAGCACTTATTCATACCAATAACAATCATTGGGCAAGAACAGATTATCGGGGCTATTGGACGATGCGCTATCAGTTTGATTCAGCAACCGTATCGAAACCTGGTTTTATGAAGGCAACTATCCGGTACAAGGAACTGCCGGATACTCTGTTTCTCTTGCCGGATGCCAAACAATTAGGCGAAGTGACAGTTTGGGGCAAAAATCAGGAAGGCATCAAAAACATGGAAGAGGATATTCAGGAGAAGATAAACTCTTTGCCAACTTCATCTGCTGGCATCGGGTTTGATGCTTTCGGATGGATGGATAAACAGGGGAAACGTGATAAGAAGCATCTGCAACAGGCTAAAAAGGTATTTGAAAAAATGGAACATAAGGATCCTGTGGTAGCTGCTTATGAAAAAGCAACGGGGAAAAAGTATGAATTGACTAATCCGTATGATGTCTCGGCTTTTAAGAAAGATCCTTCTTCTGAAATGGCTACAGAAGAGAAAAAAGCAACTTCTGATGCTGAATCAAAATCGAATAAGAAGGAGAATCCTGAAAAATAAGCACAAGAGTAAACTGAAGAAATGAACTCGGGAAAGGCAGAGCGACAGCTATTTTAGCCGACGGGATAAAAAAAAACATAAACAAGTTGGCTTTCTCGAAAAAAAGTCGTATCTTTGTAGCCAAAAATATAAAGAAAGAAAAATGTTTGAAAATTTAAGTGATAGACTGGAACGCTCGTTCAAAATCTTGAAGGGCGAGGGAAAAATTACAGAAATCAACGTGGCGGAAACCATGAAGGATGTGCGCCGTGCACTCCTCGACGCCGACGTAAACTATAAAGTGGCTAAGGAATTCACCAACAAGGTGAAGGAGAAAGCACTCGGCATGAATGTACTTACTGCCGTAAAGCCGGGACAGTTGATGATCAAGTTGGTGCACGATGAACTGGAAGAACTCATGGGCGGCGAAGAAGCTCCATTGAAGCTCGAAAGTCATCCGGCCGTCATCCTCATGAGCGGTCTGCAGGGTTCGGGTAAGACTACCTTCAGTGGCAAGCTTGCCAATATGCTCAAGACCAAGAAAGGCAAGAAGCCATTGCTCGTGGCCTGCGACGTTTACCGTCCGGCAGCTATCCAGCAGCTCCATGTTGTGGGTGAGCAGGTGGGTGTTCCGGTATACAGCGAGCCAGAGAACAAGGATGTGCTCAGTATCGCCGACCATGCTATCCAGCAGGCTAAGACCAACGGCAACGATGTGGTAATCGTCGATACAGCCGGACGTCTTGCCATTGATGAGCAGATGATGAACGAGATCAGCAATCTCAAGAATCATCTCCGTCCAGACGAAACCCTTTTCGTGGTTGACTCCATGACCGGTCAGGATGCCGTAAACACAGCCAAGGAATTCAACGACCGCCTTGACTTTAACGGCGTTGTTCTCACCAAGCTCGATGGTGATACCCGCGGTGGTGCAGCCCTCAGTATCCGTACCGTGGTAACCAAGCCAATCAAGTTTATAGGTACCGGCGAGAAAATGGACGCCATTGACGTGTTCCACCCAGCTCGTATGGCAGACCGAATCCTCGGCATGGGTGATGTGGTATCCCTCGTAGAGCGCGCACAGGAGCAGTTCGACCTGGAAGAGGCCAAGAAACTGGAGAAGAAGATCAGAAAGAACCAGTTCGACTTCAACGATTTCTACAACCAGATCCAGCAGATTAAGAAGATGGGTAACATCAAGGATCTGGCAGCGATGATTCCGGGTGTTGGCAAGGCCATCCGCGACGTAGATATCCCAGAGGATGCATTCAAGGGCGTAGAGGCCATTATCCAGAGTATGACTCCTAAGGAGCGCACCAACCCAGCCATCCTCAACACATCACGCCGCCAGCGCATCGCTAAGGGTTCGGGCACCAACATCCAGGAGGTGAACAAACTCATCAAGCAGTTTGACCAGACCCGAAAGATGATGCAGATGATGACCGGCAACAAAATGGCGCAGATGATGAGCCGCATGAAGGGTATGCCAGGCATGCCTAAGATGCCGGGAATGTAAGAAGTGAAGAACGAAGAGTGAAGAATTCGTATGCTTTGCAACTTAACATAGAACATTTAATATTAATATAGAATAAAAATGCAGCTTATAGACGGAAAGGCGACGGCAGCCGCCATCAAGGAACAGATAGCCCAGGAGGTGGCACAGATCGTAGCCGCCGGTGGCAAGCAGCCACACCTGGTAGCCGTGCTCGTAGGGCACGACGGGGGCAGTGAAACCTATGTGAAAAACAAGGTGCTGGCCTGCGAGAAGTGTGGATTCAAGTCGACCCTCATCCGTTATGAGGAGGATGTTACCGAAGAAGAGCTCCTGCAGTGCGTAGACAAGCTGAACCAGGATGATGATGTTGACGGATTCATCGTTCAACTTCCTCTGCCTAAGCACATCGATGAGCAGAAGGTGACCATGGCAATAGATTACCGTAAGGATGTAGACGGATTCCACCCGGTAAATGTGGGCAGAATGTCGCTCGGCATGGCTTGTTTCATTTCTGCCACTCCGCTCGGTATCCTCACCCTGCTGCAGCATTACAATATTGAGACCAGTGGCAAGAAATGCGTCATTCTGGGCAGAAGCAACATCGTAGGCAAGCCAATGGCTCAGCTGATGATGCAGAAGCAGTATGGCGATGCTACCGTCACCGTATGCCACTCCCATTCCAAGAATTTGAAGAAAGAGTGTCAGGAGGCAGATATCATCATCGCAGCCATCGGTCGTCCTGATTTCGTGACAGCTGATATGGTGAAGCCGGGAGCCGTAGTCATTGATGTGGGTACCACCCGCGTGCCTGATGCTACGAAGAAAAGCGGTTTCCGCCTGAATGGTGATGTGAAATTCGACGAGGTGGCAGAGAAGTGTTCCTTCATCACTCCTGTTCCGGGAGGCGTTGGTCCGATGACCATCTGCTCGCTGATGAAGAATACGCTGGCTGCCGGCAAGAAGGAATATTACAGCTAGAAAGAAGATAATTATTTCAGAAAGAAGCAGTGTTTAAGTCACTGCATACTTGATTTTTTATAACTCTCTAATTTGTGGGGGCAGGGTGCAGTGATGCACTCTGCCTTTTTATCAAGCCGAGAGAAAGAGTGTAAAATAAACAAACAATATTAATCTAAAAATATAGAAACATGATAAAACTAAAGTACATATTTACATCAGCGCTACTCGTGGCAGCTGCCAGTGCCAGTCAGGCTGTCAGCAGGCAGCAGATGCAGACGCAAATAGGCAAGGATGCCCCTGCATACACCATACAGGGCAAGGATTCCATCTGCCAGATATTCATCTATTCGCCAGCACCCAATCAGGGGTTGCATCTGGCTTATTTCACCGACGATGAGCGTTGGGTGGATGTAGGACAGCTCTGCGCCAGCGACTATGGTCCGTGGGGAGCTGAAAAGAAGATGTATAACCCCTTCGTGGTAAAAGCCAACGACGGCACATGGCGCGCACTCTGGAGCGTGAACCAGCATGCGCCGCAGTTTGCCGTAGCCTATTCAGAAGACCTCATCACCTGGCGCCCGCAGGATTATCCCATCATCCGCGAAAAAGGCGTGAAGGATGTGGCTGCCTATCAGATGGATGACGGTAACTTCGACATCTATCTCAAGACATCCAAAGGCAAGCGATACGTACAGGCAAGCAACGATTTCCGTACCTTCAAGGAAGATACGCTGGAAGCTTCTGCCGATGAGATACTCTGGCAGCGCGACACCGCAACCATAGACGGAAAACTCTTCCAGGGCTGCGATTTCGAGGTGCCGGCTGTACATCTCAACTACATTCGCTCCTGGTTCCACGCCCTCTCTGAAGAGGCAAAACTCAACGCCCAGCCGATACCGAAGACCGATGCCGACCTCGCAGCTTATGTCAAGGACAACCACATCGACCTGCCGAAAGATTCGGAAATCCCTGCTAACCTCAGCATCAATCCACAGAAATCCCACCGCATCTCCAACAAGCTGATGGGTATCTTCTTCGAAGACATCAGCCGCGCTGCCGACGGAGGACTCTCTGCAGAAATGTTGCAGAACGGCGACTTTGAGTATAACAAGGAAGACCACCGCCACCAGTGGAATGCCACCACGGCATGGGTGGGGGTAGAGAAAGAGGGCATCGCCACCGAAAACGGGGTGAGCCAGAACAATCCCCATTATGCCGTTTTGGGCGCCACACCTATTTATAATATAGGTTGGGACGGCATCGCCATACGTCGCGGAGCTGCCGTTGAGGGCAAGGAGGGTAAGCATCAGCCGGCCATCTACGAGGTGAGCCTGCACGCCCGCTGTTTCGATGCCAAGAAGAAAAATCTCACCCTGGCGCTCGTAAACCAGGAGGGATTGCCGGTATGCCAGGCTAAGATTAAGGTGCAGGGAACTGACTGGAAGGAATATAAGGCGCAGCTCATCGTTACCGATAAATATGAGGGCGAACTCGCCAGCGAAGCCATCACCAAGGAAGGCAAACTGGGCAAGAACATCCGGTTCGCCATCTTGCCTAAGGGCGAGCAGAAAGTGGCGGTAGATTTGGTAAGTCTCAATCCACAAGATACTTACAAGGGGCATGGACTGCGTAAAGACCTTGCCGAGGCCATTGCCGACCTGAAGCCTCGCTTCGTGCGCTTCCCGGGCGGCTGCATGCTCCACGGTCAGGGGCTCAAGAACATTTATCACTGGAAGGAGAGCGTGGGTCCGCAGAAAGATCGCAAGCCAGCCTACAACATCTGGGGATACCATCAGACCCGCCAGCTGGGTTTCTATGAGTATTTCCAGTGGTGCGAGGATATGGGAGCCGAGCCGCTGCCTGTATTGGCGGCAGGTGTTCCTTGTCAGAACTCTGTGGCAGATGAGCGCGGAGTGGCTGGTCAGCAGGGCGGAATCCCGATGAGCGAGATGCCGCAGTATATTCAGGACGTGCTAGACCTGGTAGAATGGGCGAATGGCGACCCTGCCACCTCTAAGTGGGCTAAGATGAGAGCCGATGCGGGTCATCCGGCTCCGTTCAACCTCAAGATGATAGGCATCGGCAACGAAGACCTTATCTCTACCGATTTCGAGCAGCGCTACCTGATGATCTGCAAGGCAGTGAAGCAGAAGTATCCTCAGATAGAGGTGGTGGGTACCGTAGGTCCGTTCCACTTCCCGTCTTCCGATTATATTGAGGGTTGGAAGATTGCCCGCGAAAACAAGCGCTGGATTGCTGCCGTAGACGAGCATTATTATGAGCAGCCGGGCTGGTTCCTGAACCATCAGGATTATTACGACCATTACGACCGCAAGGCTCCTAAGGTTTATCTGGGCGAATATGCATCTCGCGGTGCCAATGCGGTAGACAATGCGCTGGCTGAGGGCATCCACCTCTGCAATGTGGAGCGCAACGGCGATGTGGTAGAAATGACATCTTATGCTCCTCTCTTGTGTAAGGACGGATACAGTAACTGGCAGCCGGACATGATTTACTTTGATAATAATAATGTACGCGCGAGCGAGAGCTACAAGATGCAGAAGATGTTCGGTCAGCATGCCGGTGACCTTTACATCTCATCCGTGCTCAGTCTGCCGGATGCGCTGAAGAAATATGTGGGCACCAGTGTGGTGAAGGATTCTAAATCGGGCAAAACCTGGCTTAAAGTGGTGAATGCCTTGCCTCGCACGCTGAAACTCTCGGTTTCTGGCTTGGGCAACAAGCAGGTAACCATCGCAGGCAGAAGCGCTCAGGTTTTCGAACTTTAGCTTTCTTCAGAAGATGTTTTCTGATAGAAACGGATAGAACCAATAATGGCTCAGATTATTCATTTTGAGTAAAATAGAATAGAGAAATAGAATATTAAAATGTTCTTTTTCTCCATATTTCATGTTTTACAGCATGAAATATGGCCAAAAATTTGGCAGTTAATAATTTTTTTTATTATTTTGCACCTTGAAAATGAAGTTTTAAGTAATTTATATACAATCAAATTTTAGAGAGAAAATGAAAAAGTTAGTATTAATGTTTGCTGCTGCCGTAATGGCAGTATCTGCATCTGCTCAGACTACACAGGAGAGCAAGTTCTTTGACAATTGGTATCTTGGTGTAAACGTTGGAGCTGCTACAAAGACTACTCACAATGCATGGTTCAAGAACGTAAATCCTTCAGTAGGTGTACGTCTCGGAAAGTGGTTTACTCCAGTTTGGGGTGCTGCTGTAGAGGCTGACCTCTATGCTCGTAATCGCAACCTGCCTTATACACATAAGACTTTGGTTCGTGGTGCAAGCGGTAAGTTCATCGGTACTATCAATGCAACAAACCTCTTCTTGGGTTACAAGGGTGAGCCACGTAAATTCGAAATCATCCCATTGGCAGGCATCGGCGCTTACCACTCTTTCAATCTTCATAATGGCAACCTCAATGCCCTCACAGCTAACGCAGGTGTTGACTTCGCATTCAACCTTGGCGCAAACAAGGCTTGGCAGGTATATGTAGAGCCATCTATGAATTGGTTCCTTCACGACAACAAGAGTGCTTGCAATGGTTGCCAGTTTGATGTTAACAAATCTGCTTTCCAGGTTAAGGTGGGTGTTAACTACAAGTTCAAGGGGTCTAACAACTCTCACAACTTCACTATCGTAACTCCACGCGACCAGAACGAGATTGATGGTTTGAATGGTCAGATCAACAACCTCCGCAACGACTTGAATAGCAAGGATTCTGAACTCGCAGCTAAGGACAAGCAGATCAAGGATCTCCAGAATGCGCTCAATGAGTGCCAGAAGACTCCTAAGTATGTAAAGCCAGCTACTGCTACCAATTTGCAGCCAACAGTATTGTTTACTGTAGGTAAGTCAAAAGTAGAGCGTAGCCAGATGCCAAACATCGAGATGATTGCTCAGTATATGAAGAATCATCCAGATGCTAAGGTTGAAATTAAGGGTTATGCATCTCCAGAGGGTTCTAAGGAACTTAACCAGAAACTTTCTGAGGCTCGTGCCAATGCTGTAAAGAACATTCTCGTTAAGACTTACAAGATTAGCGCAAAACGTCTTCAGGCTAAGGGTATGGGTGCTACTGACAAGCTCTTCAAGCAGGTTGAGTTCAACCGTGTTGCTACATTCAATGATAACAATGCAGCTGAATAAAGAAATAAGTAGTTCAGATATTTGGTCTTGTGACCAGGTCCTCCTAAACTTCGGTTTAGGGGGATTTTTTTCTTCTTGCCTTTCTTACATGTCTGGCCACCTCGCTTTATACTTTTTCGTCAGGTAATCTTAATAAGATAAGAGTTCAGTGTGGTTAATAAGCTCTTTCTTGTTTTTTTTTGCACAAAATCAGCAGAAATGAGTATCTGTTGTGATAAATTGTAAGCATTTTATTTGTTTTTCTAACAAAAAAACGAAGTTTTGTGAAATTTTATGCGAAATTAGTTGGCTATTACATAAATTCTCTGTATCTTTGCAGGCAAATTATAACAAATGGGTTCGAAAGAGTCCTTTTAAGCAAGGAAATAAAAGAAAAAAGATATGAAACATCCATTAAGAAGTAGCGTCTGCACTGAAGGCAGAAGAATGGCAGGTGCCCGAGCACTCTGGGTCGCTGCAGGTATGAAACACGAGCAGTTTGGTAAACCAATCATTGCTATCGTGAACAGCTTTACTCAGTTTGTGCCAGGTCATACCCATCTTCATGAAATCGGTCAGATCGTCAAGAAGGAAATTGAAGCTATGGGGTGCTACGCAGCCGAATTCAATACCATTGCCGTTGACGACGGTATCGCAATGGGACACGACGGAATGCTCTATTCCCTCCCAAGCCGTGACATCATTGCCGACTCTGTAGAATACATGGTCAATGCTCACAAGGCCGACGCCATGATCTGCATCTCAAACTGCGACAAGGTAACCCCAGGTATGCTCATGGCATCTATGCGACTGAACATTCCTACCGTGTTCTGCTCAGGTGGACCTATGGAAGCTGGACGCTGGAAGGGTGAGAACGCCGACTTGATTACAGCTATGATTAAGGGTGCTGATACAAGCGTTTCTGACGAGGAGATGACGCAGATTGAGCAGTGCGCCTGCCCAGGTTGCGGTAGCTGCTCAGGTATGTTTACCGCCAACTCAATGAACTCACTCACCGAGGCCATCGGTCTGAGTTTGCCAGGCAACGGAACCATTCTTGCTACCCACAAAAACCGTATCCAACTTTTTAAAGATGCAGCACGCCAGATAGTTAAGAACGCTTATGCATATTATGAGGACGGCGACGAGAGCGTATTGCCACGCAATATAGCTACCCGCGACGCATTCCTCAACGCCATGACCCTGGACATCGCCATGGGCGGAAGCACCAACACCGTGCTCCACTTGCTGGCAGTAGCTCAGGAAGCTGGCGCAGACTTCAAGATGGAAGACATCGACCAATTGAGTCGCAAGGTGCCTTGCCTCTGCAAGTTGAGCCCTAACACCCAGAAATACAGTGTACAGGAGTGCAACCGCGCAGGTGGTATCCTCGGTATCCTGAACGAGCTGAACAAGGGCGGTCTGATCAACGGCGCCGTAAAGCGTGTTGACGGCAAGACACTCGATGAGCAGATGAAGAAATACGACATTACCGACACAGAGATTGATGCCGAGGCTGACAGAATCTACCACTCAGCACCGGGCAGAAAGTTCTCTACCCAGATGGGTAGCCAGGACGCTCAGTGGGAGAGTCTTGACATCGACCGCGCCGAGGGTTGTATTCGCGACCTCGAGCATGCCTACACCAAGGATGGCGGACTGGCAGTGCTCTTCGGTAACATCGCCCAGAATGGTTGCGTAGTAAAGACAGCCGGCGTAGACCCAGTGCTCTGGCATTTTGAGGGGCCAGCCGTATGCTTTGATTCTCAGGAAGATGCATGCGAAGGCATCCTCAGCGGAAAGGTTAACTCAGGCGACTGCGTAGTCATCACCCACGAGGGTCCGAAGGGTGGCCCTGGCATGCAGGAGATGCTCTACCCAACCTCTTACATCAAGAGCCGTCACCTGGGCAAGGAATGTGCCCTCATCACCGACGGCCGCTTCTCAGGCGGTACATCAGGCTTGAGCATCGGTCACATCAGTCCTGAGGCTGCAGCAGGTGGTAACATCGGCAAGATTAAGGATGGCGACATCATCGTCATTGATATCCCTAGCCGCTCCATCAATGTGAAGCTCTCTGACGAGGAACTCGCTGCACGCCCACAGCAGCCGCTGAAGCGCAACCGCTTGGTTAGCAAGGCACTGCGCGCTTATGCCCAGAGCGTAAGTTCGGCAGATAAGGGCGGTGTGAGAATCATCGACTAGTCTTCAAGAGTCTTTGAAAAGACAGTTTTTAGAGTCTTTGAGAAAAGAAAAGTTTTTGAATTATTCAGAATAATAACATATAAATGGCAAAAGAAGTAATAACAGGAGCCGAAGCACTGATGCGCTCCCTGAAAAACGAGGATGTTAAAACCATCTTCGGATATCCGGGCGGCAGCATCATGCCAGTGTTTGATGCACTGTACGGTTACACGAGAGGTGAAAAGAAGATGTTTGACCACATCTTGGTACGTCACGAGCAGGCTGCTGCTCACGCTGCACAGGGTTATGCCCGAGTCAGCGGCGAAGTGGGCGTCGCTCTTGTCACTAGTGGTCCTGGAGCTACTAATACATTAACCGGCATCGCTGATGCCATGATGGATTCTACACCAATTGTAGTCATCGCCGGACAGGTAGGCGTAGGTGCCCTGGGTACCGATGCCTTCCAGGAGGTAGACCTCGTGGGTGTTACCCAGCCAATCTCCAAGTGGTCTTACCAGATACGCCGTGCCGAGGATGTGGCATGGGCTGTGAGCCGTGCTTTCTACATCGCCCGCAGCGGACGCCCGGGACCTGTGGTGCTCGACTTTACAAAGAATGCGCAGGTGGCTACATGCGAGTGGGAACCAGTGAAATGTGAGAAGGTTACATCTTACAACCCTTATCCTACGATAGATGAAAAGGCGGTGGCTGAAGCTGCCGAACTCATCAACAATGCCAAGAAACCATTCGCCCTCGTGGGTCATGGAGTAGAGCTTGGCGGTGCACATAATGAACTCATCGAATTCCTCGAGAAGGCAGATATCCCTGCCGGCAGAACCCTGCTCGGCCTTTCTGCCCTGCCTAGCAACCACCCGCTCAACATGGGTATGCTCGGCATGCACGGTTCTTATGCTACCAACATGAAGACCCAGGAGTGTGATGTGCTCATCGCCATCGGTATGCGTTTCAGCGACCGTATCACAGGCGTGCCTTCTAAGTATGCTCCTCAGGCAAAGATTATCCACCTGGACATTGACAAGGCTGAGATTGATAAGGTTATCAAGACCGATGTGGCTGTTGTGGGCGACTGCAAGCAGAGTCTGCCAGCCATTACCCGTCTGCTGAACAAGAATGTTCACCGCGAGTGGAGAGATTCCTTCGAGGAATACCGCCAGCAGGAACAGGAAAAGGTAATAGAGAAGGATATCCATCCTACAGAGGGACCGCTGCTCATGGGCGAGGTGACCAACGTGGTAACGGAAGCTACTCATAATGAGGCTGTTCTCGTAAACGACGTAGGTCAGAACCAGATGATCAGTAGCCGCTACTTCAAGTTTACCAAGAAGCTGAGCATCGTAACCAGTGGTGGTTTCGGAACCATGGGCTTCGGCCTTCCGGCAGCCATCGGTGCCACCTTCGGAGCTCCCGACCGCACCATCTGCTGTTTCTTCGGCGACGGCGGTTTCCAGATGAACATCCAGGAACTAGGCACCATCATGGAGCAGCAGGCACCGGTAAAGATGATTCTGCTGAACAACAACTATCTGGGCAACGTTCGCCAGTGGCAAGACCTGATGTTCGGCGGCCGTCACTCCTTCACCCACATGATGAATCCTCATTATGTAGAGATTGCCAAGGCCTACGGCATACCATACGATGTGGTAATAGACCGCAAGGACCTTCAGGCTAAGGTGGAGAAGATGATCAGCACCAAGGGTCCTTACCTGCTGGAGTGCGCCATCAAGGAGAATGAAGACATCGTTCCGATGACGCTGCCGGGCAAGAGTGTAGATGAGATGCAACTCGAGTTGAATTATTAAAAGTTCTCGGCTATATATATAATAAGGTGTAAATTCCTTCAAGAGGGAGCATCCTCCGAAAAGGAAAGACTCCGAAAAGTAACCGATTATTTTAAAATTTGGAAAAATGGAGAATAACAACGAAAAGAAATTATATACATTGCTTGTTTACTCAGAAAACATTGCCGGTATCCTGAATCAGATTACCGCCGTGTTTACTCGCAGACAGGTAAACATCGAGAGCTTGAATGTTTCGGCCAGCAGTATCAAGAATATACACAAGTATACCATCACGGTTTGGAGTGATGAAGAGCAGATTGAGAAAATCAACAAGGCAATAGAGAAGAAGATTGACGTGGTGAAGAGCGATTACTACTCCGACGACCAGATCTTCATCCATGAAGTGGCTCTCTTCAAGATTTCCACTCCGGTATTGCTCGAAAATCCAGAGGTTTCGCGCACCATCCGCAAGCATGATGCCCGCATGATGGAGGTGAATCCTACCTACAGCACCGTGCTTCTGGCAGGACTTACCGAAGACATCGCCGACCTCTTCCAGCAGCTCAACAGCTACAACTGCCTGCTTCAGTATACCCGAAGCGGCAGAATCGCTGTAACGAGAAGTTTTGACGAACCCATCTCTGATTATCTCAAGCAGAATTCAGAAGATTAGATTTCTTTCATATTTTGATGCCCTTTGTTCCCCTGGCTTCAAACTAGCGGAGCAGGGGGCTTTTTCGGTTTAAAACAACAAGACAAACAACAAGATAAAAGGACGAGACAGATATTATGGAACAGAAAATATTAGATAAGGTAGGGCGTTACGAATTTCTTTCGGAGCCTTTCCACTGCGATTTCAGCAGCCACCTCTTTATGGGGCATCTCGGAAATCATCTGCTCAATGCTGCCGATTTTCACAGCAACGACCGCGGGTTCGGTATGAACTACCTCATGCCCCGACACAAGACATGGGTTCTCAGCCGACTGGCTATTGAGATGACAGAGATGCCGAAGTCTTACGACCGCTTTGTGGTAGAAACCTGGTGCGAGAGTGCCATGAAATATTTCACATCCCGAGATTTCAAAATCTGCGGCAAGACATCATCATCAGAAGAAGCCAAGGTTTACGGTTACGGCAAGAGCGTGTGGGCAATGATTGATACGGAGACCCGACAGCCTGTTGATATTTTTGAAATTCACGACGGGCTCATCAAAGAATATATTGATTCTGAAAAACCTTGTCCTATCCAGGCAAGTTCGAGAGTGAAAATGGGCAAGAATGCCAAGCTGGTGAGAACCATTGACACCTATTATCATGATGTAGATGTTAACGGGCACATCAACTCGGTAAAATATATCGAACATATCCTCGACCTCTTTGATCTGGATTATTACAAAACTCACTTTTTGCAAAGATTTGAGATAGCTTACGTAGCAGAAAGTCACCAGGGAGACCAACTTCATTTCTATTTGGAAGAAACTAGTGAGGTAGAAAAAATGCAAGAATACTGCATAAAGATAACAAAAAACGGCAAAAATGATGCAAATGAGGTGGAAGTTGTAAGAAGTAAGGCTAAATTTATTAAAAATTGAAAGAAAAATTTGGTAGTTTCATTTTATTTGCTTACCTTTGCACTCAGAAAATAAGAATAAACCCAGAGCCGCCTTCTTGGATAGGGGGTGGACGGATCAAACAGGCTCTCTTTGGATAAGAATACAGCTCGCATCCGTATGGACAAGTATAACCCGCGGCTCCACAAACGGCAAGCCGCACAAAAAAATAAAAATTATGGCAGAAATGAATTTCGGTGGCGTAATGGAAACTGTTGTCACCAGTCATGAATTTTCATTGGAGAAAGCACGTGAAGTATTGAAGAACGAAACAATCGCAGTTATCGGTTATGGTATCCAGGGTCCTGGTCAGGCTTGTAACCTTCGCGATAATGGTTTCAACGTCATCGTCGGACAGCGTCAGGGTAAGACCTACGAGAAGTGTCTGAAGGATGGTTGGGTTCCTGGTAAGACTCTGTTCTCTATCGAGGAAGCTGCTGAAAAGGGTACTATCATCTGTATGTTGCTTTCTGATGCCGGTCAGATTGCATGCTGGCCAAAGATTAAGCCATACCTCACACCAGGTAAGACTTTGTATTATTCACATGGTTTCGCTATCAACTGGAGCGACCGTACAGGCGTTGTTCCACCAAAGGATATTGATGTAATCATGGTTGCTCCTAAGGGTTCTGGTACTTCTCTCCGCACTATGTTCTGTGAGGGTCGTGGTTTGAACTGCTCTTACGCTGTATACCAGAATGCATCTGGCAAGGCAGAGGATAAGACTATTGCCTTCGGTATCGGTATCGGTGCCGGTTATTTGTTTAAGACTACATTCCAGCGTGAGGCTACTTCTGACCTCACAGGTGAGCGTGGCTCATTGATGGGTGCAATTGAGGGATTGTTGGAGGCACAGTATGACGTGCTCCGCGAGAATGGTCACTCACCATCTGAGGCTTTCAACGAGACTGTTGAGGAGCTCACACAGAGCCTTGGTCCTCTCTTCGGTGCTAAGGGTATGGATTGGATGTATGCTAACTGTTCAACAACAGCTCAGCGTGGTGCTCTTGACTGGGCTCCTCGTTTCCGTGAGGCTATCAAGCCTGTAATGGAGTGGTTGTACTACTCTGTAAAGACTGGTAACGAGGCTCAGATTTCTATCGACAAGAACTCTCAAGCTGATTACCGCGAGAAGTTGAACGCTGAACTCGAGGCTATGCGCAACAAGGAAATGTGGCAGGCTGGTGTTACAGTTCGTAAACTTCGCCCTGAGAATAACTAATTTTTTTCTCGTACATAATGTTGAAAAGGGAATGGCCCGAGAGGTGTCGTTCCCTTTTTTCTGTTTATAAGGGGCTTTAGTGATTTCATTTGGGAGCGGGCTCATAAAGTATAACTTATGATACACCTTTCTACTATTTCATTTATGGGTCATGAACGATTTTGTCTCCCTCGACATAAAACATATTCTCTGCAACCATTTCTTCAAGAACTGCAGCCATATCTTCTGAATCATATTTCAGTTGGTTTAATTCTGTAATGTCATGTGGCTTTCCGTCTTTCAGCAAGTCTAGAATTTCTGATATAATGGTTTGCTTCTGGGGTATTTTGTGGTCTATGCAGACATCACATATCCCGCAGTCGTCCTTCATTTTCGTTTTTTCGCCAAAATAACTCAGAAGCTGGCGCGAACGGCAAATGCTGTCGTTCTTTGCATAACTGATAATGCTCTTGATGTGGGCAGTAAACTGTTTCTTGCGTACTTCCCATACCTCCTCAGGGATGATAACTCTGAAACCATCTTCCCTAGGACGCGTGTAGCTGATATAAGGTGTCTTGCGGCGGGGAATGAAGTCGATGATGTGGCGGGCACTCAGATTTTTCAGAATCATGTATACCTGCTGACGGTTTAGTTCGCTTACACGCTCTATCAGCGATTCATCAATGTAAACATAGTCGGTAAACAGACCGCCGTAATTACGCAGAAGCCCCGTAATGACAGACTCTTCCTTCTCCGAAACATTCTCTAGCAGATAGAGATCATTTCGGCTGATGTTAAATCTGATTCTTGCTTTTCCGTCAGGATTGTCCTCGTAGTGGATATAGCCTGAGCGCTCCAGAATGCGCAGAGCCGAGTCTACGCGAGTAGGGAAGTACTTGTAGGTGAAGCAGAACTTCTCTATCTCGAACATGAAAGTCTGTCCCATTCCGCTTCCAACTGCCACCTGGAAAAAGTAAGCAAGATGCTCGTAAACGTCTTTGATGAATTCTTTGTCTGGGAAGGTTTCGTCTATGCGTTTCATGAGTTTGTTTTCATCGCTCTGGTTGTAGAGCAGCACAGCATAAGCCTTTTCGCCGTCTCTTCCGCCTCGTCCCGCCTCTTGAAAATAGGCTTCCAGTGAGTCTGGACAATCTATATGAATTACCATTCTCACATCTGACTTGTCTATTCCCATGCCGAAAGCATTGGTTGCTACCATTACCCTTATCTCGTCATTTTGCCAGTTTTTCTGTCGGATATCCTTCACGTCGGAATCCAGTCCGGCATGGTAAAATGTAGCAGAAATACCTTGTTTGTTCAGAAGTTCTGCCATCTCCTTGGTTCGTTTTCGGCTTCTCGCGTAAATGATTGCTGAGCCTTGGGTACACTGCAGGATATGAATCATTTCGGTCAACTTGTCGTTGGTGGTGCGCACCACATAGGCAAGATTCTTGCGGGCAAAACTCATTTTAAATACGTTTTGCTTCTTGAAGTGAAGCTGGTTCTGGATATCTTCTACTACATCGGGAGTGGCCGTAGCCGTAAGAGCAAGGACTGGTACACCGGGCTTCATATCTCTTATTTTTGCAATTTCGAGATAAGACGGGCGGAAATCGTAACCCCACTGGCTGATGCAGTGAGCTTCATCTACCGTGATGAAACTCACCGGAATGTGGCGCAGTTTAGTTTGGAACAATTCTGAAGAAAGACGTTCTGGTGAAACATACAGAAACTTGATTTCACCGAAAATACAATTTTCCAATATTCGGAGAATCTCTTGGCGCGACAATCCTGTGTAGATGGCTTCAGCCAGGATGTTGCGGGCCTTGAGATGCTGTACCTGATCCTTCATTAGCGCAATGAGTGGAGTTACCACAATGCAGACGCCCTTTTGGGCAAGGGCTGGAACCTGGAAGGTGATGGATTTACCGCCACCCGTAGGCATAAGACCGAGGGTATCCTCACCTCGGGCTATACTCTCGATGATGTCTCGTTGTATGCCGCGAAAGTCAGGATACCCCCAATATGTACGTAGTATTTCTTGATATTTATCTGCCATTTTTTGAAACTTTTGCCCTTACAGATTTCGATGCTTTTGCGCGTCCTGACGGATTTGCTCTACAAATCCGTGTAATCCGAGTAATCAGTGCCTAATCCATGCATAAGGCTAAGTACCTCATCCTTCGTTTGGACGGATGTCTTCTATCTGAAGTTGAACTTGGTTTTTCTTAAAAATATTCTCTTCTATGGTGAAGGCTATATCGAAACTTCGCTTACTCTTGATGTAGCGGGCAGCTGCACTCTGACCGAAAGCGATGCCGTTTAAGACCGTGCTCGATTTTGAGTCTACCAGTTCCAACTTGATGTGCTCCTGTTCTCTGCCCACCACCTTGCTGGTGCCATAATCATATACCCGGTTGGTGCAGAAAATAGGTTTCTGGTTACATGGACCGAAAGGAGAGAAGCGCTTCAAGTCGGCCTGCAGATGCTTGGTAATGTCTTTAAAGTCAATTTCAGCATCTATGTTGAGCATCGGTTCTGTCTGTTGAGGCGAAATATGCTCTTCTACATAATGCTGGAACCTGTCTCTGAACTCTCTAACCTTATCCCACTTCAAGGTAAGTCCGGCAGCATAGGTATGACCACCGAAATTGAGCAGGAGGTCGCGGCAACTCTTGATGGCTGAGTAGATGTCAAATCCCGTTACGCTACGTGCTGAACCTGTAGCCATATCACCATCCCGGGTCAGAACAATGGTAGGGCGGAAGTAGATTTCGGTGAGTCGGGAAGCAACAATGCCAATGACTCCCTTTTTCCAGCCTTCATCATAGAGCACGATGCTGGAGTTGTGTTTCATGCTTTCCAGACGCGATACGATGCCGTTGGCTTCTTCAGTCATCTGCTTGTCTATGTCTTTGCGCTGCTCATTGTACTCATTGATGTGTCTGGCCATGCGCAGGGCTGAGGAATAGTCTCTTTCTACCAGCAGATCTACGCTCAGCTTGCCGTTCTCCATTCTGCCTGAAGCATTGATGCGGGGACCAATCTTGAACACAATATCGCTCATAGAGAGCTCGCGTCCGTTCAGTCCGCAGATGTCGATGATGGATTTCAGACCGATACTTGGATTGGTATTCAGCAACTTAAGACCATGGAAGGCGAGTATTCTGTTCTCATCTACTACCGGCACAATGTCGGCAGCAATACTCACGGCGCAGAAGTCGAGCAGAGGAATGAGCCTGGAGAATGGAATGTTGTTGTTCTTGGCAAAAGCCTGCATAAACTTGAATCCTACACCGCATCCGCAGAGATGCTTGAATGGGAATGGATCGTCAGGACGCTTCGGATTGAGTATGGCCACAGCAGGTGGCATCACATCGTCAGGAACGTGATGGTCGCAGATGATGAAGTCTATTCCCAGACTCTTGGCATATTCTATCTCCTGAATAGCCTTGATTCCGCAGTCTAGAATAATAATCAGTTTTACACCAGTCTGATGAGCAAAATCAATTCCTTTCTTACTCACTCCGTAACCTTCGTCGTAGCGGTCGGGAATGTAGTAGTCGATGTTTGAATAGAATTGCTGCAAGAATTTGTACACCAGGGCAACGGCGGTGCATCCGTCTACGTCATAGTCTCCGTAAACAAGGATACGTTCCTTTCTACCCATAGCATCGTTCAGGCGGTCTACGGCAATATCCATGTCTTTCATCAGGAATGGATTGATGAGATCTGAGAGTTGTGGACGGAAGAACCGTTTGGCTGCAGACTCTGTCGTAATCTCGCGCTTGATGAGCAAATGGGCAAGAACTGGGCTCATATTTAGCTTGGCGCCTAATTCTTCAGCTGCTTTTTGCTGTTCAGGTGTTGGTGATTCGTAATTCCATTTAAAATGCATTTTAATTATTTTTTATTTCTGCCCCCAAAGTTACGAAAATAAAATGACAAAAGGAAATGTTTAGGGAGGAATTTTACTAAATTACCTAGAAATAAGTAAAAATAAGACTTGTTGGCAACCCAAAATAAGTAAATAAGAGATTTTCTTGGCAACAAAAAAGGCAGCAAACTCATCGGTTTGCTGCCCCTTGAATATTTTTGTTTAGGAGAATGTCCATAGAAAACCTATAGACTGTTAACTATAAACTTTTAACTATTAAAACTCTCCTAGATTCCGAGCTTCTTGCGGATGTCCTTAGGAAGGGCGTTCTTGTTAACCATGAAGTCCATAGTCTTGTAAGCTACGAAAGCCTTGGTCATGTACCAGGTTCCCTTGTAGTCACCATACTCGCCCCAAGAGTTCTTAACCATGTAGTACTCCTTGCCGTTCTGATCCTTAGCGATACCGTAGATGTGCATACCGTGGTCGTCAGTTGTCTCCCAATTGTCGAATGCTTCCTGACGCATAGCCTGGGTAGGAACAATCTCAGGAGCATTTACGCCGAGAGAATCAAACTTCTCCTTCTTCTCGTCCTTAGAGAGCTTGAACCAATGGTCAGCATCTGTACCGGCCATAGAGCGAACCTTCTTTACGTCGTAAGCGATGCCGAGACCCTTGCGAGTGAAACCATCTTCTGTTACGTCACCGCCCCAAGCTACTGTGTAACCGTTGTTTACTGCGTTGTCGATGATCTTGCAGATGTCTTCCATAGGAACGTTGTAACTCAAAGGCCAGCGCCAGTTATCCTGTACCTCAACAGCAAACTTGCTCCACATTGGGTGGTGGGTGTAGCTGGTAATGGTTACATAATCATCAAGATTCAAACCGAGGCTTTGGCAGAAGCTCTGTGGAGTATACTGCTTGCCCTCGTATGTAAACTTCTCAGGAGCCTTACCGATGTAAGAGTCGATGATGCCCTGAAGACCGCTCTTCCAGGCTGGAGAAAGCTTCTTAGCTGTGCTCTTTGCTACTGCCTCTACGTATGGAGTCATTACATTGAAGAACTCACCGAAGTTAGCCAAAGAGTCACCTGTCAATGAACCTGGTGCAGGCATGGCAGACTCAGGTACAATACCATAGTGCTGCAAAGCATAGAGTACATCGTAGGCGCTACCACCCTCAGAGAAGCTCACGTCGCCGTGCATTCTTACAGCCACTGTGGCGCGGTCCATATAAGTCTTGTTGGCTACGAACATTTCGCTGAGGTCGTAGGTCTTGCCTGTCTTCTTCAAGATTTCGCTCTCGAAGTAGCTGAGGGTAGAGTAAGCCCAGCACGTACCACTGCGGTTCTGGTCCTTGATGCTAGTGATAGGATTCTGCTTTACTACAGTAAATACAGGTTTGTTCTTTGCTACTTCTGCAGAGTCTGCAGCTTTCTTCGCATTTGCTCCTGTGGCTACCAAAGCCATCAAGGCTGCAACAATCATAGTTTTCTTCATGAATTCTTTTCTCTTTATATTAATGTTCTTGTTATATCTTCTCTCTGATTCCTTTTTCTGAAATGATTTCTCTTTCAGGAATTTTATTCCTTGTTGGCTGCCATGAACTCCTCAACATCTTTTGGATGATAAGGTATGCGGTCTTTGCCCAGGAATCTGCAACCATCTTTGGTGATGAGTACATCGTCCTCAATTCGGATACCACCGAAATCTTTATAGGTCTCAATCTTGTCGAAGTTGAGGAATTCTGCACAGTGACCGGATGCCTTCCAGTCGTCGATGAGGGCAGGGATGAAGTAAACTCCCGGCTCGTCGGTTACCACGAAACCTTCCTGCAGACGGCGACCCATACGCAGGCAGTTGGTACCGAATTGCTCCAGATTAGGGCGTACCTCTTCGTCGAAACCAACGTTAATCTGGTCGAGGTTCTCCATGTCGTGAACATCCATTCCCATCATGTGGCCCAAACCATGAGGCAGGAACATGGCGTGTGCTCCAGCCTTTACAGCCTCTTCTGTATCACCCTTTGCAAGTCCGAGCTCCTTCATGCGGTCGAAGAGCAGGCGGCAAACAGAGAAGTGTACGTCAGCCCATTTTACGCCTGGCTTGGCTACATCCAGTGCATGGTCGTGGCATTCTTCTACAATAGAGTAGATTTCCAACTGGCGCTGGCTGAACTTTCCGCTCACCGGCATGGTGCGGGTGTTGTCTGAACAGTAGTTGTTCATAGTTTCTGCACCTGCATCACAGAGTGCCAGTCTGCCTTCTTCCAGTACATTCATAGATGGATAACCATGCTGAATTTCACCGTGCTGACTGAAGATGGTTGGGAAACTGACCATGGCTCCGTAAGAGTGGGCAATGCCGCTTACCTGACCTGCAACATATTTTTCTGTCACACCCGGACGTACGAGCTTCATCGCTGTGGTATGCATCTTGTATCCGATGACAGCAGCACGCTCCAATTCCTCGATTTCTTCCTGGGTCTTAGTTGAACGCATCTTCACAACAGCCTTGATGAGGTCCATGCTGGCCTCTTCTTTCTGCTGGTTAGGATGGATGCCCAGAAGGTCGAATATCTGCAGTTTGATGTCGTAGCGGTAAGGTGGCAGGAAATGAATCTTGCGCTTCTTCGACATGGCGTCGTTGCAGATAGTCTTGAGCGTTTTCATAGGTGCTGAGTTGTGAACGCCTACCTGCGCTGCAAGATCGTGAACACTGTCAACGCTTCCGTACCATACGATGTCTACGAGGTCGATGTCGTCGCCAATCAGGGTTTCAATATCGTTGTCTATATCTATCACACCTACCAGACCGTCGCGCTGCAATCCGAAATAATAGAGAAATGTCGAGTCCTGACGGAAAGGGTAATATCCGTTATTAGGGAAATTACATGGTGAGTTGTTGTTTCCGAAAAGTATAATTACGCCGCTTTTCACAAGCTTCTTCAACTCCTGTCTGCGGCAGATGTAAGTCTCTTTGCTGAACATATTTTTAGTATTTTACATTATTTTGCTTGCAAAGTTAGCAATTATTTCCCAAAAAATACGTATCTTTGCAAGCAAAATTGAATAAAACGCGTAAATTTATAAATAATTAATATAAAAACGGCTTTTTTGCTAGACAAAATGTAAGAAAATTGTCTATACTGCGAGCAAAATATAATTATTTTCAGAATTTTAAAAGCAGAGAGTGTGTTATGAAATTGAATTTGAAAACAACAGGTTTGGTTCTTGAGGGAGGAGGCATGCGAGGGGTCTTCACCAGTGGGGTACTGGATGCCTTCATGAAGCATGATGTTCATTTCCCTTATACGGTGGCTGTATCGGCTGGGGCATGTAATGGCATGTCGTATATGAGCCGCCAGCCTCGGCGTGCCCGTATCTCTAACATCGATTATCTGGCCCGATACCAGTATATCGGTATTCGCCATCTGGTGACTCAGGGGTGTATCTTCGACCGCAAATTGCTCTACGATAAGTTTCCGAACCAGCTCTTACCTTTCGATTTTGATACCTATTTTAAGTATGCCGATGGTTTCGAGATGGTTACTACCAATTGTCTTACGGGCAAGGCTATGTATCTTTCCGAGAATCATGACAGGCAGCGTGCACTGGATGTTGTGCGTGCTTCTAGCAGTTTGCCATTTGTGAGCAAGATAGTGGAAGTGGATGGCATTCCGATGTTGGATGGTGGTATTGCGGACAGTATTCCGGTACAGCACGCCATTGACATGGGGTGGCAACACAATGTGGTTGTCCTGACTCGCAACAAAGGATGGCGTGATATGGGCAAAGACCATAAGATACCTTATTTATATAAGAACTATCCTCGCCTGCGTGTGGCTCTGAGTCACCGTCATCGGGCTTATAACGAACAGATCCGGCTTGTAGATGATCTGGAGGCTGCGGGTAAGATTACCTGTATCCGTCCAATCCGTCCGTTGGAAGTTGGCAGAATAGAGAAGGATACCGATAAACTGGAACGCCTCTACGAAGAAGGTTTCATGCTGGGTGAGGCTTTCTGCGAAAAATGCGTAGAAAAAGAATAATATTAATAAGGTGTAGTTGATAAATAAGGTGTAGAGTTTTAGTATATGGCTTGAGAATGAGTAGAACGGTGATTTTTTAGGAACGGATTACACCGTGCCTAAAAATCACCGTTCTGGGTATGATAGTAATCAGCAATGATTTCTTCTTATTTCAGTAGGTCAGGGCGCAGGCGCTTGGTTCTTTCCATGGCCTGGTCGAATTCCCACTGGCGAATCTTGGCTTCGTTGCCACTGAGCAGAATCTCCGGAACCTTCCATCCCTTGTAGTCGGCAGGACGGGTGTAGATAGGGGCGGCAAGAATGTCGTCCTGGAAACAGTCGGAAAGTGCGCTCTGTTCGTCGCTGATAACACCCGGAACCAGTCGGATGACGGCATCTGAGATGATGGCTGCAGCAAGTTCGCCACCCGTCAGCACATAATCACCTACACTGATTTCTCGGGTAATGAGATGGTCGCGCACACGCTGGTCAATACCCTTGTAGTGACCGCAGAGGATGATGAGGTTACCCTGCATCGACATTTCGTTGGCTATCTTCTGGTTGAAAGTTTCACCATCTGGCGAAACGTAAATCACGTCATCATACTCGCGCTCTGCCTTCAGTGCAGCAATACAGCGGTCTATTGGTTCACATTGCATCACCATGCCGGCACTTCCGCCGTATGGATAGTCGTCCACACGCTTCCATTTATCTAATGTGTAGTCACGCAGATTGTGCAGATGAATCTCCGCTAGACCCTTCTTCTGCGCACGTGCCAGAATGGACTCATTGAAGAATCCCTCCAGCATCTCTGGTAATACTGTAATAATGTCTATTCTCATAACATCTGCAAAAATAATAAATAATGCGGAGAGTACCAAAAATTTTTGCTTTTTCTTTCATTTTAACTCCTCTTTTCTTCACTTTCCTTTCTTTTTTTCTCTGTTTTCCTGCCTTTCCGTAGCCATTCTTGTCTTTTTATATCATAATCCTATTTTTCCGGAAAAAGAGAGTGATTAACGTATAAATATGCAACAAAATTATCAAAAAATAGAAAAATCATATCAAAATGATAAATTTTCGATAAAACATGCTACTATTTGTAGAAAAAGTTGTATTTTTGCAAACAGAATTGCTCGAAAGAGTGTATAATTAATTAAAATTGTGAACAAGATGATATTGGACATTGAAATGCTGAGAAGCTTTTACGCTTCGTATTCGGAAAGTGTAGCCCAGGCTAAGGCTACGGTGAAACGACCTCTTACTTATGCCGAGAAGGTGCTCTTTGCACATCTTTTCGGCCCAACACAGTTGCGATCATATAAAAGAGGTGTGGAATATGTTGACTTCCGACCTAATCGCGTGGCGATGCAGGATGCGACTGCGCAAATGGCACTCTTGCAGTTCATGAATGCGGGTAAGGACAAGGTGGCCGTACCTGCTTCCGTACATTGTGATCACTTGATTCGTGCTGATGTGGGCGCAACACAAGATCTTCCTGAGGCTTGCAAAACCAATAAGGAGGTTTACGACTTCCTGAAGTCTGTTTCTCAGAAATACCATATCGGATTCTGGGGACCTGGTGCCGGAATCATCCATCAGGTAGTGCTCGAAAACTATGCATTCCCTGGAGGTATGATGGTGGGTACCGATTCTCATACTCCTAATGCCGGCGGTCTCGGCATGGTGGCAGTAGGTGTAGGTGGTGCTGATGCCGTAGATGTGTTGACCGGTCAGCCTTGGGAACTCAAGATGCCACGTCTCATTGGTGTGCATCTCACAGGTAAACTCTCTGGCTGGGCCACTCCTAAGGATGTGATTCTCGAAATCCTCGGCATCCTTACCGTAAAGGGCGGAACCAATGCCATCCTCGAATACTTCGGCGAGGGATTGGACAGCATCTCTACCACCGGCAAGGCTACCATCTGTAACATGGGAGCCGAATTGGGTGCCACATGCTCTATCTTCCCATTCGACCAGAATGCCAGCGAGTATCTCCGCAAGACAGGCCGTGAAGAAATTGCATCTCTCGCACAGATGAATGCAGCCGAACTCCGTGCTGATGATGAGGTGTTGGCAGATCCGTCTGCTTTCTACGACCAGATTGTTGAAATCGACCTTTCTAAGGTTGAACCTCATCTTAACGGTCCGTTCACTCCAGATGCAGCCACACCAATCTCTCACATGAAGGCAAAAGGTCTTGCCAACGATTATCCGATGGTAGTAGAAGTAGGATTGGTAGGTAGCTGTACCAACTCTTCTTATCAGGACTTGGCCCGTGCTGCCAGCATTGCCCGTCAGGCTTATGAGAAAGGTATTGAGGTGAAAGGACAGCTTATCATCAACCCGGGTTCAGAGCAGATTCGCTATACAGCCGAGCGTGATGGCATCCTTGATGATTTCAAGAAGATTGGAGCCCTCATCATGACCAATGCTTGCGGTCCTTGCATCGGACAGTGGAAGCGTCATACCGACGATAATACGCGCAAGAATGCCATCGTTACCTCTTTCAACCGAAACTTCCGCCGCCGTGCTGATGGTAACCCTAATACGTTTGCTTTCATCGGCAGTCCAGAGCTCACCGTGGCTCTCACCATTGCGGGCCGTCTCGATTTCAATCCGGCTACAGATACCTTGCTGGATAAGGATGGCAACAGCGTGATGCTCGATGCGCCTACAGGTTTCACCTTCCCACCTAAGGGCTTTGCCGTAGAGGATAAGGGATTCATTGCCCCAAGCGAAGAAAATGCCAATGTAGAGGTAGTCATTTCGCCTGACAGCAACCGACTCCAGAAACTTGCTCCGTTTGCTCCATGGGATGGAAAAGACCTGACAGATATGCCGCTTCTTATCAAAACCGAGGGCAAATGTACCACCGACCACATCTCTATGGCGGGTCCTTGGCTGAAGTTCCGTGGACATTTGCAGAACATCTCCGACAACCTTTTAATGGGTGCCGTTAATGCCTTTAACGGTGAGAGCAATAAGGTGAAGAACCAGTTGGATGGTGCTTATGTCGAGGTTTCTACCGCTGCCAAGGCTTACAAGGCAAAAGGCATCAGCAGCATCGTGGTGGCAGAGGATAACTATGGTGAAGGTTCTTCCCGTGAGCATGCAGCTATGGAGCCTCGTTTCCTCAACGTGAAGGTGATTCTCGCCAAGAGTTTCGCCCGCATCCACGAAACCAACTTGAAAAAACAGGGTATGCTTGCCCTCACATTCTGTAACAAGGATGATTATAATAAGGTGCAGGAGGACGACCGCATCTCTTTGACAGGTTTGAAGGAGTTTACTCCAGGTTCTAAACTCACCGTCACCCTGAAGCACAAGGATGGTTCTGAGGATAATTTCGAGGTTGAGCATACTTATAATGATACACAGATTGCATGGTTTAAGGCTGGTTCTGCATTGAACTTTGCTGCAAAGAAATAATAGTTGTAGCCATGCAGCTAAAAAAGTAACAGTTATGAATAAAGAATATTTAATATATAAATTAAGCGATGAGGTAAAAAACTCATGCAAGATTGATAAGGATGCATTCAAGAAGTTCAATGTGAAGCGTGGACTTCGTAATGAGGATGGCTCTGGTGTGTTGGTCGGACTGACCAATATCGGTAATGTAGTGGGTTATGAGCGCGATGCAGAAGGTAAGTTGACTCCTACAGAAGGTAAACTTTATTATCGTGGTTATGAACTTGATGACCTGGTAACTCCTCTCTTGAAGGAGAAGCGCTTCGGATTCGAGGAAGTAGCCTTCCTGCTGCTCTCGGGCCAGTTGCCTGATAAGGAGGAATTGGATGCTTTCAAGGAACTTTTGAACGATAATATGCCGCTTGATCATCGTACGATCACCCATATCATCGAGCTGGAAGGCAGCAACATCATGAACATCCTGGCCCGTTGTGTGCTCGAAATGTACACCTTCGATCCGAATCCGGATGACATCAGCCGTGACAATCTGATGCGCCAGAGTATTGAGTTGATTGCCAAGTTTCCAACCATCATTGCTTATGCATACAATATCTACCGTCACTCTGTTCAGGGTAGAAGTCTACATATTCGTCATCCTCGTGAGAATCTCTCTATTGCAGAGAACTTTCTATATATGATGAAGCATGAAAACTATTCCGAACTGGATGCCCGTATGCTCGACCTTCTCCTGATTATCCAGGCAGAACATGGTGGTGGTAACAACTCAACCTTTACAGTACGTGTAACATCTTCTACCCGTACAGATACTTACAGTTCTATTGCTGCTGGTATCGGTAGTTTAAAGGGTCCTTTGCATGGTGGTGCCAATATCAAGGTTATCAATATGTTCCACCACTTGAAAGAAGCTATCAAGGATTGGGGTAATGTAACTGAACTTGATACTTACCTTAAGCGAATGCTCAACAAGGAGGCTTATGACAAGACTGGTCTCATTTATGGTATCGGTCATGCGGTCTATACTTTGAGTGACCCACGTGCCGTTGAACTGAAGCGACTGGCTGGTGAACTTGCCAAGGAAAAGGGTAGAGAAGACGAGTATAATTTTCTGAAGTTGATAGAGCAGGAAGGTATCAAATGTCTGCAGGAACACCGTGGAGGCAGCAAGCCAGCCTGTGCAAATCTTGATTTCTATAGTGGCTTTATCTATGAAATGATTGGTTTGCCACAGGAAATCTATACACCTATTTTCGCCATGGCACGTATCGTGGGTTGGACAGCCCATCGTATTGAAGAACTCAATTTCGAAGGCCGTCGTATTATCCGTCCTGCATATAAGAATATTCTTGGCGAACTGGAGTATAAGCCACTTAATGAGAGATAAAATTCCTCTTTGTTATTATACAAGAAAGGCAATGCCCGTCGTTGGGTGTTGCCTTTTCCTGTCTATATACAAGCAGGCTATTGTCAAGTGATGCAGTGAAGTTCTTGTTTTGACCATTAGAATTAATATACGTTAAATATTCAAAGTAGTATGTTGTAATTTTGGAGAAATGAATAATTATTCTTATCTTTGTAGCCGAAAAGTATAAAGAAAAGTATAAGTATTGAAGTTTTAACCGTCTAGTTTTAAGACAAAACAGTAAATGGATTGCATGGAAAAAGAATTTGAAGATTACTGGAATAAGCACCAGAAAAGATTAATCTTGAATGCTCCAAAAGCACTACGCGATGAATATATTGAATCAACCAAGCTTGACAGCCCGATAGATTGGGTCTGTTTTATCCTGCCTGTGGCTTTGGGCATTGGCCTCCAGCCAATTTTGGATATTCAGAGTGAGATTCTCTCTTGGGCAGTAGTATTGCTTATTGTGGTAGTTTGTTTTGCTGTGATGCAGCTGGTTAAGCCTATGTTGCAGAAAAAGAAATCTACCATACAAGTGGTCAAGAGCATTAAAGCTTTTTATTATGAAGTATACAAGAAAAATGGTTTAAAGAAATTAGAGCCTTGGAATTAGATTCCAAGGCTTTTTTGTTTATTGAAACCATTATATAATCATGAAATCACTCATCACATCATCCGATATGTAAAGACCTTCCCGAGTGAGGGAGAGCCTGCCGTTCTTTATTTTCATCAGCCCCCGGCTGATATGCGACTGGGCTTCCTGGAGCAGTCTGTCTGCCAGTTCTTTTCCGAATTCCTGCTCCATCTTCATGAGGTTTATTCCGTCGCTTGTTCGCAAGGCGGTTGTTATCAGATCGTTGTATCGGGTGGAAATATCTAGCTGTTCACTCTCAGAAGGCAGAGTGCCATCGCCGATGCTTCGAATATAAGTCTGGATATTTTCGATATTCCAGCTGCGCTGCTTCCTATTGTAGGAGTGGGCGGCTGCTCCTATTCCGATATATGGTACCTCGTGCCAGTAACTGCTGTTGTGACGTGAACGGAAGCCCGGACGGGCAAAATTGCTGATTTCATAATGTTCGTAGCCTGCTCCAGTAAGCTGGTCTATCAGGGTTTCATACATCTTGCGACTGTTTTCTTCATCTATTTCGCTAATCTTTCCCTGTTTCAGCATATGGTAGAGGAGAGTTCCCTCTTCGTACATCAGACTGTAGGCAGATATGTGTTCCACCTCCAGCTGTATGGCGTGCCTGATATCGCTCATCCATTGGGAAAGAGATTCTTCGGGGAATCCGAACATCAGGTCGATACTGATATTGCGGATGCCGATGTTACGGAGTAGGGTGACGGCTTCTTCTACCTCTCCGGCATTATGACGGCGATGCAGAAAGCGTAAACGCTCGTTACAGAAGGTCTGTGCCCCCATGCTGATGCGGTTGATGGGGAGTTGCTTCAGCGTTTCACAGAAATCGCCGGTTACATCGTCCGGATTGCATTCCATCGTGATCTCCATATTCTCTGCCAGCGTATAGTTTTTTCTGATAGCAGAGAAAATCTGGTTGAGTTGGGAGCCGTTGAGCTGACTCGGGGTTCCACCGCCCAGATAGATGGTTTCGATAGTTTCATTGCTTCCGAGAGCGGCTTTTGCCGGGCGCATCTGCATCTCCCGGCAGAGAGCATCAGTGTAATCATCCCTTAACTTGAGGGAGGTGGTACTGTAAAAACCGCAGTAGATGCACCGGCTTTCACAAAAGGGGATATGTATGTATAGTCCTGCCATATTTCTGAACTTCTTTTTCTATATATAATAAGGTGTAAAGACAAAAACATGTCTAAACAAAGTGCAAAAGTACTAATATGTTTTAAAAAACAGAAGTTTTTTGCCCAAAACTTTTGGCAATGTGCGATTTTTTTGTACTTTAGTAGCATGAAACAGAAAAACCGATGGTTTGACTGTGGATTGCAACTAGCAAATTTAAGTATAACCCTTAAAAATCTATAAGCGTCATGAGAGTTTATCAGACAAATGAGATTAAAAACATTGCGCTGTTGGGCAGTGCGGGTAGCGGCAAGACTACACTTGCCGAGAGTATGTTATTTGAAGCAGGCGTTATCAAGCGTAAAGGCTCTGTAGAAGCGAAAAATACGGTGAGCGACTACTTCCCAGTTGAGTTGGAATACGGCTACTCTGTGTTCCCTACAGTTTTTCATGTAGAGTGGAACAACAAGAAGCTTAACATTATAGATTGCCCAGGTAGCGATGATTTCGTGGGAGGCGCCATTACTTCACTCAATGTTACCGATCAGGCAGTTATCCTTATTAATGGTCAGTATGGTCCAGAAGTAGGTACACAGAACAACTTCCGTTATACAGAGAAGTTGGGTAAACCTGTTATCTTCCTGGTAAACCAGCTCGACTCAGACAAGTGCGACTTTGATAATATCATAGCCACCATGAAGGACATTTACGGTTCTAAGTGTGTGCAGATACAATATCCTATCGAGACCGGTTCAGGCTTCAATGCTCTCATTGACGTCTTATTGATGAAAAAATATTCCTGGAAGCCTGAGGGCGGTGCTCCTATTATTGAAGATATTCCAGAAGAAGAAATGGAGAAAGCCATGGAACTTCATACGGCTCTTGTAGAGGCTGCAGCCGAGAACGATGAAGGACTGATGGAGAAGTTCTTCGAGAGCGAGAGTCTGACAGAAGATGAACTTCGCGAGGGCATCCGCAAGGGATTGGTTACCCGTAGCATCTTCCCTGTGTTCTGCGTTTGTGCAGGTAAGTCGATGGGCGTTCACCGCCTGATGGAGTTCCTGGGCAATGTGGTTCCTTTCGTAAGCGAGATGCCGAAACTGCATAATACACGTGGTGAGGAAATTACGCCAGACAGCAATGGTCCTGAGAGTGTTTACTTCTTCAAGACAGGTATGGAACCTCATATTGGTGAGGTAAGCTACTTCAAGGTGATGAGCGGCTCTATCAAGAATGGTGACGATCTGACTAATGCAGATCGTGGCTCCAAGGAGCGTATCGGACAGATTTATGCCTGTGCGGGTGCCAACCGTGTGCCTGTAGAGCAGTTGAATGCCGGTGATATTGGCTGTACCGTGAAGATGAAGGACGTGAAGACCGGCAATACCCTTAATGGTAAGGGGGCTGAGTGGCGTTTCGACTTCATTAAATATCCTAACCCTAAGTATTCACGTGCTATCAAGGCTGCCAATGTTCAGGATACAGAGAAACTGATGGCTGCACTCCTGAAGATGCGCCAGGAAGACCCTACTTGGATTGTTGATCAGAGCAAGGAATTGCGCCAGGTAATCGTAAGAGGTCAGGGTGAGTTCCATCTCCGCACACTGAAGTGGCGTCTGGAAAACAACGAAAAACTCAATGTGACTTTCGAAGAGCCACGTATTCCTTATCGTGAGACTATTACCAAGAAGGCTCGTGCTGACTACCGCCATAAGAAACAGAGTGGTGGATCCGGTCAGTTTGGTGAGGTTCATCTCATTGTTGAACCATACGCAGAAGGTATGCCTGATCCTACATCATTCACCTTCAACGGCCAGGAATTCAAGATGAATATCAAGAGCCGTGAAGAGGTTAGTTTGCCATGGGGTGGTAAACTGGTATTCCTCAACTCTGTGGTTGGTGGTGCCATTGATGCCCGCTTCATGCCAGCTATTCTGAAGGGTATTATGGACTGTATGGAACATGGTCCGTTGACGGGCAGTTATGCACGTGATGTACGTGTCATCGTTTATGATGGTAAGATGCACCCAGTAGATAGTAATGAACTTTCGTTCATGCTTGCTGCCCGCCATGCGTTCAGCGATGCCTTCAAACAGGCTGGTCCGAAGATTCTGGAGCCTATCTATGATCTTGAGGTTTATGTGCCTGCTGATTTCATGGGTGATGTGATGAGTGATCTCCAGGGACGTCGTGCTCTCATTATGGGTATGGACAGCGAGGCTGGTTATCAGAAGCTGAGTGCCAAGATTCCTCTGAAGGAACTTGCCAGCTATTCCATCTCTCTGAGTTCATTGACAGGTGGACGTGCTTCATTCACTACCAAGTTTGCCAGCTACGAGTTGGTTCCTTCCGACATTCAGAGTAAGCTGATTGCGGATCATGAGGCTGAATTGGAGAAGGATGCTGAATAGCAATTGTTAGGTTAGAGAAAAATCTCTCTTATATAAATTAAAATTTTATGTTGATATGACCAATATGGGGAAGTGTGCATGTGATATGTATACTTCCTCTCTTTTTTTATGAAAAACGGAAGTTTAGTTTTATATACGAAACTAAAAATACAGAAAAATGTTAAAAACTAGAAAGGATGAATAATTAATTAACGATTTTAAGTTAACTGATTAAGAAATTTCTTATCTTTGCCCCCATGAAGAAGAAAACGATTTGGACCATAGCCATTATCATGGGCTTTTCGTTCCTTGCGCTGCTGTACTTGCAGCTCAGTTACATCCAGGAGATGGTAAACATGAAGAAGGAACAGTTTGACGAGTCGGTCAACAGAGCCCTGTATCAAGCTTCAAGAAATTTGGAGCTTAATGAAACTCTGCGCTATCTCGAAAAGAATGTCAACGAGACAGAACGTAAGGCCAATAAAGATAAGAACAAGGGAACGGCAGTTTATTCAACTTTCGAGTTGAAAACAAATGCCACACATCCTGGCAATATGCCGAAGGCGATGATACTGCGTAGCGATAAGAATTCGCTGACAGAAACACAGAAGTCGCTTCAGGAAATCGTGAAGAACCGCTATGTCTATCAGAAAGCGTTGCTGGATGAGGTGGTATATTCTATCCTTTATTCGGCATCAGACAAGCCGCTGAAGGAGAGAATCAACTTCAAGCAGCTCGATCAGGACCTCAAGGCTGAGATGATGAATAATGGTATCAACATACCTTATCATTTCACCGTGACTACCCAGGATGGACGAGAGGTTTACCGCTGTCCTGACTATACGGACGAGGGTGAGGAATACAGCTACTCACAGGTGCTCTTCCGCAACGACCCACAGTCGAAGATGGGCGTAGTAAGGGTGCATTTCCCGGATATGAACAGCTATATCTTCTCCAGTGTGCGCTTCATGATACCTAGTGTCATCTTCACGCTGGTACTGCTGATTACCTTCATCTTTACCATTGTGGTTATCTTCAGACAAAAGAGATATACAGAGATAAAGAACGACTTCATCAATAATATGACCCACGAACTGAAGACGCCGATAGCCAGTATCAGTCTGGCAGCGCAGATGCTCAATGATACCTCGGTAGCAAAGAGTGAACAGATGCAGAAACATCTGGGTAACGTGATCAACGATGAATCGAAGCGTCTTCGTTTCCTGGTAGAAAAGGTATTGCAGATGAGTATGTTCGACCGCAAGAAGGCGGTGTTCAAGAAGAAAGAACTCGATCTGAACGAGATGGTTGAGAATATTGCCAATTCCTTCTCGCTCCGCGTTGAGCATACTGGCGGAAAGGTCTATACCGATATTGAGGCTATCGATTCGGGACTCTATGTTGATGAGGTACATTTCCAGAATGTCATCTTCAATCTGATGGACAATGCCGTGAAATACCGTAAGCCGGACGAGCCGCTTAACATTACGATGAAGACCTGGAATGATGAAGAGCATCTGTATCTCTCAATCACGGATACCGGTCTGGGTATGAAGAAGGAGAATCTGAAGAAGATATTCGACAAGTTCTACCGCGTACATACAGGCAATGTCCATGATGTGAAGGGATTCGGACTGGGACTGGCTTATGTCAAGAAGATAGTAGATCTTCATGATGGTGAAATCAAGGTAGACAGCGAATTGGGAAAGGGCACAACCTTTACCATCAAGTTGCCGGTGATTCACAGTTAAGACTTGAAGAAACAGAATAAAGAATTAAAAGAATATTAATAATTTTAAAGAATAAAGATATGGAAGAGAAAATTAAAATCTTGCTTTGCGAGGACGATGAAAATTTAGGTATGTTGCTTCGCGAATATTTGCAGGCAAAGGGATTTACCACAGTTCTGTGCCCTGATGGCGAGGTAGGTTATAAGGAATTCAATAAGAATAAGTTTGATATTGCAGTACTCGACGTGATGATGCCAAAGAAGGACGGCTTTACCCTGGCACAGGAAATTCGTCAGACCAATGCCGATCTCCCAATCATCTTCCTTACTGCCAAGACATTGAAGGAAGATATCCTTGAAGGTTTCAAGATTGGTGCTGATGATTATATCACCAAGCCATTCTCTATGGAAGAATTGGTATTCCGTGTAGAGGCTATTCTCCGCCGCGTACGTGGCAAGAAGAGCAAGGAGTCTACCATGTATCACATTGGTGACTTTACCTTCGATACACAGAAGCAGCTTCTTACCATTGGTGAAAAGCAGACCAAGCTTACCACCAAGGAGAATGAACTTCTTGCTTTGCTCTGTGCTCACTCTAATGAAATTCTGCAGCGCGATTTTGCTCTGAAGACCATCTGGATTGATGACAATTACTTCAATGCACGCTCAATGGATGTTTATATCACCAAACTCCGTAAGCATTTGAAGGACGAGCCTCAGATTGAAATCATCAATATCCATGGTAAGGGATACAAACTGATAGTTCCTAACGAAGATTAAATGATTCTGTAATTAGGAAAAGATTCCCAAAGATATAAAAAGGATAAGTCGATGACCGGCTTATCCTTTTTTTAATGAATATACAAATCCGGCTACTCCCGCCAGAATGAAAAAGAGGCCAGCGAAGAGTACGCTGTTTCCCTGAATGGAAAACGCAAAGCTGGCCACCATCAGCAGGACGCCTAAAACGATGAAAGCCATGCCCATAGATGGTAGGGTATGGAGCAGAGTAATCAGTTTCTTGTTCATTTTTGCCATATTCTTTACAATTTAGAGGTTGTTTTTATACTATTAACAATTATTTTGTGCAAAAGTACGAAAAATATTTGGTTAATTCAAGAAAAAGTCGTAATTTTGCACCGCAATTCGTGAAAAGGCTGTGTTCCCGCACACATTTTCCGGTTTGCATGAGAATTTTTATATTAATATTTAATCATTTAAAGTAGTATGAATCAATACGAAACCGTTTTCATTTTGACTCCCGTTTTGTCTGATGAACAGATGAAGGAAACGGTCGCTAAGTTCGAGAAGGTACTCACCGATAATGGTGCTGAGATTCTGAACAAAGAGGCTTGGGGTTTGAAGAAGTTGGCTTACAACATCGAGAAGAAGACATCAGGCTTCTACAGTTTGGTTGAGTTCAAGGCTGAGCCAACTGTTATCGCTAAGCTCGAAACAGCTTATCGCCGCGACGAGAAAGTAATTCGTTACATGACTGTTAAACTTGACAAGTATGCTGCCGCTTACGCAGAGAAGCGTCGTGCAAAGCTTGGTAAAAAAGAGGAGGCTTAATCATGGCAGATCAGAAATCAGAAATCCGTTATTTGACTGCTCCTTCTATCGACACAAAGAAGAAGAAGTATTGCCGTTTCAAGAAGAGCGGTATTAAGTACATTGACTACAAGGATCCAGAGTTCTTGAAGAAGTTCTTAAACGAGCAGGGTAAAATCCTTCCACGTCGTATTACAGGTACATCTTTGAAGTATCAGCGCCGTGTAGCACAGGCTGTAAAGCGTGCTCGCCAGATCGCTTTGCTTCCTTACGTAACCGATTTGATGAAGTAATTTAAGGAGGATAAAGAAGAATGGAAATTATTTTGAAGCAAGATATTATCGGTCTTGGATATAAGAACGATATCGTAAATGTAAAGAGTGGTTATGGTCGTAACTTCCTTATCCCTACAGGTAAGGCTGTTATCGCATCTCCATCTGCTAAGAAGCAGTTGGCTGAGGATTTGAAGCAGCAGGCTCACAAGCTTGAGGCTATCAAGGCTGAGGCTGTTAAGAAGGGCGAGGCTCTCGAGGGCATTGTTCTTACTATTGCTGCTAAGGTGAGCGCTACTGGTCAGCTCTATGGCTCAGTTAACGCTGCAACTGTTGCTGAGGAACTCGCTAAGAAGGGCATCGAGGTTGATCGCAAGATCATCACTATGAAGGATGCTAAGAAGGTTGGTGAGTACGAGGCTACTGTACACTACCACAAGGAGGTTGAGGTTAAGGTTCCAGTTAATGTTGTTGCTGAGAACGCTCCTGTTGCAGCTCCTGCTGCTGAGGAGGCTCCAGTTGAGGCACCTGCTGAGGCTGCAGCTGAGGAAGAGGCTCCAGCAGCTGAATAATCCTAGCTCAATCAATTTGTATGAAGTACGATATTTTTCGCACTGTAAAGCAAATTAATATAAAGATCCCTTTTGCCGCAAGGCATTAGGGATTTTTTTTATGCCTGTTCCGCATTCAGAATGGAAAGTTTTTACCATTCTTGTAGTAATTTAGAATATATAACTTTATTTTTTAATATTCTCTGCTGATTCTCAGAATTTTATTGTACCTTTGCAGTCGGATTCAAAGAATTCATGTATATTGCAGGAATATTTATTATAAACTTAAAAAATAATAGGATAAAATGAAAGCATTTGTTTTCCCTGGACAGGGTTCTCAGTTCGTAGGTATGGGTAAGGACCTCTACGATAACAACGCATTGGCAAAAGAACTTTTCGATAAGGCCGACGAGATTCTCGGCTTCAAGATTACTGATATCATGTTCGCCGGAACCGACGATCAGTTGAAGGAAACCAAGGTTACCCAGCCTGCTGTATTCCTCCATTCTGTTATCTCTGCTCTTTGCCTGGGCGAGGAGTTCAAGCCAGCTATGGTTGCTGGTCACTCTCTCGGTGAGTTCTCAGCATTGGTTGCTGCTGGTGCTATGGCTTTCGAGGATGGTTTGAAACTCGTTGCTGCCCGTGCCAATGCCATGCAGAAGGCTTGCGAGGCTAACCCTGGTACCATGGCTGCCATCATCGGTTTGCCAGATGAGAAGGTTGAGGAAATCTGCGCTGAGGTAAGCACAGAAGGCAACGTGGTAGTTGCTGCTAACTACAACTGCCCTGGTCAGCTCGTTATCTCAGGTAACGTAGATGCTATCAATGCTGCTTGCGAGAAGCTGAAGGCTGCTGGTGCTAAGCGTGCATTGCCTTTGAAGGTTGGTGGTGCTTTCCACTCTCCATTGATGCAGCCAGCTAAGGATGAACTTCAGGCTGCTATCGAGAAGACTACATTCTCTGCTCCTAAGTGCCCGGTTTACCAGAATGTAGACGGTAAGCCTCATACTGATCCAGCTGAGATTCAGCAGAACCTCATCGCACAGCTTACAAGCTCTGTACGTTGGACTTCATCTGTACAGACTATGATTGCTGATGGTGCTGATGACTTCACAGAGTGTGGTCCTGGCAAGGCATTGCAGGGCATGATTGGCCGCATCGACAAGAATGTTGCCGCTCATGGTATTGCTTAATCAACAATAAAACTATTCAACGTTTTATCTTTTCAGCAAAGGCGTTGTTGAAAAGGTAAAACGTTTCATTTTTTTTAGTAAAGCCGCTAAATGAAGGAAAAAGTTATTATATACCAGGTTCTCCCACGACTCTTCGGAAACCAGAATACAACCTGTAAGGAAAATGGTACCATCGAAGAAAATGGTTGCGGAAAGCTGAATAATTTCTCAGATGAAGTTCTGGCACGCATCCACGATATGGGATTTACACATATTTGGTATACGGGTGTGATTCGTCATGCCACTCAGACAAACTACTCTTCTTATAGAATTCCTACTCAGCATGCAGAGGTAGTGAAGGGAAAAGCAGGTTCGCCATATGCTATTACCGACTACTATGATATCGATCCAGACTTGGCTGTGAATGTCAGTATGAGAATGAAAGAGTGGGAGCAGCTGATAGAGCGTACTCACAAGGCTGGTATGAAAGTAATCATGGATTTCGTTCCGAACCATGTAGCCCGAGAGTATCATTCCATTTGCAAACCAACAGGTGTACGGGATTTGGGAGAAGATGATGATCCGAACATGCACTTCTCTACCAGGAATAATTTCTATTATGCATGGGGCGATTTGGATTTGAATGAAATCCGTCAGTCCAAACCAGAGTTCAAGGCTTTCTCTGCGAAAGATGCCAAGATTTATGAACCTTATACCGAGAGCCCAGCCAGAGCTACAGGAAACGACCGGTTTGATAACCATCCTGGCTGTAACGACTGGTATGAGACCGTGAAACTCAATTACGGTGTAGATTACTGTGATGCAGGAGGCAGAAGCTATCATTATGAACCAGTGCCAAACACATGGGGCAAGATGACAGATATCCTCCTCTTTTGGGCAAGCAAGGGTGTAGATGGCTTCCGCTGTGATATGGCAGAAATGGTGCCAACGGCATTCTGGTCATACGCTACCGGAATATTGAAGGCGAAGTATCCTCACATCGTGATTATCGGCGAGGTTTATGATCCTAACCAGTACCGCAACTATGTAAAGGCTGGTTTCGATTATCTTTATGACAAGGTAGGAATGTATGATTGCCTGCGTGGCGTGGTTCGTGGTGAGCGTCCGGCAGCCAGTATCACTCACGAGTGGCAGGTAGTGGATGATATCCGCGATCACATGCTCTATTTCCTTGAGAATCATGATGAGCAGCGCATCGCCAGCGATTTCTTCTGTGGCTCAGCCATGAAGGCGATTCCTGCTGCAGCCATGAGTCTCTTCTTCCAGAAGAATCCTTTCATGCTTTACAGCGGTCAGGAATTCGGCGAGAAGGGAATGGATGAGGAAGGATTCAGCGGCACGGATGGCCGTACCACGATATTCGACTATTGGAGTCCGGAAACTCTGGCGCATGCCTATCAGGATTCATCTGACTCGGCATTGAGTCAGGAGCAGAAATATCTGGCAGCCACTTATCGTCAGCTTCTTCGCTTCGCCAATGAAGAGAAAGCCATCCGCGAGGGTGAGACCTTCGATTTGATGTATGTGAATCCGGGTTCTGAGAATTTCGATCCCCGTACCAATTTCGCCTTCCTTCGCAAGAAGGATGATGAAGCTATGCTGATAGTGCTCAATTTTGCCCAGGAGGCGCGCCAGTTGCAGGTTTGTATCCCTGGTCATGCTTTCGATTTCTTCCATATTGCTGAAGAGGAGGTGCTGGTAACAGAACTGTTCTCGGGTGGTAAGAAGAAGGTTGAGTTGAAGAAGGATGGCGTATTCCCGATATCAATGGATGCTAACGGAGTAAGAATCTATAAATTCAATGTCAAGATGGAGGAAAGTGATATCATATTGAATGAGCATCATAAGGAGGAATTCCCTCCTGCTCATACGGCTGAGCATCTGCTCAATCAGTTGATGGTTCGCCTGTTTGGCTGTGAGCGCAGCCGCAATGCACATATTGAGCGCAAGAAGAGTAAGATGACCTTCGTCGTCGATCACAAGCCTACCCGCCAGGAGGAGAAGGAGATTGAGACGGAGATGAATCGCCTGATAGAGCTTGATATGCCTGTTACTTACGAGTTTGTGGATCGTGACCACATTCCGGCTAACGTCAAGTTAGACCGTCTGCCGGATGATGCGAGCGAGACCTTGCGTCTGGTTCGTATCGGTGATTATGATGTTTGTCCATGTATCGGCAAGCATGTCCGTTCTACCGCCCAGATTGGCAAGTTTGTATTGCTTGGTACCAATTGGGATGAGCATGCGCATTCTTTGCGTATCCGCTTCAAGATTGTTCAGTAAAATATAAAATAAGCAGCAATGGAGTAGTAGCCATTGCTGCTTTTTTCTTGAAAAAGTCTCAAAGTCTCATTATTCGTGTTTAAAAATGCTATATATGGTTGATATATAGTGGTTTATAAAAATGATAGTTTTCTGTTTATTTTATAAAAAGTATCATAGAAGTATCATAAATTCAATAGAAGTATCATAAAACTCAGGTAAGTTGCTTGCAAAAAAGCCTTTTTTGAGGATTTATGTCTAGAAATACAGGCACAAAAACTAAGAAATGTCTAGTATTTCAGTTTTATAGAGTAGTTAGGAAAGTAAGCACATTGGCTGGTCTCTTAGTACCCGTCACACGGTCACTAAGGGATCAAGTGACGGGCATCGATAGACCAAGTGTTGGGTACTCATTGCCCGTACTGCGGGCATTGAATGCCCATTTCATGGGGTGATTCTTGGGCACTATTTTGAGCAAGCAAATTGTAGTTTTCTATATTTAGTTGACTATAATTTCGTGTTTTTTTATGATGCATCATGGTGATTTAATGATACTTCTATTGAAATCATGTAAGCGGCTCTGCGTTTATACCTTGCCCTTTATCGTAAAAGTTCTTACCTTTGCACCATAATTTTAAAAGCAACGCAATTATGAGAGCAACAGAACGTTATGAGAGGGCATGGAATGCCTTCCAGATTCATTTGAATCATAATCCAAAAGCCAGTTTGATTCCTTTTTTAAAGGAACGGCATGTAAACCATCGCTCGATGCATAGATGGATGTCAGAGAAAGGTTATTCTGTTAGGTTAGCCAAACAACAGATTCGTCTGCTTCAGGCCGAAGCCCGTAAGGAATGTTCCGAAGCAACAGCCAAGGACACTGGGATGATGTTCCTTCCCATGGAAATGCCATCCGATTCCGTCTGCCCGGAAAATTATCTTTTCGGCATAACCTTAACCTTTCCCAATGGAACGATAGTCACCATCAAGAAAGGTAGTGCCAAATCAGTCATGCATCTGATGAACCTTTACGAGAAGGAGGACTTGCTATGTTTGGATTAAACGAAAACACCCAGTATTACGTCTGCCAGCGATATGTCCGAATGAACATGGGCATAAATGGCCTGTACCAGATTGTGAGGACGGAGATGGAGCTGCCGCCACTCGGTGGTGCCGTCTTCATCTTCTTCTCAAAGAATCGCCAGCAGGTAAAAATGCTAAAATGGGATGGCGACGGTTTCTTGCTGTATCAGAAGCGACTGGAGCGAGGAACCTTTGAATTACCATTCTTTGATCCCCAAAGCAAACAATGCAAAATGCCGTACAAGACGCTATCTGCCATCATGAGCGGAATTTGCCTGAAAAGTATGAGATATAGGAAACGGCTTAATCTATAGGCGCATAAGATTATATTTAATGAACTGTGTATCAATAAGATAGAAAAATAAATATCTAAAAATCCTTGCATATCTCGATATTTTTTCGTACCTTTGCACTATGAAAAAGGACGAAATTATAGTACTTTTAAAGGAACAGCTTCAGCTTGCAAACGAACAGCTTCAGCAAGCTAATGCTACGGTGAGTTCGTTGACTACACAGGTCAGCGAACTCATTGAACGTATAAAGTCATTAGAAGAATTACTCGTCCAGAAAGGAATCGCCATTGACAAAGCGAATCGTCAGAACAAGGCACTCGGCAAGCTCGTTTCAGGCAAGAAGTCCGAACGTCAGGAAAAGAATCCACAAGACTCGATGACCCAGGAGGAATTTGACAAGAAGAAAACAGAGCAGGCCGAAAAGAGAAAGGCACGCAAAACAACGGAGCCAAGCGTGACATGCATTACGAGATGAAAGAGGTGCATGTTACGATAGATCCAGTCATGGATGCAGAGTTTTTGAAGACGTTGCGTCTCTTCGGAACTCGTACCTGTATACGTTACAGCATGGAACCCATCAAATTCATCAAGACCGTGTATCACATCAACACTTATACTGATGGAAGTATCATGTATCCGGGGAAAACTCCGCCGGCTCTGTTGTTGAATTCTTCCTATTCACCTTCCTTTGCAGCAGGACTCCTGCAGATGCGATACATCTATTCCATGCCGGTAGAGCGAATCATCAAATACTTTGCCGACAATGGGTTTACGTTAAGGAAAGCCACGGCAAACAAACTGATTGCCAGAAGTGCCGATGTACTGGAAAACTTCTATAAGGCTATCTGCCAAGTAGTGTTGCAGCAGGATTATGTCTCGGCAGACGAGACATACCATAAAGTGCTGTTAGCCAAGACAAAGCCTACGGACAAGGGTTCGAAGAAAGGCTACTTCTGGGCTGTAAGTGCGCCTAAACTGGGACTTGTCTTCTTCGTATATGAGGATGGATCACGCTCTGAGCAGGTCATACTTAACATATTCTCTGATTATAAAGGTACCATACAGAGTGATGCATATGCTCCTTACCGGAAACTGGAGTCGGATGCTTATCCTGACATTATGAGAATCGCCTGCCTGCAGCATGTCAAGAGAGATTTCATCGACTGCGGCAAGGAAGACAAGGATGCTCAGGAGGTCGTAGATATCCTCAACAGATTTTATCGAGAAGACAAAAAACATAAGGTTGGGGTAAATGGATGGACCGTTGAAGACCATCTAGCCTATCGGCAGTCATATGCACCGGACATTTTACAGGATTTATTGGAGAAACTGGAGGAAATATCTTCCAGGAAGGATTTGCTGCCCAAGTCTTCCTTGGCGCAGGCGGTCGTTTATGCCCTTAATGAATATAATGCCATTTGTGACATCTTCAAAAGAGGTGATACGGCTCTCGATAACAACTATATTGAGAGAATCCAAAGGTACATATCACTATCAAGAAGAAACTCAATGTTCTTTGGCTCGCACGAAGGAGCAGGACGTGCGGCTATCCTATATTCCATCGCCATCTCATGCAGACTGAATGGCATCAATCTGTTCGAATACATATGCGACGTAATAGAAAAGACTGCAGAATGGCAACCAAATACTCCATGGGAAAAATATAGAGACTTACTTCCTGACCGATGGAAAAAGCAGCAACAGCATTAATTTAATCAGCTGTTACTGCTTTTTTTTGAATTATGCAAGGTATAAACGCGGAGCCGCTTACGAAATCATGATACTTCTATGATACTTCTTTGTAAATATATTTGGAAGTATCATTTTGTAATTCATTATGTATCAGTGATATATTTGTAAATAATGATACTTTGAGACTTTTTTCAAGAAAAAAACATTTATGTGCGAGGATAAAGGGATGGGCGAATCTGCGTCATTTGTAAGCGGCTCTCACCCAGAAGAGGTTGCCGAGCTTACGGGGCTTGGTTTGACCACCATCCACAAGTTTGAGAATGGTACAGCGGGCAATCTTTCGCTTTCCACTTTTCTCCTTTTGCTGAAGGTGGTGGGACAGATTGATGCTATAAATGATGTGCTTCCAGAACTTCCTCCATCACCTTATCTGATGAGAAAGGATGAGAAGAAGGCACAGAGAATACGTCATACTAAATAATAACTGGTTATGGTAAATATGTTGGGAATAACAGCCGTCTCTTTTACGATAGCTTTACCATGAGTTTTATTAATTATGGGAATAAAATCATCCATTGTGCAATGTATTTTTTGTATATCAGCTATATCAACGAATCAACAAACTTTGCTGAAAGCCTAGGTGGTAGTGGCGATACTAAGGATTGGGGACATGAGAAGGATGAAGATAAGATAGAATGGATAAGACGATGTTTGCGACAGGCAACGAAGATGGTGAAGCCAATAATAAAAGGAGACTAAGACGATAGAAAGCTATTAGGGAGAGGAAGTATGTCAAACACACCTCTCCATAATACTTTTAACACGAGCAAGTAGTTTGAGAGTGTAAACTAAACTGTGTTAAACTACTTTTATTGTAGCTTGACACAGTTTAGTTTACACTCTCGTTGCAGCAACAGAATCCGCCACGCTTCCCATTTGAACAGCGAACCAGGGCGGGTCTTTTGCTTTCTATGAGTATATTAAGATTATACACTAAGCAGGCTCTTCCTATTTCGGAATAAATAGAACTACTAAAAAGTAGAGGCTTAAATATTGCTGATTCATCCAAGGCTGTAAAATTTCTTGGTGAGGTCAGCTATTTTCGTTTTGTTTGATACCTTCGTCCTATGGAGGAAGATAAGACTACACATCAGTTTAAGCCTAATAGTAGATTTGAAGATGCCGTAGCTCTCTATAACTTTGATATAGAGTTGAGAGATTTGATGTTCAAGGCTGTTCAACGATTAGAGATTGCTTTGCGCACAAATATTATACAAGAGTTCTCTTTGGGACATGGACCATTTTGGTTCTTTGATACAAGCCTTTCTGACGATGAGCACAAGTTTATTGAGAATATGAACTCCATAGACCGAGAGCTTCAGCGTTGTAAAGAGGACTTTATCAAGGAACATAGGCGCAACTATGACACGTTTCAAGCATGTTTGGTTGAATTGCGGTTCTATTTTTGCAGTGATATATTGTTAATAATCAGAAAAATGCTTGTTTTCTGAAATATTATCTGTATCTTTGTACATTAATTATTAAGAGTAAGATTATGGCTTCAAAGAGATATCCTTTGGGAATACAAACGTTCTCCGAAATCGTGAAGGGGAATTACTTCTATGCTGACAAGACGGCTATCGTCTATCAGTTGGCTCATTATGCCAAATTTCATTTTCTGAGTCGCCCACGTCGATTCGGAAAATCCTTGTTTGTATCTACCCTCCAGGCTTATTTCGAGGGTAAGAAAGAACTGTTCAAGGGCCTTGCCATCGAACAGATGGAGAAGGAATGGACGGCATATCCTGTCATCCACTTGGATCTGAGCTGCGGTAAATATTATAGTTTGGAGAATACATATTCAATTCTAAACGGAATACTAGAAGTAGAAGAGAAAAAATATGGTTTAAAAGTTAATCCAATAGATGAGAAGTCTTTTGGAGGTCGTCTTAAGAACATCTTGCTTGCAGCTACTGCTCAAACAGGTAAACAAGTTGTCGTTCTCATCGACGAATATGACGCACCTATGCATGATTCTGTAAGTGACGAAGACTTACAGAAGACCATCCGCAACATCATGCGAGATTTCTTCAGCCCCTTGAAGCAGCAAGAGGGAAACATCCGCTTTGTATTCATCACAGGCATCTCCAAGTTTAGTCAACTCAGCATCTTTAGCGAATTGAACAATCTCAAGATTCTCACGTTGAAGGATGAATACAGTAGCTGTTGTGGTATTACCAAGAGTGAATTGACTCAGTATTTCCATGAGGGAATCGAGGAGATGGCTGAGCATAATGGACTCACTTATGAGGAGACCTTGCAGCAACTCAAGCAGCATTATGATGGCTACCACTTCAGTATCAATAGCGAGGATGTCTTCAATCCTTACAGCATTATCAATGCTTTGGACGATAAGGAGTTTAATAGCTATTGGTTTACATCTGGTACGCCTACGTTTCTGGTGGAGTTGTTGCAGCAGAAGAATTTGGATATGCTCAATCTGGACGATTTATGGGTTAATGATGATCGTTTTGATACCCCTACTGAAAAGCTTACAGATCCGATTCCTGTTCTTTTCCAGAGTGGTTATCTTACCATTAAAGGATATGAGCGAAGGGGAAAATTGTATCATCTCTGTTTCCCAAATCAAGAAGTAAGACAAGGCTTCTCGAAAAGTCTCGTCAGGTATTATACTGCGCAAGACATGAACAGATATGATGCCATCGTGTATGCTTATTCCAAGAATGTGCTCATCAATGATGACATGGGTGCCTTTATGCCTCACTTGAAGGCATTCTATGATAAGTTCCCATATACGATTATCAACAATAATGAGCGTCACTATCAAGCCGTGATATTCACCATCTTCACCATGCTTGGCGAAGATGTGAAGGTGGAGCATACCACTTCGGATGGAAGAATAGACCTTGTTCTCAAGACGGATAAGAGTATCTTTATCTTTGAGTTGAAATATAAGAAGTCTGCCGACATCGCCATAGCGCAAATCTGCGATAAGAACTATGCCAAGGCTTTTGCCGATGATGGGCGGAAGGTAGTGAAAGTGGGTATTAACTTCTCGGAAAACCAGCGAAGTATAGAGGATTGGGTGATAGAATAAATGAAATAGAAGAAAGTTGGTGACCTTCATCAGGTGTATGTCACCACACTATATAGATAAAAATATGCTTGAACAGGGGCGGTAACTCGATTTCTTAGGTAGTTACCGCCCCATTTCATGCATATTTTGTTCTTTTGTACAGTTGCAGAACTTAGATAATCACCGCCGTTCCGCTGCATGTAACCATCAGCATGGAACCGCTGTTGCCCACGGTTTCGTAATCCAGGTCGATGCCCACGATGGCGTTGCAGCCCAGGGATGCGGCACGGTCGGCCATCTCTCTGAGGGCTGTATCCTTAGCCTCGCGGAGGGTGCTTTCGTAAGAACCGCTTCTGCCGCCGATTACATCACGGACACTGGCAAAGAAATCCTTTACAAAGTTGGTACCGATGATGGTTTCGCCGGTTACTACGCCACGGTATTCACGGATAGGGTGGCCTTCTATGGTTGGAGTGGTACTTAAAATCATAACGTATGTTCTAAATAACTGAAAATTAAAAACTTATGCAGACTGCTTTTTCCTTGTGCAGTTTTTATTCAGGTTTTTCACGATTTCGGGCGTGAAGCCAGTCGCATAGAACTCCCCAGAGCCAAGGAGCAGCCAGTATGGGTTGATGTGGTAGTCACGGACTAAGAACTGAACCCAAGACGGACGAAAGCGACCGTAGTACTCGGCAGGCTTTTCTCGCAGGGACATGATGTTCCAGCGGTTGATACCATACCGGTCTGTTATTGTCTTCAGACCGCCAATGCAACCATCAGCCTTCAGGCGGTCGATGGCAGAGAAGAAACGAACGACTATATCCACATCAGCGGACATCAGATTTTTATCTTCCATAATCTTTCTGTTTTTGATAGGCACGACTGAAAACGCTTTCCAGCCTTGCCCGGTGGTTATTCAATCTTTGCGACCAGTCTTGCAACAGAGCCAGCGAGGGGCGAGAAGCCAGCAGCCCATCCACCTCGGAAGGGGTGAGCACTGGCAGGTATTCCTCGTATGCGAGAAGGTTATTCAAAGTATCCATCATCGCCAAGGTTTATTTTCTTTTTTGGCTCGCTTTTCTTTATACGGATTCCGTCCATTTTCTCATCGTATGAAGCAACTTTCTTTTGCAGCAGATAATGAACCGTTGGAACGTTTGCCAATCCATTGTATGCTACAACAGAGTAAGCGGACACAACAGACCATCCTAATTTCTCAAAGTATGAAAGCGCATCAACCGATGATTTGAACTTTACCTTCTTTCCATTTTCATCGACTATCTCATCCGCTCCCTTATTTCCGAAATCAACAGCAATGAGAGCCTTTGGAGTTCCAGTATTAAATTGTATTATCTCGCAGTAAACAGTATGTTGCGCACGCACGCACACACACATGAGCGCAAGCGCAAACAGCATTATTATCTTTTTCATATCGATGCAATTGTAACAAATAAACAACAAATTAAGATTGCAAAGCCAGCGTATAGATATATCTTTGCAATTTTCTCATTCTTTTCAATCATTAACTCATCAGCAGAAACCTCTATCTTTCGTCTGCTTAACTGGTGACCATCATAACGCTCCCCAGCCTTGTAGCGACCATCAGCGACATAGACCGCCTGGGATTCATAAAGCCAAGCACTTGCAACGTATTTGTTTTTCAGCTTTCTGTAGCCAACGACAAGAAGGATGACTGCACCAAGGAAATTGAAGAAGAGAGCAACCACGCACCAAGCAATAGCTTTTCCTTCCGAAGGCTCGATGATTACAGTTTCCTCATTCTCTACCTTTCCAACGCTAGAAACACGACCAGCACCACCAGTGGAAACATTCCGGTGCGGTATAGAGTGAGCATCGCCATAGATGTTATTGCTGACAACACGACCAGCATCCCTTCCTACCTGATTGACAGCAGAGCGAACGAAACCCTTTGCCAGTTCATTAATGAAACTTCCCATACGCTATTTATTTAAATGATTAATATTTCTGTCGTAGAACTCATTCCAAGCCTTTTTCTTGACGAAGACGAAGAAGAGCAGCAGCCCTAGGGCGACCATCAGCAGCTGCAGCGGCTGGCGGAAAACACCGAACCCGAAAGAACGCTGAAAGTCGATGCAGAATGAAATCAGCACTCCGTAGGTAATGAATGCCCGATGCACCCAGCAGAAACCATAGGCTAGGCTGATGATGATCCAGACAATGAAGCCGAAGAGCGAGCAGTCGAATATACACTCCGTGAGTTTTACCCGAATGCCGAACGAGAGCAGAGTGCAGTGAACCAGCATTACAAGCGCACCCACTGGAGGGATGATACCTATTATCAACCTGCTGGCTTTCCATAGCCAGCTTTTCCCGAGGGCGGCAAGAAGAACCTTCTCCTTCCGCTCTATGAAATCCTCATCTTTCATCATTACTTAGAATTTTAGTTGATATTGTACCTGGAGCGAGAACTAAAGTTCACGCAACCACTTCTGACCTTTCTTTGATTTCAAGAAAATGCCGAATGCAATGGTCATTCCCAATGCCATCACGTTAAATAACAAGAATGCATCCATAATCTTTATTTTTTAAATTTCATTATATAATTTGCAAGGTACGCAAGTGATGCGCCACAAGCCACACCCGACACCAAGCAGACTTGATGAACCGCCTGCAATGGGTCACCAGTTAGTAGAGGAGACAGACCACCGACAGCAACGCTTCCGTACATCATTTTCGAGCAGTCGTACAGATACCCAGCCAAGAGCTTTCTTCTGTCCGTCTCCCTATCGTCTGTTGTTTTTTGACTAACCATATTTTTTCATTTTGCAAAGTTACTAAATTATTTTTGCCCGACAATGGCAAGCAGCGTTTTTACTTGACTTTGCAGGAACTCATTCTGTTCTCGCAGCAGTTTATTCTCAGCAGCCAAGGCAGCATCACTACCAAGCGACTGGGAGACATTAGGACTGTTCGAACCATTGACATTTGAACCGAAAACAGCCTCTTCCATCTCGGCAGGGAGTGGAGGGGCACACTTGTCGATGATTTCCTTTATCTTTTGGATAAAATCAATTTTTATGGTTTTGCGACCAAGACGAGCCTGCACATTCTGTGGTGTAGTCCCCAGTTCTCTAGCTACATCGCTCATTGTCAAGCCCGAACGCTTTATATACTGCTTTAATTCTTCTCCACTCATAATTGTAAATCAATTTAAAATTAATTAAAAACTTACTAAAAACAACTATAAAACAATTGTTTTTCAATTTTCTTTTTGTATTTTTGCAACCGAATTACAGAACGAGTTTAAAAACTCATTTGCAAAGATAAAGAAAATAATTTAAAATACAAATAAAATGGGAGAAAATTTTAATTATGATTTTCGGACACCGTTGCAGAAGCAGCAGGACGAAAGAAAGAAGAACATCATAGCGATGTTTGCAGATTTCCGAGCAAAAGCACCTGCCGAGACCTCAGACAGCAGAATAATGCTCGCAGTATCACAGCGTGTTGGTTGCACCCAGCAAAACGTGCGTGTTATCCTCATCAAGGCTGGATTGATAACACCAAAGAAGAGACGTGCAGCCGTGCGCAAGTAATCAAGTGGAACCATTTAAAACATTCAGAGCGTATGAAGAAGTTTATCGAGATTATCACAAGTGACGAAGTAATAAGCCTGGCAGTTGCCATCGTATTAGTAACTTTAATCTTTTGGAGGGCATAATATGACGAACGTAGAACCAAAGGTAGCGGATGCAGGCAGATACACCATGACAGAAACCTGCAAGGTGCTGGGCATCCATCGCAACACCCTGCGCAGATGGTTGCAGGCTGGTAAGATTAAGGTCAAGTTCCGCAGAATCGACAACCGCAAGGTCTTCGAGGGCAGCGAGATTAAAAAAGTCTGGAGGATTGCCCTATGATGAATGCCTACGAAAAAGCGAAGCAGCTGACCGCCAAGTGGGAGCAGGAGCGAAAGGACAGCAAGCGACTGGCAACCATGAAGGAAGCGGAAAGACGCATTCAGGTAAGGGAGTTCGACAACATGCTTTGTCTTTCACTGGACGGAGTTCCGGTGCTCCCGATGAGCGAGTTCAACAAGCAGACGCTTGCGGACGCACGTCTGACATTCTTTAACTATTTAATCAGACGGTAAGAGCGTATGGAACCAAGAATTATCAGACAATGCGAAAAGGCAATGTACGATGCCATCTGGCTGGAGTTAGACCGTGATCCACAGCGACCAGCGGTTGCAAGGGTAGATATTAAAACCAAGGCAGGCAATATCTGCGTATGGTGCGACAGAACCGGGAACACAGCGGTCGTGACGCACAAGAATAACAACAACGACAGCGAGCGGCTGGAGGAAGCTATCGAGGGCTACGTTAACTATCAAGACGTGATGGACGACTGGCTGGAAGAGAACAGCCAGTATGCAGACCAAGACCCGATGGACGCCTTCGAGGAAAGCAGGCTCGACAGCCTTATGGCTCAACTGGTTTGACCACATAAGTTTTTGCTTAGTTTATATGCTGAAACCCTGCAGCGGCAGGGCAAAGGGCGCACGCAAAACTCATTTTTCAAAGGTTATCTAAAATTAGTTGTTTTTACCATGTAATATGCGGAAACGACAGCGTGCGCCCTGCAACGGAAGGGCATCCACCAGCAGGCAAGGGTGGTGTAACAATCAACTGGGGTTCGAATCCCCAGCCTTCCACTAGAGTTAATTAAAAGATTATGTTGAACAATAAAAAGAACGAATTATGGAAAATGAAATTATTCAAGTGAGCGGTGGCGAAATGCTGGAAGCTATCAACCGCTCGGAGATTGACGGACAGATTGCCACAGCGCACAAGTTCCCTCGAGACATCATGCAATGCAAGAAGAACATGATAGCACTGGCAGCGATGGACGATGATGTGGCATACAACTGCTTCTACCACCTTGAGCGCACTAGCAAGGACGGAAAAACTACTGTTATCGAGGGTCCTAGTGTTAGGTTCACGGAAATCATTTCTGCCTGCTGGCAGAACCTGCGCATCGCTGGCCGCATCATCGCAAACGATGGCAAGACCATCACGGCACAAGGCGTATGCCATGACCTAGAGAGCAACGTTGCATACTCTATCGAAGTGAAGCGCAGCATTCTGACATCGAAAGGTTACACATTCTCGCAGGATATGCAGGTGGTAGTTGGCAATGCAGCCGTGGCGATCGCCCAGCGTAACGCAATCTGCAAGGTCGTGCCGCAAGTATTGATTGCAAGCGTTGTGAAGGAAGTGCAGGCGAAGGCACTGGAGCACATCAAGCAGACTGGCGTACAGAGCCAGTGGAAGAGCTGCGTAGCCTGCTTCCAAGTGTACCAGGTAACAGACCTTATGCTGCTTGACTACATCGGGAAGAAGTCAGCCGAGGAAGTCACGGCAGAGGATATTCAGAAGCTGGGTGGTGTGTACAACGCCATCAAAGAAGGTACGACCACAGTAGAGGAGACCTTCAAGAAGCCAAAGCAGCAGGATGCCATCGCACAGCAGGCGCAGGCAGCAGCCGAGAGCGCACAGAAGAAGGCAGAGAAGGCAATGAACCGCAGCCAAGGCAAGACTGGCACAGCAGCGAAAAAGTAGTTTAGTTTATAAAGTTATAACGTTTGCCCGAACCGCCACGGCACAACCTATGGGGTGGGCTCCCATCATAACCTACCAAGGGAAGCCGTGGCAACTATTAAACATTCAGTAAAATTATGGCAGAAAAAGAAAACAAACAGAGAGACAAGAGCACCATCGACAAGTACTTTGACAGAACCGCCAAGGCATACAAAACATGGGTCGAGGAAAACGAGGAAGAAAGAAATTTTCTACAGATTGCAGCAGAAGATAATGGGGATATAAGCGAAGAAGGTGGCAAAGGTTTCGATTTCCATATTGCCTATTACGGAAAAGCCGATATCCTCGCAAGTGGACTTGTGCATTCAATGAAGAGGGATGAATTCGTTCGTCAGCTTATCATTGGAGCAGCGAAAATGTATTATACCGCAAACATAAAAATAAAAGACAATGAAGCAGATAATTAAATACAAAAGCAGAGAGGAGTGGTTGCAGAACCGCTCGAAGGGAATAGGTGCATCAGAGGCAGGTACAGTACTGGGACTGAATCCATGGGAGACACCATACCAGCTGTGGAGACGCAAGAAGGGTATCGACCCACCAAAGGTTGAGAACTTTGCGATGGTTGCAGGACACCTGCTGGAGGATGCAGTGGCGCAGTTCTTCAAGCGAGAGAGCCACTGCCACATCATCAAGGCGAGCACTGACGACTACACCATCACGAACACCGATACTCCGTATCTGAGAGTAAGTCCTGACCGCACCTTCTGGCGAACCGGGGCAACACACAACGAAGCGAGCAAGAGCATCCTAGAGTGCAAGACCACGCAGATGCAGATAGATGCAGACGACCTCCCGAAGCATTGGTTCTGCCAGCTACAGATGAACCTCGGAGTGGGCGAATACAAGGACGGAGCACTTGCCTGGCTGACAGCAGGCAGGGAGTTCGGCTACCGTGACATCGACTTCGACCCCGAATTCTTCGGATGGATGAGGGACGAGATAACCAAGTTCTGGCTTGACTACATCGTGGGCAACCAAGAGCCACCTGCATACAGCGCACAAGACGTTCTCTTGAAGTCGCCACTGCACAAGGCAGGAAAGGAGATTGAAGCCACGGCAGAAATCGGGGGCATGCTCATCGAGTTGAAGGACATCAAGGAGAAGGGCAAGGCATTGGAGAACCGACAGAAGGAAATCGAGGACAACTTGAAGCTGTTCTTTGGTGACGCTGAAAGCATCGTGGACGGAAACGGCAAGACGCTGGCAACGTGGAAAGCACCGAAGGCAAGCGAGAAGTTCGATGCCAAGGCTTTTCAGGCAGACCATCCCGAGGAATGCGCTGCCTACATCAAGCAGGTGCAAGGCGCAAGAAGATTGCTCATTAAGTAAAGGCAGGGCTTATGGCTAGCGTTCCTATATCAAAAACCGACCTAAGGAATATAATTCTCCAGTTAGGAAATTATATTTCCCTAGGTGGGAAAGTGACAGCACCGACCGACACAAGCCAGCGGAACAAAATCCGTATGGCTACCGTGCTCAAACGGAAGCTGGAGAAGAAACTATCATTATCAGAATAAAATTATGAACGATTCATTCATCTTATACACATCATACTACGCTCTTATCGAGGGGCTGACCGATGAACAACTCGGGCAACTGACGAGAGCGATATTTCTCTACGCAAGGGATGGGGAGACTATAAATCTCGAACCAGTCGTGCGTATGGCTTTTGCTTTTATCAAAGACAATATCGAGCGCAATCAAGACAAGTATCAAGCCAAGTGTGAGAAAAACAGACAGATTGCACTTGAAAGAGAAAGAAAAAAGCGAGAGGCAAGAGAAAAAGCAGGGGACACGAACGTGCACGAACGTTCACGAACGTGCGAAAATAACACGAACGTGCACGAACGTTCACCTTATGATAATGATAATGATAATGATAATGATAATGATAATGATAATGATGTTTCTAAAGAAACAAATATATTAGAACCTTCTAAAGAAGCTTCTATGCAAAGTTTTTCCGAGAAAAACGTTTGCGCTGCAGAAGAGCCGCAAAAAAGTTCTGAGAAAAAGAAATCCAAGAAAGGCGAAATCGACTACTCGGCAATCAAGGACTACTGGAACGAGCAGCACGACAAGACCAACAGCGCAATGCGGAGGCTGACGCTTATGACGGAAAACCGCAAGGAAGCAATCAGAGGAAGGCTCAAGGACTGCAAGGGAGATATTTCCAAGATTTACCTAGCCATCGACAAGGCTATGGATAGCGACTATCTGAACGCAGGGCATTCCTGGGCATCATACGACTGGGTAATGACAAGGAAGTATTTCCCGAAGGTGCTGGAGGGCAACTACGACAACACCAAGCCAGCCGCAAGCCAGCAGCCGCAATCGGCAGCAGTCAAGGCGCAGGATCCTGCGGCAACGGCAAGACCGAGCATCGGTGAACTCTACGAGCAAGCCAAGCACCAGCAGCCAGCGAGCCAGCAGAGCCAAGACAGCAAGTTTAGATGGGTAATCCAGCAGAATCTCGAGGACTTGAAGAAGAACCCGAACAACAAGCCAGCAAAGGATTCGCTGACAAGATACTACGAACGTGGAGTTCTGCAGCGGCTGGGCATCGACTGGAAGCCCGAAAAATAACGTATGATGGCAAGAGTACAATCTTGAAAGAAATTGTTGAATCTAAAAAGTAAAGCGTATGAATAAGTTAGAATACATTCCCGGAGATTTGGTAATGACTAATGGAGTGCCTTTAGGCACATCTAAGAATGTTGCTTACCGAGTAACATCATCAGACCCATCAAAGAGAACGGTTACGAAAGGTGTTGTCTGCTTAGAGAACATCGAAGGTGCGGAATTTGGAGAGAAAGGCTATCTCTTAGTTGACTGCTGTGCTTGGGTTAAGGATATTGTTCCGATTCCTATTACTCAGAAAATTCTATGTAAGAATAAATGGGAAACAAATGCTATTGACTATGATTATAGCATCAATGATAAGCTATACTTTCGTGCGTTCCCAGCAGAAAGGAAAGCAGGCTGTATTGAATTAGAAGTCTATAACAATATTGCTCCATCTGATAGCTATGACGTATGCCAAGATGATTTTTATCTTGGGGATGTTTCTTACGTGCATGACTTGCAGCACCTTCTCTTCGGTCTAGGACTTAACTCAGAAATGAAGGTGTAATGGAAAAAAAAAGTAATAGCCCACGAATGAGGGCAAAATAAGCCGCTCTGGGACGTTTTCACGCTTCGGGCGGTAAATTTAAGGCAAACAGATTTTAAACGCTTAAAACGAAAGAATTATGGCAAAAGAAGTATGTATTGTAAACAACGATTGCTTCAAGACAGAATACCCGGTAGGGTCGACAATTAGCATTGAAGGTGTAAATTGCAAGGTGGTTGAGGATATAGGTCTATCTGGATATAACTGCAACGAGTGCATCTTGAACTGTAAGAGAGAAGGCATTACGTGCAGGAATCTTGCTTGTCTGAATAGTGAAAGAGAAGACCACAAGGACGTACACTTCGTAAAGATTGAAAGCCATGAATGAGTTATTTTTCCACGAATGCAGAGCCGCTGGGCTCGTATTCAAGACTTCTGAAGATTGGTTCAAGTGGCTGACCGAAAACAGCTACGACATCAAGAAGCCGGTCGCAGAGCACGAAGGCTTCCAGTTCAATATCAAGGATGAGTGCATCAACCCTCACATAATTGAGTATGCCGCAGAGGGTGCAGACAACTGGGGATGGAAGGTAATGACCGCCAACACCCAGTTCGGCTGGATATGGGGCTACAGTATTCAGAAGGGAAAGCATGGGTACGACAGCCCGGTTGCTTATCCAAGCAGATATGATGAGATCGGCATATTCTACGGTAATGAGAAAGAAGCGGAGCACGATGCCCTGACCTGCATCATCAGAGACCTCGAGAAGAATGCTGGAACCAAGAATACCAACCTCCTTCTCTGGGCGGCAAAGAAGAAGCGTGCAGACATCATTCATCCACAGCAGGAACTTTTTAAATAGCGAAAAGATATGATTAGACAACAGATAGGCTTTTTGATGATCGTAGTATCAGCTACGATTGGTGTAATTGCATTATCCGCAATTTCTGACACTATCCTGCAGTGGAAGACACTGGACAAGGAAGGAAAGATTGGCGGCTGCGTAATTGTTGCATTGCTCCCATGGGCGGCAATCACGACAGCTGCGCTGGGTATATTACTCTAAAACGCTTTAGCTATGGGCAGAGTTGATAATATAAAACTGGTCTGTGAGCTTGTTTGTCTTCATCGTCTGTCAGTCGGAGACAGAAACGTCTGGTTGACAGATGATGAAATCAAGGCTCTAGAATGTATCATCAAGGATTACAATGCAGACCCGAACAATTTTAAACGAAGATAAAATATGAACATCGCATCGTTAATTGAAAGCGAAGCAAACGTGCAAATAGTCGTAACGCTTTCCGACTTAAAAGAGTTTGCACTTCAATCGTTTCAGAGGCAATGGCCGCCAAGGAGGCAGAGAAGAAAGAGGAAAGGTATTTAACGCCTGATGTTGTAGCCGACATGGTGGGCGTATCGAAAAATACTTTGTGGCGATGGGAAAAAGAGAAATATCTGATTCCTATCAAGGTAGGGCGCAAATCTCGCTACAAGCTATCTGATGTAAAATCAATATTGGAGGGTAGAGGATGAAGAAGATAGAAATCATCAATGACAATCATCATTATCACGTATTCGTTGGCAACACCGACTTCTGGCTCGATACTCAGGAACTTGTGGAACTATACAAAAACTCGGGCGAGTGAAGTTATAAACAATAAAAAACATTCAGTATGAAACGAAGAATAGCAAACAATAAAAACATTCAGACAATGGAACAGAAAGATATTGATATTTACGAGATACTCAAAGACGAAGAGTACGGTACAGAGTTGTACACACCAATATGCGGAAGGGTGTGGCACAGTGGAATGGCAAACGACAAGGACAGTGCGAAAGCAATCTGGACTGAGGACGAAGATGGAAGAGAACACTTTTTCGACAAGAACGGAAAAGTCTCTAAAGAAGGAGAAGTTCTGCTCTTCCCTTCGAAAGAAATGAGAGACTGGAGCAAGTTCTTCAAGAAGGGAGACGTGCTGGAGTACAAGAAAGAAAACTATCAAGCCACTTGCTTATTCGACAGTTACGAGGGTGATACGACAAAATTGCGATTTACCGGACTATACACGTTGACGAAAGGTAAAATCTGGGATAACCCTACGAGATGGGATATATCCGATTGGGTCAAGAGCGATAATCCTGCTGCCTATATCGAGACCATTGAAGAGCGGCTCGGTGGCAAGTTGAACCGTAAAACTCTGGAGATTGAGAAGCCAGCGAAACTTACGTTTGAAATTGGCAAACTCTACGTTTTTAGAGAGGAAGACGAGGACGGAGAGCTGACAATCATCGGCAACCTCATCGACAAGAACGAAAGTGAAGATACGCTGACATTCGGCAACCAGTATGAGATTGAGACCGAGAAGTTCGTGACCGACCAAGCTTTCGACCTGCGTATCAGCGTTAACAAGGAACTTCGAGAAGCGACAGAGAACGAAGTCGAACTGTTCAACAAACATTACGCCATCTGGAAGAAAGAGAAGGAAGCGAAGGAGCAGCCAGACTTCAAGACCTTTGACAAGGTGCTGGTAAGGTTCGGAAAAGAATTCAAGTGGCTTCCAGCGTTCTTTATTCGTAACCGTGGAGAGAGTTTCACGAATAGATACAACGTATTACCTTTGCACACCGGAAAGCCAGCAGACTTCACCAGCTGCATCCCATACGAGGGGCATGAGAATTTTGCCTTCACTGACTACGATTTCGTAGACTTACCATTCTAGTGGACGTATGGCGAGTGAATTATGCAAGGCTTGCGATGCCGGGCGAAACTGCATAAATGGCATATACTGCCCGGCACGCAAGCAATATGTAGAACATCAGGTAATACTTGAATGCAATGAGCGATTTCGCAACAAGGGAGAAGAACAGAACGTACTACCAGGAACACCGGGAACAGATCCTCAGAGCCACGAAAGAGTGGCGAAAGAGAAACCGGGAAAAATACCGGGCGTATCAGAAAGAGTACTGGAGTAAGCATTACCGGAACTACGGTACGAAGAACCGGGTAGCCGACAGAGCGATGCGTGAGAGAAAGAAGCCGGACGTAGAGAAGGCTCTTTCCATGTTCAAGAATCCGCAGCAGGCAGCGCATCTGGCATGGCTGCTCGAAAACAAAAAGAATAATCGGTCGTGAGTTCAATAATAGAGTTATTAACCAGCGAGGACAGATGGAGATAGGCTCTCTATCAAAACAAATAACTTATAACATCTTGAAATTAAGATATGAGAGCCGGAAACGCATCTCCCGAAGTCTGACAACAAACAAAGAAAGCGAGGTGTTACATGAAGAAGTAAGAAAAAGAAATCGTTAGAAATTATGCTTTTATTCATTCGGCTGGCGGTGGAAGAAGGAAGAACCCTGCAAAAAATTCATTCATTAAGTTATTCATTTATTTTGCAAGCGCAGGCACAACTTCCGGAATCCCTGCCAGCTTTCTCTATCGCAACCGAAAAGAAGGGAAAGAAAGGGGTAGGGGGAAAGATAGGGATAATAACGCATGTGCGCACGTATATGCGCACGTAAATGGTGTTGGATAATAAACTACACCAGCAAAACAAAATAAACGCTTATGCGTGAAATTTAAACGAAATAATTACTTTAAAGAAAAAATGGAAAAAGGAACAGTTATAATCGGAATAGACCCCGACAATCAGGAAAGCGGAGTTGGAGCAGTCTTTGACGACAAAACATTCTTAGCCTACAAGATGAATTTTCCTTCATTGATAGATTACCTCAAGGCTATGAACGAGAGTTGCAAAAAGATTAAGGTCGTTATTGAAGGCGGCTGGCTCAACAAAAGCAACTGGCATGTGCTTAATCGTTTCATGACAGCAGTCAAGGCAGCAGCAATCGGACGCTCTACCGGAATGAACCATCAGACCGGAATTCTTATCGTTGAGTGCTGCAAACACTACAATATCCCCTGCGAAATCGTCAAGCCACTAAAGAAGTGCTGGAAGGGTAAAGACGGAAAAATCACGCAAGACGAACTTGCTTATTTTGTAAGCGCAGGACAAAAGATGCCGAGAATGAACCAAGACCAGAGAGACGCACTTCTCCTCGCATGGGTCTGTGCAGGATACAAGGTCAGAGTGAAGCCGAAGAAACCGCAGACAACCCTGCAGAAGACCATCAGAGCCTTTGATGGATAAAATAAAAACGAAGTGTTGGAAAAAGTTAAAAGTGTGCAAAGAACAAACAACTAAAGCAAAAAAGTAGTATCTTTGCGCCAGTGTTTATCAGGTAAGCACAAATTTCGAACTTAAAACAAGAAGAAAATGAAAACAGAAGAAATCGCACTATCGAGGGTCAGCGAGAATGAGGCGAACCCTAGAGAGATAAGTCAAGCGAACTTTCAGAAGCTTGTGCAGAGCATCATTGTGTTCCCAAGAATGTTGACCCTGCGCCCGATTGTTGTTGATGAGACCTTCCACGCATTGGGTGGAAACATGAGACTGAAAGCCTTGCAGCACATTGTCACGATGGACGAAGCAAGCATTCAAGTAAAGCTGGATGCAGAGCAGCGTCTGTCCGATGAGGAGCAAGCCGCATTGATGGAGTATTGGCAGGGATGGCAGCAGCAGCCAACAGTTACCGTGGTGAGCGCATCAGACTTGACAGAAGCACAGAAGCAGGAGTTTATGATTAAAGACAACCTATCCTTCGGTAACTGGGACTTCAACGACCTTGCGAACCGATGGGACAGCGCACAGCTTCAGAACTGGGGTATGCCAGTCTGGAACCCAGCACCAGTGGAAACAAGCAGCACCAGCAAGTGCAAGAAGAAAGGCAAGGACGACCAAGAGGGCGACCCATTCGCAGGGGAACTACCTCCTGAAATCGAAGGGCAAGACTTAACTCCTGACGACTTGCCTACGATAATGGGCGATGGCGTTTTGCCTCGTGAGAACGTAATCATTCACTACAAGCCAGCCGATGAGCCATTCCTTGCCAAGCTGCTGGGAGTTGACCATATCGACCGCATCGTCTGGAACTTTGATGAACTGAAACCAAGACAAGAAGGAAAGGAGGAAGACAATGGAGAAGAATAGAATCGAGAACATCAACCTGCACGACCTGGTGGAGAACCAAGACAACCCACGCAGCATTGAGCCACAGCAGATGCAGAAACTCGTTGAAAGCATTCTGACGTTTCCGAAGATGTTGCAGATGAGACCAATCGTCTGTAATGAGAACCGAGTTATCCTCGGAGGAAACATGCGCTTCCGTGCCCTGCTCAACATCGAGCATATGGAAGACGAAGCTATCAAGAACGCAATAGAGACCGTTGCCGTGAAACTGACCGATGGAGAGAAGCAGCAGCTTTGCAGCCACTGGGAGAAGTGGAAGGCAGAACCAAATGTCGAGGTCGTTATGGCTGACAGCCTATCCGAGGAAGAGACGGACGAGTTCATCATCAAGGATAACGTCTATTTTGGCAGCTGGGACGAAGAGAAGCTAAAGGGAGCATTTGATGTGGACGATATGCAGCGATGGGGATTGAACCCCTGGGAAATCCAGCAGGAAGCCACGACCTACGAGCCAGCAGAGGACGAAGAGCAGCGCATCATCATCGTATACCGCAGCGAGGACGCACAAGCCGTGGCAGACATGCTGGGACTTGACGCAATCGAGAAGCGCAACTTTGATGTGGACGAACTCAAAGAAAAAACCGAATAGTCGGAAATTTAGCGTTTAAGTCGGAGAAACGTTTGAAATGGATAAACTATCCGCTCTGAACAATTCAATCCGACAGAGACGAAATTTTACAAAAATAACTCGAATATGAGAAAGACTTGTGTTTTTATCATTGGAACCAACGCCAGCGGAAAGAGCACCGTTGCCCGAAAGCTGATAGAAAGCTTTGGTGGCATTGAGAGCTACAAGGACGGAATAAGCAGCACCCAGCAGGGAGTTGCATTTGCAGGGCGATACGATGTTAAGTACGGAGGCGTTGACAATCTGAACGGTACGACCATACTTCGTGACATCGTGAAGAAGGCACTGGAGAGCACCGACTGCATCATTTGCGAAGGAATGAGACTTAAATGCTGGGGTCCGAACTTGACGCACGCAATGTTCAATGCAGACAGACAGATTGTAATCTTCTTATACGCACCACTCGAAGAAATCCAAAAAAAGGCTCGCAGAACGGTCGAACGGAACGTTGAGCAAGGATATTATCCGGGGACAGCGAGAATCGGCACACTCGGCAAAGAAATGGCAAACTGCGGGGTGTGACGTTGTAGCGATAGACACCACGAAGCAGACAGCAGACCAAATCAGAGACTTCATCATCAACAAAATAAATTCATGAGGATATGGCAGAACATTATGGCAACACGCCAAGAATAACATACGAGTTTCCCGACTGCTCAATGCCAATGGCTTTTGACACTTACAATAATTGCAGCTTTGGCTGTATGTATTGCTTTGCTCAGAACCAGCGAGGCATTGGCAGCAAGAAGAAGGAATACCTGCACAAGGAGGTTAAGGACGTGAGCGTTGAGCGCATCAAACGAATGTTCATTGACCCCGACAAGCACGGTGGAGACTTTGCGCCATACATCAAGGCTCGCAAGGTTATGCAGTTGGGAAGCATGAGCGACCAGTTCGACAACTTCGAACGGAAGTACGGAACGACACTGGAACTTTTGCGCTTCTTCAAGGATATAGACTATCCGCTTTGCTTCTCTACCAAGGGTGCATGGTTCACCAAAGATGAGCGATACATGGACTTGATCAGAGGGCAGAAGAACTGGAACTTCAAGTTCTCAATCATCACCAGCGATGCAGAGAAGGCTAGAGTAATAGAGCGAGGGGTGGAAAGCCCACAAGCAAGACTGGAAGCCATCGAGCGCATCGCCAATGCAGGGGCAGGAGGTGCAACGCTGAGACTGAGACCCTTCATCATCGGAGTGAGCACGCCAACGTACCTCGACCTTATCAAGGAAGCATTCAACAGAGGGGCTACAGCTTTGAGCACCGAATTCTTCTGTCTCGAAACAAGAAGCCCGACATTGAGGGAATTGTTGCCTACCATCAGCAAGATGGCAGGTTTCGACATTCTCGCATTCTACAAGAAGTACAGCGTACAGTCCGGCTATCTGAGACTGAACCGCAAGGTCAAAGAACCGTTCTTCAGGAACATGAAGGAACTGTGCGACCAGCTGGGAATGCGCTTTTATGTATCGGACGCACACTTCAAGGAACTTTGCCACAACGGAAGTTGCTGCGGATTGCCGCCAACGTGGAACTACAGCAGGGGGCAGATGTGCGAAGCACTGAACATTTGCAAGCGCAAGGGATACGTGAGGTGGAGCGACATCAAGCTGGATGCAGAGAACCTTTTGAGGGCGAGACTTGAGAAGGCGATGAACCTGGGAACAAGAGAGAAGTACTCGAAGTATTACACGATGAGCGCAGCCGACTACATGAAGTGGTGCTGGAACAATCCGCAGGCAGCGCACTCGCCATACAAGATGTTCGAAGGGGCAATGGTACCAGCTGACGAACGAGACAGCGAGGGAAACATCGTATACAAGTACAACGGAGCGAAATTTTAATCAAGAACACTATGCCACAAGGTAATAATAACAAGCATCGAGCGCAGAAAATCGACATCGAGAACCGCCTGCAGATTATCGCACCCCTATACCGCAAGGGATGGACGGAGCGAGAAATCACGGCAGAGGTTCGCAAGCGGCTCGACAGACCGAAATACAATCAGGCGCACTGCGACATTCAGCGGTTATTGAAGGAGTGGAGGGAAGAGAGACTGACCGACACGGACGAGAAAATAACCAGCGAGGTGGCAAGGTTGAAACTGGTGATACGTGAAGCGTGGGAAGCCTGGGAGAAGTCCAAGGAAGACTACCACGAAAAGACAGCGACCCAGCAGGGACTGCCAGTCGTAGATGAGCGAGGAAAGCAGATTTCCATCGAGACCGTCAAGGCGATAATGTACGATGCCGAGAAGCGAGGATTCGGAGAACCACGCTACCTCGACATCATCCTAAAGGCAGAGACGCAGATTTGCAAGCTGCTCGGACTTGATAAGGTCGTGCTCGACCTGAACGCAGGCTTCCAAGGCGGCATCGAGGTACGCTACATCAACTCGGGGCACGAGTGTGCATCCAGCGAGCAGGAAGTGATCGAGCGTGAAGGATTGGATAAAGAATAATTTAACCATAATTTTTGTTTTAAGTTTTTATTGTTTGAAAGAATGGCACTATTTGACGTTATTGGTGAACTGTATGACCCGAATGCGGACGTGAAGCCAAGGTTTCTCGTAAACCAAGGAGGCACGTCCTCGGGGAAGACATACACCATCATGCAGCGTCTTATAGTGCTTTCTTTTGAGCATCCGATGGTAATTATCACGGTGTGCGGTCAAGACCTCCCGAACTTGAAAGTGGGAGCCATGCGAGACCTCGACACCATCCTGCACTCAAGGGCAGAGTTGCTGGACTGGTTCAAGAATAACAAGAGCGACAGCAGCTACCGAGGAAAGAACGGCTCAATCATCGAGTTCAAGAGTTACCAAGATGCGCAGGATGCGAAGAACGGTAAGCGAGACTATCTGTTCGTGAACGAGGCGAACGGTGTGCCCTACGAAGTGTTCTGGCAGCTTGCCATCCGAACCCGAAAGCAGGTGTTCATCGACTACAATCCAAGCGCACGCTTCTGGGTCCACAACAACATCATCGGCAGGGATGATTGCCGATTAATCCTGAGCGACCACCGAAACAACCGATTCCTGACTGAGCAGGAGCACAAGAAAATTGAAGAGATTGACGACCCCGAACTGTGGCGAGTTTACGCAAGAGGATTGACCGGAAAGATTACCGGGCTTATCTTCACTAACTGGGGCATCGTTGACAAGCTGCCACCAAGGGAGGAGTGGAAGATGGAATGCAGGGGTATGGACTTCGGATTCACCAACGACCCAACTGCGCTGGAGCACGTTATTTTGGCACACGGAGAGTTATGGGTGGACGAAGAAATCTACCAGCCTGGAATGACGAACGATGACATCGCAGACCGATGCAAGGAACAAGGACGGACGAAACGAGACCTTATCATTGCGGATTCGGCAGAGCCTAAGAGCATTCAGGAGATACACAACCGAGGGCTGTGGATAATCGGCAGCACCAAGGGAGCGGACAGTATCAACAACGGTATCGACATCTTGAAGCGTTTCCGCATCAACATAACAAGACGCAGCCACGGCATCATCGGGAACATGCAGCAATACAAGTGGAAGAAGTCAAGGGATGGAGAGACAACGAACCAGCCTATAGACGCATTTAACCACGGCATAGACGCAATACGATACGTAGCCTTAAAAAAGTTATCCGTAGCGAGCCATGGAACGGCTAGGGCGCACGTATTGAGACAAAGATAACGACAAAATTATAAAGCATATGGATAATGACACTACATTCAAGTACTGGCTGGCAGTTGCTAGGCACACCAGCTATAAAATCGGCAAGCAGCCACGACCAGCTTTCGTTGGAGGAAAGCAAGTGCCCGACAATCTCAACCAGTTATCAATCGGGCAGCTGATAGACCTTTCCCAGCTATCAGACAGCGAAGAAAGTCTGTATCAGATAGTGACAACCGTCCTCGGTCTGAGCCACAAGGAAGTGGAGCAGGCTAGGGCGGTTGATGTCGTTATGCTCATCGGCTGGGTAACATCAGAGGTGGAGCGCATCAATAAACTCTTCGAGAGCACCGACACAGCGAAGCCAACGAGACTGGAGAAGGAGGCAGGCATCGATACCCTGCGGTTCGGACTGTTCGGCATGCTGGACTGGTATGCGGTAAGGATGGGCATCAGCGACCACGACCAAGTATTAAAAACGCCATGGCTTCGCATCTACAAGTGCATGGAAATGGACAACAAGAGAAGCGTGTACGAGCGGAACCTGCAGAAGTTGCAGGCAGAGGAAATGAAACGTAAATCTAGATAATTATGGCAACAATCAGAGAAACATTGAAGCAACTGGCAGCAGACACGCTACCAGACTACACCTACCTATTCGAGGACTGGGACACTGCGGACACCAAGCTGGAGAAACTGAACTATCCGGCAATCGTCTGCATCATCCCAGCCAGCGGCACGACAGAGATACGCAACGGCAGGGTATACGACACCGTGAACGTTGCCCTGGCTTATCTCGACACAGTACCGAGAGCAGCGGAAGGAGAAGACAACGGAGAGTGCATCGACCGAATGAAGGTGGCAGGGGCAAGGATGATACGAGCCATCAACCAGTCGCACCAGTTCGAACCGCTTGAAGGGCAGCAGTACTACGAGACCATCATCGAGCGTTTGAGCACGATCGTGTCGGGCGTAATGTACTCCCTTCAGCTGACACAGAGCATAGGAGGGTGTGAGGTATGAGCAAGGGAGGCATTCAATTCGACCCCAAGGCGGCATCGCTCATCATGCGTGAGGAAGTGGAGAGAGCACGGCAACTTATCATCAACCACATACGTATCAACGGACAGAACGCATCAGGGCGAACGATAGCGAGCCTTAAAGTGGAGCAGCCCAGCGAGGAAGAAACCATCCTCTGGGGACACAAGCCATTCGGGATTCTCGAAACCGGACGAAGGTCAGGAAAGATACCATACGGCTTTGCTGGCATTATCCGGCAGTGGATGAAGGACAAGGGGCTGCACGGTACACCTATACCCTACAAGACCGACCGGGCACACAAGTACACTCCACAAGAGCGTGGCGACATGAGCATGGCAGGAGCCATCGCACACACCATCGCCAACAAGGGGTCTAAGCTGCACCGGACTGGCGGCAGGGCTGACGTATACAGCAACGTTGTGCCCGACACAATGAAGCGGCTCGGGCAGAGGCTTATTTTCTTAATCCACCAGTCGGTGGGAAGTATCAAACTTAACAATGAGACGGTATGAGACAGACAGAGAACAACAATATCACGATTCAATACCCGGACGCTGTAGGCTTCGCATTCTTGCCTTGCATCATCAAGGCGAGCGGCTCGGGTGTTGCGAGCATCGAGGCAACCATCAGCAGGGAGACCAAGACGTACACGTACAGCGTGGAAGCGTTTGCAGATAATTGCATCATGGACTACCGGGAGTATGTGCAGGCACTCTTCGATGGCATCAGCTTCGGGAACATCGACTACAGCAGGGAGAGCCAGAAGAGCAACCTCGGGTCGGTGTTCGATGTTTCCGTGAAGGTCAAGAACAGCGAGGGGAGCGACCTTGCGACATTCAGCTACACGACTTTCTACGTTTGGGGAGCGATGAGGGCAGGAGAGACGTGGAACGCAAACAAGAAGCTGACATGGTTCACGAACTTTCCATTCTCCTTCGGTCTATACATCAACGAGGAAACCAGCCTTCTTGTGTATGCGGACGGAAGGGTTACGAATAAGTACCTAGACATCGCAGAGCAGGGTATTTTCGAGATTACCAGCAAGGTTCTAAAGGCAGGAGCGAAATCCTACTCAATCAAGGACTTTGACGGAAAGATACAGCAGGCGACTTTCGATACGACCTTCGATTTCACGTTCTATCTAAAGACCAGCGACAAGTATACGGAACTGGCAGCCATCAAGACCGACAACACGGAGAAGGGCATCTATTTGCGTTGGGTTGACCGACACGGCTTCTATCGCTACTGGCTATTCACGCAAGGCGATGAGAGCAGGGCGATAAGCAGCGACACCAGCTTTGTACGCAACAACCTTGGAGAGTATGGCGACACAATATTCGGCTACCTCGGAGCGAACGGCAGAAGGCAGGGCTACGGCAGAGAGGACACAATACCACTTTGCGCACCATTGGTAGACAGCGAGACGTTCGATTTCCTTCAAGACCTAGCCAGCAGCCCGGTCGTGGATATGTACCTCGGTGGCGACAAGTGGCAAAGTGTGACAATCAAGGCAGGAACCTACACCAAGACAACAGCAGAGTTGCAGGATTTCGTCTGCAACCTAGTTATTAACAATACACAGATTCAGCAGCTATGACAGACCAGCAACTATACATCGATGGCATCCTGATGGATATGAGCGAGGATTCGGCAATCACGCTCGACATCAAGAGCAATCTTTTCCGGGACATCACGAAAATGACCGCCAACACAACATACACCATCAACCTGCCCAAGACAGCGCACAATATGGCGGTGCTGGAGTTTGCAGGGAAACCGAGCACCAGCAGCAAATACCCCTATATTTTCCACACAGCACGTTATTTTAGAAACGGCTTGGAGATTATCCACAGCGGAAGGGCAAGCGTTCTGAGCGTAAAGGAAACCATCGAGATTTCGATTTATTGGGGATTGTTCCAGGCATTGGCAACGCTGCAATCGTCCGACCTAAAGCTGAACGAGTTGAATTGCACGAAGTATCTGCGGTTCACCAAGAATAACAGCTACGACACCTACGAGAAGGCAATAACGGATGGAGTATTCTATGGGAAATACGAAACGGCAGTGGCTAAGACATCAAGCGATGAATGGTATGGATACGACCGAAACGTTGGAGGGAACAGCGACACGACATACTCACTCGTTGAAGGTAAGATAAGAACTGGAACAGAAATCGGAAAGTATGTATCGGGCGAGGTTTTGACCGATGAGACATACCAGTGTGCAATCATACCTTTCGAGGCTGGAATGAGAGCCACCATCGGCAAGGTTTTAGGCAAAGGGCAATTCCGGACATGGGCAATACTCGACACCAACAAGAACGTTATTAGCCTTGCCGATGATGCCGGAAAGACAGAAAAAGAAACTTATCCGGTATTGCCGGCTCCAGATCCTATGCTCGGAATGTTCGTGAGTGCAGGAGCGTGCATCGCCAATATCAAAACGAGCGTTGCCATGGAGACAATATCTATCAGGGTTCGGGCAGAGAAGGCTGGCTCTGTCGAATACGGAGCACTTGATACGAAGACCGGAGAGACAACACCATGGGGAACGCATGAGGTTGCAGCCGGAGAAACAGAAATTAATGTTGTAAAGAGCAAGCCTTCCGGTCTCCTCGTATACATCAAGCCTTCAGTAGATAAGATGATAAGTATGGCGATAAGCACGGCTGTTGCGGCTTATTATCTCTCGGACGGTGAGTTATCCCAAGTGCAGGCAGCTGGAGCGTACAGCGTTAAATATACGAGCGAGAGCATGCCAATCGATGTAGACCTGCAAGCACCAGCAACAGCGGAATGGCTTATCGTCAACGCAATCAAGGAATATAGCACTGGAACGACTATTCTTGTTAAAAGTAATAGTGAGACGGAGAGCAATGCGAGAGCCAGTGGTACGTTTGACAGAAGCGGCTCTTTTGGTGGAGGCAGTTCGATTTCTTTTGCAAGCAATGGAACAATCCAGCCAAGCGTTACGGCTAAGTATATCCTAGACCTAATTACGGCACAGACTGGTGTAGAATTCGGCTGGAGCAATCAAGCGAAAGAAATCATAAAGGGACTTGCTGTCCCATTGATTACAAGGAAGGCAGATGCGCAGACGGTTGTAGGCAGCTTTGAGGGCACTTTTTTCCAAACAGATAGTCTCGGTATTCTCGACTTCCAACCAACGAGCCTATCGGAGGTATTCGATGGATTGGAGATTGGGCACAGATACAGCCAACTGGATGTAAAGATTTCCTGCACGATGATTTTTGATGTTCAGATGAACTGGTCGTGGGACGCATCGAAAGTAAACCCTTCATTGCATAAAAGCTGGAGTTACGGAGGCTCGACCGAAACGCAGGCAGTTTACTTATACCCACCTTGCTACATCGAAATTAAGGTCGTGTCAAAACATACGAGCGACCAAGAGGAAAGCGAATACACCAAGACCTACATCGCAGGCAGAACTTCGGACTACGAAGGTACAGATCCATCAGTAAGCGACACCAGCGACCAGCTTGTAGGAGGCAGATTCATACACCTTGTAGCAGGACGAGGGGAGATAGAACTGGAAGAGGGAGACATCGTGACCTTTGAGATGAAGCACCCGAAAAACAAGAGATTGAACGGATTAAAATGTTACAACGGACTGTTGTCTGCCAGTATCAAGCAGAGCGATGAAGTACCATACGGAGGTAATTTCCCTATCGGCAAGAACCTTCCAGACATCAAGGTGACGGATTTCTTGAAGTGTATCTGCATTCTGACATCAACGTTTCCAAGCCAGCGGTTTATTGGTGGAACACTTACGTTTGCCGACATCGTGAACCTTTGGGAAGCCAAGGCGCAAGCGGTGGACTGGACGAAGAAGCTCATCCCGAGCGAAGCCAGCAACCATCCAAGGCAGACCGATTTCAGCCTAGATGACTACTGCCAGCACAATATCTACAAGTGGAAGGAAGACGACACCGTATATCAGCAGCACGATGCGGATATGACTATAGACAACAAGACGCTGGAGTATACGCAAGACGTCTGTACGCTACCATTTGCAGCCACGGACGGAAACCGCATACCGATATACGAATGGGAAAGCAAGCAATACACGTTTAATAACACAACGCTCACCACCCAAGTCGCAACGAAATATAAGGCATGTAAAGACCGAATAGTGAACCTGACGAAGAACGATGCCGGCTATTCGGAATTGGCTTTCAACATCGACCTTCAGGACATCTTCGACAACAAGCTGGAAAAGTTGAGAAAGACGGTGGCGAACCCACACCACATTGTGGAGCGGTTCAACCTTTCCGATTTGGAGATTCTGGATTTTGACGAAACGAAGCCAGTGTACCTTGCCCAGTATGGCGCATATTTCGCAGTTCTAGAAATCAAGACCACAAGCAGCGGATATTGCGAGGTTACAATGATAGAGTTGAACAATTAGAAAGAAAGAACTATGGTAAGTGAAGACAAACAGCAGATTCTTGACATCAAGGTCAAGTACGAGGATGCAATCTATGGCATCATCAGATACAAGGAAAAGATAGACCAGTTGAAGGCAAGCATCAAGGACTTGCAGCAGCAGGAAAAAGACAAGACCATCACGACCAACGAGATGAAGGTACAGACGGAAGCCATCAACGCAACCATCAAGGAGTACCAGTACAACGTGCGCACCTTGCGGAAGGAGATCCAGAACAACGTGCGCACAGAGAACGAGCAGGAAGGCAGCTTGAAGCAGCTGCGTGCCCAGCTTTCCAATGCCACCAAGGCTTACGATGAGATGAGCCGTGCCGAGCGTGATAGTTCCAAGGGTCAGGAGATGCAGGAGCATATCCAAGACTTGATAGAGGAGCTGAAAGAGGCTGAGGAGGCTACTGGAAGATTCCAGCGCAGTGTCGGCAGCTATTACGATTCCATGATGAAGGCGGCTGACGACCTGCAGAACACCGAGTTTTTCGGTTTTGATGTTGTTGATGATACTGGAATCGGAAAGGTTATGGAAATGGGAAAGTCCGTGGAAGACCTAAAGGTAAAGTTTGGTGCGTTGAAAAATACGGCTCTTTCCTTATTGACCAACCCTTATTTCCTCGCCATGGCAGGTGTGGCTGGTGTCGGAATGGCATTCAAGTGGTGGTATGACTACAACAAGGGATTGATGGAAGCCACACGACTGACGAAGCAGTTCACCGGATTGACCGGAAACGAGATGAAATCCGTGCGCAACGAGGTTCTTGCGGTATCCAATACATTCGGTTTGGAATTCACGGAGACGATGCAGTCTGCTAATACGATGAGCAAGGCTTTCGGCATTTCCGTTTCTGAGAGTTTGAAAATTATGCAGGACGGACTTGTGAGCGGTGCAAACGCCAACGGAGAATTCCTCGATACGATTAAGGAATACCCGAGATACTTCAAGGAAGCCGGACTGAGTGCAGAGGAAATGGTGGCAATATCAACGCAAGCGACCAAGGAGGGAATTTTCAGCGACAAGGGTGTTGATACCATCAAGGAAGGAAATATACGACTGCGAGAAATGACAACCGCTACGGCTGCTGCGCTTGACGGAATAGGCATTTCTTCCAAGCAAGTTCAAAAGGACTTGCAGGACGGAAACAAGACCACATTCCAGGTTATGCAAGAGGTGGCTAATAAGTTAAAGGAACTTCCGCAATCAAGTGCTGCTGTGGGTAGCGCAATTGCCAACATCTTCGGTGGTCCGGGAGAGGATGCCGGGCTTGCTTATATCGAAATGCTCGGTAATATCGAACTTGATATGGACAAAGTGAAGGCAAAGTCCGGTGATCTCGCCAAGGCACAAGAAGACGAATTGAACGCAACCAAGGAATTGCAGGACGCAATGGCTTCTCTGTTTGATTACACCGGGGGTGGCTTCGAGAACATGAAGGCTCAGTTGTCAACGATTGCAAAGAAATCACTTACGGCAGTTATCAAGGGAGTTGTGCAGGCAATCAACTACTTCATCGACTGGTACAATGACAGCCTTCTGTTGCGAGGGATAATCAATGCACTCGGGACAAGTTTCCGCTTGATGTGGAACGCAATCAAACTCGTATGTAATCTCGGAATAGACGCATTCAAGAGGATGGGCTTTGCAGCCAAGGGCATGCTTGATATTCTCGAAGGTATCGTGACTTTCGACCTATCCAAGGCACAGAAGGGATTCAAGGAGATATTCGACATTTCCGGCACAATCAAGGAAGCTTGGCACGACATCAAGAACGCTGGCATAGAGATAGGCAATTCCTTCGCTGACGGATTCGAGAACACCGTGAACGGAAGGCTCGAGCACATAAAGCTAGCCAGCGTGAACGGTGGAGCGACCAGCAGCGAGCCAGCGAGCGGAAACATGGGAACGACACCAGCAGCCAAGGGCAGCACTGCCAAGACCAAGGCACAGAGAGCCAAGGAAGAAGCGGAAGCAAAGGCAGAAGCAGAGCGCAGGAAGAAGCAGGAAAAGGAATTGCAGGAAGCGATTGCGCTTATACAGTACAAGTACAACGAGCAGGTAATGGACGCAAAGAAGCGATACCTCGCAGGCATGTACGACAACGAGCGAGATTACAGCAACGACCTCGAACAGCTTGAGAAGAACATGGTAGCGAGGAGCATTGACGCATACGTGGCGGCAGGGCAAATCGGAGCGGAAAAGGCGCAGGAAATGCAGGCAAAACTTCTCGACATCATGATTAAGGCGAAAGCGGACTTGAAGAACCAAGCCAAGGAGATTGTGGACGAACTCAACAAGGAGTTCGAGGATGCAGAGAAGGCACGCAAGGATGCGGACATCATGAACGGTGGCACTGGAGAGGAAGACGATACAGCCAAGCTGGAGAGATACAAGGCTTTCCTGGAGCAGAAGCTAGCAACGACACAAGAGAATGTTGAAGCGCAGAGGCAGCTACAGCAGGAACTACACGATACGACTTTGCAGTTGCAAGCTGACGAAAACAAGAACAAGCAACAGAAACTTCAAGAACAGAACCAAATGATAGCCGATTATATCGGGGCAATCGGTGATGGTTTATCTTCGCTTTTCGAGAGCCAGAATCTGACTTTCCATAATTTCCTCAAAACCATGCTGACGACCTACCTATATGCGATAGAGAAGCAAATAACTGCGACTTATGCAGCTATTCTTGCAGATAGTATTCTTCATGGTGGATGGGCAGGAGTTGCAAGTGCAGCAGCCAAACTTGCTTTAATCAAGGCAGCGTTTGCAGCAGCCAAGGCAGCAGTCAAGGGATTCTCCACTGGTGGCTACGTCCAAGGCTCGGGAACCGGAACCAGCGACAGCATCCCGGCAAGGCTTTCCAATGGCGAGAGTGTAATGACCGCCAAGGCGACTTCGATGTTCAGCCCGATATTATCCGCTTTCAACCAGCTTGGAGGTGGCGTGCCTATCGTGGTAAACAACGGAGGAAGCAACATCGGCATGGATATGCTGGCGGCAGCTGTAGCTAGAGGGTATCAGATGGCTCCACAGCCAGTAGTGAGCGTTGAGGAGATAAACCGAACCCAGCGGAGAGTGCAGACGATAGAGAATATCGGCAGGCTCTAAGGGTTGCAGTTATTTCATCAAGATTTGCGTTCTGAGCGGTTTTCGCTTGAAGGTGGTAAAGTTACACACCCAAGGCAATAAAAGCCGCTTAGAGCGCAAAATTTTGGCTTGTTTAGAAAAATTAACTGCTTATGAGATAAACATACCAAAAATAATCGTATCTTTGCAGCGTTTTAAAACTTAAAATCACGATTCAATGGCAAAACTCAGAATATACAACGACATCGACAGTCAAGACAACAAGTTCTGGTATCAATGGTGGGGAGGTGATTGCGTGTGTTTTCAGGATATAGATGCTTTTGCAGCAAGCATACCGAAAGACGATGATACAATCGATATGCGCATCTTCTGCAATGGCGGCTCTGTAGTCGAAGGTTGGGCGATATACGACCGACTGCGGCAGAGCGGCAAGAAGATTTCCTGCACCGTTGAGGGCAAGGCAGCATCCATGGCAACAATCATCATGCTCGCAGCACCAAAGGAGAGCCGCAAGGCATACGAGAACGCTGCCTTCCTGCTGCACAATCCGTGGGTTCCTGGCTGGGGGTTGGGCGACCAGCTGAACGCAAAGGACTTGAAGAACCTGGGCGAGGAAATGCAGATGTGGCAGGATAAGATGGTGGACGCATACGTAGAGCGGTGCGAGTGCGACCGGGAAGAGATTCAAGCCTTGATGGATAAGGACATCTTCATCAGCACCAGCGAGGCTTTGCGCCTAGGTCTTATCAGCAGCACCGTTGCACCAATCAGCGCAAGCGCATCGAAACGCAATATCGAAAATTTTATTAATTCAAAACAACAAAATCCAAAAGCAATGGAGAAGAAAACAGAAGTAAAGGCTTCTCTCCTCGACAAGATTCTCGCTAAGTTGGGCGTGAAGACACTGGAGGAAGCAGAGCAGGCGGTGGCAGAGCCACAAGCCAAGGCAGAGCCAAAGGCGATGGAACTCAACACAGCAGACGGACAGACACTGACCGTTGAGCGTGAAGAGGGAGATCCACAAGTTGGCGACAAGGCAAGTCCGGACGGAACGTTTGAAATGCCCGATGGCAAGACAATTGTTGTTGAGGACGGTGTAATTACCGACATTCAGACCGCAGACAACACCGACAACGACAATGAGGGCGGTGAAGGCGGTGAAGGCGGCAGCGCATCAAGCACCGACAACGACACCTTAGCCAAGTTGAAGCAGCAGGTAGCAGCACTCAAACAGCAGTTGAACGACACCAAGGCACAGCTGGCAGGCGCACAGAAACTCGCAAAGAGCAAGGAAGACATGCGCATCCTGAATGCCGTGAAGATGGCAGGCGGTGCGGAGAAGGTGCTGGCAGGCTACAGCAGCCACTACCAGCCAGCACAGCGACAGCCAAGCGGCAAGGGCGCAGGAGAGCAGGTAGACGTTAAGGCAGACGCAAAGACTATCAGCGAGAAGGTCAAGGCTTATCGTTCCAAGAAGCGACCAAGCAAGGACTAAAACGTTGTAAGAAATCAAGTAAAAAACAAATTAGATATTTATAAATTATGAGTAATACTTTTGATGTAAAGCAGTTCGAGAACTTTGTCCTCGAACCCGAAAATCTGAAGACCATCAAGGATGCCATTCAGGAGACATTCTACAAGGATGAGGATATTGCGGATTTTGTCACCATCACTAAGGTCAAGGACGGAGACCCTATCGCCATCATTGGTGAGATGGAGATGGTCGGCAAGGCTGGCAGCGGTTGCGACCCAACGTATGACGAGAAGGGCATCACCAATAACTTGGAGCGCTGGAAGCTTGGCGACTGGCAAGTACCAATCAAGATTTGCTATGATTCGCTGAAAGGCTCAATCGCTGAGTACAGCTTGAAGACCGGAACAGACATTGGAGACCTCACCAGCACCGACTTCATGGTAATCTACACCGATGCACTGGAGCGTGCTATGAAGCAGATGGTTTGGCGATTCGGCTGGTTTGGTGCTGAGGATGCGCAGACTGTGTCCGAGGGCGGCAAGCTGACCGATGACTTGAAGAAGGAGTACTTTACCACTTGCGATGGTCTCTTCAAGAAAATTTTCGCAGCTACAGCCACAAAGAACCGCACCGAGATTGCAGCCAACAAGGAAACCACGATGTCGGAGCAGATTGCGGCAATCCGCAAGCAGGGTGTGGCAACCGACCTTGTAGACAATATGCTTATGAACGTGGACTCACGCATCATCGATGATCCGAACGCTGTACTTCTTATGACACGCTCTCTGGCTGACGCATTGACTTACGACATCAAGAAGACGTACCACGACATTATGCCTTGGGAGAAGGTCTTCGATGGCTTCCAAACATCGACCTACAACGGCATTAAGATTGCCAGTGTCAGCATTTGGGACAGAATGATTAAGGGCTATGAGAAGGGCGCAACAGCGTACAACCTTCCACACCGTATGGTCTTCTGTAACCCTAAGCAGCTGATGGTCGGCACACCGCAGGATTCGCTCATTAGTGAGATGGATGCTTGGTTCGACCACAAGGAGCGCAGAAACTATATCTACTCAACTGGTAAGATTGGTACGGCTCTCCTCGAAGAGGGCATGATCCATGCAGCTTACTAATCGCTCCAAATTTTCAGTTTAGTATTAAGTTATTTTTGACAATCCTCAACACCCACAAAACGGTGTTGGGGATATAACAATTAAAGACGAATTAATATGAAAACAACTTGCGAGAGCCTTATCGCCCAGGACATCATCATCCCTTGCGAAGACCAAGTAACAAAGGGACTGGAGGGCGATGGACTTATCATCAACCGAGACGACATTGACTTCACTAAGTGCGTTGTCGAAGGCAATACAATTAAAACATTGGTCTTGAAGACTGGCAAGAAAGCATACGCCATCCGGCAGGAGGGCAGCAAGCCTTTTACCGGAACCAAGACCGAGCTGACCGTTGGCACGTACCGAAACAGCTGGAAGAACACCGTAGCAGTCGTGGTATTGGCAAACACACCTGACGTTTGCGCAAATGTTATCGATGGACTGGCGAACGGAAAGTTCGTTATCATCCTGCGCAACCTCTCTAAGGGAGCGGACGGAAGTGCAGAGTACCAGGTATTCGGATATGCGCAGGCACTGAAGGCAAGTGCAGGCGAGAACGACAAGTATTCAGACGACACCGAGGGTGGCTGGCTTATCACGCTGGAAGAGGAGAGCGTACCGAAGGCAGCTTATTTCTTCTTCGACACAGACAGCGAGACCACAGCAGCCAAGTATAAGAGCCTTCTGACGGAAGCAGCAGCGTAGCCTATGACATACAAGGAAGCAACAGCCAAGGTCGAGGAGTTGAAGGCACGTTTCGACAGTCCCTTTGATGCAACCGACAAGGCAGTAATCGAAACTCTTTATTTCGAGGTAACACGCAAGCGGTTTGTTCCGACAACCTGCCAGCAGTGTTACCACGATGCTCTGATAGAAATATATCTAAAACTCAAAAAAGAAAAGGCAATGCCAAAAACATGTAATTACGCTTTAAAGGCAGGTTTTATCATTTCCTGCCCGGATTTCTACCATGGTAAGATTTTCACGAACGAGAACCTGACCGACAAGGTAGCGCATGAATATCTGACGAAGTACCCACACATGGAAAGCTACTTTCAGAAGATACCCAGCGATGAACTCATCGAGAACAAGCAGCCGCCAGCAGGCAGCGACAGCGGTGCAGATGATACCACCGGGAAAGATCCTGCCGAAAAAGCAGCAGGCAGCGACAAGAAGAAAGACCTCGACCAAGCCGAAAAAGCAGGCAAGGAAGAAGAGTAAAACAACAAGTAAAACGACACAAGCAATATGAACGTTAAGACAGTTAAGAAGCCAAAGCGAAGAGTTGATATTGGCTACGTAAGCCGATTCAAGATGCAGGCATACGGATATGATAATCTTTATCCGCAGAACCTCGCACGCATCACGGAAGCCAGCGGTACGGCAATGCTGTGCCTTAACCGATATTCCCGATTTATTGAGGGCTACGGCTTCGATAGCGACATTCTAGCATCGTTGGCGATGAACCCGCAGGGGGACACGGCAGACGATTTGCTCCGGAACGTAGCGCAAGACCTCGCACGCTTTGGAGGCTTTGCCCTTCATGTAAACTACAACGTTCTAGGGCAGGTGTCGAGCGTGAGCCACGTACCCTTTGAAAATTGCCGCCTTGAAGAGACGGACGACAATGGGAGCGTGGCGCACGTCTTGCTGCATCCTGACTGGGAGCAGAAGAAAACGAGGAACGGAAAACGGTTGATGGTAAACGAGAAGACCATCGAGCGCATCAATGTATTCAATCCAGATCCAGACATCGTTTTTGAACAGATTGAGAACGCAGGAGGCATAGACAGCTACAAGGGGCAGGTTCTGTGGATGAGCCTAGACGGAAAGTTCATCTATCCGACAGCCAGCTACGATTCAGCCATCACGGAGATTTCGACCGATGAGGGACTGGGGAACGTGAAGATGCGAAACGTCCGCAACAACTTCCTCGTATCGTGTATGCTCGTAACCAAGAAGGGCGTGCCGAAGTTCAACGAGGAAGGCGAAGAGGTGGAGAGCGGACAGATGATTTCCGATGAAGACCTTTTGCAGTTCCAAGGGGACGAGAACACAGCGAAGATTCTTGCTGTAGAGGTGGAGAACGAGGAAGACGAACCGAAGGTTGTTGCCTTCCCGACGGAAAACTTCGACAAGGAGTTTTCCGTGACCGACAGCAGCGTTATCGAACGCATCTACGCACAGTTCCACCAGGAGCTCTTTTACTCCATCCGTATTGGCAAGCTGGGATTCAGCGGACAAGTTATGCAGGACGCTTACGAATACTATGCCGGAGAGGTGACGACAGAGCAGCGATTCATCGAGCGAGCCTTCAAGAAGATTTTCAACAGCTGGCACGACCCAGCCATTCAGAACCTAGACCCCAAGCTACAGCCGCTAAAGTATATCAGCAGCGAGGTGGCAGGGAACAACACGATAGATGATTGAGCCTATGGGAGAACAAAGAAAACAACTTATCACGGTTGATCAGTTCCGAGAACTGGCACGACCGACCAGCACACACCTAGATGAGGATGAAGTGAATGCATACATTCGGGAATGCGAAGACGCGAACATCATACCAGCCATCGGGTATGAGCGGTTCAAGGCAGCGACCGAGCAGGGAGAGTGGGGCGATTCAGTATTGCCCGATTTCCAGCCTGCAACTTTCCTGGATGGTGGCGAATACACCATCAAGAAGGAGGGCGATTGCAGCCAAGACGAAACCAAGGAGCAGAAGTACACCAGCGGAATACGCAAAGCACTCGCTTATTTCACGTATGCGAGACTTTTTCGTGCCGATGGCACAATTATAAGCCGAGCAGGTGGAATGCGCCACAGAGACGATTATTCAGACCATGTTCAAGACGTTTCGAGCAACAAGCAGTACAACGACATCATGGATATGGCAGAAAGATATTTATCAGATGCCCTTGAATACCTCAAACACTTCACCACTAAAGGGGAAGTGAAACAGCAGAGAGGAACGAGGGCACACATTCACGCAATAGGAGATTAATATATGGCAACAATAAACGAAATTAAACAGCAGGCGGCAGCGGTCAAGAACGCTACGCAGGTTGGCGAGAACACAGCCGAGAGGGTAGGCGGTGCTCTCGCTGGTCTTGCGGAGATTGCAGAGCAGCATTCATTATGTACCGATACCTCAATAGAGAATGCACTAAGTGGCACTTTTGGCAACATAACCATAGATGGCAATATTCTGACCATAGGAAAGGTTGGTTTTTCATTGTTCAGTCTTGGTATTCGCACAGCTTTTGAAGGAACGGAAGACCTGATATTTACAAGCGATGCTGGAACTGTCCGTAAAAGTCTTTATCTCAATCCGAAGTATATTGGTTCTGAAGAATCAGTTAATTTCACAGAACATTCAGATGTTTTCGTTGAGGTAACAGATGGCACTTACAATGGTATTCTGTTTGCAGAATGGTATTTGGGGATAATCGTGAATGCAGGACTTGTCTCATCCATCTTAAACAAAACTAAGATTGACAAGGCTAATGCTGAAATTGATAAGACTTCTACTTTGTTAAATGATAGAACAAAGGCGCAGGTGTATGTTTCAGATAACAATAGTCCGTATATCGAAGAAGATGTAGGTAACAAGAAAGTTTATTTGCATTTTTATAATATTGTAGTGCGAGGAATTACAAATAGAACTCTATTTCGTGAACAGCTATATACTGAATTATCTGTAGATGCAGTCACCTCTCCGAAAGGGAAATCCAATTGTTTTGTATTGGATGATGGTTATGATTTACTTTACGACACAATAAAAAAAGTTTTTAAAATTGCACTTCGAGAAGATGTGGTGAGTACGGATTTAGTGCTCGTTGCACAAGTAGCAGGCTCGGTAATTTATCTAAGCAATAATCTTTCTGCTCAGTATTTCGAGAGCAAATTCAGCGACTTATCATTATGTACCGATACCTCAATAGAGAATGCACTAAGTGGCACTTTTGGCAACATAACCATAGATGGCAATATTCTGACCATAGGAAAGGTTGGTTTTTCATTGTTCAGTCTTGGTATTCGCACAGCTTTTGAAGGAACGGAAGACCTGATATTTACAAGCGATGCTGGAACTGTCCGTAAAAGTCTTTATCTCAATCCGAAGTATATTGGTTCTGAAGAATCAGTTAATTTCACAGAACATTCAGATGTTTTCGTTGAGGTAACAGATGGCACTTACAATGGTATTCTGTTTGCAGAATGGTATTTGGGGATAATCGTGAATGCAGGACTTGTCTCATCCATCTTAAACAAAACTAAGATTGACAAGGCTAATGCTGAAATTGATAAAATAAAGAATGAAGACATAAATACAGATATAGAGAACGTTTTCTCAAATTCTTATTTTAATGCTTTATTCTTCTCTGATATACATGGTTCAGTCAAAAACCTTTCACGCATATTAAAGTCTGCTAAATCATACAAGGATAGATTAAATTGCATATTAAATGGAGGTGATACAGTGCAATATTTCAATCCTGCTGGATTAGAATGGTACAATGAACAAGTTCAAGATTTTAGCATTCCAGTAATTACGGCAGTTGGCAACCACGACGCATGGACTAAAGATTGGACATTTGATACAAATGAGAATATTTATAGTTTAATAACAAGCAAAGTAAAGGAAAATGTTCCATCTATAGTTCAGCCGGATAATGCAAGCGGTATTTTTGCTAATTACTATTATTATGATACTGACAAGGTTCGTGTTATAGTCTTACTATCAATGATGTATCAAAATAATCAGCCATATTTTGATGATAATCAGAAAAATTGGCTAATATCAGTATTGGCAGATGCTAAGACAAACAACAAGGCGATAATCATTATGAATCATTGTCCTTTGAATCCTAGTGATGCTGAAGAGATTGAATGTAGTTGGACATCTAAGCAAACTTGGAAAACTGGTTATATGCACATGAATGACACCATACCAGAATGTGTTGATAGTTTCATCAAAGACGGAGGTACGTTTATTTGCTACCTTTGCGGACATACACATCGTGATTTTGTCCTTCAATCAATCAGATATCCTAACCAGGTGTGTTTTGTCACGATGGCTGCTAGATATGAGTACGTAGAAGATGGTTGGAGAAGTCAAGATGAAAATAATGATGATTTTGATTCCTACAACTATATCGGTGTTGATTTAAAAAATTCAGTAATAAAGATTAAGCGAATTGGAACAAATATTAATGCTTGGATGCAAAGACGCAATACTTTGTGCTGGGACTTTAAAAAACACAAATTGATTTCGGTAAACTAAAAAAATAGATATATGAAGAAGAATAAGAAGCAATTACATGAAGCACTGGCTGTGCTTCTTACTAAATTATCATCGGCAAGGGACAATCCCTTGCTGATGGATAACTACGCAGTGAAAGCCTTGCGCACGGTTCTTTTGGAGTTTAAGGAATCGGGCGAGCTTCACGAAGCATACAAGGAGCAGATACAATCCACGCTGGAGAGTGACAACCCCTGGGTAGCTATGATGATGAAGTCAATTGGCGCAGATCCTGCTGTTAAGAAGAGCATGACCGATGAAGCCATTGACGGAATTATTGATTCTATGTTGGGCAACGATTAAAACATTTTATTATGAATGACAAGGAGAAAGAACTATGGCGAGTTATAGACAACGTAATCAAGTGTTGTGCTATTGAACTGCAGAACGGAGAATTAAGTATTACGAGAGAAGATGTTCTCGGCAAGTCGAGAGCCGAAAACCTCGTTATGACACGATGTATGGTCGTTGAGCAGATGATACACGCAGGTTTCAGCATTACGACCACTGCGACCGTTCTGAACCGCACCGTTCCAGCAGTGAGACATCTTTGCAAGATGGCGTACACCTATCTCAGCACGTCTCGAGTTTATCGACTTGCCACGGCACAAGCGACCTTGCTAAACAAGGACGTAGAGCCGATTTGTGTTTAATCATCCAGCAGAAAACAAAAAGAAAATAACCAAAAGCGTTCTTTGAAAATAATTCGATAAATACCCATGCACTAACTTTTTGGAGCGAGCCGAAAATCAGAGTAACTTTGCAGCGGATTCCAATATTTGGCTTCCGTAACGTAATTAACTCAAAATTTTATGGCAGACACAATCGAAAAAGTCTATTGCACTGGGGACGGTGGCAATGACAACCTAGCAGCAGCCTTGCTCGCTAGAGGTAGAGACAATGATCCAGCGACTATGCTGGCAGCAATGAACGGTGGTATGGGTGGAGGCTGGAACAACCCTTTCGCCTACATGATGATGTTAGGAATGTTCAGATTCATGTACGGTGATGGCTGGAACGGACAGAACGGCAACGTACAGCGTGCCGAAATCCAGTCTCAGATTGACAGCCTTCGCAATCAGATGAGCGACAACCACAACAGCGACTTGCTGATGGGCGCAATCCAGGGCAACAACCAGGACTTGAAGACGTTGGCGGCTAATTTGAACTGCGACTTCAACGCATTGCAGTCTTCTGTTTGCGGCATTCAGGCAGGCATCCAGCAGATAAGCGGACAAGTTGGTTATTCGGCAGAGCGAGTAATCAATGCCATCTCGCAGGGTAACTTGCAGATGACCATCGCACTGAAGGACTGCTGCTGCCAGACCCAGCAGAACATCATCAAGATGGGCTACGACAACCAGCTGGGGCAGAAAAACATCGAGAACTCAATGCAGCGAGGATTCGATTTCAACAACCGCAGCATAGAGCGAGGCTTCTCGGCACTCGGTTTCCAGCTTCAGCAGGACAAGTGCGACATCATCCGCTCGAACCAAGACAACACCCAGCGAGTTATCGATGTGCTGAACAATCACTGGCAGCAGGATTTGCAGCAGCGGTACAACGATGCACGCCTGGAGTTGAGCCAGCAGAGACAGAACGCTGAACTTATTGCAGCGTTGAAGACCACCACAACCACCACTGGTGCGTAGGCGGTCTGAACAAAATCTATCAAGGGGCAACTCGCTGTGTTATCAGTGAGACCCCTTTTTGTCTATTTATCGAACTATCTAAAAAGAGCGCATTATGGAATTTAAGAATATACAGAGAAATCACCCGGTCTATCTGCTAGACAAGCAGACGGTGGAAGTTAAGGAAGGCAAGGTCGTAGACAACCAGCCGCACATCAACACTGGCATCGCAACCATTTCCAGCAGCGGACAGCCAATGCGAGACGTAACAATCGAGGTGGATGGAAAGCAGACAATCTACACTATCCCCGAACACCTGGGAGTAACCTTTGCAGGCGAAACCGTACTGGCAACCGACAAGGCAGACCTTTTGCCCGAAGTTGGGAAATTGGTAAATGAAGCCGATGAGATAATCAAGGCATACGAGCCAAGCAAGGAGCGGAAAGCCAAGGGCGAAGAACTTCTTGCAGCTTTGAACCCAGCCATCAAGGAGAAGCAGGAAACCGAAAAGCGTTTCAAGGCACTTGAGGGCGATATAAGCGGCATTCGTGGCATGGTTAAGCAATTACTCGACAAACTAGGATAGGAGGGCGCACAATGAAGAAAATAATCGTTTTGCGCCATTCTTGCGATAGAGAGGAAGAGCGACACCAGCACCAAGAGAGCGACATCATCCACAGCTTACCATACGAGAAGGCAGCAAAGGCACTCATGGGAGCCAGCGGATATGTAGCATACGTTGCCAAGCACGGCTACCACTTCACGAAGCAGCTAGCAATCAAAGCAAGCGAGCAGATGAAGAACGTAGACGGAACGAGCCACCGATGGACGGTAGACGAAATCCGGCTGGCAACAAACAACGAGATAATCTCAAAGGGTACGACACTCGGGGATATTCTCTATTTGGCTAATATGGCTTATGCGGACTTCTACCCGAAGGTAATCAAGACCGAGAGCGACTGCGTACAGTATGCTATTGCCGTAGCTAGTGATCCGGACGGATATGAGGGTATGGCATTCTGCAGGTGGACGGCAGACATCATCGGAAATGGAGTTACAATTGACTGGGAGAAATTGGAATAATCAAAAAAATAAATTGATATGAGCGAAGTATTTCACGATTTTCAGGTGCACCACCTTTATCTGTGCGCCCTAGTAATTTTTATCTGTTTCGCTACAATTCTGATAGCGATGACAATTGACCTGATAGCAGGCATACAGAAGGCGAAGGAACTGCATGTTGCAAGAACGTCAACCGGGTTGAAGAAAACGTGCGACAAGGCAAAGAAGTATTTTCCTACATTTCTCATCGCTGCGCTTATGGACGTAGCTACGTGCATCATATCTCCCTTCCCTATGTTCGCCATCGCCTGGACGGTGTATCTGCTTTTGTGCGAGTTTAAGAGTATCCGGGAGAAGGCATACGAGAAGGCTGAGATACGCAAGCAAGACCGCACGATGCAGGTGATCCTCGAAAATAAGGACGAGATTGCGAAGGCGGTTGTCGAGATAATGAAAGAAGAGCGGAAGAAAGGAGGAGACAATGAGGATAACTAGAGCGCAACTTCTAAAGGTAATGCCGAATGCAGGCAGCAGGGCAGACACCTACCTTCCAATCATCAACGGATGGGCAGAGCATTTCCACATCAATACTCCTTTGCGTATGGCGCACTATCTCGCACAGATTGCCCACGAAAGCGGAGAGTTGAGATACACCAAAGAACTGGCAAGCGGCAGAGCCTACGAGGGCAGGAAAGACCTCGGAAACACCCAGCAGGGCGATGGCGTGAAGTATAAGGGCAGGGGATTGATACAGATTACCGGGCGAGCCAACTACCGGAAATATGCCAATTATTGCGGCTTCGATGTTGTGTCCAGTCCCGAACTTCTGGAGCGTTCTCTGGGAGCAACGAAATCCTCGATGTGGGTATTCGACACCTTCGGCTGCAATGAGTTGGCAGACCAAGACAACTTGAAGGCTATCCGCAGAAAGATAAACGGAGGGTACAACGGACTGGCAGCCTGCGAGAAGTATTTGAAGCGAGCCAAGGAAGCCTTGAAAATCAAGGTGCTTGTATAATAAACACATCAATCTAACGTTTTAAAGTATGGAAAATAGAAGGAAAGGGCGAAATTTGCGTTCTGTGGCGTTATTTCTCGTCATGCTTATAATTACCCCACTTTTAATTTTGGGCTGTTCCTGCGCCAAAACAGCGCAAAATAACACGGTTTATCACGACAGCACACACACCAGTGCAAGACGTGACAGCGTGAACCAGCGACAGATCCACTGGCAGGACACCCGGCAGGGCGACACCGTAATCAAGCAGGACAGCGTGCTGGTGTACATCAAGGGCGACACTGTAATCAAAGAGCGGTGGCACAATCTTACGACCACCAGATGGAAGACAACGACCAAGACGGACACCATCGTGGGCGACATTTACACATTCGTGACCGACACCATAAAGGTCAAGTATTACGTGAACCGATACAAGACAAAGGAGGTAGAGAAGCCAGTGGGCACATGGCACAAGATAAGATTATTCGCTGGCGATTGCGTATTGCTATTCCTGACAATCTTTGCGGTTTGCTGGATAAAGGAGCGCATCAAGAAGAGAGTTCAATAGGTTCAATCATAATATCAATCTTTAAAAGGGCAGGAAGCGCAGGAGAGCGTTTTTCTGCCCATTTTTTTGTGCGAAGAACACTTTTCATTGAGAGAAAAGGGGTAGGGGATATGAGAGTTAGATTATATTCATTCTAGCTAGCTAATGCGTGCAGGTTATTATTATATAGAGCGTGGAAAGCGTACCGAAAACAGCCGAAAACGTACCGAAAACGACCGAAAACGTACCGAAAATAGCTGTGCTTACGACATAAACAGCCAATAAAAGTTAAAATATTAATATCTTTCGGGAAAAGTTTTGGTAGAACCGAAAAATATTAATATCTTTGCGCTGTGTTTAGGAGATAAGCACATTAAACATTCAGTAACTAAGCCCTAGGCAACACGGTTAAGCCAGAGAAAAATGAAAAAGCCAAATTCAAACGTTTTAGAGTTCACAACAAAGTTTATCAACTCAAACTTCCGTATTAAGGTCTTCGGACGCACAGAGGATGGCAAGAAGATAAACACACTCGTAGGAGTAAGCGGAATCTTGAAGCTCATCGGAGCAGAACTCTTCAATAAGTTTATCAAGCGAGCATTGAAGGCTGGTATGGACGCTTGCCGCTGCGCACTCAGAAGAGGATTGGTTGTAACACTGTATGCTAAGTAATCAAGGGAGGACGGAGAAATGGCAAGAGCAAAATATTACATCAAGAGCCAGATAGAAGGCGAGGAAATCGAGGAGTTGGCAAACTTTACACGCAAGGACAAGGCAGAGCAATTCTTGAACGGCTTGTTTAGGGAATATAGAAAAACCGATAATTTTTATCCTCACTGGGTACGCCAAGGTTATTTCAAGACTGAATTTGCATGCTTAGGATTGAATCGCACAACAGAGTATTGGATTGAAAAGTATTAATCAGCAGGGCGCAAGCCCTGCACAATATATCAAGATATGAAACAATACATTTTGAACGGCAAAAATAGCCTTGGGCAAGTTGATAGTCACATCGAAGACTACAGAACCAAGGAGATAATGGAGGAAAGGTTTTCTCGAATTAAGAAAACCTTCAGGAACAACCCATTTGTAGAAATGATGGAAGAAGGAGACCGACACTTCAAGGTTAAAATGGGTGGAGTGACATACAAGTATTACATCACGGAACGAGAAATTTAAATTTGGCAAGATATGAAGGAATACGACAAGATACCAGCACAAGCAGTGGTTGAGGTAACGGCCAGCTGGGGAAGAACCTGCCTGCGAGAGATAGGGCGAGACCTAAAGGAAGGCACGGTGCTCGATGGCTATTATTATCCGGTAAGCAAGGCTTTCGACTTTAATTGGAAGGGAGAGGGAGCAATGCTGTGGATCGGGGACAACGGAAGGCTTGTCAGTCTCGGAGAAGGGCAGGAGCATAAATACATGATGCTTGGTCGTCTATTATCCGATTGCAAGTACTTCCTTTGCAACCCATACGAGAGACACCTCTATTTTCCGAGCATCGCCAGGCATTGCAAGGAAATGCGCCAGTACTGGCTTGCTTTGAATATAAAGCCGGAGTGGCTAAGCTACAAGCAGATTGGCAGGCTTGAGCACAAGATGAACAGAATGAAAACGAAGTTAGATAGGCAATTTAAAAAAGACAGAAGACAATGACAGAACAAGAGTACAGAAAAGCCCTGCACGAAATCAGGGTGAAGGCAGAGAAGGAAAGAGTAATGCTGGCAAGGAAATTTGCTACGGAGCACAGCCCAGTTAAGGTTGGCGATTATATCAGCGACAACTGCGATACGATAAGGGTTGAAGATTGGATTATTTCACATAGAGGTTACGAATACAACTCCTTGCCTTGCCTGGTATATAAAGGCAAGACCTGCAAGAAGGATGGCACTCCACGCAAGTACTCGAAGAAGTGCAGGATCGAGCAGCGCAACCTTTTGCGAGTAAATGGAGAACCAGTAAAAAATCACGGATATGGAGAATAATAGAAGAAACATCAAGAGAACGAAGAAGGGTGCAGGCGCAACGGTCAAACTAGTTGGCATACAGATAGACAACGACCTGCTGCCTTTCCTCAACGCATTGCCCAACAAGTCACGATTTATCAATGATTTGTTGAGAAAGAAATTTTTTGGTAAATAATTTGGTGGTTTCAAAGGAAAAGCGTACCTTTGCATCACTGAATGTTTAAGTGGTCTCCACTTATTACCCCAGCGGCTCGACTTTTTCACCGCTGGGGTATTTTTGTGCTCTTTTCCCGATTTACCCAGAAATTTGCGTTCTGAGCCGCTTACGTGGTAAGCACGTAAAACTATCCCCAAAAACAATTTGAGCCGTTTCTGCAGCAAATTCGCAAGAAATAAGGCTATTTTTTGTTGTACAGCACGTAATCAATAACCCTGCGGTTTGCTTCATCTACTCTCGATAGGTCTGCATTGATGTAGGTATCAGTTACTCGGACACCGAACGAGTGACCCAGCGCAAGCGACACAACGTCCTTTTGTATACCAATGTTGAAGGCTATAGATGCCCACGTATGGCGAGCGTAGTACGTAGTAAGCCCTGGGCGCACCTTTGCAAGTTTCTTATTAATCATGACCGTTGCAACATCAACGTTCCTGAAATGCTCCGAGAAACGAAGCAGCTTCTTTTCCCCTTTGTATTTCTCGATGATTCGGAGAGCTTCGGGATGAAGGAGTATGGAGTAATGCCTGCCAGTCTTCGCCCGGTCGTATTCTAGTCTACCACGGACGATATTCTCCTTTGTCAAGGCGAACAAGTCACTCACATTGATACCAATAAGTAGGAACATAAGCAGGAACATATCGACCAGCTCATCACCACCAGCTTCGAAGATAGAGCGGATTTCCTCAACCGACAAATTTCGCTTTTTCGTTGTCTCAAGCCGTAGACTGTACCTGCGGAAAGGGTAGTTTTTCGTCTGATCATTATCTATCGCAAGGTTGAAGACAGCAGCGACACAGAGCATCCTGCTGGCTCTTGTATTCCTCGACAAGCCTTCCTTTGCCATGAACGCATCGAAATCTTCAAGCCAAGAGCGGTTAATCTCATCGTATGTAAGCAGAGCCGCTTTTTCCTTCCCTAGGAAAGCTTCAATCTTTGCCCAAGTATATTTATATCTGTTTATCGTGTTCTCTTTCAGATTCCTGCCCTCGTAGGCAATGAAGCCATCACGAAGCAGGGCGACCTTTTCCCTTGCAGGCTCGGCTTCAAGCATGATTAAGTCCCGGAGTTCCCTAGCCGTAATATCTCCCCGGTATGTTTCCCTGCATTGCGTCTTCATCATCATTCTGTTGTAGAAATTAAGACGGTCAAGAAGAAAGTCGTTGATAGCATCACGATCCGGACGCTTTCGCACCTTGCAAGCCCTTTTATCCCACTCATCTTTCTTGCAGTATTGATTGAGGGAAATGAAGGCAGTCCCACCGTGATGGTTGACGGAAAGCCGGATGGAGAACGTGCCATCCTGCCTTTTTACCCTCGTATCTAAATATAGTCTAAGTGTTGCCATAATTCCGTGCAGTTTTTGTTCAGTTTATTTTCAGCGTTAAGAGCCGCAATTGTGCAACATGGTGCAGGATTGCGGCATTTTCAAGTTATCAGAGCATCAGAGAACCCCTTTAAATACTGGGAAAACCAGTAAAGTTGTACTTAAAATCATAGTCTTTTCCTTTCTTTTTTATGTTATTATCAATGTTATTTATAGCTTAGACGATAAAAGTAGAGAAAAGGTTGCAGAAAATCCAAAAATAATTGCTATTTTTGCATCGTAAATATAAATATTAATAGGTTATATGAACAAGAGATTGATGTTTTCGGCAGCAGTCGTGATGACGCTGCTTTCGGCAAACGCTCAGAAAAGGGCGTTTACCATCGAGGATTTGTACAGGGTGAAGGGCGTATCTTCGGTGAGCCTTTCGCCTGATGGTAAGACGGTTTGCTATACCGCCAGTTCTTCTGACCTGAAGAACCAGAAGTCTGGCTCCGATATCTACATCATGAATGCGGATGGCTCTCACGCCAAGGCTCTTACCGAGGATGGAAAGAGCAGTTCTGCCGTGTGGAGCAAGGATGGAAAGAGTATCTTTTTTACTAATTATGAGAAAGGGACGGCTCAAATCTTTCGCATGGATCTGACTACCTGCGAGACGGAACAGGTAACTGATTATGAGTTGGGTATCGGTAGTCCTGTCATCTCTCCGGATGAGCGATACATTGCCTTTACCGCAGAAGTATATCCCGACCTGGGAGCTGATGCCAAGGCTAACAAGGCCCGGATGGAGAAAAAGGAGCAGGGACCTGTACAGGCGCATATCGCCGACAAGTTGCTCTACCGTCATTGGACGAGCTATAATGATGGCAGATGCAATCACCTTATCCTTTTCGATACACAGACGAAGACTTACAAGGATCTGACTCCGGGCAATTATTCGCTGATATTCGTGGTTGGGGGTGGAATCACCTATCAATTCTCTCCTGACAGCAAGGAGATCTGTTTCGTATCCAATCATGATGAGCATCAGGAGGCTAGCACCAATGCCGACCTGTGGACGGTATCTGTGAATGGGGGAGAACCGGTCTGCATCACGAAGGAGAACAAGGCTTGGGATGGTACTCCAGCCTATTCGCCTGACGGCAAGTATATCGCTTACCGCTTGCAGCAAGTGCCTGGTTATGAGTCTGATCGCTTCCGTCTTGCTATCTACGACCGGGCTGCAAAGAAGTCTACCGTTCTGACAGAGAAGTTTGATAACTGGGTAGATGATTACAAATGGGCTCCCGACAGCAAGAGTATCTTCTTCCTCGGTCAGGTACAGGGCGCTCAGCCGCTCTACAAGCTCGGTATAGCCAGAAAAACCATCTCGCCGGTATTGACGGGCAAGGCCATCTCGGAGTTTGATTTCGACAATAAGGGTATGGTATATTATACCTATAGCACGACAGGTAAGCCATCGGCTCTCTATCGCCAGCAGATGAAAAAGTGGAATGGAACTCCTGTAGCAAGCGGCAAGGAACAGCAGATTACCTTCCTTAACCAGAAGTTGGAGAATGAGGTGGATATCCGTCCATCTGAGAGTATCTGGGTAGATGGCGCTGGTGGCGACAAGGTACAGGTATTCATCGTGAAGCCACACAACTTTGATGCCAGCAAGAAATATCCGCTTATCATCAATGTGCATGGCGGACCACAGATGCAATGGATGAATTCCTTCCGTGGTGACTGGCAGGTTTATCCTGCAGCCGGTTATGTGGTGGCTTATCCTAATCCTCATGGCTCTACGGGATATGGTCAGGCCTTTACCCGTGCCATTTCCGGTGATTGGGGCGGAAAGGTATTTGAGGATGTGATGAAGGTTACCGATAAATTGGCAACCCTGGAATATGTTGACTCCACGAGGATGGGAGCGATGGGATGGTCGTATGGCGGTTACATGATGAACTGGCTGCAGGGACATACCAAGCGATTCAAGTGTCTGGCTTCCATGATGGGCGTATATGACTTGCGCTCTATGTGGGGCAGTACTGAGGAAGTATGGTTTCCTAACTTTGAGTTAGAGGGACAGCCTTATAATTCCGATCTCTACGAGAAGTGGTCACCATCCTCATACATCAAGAACTTCTCAACACCAACCCTCGTGATGACGGGCGAGCTAGACTATCGTGTACCGTATACCCAGAGTTTGCAGTATTTCACAGCTTTGCAGACCCTGAACATTCCTTCTCGACTGATAGTCTTGAAGTATGATGGTCACTGGCCAAGCAACCTGAAGTCGATGCCGCTCTATTACAATGCGCACCTCGACTGGTTCCATCGTTATCTCGGCGGTGCTCCTGCACCTTGGGATACAGAGAAGATGGTGAATAATGAGATAGAGTACTGAAATGCCCTATATATAATAAGGTGTAGAAAAACAAAATAAAAAAGCTCCATTCGCAATCAGATGCGAATGGAGCTTTTTTTCTGATAATTAAAAACTTACTTTGTTTCCTGTTCTTCCTGCATGTCCAGATACTGGTTGTCCTTGTCGTAGAATTCGTACTGGAGGAACGCCAGTTTCTGTGAAGGAATCACATTGAAGCCGAAACCATACTTAAACTGCCATCTGCGCTTCAGGGAAATGAAACCCTTGTTGATGAAGGCAGCCACGTAAGGATTCACATACAAAGTGAATTTCTTGACGCCAATCTTGTTGACTAGGCGGTCGATTTTTCTTTCCAACTGGTCGGTAAAGAGGATGCTAGACTTAATCTTGCCCGTACCGAAACAGGTAGGACAGGTTTCATCTACATTCACATCCATAGCCGGACGTACACGCTGGCGTGTAATCTGCATCAGTCCGAACTTGCTCAATGGCAGGATGTTGTGCTTGGCACGGTCCTTCTGCATGTTCTTGCACATGCGTTCATAGAGCAACTGTCGGTCTTCGGCAAGATTCATGTCGATGAAGTCGACAACAATGATACCTCCCATATCTCGGAGGCGCAATTGTCTTGCCAACTCATCAGCAGCGCCGAGGTTAACATCCAGTGCATTTGCTTCCTGACCTTTCTCACGAGTTCTGTTACCACTATTTACATCGACAACGTGCAAGGCCTCGGTGTGCTCGATGATGAGATAAGCACCGTGCTTGTAGTTAACAACACGACCAAAGCCAGCTTTAATCTGCTTGGTAATGCTGAAATTGTCGAAGATAGGTACCTTACCGGTGTAGAGCTTAACTATGCCCGCCTTTTCAGGGGCTATTAGAGAAACATAGTTCTTCACCTCGTTCATCACATCTTCGTTGTTCACGTAGATGTTCTCATAAGATGGGTTAAACAAGTCACGCAAGAGAGCAACGGCTCTTCCGGTCTCCTCGAATGCAAGTTGCGGGCGCTGCTGGGTCTTCTGTACCTTGGCGATAGCATCCTCCCATCGCTTCACCAGGACTTTCAGCTCAGCATCGAGCTCAGCGACCTTCTTACCCTCAGCCACAGTGCGGACGATAACGCCGCAATTCTTTGGTTTGATGCTGTGAATGAGTTGTTTGAGTCGGGAGCGTTCTTCACCGCTTTTAATTTTCGACGAGACAGAAACTTTATCACCGAATGGCATGAGTACCAGGTATCGGCCCGCGAATGAGATTTCGCCTGTGAGTCGAGGTCCCTTGGTAGAGATTGGTTCCTTTACGATTTGTACCAGCACTTCCTGTCCTGCTTTGAGTACATTCTGTATGCTGCCGTCCTTTTCCAATTCAGGCATTTTGCTGGCTTTAGAGAATGGGAAAAGTTTCTTTCTGTCGCTCTGTACTTGTTTAAGATACTTCTGGTAGGAATTAAAATGACTTCCTAGGTCAAGATAATGAAGAAAGGCGTCGCGTTCATAACCTACATCCACGAAGCAGGCGTTAAGACCCGGCATCAGTTTTTTTACCTTTGCGATGTAGATGTTGCCCACAGAGAACGATGCCTCACGAGGTTCGTTCTGGTATTCCACCAGCTGCTTGTCCTCCATGAGTGCGATAGAGATGTCTTTCTGTTGGACATCAATTACAACTTCGCTTGTCATATCTTCAATAATCTTTTAACTTTAAATTAATACAAAAAAAGGGTATGTCATTCCATATCAGAACTGACACACCCCCTCAGTCACGAACTGACCGAGAGCTATAGTAAACTAGCTACACTGCTAGCTTACTTGCTCTTATGTCTGTTCTTACGTAATCTTTTTTTACGCTTGTGAGTAGCCATCTTGTGGCCCTTCTTTTTCTTTCCGTTTGGCATGATTTTAAAATTTTAAAATATTGTTATTATAAAAAATGATATTTCTCTCTTCCTGTCCAGCAGTATTACTGAGCGTTCTGCATCTCTTCGATGAAGCTCTTTGATGGCTTGAAGCTTGGTAAGTCGTGAGCTGGAATGGTGATGGTTGTATTCTTAGAGATGTTACGGGCAGTCTTAGCAGCACGATGCTTGATGTTGAAGCTGCCGAAGCCACGCAAGTATACATTGTCCTTCTTTTCGATGAGGCACTTCTTAACCTCTTCCATAAAAGCCTCTACTACAGTACCTACTTCTTTCTTAGGCATACCAGTAGCGATAGCTACCTCATTAATGATATCTGCTTTGGTCATTTCTTTATTTTTTACTAATTTTACTTGTTAATCTTTATTTCGGTGTGCAAAGATACAAGTTTTTTATGATATAACAAAATACTTAAGGCTTTTTTTGCAAAAATAATGCTCTAAGTATTTGCATATAAGGTTTTTATTGTGTATTTTTGCACCAAAATAGAGAAATTATGAGATTTAAGAGATATTTTTTGGCTTTGATGATGGTTGCCTTTCATGCATTGGCGTTGACGGCTGGGGAGGTCTGGACGGCGAAAAATGTACCGATTCCTTTCCTCAGGGATTCTACGCAATATGTTTCCGACCCGGATGGATATGTTGATAAGGCTCAGAAGGATTCTGCCAATTTCTATCTTCAGAAACTGAAGTTGGAGTGTGGCGTACAGAATGTGCTCATCATTGTGGGAAAGGTTGATAACCAGGATGCCTTCCGGATGGCGCAGGATGTGGGCAACCAATATGGTATCGGTTACAAGAAGAGTCGGAGAGGACTGGTTATTGTCATCGCGGTGGAGGACCATAAGTACTTTATTGCTCCAGGAAGCGGACTGGAGGGTGAGTTGACCGATGTAGACTGCGATGATATTGCCCGAGCTTGCATCGTGAAGTATATGCGCGAAGGCAATCCGGGCGAGGCAGTAGCATCTGTAAGCCGTGCTATATATAATAAGGTGAAAAGTGGACGGACGGGAATTGCGGATGTTGATGAAGGTTCGGTTAATGACGAAGAGGACTGGTTCCTGGTCATTATCCTGTTCCTTATCTTCTTCGGTATTCCTATCTATCTGTTTATCAGGTATATTCTGGAAATGCTCGGCATTGTGAAGCCAAGACCGAAGAGCAATCAGAGAAACCAGTCTCGTAGGAGAAACAATGACGATGACTGGATACCTCCTTTCTTTATGGGAGGTGGCGGTTCTTCCGGCGGCGGTTTCTCGGGCGGTTCTTTTGGCGGAGGTACCTTTAGCGGAGGTGGCTCTGGCGGAGGATGGTGATGCCTTTGATAGTTAATAGTTTATAGTTTAGAATTAATAATTAATAATAATGACAATGGAACAGACAATGAATTCAAACATGCAACCGGCAAAGAGAGGTATAAAGAAAAGCTGGATTATTCTGGGCATCGTAGTTGTGCTGGTACTATGGTTGTTCAGTGGTTATAACGGATTGGTAGAGAAACAGGAGTTGGCTACCACAGAGTTGGCTAATGTTCAGACTCAGTATCAGCGTCGTGCTGATATGATGCCACAGTTGGCTAAGATTGTAAAGGCTTATGCCAAGCATGAAAAAGAAACCTTCGCCGAGGTGACCAAGGCTCGTGCTGCTGTAGGTCAGGTAAAACTGGATGCCAATAATCTTACTGAGGCTAGCCTGAAGAAATATACTGCTGCACAGGGCGAGTTGGCGAATGCATTCTCCAAACTGATGGTAGTAGCCGAGAAATATCCTGAGTTGAAAGCCAGCGAGAACTTCAAGGCTCTTCAGGTTCAGGAAGAGGGTACGGAAAACCGTATCAGCGAGGCACGCCGCAAGTATAATGAAGCCGTTCAGAACTATAACCAGACGGTTAGAAAAATGCCTAGTGCCCTTATCGCCGGCCTCTTCAATTTCAATGTGATGCCTAAGTTTGAGGCAGCAGCAGGAGCAGAGAAGGCGCCAGATTTGGATATCTAATTTAGAATTGATCATTAAGAATCCTGTTTTTCAATGGGATTAATAGATTTGTTATCTAGTCAATGGGAACGAGAAGTGTCCCATTGGCTAGATTTTCTGTTTTATGCGCTTTCAATTTGAAAGTTACTCAATATTTTATATATATTTTGTATTTCAGATGTTTTTTATTTCAGAAATTCTTTGTATCTTTGCACGCAATTTAAGAAATATGGTAGAAATACCGCAAACATTGAAATTTCAATAAGGTAAATTACAAATATGAAACAAACAAAGATTGTCGCTTCCATCAGTGATCGTAGATGTGATCAGGATTTTATCCGAAAACTGTTTTTCGCCGGTATGAACGTTGTTCGTATGAATACTGCTCATGCCACAGAAGAGGGTATACGCACCATCGTAAAGAATGTAAGAGCCGTGTCTCCACATATTGGTATTATGATTGATACCAAAGGTCCTGAGGTGCGAACTACAGGTGTGAAGGAACCTATCCACTACAATGTTGGTGATGTAGTGAAAATCTTTGGACGTCCGGAAATGGAGTCTTCTCATGATATTGTGAATGTGAGTTATCCTGACATCGCAGCCGATGTAAAGGTAGGTGATGATTTGCTCTTCGATGATGGTGAACTCGATATGAAGATTATCGACAGCCAGGGTCCTATGCTGGTTGCCGAGGTTCAGAACGAGGGAGTGCTCGGGGCTCACAAGAGCGTGAATGTGCCGGGAGAGCATATCGACCTGCCTGCACTGACAGAGAAAGACCGCCGAAATATTGAACTCGCTATCGAGTTGGATATTGATTTCATCGCTCACTCTTTTGTGCGCAATGCAGCCGATGTGAAGGCAGTTCAGGATATCTTGGACGCTCACAACAGTGATATCAAGATTATCTCTAAGATTGAAAATCAGGAAGGTGTTGATAATATTGACGAGATTATTGATGCCTGCTATGGTATCATGGTTGCCCGTGGTGACCTGGGTATCGAGGTGCCAATCGAGAGAATTCCAGGCATCCAGCGCCGTATCATCTCTAAGTGTGTGAAGGCGCAGAAACCGGTAATCGTAGCAACACAGATGTTGCATACAATGATTAAGAATCCACGTCCTACTCGTGCAGAGGTAACCGATATTGCCAATGCTATCTTCTATCGCACCGATGCGCTGATGCTTTCTGGTGAAACAGCAAGCGGAAAGTATCCTGTAGAAGCTGTGCAGACCATGGCCCGTATTGCTGAGCAGGCAGAGAAGGATAAGTCTCCACTGAATGATATTGATCCAATGGAAGATGGTAAGATTGACCAGAAACTCTTCCTGGCTCATGCTGCCATTGAGGCAACTAAGAAGTTGGGTGTTGCTGGTATTATTACCGATGGCGAGACCGGTCAGACTGCACGCGACCTGGCAGCCTTCCGTGGTCCAAATCCGGTATTGGCAATCTGCTATAAGGAGAAACTCCAGCGCTGGTTGAATCTGAGCTATGGTATTATTCCAATTCATCAGAAGGATCAGGTTTCTACCAAGGCTATGTTTACCGCAGCGGTACGTATGCTTCGCCAGAAAGGCTACTTAGGTGAGGAGGATAAGATTGCTTATCTGAGCGGTAGCTTTGGAGAGGGTGGAGGCACAACCTTCGTTGAGATTAATAAAGTGAAGAAGATTTTCGATAACAGTTATAGCTTTAATTTGCCATCAAATGGCATCGAAGATAAGTAAAAAAGGCTATTATTTCAAAAAAAAATAGACGTAAATAGAATTATTGGTGCAAAAATTTGCAGTATTCAAAAAAATACCGTAATTTTGCACCAATATTTTAAAACGAAAATTTTAGAAAATGAAAAAACTCGTTAGTTCAGTTTTAGTCGCTTTGACTATGCTCTTAGTACTTGGCAGTTGTGGAAGTACTAAGAATGTAGCTTATTTCCAAAATGCAGATTCTATCAGTTTGGCTGCTTCAAGAATGCTTTATGAAGCTAAGATTATGCCTAAGGACGAACTTACCATTACCGTGATTACGACAGATCCAAAGGCTGCCATGCCTTTCAACCTTTCTGTTTCTCAAACTTTGGGAAACAGCGGGCAGTTGAGTTCTGGTACTGGTTCTTTGCAAGGTTATCTGGTTGACAATTCCGGTAACATCGAGTTTCCTGTTGTTGGAACATTGCATGTAGGTGGTTTGACCAAGAAACAGGCAGAAGATCTTATCAAGAAAAAGGTAAAGCCTTACTTGGCTGCAAAGGAAAATCCAATCGTTACAGTTCGTATGGCAAGTTATCATGTTTCTGTATTAGGTGAAGTTACCAAGCCGGGCATCATTTCAGTACCTCAGGAGAAAATGAGTATTCTCGAGGCTTTGGCTCAGGCAGGCGACCTTACTATCTATGGTAAGCGCGACAATGTGTTGCTGATTCGTCAGGATGCTGCAGGAGAGAAGCATACCTATCGTATGAACTTGAATGATGCAAATATCATTAATTCACCTTTCTATTATCTGCAGCAGAATGATATCATCTATGTAGAGCCAAATAAGGTGAAAGCTCAAAACTCAGCCATCGGTTCATCTACCACATTGTGGTTCTCTGCCGTTGGTACATTGATTTCTATCGCATCGTTGATTGTCAATATCTTGCGATAACAGATCATCAAAGAGGATAAAATCAGGATACTATATAATAAAATTAAAGTATATATATGTGTGGCATAGTAGGATATTTAGGTAAGGGCGAGGCTTATCCCGCTCTTATCAAGGGTTTAAAGCGCTTGGAATATCGTGGATACGATAGTGCAGGCGTGGCTCTAATCAGTAATGATGGAGCTTTGAACGTTTACAAAGCAAAGGGTAAAGTGGCAGATCTCGAAGCGTTCTGCTCTGATAAGGATATTTCGGGACATGTGGGTATTGCTCATACTCGTTGGGCTACCCATGGAGAGCCTTCTGCTGTGAATGCTCACCCGCATTATTCTTCTAGCAAGAACCTTGCCATGATTCATAATGGAATCATTGAAAACTATGCCGATATCAAGAAGAATCTCATTGCCAAGGGAGTAGAGTTCAGAAGCGAGACAGATACAGAGGTTCTTGTCCAGCTGATTGAATATATTCAGGTTAAGAAAAAACTTGACATGCTGACTGCCGTTCAGGTGGCTCTCCGTCAGGTAATCGGAGCTTACGCTATCGCAATTCTTGATAAGCGTAACCCTAATCAGATCATTGCTGCCCGTAAACAGAGTCCATTGGTTGTAGGTATCGGAAAGGATGGAGAGTTTTATCTCGGTTCTGATGCCAGTCCTATCATCGAATATACAGATAAGGTGGTTTATCTGGAGGATGGTAACATCGCTGTGATGCGCCTCGGTGAGGAATTGCAGGTGGTGAACATCCAGAACGTTAAACTCAACCCTGAGGTACAGACCGTAGACATTGATCTCGGTCAGATAGAGAAGGGCGGTTTCCCTCACTTTATGTTGAAGGAAATTTTTGAGCAGCCAGAGTGCCTTCGTAACTGTATGCGTGGCCGTGTAGTTAGCCGCACAGTGGAAACTCGCGTAATGACTGATGGCGACGATACAACCAGCAAGAAGGAGACTGAGATGGGTGTCGTGCTCAGCTCCATTACCGACCATCGCCAGCAGCTTCTCAATGCCAAGCGAATCGTCATCGTGGCTTGTGGTACATCATGGCATGCCGGACTTATCGGCAAGCAGATGATAGAGAACTATTGCCGCATCCCTGTAGAAGTAGAATATGCATCAGAGTTCCGTTATCGCAATCCTGTGGTAACGAAGGACGATGTTGTCATCGCCATTTCCCAGAGTGGTGAAACCGCTGATACCCTGGCTGCCATCAAGCTTGCCAAGGAGAGCGGTGCGTTTATCTATGGTATCTGTAACTCCATCGGTTCTTCCATCGCACGAGAGACAGATACAGGTACCTATATTCACGTAGGTCCGGAGATTGGTGTTGCCTCTACCAAGGCGTTCACTGGTCAGGTTACCGTCCTTATCCTCCTGGCACTTGCCATCGGTAAGGAGAGGGGAACCATCAGCGAAAATGAATATCAGAAGATTACAGAACAGCTTTGGAACATTCCTGCCAAGATGAAGGAAGTGTTGAAGCTCAACAATAAGATAGCTGACTTGAGCCGTACGTTTACATACGCTCGCAATTTCATCTATCTGGGTCGTGGATTCCAGTATCCTGTGGCCCTTGAGGGTGCATTGAAGTTGAAGGAGATTAGCTACATCCACGCTGAGGGTTATCCTGCAGCGGAGATGAAGCATGGCCCTATCGCATTGATTGACAGCGATATGCCAGTGGTAGTTATTGCTACCCACAACTTCATGTACGAGAAGGTCTTGTCTAATATCCAGGAGATTAAAGCCCGTCAGGGTCGTGTTATTGCTATTGTCAGCAATGGCGATGAAACCATTTCCAAGATTGCCGACGAAGTGATTGAACTCCCTGAGACCTTGGAGTGCCTGGAGCCATTATTGGCTACCATTCCTTTGCAGCTCTTGGCTTACCATGTAGCTGTATGTAAGGGCAAGGACGTTGACCAACCTAGAAACTTGGCCAAGTCAGTTACTGTAGAATAATATATAAAGGGATTCGTCATTTCTTGACGTTTCCCTTTTTTTGGAGGGGGATCCCTCGGATAGGTATATTCAAATTAAACTAAATAAGATAAGGATAATAGAGAGATGGAACCATTGAAACATGAGTGTGGTGTAGCAATGATCAGATTGCTCAAGCCACTGGAGTATTACCAGCAGAAGTATGGTACTTGGATGTACGCACTCAACAAACTCTATCTGATGATGGAGAAGCAGCACAACCGTGGCCAGGAGGGTGCTGGTATGGCTTGTGTCAAACTGGGCGGTAAGCCTGGTCATGAGTATATGTTCCGTGAGCGTGCAGAGGGCAAGAATGCCGTGACCGAAATCTTCGGCAAGGCGAATGCCAACTTCAAGAGCCTGACTCCCGAGCAGCTTGCTGATGCAAAGTTCGCTAAAGAGGAACTGCCTTTTGCAGGCGAACTTTATATGGGACACCTGCGCTACAGTACCACCGGAAAGAGTGGCATTCAGTATGTGCACCCATTCCTGCGACGTAACAACTGGAAGGCGAAGAACCTCTGCCTTTGTGGTAACTTCAACATGACCAACGTAGATGAAATCTTCGAGGAACTTACCAAGCAGGGCCAGAGTCCTCGCATCTACAGCGACACCTACATCATGCTTGAACTGATGGGCCACCGTCTGGACAGAGAGGTGGAGCGCAACTTCGTAGCTGCAAAGGCGATGGAGATGCAGAATACCGATATCACCAACTATATAGAAGACCACGTGAAGATGAGCAATGTACTCAAGACCACGATGAAGAACTTTGATGGCGGTTATGTGGTTTGCGGTATCACCGGTTCGGGCGAGATGTTCTCTATGCGCGACCCTTGGGGCATCCGTCCTGCGTTCTATTACAAGAACGATGAAATCGTGGTAGTAGCCAGCGAGCGCCCTGTACTTCAGACCACCTTCGACCTGGAGGCAGAGGAAGTGCAGGAACTGATGCCGGGCACGGCGCTTCTTGTGAAGAAGAACGGAGAGTGCAGCATCGAGCGCATCATGGAGCAGAAGGGCGATTCAGCCTGCTCATTCGAGCGCATCTACTTCAGTCGTGGTTCCGACAAGGATATCTATAAGGAGCGTAAGCAGTTGGGCGAGCAGTTGACCCAGCCTATCCTGAAGGCTGTGGATTATGATGTAGACCACACCGTGTTCAGCTATATCCCGAACACTGCCGAGGTGGCTTACTATGGCATGTTGAGCGGTTTCAAGAAGTATCTTAATGAGACCAAGATTGAGCAGATTGCCAACCTCGACCATGTTCCATCAAAAGAAGAATTATACGAAATCCTCGGCGACTTCGTCCGCTCAGAAAAGATAGCATGGAAGGATATCAAACTCCGTACCTTCATTACTGAGGGCAACAGCCGTAACGACCTGGCGAGCCACGTGTATGATGTAACCTACGGAAGCATCGAGCCGAATGTGGATAATCTTGTCATTATCGATGATAGTATTGTGCGTGGTACTACCCTGAAGGAGAGTATTCTCCGCATCCTCGACCGTCTGCATCCTAAGAAGATTGTAGTGGTTTCCAGTGCCCCTCAGATCCGATATCCGGATTACTACGGCATCGATATGGCAAGACTGGAAGAGTTCTGCGTGTTCCGTGCTGCCATCCAGCTTTTGAAAGAGCGCAAGATGGAAGACCTTATCGAGCAGACCTATGAGGCTTGCAAGGCAGAATTGGCAAAGCCAAAGGAGGAGCAGATCAATCCGGTACGCTCCATCTACAAGCCATTCAGCACCGAGGAAATCAACGAGAAGATTGTTGAGATGCTTCGCCCAGAGGGCATGACCACTCCTATCCAGCTTGTATTCCAGAGCATCGAGGGCTTGCGCGAGGCGATTCCAAACCACAAGGGCGACTGGTATTTCACCGGTCATTATCCAACCCCAGGCGGCACGAAGCTCTGTAACCAGTCGTTTGTAAACTACATCGAAAACGTTTATCATAAATAAGTGAATAGAGAAGAACGAAGAGTGAAGAATTCATTTGCTCTTATAAGTATGAAATAAAAGAATCAAATGTCAGATATGAAAAAAGTAACCTTAGTTTTGAGCGATGGAACTAAGTTCCATGGCAAATCTTTTGGATATGACGCTCCTGTAGCGGGCGAGGTTGTGTTCAACACAGCCATGATGGGATATCCAGAGAGTTTGACCGACCCTTCTTACGCCGGTCAGTTGATGACACTTACATTCCCTCTCGTGGGCAACTATGGTGTGCCACCATTTACTTTTGAGGAGAATGGTTTGCCAACCTTCATGGAGAGTGACAAGATTTATGCTTCTGCCATCATCGTGAATGATTACAGCGAGCAGTACAGCCACTGGAATGCAGTGGAGAGTCTTGCCGACTGGTTGAAGCGCGAAAAGGTGCCAGGAATCACAGGCATCGACACCCGTGAGTTGACTAAGGTGCTTCGTGAGCATGGTGTGATGATGGGTAAGATTCTCTTTGATGATGAGCCTGACAACATTCCTGAGGCTAACTATGAGGGTGTAAACTTTGTTGACCAGGTAAGCTGCAAGGAAATTATCCGTTATAACGAGGGTGCCGGCAAGAAGGTGGTTCTCGTTGACTGCGGTGTGAAGGCAAACATCATCCGTTGCCTCATCAACAGAGGCGTAGAGGTGATCCGTGTGCCATGGAATTACGATTACACCGATATGGACTTCGACGGATTGTTCCTGGCCAATGGTCCTGGTGACCCAGATATGTGCGAGGATGCAGTAAACATTATTCGCAAGCAGATTAGCCAGAGCCGCAAGCCTATCTGCGGTATCTGTATGGGTAACCAGTTGCTTTCTAAGGCAGCCGGTGCTACTATCTACAAGTTGAAGTATGGTCACCGTTCACACAACCAGCCAGTGCGCATGGTAGGAACCAACAATTGCTACATCACCTCTCAGAACCACGGTTATGCCGTTGATGCCAAGACATTGGGCAACGATTGGGAGGAACTCTTTGTAAATATGAATGATGGCTCTAACGAGGGTATCCGCCACAAGGTGAACCCTTGGTTCTCAAGCCAGTTCCACCCAGAGGCTTGCTCAGGCCCTGTGGATACAGAGTTCATGTTTGATAAGTTTGTAGAAACACTAAAATAATTAGGAAAATAATGAAAGACGAAAATATAAAGAAGGTGCTCCTCTTAGGTTCTGGAGCCTTGAAGATCGGTGAAGCAGGTGAGTTCGACTACTCAGGTTCGCAGGCCCTGAAGGCATTGCGCGAGGAAGGTATCGAGACTGTGCTCATCAACCCGAATATCGCAACCGTACAGACATCAGAAGGTGTTGCCGACCAGATTTACTTCCTGCCAGTGCAGCCTTACTTCGTAGAGCGTGTCATCCAGAAGGAGAATCCAGACGGTATCCTCCTCAGCTTCGGTGGTCAGACTGCCCTCAACTGTGGTGTGGAACTCTATCGCCAGGGCATCCTGGAGAAATATAATGTCAAGGTATTGGGTACTCCAGTTCAGGCTATCATGGACACTGAGGACCGTGAGCTCTTCGTAGAGAAGTTGGATGAAATCAATGTGAAGACCATCAAGAGTGAGGCTTGCGAGAACATCGAGCAGGCCCGCAAGGCTGCTGCCGAGCTCGGCTATCCTGTCATCATCCGTGCTGCTTACGCCTTGGGTGGTCTCGGTTCTGGTTTCGCAGACAACGAGGAGGAGCTGAACAAACTCGCAGAGAAGGCTTTCTCTTTCTCTCCACAGGTATTGGTAGAGAAGAGTTTGAAGGGCTGGAAAGAGATTGAGTATGAGGTAGTTCGCGACCGTTACGACAACTGTATCACAGTTTGTAACATGGAGAACTTCGACCCACTGGGAATCCATACTGGTGAGAGTATCGTCATCGCTCCATCTCAGACCCTGAGCAATTCTGAGTATCATAAGCTCCGTGCCCTCGCCATCAAGATTATCCGTCACATCGGAATCGTGGGTGAGTGTAACGTGCAGTATGCCTTCGACCCTAAGAGCGAGGATTATCGTGTAATCGAGGTGAATGCCCGTTTGAGCCGTTCTTCTGCCTTGGCATCTAAGGCTACTGGTTATCCTCTTGCCTTCGTTGCAGCCAAGCTCGGTATGGGCTACGGTCTGTTCGAGTTGAAGAACTCGGTAACCAAGACTACATCTGCCTTCTTCGAGCCAGCATTGGACTACGTGGTATGTAAGATTCCTCGTTGGGACTTGTCTAAGTTCCGTGGCGTAGATAAGGAGTTGGGTTCATCTATGAAGTCAGTAGGTGAGGTAATGGCCATCGGCCGCAACTTCGAGGAGGCCATCCAGAAGGGTCTTCGTATGATTGGTCAGGGCATGCACGGTTTCGTAGAGAACAAGGAACTTGAAATCGACGATATCGATGCAGCTTTGCGCGAGCCAACAGATAAGCGTGTGTTCGTGATTTCAAAGGCTATGCACAAGGGCTATACCGTAGATCAGATTCACGACTTGACCAAGATTGACAAGTGGTTCCTTGAGAAGTTGAAGCACATCATCGACATCGACGAGGCGATGAAGAAGTGCAACATCAATACTCTTGACCAGGATTTGCTCCGCACCGCTAAGGTTTACGGTTTTACCGACTTCCAGGTAGCCCGTGCCGTGGGCTTGGAGCAGGAGTTGGGCAACATGCACAAGGCAGCCCTCCTGGTTCGCAACAAGCGCAAGAGCTATGGCATCCTGCCTGTAGTAAAGCAGATTGATACCCTGGCAGCAGAGTATCCTGCTCAGACCAACTACCTCTATGTAACTTACGCTGGCGTGAAGAGCGACATCACCTTTGAGAACGACCACCGTTCTATCATCGTACTCGGTTCAGGTGCTTACCGCATCGGTTCTTCTGTAGAGTTCGACTGGTGTGGCGTTCAGGCATTGAACACCATCCGCAAGGAAGGCTGGCGTTCTGTGATGATCAACTACAACCCAGAGACCGTATCTACCGACTACGATATGTGCGACCGTCTCTACTTCGACGAGTTGACCTTCGAGCGTGTGATGGATATCATCGAGATGGAGCAGCCTCATGGTGTCATCGTATCTACCGGTGGTCAGATTCCAAACAACCTGGCTATGCACCTTGATGCACAGAACGTGCCAATCCTGGGTACTGCTGCCAAGGACATCGATAACGCTGAGGACCGTGCCAAGTTCTCTCAGATGTTGACCAACAACGGCATCAACCAGCCAGAGTGGAGCGCCCTGACCTCTATGGAGGATATCGACAACTTCATCGAGCGTGTAGGTTTCCCAGTATTGGTTCGTCCTAGCTACGTGCTTTCTGGTGCTGCGATGAACGTATGTTCTAACGAGGATGAGCTGAAGCGATTCCTGCAGTTGGCTGCCAATGTAAGTGAGGATCACCCAGTGGTAGTAAGTAAGTTTATCGAACATGCCAAGGAGATTGAGATGGATGCAGTGGCAAAGAATGGCGAGGTGATTGCCTATGCGATTTCCGAGCACATCGAGTTTGCCGGTGTTCACTCAGGTGATGCTACCATCCAGTTCCCTCCTCAGAAGTTGTATGTTGAGACAGTTCGTCGTGTAAAGCGAGTTGGTCGTCAGATTGCCAAGGAGTTGCACATCAACGGTCCGTTCAACATTCAGTTCATGGCTCGTGACAATGATATTCTCGTTATCGAGTGTAACCTTCGTGCCAGCCGTTCGTTCCCATTCGTGAGCAAGGTATTGAAGATCAACCTCATCGAGTTGGCTACCCGCGTAATGCTCGGTTTGCCAGTAGAGAAGCCACACAAGAATCTCTTCGATCTCGATTATGTAGGTATCAAGGCATCTCAGTTCAGCTTCAACCGTTTGCAGAAGGCAGACCCAGTATTGGGTGTGGACATGAGCAGTACCGGTGAGGTAGGTTGCTTGGGCGACGATACATCTACCGCACTTCTGAAGAGTATGCTTTCTGTGGGTCATCGCATTCCAGCCAAGAACATCCTGCTTTCTACAGGTTCTGCCAAGCAGAAGGTAGATTTGCTCGATGCAGCCCAGATGTTGGTTAAGCATGGCTACAAGCTGTATGCAACCGGTGGTAGTAGCAAGTTCCTCACCGAGAATGGCATTGAGAACACCCGTGTGCTTTGGCCATCAGAGGAGGCAGAAGGCGGTGCGCCTAAGGCTTTGGAGATGCTCCACAACCATGAGATTGATATGGTAGTGAATATTCCAAAGAACTTGACCAGCAGCGAGTTGAGCAATGGTTACAAAATTCGTCGTGCAGCCATCGACCTGAATGTGCCATTGATTACCAACAGCCGTCTGGCGAGTGCATTCATCTATGCATTCTGCACCACCAAGCTGGAGGATATTGATATCAAGGCTTGGGGAGAATATAAATAATGTTTAGTGATTATTTATTAGTGTTTAAGAATTGACAGTTAAGTCATTCTTGATGATTCTCAATAGAAAAATCCCTGCTGTAGGAAAGGCTTCCTATGGCAGGGATTTTTATTTGAACAAAAAAGCCGTGAAAACTTTGGTTGTTTCAAAAATAAATCCGTAACTTTGCACATGTAAACTGGTTAAATTTCATTGCATGATGAAAATGTGGTGTTCTTGTGAATTTTAACACAGATAATCTTGATTAGAATGGCTCGTATGAGTCTGATAACTCTATCTTTTATCACAAAACATGTCTTTATAACTCTATATTTTAGCAAAGTTAACATAAAATAATTGCTTATCTCGCTAATAATCAGTATATTTGCGCATAATCTTTTAAAGGATTTAAAAAACTGAGAATATGGCTAGAGCAACAGGTTCAATCAATTATTTGGAGCATCGCACGCCCTTGAAGGACGAAAGCGGTAAGTATCAGATACATCCGATGTTCGTGAAACAGGATGTCGTTGACAGGGAGAAGATGGAAAAGCGTGTTCGCGATCATTGTGCGATGAACGTTTCGTCCTTTATCTCCGCATTGGAAACGCTGGAGGATGAAACGCTTTATGCCTTGGCTGAGGGCAACGAGGTGAGGGTAGGCGATATGTTTATCGTCAAGCCTAAGTTGGGGATGGTGAAGCATAAGGACAAGAATGGAATCGAATGGAAAAGAACCTATCATGAGGGGGATCTGATTCCAGCCAATGAGGTGGATATCTGCGGCTTGGAAATTCAGCCCACGAAGGAGTTTCTGGAAAGGCTGAAGCGTCACTCTAATGGCTGCAGCCGACAGTATTGGAGTGTGAAATCTACTCCGAAAGAGGCGGATAAGGAGTTTGCTGATATTGTAGAGATTTGTCAGCAGCAGGGTTATATCACGGTGAAGGATATGATTCGTGAATTCGGTGTCACCCGCTATCATGCCAATAAGGTGTTGAATGATCTCTGTGAGGAACCGGCTGCCAGAATGTATGCTACCAAGGAAGGTCCAATAACGCTCTATCGTTTGTGGAAGAAGGAGTAACTAAGACGTAGTTGTTGAAACGGCTCTTTAGGTTGACGGAATCGGTTCCTTAACTTGAATGAAGCGTCTCTTCTCGTTGAATGAAGCGTCTCCTTAACTTGAATGAAGTGTCTCTTCTCGTTGAAGGATACGTCTCCGAGAGTTAAAAGAAGCGTTTCCTGGAGTCAGAACAAGCGTCTTTTAGAGTACAAGCATAAACCTTCTCAGACATTGCCACTAGGTTCAGCAGCTCTGCCGAGCCTAGTCAGCAAGTCTGCTGACTGCAGTCAGCACCTCTGCTGAGCCTAGTGACAACACCTTTTAGTCGTACAGCTATAACCTGTTTAGTTGTACAACTGTATACCCTATAGTCGTACAACTATAACCTCTTTAGTTGTACAACTATACACTTTTTAGTTGTACAATCGTAAAATGATGATACTTCTATGATATATTGGGTGCTCTCATTCAATCCAAACATACAGCATCTTCCTTTTATAACGTTCGTTTGCTTTTGTTCTATTTCAACGAACGAAATGAGGAAAAGCAGCTTCTCCTAATTCTGGCTCATATTCAAAACCTTCGTAACTGAAGCCTGCCAGTTCCTCTGGAGTAAGAAGCTGATTATTCAAGATATATCTCACCATGGCTCCACGGCAAGATTTAGCCCATACAGCCTGCATCTTCAATCTGCCGTCTTTCTGGCGGACATAAAAGAGTGGCTGAATGACCTTTATCTCCTGACAGACTCTCTTCCAATCAAACAGATGTTCATATTCCTCTGTAGAAAGATGGATGAGTATACCGTCGTCAGCTTTCACACTATCGATGAGAACATCTGTCAGTTTGTCTTTCCAGAACTGATTGATAGGCTTGTCGTTTGTAGCTTCGAGCGATACGCAATGCTCCATACGATAAGGTACGATGCCATCCAACGGTCGAAGCAATCCATAAAGGAAGCAGGTAATCCAGAGATGTTTCTGGGCATACTCTAACGACTCCTCGCTCAAAGAACTGGCACGCAAATGTTTGTATGCCTGACCATTGTAAGCCAGGATAGCAGGCATCTTCTCTGCAGCCATAAAATCATGATATCGCTTCCAGTTCGTCATTGCAATCTTGCTGCTGCAATCCAGTTGCTTAGCCAATTCCTCTACATTCATCATTGCCATTTCTTTGGCCAAGTCATTGGCAACTGATTGGAATAGTGGCACAGAGATAGGCTTCCTGTCTGCCTTCTCAAACATGATTTTGGCATTCGCCAATAATATCTGCATAATAATCAATCTTTTGAATTGTACCTGCAAAGATAAGAAAAAATCAATATACAATGCTAAATAGCCAAGAAAAATCCCATAAAATTAAAATTTTTTATAAAACGAGCATTATATAGTACTTTTTCTTGTGTAATCTATAAATATTTGTTACCTTTGCCCCATGAAAACATTATTAGACGTTCATACACATACAATAGCATCAGGTCATGCCTTCAGCAGTTTGCAGGAAATGACCTTGACAGCAAAGGAGAAAGGGTTGGATATTTTGGGAATCACAGAGCACGGTCCCAATATCCCGGGTACCTGTGATCCTATCTATTTCAGAAACCTTCATTGTGTTCCACGCCAGCTCTATGGAATCAAACTGATGCTTGGAGCAGAACTCAACATCCTCAATACGAAGGGAGATATCGATCTCGACGAGGATTACTGGCGTATCCTGGATATCCGAATAGCAGGCATCCATAGCCTTTGCTGGCAGGGAGGAAGTAAGGAGGAGAATACGCAGAGTGTCATCAATGCCATGCGCAATCCCTTTGTGCAGATTATCTCTCATCCCGGCGATGGTACGGCAGAACTGGATTTCGAGGAACTCATGAAAGTTTCCAGGGAGACGCATACCTTGCTTGAAATCAACAACCATTCCATGGCTCCCATCCGCCACAAGACTGTGGCTGCTCCCAATAATCTGGAACTGCTGCAACTTGCCAAGAAGTATGAAACTCCAGTCATCTTCGGAAGTGATGCCCACTTCTCTGCGATGATTGCCGACTACAGCAACATTATGCCACTGGTAGAAAAAGCAGAGTTCCCGGATGAGCTGGTTCTCAACTATCAGCCAGAGAAATTCATGGCTTACCTCAAGCCAACCCCTGAGAAATAGGAAAATTTAGTTTCACATTTCAATTTACATGACTATGATTATAGAAGAAATCATCAAGTATAATGAAAACTTCGTAGCCAGTAAGGGTTACGAAAAGTATATTACGAGTAAATATCCAGACAAGAAACTTGCTATTCTTTCCTGTATGGACACTCGCCTCACTGAGCTTCTGCCAGCAGCTTTGGGTCTGAAGAACGGAGATGCCAAACTCATCAAGAACGCCGGTGGACTGGTTATCAGTCCTTTCGACTCTGCCATGCGTAGTCTCCTTGTAGCCATCTACGAATTGGGTGTAGAGGAAATCATGGTTATCGCCCACTCCAACTGCGGTGCATGCCACATGAACGGACAGCAGATGAAGAAATTGATGCTCAAACGTGGCATCCATCAGAATGTTATCGATACCATCGGGCTTTGCGGCATCGACCTCGACCATTGGCTGGAGGGATTCCACGACACAGAGGATTCTGTAAGGAATACCATCAATACAATCCGTACACACCCTCTCGTACCAAAAGACGTCAATCTTCATGGCTATATCATTGACTCACAGACGGGCAAACTGACAGAAGTGAAATAGAATAAAGGTATTATTTTAATTAAAACACATAACAGCAGTTTGTTGTACTTTCACCTTCCCTCTATGATGCTCTTTCCAAGAAAGTAACTTTCGTTACAGCCCCCACATATCATTCAGCATACTGATTGCTGACTCCGAGCGGAAGACATGATTGCGGAAGGTGATGATGCCTTCGGGAGCAAGATGGTCTTCGAAGGAATTCACCAGGAAATCTGCTTCGAGCAGAATGCGATGGTCGAGGCTGGTAACATCTTGATAAGTATGATGATGGGCAATGAGCCAGCAGATTCTTTCTATCTGTGCGGCTGTGAATCCATCAACTTCTGACAGTACTTTTCTTGCCTCGTCAGGACCCAGTTCTTCCTGGTGCTTGCCATCGCAGTTGCCGTATCTGGCTTGTGAAACGTGAATGCCTACATCGTGAAGAATGGCTGCTGCTTCGAGCACGAAGAGGTCTTCCTCGTTCATTCCTTCTGCTATTGCAATCATACGGGCAAAGTCGTGTACCTTTACGAAATGCTGGATGCGAGGCGCATCGCTACCATCATATTTTATCATCGCCCTCATCAAATTGGCGAGTATCAATTCCTTGTTTGTCATAATCTTATGTTTTTTACCAATAAAAAGAATACTAATCGAAGAGCTTCTTCCAAATCCACAATACCGCTATGGCGCCAATGACGCAGAAGACGAAGTTGGTAAGATAACCCTTGCCAAACAGTTCTATGTTCAGTAGATTGCTGATGATGGCGCCGGCATAACTGCCCACAATACCTATGAATAGGTTCATACAACATCCTTTGCCTTCTCCGCTCATGATGCGGTTGGCAATATAGCCAATGAAAATTCCCGTAAGGATTGGCCACGCTGTGAAATCTGCAATGTGTTCTAACATATTTTTTTCCCACTTCGTTCGTTTTGTTCTTTATTGATGGATGTAATCCAGAATCTGCTCGGCATGAATCTTGGTCTTGATCTCTTTAGGAGTGAAGATCTTCTCAATGACGCCTTCTTCGTTGACAAGATAGGTGGTGCGGAGGATGCCGATGGTCTTTCTGCCGCAGGTTACCTTCTCGCCCCAGCAGCCGAGTTCCTGCAGTAGGGTGGTTTCGGTATCTGCGATAAGAGGGAACTGCAGACCCTTGGTTTCTGCAAACTTCTTCTGCAGCGCCTGCTTATCCTTGCTCACGCCGATAATCTCGTAACCGGCTGCTGCCAGCTCCTCCTTATGTGCCTGCAGTGAGCAGGCCTCGGCAGTGCATCCGCTGGTGTTAGCCTTCGGATAACTGTAGAGCACAATCTTGCGACCACGATAGTCGCTTGCCTTGATCTCACGTCCGTCCTGGTCAATGCCAAGAATCTCTGGTATTTTATCTCCTACATTCATAATTCTATATTTATTTATTATATGTCTTGTTATGATGCAAAGATAATAAAAATAATGCGAACCGATGTGATTCTTATGATTTTTAACACAAATAATCGTTGTTTATCTTTCTACCTGGAAGTTTAAACGAATCTTTCTTTTGGATAAAAAAAAGAAAAATATAGGGAGGATATTTGGTAATATGCTGATATTTACTTACTTTTGTGTGATGAACGTTCATGGTATGAAACAGGGAGCGTGATACTAAACAGGTAAAAAAGGAAGAAAATGAAAAAGATATTTTTGTTTATATTATTCTGTCTTTCCGTATGCAGCATGTCGGCTTACGACTTTCTGCGAGCTGTGAAAGATGAGATTCCGGGAGGTTACAACTTCTGGGTTTATACGCCGGTAGATTATTTCTATTCGCAAGAGCAGACACCGGTCATCATCTTTCTGCATGGTGCCAGTCTTTGTGGAAGAAATCTGAATAAGGTGAGAAGATACGGACCGCTTGATGCCATCGTCAAGGGGCGCGATATCGATGCGCTGACCATCGTTCCGCAGAATCCGGGAGGAGCCTGGAATCCGAAGAAAATCATGGATATGCTAGACTGGGTGAAGAAGAATTACCCATGCGATTCTAATAGGGTTTATGTCCTGGGTATGAGTTTGGGCGGTTATGGTACCATGGATGTCTGTGCTACTTATCCCGATAGGATAGCTGCCGGTATGGCGCTGTGTGGCGGCTGTTCGTATAAGGATGTGAGTGGATTGGGCGATTTGCCATTCTGGATTATCCATGGCACAGCAGATAGGGCAGTACCGGTCAAGCAATCGAAGGTTGTGGTAGATAAACTTGAAAAGGATGGCAAGGATACCCGATTGATATACGACTGGTGGAAGGGTGCCAATCACGGTACCCCTGCCCGCGTGTTTTATCTGAAGAAAACCTATCAGTGGCTCTTCTCTCACAGCCTTTCAGATAAGGACAGACCCGTGAACCGCAACATCAGTATTACGATGAGTGATCTGGGCAGAGCATATGGTGATGTGAACAGAAATGCCCCTCAGCCTGAACTCATCGATGGTCCGAGTGTGATCAAGCAAGAGGGAAATGAATATTAAGGAATCAGGTGAACAGTTCTGCTACCTTCCCCAGCCAATTCTTATCAATGTCATCGAAGGTGCTGAGGTGTTCGCTGTCAATATCCAGTACGGCGATTACCTCACCATTCCTGATAACAGGTACTACAATCTCCGAACGGGAGGCGCTGCTGCAGGCAATATGCCCCGGAAATTTCTCAACATTTTCTACCACGATGGTTTCCGCCTTGTCCCAAGCTGTGCCGCAAACTCCCTTGCCCCTTTTGATGCGGGTGCAGGCCAGCGGTCCCTGAAAAGGACCCAGCACAAGGGTTCCGTCGATGACCCGGTAGAAGCCCACCCACCAGAAGTGGAAGGTGTCCATGATGCATGCTGAAATATTCGCCATATTGGCGATGATGTCGCTTTCGCCCTCTACGAGCGACTTGAGCTGAGGGAGGAGCGTGGCGTAAAGTTCCTCCTTCGTTTCTCCTTTTATAATAAGATGTTCTGCCATGATGTCTTTACTTTTCAATTCTGTGTCTATTATCTGTTTAGATATTCTATCTCTGCAAAAGTAATAAAAATAATTGAAATACTGTCATTTTCATAGAATTATTTCTATCCTTTCAATCTTTTTTCGTACTTTTGCACCATCAATTAAAATAAAGAAAATCCAGTTTTTAAAATGTGAAGTAAGAAAATGGCTGATAAAGATATGAAATGGAAGACGCTCTCGCAGAAGTATCTGATAGAGAAGCCATGGCTCACGGCACGAGTGGATAAGGTGGAATTGCCTACGGGAGCCATTATCGATGAATATTACGTGCTGGAATATCCCGATTGGGTGAACACCATCGCCATTACGAAGGACGGAATGTTCGTATTTGTGCGCCAGTATCGCTATGCGATAGGTAAGACGGTGAATGAACTCTGCGCAGGAGTGATAGAGAAGGGCGAGGACCCGATGGCGGCTGCCAAGCGAGAGCTGATGGAAGAGACTGGGTTCGGTGGCGGAAACTGGCAGAAGTGGATGACGATTTCGGCTAATCCGAGCACTCATACCAATCTTACCCATTGCTATTTGGCTACGGATGTGGAGCGCATGGATGTTCAGCATCTTGACCAGGCTGAGGATATCGAGGTTCGCCTCTTCTCCAGGGATGAAGTGATGGATATGCTAGAGAAGGGAGAAATCTGGCAAAGCCTGATGGCGGCTCCGCTTTGGAAGTATTTTGCGAAAGCAAAGTAAGCTGCAGGACTTCATCTGCTCGAGCAAACAGCAGAACTTCGTTTGCTCGAGCAAAGTAAACATTAAAACAATAAACATTAAACATTATAAAAATGGTAATAGATTTCGAAAAAATTGCTGAGGCTCATTTGGAGGGCTTCAAGGGTGGACAGGGTAAACTTGATACTCGTAACTATGTGGATGACAAGGTGAAGATTATGTATTCTACCTTGCGTCCGGGTGCATCAACTGGTCTTCATACTCACGAGGGCAACTGCGAGATTATCTATGTGGTAAGCGGCACTGCTACTTTCCATTATGATGATGTCGTAGAAGAGGTTCGCCAGGGACAGGTGCATTACTGCCCAATGAACCATGCTCATTATATGGAGAATCTCACAGATCATGATCTGGTGTATCTCGCCATTGTGCCTGAGCATCATTAATATCCTTGAAGTATCTGGGAAAACCATATCATATTCCTCCTAAGGAAAATGTAAAAAGAAAGTCCAACTCGGATGCCTCTCTCTTAAAGGCTCCAAGCTGGACTTTCATCGTTTTTATTTTCTTCATATTACTCTTCTTCATTCTCTAGCAAGTCGGTGCCGAGGTGGGTGGTCTGCTCACGCTTCAATCGGTCGCGCACTTCCTTAGGCTTGGTGGCGTAGGTAATCATTCGGATGGAATCGTTGTAGCTCACGTACTTCCAGAGCCAGTTGAGCAATACCATTACCTTGTTCTTTACTCCGAGGATGGAGCGGAGGTGAACCACCAGCCACAATACCCAGGCAAAGAAGCCCTGACTGTGGAACTTGCCAAGCTCTACTACAGCCTTGTGTCTTCCGATGGTAGCCATAGAACCCAGGTTCTTGTAGCGGAAAGGCTTGAGCTGGAAATCAGTGGCTCCCTCTGCAATCTTCTGGATATTCTTAGCCAGGAGTGCTGCCTGCTGAATGGCTACCTGAGCCAACTGTGGATGACCGCCAGGATAAGCTGGGTCTGTGGTCTGGATACACTGGTCGCCGATGGCGAAGAGACCGTCCATGCCAGGGATGCGGTTGAATTCATCTACTACGATTCGGAAACCACGGCCCAGATGGTCGCCATCGATACCCGTGATAGGCTGTGCCTTTACACCTGATACCCAGAGGAAGGTGCGGGTAGGAATCTCCTGACCGTCCTTCATCAGGACCTTGTGGTCCTTGTAGTCGGTTACCATTTTGCCAAACTGTACATCCACCCCCATACTGGTAAGGAATTCGTATGCTTTCTTAGAAGAGTCCTGTGACATTCCGGCGAGCAGTCTGTCGCCCGCTTCCAGAAGATAGATGTGCATCAGAGATGAGTCCATATCAGGATAATCATAAGGAATCACGTAGCGCTTCATTTCAGAGAGGGCTCCGGCAATCTCTACACCTGTGGCACCACCGCCTACAATGACCACGTTCAGGAGTTCCTGTCGCTCCTCTTCTGTGGCACAAGTCAGTGCACGCTCCAGGTTGCTCAACACAGCGTTGCGCAATCCCATTGCCTCTGAAACGGTCTTCATCGGAATAGCCCACTTCTCGATGTTGGCATTGCCATAGAAATTGGTAGTGGTTCCTGCTGCGAACACCAGGTAATCGTACTCAATCTTACCGATGGAAGTTTGCAGAATCTTCTTGTCTGGGAATACGGCTCTCGCCTCTGCCATGCGGAAGTAGAAGTTCTTGCGCTTGCGGAAAATCTGGCGGAAAGGGAAGGAGATGGAGCTTGGGTCGATACCTGCTGAGGCAATCTGATAGATAAGTGGAGGAAACTGATGGAAGTTATTCTTATCAATCAACACCACCTGCAGGTTTGCCTTGCTCAGGTCTTCTGCCAAGCGAAGGCCACCGAGTCCGCCACCTACAATCACTACTCTCTTCAACTGATTTCTCTTGATATTAATGCTCATAACTACTTCTGTTTTTTATATATTAATTACATATATTTGCTGAAAATTCTATTCTTTATAAGGCGCAATGCCTGGTACTCGCAGAAAATTCGATTGCAAAGGTACAACTTTTTTATGAGGCGGCAAAAGAAGATGGGTAGAAATATGGGATTGAAGCTTGTTGCAATCGTTCTCATTTTATATTCTTGCAAATGATGTTACAAAATGTAATATGCAGATAGCATTTTTACTTTGGCGGTGGATGGCTTGAAGGAATATACTTCCAAGGCTTCGGGCTTGTTCATGATGGGAGTTTTTCTTTTTTTTATCATTCCGCAATCTGATGAATCACATAGGTAACCACGCCCCAGATCATGAAGCGGTTGGTTTCATCTACCCGGATAGGGGAGAAGTTCTTGTTCCATGGAATGAGCCAGCCGAAGGTGCCGCTCTCATCCATCTTGAATTGCTTGATGGTGAATTCGCCATCTACGAAGGCGCTGACGAAATTGCCGTTTGAGGGGTTCTATCTGCCGGTCAGCTACAGCGAGATCACCGTCCAGAATGCCTGCATCCTGCATGCTGTCGCCAGATATGCGCACGTAGAAGGTGGCCTCACGATGGCGAACCAGAATATCGTTGAGGTCTATCTCTCCCTCCATATAGTCTTGTGCCGGCGAAGGGAAGCCTGCTTTTACGCTTTGCTCTGCCAGCGGAATAGGCATCTTGGCTCCGAATTCCGCAGGGTGAAATGTCAGTTTTATCTTGTTATCGCTATTCTTATTCATCTTGTTTTTCTTATTTATGGAGCTCATTTTTAGAATGGGCTTATTCTGCTTTAGAATGGGCTTATTCTGCCTCTCATTGAGTTTTTACTTTCAGAATATCATGGATGTTCGTGGTAAACTGCTTCGACATGTACTCGCGTTTCAGGTCGAATCGGCAGTCTGTGCCTTGTATGGCCTGGCGTATGGTGCCATAACCATTCTTCCGGTTGATGGCGTCGATAGCCTCCATCAGCTTTTTTGCTTGCTTCAGTCGATGGGGTCGAAGAGGTCTTGCTGGCGAGGATGGTCGGGTGAGGCTACCTTGTCTCTTTAATTTTTCTGTACAACGTACAGCGAAATTAGCCACGGCTTCTTCTATCACATTTTTGTCGGTAATGCCCTCGTTGGCAAAACTCCTGCTGGTGCAGATGCTCTTCTTCTGCGGCAATTCCTCGATGCTGATGCAGCTTTCGCCATTCAGTTCTTTCCATGTTCTTAGGGTGGTGATATTGAAATGGCTGCGGACCCAACTTTCTTTCTTGTCGGCAAACTGAGCGGCGGTCCTGATGCCCATATAATCGAGCTTTCGGGCTATCTGTCTGCCTATTCCCCATACATCTTCTACGGGGAAGAGAGACAGCGCCTTGTGTCTCCGTTCATCCGTGTCGATGAGGCAGCAGCCTTGGAAACCCTTGTATTTCTTGGCGAATTTAGAGCCGATTTTCGCCAATGTCTTCGTTTCTGCAATGCCTACGGATATCGGGATTCCAACAGCCCGAAGTACATCTGCCGATATTTTGGAGCCATAGCGATAGAGCAGGCTATCGGGCTTTTCTGACAGCTCGTCTATTGTTATTTTATTGAACAAAGTAGGATGGTCTTCCGTATGCTCCCGAAAGAAAACTTTCGCCATTGATTCGTCTGCCTCGAAGAAACTCTCATCGATAGAGTATTGGTCGATGCGTGGGGAATAATGGGATAGCATCGACATCACGCGGTTGGAGAGCGAACCGTAGAGCGTATAGTTGCTCGAGAAGATAGCCACTCCTTCAGCCTCCAGTTTTTCCTTCACCTGATAGAAGGGGTCGCCCATCTTATAGCCCAATGCCTTAGCTTCTTCAGAGCGTGCGATGACGCACCCGTCGTTGTTACTCAATACAACCACGGGCTTTCCTGTCAGGTCGGGGCGAAACACTCGCTCGCACGAACAGTAGAAGTTGTTGCAGTCTGCCAGTCCTATCATATCTTATCATTAACACCTCTTGTTCTCACCAGAAATCCTGGTATAATGTGCAAAAATACAAAAAATAATCCGAAAACGATAGTTTTTCATTCAAGTTTTTTTGTCGTTTCGTGATTTATTCTTACCTTTGTGGTCATAAGCTAGTATTGAAACATTATAAAACTGAACGATATGAATGATAAGAATAACATGTTGGCATTGAGCCAGGAGCGTTTTTCGGCTCGCAAGTTTACTCCGGAGGCGGTGAGCCAGGAGGATCTGGACTATATCATGGAGTGTGTGCGCCTGGCACCATCGGCAGTGAACAGGCAGCCTTGGCGCTGGCTCATCGTGCGCTCAGAAGAGGCGAAGAAGAAACTGCAGGAGTGCTACGACCGCGAATGGTTCAAGACGGCTCCTATATATATTATAGGTATGAAAAACGTGAATGAGAACTGGGTGCGCAGATATGATGAGAAACCGCATGGCGATATTGATGTGGCGATAGCGGCAGAGCATCTCTGTCTGGCTGCCACCGAAAAGGGACTGGGTACCTGCTGGGTCTGCAATTACGATACGGCGAAGATGCAGCAGTTCTTTGCTCGCGAGGGCTATGAGGCGGTGGTAATCATTCCTGTAGGTCATATTGCTGAAGACTGTCCACGCACAGAGAAGAAGCGCAAGGAGATGAGCGAAATCACGGAAGAAATCTAGTTCTGATATAAAATCTGGTACAAAAAAGAAGCTGTATGGAAATGAACGAAGAATCCATCCTGGCATGGAATATCATAGAAAAGACAAATGCCAACCTCTTCCTTACCGGAAAGGCGGGCACAGGTAAGACGACCTTCCTCAAGCGATTGAAAGAACTGTCGCCAAAACGAATGATTGTGCTTGCTCCTACGGGCATTGCAGCCATCAACGCCGGAGGAATGACCATCCATTCGTTCTTCCAGCTTCCCTTCTCGCCATACGTGCCGGGCACGACCTTTGGCAGCGGCGAACAGAAACGCTATCAGTTCAGCAAGCTCAAGCGCAATATCATCCGCAGTATCGACCTGCTCGTTATCGACGAAATCAGTATGGTGCGCAGCGATCTGCTCGATGCTGTAGATTCTGTGCTTCGCCAGTATCGCAAGCGCCACGATTTGCCTTTTGGTGGTGTGCAGCTCCTGATGATAGGCGATTTGCAGCAGCTGGCACCCGTGGTTACGCCACAGGAAGAGCATCTGCTGGGGCAGCATTATGATACTCCTTTCTTCTTCAGCAGCAATGCTCTGAAGCAGGTGGGTTATCTCACCATCGAACTTAAGAAGGTGTACAGGCAGCAGGATGAACAGTTTATCTCGCTGCTCAACCAGATTAGGGAGAATAAGGCTTCTGAAGCTACGCTGCAGGCTCTGAACCAGCGCTATATTCCAAATTTTGTACCACCTAAGGAGGGCAATTATATCAGGCTTACCACCCATAATGCACCTGCCCAGTATATCAACGAACAGCAGCTCGCTGCCTTGCCTGCGCAGTCATTTTCTTTTACAGCAGAAATAGAGGGCGATTTCCCAGAAACATCTTATCCTGCCGATTTCAAGCTCACATTGAAGCCGGGAGCCCAGGTGATGTTCATCAAGAACGACCCGCAGCACCGTTTTTATAATGGTATGATAGGCGAGGTGATAGGGGTTAGGACCGATGAAGACGGCAGCAAGATTACCGTTCGCAGTAAGGATTCGGGCGAGGAATTTGACCTGGAGAAAATGGAGTGGACCAATGCGAAATATACGCTGAACGAGAAAACCAAGGAGATAGAGGAGACGGTGGAAGGAAAATTCATGCAGTATCCTCTGCGTCTGGCGTGGGCGATAACTATCCACAAGAGTCAGGGACTTACTTTCGAACATGCCATCATCGATGCTTCTCATTCTTTTACCCATGGTCAGACCTATGTGGCACTGAGCCGCTGCAAGACTTTGGAGGGCATGGTGCTCAGTCAACCGCTTTCTCGCGGAGCCATTATCAGCAGTCAGACGGTGGATGCGTTCACCAGCCAGCTTGCTGCGCCTAGTCAGGAGCAAATCAGCAGTCTGGAGCTGCAATACATCATTTATTGCATCAGCGAACTCTTCGATTTTTGTTCCATCAGAGCCAGCTATGAGCATCTGATGCGCTGCCTGGTAGAGTTTTTTAATGGTAAATATCCGCGCGTGGTAAGCGAGTATCAGAAGTTGCAGGTGGTGCTGAAGAGTCTGATAGCCGTATCGGATAAATTCCGTGTGCAGTATACGGGTATGCTTGCCCGAAATCCTGATGTAAGACAGGCTGAGCTGCAAGACCGTATTCATAAGGGAGCTATGTATTTTCTTGACAAAATCGGCATTCTGAGTGATTTAATCAGAAAGTCGAATCTTGATACAGACAACAAGGTGGCTAGGAAACAGTTTGAAGACCGCTTCTCTGTTTTCTCAGAGGATGTAAAATTAAAAGAACGGCTTTTGAAGTATGAATGTAGTGCAGAATTCACGGTAACAGATTATCTGAAAAAGAAGGCGCAGTTCTTGCTGTTGGATGCAGATGCCTCATCAGATAGCGGTTCGGGCAGAAAGTCAAGGAGACAGAAGAAACCGAATGAACCGAAGGTGCCGAAAGTCGCTTCGAAGGAGGTAAGTTATGATTTCTATATGCAGGGAATGACGGTAGATCAGATTGCTGCTAAGCGGGGTTATACCAAAGGTACCATTATTGGTCATCTTACTCCTTATGTGAAAGAAGGAAAGATTGGACTGCGGGCGCTGATTTCAAGTGCCCATGAAAAGAAAATCCGTGATTTCATGAAGGCTCATCCTGAATTGGAGCTTTTTAGTGAAATAAAGGAAGCTTTGGGAGCTGGTATTGATTATTACGAAATCAAACTGGTTCATGATTTGATGGAGGGGGAATAAAGGTTTTCTTCCACCATATTATAATAATAGCCGTAACTATATTTGCAGTAGTTACGGCTATTGTTTTTCTTAAAAATCTAGAGTTGGCTCACAGCCTTTTCCAACTGCTGTAAAGCCTGTTTGATAACACTTCTTGGTGCAGCCACATTCAATAGCATGAATCCTTCTCCGCCAGGTCCGAACATCTCCCCATCATTCAATGCCAGATGAGCCTTGTCGATGAATAGGTCGAGAAGCGCATCGTGTGAAAGATGCAGGTCTCGGCAGTTGAGCCATACGAGGAAGAAAGCCTGTGGATTCCTATTGATTATGTCCTGTTATTTGTCTTCCTGCTGGCTGTTCATTCCACCTGTCTGAATGCCCTGCTTTTCTTCCTGGAAATCATTTTTGATGTTGGATTTCACCTTTTGGAATTGCTTCTTGGTGTTGCCGAATTTCCAGGTGAGTGTGAGGCTGATCTGGCGCAGAGGCACCTTTACCGTCATATTCTGTACATAGTCTGAACCCACAGTTTTCTGCTTGATGTTGAGCTTGTCATCGGTTGGTGTGAGGAACATCAGACTCAAGTCCAGCTTATCCTTGACGATGGATTTGGAGAGGGTGGAGTAGAAGAATGACATTCCGCTCTGATAGCCTTGCAGGTTGTGCTGTTTGCTCTGAATGATACTTCCTATTGTCCATTGCAACTCCCAAGGAAGTGTCTGTTGCAGATTGATCATCGTACTGCTGTTCCAGCCATGATTCTTCCATCCCAATACTTCACTTCGCAAATCATTGTAGCTCAGACTCTCGTTCAGCATCAATCTCGTCTTCTTGAACACCAGCCAGTTGGCAAAGACATTCAGACTGGCGTTGCGGGTTTTCGAAACATTGCCGTAGGTGGTGTTGAGCAGGTTGTCTGCATCGATGAACGAATACTGCTCTATCTGGTTGTTGCAGAATCCGTAGCCCAGAGTTGTACTCAGAATGAATCGTGGATTGTAATAATTAAATACCATGTTCACCTGATGCGACTTCACCACGTCGAGGTCTGTATTACCATAGCTAATGGCGGTAGGATTACTGCGGTCAACATAAGGGTTGAGGTAGGTAATTCCCGGACGGGTGATGCGCATGCTGTAGTTCACACCGAGATTCATGCCTGGAGCGATGGCGTAAGAGATGCTGGCGCTCGGTACGAGATTGCCGTAATCTTTATCAAAATCATCACCCTTACCCTGTTCAAACTTCACTTTCTCCCAGGTCTGTTCGTATCGGGTTCCCAGCATGGTTCCTATCTTTCCGAAGTTTCCCTTCCATTCAGCATAGGCGGCAAGAATGTTCTGGGTGTTCTTATACTCCATACTGTTGGCAGGGTTCAGCGTCTCTGTTTTATCTGCCGCCACATCGTAGTAGCGTGAATTGCTTCTGTTGATGCGGGCTATGTATTTGGCTCCGAAATTCAGGCGCTGGGTGGCGCTGAGCGAATGGGTAAAATCTGCCTGGAAAGTATGTTCTGTGCCGCGCATCTTGCTCTTCGAGAGTAGGTCGTTGAGCTGGAGAGCCGTTACATGGCTGATGTCGTCGTAGAACGTATAGTTGTCAGTGTGAGATGGGTTGGTGCTGAAGAGATAGCTGAGAATGAGGTAGTTCGTGCGCTCCTTGTTGAAAAATCGCTGATAATCGATGCTTCCGTTGAAGGAGGTATTGCCCAGATTCTGTTTCATCTCATTGCCATATTCGAATCCTTTGCCATAGATTCCGCCTGTCATCTTTGTGAGTGGATGGCCTGTAATTTTCTGGTTGAAGGTGGTCAGTCCTGTCGTAGCGCTGATGCTGCTCAGCGAGTCGAGTTCGTAGCTCAAACTGATGTTGCCCATAGAGAAAGGCTGCTTCATATCCGAATTCTGGTAATAGTTCATCGTGCTGCCATCCTTCTGGAATCGGTCGAAGGAGATGGTGGTTCCATCCATGCGCTGATGATTGTACATTCCGTTGGCACTATAGGTGAGCTTGCCCTGCTGGCCGCTGATGAAGGCGGAGATGCGCTGTGTCTGGTTGCCGGCAGCTGCACTGATGTTGCCATTATAGCCATTGCTGAAGTCGTTGCCTCCGGCTCCATTCACTGCTTGCTTGTTGAGTACGATGTTGAGCACGCCGCCCGTACCTTCAGCATCATATTTGGCTCCCGGATTGGTGATTACTTCTATGTTTTTTACCATAGTTGCCGGCATTGCCTTGAAAATCTGCGAAGGGTTGGCAGAGAACATCGGATTCGGCTTTCCATCCACATACACTTTGAAACTAGATGAACCGTTCACGGTAATATTGTCCTGTCCATCTACCGTAACCATCGGCACCTTGCGCAGCATGTCGAGAACGGTAGAGGCCTTGGCGTCAGCATCCTGCTGCACGTTGTAGGTCATCTTGTCGGTCTCCATTTTTACCAGCGGTTTCGAGGCAACCACGGTAACGCTTGCCAGGTCGAAGTCCTTCCATATCGAGTCGTTTTTCTCGACATCACTCTGTGCGAAACTTTCGAGTGAGCAGACGAGCAGGGTGCTCATCAATATCAATGATTTCTGTTTCATATTCTTCCCTTTTCTTATTCTTTTTAAGTTCATGCGCCTTTCTTTTGTAGATTGGCGATGCAAAGATAAGGTGTTTTCTTGAAACAGCAATGAATGGGAGAGGGGTTTAACCCAACAATAACCTACTGGCTCATCCGGTTAACGTAGAGATAACATTTGTATGGCAAAAATGCAGCAAAAAAAGCAAATTGTAACAGAAACATTCGTTTATCTCGAATTTTATTTGTAATTTCGCGCCAAAAACAAAAATAAGGATATTTATGAATAAACTGATTCTGAAAACAACAAAAAGTGGACTGCTGGCAGCTGCCCTGATGGCTTCAATCTCTGCCAGTGCCGAAACTATAGAGGTGAAAACGCTGAAATATGCAGGCCCCTATGCCGTAGCACAGCCTTGGATGGCTGACAGTGTGAACATCAAGGGCGAAGCGTTCGACCTTAAGCAGCTGCTCGATTCGCCACTGTCTTTCACCTTATTAAATAAGGGCAAGGAGGTGAGTGCAGCCCAACTCCTTGCCGACAAGCAGCAGGATGCGCTCCATCTGGCTTCTTTCTGCGTATCTAACACCCAGCGCACTAAAGCAACCATTGCGGTAGAAGGATTGGAGCAATACCGCCTGTTCGTAGACGGCGAACAGGTAGCGGTGAACGGCGATAAGGCTGAAACCATCCTGACTCCTTCGCAGCATACAGTTGTCATCAAATATCTTACCCGGAAGAATGCATCTGCTGATAAGAAATCTATCAAGTTGACCGTAACCGCAGCCAACGGTGCTCCGCTTTCTGTAGGCGATGCGACGGTAAAGCGTGCCTATAATATCTATGATGTGATTTGTGCGCCCAACTATCCGAGTGTTTCTATCTCACCAAACGGAAAGTTTATCGTAGTTCGGAAAACCTGGGTAGATAGAAAAGGTAATAACCATAGCATTAATGAATTGCGCAACTCTCAGACTAACAGACTGATGGCTACATTTGAGGAGAGCGTAAAATGGATGCCTTCAAGCAATAAACTGTATTTCACGCAGAAGGCGAGCGACAGCAGTATTGCCGGAGAAGAAAAGCAGGATGGCACATTGCAGCTCATCACCATCAATCCGCTGACGATGGAGCGCGAAGTGCTGGCAAGCCATCTTCCTGAAGGCTGGTTCCAGTTTACACCCGATGAAAAAACGCTCATCTATACGCTCACTACTGAAGGCAGAAAAAAGGATCCGCAAGTTTATGATGTAAAAGAACCGGAAGACAGACAGCCTGGTTGGCGCGAGCGTAGCAATCTCGCCAAATATGATCTTGCATCGGGCATTCTCCAGCCGCTTACCTTCGGTTACCACAACATCTATCTGATGGATATTTCTGCCGATTCGCGTTATCTGCTGATAGGAAAGGAAGAGGAGCGACTCACTAAGCGTCCTACAACCCTGACATCATTCTACCGCCTGGATTTGGGCAGTATGAATGCATCTTCAGCCACAACGCCAAAGGTAGAAACCCTGATAGAAAAGGGCGAATTTCTGAACAGCGCCCAGTTCTCGCCGGATGGCAAGAGCATTCTCGTGAGCGCTTCGCCGGAAGCTTTCAACGGCATAGGAAAGAATGTGGAAGAAGGACAGACACCTAGCATGATCGACACCCAGCTCTATCTGATGACCTTGTCGGATAAGAAGGTTCGTCCGCTGACCAAGGATTTCAATCCGAATGTGCAGAGTGTGGATTGGAGTAAGGCAGATGGCAACATCTACTTCACGGCAGAAGATAAGGATTGCGTGCATCTCTTCCAGCTCAATCCGAAATCGGGTAAGTTTACGCTTCTCAAGACTCCTGAAGAGTACATCAAGAGTTTCTCGCTTGCATCTTCTGCAGCAGAAATGGCTTTCTCCGGTCAGAGTGCATCCAATGCTGACCGACTCTATAAGATGAATACGAAGGCGCTGAAATCGCAATTGGTTGACGATTTGAGTGCGCGCGAGTTGAAGGATGTTGAACTGGGCGAATGCAAGGCTTGGAATTTTGTCAATTCAAGAGGCGACACCCTTTGCTGCCGTTACTATCTGCCACCTCATTTTGATGCTGCTAAGAAGTATCCGATGATAGTGAACTATTATGGCGGTTGCAGTCCTACGAGCCGCATGTTCCAGAGCCGTTATCCTCATCATGTTTATGCGGCAATGGGCTATGTAGTACTGGTTGTGAATCCTAGTGGAGCTACCGGATTCGGTCAGAAATTCTCAGCCCGCCATGTAGATACGGCAGGCGAGGGAGTGGCTGAAGACATCATCTCCAGCACCCAGGCTTTCTGTGATGAGCATGCTTTCGTAAACCGTAAGAAGATAGGCTGCATCGGCGCCAGCTACGGCGGATTCATGACTCAGTATCTTCAGACCAAGACCGACCTCTTTGCTGCTGCCATCTCTCATGCAGGCATCAGCGACCACACCAGCTATTGGGGTGAGGGCTATTGGGGCTACAGCTACAGCGAAGTTTCTATGGCGAACGAATATCCTTGGACCAACAAGCATCTCTTTGTAGATCAGAGTCCGCTCTATAATGCCGACAAGATTCATACTCCGCTGCTGTTTGTTCACGGCACGGCTGATAATAATGTGCCTGTGGGCGAGAGTATCCAGCTCTATACAGCGCTGAAACTCCTTGGCCGTCCTACGGCGATGGTATTGGTAGATGGTCAGGATCATCACATCATCGACTACGAGAAGCGACTGAAATGGCAGAACACCATCTTTGCCTGGTTTGCCAAGTGGTTGCAGGACGATGCTTCCTGGTGGACGGAAATGTATGGTGATGAAAAGATGTAGTTGAAGCTTCGGCAGAAATGCCAGCTTCAGTCTCTATCAAAATAAGAAAAGAGATTATGTTCCTGTAAGTCGGGAATATAATCTCTTTTCTTTTATATGTTTATTTCTTGCAGTTTAGCGTGATAAGCAGAGAAATCATGGCGAAGGCGATTCCTACGATGCAGACACCTAGCCAGTCGGCTTGCGTCCAGACGTATCCGGCACAGAAAGTGCCTAGCGAACCACCGATGAAATAGCTGGTCATGAAAATGGTGTTGGCGCGGTTGGAAGCCTGCGGAATCTCCTGCAGACAACCACTCTGATTGCTGAGCTGCTGACATTGCAGACCGATGTCAACCAGGATGATGGCTGCGATGAGTCCGGCGTAAGTGTTGCCGAAAAGCAAGGCTATTGCCCAGGCGATGATCTGCATTCCTGCTCCGAACAGATTGAATTTTCGAATGCCAAACCTAGGAATCAGTTTTCCAACACCACTGGCAGCAACGGCTCCCATGATTCCGCAAAGTCCGAGCATTCCTACCATATCACTTCCTGCGCTGAAAGGTGGCTGCGCCAGATGGAACGCCAGACAAGACCATATTGCCATCATACTGCCGAACCCGAAGGCTGCACGGGTGGAATAGATGCGGATAGAAGAATGGAAAAAGAAAATTTCTGCTATCGTGGTCATCAGCCCTCGGTAGGTTCCTACATAGTTGCGCTTCATTTCAGGCATCATCAGCAGCATGATTCCCATGCAAAACACCATCACGAAAGCAGCTATGATAAACATCTCCCGCCATCCCAGCCATTCGCCGATGTAACCGCTGATTACTCGTGAGGCAAGAATGCCCGTCAGCAGTCCGGAGAGTACAATGCCCATATTCCTGCTCTTGTTCTTGGGCTCCGAAAACTGTCCGGCTATCGGAATGAAGAACTGCGGAATCACCGAACAGGCGCCAATCAGCAGTGAAGCTCCCCAGAGCATCCAAACGTTTTGCGCTGCAGCCATCACGATAGCCATCAATGCAGCAATGGTCATATTGACAAGGATGAGTTTCTTGCGCGAAAGCATGTCGCCCAAGGGAATGAGGAAGAATAAGCCCAGCGCATAACCTATCTGGGTAATGACGGTGATGAGGTTAGCCTTCTGCTCGGTAATATCCAGGTCGTGGCGGATGAGTTCGAGAAGCGGCTGATTGTAGTAGCAGTTGGCTACGGTGAGTCCTGCGACGATAGCCATCATCAGAAGAATGCTGCGGGGAATGCCCTGATTTTCTTTTAGCTGTATCATTTTCTGTCTGTTTGTTTCTTTGTTTTGAGTGCAAAGTTACGAAAAAATTCTCGGCAATCAAAGTTTTTGGGAACGATTTCTTGGGAAAATCTTCTCTCTCATGCAGAAAATCTTCTTTCTCATGCAGAAAAAGTTTCTGTTCTTTCCCTCTCTCGCGTACCTTATTATATGTATATAGTGCTGCTCTGAAGAGGTGTTGGCGCGCACCCTTGTTACGCTAAAAACACCGAAAAGTGTTAAAATTAGGCTGTTTCCGAGCACATTAAAAACTTTAACCTTTGTTAGCATTTTGTAAGTGGTTGATTTTTAGCGATTTGTAATTTTGTTACAAAATCACCTAAAAAAAAATCGCAAAAAAAAGAACAACGTATCAAAAAAATGCTTACCTTTGCATCGTTCAAAAGAACAAATGATTGTTTTACAGATTTTAAAAAAGCAAAGAAAATGAAGAAATTAGTTTTTATGTTCGTAGCTATCGCAGCTATCTCTTTCGCATCATGTGGTAACAAAACAGCTCAGAACACAGCTTCTGCTGATTCTGACACAGCTCAGGTAGATACAACTGCTGCTGACACTGCTGCTGCTGATACAGCTGCTGCTGATTCTGCTAAGTAATTTGAAATTACTTGCGAACGAAAAATGAGAGAAACAACCGCTGGACTTCGGTCTAGCGGCTTTTTCGTTTTATAGAGACTATGTTTCATTTTTTTAGGTTACCTTTTAGAATATTAGAAAAGATAATTTATGATAGATTCAAGTGCCTTCCAAGGTAAAAAGGCAGCTTACTATACGCTAGGCTGCAAACTCAACTTCTCTGAAACTTCCACTTTTGGCAAAATGCTCGAAGATATGGGCGTCATTACTGCTAAAAAGGGGGAGAAAGCTGATATTTGTCTGATTAACACCTGCTCGGTAACAGAAGTTGCCGATCATAAATGCCGTCAGGCTATCCACCGGATGGTGAGAAACAATCCGGGCGCATTCGTTATCGTGACGGGCTGTTATGCGCAGCTCGAATCTGAGAATGTCAGCAAGATAGAGGGTGTAGACCTCGTGTTGGGCGCTAACGAGAAGGCGCACTTGATTCAATATCTCAGCGATGCATGGGCGCAGAAGTTTGCTCAGGAAAACGGATTGGCTGCTCAGGCCCCTCAGAACGTCGATACGGAAAGTTCTCAGAACGTCGATGCTGCGGCTCTTCATCAGCATTATAGCGTGAAGACGAAGGAAATCAAGACCTTCCAGCCTTCTTGCTCGCGTGGCAACCGTACCCGTTATTTTCTGAAGGTACAGGACGGCTGCAATTATTATTGCACCTATTGCACCATTCCATTTGCCCGAGGCAATTCGCGCAACCCAAGCATCCAGTCGCTTGTGGCTCAATGTGAGCAGGCGGCTGCTGAAGGCGGTAAGGAAATCGTCATTACCGGTGTGAATATCGGTGATTTCGGTCAGACTACCCACGAGCGATTCATCGACCTTGTCAAGGCGATGGATCAGGTAGAAGGAATCAAGCGTTACCGCATCTCGAGTCTGGAGCCTGATCTCTGTGATGATGATCTCATAGAGTATTGTGCCCAGAGCCGTGCCTTTATGCCTCATTTCCACATTCCTCTGCAGAGCGGAAGCGATGAGGTGCTCAAGCTGATGCGCCGCCGTTACGACAAGGCGCTCTTCGCCCACAAGGTGAATCTTATCAAGGAGAAAATGCCTGATGCGTTTATCGGTGTCGATGTGATGGTGGGCTGTCGCGGCGAAACTCCGGAGTGTTTTGAAGAATGCTATGAGTTCCTGAAGAGTCTGCCTGTTACCCAGCTTCACGTCTTCCCTTATTCTGAGCGTCCGGGCACGGCTGCCTTGAAGATTCCGTATGTGGTTGACGAGAAGGAGAAGAAGAAACGCTCCAAGCGACTGTTGGAGTTGAGCGATCAGAAGACGCAGGAATTCTATGCTCAATACATCGGTACAGAGGCTGAGGTTCTCTTCGAAAAGGCGCCAAGAGGCAAGGCAATGCATGGATTCACCAAGAACTATATCCGCGTAGAACTTTCGCCGGCTCTCGCCAAGGAAGAATACGACAACCAACTTATCAAGGTTCGCCTGGGTGATTTTAATCACGATAAGACGGCGCTGAAGGGAGAACTTCTTTAGTTGATAGTTTATAGTAAATAGGGCTTGTTGATAGTTTATAATTGATAGTTTATAGTTAATAGGGCTAAGTAAAAAGGGTTAATCGTAAAGTTCAAAGTCCAATGTATTACAACGATTTTGGAACATGGATCCGGAAGCAGTTTCCTGATTTCCGTGTTCAGAAGATTTCGATAGACGCGGGATTCTCCTGTCCTAACAGAGATGGAAGGATTTCGAGTGGCGGATGTACGTATTGCGACAACCGCACCTTCAATCCGAGCTATTGCGACCGGAAAAAGTCGATTACTGAACAGCTGGAGGAGGGAAAGGCTTTCTTCAGCAGGAAGTATCCTGATATGAAATATCTGGCTTATTTCCAGGCTTATACCAATACATACGCCAGGGTGGAGCAACTGAGGCAGATGTATGAAGAGGCTCTTGAGGTGGAAGATGTGGTGGGAATCGTTATCGGAACCCGTCCGGATTGTGTGAGCGATGAATTGCTCGATTATCTGGAAGAACTGAACCGCCGAACCTTCGTGCTGGTGGAATATGGCATTGAGAGTGTCAATGATGAAACCTTGAAACGCATCAACCGTGGACATGATTTTGCCTGTTGCCGTAGTGCCGTAGAGCGTACTCATGCCAGGGGAATCCTTACGGGCGGCCACATCATCATCGGCTTGCCGGGAGAAGATGCGGAAGAAAGTCTGCGCCAGGCTCCTCTCATCTCTTCCTTGCCGCTTGATATTCTCAAGATTCATCAGATGCAGATTATCAGGGGCACCCGGCTGGCACAGGAATATGCTGAGCATCCCTTCCATGTTTACACGGTAGAGGAATATATTGATGTCATCGTGAAATACATCCGTCTGCTCAGAAAGGATTTGGTGCTGGAGCGCTTCGTCAGTCAGTCGCCCAAAGAACTGCTGATTGCTCCCAAGTGGGGACTCAAGAACTATGAGTTTACCAATCTCCTGAATAACAGATTAAAGAGTTTACAATAAATATGGCAAAAGTAGCAATCGTTATATTAAACTGGAATGGACAGAAGATGCTGGCAAAGTATCTTCCGAATGTCATCGAATATTCCCGTCAGGATGCTGAAATCTGGGTGGCAGACAATTCTTCTTCTGATGGTTCGATGCACCTTCTGGAGACTCAGTTTCCTCAGGTGAAGACCATCGTGCTGGAGCAGAATTTCGGCTTTGCAGAAGGCTATAACCGTGCCTTGAAGCAGATTGATGCAGAATATTACGTGCTCCTGAATAGCGATGTGGAGGTTTCGCATCATTGGCTTACACCGCTCATCGAGTTTATGGATTCGCATCAGCAGGTGGCTGCCTGCCAGCCTAAGTTGCTTGCCGAATACGATAAGGACAGCTTTGAGTATGCTGGCGCTTGCGGCGGATTCCTCGACAAATACGGCTATCCGTTCTGTCGCGGCCGCATCTTTGATACGGTAGAGCGCGATAACGGGCAGTATGATTACCAGCAGGAAATATTGTGGGCTACGGGTGCCTGTATGATGATCCGCTCAAAGGATTATTGGACTGCTGGCGGTTTAGACGGCCGTTTCTTTGCTCATAATGAAGAGATAGATCTTTGCTGGCGCTTGCGTCTGATGGGCAGAAAAATCTACTGCATTCCTGAGAGTGAGGTTTATCATGTGGGTGGTGGAACCCTGCCGAAAAGCAATCCGATGAAGACTTATCTGAATTTCAGAAATAATTTAACCATGCTTTATAAGAATCTGAGTGATACGGAGTTGACTCATGTAATGCGTATGCGAAGATTCTTGGATTACCTTGCTGCTTTCGAGACATTGGTTCTGAATCGCAACTGGGGTGACTTCAAGGCTATCTTCAAGGCGCGCAGGGCTTTCAAGGCATGGAAACATGAGTTTGACGAAGATCGCAGAAAGATACAGGCGGGTAGGGTGAAGGAGGAGATTCCGCAGGTTTACAATCTCTCTATCATCTGGCAATATTACGCCAAGGGCAAGAAACTCTTCTCGCAGTTGTAGACTATTAATAAACAAACTTAAAAATAAAATCTATGAAGAAAAAACAAATGATGATGGCGCTGGTTTCGCTGATAGTTCTGTCAGCCCAGGCGCAGGTTAATTTCCAGGTGTCGGTTTCCAATCCTTCCAAGGTGGCAAGAACCGATGCTCCGGTGGTGGTAGATCTCAGCAAGTTGGGAGCTATTGGTGACATTCAGCGCGCTGTAGTAACCGTTGACGGTAAGGAGATTCCTTCACAGCTCGACGACATCAACCGCGATTGTACCAACGATGAACTCTGTTTCCTTGCCGATTTGGGCAAGAAAGAAACCAAGACCTATCAGGTGCACCTCTATCGTGAGGGCGAGCAGGCACAGTATCCGGCTCGTACCTTTGCCGAACTCTGTCTGCCAAGCAGAAACAGGAAGCTGGCTAAGAACAGGCAGGATATTTATCTGCGTAGCATCTCGTTTGATAAGAAGACCAAGGACCCTTATCACTACGTCCATTCTCATGGCATCTGTTTCGAAAGCGAACTGATTGCCATGCGTGTTTATTTCGACCATCGTCAGACCATCGACCTTTATGGCAAAATCAACAAGGGACTGGTGGTTCAGGATACGCAGTTCTATCCTTCAGAAGAGCAGATTCAGGCTGGTTCGGGCGATGATTGCCTCTGGGTAGGCAATACCTACGGACTGGGTGCGCTCCGTGGCTGGGACGGTAAAGACCAGGTGCTGTTCAACAACGTGAAATACCAGGAGCAGTGCGTCATTTCAGAAGGTCCGCTCCGTGCCATCGTCGAGGTAGTGGATAAGGGTTGGGTTCCGGCTCCGGGCTTGCAGCCTGTCAATGCCACCATCCGTTACACCATCTATGCCGGTCATCGCGATTTCGATGTAGATGTATTCTTCAACAAGGATGTTTCTGATTATCAGTTTGCTACAGGACTCATTAACGTAAAGGGTTCCAGCGAATTTGCTGATGGCAAGGGATTGCGAGGCTGTTACGGCAGCGACTGGCCAACAGGCAAGGACGATGGAAAGCACAAGCTGGAGACCGTAGGCTTGGGCATTTATGTGCCACAGTCAGCCCTGGTTAGTCAGCAGCCAGCCAATAAGGATTGCTATACTCAGGTGGTGAAACCTGCAGGCAGCCAGCTCAGTTATAAGCTTGCTTATACCAGTGCCAACGAAACCTATGGTTTCAAGGGCGAGAAGGAGTGGTATGAGTGGTTGAAAGCCTGGAAGAAGCAGATAGAAGAGCCGGTTCAGGTTTCAGTTTCTGTCATCATCCGATAAGCAGAAAACTGCGCAAATAGCCAGCAATGAGCAAAAAAGCCTTACGTTTTGCTCATTGCTGGCTATTTTGCAAACAAATTTAAGAGAAAAACCCATTTTTTTTGCGAATGCGTATGATTTTTTAGCAAAAAAGCTTGGTAATTTAAATAATTTTTAGTATTTTTGCAGTCGTAACTCGAAGATTTGTAAATTATCGTGAAAAGGTTTTTTAATTATATAGTCATATTAGCAATAGTGCTTCTCAGTTCGGCCTGCGAGTTTAAGTTCAAGCCGAACGAGGAAGGAGAGGCTGTGCCCCTGTCAGTACAGCGTTACGACCGATTGGAAAGCAGATATCTTACTACCGGTGATTTCTCAGCCCTGCAGCAGATGAACACCGATTACCCGATAGAAACCCGTACGCTGATAGAGAAAATGCTTCAGCTTGGCACCATTACCGACGCCAATATCAGCAACCGTTTCCTCATGTTCTATCAGGATTCTACCCTGCAGGCACTTATTGCCGATGCTGAGGCAGAATTTGCCAATATGGAAGACATCAACGAACAGCTGAAATCTGCCTTCTCACGTCTGAACAGTTGGATTCCGGAGCTCCAGCAGCCTTGTTTCTATGCCCAGATTGGCGCTCTCGACCAGAGCATCGTAGTAGGAGAGCACTCAGTAGGAATTTCGCTCGATAAATACATGGGCGAAAACTATCCGCTCTACAAGAAATTCTATACGCCGCAGCAGCGCAGCACCATGTCGCGCCAGTATATTGTGCCAGATTGCCTTACCTTCTATCTGCTGAGCATCTTTCCGATGGATCAGTTCGACACCCGTCCGCAGCTCGACCGCGATCTGCACATGGGCAAGATTATGTGGGCTGTAAACAAGGCGATGGGCAAGGAGATTTTCAAGACCAAGTATGTGAATACAATCAACGCTTATGTAAAGCGCAACCCTAAAGTAACGGTAAAACAACTGCTCAAGGACGAAGATTATTCGCCTATTGAGGCATTACATAAAGATTAACACATGAAAAGATTTCCAGTTTTTATTGCAACTGTCATGATGGTTTCAGCAATGCAAGCTGCAGATAAACTCGACCTGAAGGCCATTACCTCCGGCGAGTTTGCTGCCTCTTATGTTACCGGTATTAACCCTATTGATGGCACCGATTTGTACGCTTCTATCAGCAATGATGGCAAGCAGGTTATCAGTTATTCGTTCAAGACGGGCAAGCAGATGAGCATCCTCTTCGATGTGAACGCAGTCAAGGCTCCCTTCGAACAGATTGAGGGTTATGTAATCAGTCCTGATGGCAAGAAATTGCTTATCATGACCCATCGCGAGGCTATCTACCGCCGCTCGTTCAAAGCTGAGTATTTCGTATATGATATTGCTAAGAAGAGTTTGAAGAAGCTTTCCCAGGGTGTTAACCAGCAGGTGGCTACCTGGTCGCCTGATTCACGCCACATCGCCTTCGTAAAGGATAACAATCTCTTTGTTACCGATGGAGATAAGGAAACCCAGATTACCCGCGACGGTAAGTTCAACGAGGTAATCAATGGTATTCCTGATTGGGTTTACGAAGAGGAATTCAGCTTCAACCGCGCCTTTGCATGGAATGCGGATGGAACTGCCATCGGATGGATACGCTTCGACGAATCGCACGTAAAGACTTATTCTCTGCAGATGTTTGAAGGTTCTCATCCTACCCATAGCGAGTATCACGACTATCCGGGAGAATATTCCTATAAATATCCTAAGGCAGGACAGGACAACTCTAAGGTGAGCCTCTGGAGCTATGATATGAAGAACGGCAAGACCGTGGCGCTCGATGTGCCTGTAGATTCCGACGGCTATTATCCACGCATCAAGACATCGCCAGACGCCAACAGTCTGATTGTCTATACGATGAACCGCCATCAGGACGACATGCGCCTCTATGCAGTCAATCCTTTCACCGGCAAGAGCAGGATGCTCATCAAGGAGAGTGTGCCTAAGTTTGTAAAGGAAGAGGTGATTGAAAACAGCATCGTGGGCAAGAAGAACATCCTGCTGCCTAGCGACCGCGACGGCTTCATGCATCTCTATCTCTATGATATGAACGGCAAGCTCCTGCGCCAGGTAGAGAAGGGCAACTATGATGTTACCTCTATCTACGGAATGGATGAGAAGACGGGCGATGTTTATTTCCAGGCTGCCAAGCTCAATGCGCACGACCGCCAGGTTTACGTGGCTCATAAGAACGGAAAGGTGGAGCGCCTTACCGATGCGGCTGGTTCCAACTCGGCTAACTTCTCGGGCGATTACCGCTATTTCGTCAATACCTGGAGCAGCTACAGCCATCCTTATGTCTTCACCGTACGCAGCAACAAGGGCAAGCTCATCAAGACATTGGAAGACAACAAACAGCTGCTCGAAAAGACACGGAAGTATAATTGGGGCAAGCGCGAGACTTTCTCTTTCACCACTTCCGAAGGTGTGAAACTGGACGGCTGGATGGTGAAGCCTGTAGATTTCGACGCCAGCAAGAAGTATCCTGTCATCCTCTTCCAGTATTCCGGTCCGGGCAACCAGCAGGTGCTCGATTCATGGAGCACGGGCAGTATGGGCAATGGCGGTGCTTTCGATTATTATCTTGCTCAGGAAGGATTCATCATTGCCTGCGTAGATGGTCGTGGAACAGGCGGTAGAGGAGCTGAGTTTGAGAAGTCTACCTATCTCCGTCTGGGCGATTTAGAGTCGAAAGACCAGGTTGAGACAGCTCTCTACATGGGTTCTCTGCCTTATGTAGACAAGGATAATATCGGCATTTGGGGTTGGAGCTATGGTGGTTTCAATACGCTGATGAGTATGAGCGAGGGCCGTCCTGTGTTTAAGGCAGGTGTGGCTGTGGCTCCTCCTACCTGCTACCGCTTCTATGATTCGGTTTATACTGAGCGCTACATGCGCACTCCTAAGGAGAACGAAGAGGGTTACAAGGTGAACCCTATCGAGCGGGTAAAGCAGCAGCATGGTGCGTTGCTTATCTGTCACGGATTGGCAGATGACAATGTGCATCCGCAGAATACCTTCGAATATGCTGAGGCGTTGGTTCAGGCAGACAAGGACTTCAAGACCCTGTGGTACACGAACCGTAATCACGGCATTTCGGGCGGCAATACCCGCAATCATCTGCTTCGCCAGATAGCTAACTGGTTCAAGCAGAATTTGAAGTAGAAAATGATATGATATAAAAAAGTGAAGCCATTCCCGGCTGAAAGGGAATGGCTTCTTCATTTAATGTTCTCCTTATTACTTTGCAGAGTAAGGATAGTTTGATTTCTTATTCAGTTTTAGCGCCTTTTCTGCGCTCTTCTTTCTTGGTTTTCTTAGCCTTCTTCACTTTTACCTCTTCAACCTCTTCATCGTTTGGCTGAACAGATGAAAAATGAAAATCTGTAGAGTTGATGGTCTTCACCTGATAAGGGCTAGGCGCATCGTTCATCTGCTGTCCGTTCTTTGCCTTCTTAGCCTTTGGCTTCTGAACGTATCTTGCATAGAGTTTGTTCCATTTCTTTTCAGCCTTCTTCTGGTTGAAGTCAAACATCACGATACACGTGCGGTTGCCGGCACCATTCTGCTCCAGATAGTCGCGCAACTGGTATGAATAGTTCTCGCGGCTTACCAGAAACTTGTTCTTGCGGGTGAAATAGGCAGAATCAACCTTCTGAACGTCTGTGAAATAGACTGTAGAGTCATTAAACGACGAGGCAAATCCAAAGATGTATGCAGTCTTAACTTCGTTCTTGGCTGATGCAGAGAGCGAGCTGAAACATGCTAATGCAATAGATGCTAATGCAATTTTTGTAATTTTCATTTCTTTTTCTGTCTTATGTTGTTTTGTGCTGTCTGCCCCATCAGTCTGCAGGATCTTTCCTTATCCTAGATAGGACTTCAGCAGTTTATCTGTCGTACTGTTCCGGAGTCGCCTTATCGTTTTATCCTTGATCTGGCGTACTCTTTCCCTGGTGAGATGATACTTGGTTCCGATTTCTTCAAGCGTCAGTTCAGGTGTTCCTATGCCATAGAAGGCAGCAATGATTTTCTGGTCTTTGTCCGGCAGCGTCTTGAGCAGTCTTTCTATTTCAGCTCTCAGCGACTCTGTCAGCAGTTCATTGTCGGTCGGATCATCCGAATTGGCCATCAGGTCGAGCATGCTGCCATCTTCATCATCAGAAAAAGGAGCATCCACGCTCAGGTGGCGACTTGTCGATGTAGCCTTCATGGCGTTCTCTATCTTGTCTTCCGGCAAGTCTACGCGGTCAGCCATTTCATCTACACTCGGTTTGCGTTCAAATTCCTGTTCGAACTTACTCATCTCTCTGTTAATCTTGTTAACGCTTCCCACCTGGTTTTGCGGAAGGCGCACAAGTCTGCTCTGCTCGGCTATGGCCTGCAGAATGCTCTGGCGAATCCACCATACGGCGTAAGAGATGAACTTAAAGCCTCGGGTTTCATCAAACTTCTGTGCGGCTTTGATAAGCCCCACATTTCCTTCGTTGATAAGATCAGGCAAACTGATCCCGTGGTTCTGGTATTGTTTGGCAACAGACACCACGAAACGGAGATTGGCTTTTGTTAATCTCTCCAATGCCCTACGGTCACCTTTTCTTATACGCTGAGCGAGCTCCACCTCTTCATCTGTAGAGAGCAGCTCTTCATGAGCAATATCTTGAAGATATTTTTCTAACGATGCGCTTGCGCGATTCGTAATTGATTGAGTAATTTTTAATTGTCTCATGCTGGCATCAAATTTTAAGTAGTTGCAAAAATACACTTTTTTGTTTAAATACCAAAAAAAATAGTAGATATTTTTCAGAAATACCTACTATTTTATTGTTTTTTGTCTGTTTCTTGAGTTTTTGGCAGTAAAAATGCCTTTTTCACTACTCAATCATGAGACGTTTCTCTTAAAACTCTTACCCTTAGTCTTTCTGCAGCGGAACAGCGAAGTAAGCCTTCTTGCCTGTTGGCCATATACCCTGAATGTAGAGCACTGGGTCCTTGCTGGTAGAAGCACTCTTTACAGCCTTCTGCAGGTCATCAATCGTATTGATGTTGTTGTCGTTGATGCGCTGGATGATGAAACCGCGTGAAATGCCACCATCCTTCAGGGCGCCGCTGTTCACCTTCATCACCTCTACACCATACTTGATGTTGAGCTGGTTCTTCTGGCTCTCTGTAATAGGGCGGAAGCTGCCACCGAGCACGTCGAGGTCGGCACTCTTGATAACCGAAGTATTACCCTGGGCATTCTTCAGCGTGATGGTCTTGGTGCTTGCCTTCTTGTTGCGCAGGTAGGTGATGCTCATCTTGTTGCCAGGGCGCTTGCCGTTCAGGATTTCCTGCAGCTCAGCCATCTTGGTCACCTTCTTGCCGTCAACCTTGGTAATCACGTCACCTTCCTTCAGTCCTGCCTCAGCACCGTTGCCGTCTTCATCAACCTTGGCAATGTAAACACCCTCGTTGGTTCCCAGGTTCACTTCCTTGCCGTTCTCCTTCTGGGCGTTGATATAGTTCAGCACATCGCTTCCCTGTATGCTCAGCATCACGCGCTGTACGCTGCCGTATTTCTTCAGGTCGTCTACCACCTTGTTCATGATAGAGGTAGGGATGGCGAAACCGTAGCCGGAGTAAGAACCGGTCTGTGAATAGAGCATGGCGTTGATGCCTACCAGTTCGCCCTGGGTGTTGACGAGTGCACCGCCCGAGTTACCTGCATTGATGGCAGCATCGGTCTGGATGAAACTCTCTACACCGTTGGCACCGAGCGAACGTGCCTTGGCAGAGATAATGCCGGCTGTAACCGTATTGTTCAGTCCGAATGGGTTGCCCACGGCGATGACCCATTCACCCACCTTCACCTTGTCGCTGTCGGCGATAGGCAGGGTAGGCAGGTTCTTGCCGTCTACCTTGATGAGGGCGAGGTCGGTAGTCTTGTCGGTTCCGATGATGCGAGCCGAGAATTCACGGTTGTCGTTCAGTGTTACGGTCAGCTCGTCAGCACCTTCTACCACGTGGTTGTTGGTAACGATGTAGCCGTCCTGACTGATGATGACGCCCGAACCGGTAGCCTCTCTCTTCGGAGTCTGCACTTTCTGCTTGCGTGTTCCTCCGTTGCCCTGTCCCGGGTTGCCGAAGAAGCCGAACGGGTCGAAGAAACCTCCGAATGGGTCGTCCTGCACATCTACCGTCTTCACCTTCGAGTTCTGTACGTATTTAATATGTACTACAGCAGGCAGCGCCTTCTCGGCAGCATAGGTTAAGTCTACAGGCTGACCTGCTGGCGCAGCGGTAGCTGCAGGTGTAGCATTTACTTTCATGAAAGCACCGGCTGAAAATGCGAGCGAACTAACGCAGAGCACAGCCACAACATAATTACTTAATTTTTTCATGTCTCTTATTTTTTTATTGTTTACTTTTCTTTTCCTTGAAACTGCAGCAGCTAATATCATGCCAAAAGTCAGCTTGTCATGCACCGCTCTGTTTTCCGGTTGCAAATATAGGGTCATTTTTTGAGATACGCTTCATTCTCTGCATAAATTTATTCCGTTTTAACATTTTAAATTAACACTTTAACGGCTATTAAACAAGAAATGCCCTAAATTCACAAATATTTGAATGTGAGCATAAAAAAGATAGTTTTGTATATGAAACTATCTTTTGTTAATTATTGAATATCTGTTAAAAAATAGAGGCTCGAAAACTCAGTTTAACCGGGAAAAAGAGTGAAAAATAGCCTTGCGAATAACTAATGATGCATAAAAAAGTGAGGAATCGTGCGATAGTATCAAAAGTTTTTTGTACTTTTGCATGTCGAAAGCAGTGCTCCGGTCTGTCGCTGGCATCTTTCAGGTGCGAGAGGAAAGTCCGGGCAGCATAGGGCATCCCACTTCCGAAACTAGAAGCTATTGGTGACAGTAGGTGTCGGTAGAAGAAAATAACCGCTTTCACTTATCCCGTTTGTCCAGTCTGGGGTGGTGAGAGTAAGGGTGAGAAGGTGGTGTAAGAGACCACCAGCTGGCGGGTGATCGTCAGGCTGTGCCATCTGGGAGCTGTAAGCTCATGTATACCGCAGATTGAGGGCGGCTCGTCCGATTGCCTTCGGGCTGCTGTGGAGGGTAGAGTGCTTGAGCCCAAGGGTGACTTTGGGACTAGATAAATGACAGACGTTCTTATTTTCAATAGGAACACAGAACTCGGCTTACAGGAGCACTGCTTTCTTTTTTTTCAGCATCGCAGCCTTTATATATAATAAGGTATAAGATGCATTCATTTTTAAACGATTTTAAAAACTAGCAAGATTATGAAACTCAGAGAACCGGAAAAGCAGATATTAGATGATTTCGAACATAAGGTAACGGGCAAGATAGCGAAATATGGCAATGAGCCCGATTTCCCAAAGTTTGAGAACTACGGCATTACCCGCATGGAGCTGGATGATTATCTTTTCGATAAGCAGGCGATACTCGACATGGGTGGTTCCAAGCGCAGCCAGCTCACCATCGGCGGTTTCATCACCGTCCTCCCCGTACTGGTGCTGTCCTGTTTCCCGGATAAGTCACCCGTCTACGACAACGGCAAGATGCTCGCTACGGTCATAGCCGTCATCATCGGTCTGCTGCTGGCGTGTTTTGTCAAGGCACTTCTCCAGATGATCATCGCCTATCGCGTGAACCATCATAAGGAGCCTAAGATGGAGACCTTCATCAAGGCAGTCCTCTTCTACGAGAAGCGGTCGTAACTGTAAACTGTAAATAATAAACTATAAACTATAAGTAGTATGACATTACCAGACTTTATGGACTATAAGGACAAGTTCACCCAGCGTGCATTTGTCGAGAAGATTTCGCATGTTGCCAAACGTGCCGGTGCCAAGATGGTTTATACAGCGCTCATTCTCTATTATACGTTAGAGAGTGACAAGGTTTCGCTGAAGGACAAGGCTCTGATTGTAGGAGCTTTGGGTTATCTCATCAGTCCGCTCGATGTGATTCCAGACGCCATACCTATTGCCGGTTTGGGCGATGACCTGGCCGTATTGCTGTTTGTGCTCAAGAAAGTTTGGGGTGAGGTTTCAGAAGATGTAAAAGCAAAGGCTCAGGACAAGTTGAAGAAGTGGTTTGATGAAGATGAGATTCCATCAGCCGATGACCTCTTGAAGGATTCAACCACCGATACGCCGGTTTGAAAATGATAATGACCGGAAATGACCATGACCGGAAGAGCGGTGAACTTGTCGGCTCTCGAATAAACACTACCATGTGAGGTGATGTGCTTGGCAAACTTCTCGATGGTCATGATGTCAGTGTACTGTGAGATGGCGAAAGCATTCTGCTTCTCAGTCTTCACGAGTTCCAGGTCCTTTGGGTCAGGATTCTTGCCCTCCTTCTTCGCCTGGTTGATTTCCAGAAGATTTGCGTTCACGCTACGCATTACGATGCTGTAATTAATCATAGTCGTTTATAGTATGTTTAGAGTCCTTTGTTTTGCAACTCCCCAGAACGCCCCGTTCCTGCCGTTTTCGGGGTCTTCATTGATGACCGGCGCCTGCCATCATTTATGGCCCGTGTTGGTCTTAATAGAAGACCCGAGCAAGGCACAAAAGGCTGTTCTTTCGATTGCCGGTGCAAAGGTACGAAGATTTTTCGGTAACCGCCAAATTTAAGCATGTGATAAGGAGCGATTTTCAGCAACTTACGATTTGAAAGTTAGTTATGAAGAATTAACTCGCTCTAAATTGGACTTTGATTGAAAATCAAGAAGTTGGGCGTTTGCCTATATTATATAGGTAACAATATGGAAACGAGCGGACTTCTGCTCGTTTCTGTATTTTGCAATATGCAAAGAACGCCTCAATTCGGGGACAAAGATACGATATTTTTCTTAATATCCCATAATTTGCAAGAAGAGAAACATAGAAATTAGGACTTTTTTACATGAAATCTCAAACTTGTGAACATAACCCCATCATAAAATGAATAGCAAGTATTCCTGCTGAGTTTATCAAATCAGGGCCATTGTTGTTGATGATGACTCTACCATCAGCTCATATATACCTTTCCGACACAAGCATATAGTGTTTTCATTTGTACCCCGAGTGTGTACAGTTTCAAACCATGATTTACATTCTTATATAAGAAAGTGAAGCCGTGACGATTTGTGTATTTTTGCCAAACTAACTCCAGTACATACAACAGATGTAAAAGATTTCTGCAAAATTGACCGAAATCATAAGAAAAAAACACCAAATCAGCAAATTTCTTAAAGATTATATCCGTTTATTAAGATTATTTTTGTATATTTGCAGCATTATTTTGGTGGTAAAGCCTGTTGGCCTGCCACGTGACAATAGGACTTTACGGAGCAGCCTATATCACAATTCTTCTCCGTAGTAACAGTCCGTTCTCTCTCTCACTGGTCTCTCCCTGCGCGGCAGAGGCATACGTTTTTATATTTTTCAAACACTCCAAATTGACAGCGCATGAGAAAGTTTACTTCTTTGTTACTGTTAGGCTTCGCTCTCGGCAGTTTCGCGCAAACGCCCGGAGGAGTCAGCGGAAGCGAACTGTGGTTCAAGACTGCGCCATTGAACTCAGACCTGCAAGGTTATTACCGTTGGCAGGATTTCTCTGGGGATTCCATACGGCTGATGCTATTGGACAGCCGTGGCGTCAAGTCTGAACTTACTCTTCCGAACAGTTCAGTCCATTACTTCAACTTCAATCCGAGTCTCTGGCTCGCAGACGGATTCCGCAGCCTGAGTGCCAGGCTCAAGCACGGCGACCTCTCACAGACTACCGTCATCGGTGTCTTTGCACCGGAACTGGCAACCATCGGCAAGGATATGGTTGTCTATGCTCTTGACGGCCGCAAGGGCGACGGAGCCATTCTGAGCAAGGACAAAGCCGTAAGGGGTAGAGGTGTTGAACCACTGGACTATGGTTCAGCATCGGGTGAGGATTTGCTGTACCAATCAAGTGATTCTTTGTCTGAAAACGGTTTCAAGGAAAGTGCCCTGAGAGTTGTTTCTTACTTAAAGACAAACAATCCGTCAACATCATTATGGGGAGACAACTCCAATTCCACAATCTTGCTGGGTACACCTTATTCAGCAAATAACATGAACACTGATTATACGACCTCACTTTTCGGCAATAACTCCATTCGGGGATATGCGCCGGAACTCATCGTGTTCAGCAGGATGCTGACACCTGACGAGCGCAGGAAGGTGGAAAGTTACTTGGCAGTGAAGTATGGCATCACCCTCAAAGGCTCATATCTTGACAGCGAAGGAAACTTGATTTGGGACTTGGCGGAGAACCAAGCCTATCATCATCGTGTGACAGCCGTTGGAAACGATATAGCAGGAAGTCTTTTACAACCGCTTTCCGCTACCTCGTATGAGGAAAGTCCGACTTATGCGGCATTGCAGGACAATGACACCTATTATGATGCCAACCCTTATAGTCTTTCATCTGCCTCACGTCTGCTTGTTATGGGACGTGAAAGCGGCAATCCGATGCCAGACAAGGGATATACATTTTGGGGTGATGATGATGCGTCACTTGCAACCTACACATCCCCGACAGATTCCCTGTGGCACATCATGAAACGTACATGGATGGTCAAGACCAATGTGCCGTCAACGTCTGACAGTACAATGACAAGATGGACTGCACAAGGATTTGAGGTTTCGAGGAATGGCTTTACCGACAACATCATTCAAGAGGAAGCCGCTTCTGGGGCTTATGCCATTACTCCTGCCTTTGTTGAGGGTGGCGGCGCATTGGAGTTTACCTGTCCTACAAGTCACCCGACTTTTGACGTTGGCTTTGGAAGCAATGGCGGTAATACTTGCAAGTACGGTTTCCGAATCTCCAACGCAGGGACAGTTAACCCAATCATCAATGGCACTGTATCAAATTCGTACATTGCCACGGATGTTGATGGAACGGACATCTCTATCCGCAAGGAAAGCAAAAACATCTATCTGCGTGTTGACGGAATAGGAAGTGCCACAAGAACCATATCCCTTTCGGATGCGGCAGAAACAGATACCAGCGTAGGCATTATCCGAACGGAAGGAACAGAAGCCGCATTGAATCTGACAGGTTTGAGGACTGGAGGTATTGACGATGTCGGTTATATGGCAGAGTTGAGCTATGACCTCACGCCAAACAAGGAATTCTCTGACTATTGCCGCAAGCGTACCGTCATGCTCATAGACCCAAGCGGTGAAGGTGATTTCGACATCAACAGCAATAGCAACATAAGATGCTCCAAGCCTGATATGACAAGGGGCAAGACCATATTCCGCAATATCCTATGGGATGCAGACGGAAGCGGAAGCGATGTGTTCACATTCGCCTATTATGACGGCATTTCCTATGATGCCACTCCTACGCCGTCAAGTTGCGAGAATGGAGTTCCACGCAATGACGGGTATATCGACATCGGCATCAACATCGGTACACCAGTCTATTCCTATGTGCTCAGCGTTGACACCGTTGCAGGAAAAGTAAAAGGAGAAACCATTGCCAGAGGAACATTCTTCGGTGACACGCATAGAATCACGAATCTTGCCCCCGGCGCCTATGCGCTGTCCGTATCCCAAGGTGGAGGCAACGAGATTTATGCCACTGGCAACGCACTCTACACCTCATACTCACATGACACCAGGACCTATCTGTCTGGCGACATCTCATGGACGGTGAACGATACAAAATCAAACTACCGTGTGGGATTGGAGCCAAGCCTCACGGACGAGATCACCCAATATGGCTTCGACGTGCGGGGCGACAAGGCGCATATCATAACCGGTGGATATACAAGCCTAACCAAATATGTCACCATCAGGCCTGGCGATGTGCTCAGCGTAACAGTCCGCAATATGCAGGTCACATACAAGTTGAACGGACAGACCGTGCATCATGAATATGTCTGGTCACTTCGTGCATGGCGGTTCTGCATCAAGTACGGAAAGGGCGAGACACATATCACAGATCTTACCGTAAACGGTACGCCTGTAACCTCATTCACCACAAGGGGCAACGTGCAGATAGAAACACCCAAGAAGTGTACGACAACGATGACCGTCTATGTCGGCAGCGAGTGTGATGCAAGTATGCCTAACGGAACACAGGCAAGGGAGAACCATGTGGGCAGCTCGGACAGACAGGCTGACAACTCCTTCATTTCTGGAGAAGACGAGAACTTCACTGTCAAGGGCAACGGTTCTACGACAGGCATCTACGAGGCTAAACTCACACAGGACAAGCCTGCTGCAGCCACATTGATGGTGTTTGACGTATCAGGCAAACTGGTAGTGTCACGCCAAATGACAGGCGAAAGCGTCAAGCAAGCCGACTTCAAGGTTCCCGCATCGGGTGTGTATGTCGTGAAGGCAATCTCCGAGAATGGGGAGCATACAAGCAAAATCTCCGTAAAGTAACTTAAAGGAAGATACGCATGAAGAATTATATACAGAAGGTGGCGTTGGCATTGGTTTTAATGCTTGCCGCCACACTGTCCCTTTCGGCAAAGGACGGACAGCCGTGAGAAAACTCTTCAAGAAGGGTGTCTCTGACAGTATCTCCGTAGGAGGTAGCAAACTGGTCGTTCTTCAGAAAGACCTCATTCGGAACAGAAGCCTTTCCGTGAACTCTATCGGAGAGGAGAATGTTCCTGAGCTTGACTTTGCCATGACCAACGTCACGGCAGGAGGACATGGCTACCGTTTCCTCCCTCACGGAACACACTTCACAGGCGAGGGCGCGACTGTCAAGATAAAGTATGACCGCACGAGAATACCAAGCGGCTATACCGAGGACGACATCCGTACCTATTACTACGACCCGGCCGAGAAGCATTGGGTTGCGTTGGAGCGTGTGCGTGTGGACAAGAAGGAAGAGTGTGTCGTTTCAAAGACGACCCACTTCACCGACATGATCAACGGCGTGATACAGGCCCCGGAGTCACCGCAGACCGAAGGCTTTGCCCCGACGATGATGAACGACATCAAGGCGGCAGACCCGACGGCGAAGCTCAATGTCATTGCGCCTCCAAGCGCAAACAACCGTGGCTCTGCCAACCTGCAGTATCCGTTCGAGATGCCGCCAGCACGAAACGGTATGCAGCCAAGCCTCGGCTTGCAGTACAGCAGCGAGGGCGGTAGCGGTTGGCTCGGTGAAGGTTGGAACGTCAGCGTGCCAAGCATTACGCTTGACACCCGGTGGGGCGTGCCTCGTTATGACCAGTCAAAAGAGACGGAGACTTATCTTTTGTCCGGTTCAATGCTCTCCACTATGGATGACAACGGACAGATGGGAGTCGCACACCGTGGCGAGAAGATGAACAGAAAGGCTGACCGCCAGTTCTACACCCGCCAAGGCGGTGATTTCAGCCGTATCATCCGCAAGGGTGACAGTCCTGCCAACTATTATTGGGAGGTTACAGACAAGCAGGGTGTCAAGTACATCTATGGTGGTGACGGAGCTGTTGTAAAGGGCAATGTCACCGATGCTTCGGGCAATACCCGTGAGGTGATTGCCGAATGGAAGCTGAAACGTGTCGAGGAACTCCACGGTGACTATATAGAATATGTGTATGACATCGTGGATGAGGATGTGCGTGGCGGCTTGAAGGCCAAGGCTGCATATCTGAAGGAGGTTCACGCAGGTAATGCAGGACAGGAGCCGCACACCGTTGTACTCTTTGATGGCAACAAGGTAAAGCAGGTAAAGACCAACAATGCCCGCTATGGATTCCTCGCCTCCTCCAACAAGCTGTTGGAGAAGGTGACCGTGAATTTCCAGGGCGAGACCCTGCGCAGCTATGCCTTTGACTACAAGGAAGGTGCATTCCACAAGGAAATGCTCACAGGTGTCAGACAGTATGACAACACCGGAAAGGAAGTGGCTTTCCAGAACTTCGACTATTATGATGATGTGCAGGCTGAAAAGGGATATGTTCCGTTCAAGGACGATTCCGAGAAATGGAACACGCACGATGACGGACTTGACGCAGGTTTCGTCAATCCATTGAAGACTGTCAGCAAGCGCTTCAGCGACAAGCCAACTGCACTTGGCGGAACGACAAGTTCTTCTGTAAGCGGTTCGTTCTATGCAGGTGTGGGACCTTGGGACGGAAGCAAATGGAAAGGCAATACAATAGGAGGTTCTTACAGCTACTCCAGCGATACCAGCAAGGGACTTTCCGCATTCGTTGACTTGAACGGTGACGGACTTCCTGACAAGGTATACAAGTCTGGTGGTTCCGTATATTATCGTCCACAGGTCAAGACTGACAACGGAGAAGTAGTATATGGTGAGCCTGTCAAGGTAAAGGGTATCAGTAACTTCTCGACAACCAAAAGTTCTACGAACTCTTTCGGTGCGAAAGCCGTTGTCGGTTGGAATGTTCTGACTGCCGTTGTCGGAACGGACAAGTCAACCACTAAGACAAAGACCACTCAGTATTTCAGCGACATCAACGGTGACGGACTTGTTGACCTCGTTTCCAATGGCAAGGTATATTTCAACCATTTGGAGTTTGATCAGTCTGGCAATGCCGTGCCTACGTTTACATTGAGCAGTGCCGACACGCCAAGCCCAATCATCTATGGTGGCAAGGTTGACACTTCTGTCATGGAGGTCAGTAAGGATGAGCAGGCGGAAGCCATCAAGAACTCACCGATGGAGGATATTGTGCGTGTATGGCAGGCTCCTAAGGACGGAACAGTAAGCGTGGCAGGTCAAGTAAGCCTTGTCGCTCCTACTGGAGACTATGACGCTGACGAATACCAAAAAGCAGACGGTGTAAGAGTTGCTATCCAAAAGGGTGGCAATGAGCTTTGGAACAAGACTATTGCAAAGGGCGACGGCAGTTCTTATGCCGCTGCAGTCTCTTCTGTTGCCGTCAAGCGAGGTGACAGAATCTATTTCCGTGTACAGTCGGGTTCCGAGGAAACAAGCAACGGCTCATTTGACAAGGTGAACTGGTCGCCTACCATTACATACGCTGGCGAATCTAATGTTTTGCCTAACGGGCTTTCTTCAACAGAGTACAAGCCTGAGGATGGTGCCATCTATGATGTGAACACCTCTGCCAATGTGGAGAATGGTTCAAGTGTTGAAGTTCACAGTGTCTTCCACAAGCCTGTAACAACCGACGATGTTGTTCTCAGCATCATCGGCAGCAACGACAAGAAAGACAGTGACGGAAACGACAACCCGAACTATACCAAGAAGACAGTCTTTGCTCGTACATTGAAGGCTGGTGAGGCTTTCAATGGCGATTCACTCAACATCAGTCTGGAGAATACAGAAAAGCTGACCAACTTCAGCTTTGAGATTTCATCTACCTCAAATGTTGATTGGAAGAATATCGGTTGGCAAGCGTCTGTGACTTATAAGGACTCTGCCAATATCGAACAGACGGTAGCCGTTCCTGCACACTACAATACATTTGCAAATGCCTTGGCAGAGGGCAAGCCATACTTGACCACTGCGACTGATACCGTTTTGGTTGTGTCGCCAGTGCTTACCCTTTCTGACAATTCCATCAATGGACAGGTTACTTTGACCGCCAAGACAGAGGATGCACTCATCGGCAAGAAGTCTTTCAACATCGAGAATGGCATCTTGAAAGCCGATACTCTGCGATTTGCAACTATTGCAGGAAAGAACATCTGGTTTGAATACAGCTATCCGGCAGCAATCTCTAATGAAACTGTTACTTCAGCCTCTGTTTCCATTCTGAAAGATACGGCAGGTCTCGTAACAGAGAATGTGCTTGCTGGATTCTATGCAGAGAATGACAATCTTGGCTTCGGTATGCTTTACCGTGGCTGGGGAGGTTTTGTTTATAACTCGGCAGAGGGCAGATATGCAAAGCCTATTGACGAGTCATTGCTGAAATTGCCTGAAAACGAGAACGACAAGGTTGACCCTCTCACGATGGCATTCACTCCATTGGGTACAGACCAGACTTCTATGGACAAGTGGGTCGGTCAGCGACAGGACATCTATCTTACTGCAACCGAGGCAAGTACAGCCCGATTGACAGAACAGGATGTACTCCTTACCAATCCATTGGATAATAATGCTGAAGTGGCAGGACTTGCAGGTGAATATTTGCAGGGTACTGGTGCGGCAGCTGTAAGCCAAGTGGTATCAAGCAAGAGTACCGTTGTGCAAGGTGGTGCACTTGGCATTACCCACAACAATGCAAATGGCAGTTCAAAGACGGAAGTTGCCATGATGGATATGAATGGTGACGGATTCCCTGACATCATTGCTGGTGGTAGTATCCAATACACCAATTCGCAGGGCGGATTGAGCGGAGAAATCTACAAGGGTATCGGCTCAAACAACTCAGACAATGCTTCTGAGGCATGGGGATATGGCGGCAATCCAGTAGCTTCTGTGTCTGGCATTACAAAACTTATCTCAGGAAGCAAGTCTTCCGCACAGAACCAACAGAGTTCATGGCTGGCTCAATTCTCCATTTCCGGCAGTGCGCCAAAGAATACGGATGAAGCTGTAGAATCGTTCATAGATATCAATGGCGATGGACTACCAGACAAGATTCTTTCCGACAAGAAAGTAAGATTAAATCTGGGCTATGCCTTTACTGAACCTATTGATTGGGGACTTGACCGCATACAGAGTGGTAAGAGCCTTTCTTATAATATTGGCGCAGGTGGCGATGTAAGTCATGACTGGGGAAAATTTGAAGATGAGAAATACCAAGGTATAAACAAGGCTTCCGGTAGCTTCTCAGCAGGCTTTGGTCTCGTAACCTCTGAAAGCGAAGAGGAGTATAATCTTATCGACATCAATTCTGACGGTCTTCCTGACAAGGTATGGAAGAATGGTGACGGTATCACTGTTGCCCTCAATACAGGCAATGGCTTTGACGAGCCTATCAGTTGGAAGGGTGCAAGTGCGCTTAGTGAATCAGCCTCTACATCAGAGTCTGCAAACGCAGCGTTCACTTTGACCATCAACATTCCTGTCATAAGCATCAAGATTTCAACCAACCCTGGTGCTTTCACCTCACATAGCATCAACCGCCCTACCTATTCATTGCAGGATGTTGATGGTGACGGTTATCTTGACATCGTTGAGTCTGAGAAGGAAAGCGAGTTGAAGGTTACACGCTCTGCCATTGGCAGAACCAACATGTTGAAGTCTGTCACCAATTCCTTGGGCGGAACTTTCACACTCGACTATGCGCATACCACTCCTACCTACGGACTTCCTGGTGGCAAGTGGGTAATGTCTGCCTTGACGATTGACGACGGAATCCATGACGATGGTCCAGTCATGACAACTGCCTTTGAGTATAAGGACGGAAAACGTGACCGCCATGAACGTGAGTTCCTCGGTTTCGGTGAGGTTATCACCAAGAACCTCGACACGGAGAATGGCAATTCTGTTTACAGACAGGCTGTTGAGAACTACGATGTAGCCAACTACTACACGCAGGGCAATGTTACCGCCACATCCGTAGAGGATGCCAACGGCAACAAGTACACCGAGACAAAGAACCGTTACGACAGCTACTATCTGACTGCCGACGGTGACAAGTACACGTTTGCAAAGCGTGACGTGAACCTTTGGAGTGACCGTGCATCTGCATTCGTTCCTCTCCGCTATACGACAAATTTGCAGTATGAGGGAGCGGCTAACGGTGTGGTTACATCCGAGGCATGGAATGAGTATTACCTCAATGGCTATCATGGAGAGTTGAAGTCCTACAAGTACAGCGACAAGGGAAGCCTTGGCGAGGACGGAAACGGCAAGTTCGATTATGCGACTGCTATCAAATATACCGACAATGCAAGCAAGCACATCTTCGGACTTCCTGTTGATGTGACTGTTACAGGCGGTGACGGCTCACTCTATCACCATGTGACGGCGAAGTATAATACCAACTACGCCAACCACATCACCCAGATTACGCAGCAGTTGAATGATGGTGAGGCAGTGACTGATTACAAGTACGACTCTTACGGCAACATCATCCAGAAGACTCTCCCTGCCAACGGCAAGGGACAGCGTATGTGGTACAAGTACCGCTATGAGCCTGAGATGAACATGTATGTTGAGCGCATTGACGATGCGTGGGGCTACCGCAGCGAGCAAGGCAATTTTGACTATCGCTATGGTATAGCCAAGGAGCATCGTGACCTCAACAACTTCTACTATGAGACTGATGTTGACGACCTCGGTCGCATTACTGGCGTACGTGGTCCAAATGAGTTGGCTACGGGCGTGCCTTATGCCATCGCCTTTGAATATCAGCCTTTGGCTACCTTTGGTGAGAGTGGCATTACCGCTCCTGCATACGCCGTGACCAAGCACTACGACATCCAGCATCCTAACGATGACTTGGAGACCGTTACTTTCGTTGACGGCTTCGGAAGAGCCGTTCAGGTGAAGAAGGACGGTGTTGTGACAAGTGCATCCAAGGGAAGCTCTGCCAAGGACGAGAACGTGATGATTGTCAGCGGCAGAAACGTATATGACGCTTTTGGACGTGTGGCAAAGGCATTCTATCCTACAACGGAAGGAACAGGCTCGAAGTCCACATTCAACAAGTCATTTGACAATGTATCTCCTACCGTCACAGTCTATGACGTGCTCGACCGTGCAACCTCAGTGGCATTGCCGGACAACTCTACGACAACTACGGCATATACAGTTGACAATAGCAGTCATACTCGTTACAACCGTAACGGATGCGCTTGATAATGTGCAGGCAACACATACCAACGGCAGTGGCAAGACGGTGAAGACCATTCAGAAGAGTGGTCCTGACGGTGAGATTACCACCTCGTTTGAGTATGACGGCATACAGCGCCTTGTTCGTGTCACCGACACGGAGGGCAATGTAACGACCTCGACTTACGACATGGGTGACCGCCGTACGGAGGTGAACCATCCTGCAAGCGGCATTACAAGTTTCACTTATGATGCTCTCGGCAATGTGCTTACAAAGCAGACTGCCAACCTTGCGAAGGAAGGCAAGTTCATCACCTACGATTATGACTATCAGCGTCTGACGGGTATCAACTACCCAGACCATCCGGAGAACAACGTGAAGTATTATTATGGTGGTCGCAACGCCTCTCAGAACCGTATCGGTCGCTTGATGCTCCGTGAGGACGGAACGGGTGCCATCGAATACTTCTATGGCAAGATGGGGGAAGTAACAAAGACCCGCCGCACGATGATTGTGCCTAACCAGGCGATAGCAACCTACGTGACGCAATGGACTTATGACAGCCACAACCGTCTGTTGGAGATGATCTATCCTGATGAGGAGAAGATTACTTACTCTTACAATCTCGGTGGTCAGCTTGAAAAGGTTCATGGCTACAAGTCATACGGCTACGATTATGTAAGCAAGATTGGCTATGACAAGTTCGAGCAGCACACATACTTGAAGTATTGCAACGGTGCAGAGACATTCTACACCTATGACCCACAGCGTCGTAGATTGCAGAACCTCACCGTGAACAGTGGTGGCAACACCATTATGGATAACGCTTACACTTACGATGCGGTGAGCAATGTGCTCAGCGTGGTAAACGGTGCGTCAGTTCCACAGAGTGGAAAGGCTGGCGGACAGATGGCGCATACCTATACATACGATGCTCTTTACCGTCTTGTCAGTGCAACAGGTACTTATACTGGTGCGGACAACAAGACCGCAAGCTACACTCTTGCGATGGGTTACGACAATATGCACCGTATCACATCGAAGCGTCAGATTCTCACGCAGAACAATGTGCAGTTCAACGGCACATTGAATGCTGGCTATGATTTGTCGTACACCTATGGAACAGATGCAGGCAAGAAGTTCCAACTCGCCAATGTGAAGGATGTTAACTACCGCACGGAGGAGACACCTTCCGAAAGCGAGAATGTGAACAACAATCATGCCTATGAGTATGATGCCAATGGTAATCTTGTTTATGTCAATACAAGCCGTACAAAGAAGGATGGCGTGGCTGACGAGAAGACCGCAGAGCGTAAACTCAAATGGGATGAGGAGAACCGTCTCCTTGCTTCTGATGATAACGGCTTTGTGACCAACTATTGGTATGATGCAGACGGTGAGCGTACGGTGAAGACATCAGGCGAGAGTGACCAGGTTTATGTGAACTCAGAGTTTGCTGGAGGTCGCACGAACACCGCCAAGTTCTCACTCTATGTATCTCCTTACCTCGTTGCTAACCAAGGCGGACGCTACACAAAGCATATCTATATAGGTAGTCAGCGTGTCGTTTCCAAGATTGGTGACTTTGACTCTTACGGTTCTGACCCACGCCGCATCCAGTATGCAGGTAGTGAGACTGATGGCTTGTCTGTTGATTATAAGGTTAAATATACTCAACAGTTGCAGGCTATCAAGGATAATTATGCAACCTTTGCAGTGCCGTACAATGGCGAGGACAACAACGACTATGTGGACGGCAAGGGCTTCTGCTGCAATGACGGCAGCTTGGAGGCTGCGCAAGCACGTGTAATGGCAAGAGCAATGAAGAACAATTTCCAAGAGGGTGACTCATACGAGAAGATGCAGTTCTACTACCATCCAGACCACTTGGGTAGCAGTAGTTACATAACCAACCTTGATGGCGAGGTGGTGCAGCATGTAGAGTATGTTCCTTTCGGTGAAGTGTTCGTTGAGGAGCGCAACAACATTTGGAATACACCTTATCTTTTCAATGCGAAGGAATTCGATGAGGAGACAGGATTGTATTACTATGGGGCGAGATACTATGACCCACGCCTCAGCCTGTGGATGTCAACTGATCCTATGCAGGAAAAGTATCCATGGATAACAAGTTTTTGCTATACATTTAATAATCCAATAAAATTCATTGACCCTGACGGTAATGATTATGATGAAATTATAGACGATAAATCAATAACATTTAAAGCAGTAATCTTTGTCACAAAGGATTCATATGAAGCAGCAAAAGCTTCTGCAGGAATTCTTAATCAACAAAGTGGAAAGTGGACTTATGATTTTGCAATACAAGAAGGTGACCAGAAAACCGAATACAGTTTGAATGTCAATTTCAATGTTACTGTAGAATTAGCTGAACAACGAGAAGGTTATCCAACAAGATATGCTCTCCAATCGGCATTAGACAAAAATCCGGGAGAAACCTGCCTCAACACCTTTGAAGTTGTACCAGATGATAAGATGGGTATTTTGAATAATGGAAGTACCTCTGGTGGAAACTATATTCAAATAAAGAAATCACGAATAGGTACAGAAACTGGGGCTCATGAAATTGGACACGCTATGGGGCTTCAACATTCAAGTGAAGGCTTGATGACATCCGAATCCTCCAATCCACGTCGTAACAATAACTTGGATAAAGGAAGTATTAGTGATATGATAAAGTATCCTCTTAAAGGAAAGGTTAATACTTGGTATAATTCAGAAAAAGGAGAAAGCATTCCTGCTGGTAAAGGAACGCTAATAAACAACTCGAAATTTACAGTTAAACAGCTTCTAAAAGGCAAAGTAAAATCCCTAAAGTAAAAAATGAGCAATTCTTTTTATACAACATTTAACATTGTGGCACAAATTTGTGCCACAATGTTATTCTTTTCATGTGCGTCTCTTAGAAACAAAGTCTATAATGAAAATAAACTTACCAAAGAGTTATCGGCATATATAGTGGATACGGTATATATAGACAATCCCTCTATTATTGAATTTAACGACATTCGATATGTGGTGGATTTATCTACAGACTCTATACCCACAAAAAAAATAAAAAAATATTTAAATCATACAGTGCATTATGTTTTAGGAGATAATATTTTTTATGACCTTCCACCACATTTGTATGAGAAAGTTCTAAATTACCCTGATTACGGTAATTGCGATTTCTCAGTTGAGGTTCAAAAGAAAAATTATAATATATTGTGTTTTAAAACACGTCCAAAGTTGTTTATTATAGTAGCATTGAATATTGCATACTTTAACAAAAAATACTCATCAATAGATGCAGCACGGTTTATCAAATCTTATTCTCCATTAAATACTTATATTTTATTGGCGTATCCATTATGTGAATGAATTGGAACATTATTCATTGTTAGTAACAATGAACCATACATATAAACTTATGAATGGTGTCTATAATTAAACTGTGCCAAACTATAACTATTATAATTTGACACAGTTTAATTGTATTTTATCCTTTCTTCTTCAGGGTATAGCTCTTCCTATCCTCTTTTTTAGGTTCATTACCAAACGAATCTATCAGAATTATACTATTGATATCCCTCACCTTATAAAATATATTGTCCCCACTCGAAGGATGCACAAGCATCAAGACATTGCCGTCAAGCATTTGGAAAACACCTCTTAACTTTTCCCGCTCGTTCTGCTTTTTTTTGAATGTCCGTATCAACAAATAAGTACCGTCAGCATTTAACGTGAGAGTTGTTTCCACATTCGGCGGTAATACACCGCAATATGTTCCCGCTACAGAATCCAAATCAATCTTGTTGCTTAAAACTGCCGTATATTCTTCGATTTTTATAGAGTCAACACCTGCATCGTTTTGTTCTGTACCGCAGAATATATAAGATATGACAAATGCGATAACCAATACTGCTATAATAGCCATTTTCTTTTTCATAGCCGTCATAAATAAAAATGTGTCCGCAATGTCAAACGAGTGGCATCACGGACACGAATGAATAGTTGAGAGTTAATGAAAAGTTAATATGCTGCTACATTGCTGATGCATGGAACGCCTCTTGCATCATCGAACATGATACGAAGTCCGTTCGTCTTTACTTTATCGAAGCGAAGGATGCACTTGTAGCCGATGGTCGTTGTCTATTATTTCTCATTAATTTTCTTTTTAATTTCATTCGCCTCTTTAAATAGGCTATTAGCAATGCTATCTTTAATTGCTGCCATCTGTATCATTTCGTTATGGTAGCGAATTGAGTCCTCGTAAGTATTTACATGAGTTCTCACATTCTCAATAACTTCTTTATTAGGGCATACAGAGAAGTTCATTTCGATGTATCGAACATTGGGGTCGTCAGATGGAAGAACCATCTTCAATGCCCGATACTTCAAGTCTGCCTCCTCCCAATCTTGGTGCTCTCGCCATTGGGTAAGATTGCCCCAAATGGATATGACAAGTGACAGAGCCATGCCAACAATGAAAAGAAGAACATACTTTGAAGTTGGCTCAAAGCGGTGGGTGACAACCTTCTTTTGAGGTTTGTACCCTATTGCGTGAAGTTTGTCCTGCACAACTTTTGATGTGGCATTCAGTTCTTGTTTCACCTGATTAATGGTATCAAACAAGAGTTTACTTCGCTGTTCATCTTTGCTTACTTCTTTCTTGGTAAGGTCGATATAGACGCATATCGCCTCTCTTAATTTTGCCAATTTTCCAATAGTTTCCTCTTCTCTTGCAGATGCAGAAAGAATGGCTTTTTCAAGTTTGCTTGTGTCAACACTTGCAGGGCTGAGAACAGTTTCCGCTCCTGCGTTCTTTGTGGAGACAGAAAGTTCATCAACTTTCTGCTCCAATCTCTCAACTGTGCCGTAGATGGCTTCCAATAGTTCTTCTTTCATGTTCGATTCTATTTTTAAGTCTGTAACTTGCATCAAAGGCTGAAGCCCTTTCTGCGTTTTCTCTTTTTCTTCTTGGCGGATTCATCCTCTGGGAATGGCTCATAAGTTTGGGCATTAGACGGAGCGAACAAGCCGATGGAAGAAATACCACTCCAAGGGTCTTGGGTATGTTCTGCCGTTGGTTGAGTCTGTTCTACTTGGTGACAACTTAGTTGTCCTCCCTGCATAGATTCGGCTCTTGGCGATACACGATTATACTCAGTGCCAAGTCTTGCATCCAACTTGACAAAACTGTATTCTCGGCTAATCTGCGTACCCTTAAAACTATATCCATCCTTGCTAAAACGGATGCCTTGAATCTTGGCTTGCTCCTTGTCCTTATAGACAAACTCCAAGTGAACACCTCGTTTTGCAAGTTCGCTTCTGAGCTTTTCCCAACTATCTGCCATTTTCAATGCGTCCTTAACAGCATTGTGAATCTCATATTTGGCTCGCTCGGCATTGCGTAATTTACGAGTATTAGTATTGCTCTTGTCCGTTCCGTAAGTAAGTCCATATTTGGATTTAAGAGCCTTGGTCACCTGCTCATTACGCCTGTAATCATTCCTGTCTGATATGAGTTTGCCCTCATTGTTGATGCGGTTATACACGATATGACAATGTGGATTGTCCGTGTTGTGATGCCTTACGATAATGAACTGGGTATCGGTGATGCCCATCATCTGCATGTATTCAATGGCTATCTTAGCCATGAACTCATCCGTCAAACGTGGCTTGTCCTCTGGTTTGAAGCTCAATGCAATGTGTCCCACAGGCTTCTTAATCCTTGGATTTAGCTGCCTCTGTAGCTTGAAACTTTGCGTTATCTCGGCATTCGTGCCGAGTAACACGCCATCCGAGGCGATGATTTTCGCCTCGTCCTTGCCTGTAACATAGCGGATGCAACCACCAAATGAGCTGCCTTTCTTTAGCTTGCCTATCATGGTGTATCCTCCCTTCTGTTCATTCCGCTTGGATTAGGTTTGGAATTTCCTTGCCGATACTCGACAAGGACGGTTTTCAATCTCTTCAACAAGTCCACCACATACACATGGGTTTCGTGGAAACCTCTCTGATGCGACAGCTTGGTAAGTTGGTTGAGGTTGTTCGCCATGCCAATGAGGTTCTTGGCGATGGCTACCGTCTCTGCGTTGTGTCCGCTGACCACCTCGCCGTTCAAGGCGGACTCACGGATGTACTCCGCCAACTTGCGGTTGGCTTTTCTCGCCCTCAGCCTCAGTGCCTCGTAGCTTGGCTTCGAGAACTTCACCGTGACAGACTTCGACAGCTTGCGAACCCTGCCCGTAGGCGGTCTTCCGCCCTTTTTCCTATTCTGTTCCTGTATGTTTGTCATTCGATATACTGTTTACAGTTGGTACACTCACTTTCTGCGACCGTCGGGAGCAAAATTTCTCCGCCCTCATGGTGGAGCGAGGCGTTTTGGGGTTCCCAAAACATAACCTCGCTCCCTCTCTGAACACGTTAGTTGGAACTACAGCCTTTCAGCTATCCACGTCCAAGGTCGCAGACCTTAATTCTCACAATTTGCGCCAAGCCTCGAAGTCCTCTTCATAAAGGCTTAGGTGGTGGCGCACGATGTTCTCGATGATGCCCGATACGCTCATGCGCCTCCCTCCGAGGATGCGGACGACTCGATCAAGACGGTCTCGTACATCGGAACTGACGAAGACTGGCTTGCGGTCGTCAATCCTTGGAACTTGGAGGAAGGTCTGCTGATACTCCTCCAATGATGCCTTGCGCTGCTTGCCGCTGATGCGCTTCTGCGGATTCGGTGGCGATTGAACCTCGTTCGTCAGCTCGTCCTCCATGTTGGAGGTTGTTGCAGCCACATCCTCTGTCACAACTTCTAAATCGGAGTTCTCCACCTCTTCAAAGAAAGAGCTATGTTCTTGGGCATAGTCTTTACCATAAGTGGATGATTGAAGCGAAGCCACCACCTCCTGTGTCATTTTCTCCTGCTGTTCAGGAGACATTTTCGTTTCTTTTGTTCTTGCCATAGCTTATGCTGTTTTATTTGTTAGTATAGTGGTCACGGTTTGCACCATTGACCGATTGTCGGGTGCAAAGTAAGTGTACTGAGTGCAGCCATGCAACTGATTGGGTGTAACGTGGCAATTTAGTTGTGGCTTGCTTATTTGCATACCGAGATAGTTGTGAGAACTTCAACGTATTTCTCAACTCATCATTGTTCATGTATTCGTTGCAGTCGTGCAAGTTTTTCTTGTTGTTTTTGGCGTTGAAGTCGGCAAACCCCGGCAACATACTGCCACAGAAATTGAAAACGCTTGTTTTTAGATTGCCGTGCCTTATCTTTGCACTCACAAACGTGGAGCACAGCATATGCGTGGAGCTTTGCGACATATAACATAGTATTAACTTAGAAAAAAGAAAAGTATGGGATTCATCGTATTCGAGGAAGAGGCATTCAACTATCTTGATGCCCAGTTGGAGAACTTCGTGAAGCGCATGGACAGAATCCGTGAGCGCAGTGAGGACAAGACCATGAACAAGTGGCTCGACACGCAGGACGTGTGTCAGACGCTCAACATCTGCCCACGGACAGTGCAGACGCTTCGAGACAACGGAACTTTGGCTTATACGCAAATCAGCCACAAGACCTACTACAAGCCGGAGGACGTGATGGCTATCGTAGCAGTAGTGGAGGACAAGAAAAAGGACATGCGCTTTCGCAAGCGCACAGGTTAGGCTGTCAATATACAACAGCCACTTTATCCAATGCAGCAAGTAAACCGAGTAACGTAAGTATCAACTATAAAACGAGACAACTATGAGCAATGAAGTAATGACAAGAAACAGCGAGTGGATGAACCACATCGTGAACCACCTCAACCGAATGGTTGACAATTTTGAACGTGCCGTGATGAACTACCGCCCCATGCTTGGCGGTGAGCGCTTCATGACGGACAAGGAGCTTTGCGCCAGGCTGCAACTGAGCCGAAGAACCCTGCAGGACTACCGAAACAACGGTGTCATCCCGTATATCCAGCTTGGCGGAAAGATACTCTACCGCGAGTCCGACATTCAGAAGATTCTGATGGCTAACTATCGTGAGGCGTACAGAATGAAGGGCTTGTAGGAGAAATACATGTCCTTGATGAGTGGGGTGAAATGAACAAGGCGACAACGTATAACTTACCGAGCGTGGTTGTTATAGGTTGTCGCCTCGTTTTATTGGCTATACCGAATTAGTCGTGTTTGCCGAGTGTTCTCCGTATGGTCTGTATAAAATCTAATACCATGCTAAAACACACTGCGGTGGTTCGCCCAAGTGGCTGGAGGCGCAAAGCCTCCAAGGAACGTTGCTTTATATGGCTGTTCTATGCCATTGCATTCTCTGTAAAGATACAGACCAGTTTAGTGCGGCTTGTCTGTCTGCCGATGACGGACTGCATGATGAACTCCCGAAAGGCTCTGCTCTCAATGCTGTCAATACGGAAGGCTACCGCAATGACGAGTTCAAGGCTATACACATCATAGCTGATGCGGTCGTTCTTCCTGACATGACGACGCACACCCTGCTCTTTCAGAATGCCGTCCTTGAATATAGCCTTGACAGCCTTGCGCACATAGCAGCCGAACACATTATACATGTCGGCAATCTCCTGCATGGTCATCCATACAGTATCGGTCGGCATGGATACCGTTCCGCTCTCACTGATAGTTATAACTCCTCTGTTCATTTTCCAATAGTTTTTTCGTTCGACAATCTGTTCCTTTCTCGCTTGGCAATAAGCTTATCCATGTCATTTGAAATCTTCTGCTCCGTCACCTGCGCATAGACCTGTGTGCTTGTAATGTCTGCGTGTCCCATCATCTTGGCTATGCTGCCGATGGGAATGTCCTCGTTGAGCATCAAGACTCCGAATGTATGGCGGCTGGCGTGGAATCCCAACTTATTACTTATGCCAAGCACCATTCCAAGGGTATGCATATCAAGATAGATGTCTTTCTTCTCACCCAGTGGAAAAACAGGCTTGCTGTCGTCCGTGGTATTGTAGAGCGAAAGAATCTTCTCGGCTATCGGATGGAGCGGCACGAAGAACTCCACGCCTGTCTTCTCTCTTTCCTTGCGGATGAACTTCCTACCCTCGGAGTTCTCACTGACATGGTGAGGGTACAGTTTCTTTACATCTATATAGGATAAGGAGGTGAGCGAGGCAAAAATGAAACATCTGCGTGCAAGCTCCGTTCGCTCGTCAGCCATCGGGGTAGAGAGCATCTTGATGAAGTCTGCCTTGCTGATATGGGTCATCTTCGGGGCTGCCTTCTTCTCATACCCTATCTTGGCTATGGGATTGAAGCGGATAATGCTCCTGTCCACTGCCTTGTACATCAACATGTTCAGCCAGAGAAGGCAATGGTTCACGTAGCTGTCGATACGTCCCTGGTCTCGTTTCAGGAATAGCTTGTATTCCTCCCCGAAATTCTCGTCTATGTCCTCAAAGGCGATGTCGTCCTTATCCAACGAATGGACAAAGGCTCTCAGGTTCTTCTGCCATGTCCGCTTGTGCAGAAAGGTTTGTCTGGCTTTTGAGGTTCGATACCATTCCACGATGGTATCACCAAAGTTCAGCAAGAACCTTCCTGTCGTGTCCTTGTCCTTCAACACAGCCTTCAGCATTTCCACGGTGATGATGCCATTGGCGGTAAGAAGTGAGTTGTATTTATCCTTGACCTCAGCAAGGAAACTTGCCAATCGTCCGTTGTCCCTTGCGTTCCGTACCTCTCCCTTCTTGGCGTTCCACTCCTGTGGGGTACAGGATATGCCTGTGGAAATGGCTGCGCTTTTGCCGTCAACGGTGATGCGGCAAAGTATGTTGGCTGTTCCGTCTGCCTTCACCTTCTGTCTGTTGATGTAAGGCAAAATTGAAAATGTACTTCTGCTCATAGTTGTTGTCCTTATAATATAATAATGTAGTTGAAACTGTAAAAAGAAAAGTTGAAAGCCCTGTTCATAATGCGAGAATAAAGTCCTTCTCGGTTGCAGCGATGAACTTGTCCATGTCCTCAAACAGCTTCTTTTGGGTTACTCTCGCATACCGCTGCGTCATCTTCACATCCTTGTGACCGAGCATCTTGCAGATGGTCTCCATCGGCACACCAGCCTCCAGCGTAATGAGGCTGGCAAACGAGTGTCGTCCCGAATGGTAGGAATAGGTCTTGCTCGTTTCCGCCAACTTGCAGATGGTGATGAGATCGATACGAACACGATTCGTGCTCAGCAATGGGAAAAGGGTATCTCTTGCCCCGTCCTCGTATTTCGCCATCAGCTCCAACGCCTCGGGCAGGAGTTTCACCCTGGCAAGTGTTCCGGTCTTCTTGCGGTTATAGATGAGCCATTTGTCACCATCCTCCAACACCTTGACATTGGCTTTCGTGATGGAAACGGTGTCTATGAAGGCTGTTCCTGCATAGCAGGCGAAAAGAAACAGGTCACGGCTAACGGATAGTCTCGGCTTGTCTTCGGGCAGTTCCACATCACGGATTTTTATGAAATCAGACATGCTGAGAGCCTTGGGTGTCGTAACCTTTGGAGTGCCAACCCGATAATGGACGAACAGCAGGTTCTTGCACAAGCCTCGCTCAAAGGCGATGCGGCACATCTTCTTGAAGAGCGACACATAGATGGTGATGGTTCCTGATGAAAAGCCTTTCTCGTCAAGCAAGTAATGGTGAAAGTCACTGATGAAAGGCTCGGTCAGCTGTCCGAAAGCCAAATCAGTCAACCTATACTTCTCCCCGATGAACTCAGCGAGATTCTTGCGAATCTTTCTGTAAGTCCAGACACTGCTCTTCGACATATCGATGCCCTCATGGGTGCTGAGTTCACTGATATGCTCGTCCACGAAGGAGAGAAGGGTGGTCTGTGTCTTGACGCTGCCCTGCAAAGCCTCCTTGACATCCTTAGCCTCGAAGTCCGTTCTCTTTTCCACAAGCACATCGAAAGCCTTTTGGATGGAAAGCAACAACTGCCCGATGTCCTTGTTGGTCTCCACGGCTTCCTTGCTCTTGCCCTCCAATCGGCTGGCACGAGGATTCCAAAGCGATGGAGTGCAAGACAACTTGCAGGAGAACTGCGCCATAGTCCTGTTCACCGTGATGCGTCCCATGATGGGAGCTTTTCCATTCTTGTCCATTCCGCTCTTTTTCAGGTAGAGCAACACCTTGAATTTTTCGATTTTCATAACGCTTACATTTTGAGTGTGCAAATATAATCATTTTGTAAGCGTTCCTTGATACGCAAAACATTGAGAATCAGCGCAATAAAATCCGTTGATGCACAAAGTTGCCTTTCCGCATTGTTACCTGCTTTGCATAGGTAACTGTGGCTCACGATTTAGTAACTGAACTACTTCAATATTCCTCACTCGCTTGCTTTATGCCGATTTGGCAACTTTGTGCAAATCTGCTCATTCCCAACTGTTTACGTTCCAACCTCTTTTATTCTCCTTTGGCTGCTTTAGAGCTTTATGTTATAGGTTGAAATTCTATGTTTATGGGGCGCATCTCTATGTTTTAGCGGCATAGAAAACTATGTATTATGATATAAATCAGCATGTTACAAAGTAATACCCGATTACGGGGAAACGTATTCAGTATTCAGTATTCAGTTTTTTTCGCGATAGTTACCCATTTTGTGGTTACAAATTGTAAGTAATTATTTTATATTATATATTAATAATCACTGCTGTCCCGTTTAGAAATCATCGGGCCTGAAAAGGCTAGGATATAGCCAATCCTCCGTCTCTTCTGTTGGAACAGCTTTGTTAAACAATTCATTTAAAGGAGTCTTGTCCGTAAGGAATAGACCCACGTTCTTTGAAATAGTGTGTAGCGATTGATCTATGTGCATCACTTTCTTTGCATAAGCTAAAAGCAAGTATGTGCATATGGCAATCCAGATTTGCAGATATATGGCATTCTCGGAAGTTCCATAAAAGGATTTGATGTGAAGGTGTTGCTTAATCCATTTAAAGTAAAGTTCCACGTTCCATCTTTCCCTATATAATTCAGATATGGTAAGCGCTTCATATTCCATGTTGTTTGTGAGAAACCTATACACCTTACTTGTTGCATAGTCCTCATAGGTTACCATTCTAAGTTCTTCAGGATACCATTTGGCAGTATGTAGTCCTGTTAATTTGATACGTTCATCAGAAATGATACCAGTACTCTTGTCAACTTCGGCTTCTGATACAACTTCAAAAAGCATGTTATCTTTTGCCCTAGTAACAAAGAATGCATTCTTCTTAGTTATCAACTTGAAGAGTCTGTTGAAATCTACATATCCTCTGTCCATCAAATAGATAGCAGAAGGTTCTATGTAGAGATCATCAAGAGCTTTTACATCATTAACCGATGCAGAAGTCAAATAAACTGAGACTGGAAGATTTCCTCGCAAATCGACTAATGTGTGCATTTTGATGCCACCTTTGTTTTTGCGATACTTTGCCCAAGGACATAATTTGAGACACAGACTTATAGTACTGCTATCAAAAGCATATACCATGTTGTCTAGGTCTAATCTGAACTTGTCTTTGACATAAAGAGGACGTACTTTTTTCAAAAGAACGTCTGCAAAATCTTTATAGATATGCCAATCTCGCTTCTCGTTAGCTTTTGCTAGAGTATTACGTGGTACAGCATAACTAATACCACAATGGTAAAGTTTGCTGGAGAGTGCCGTAAGGCAGTTTTCTATATCTCGAAGACTATCACGACCTGTTAATTGAGCATAGCTCATTACTAGGAATTGGTCTTTGCAAGAGAAGTTTCTTGCTCTGTAGTTTCCCTTATAACGGTCTACACAAGTTTTGAAATCACGTTCTGGTATAAGTGACATAATCTGAGAGAATATAGTTTTGCCTTTGTTCATCGCACACGTATTTTAAATATGCGTGCAAAGATACAAAATCAAATCGAATACACTATAAAAAGTCCGTAAACTTTTGAGTATTAATAACTTATTTAATAATCGTCTCGTTTTAACGGGACACTAGTGATTAATAATATATAATATACCTTCTATGTAGAGGATGGTAGCAACAGCGAAAAAAACTGAATACTGAATACTGAACACCCTTTTTAGGCATTATAAGCCTGTAAAGGCAAAAGCTTTCCAGCCTGCCCAACTTTGTGATATATCCATTAGCCACGATTCATGGGCATAATGAATTTGCCAACAAAGCCTGTCCCTGCTTTGATGTAAAGAAGGAGTGGGGGAAGGAGTAGACACAAAAAATAGCGGATCTTCACAGACCCGCTATTTCCTAATTTCCTATTTTTCTATTGTGTTAATTTTATTTAAAAATTTTCTAGCCTTATACAATGCCCTGAGCCATCATAGCCTTAGCTACCTTCAGGAAGCCGGCTACGTTTGCACCCTTTACGTAATTTATGTAACCGTCTGGCTCTGTACCATACTTCACGCAGTTAGCGTGAATATCGTTCATGATGTCGTGGAGCTTAGCATCAACCTCCTCACGAGACCACTTCAGACGCTCTGAGTTCTGGCTCATCTCAAGACCTGATACTGCAACACCACCTGCGTTGGCTGCCTTACCTGGAGAGTAGAGAATCTTAGCATCCTGGAATACCTTGATAGCCTCTGGAGTAGAAGGCATGTTAGCACCCTCGCTTACTGCGATTACGCCGTTGGCGATGAGAGCCTTAGCTGCCTCCTCGTTGATTTCGTTCTGAGTAGCTGATGGGAGAGCGATGTCTGCCTTCTCAAACCAAGGCTTAGCACCTGCAACATATTTTACACCATACTTCTCTGCATACTCCTTGATACGGCCACGCTCTACGTTCTTGAGCTCCATGATGTAATCGAGCTTCTCGCGGTCGATTCCGTCTGGGTCGTAGATGTAACCGTCTGAATCTGAACATGTAACTGGCTTAGCACCCAACTGGAGCAACTTCTCCATAGTGTACTGGGCTACATTACCTGAACCTGAAACCAAAACTGTCTTGCCCTTGATGTCAATACCCTTGGTAGCGAGCATGTTGCAGAGGAAGTATACGTTACCGTAACCTGTAGCCTCAGGACGGATCAATGAACCGCCGAACTCCTGACCCTTACCGGTCAAGACGCCCTGGAACTGGTGTGTCAACTTCTTGTACATTCCGAAGAGGTAACCTACCTCACGGCCACCTACACCGATATCACCAGCTGGAACATCCTCGTCTGGACCCATGTGACGATAAAGTTCTGTCATGAAAGCCTGGCAGAAACGCATTACCTCGTTGTTGCTCTTGCCACGTGGAGAGAAGTCAGAACCACCCTTAGCACCACCCATTGGGAGAGTAGTAAGAGAGTTTTTGAATGTCTGCTCGAAAGCCAAGAACTTCAAAATACCCAAGTTTACTGACTTGTGGTAGCGAAGACCTCCCTTGTAAGGGCCAATCACGTTGTTGTGCTGAACGCGGTAACCCATGTTAGTCTGTACGTTGCCCTTATCATCTACCCAAGATACGCGGAACTGGATGATGCGGTCTGGAATGCAGAGACGCTCGATGAGGTTTGCCTTCTCAAACTCTGGGTGCTTGTTGTACTCTTCCTCGATAGTACCGAGAACCTGACTAACTGCCTGAATGTACTCAGGCTCGTTTGGGAATCTTCTTTGGAGATTCGCGATGACTTCTGATGCTTTCATAATCTTTAATCTTTTATTGAGTTTAAATTCTTATTTTTTATTTCTGGTTGCAAAGATACATGTTTTTCTCGAAAACACCAACAAAAAGAAAGAAAAAATGCAGAAAAAGTAGAAAAAAGTTATTTTTTAACATTCTTAACCTCGATTTGTAGCGCTTTTGTGTACGCACACCTTATTATATAAGAGACATTTTTCGGGGTTTAAGCCTTTATCCCGTTTTAGGGAATCTTGCATTCTGGCGACTTCTGTTTATCTATCCTGCGCCATAGGGCATAAATGAGCAGGATGATAGCGTAGAGGCCGATTACCTGAGGCAGACTGATTCTTACGTTTTCGATGCTTGCTCCAGGCAGCATGCTGATCAGTTTTATGGCTGTATTCAAAAACTGGGTGATGCTGGTCAGGGCGCCTGATGTAAGGCTGATGAGTGGGGCGGCAACCGGTGCTATGGGCGCCCATAACGTGAGTGGGGAGAACAGGATTAATGCTGCCCCAAGATATAGGATGAGGGTTGCTGCGGGAATGGCGATGTAATTGGTGAGAAGTGAATAGCACGATATTCTGCCGAAGGTGTAGACGATGACCGGAAGGGTTCCTATCTGGGCTGCCAGTGAAACGCAAAGGAGTCCCCATGCCCAACGGATGAAACGGCTGCGGATGGGGAGGAGGGTGTAAAGGGGTGTGAAAAACAACAGAATGGAGGCTACGGCCAGGAACGAAAGCTGGAAACTCAACTCGAAAAGATAGAGCGGACTGATGAAGAGCATAAATATATAAGCTGAGGATAAAGTGTTGAGCGGCAGACCGGTACGATGGAAAGCTAAGCTTAAGCTGTAGGCTGAAAGCATGATGGCTGCACGGACTGCACTTGCCGGCAATCCTATGAGAAAAACGTAGGTCCAGATGGAGATGAGAGACAGGATGATGGTGTAAACTGAGTACTTTCTGCCGCCTAGCAGAAAGATGAAAAGCTGGAAGATAATGCCTATATGAAGTCCGCTTACTGCCAAGATGTGACTGGCTCCGGAAATGGAGTAACTGTTTCGGGTGTTCGAGTCGAGTGCGCTCTTGTCGCCCAGCGCCATGGCTGCGATGACTGCATAGTCTTGCTGTTTTACGTGAAGGGAAACCAGTTTGCTTTCAATATTGCTTTTATAGCGTTCGGTATTGATTTTTGCCCGTGTGAGGTAAGGCAGTTCCTGCCAGTTTTTCAGTTGTGTAGAGGTTTGGGAATCAGCTATTTGCTTGCAGGTAAGAAAAGCCCCAAGGCTCAGAATGCATAAATGAATCATCACGCATTGGGAGTAGATGAGAAACTGGTGGCTCCTGCTGAAGTAAGCTTTTTTGCTTAAAAACTTAGTAAGGAAAAAGATGATGCTGCTAAGGGCGCATGAAATGATGGAGATGATGAGCCAGAAGCGCATATTGAAATCATCATAGCCCCATTTGGCTATGATGATTCCGATCGTCAGTGTGAGGCTGATGGTCATGAGCGGGGTGAGGGGTAGCGCTTTCATCATTCCTCTTTTCTTTTAAAAGATAATTTATTTCCTATTTCTTGAATCCGAAGATGCGCTTGATGAATTTCTTCACAGCATTTTCTTGCTTCTGTGGATTTACGATAGGGGTGTGCTTGCGTGCAGCCGGCTTGTCGCCCTTTTTCTGGGCTACGCCTCTGCCACGGCCGTTGCTGCCTGGGCGAACATTGTTCTCGGTGCCTGGGCGCTGCTGGTTGCTGTTATTGCGGCGCTTCTGGCTGTTGCTGTTCTTTGGCTGCTCGCCTGGCTGGGCTGGCTTTCTGTTCTGCTGCTTTGCGTTCTGCTGCTTGTTGCCCTGCTGTGGCTGCTGCTTTGCGTTCTGCTGCTTGTTACCCTGCTGAGGCTGCTGTTCGTTGCTGCGTGGTGCTTTTTCCTGACGCTCGTTTGGCTTGTTTGGCTTGCGCTTGTGAGAAGTCTGGTCGCGGTCTTTCTGTCGGCGGTTCTTGGCACTGTTCTTTCCGGCCTCGCCGTTTTTGCCGTTACCGCGTCTGTTGTTTCTTCCGTTTGCGCCTTTCTTCTTCGGCTTGTTAAGCTTGATGTATTCAGGACCTTCGCCGCATCCCTCAGGGAGAGGCATTTTGTCTACCACCTTCTCCAGGAACTTCTCTATCTGCTGGAACCAGTACTGGTCTTCTTCGCTCACGAAGGTGATGGCTCTACCATCGCGGTTGGCACGGGCAGTACGGCCGATGCGGTGCACGTAATCTTCTGTATCGTGAGGAACATCGTAATTGATGACCATCTCAATATCATCGATGTCGATTCCGCGCGCCACAATATCGGTAGCTACGAGAACATCATACTGTCCGCTCTTGAACTTGAACATCACATCATCGCGCTCAGCCTGTTCCAGGTCGCTGTGCATGGCTCCGCAGTTTACTCCAATCTGCTGGAGGGAAGCTGCGAGTTGCTTCACCTTGAATTTGCTGCCGCTGAAGACGATGACGCGTTTCAGGTCGCCCGCCTTGAAGATGTCCTTGATGATGGTCATCTTCTGGGTTTCGTAGCATACGTATGCTTCCTGCTTGATTTTCTCGGCTGGCTTGCTGACGGCAAGTTTGATTTCTACCGGATTCTTGAGCAAGGTCTTAGCCAGTTCTTCTATCTTCTCAGGCATGGTTGCCGAGAACATGATGGTCTGGCAGGTCTTTGGCAGTTTTGACGCGATGGTCTTGATGTCGTCAGAGAAACCCATGTCGAGCATGCGGTCGGCCTCGTCAAGAATGAAGAAACTTACCTTGCTGAGGTCTACATTGCCCAGAGAGATATGGGAGATGAGGCGGCCCGGGGTGGCGATGACTACATCGGCGCCCATGCGGAGGCTGCGCAACTCCTGATCGTAACGGTTGCCGTCGTTGCCGCCGTATACGGCTACGCTGCTCACGCCCTGCAGGTAGTAGCCGAAGCCTTGCATCGCCTGGTCTATCTGCTGGGCGAGTTCGCGGGTTGGTGACATGATGACGCAGTTGATGGCGTCTTTCGGATAACCGCCGTCATCGAGCTTGCTCAATACTGGCAGCAGATAGGCTGCGGTTTTGCCGGTTCCGGTCTGGGCTACACCCAAGACATCGTGACCTTCTAATATCTCTGGAATGCACTTTTCCTGTACTGGAGTGCATGTGTCGAAGCGCATGTCATATAATGCGTCGAGCACGTTGTCGTTTAAATCTAATTCGTCGAAATACATTCTTCTATAGTTTATAGTTTACAGTTTATAGTTTATAGGGGAGCATGGCTGCTATAAACTATAAACTCTTAATTATTAATTGATAATTACCTCGGTGCCTTGCGGTAGCAGAAGTAGGCTACGATGGCGAAGAGGAAGTTTGGAAGCCACGCTGCCAGAACAGACGGGAAGTTGGCCTGGATGGCGAAGGTGGCAGAAACCGTCTGCAGCATGATGTAGCCGAAACTCAGCGCAAGTCCAACGCCCAATGCTGCTCCCATGCCGCCCTTGCGCTTGCGGGCTGAGAGGGAGACGCCGATGATGGTGAGGATGAACGAAGCGAAGGAAGAGGCGATGCGCTTGTGGTATTCTACCTCGTACTGCACTACGTTGCCCGAACCGCGGTTAATCTGCTTGGAGATGTAATCGCGGAGCTCAGGACTGGTGAAGGTTTCCTGCTGACCCTTGGAATAGACCAGGTCGGTAGGTTCCATCATGATGATGGTGTCCTTCTGGGCTCCGCTCGTAATATGCTCCTTCATGCCCTGGAGCTTGCGGATTTTCCAGTTGCTCAGTTTCCAGTGATACTTGCTGTCGGAAATGGTGTCGTACTGGATGTCCATCGCTGTAAGGTGGCTTACGAGTTTCTTGTCCTGGAACTTGTCGAGACAGAATCCGTAGCCGCGTTTCATGCTGTTGTCGTAATGCTGCATATAGGCAATCACTCCCTTGTCTACCTGCAGCTGTACATTCTCGGCACTGGTATTCTTCTTCTTGTTCTTGTACATCGTCTCGAAGTTCTGCCTGATGACGGTTCCGTGGGGAATGACGTAGGCTGAAAGCCCGAAGGAGAGGGCTGAGAGCAGCACGCAGGTAATCATGTATGGGCGAAGGAGACGCTTGAAGGATACTCCCGACGCCAGGATGGCGATGATTTCGGAATTGCTTGCCATCTTGGTGGTGAAGAGAATGACCGCCACGAACACGAACAGCGCACTGAAGAGGTTGGCAAAATAGGGCACGAAGTTGGCGTAGTAATCGAAGATGATTGCGCGCGCCGGTGCATGGTGCTCTGTGAATTTTGACAGGTTCTCGTTGAAGTCGAAGACGATGGCGATGGAGATGATTAGGGCGATGGAGAAGAAATAGTAGCCCAGAAACTTCTTGATAATGTACCAGTCGAGCTTCTTGATGTACCTGAACGGGTTGAGAAACCTGAATATGCGCAGGAACCGGAGCTTGTGAGCCAGCCAGCGCACAGCCCTGATGAGCCACCCGAACTTGCGGGAAGCCCATCGGCCGGTGCGGTAGAGCCGGCGGTGTTTTCTTATTTTCTTAAAATCTTTCATGATGCTTGCTTACTTAAATTCTTCGGCCAAGCTGGTCGATGATGGAATTCTTCCATGCCACGAAATCGCCCTGCTCGATATGATGGCGGGCATCGGTCACGAGGCGCAGATAGAAAGAGAGGTTGTGGATGCTGGCTATCTGCATCGCCAGCAGCTCCTGGGCCTTGAAGAGGTGGTGGAGGTAGGCCTTCGTGGTTACGAGGTCGATGTCGCAGCCGTCTGGATCTATCGGGCTGAAGTCTTTCTCCCACTTCTTGTTGCGCATGTTCATCGTGCCCTGATAGGTGAAGAGCATGGCGTTGCGGCCGTTGCGGGTCGGCATTACGCAGTCGAACATGTCTACGCCGCGCTCGATGGCTTCGAGGATGTTCTGCGGGGTTCCTACGCCCATCAGATATCTCGGCTTGTCTTTCGGCAGGATTTCGTTCACTACTTCTATCATCTCATACATCACCTCGGTAGGCTCTCCTACGGCAAGTCCGCCGATGGCATTTCCGTCGGCTCCCTTGTCGGCAATGTATTTGGCTGCTTCGCGGCGCAGTTCCGGGAAGGTGCAGCCCTGAACGATAGGGAAGAGACTCTGCTGATAGCCGTAGAGGGGCTCGGTTTCGTTGAACCGCTTGATGCAGCGGTCTAGCCAGCGCTGGGTGAGCATGAGGCTGTTCTTGGCGTACTGGTAATCGCTCTGTCCCGGTGGACATTCATCGAAGGCCATCATGATGTCGGCTCCGATGATGCGCTCGGTGTCCATTACATTCTCCGGTGTGAAGAAGTGCTTGCTGCCGTCGATGTGGGAGCGGAACTCGCAGCCTTCTTCCTTGAGCTTGCGGATGCCGGTGAGCGAGAAGACCTGGAAGCCGCCGCTGTCGGTGAGGATAGGACGGTCCCAGCCGTTGAACTTGTGCAATCCGCCTGCTGCCCTGATGACGTCAAGACCTGGGCGCAGGTAGAGGTGATAGGTGTTTCCGAGGATAATCTGTGCCATGACCTGCTTCTTGAGTTCCTCGAAGTGGACGCCCTTCACGCTTCCTACGGTTCCTACGGGCATGAAGATTGGGGTCTTGATCTGTCCGTGGTCGGTGGTGATGATGCCTGTACGCGCATCGCTTGCTTTATCTGTTACTTGTAATTCAAATTTCATTTCTATTCTTTTTTATCATTTTCCTCAATGCTGAAGTCTGTAGGTTTTTTCACCTTCTCGTCGGTCAGCGCGAACTGCCAGACGTCAGCCACATTCTCTACATAGTGGAAGTCTACGCCCTTGAGATATTTCTCCGGTATTTCCTCTACGTTCTTCTGGTTCTCCCTGCACATCACGATGTGCTTGATTCCTGCCCGCTTGGCTGCCAGAATCTTCTCCTTGATTCCGCCTACCGGGAGCACTTTGCCGCGGAGGGTTATCTCGCCGGTCATGGCTGTGTTGGCACGCACCTTGCGCTGGGTGATGGCTGAGGCGATGCTGGTGGCGATGGTGATTCCGGCAGAAGGACCGTCTTTCGGAGTAGCTCCCTCAGGCACGTGGATGTGGATGTTCCACTGCTCGAAGATGCGGTAGTCTACCTGGAGCAGGTCGATGTGCGACTTGACGTATTCCAGTGCGATAATGGCTGATTCCTTCATCACGTCGCCCAGATTTCCGGTCAGGGTGAGCTTGCCTGCCTTGCCCTTGCTGAGCGAGGTTTCGATGTAGAGGATTTCGCCGCCCACTGAGGTCCAGGCTAGTCCGGTTACCACTCCTGCATAGTCGTTGCCCTGGTAGATGTCGCGGTTGAACGGCGGATTGCCCAGCAGGTCTTTTACTTCGGCAGGGGTGATGGTGTAGTTCTTCAGCTCCTGGTTGCAGGCAAGTTTGTAAGCCATCTTGCGCAGACTCTTGTCAATCTGCTTCTTCAGCTGTCTTACGCCGCTCTCCCGGGTGTAGTGCTCGATGATGAACTCGAGGGCATTCTTGTTGAAACTTACCTTTGGCGAAACCTTGTCGAGTCCGGTGCTTTCCAGCTCTTCCGGTACGAGGTGGCGCTTGGCAATCTCTGTCTTCTCTTCGGTGATGTAGCCGCCTACTTCTATCAGCTCCATACGGTCGAGGAGCGGACGCGGAATGACGCTCAGGTCATTGGCTGTGGCGATGAAGAGTACCTTGGAGAGGTCGTAATCCATATCGAGATAATTGTCGTGGAAGGCATTGTTCTGTTCCGGGTCCAGCACTTCGAGCAGGGCTGATGCTGGGTCGCCGTTGAAATTGCTCTGCGCCACCTTGTCAATCTCGTCGAGGATGAAGACCGGATTGCTGCTGCCTGCCTTCAGCATGTTCTTGATGATGCGGCCCGGCATGGCTCCCACATAGGTGCGGCGGTGACCGCGGATTTCGGCTTCATCGTGCAGACCGCCCAGCGACATGCGTACATACTTGCGCTTCATGGCTGCTGCGATGCTCTTGCCCAGACTGGTCTTTCCTACGCCCGGAGGACCGTAGAGGCAGAGGATAGGACTCTTGCCGCCGCCGTTCAGTGCTCTTACGGCGAGGAATTCCAGGATGCGTTCCTTCACATTCTCCATGCCGTAGTGGTCGTGGTTCAGAATGCGCTTGGCACGGGTCAGACTGAGGTCGTCCTGGGTGTAGGAGTTCCAAGGCAAATCTACCATGGTCTGCAGGAATCCTATCTGTATCGAATAGTCAGGACTCTGCGGGTTCAGAGTGTCGAGCTTGGCAATTTCTTTCTTGAAGATTTTGGCAGTTTCCTCGCTCCAGTTCTTCTTTTTCGCCTTCTCCAGAATCTCCTTCTTCTCCGGACTGGCGTTGCCTTCTCCCAGTTCTTCCCTGATGTTCTTGATCTGCTGCTTGAGGAAGTATTCCTTCTGCTGTTCATCGAGGTCGTAGTGGGTTTTGTTCTCAATCTCAGTCTGGATGCGTAGCAGATGGCGCACCTTGTTCAGGGATCTGATGGCAATCATGATGCGCTCGCTGAGATTTTCTTCTTTCAGCATCTTGATTTTATCCTCGATGGAGAAAGGGAGGAGGGAGCACATGAAGTTGCACTGCATGTGAATGCTCGAGAGTTCGTTGATGGCCTGGATGGCCTCATCAGTATAGTTGGCGTTTGATTTGATATAGTCTGTCGCTTCGTAATGGAAGTTCTCGTAGAGCATTCTGAAGAGTTCATCGTTGTTCTCGTCAGGCCATTTCTCCGGAAGACTTTTTACGTCAATTACTGTGTAAGGCTCTTTTTGAACGAGATGTTTCATCTGACATCTGCCCAGACCCTGGATGATGATGCTCATCTGCTCTGTGCCAGGCATCTTGATCACCTTGATGAGTTTGGCGAAGACACCTACAGGGTAGAGGTCTTCTTCGTAGGGCGATTCTGTATCTTTGTTCTTCTGGCAGAATACGCAGAATATGGTGTCTGGTTTCTTTTCCAGCATCCGGACGAGATTCAGACTTTCCTTTCTGCCCACAACGATAGGGGTCATGTTGGTAGGGAAAACTACAATATCTCGCATGCAGAGGGTAGGGTACAAACCTTCTTCCTGGTCTTCGATCAGGGTTTTCGGGTCGCCCTCGTAATCTGCAATCATTTGTATTCGGGTACTTGTTCTTCTATTATCCATTTTGTTATGATTTCTATTTTCCGTGCAAAGGTACTCATTTTTTATGAAATATCGTGGAAGATGATAGATTATTTAATAATAAAATTGCTTTTTCTATATATTAGTACCCGTTTTTATAGATGTAAGTAGCTGCTTTTGCAGGTGGAAGTGGCAATTTCTGCTGTTTGCGATAAAATAAATCGGCGGCGCATTCGTTTTCTTCTGTAAAGAGACAGAAGAATTTATGGGTAATTTTCGATTTAAACAGTTTGAGATAGAGCAAGACCGTTGTGCCATGAAAGTGGGAACTGACGGCGTTTTGCTGGGTGCATGGGCGCAAGGTGGCAGGCGGATTCTGGACATCGGTTCCGGAACGGGACTGATTTCGCTCATGATGGCGCAGCGTTTTCCTGAAGCTGAGGTCGTAGGGATTGATATGGATGCTGATGCCTGCGGACAGGCGAGGGAGAATGTGATGGCAAGTCCGTTTCGCGACAGGGTGGAAATAGAATGCTGCAGACTGCAGGATTTCGGGGGAACTTCGGAAGCTGCTGAGGCTTTGGAAACTGCTGAAGATTTGAAGTCTGCCGGTGTTTTTGATGCGATAGTGAGCAATCCTCCGTTCTTTGTAGATAGCTTGAAAAATCCGGACAGTAAGAGGACGATGGCGAGACATACGGACAGTCTTCCGTTCCGCGATTTGTTTGCGGGTGTAAAACGGCTGCTTTCTGATGACGGTATTTTCTCTGCGATTGTTCCCGTAGAAGTAGTGGAGCAGTTTGTTGCAGAGTCTTGTATATTAGGTTTTTATCTTATACGGAAGTGTGGTGTGAAGACGGTAGAGCGCAAGCAGCCAAAGCGCTTTATGCTGAGTTTTGCCAAGCATCGCATTTCGCCTTATGAAGAGAATGTTGAAACGATGATGGATTCGCAGGGAAACCGCTCGGAATGGTATAGGAAAATAACGGAAGAATTCTATCTTAGTGAGTAGTGATTAGTGATCACTACTCACTACTTAAAGGTTCAGCTTCTTCTGTACCAGTTTGCTGATAGCTTCTACTCTTTTGCTCTGGCGCTGGATGTCTTTATGAATATCATCGCGCACGGCATTGATGTCGTTGAAGAAATCGGCAAAGGCAGACTGAATCATGTTCGGCTTGCGGTCGTTCTTGTTGGCAAATGGGTTCACCACCATCTTGATTCCTTTTTCTTCCAGATGGACATCAATCTCTGCACCCGTCATCACAGGGTCGCCATCATAATGGATTACGCCTGGCTGACTGCGGGTGATATGGAGCTTCTTGCAGCGGAACGACTTGATCTTCGAGTTCTTGTCCAGCGTCTTGTTGAACATGTCGAAACTTACCTGAGGCGCCTCGATTACATCGAATGGTTCCATGATGACAACATCCATCAAACCGTCGCTCATGGATGCTTGAGGGGCAATATAGGCATTGTTGCCATACTGAGATGCGTTGGCACAGGAAATGAGGAACGCCTTATACTGCTTGGTGCCCGTCTCGTCCTCCAGCGTGTAAGTCTCAGGCTTATACTTCAATCCCTCGCGCAGGATATTTTCAGCATAAGTGATAGGACCACGCTTGCCGCTCTCGGCAAACTTCATGCTGACGAAAGCGTCAAAGCCCATGCCGCAGGTGCAGAAGAACGGGTGGTCGTTGATGACACCATAATCCAGATCTCTAATCTGGCATTGGTTGATGACCTCTATGCATTTCTTCAGGTTCATCGGGAGCAGCAGATGTCTTGCCAGTCCGTTGCCCGAACCGCAAGGCAGAATGCCGAGGGCAGTATCGGAGTGAACCAGTGAGCGGGCCACCTCGTTGACGGTTCCGTCACCGCCAACCGCCACAACCACATCTACATGGTTGTTCTTCGCTTCGGTAGCAATTTCCGAAGCGTGCCCAGCTCTTTCAGTCATTCTTATCTCGTACTCAAAAAGTTCTTTGTCCAAAACAGAATCTATCAGACTGGGAACTGCCGCCTTGCTGGCTGTTCCTGAAATCGGATTCATGATGAAAAGTATCTTTTTCTTCATTATATAGTCAAGAGTTTGTAAAATTTAGGCTGCAAAAGTAATAAAAATACCCAAAATAACAAGAAATATCGATTAAAAAAACTATAAAAGTAAACTTTCTTATAAAAAAAGCCATTTATTGAGTTCTTTTTTGTATCTTTGCACCCTGAAAGTTAGAAAAATATAAAAAAAGAAAATAAAGTACACCTATTAATAATGGGACAATTACAAGAAAGATACAAGAATTATCGTGAACCTCAGAAGTATATGGCTGCCGGTGTGTATCCATATTTCCGCGAGATCACAAGTAAGCAGATGACAGAGGTAACCGACATCGATGGTCATAAAATCCTGATGTTCGGTTCTAATGCTTATCAAGGTTTGACTAACGACCAGCGTGTTATTGATGCAGCAAAGGCTGCGCTCGACAAGTATGGTTCTGGTTGTGCAGGAAGCCGTTTCCTCAATGGTACGCTCGATTTGCACGTGCAGCTCGAAAAGGAGCTTGCTGAGTTTATGGGCAAGGATGAAACTTTGTGCTTCTCTACAGGATTCTCTGTAAATCAGGGTGTCTTGGCTTGCGTAGTAGGTCGTAACGACTATATTATCTGCGATGACCGCGACCACGCAAGTATCGTAGATGGCCGCCGCCTCTCATTCGCTACCCAGCTTCACTACAAGCACAACGATATGGAAGATTTGGAGCGCGTGCTCTCTAAGCTCCCTGAGGAGGCTATCAAGCTCATCGTTGTGGACGGTGTGTTCTCTATGGAGGGCGACCTGGCTAACTTGCCTGAAATCGTTAAGCTTAAGCATAAGTACAACTGCTCTATCATGGTAGACGAGGCTCATGGTCTTGGCGTATTCGGCAAGCAGGGTCGTGGTGTCTGCGACCACTTCGGTCTGACCGATGAGGTAGACCTCATCATGGGTACATTCTCTAAGAGTCTGGCTTCTATCGGCGGTTTCATCGCATCAGACAAGGATACGATCAACTTCCTCCGTCACAACTGCCGTACTTACATCTTCAGCGCCTCTAACACTCCAGCTGCCACAGCAGCAGCTCTCGAGGCTCTCCACATCATTCAGAATGAGCCAGAGCGTTTCGAGAATCTCTGGGATGTAACCAACTATGCCTTGAAGCGTTTCCGCGAGGAAGGTTTCGAGATTGGCGAGACAGAGAGTCCTATCATTCCTCTCTACGTACGCGATGCTGAGAAGACATTCGTTGTTACCAAGATGGCTTACGATGCAGGTGTGTTCATCAACCCTGTTATTCCTCCAGCTTGTGCTCCTCAGGATACATTGGTACGTTTCGCACTCATGGCTACTCATACTAGAGAGCAGGTTGAGCAGGCTGTCCAGATCTTGAAGAAGATTTTCGTAGAAGAGGGAATCATCAAGTAAAATCAGATTTTCCGGTCTGAAATCAGATTTGCCGGTCTTCTCGGTTTGACAGATTCGGGCAGTCGGTTTCTGATTTAAAAGTTCAGCAAGTATGATTGCGGTTCTTTGCCGCTACTATATATAAAATAAGGTATAAGGGCAATTCCGGATAGGGGTTGCCCTTGTTTTTGCCTGTTTCCCAGCTATTTTGCATTAAAATGCATATTTTTTTGAAAAAAGTTATGGAAAAATTTGGTGGAATCGAAAAAATGTAGTACCTTTGCACTCGCAATTCAGAAATGATGCTTAAAGCAATGCTTAAGAGGTGTCGTAGAGATGAGTAAGCGGGGTGTAGCGCAGCCCGGTAGCGCTCCTGTTTTGGGAACAGGTGGTCGCAGGTTCGAATCCTGTCGCCCCGACTCTATTTTTCTCTCACTCAAACCTTTAGCAAAGCACAAGCGGGGTGTAGCGCAGCCCGGTAGCGCTCCTGTTTTGGGAACAGGTGGTCGCAGGTTCGAATCCTGTCGCCCCGACACAAGAAAGCTAAGAAGAGTCAAATCTTCTTAGCTTTTTTGCTATATAAAACTCCCGCCCTGGATGGGCTGGAGGGGGATAACGGAACTGAGTAATTATTATATACGTTTTAATTTTATAGAATCATGATTATAACGATAGCGCGCCAGTGTGGATGTGGCGCTATTCGCGTGGGCAAGCTGCTCGCCGAAAAGTATGGTATTCCTTTTTATACCCGTAAAAATATGATGGAAATGGCTGAACAGAGAGGAGTGCTCGACGAGATGGAGGCTTTCTTCGATGAGCGGCCGGTAGATGAACTGCTCTTCTCGATGTCGTCGCTTGGCGAAACGCAGAGGGCGCTGACTGAGAAACCGCTCCGTACACTTGCCGATATGATAGGCGATGAAGACTGTATCATCATCGGCCGTTGCGGCAACTATATCTTCCGCGAGCGCAAAGACCTGATTTCTGTTTTCCTGAGCGGCAATCTGGAGGCTCGCATCAAGGAGATTCAGGAGGAGAAGGGCTTTTCGTATGAGGAAGCTGAGGAGTTTGTAGAGCACACCGAGGATTGCAGAGTGGCTTATCATAAGTATTATACAGGCCTTACCTGGGGAAATGCCGATGATTACGACATCTGCCTGGATACTGTGCGCCTGGGCGTAGAAGAGACGGCAAGCCTCATTGAGCAGTACGTTAGCTTGATTTAGATTCAAAGGTTCAAAGTTCCAAGGTTTAAGGTTTAAAGTAATTCAACATGAAGTTTTTAATTCAATTTTTGATAATCATAGCTTTCTCCTTTGCGGGGGAATTGCTTCATTTTTTGCTGCCATTGCCTATTCCGGCAAGCATCTATGGCATCATCCTGCTCTTCCTTGCGCTGGAAACAAAACTGATCAAGGTGAAGCATATCCGCGAAACCAGCAGTTTCCTCATTGCCATCATGCCCGTGATGTTTATTCCGGCTGCCGTAGGACTGATTGATTCCTGGCAGGATATCGGCAATGCATGGTTCCAGTATATCGTAGTTACGGTGGTCAGCACCTTCGTCGTGATGGGTGCTTCGGGCTGGATTACGCAGTTGGTAATCAGAAAAGGAAAGGAGGCGAAGAAATGAACCACTTGTTCCAGGATTCTGTCTTCTTCGGCGTTCTCATCAGTCTGGCTGCCTACGGCATAGGCATGCTGCTGAAGCTGAAGACGGGATGGTCGCTGATGAACCCGCTGCTCATCTCCATCATCCTCGTCATCATCACGCTCCTGCTGACGGGCGTAGATTACAAGACCTATTCGGCAGGCGCCAACAGCATCAGCTATCTGCTCACACCAGCCACCATCTGTCTGGCTGTGCCACTTTATCAGCAGGTTGAGCTTCTGAAGAAGAATTATCGGGCTGTGCTGATCGGCATTGTTTCGGGCGTGCTGGCGAGTCTCTGCTCCGTGCTCATTCTCGCCCTCATCTTCCATTTCGACCATGCGTCCTACGTTACCTTCCTGCCTAAGAGCATCACTACCGCCATCGGTATCGGCGTTTCTGAGGAGTTGGGTGGTCATGTTTCGGTTTCGGTGGTTGTCATCATCGTAACGGGTGTGCTGGGCAACATCTTTGCCGAGAAATTCCTGAAGCTTCTCTCCATCAAGGAGCCTATTGCTAAAGGTATCGCCATCGGCTGTTCTGCCCATGCGCTGGGTACGGCAAAGGCGATGGAAATGGGTACCATAGAGGGAGCCATGAGCAGTCTGAGCATCGTGGTTTGCGGTGTGCTGACGGTTGTAGGCTCATCCATCTTTGCTCTGTTTATGTAGAGGCAGATACAATAATATTTCCCTTTTTCCGTTTTTATATATATGAAACGGAAAAAGGGATTTTTGTATATAATGGGTGTAGGGATGGCGATGAGCGCCCTGTTTGCCAGTTGTGCCGACGATGAGAGTTTCTCAACGTCGAGGGGAGATGTGCTCTCGTTTTCGGTAGATACGCTGAAGATGGACACCACCTTCTCGAATGTGCCTACGCCTACCCGAAGCTTCTGGGTTTACAACCGTACGGGCAAGGCTCTGCGCTGCCAGTCGGTGCGGCTGGAAAACGGTAACCAGAAGGGCTACCGGGTGAATGTTGACGGCTTTTATTTGGGCAGCGAAGCGGGATTCCAGACGCAGAATGTGGAGATCAGGAAGGGTGACAGCATACGTGTGTTTGTAGAACTGACTTCGGCGATGCAGAACAGCAAAGAGCCGCAGCTGGTGAGCGACAACCTGGTGTTTGCGCTGGAAAGTGGCGTGGAGCAGAAGGTGAACCTGAGGGCGTTTTCATGGGATGCGATGAAACTCAATTCGCTCGAGGTGAAGCAGGACCAGCTGCTGGAGAGCATGCTGCCGGTAGTGGTTTATGGCGGCATCAGGGTTGATTCGGCGGCTACGCTGACCATTGCTCCGGGCACCCAACTCTATTTCCACGAGAATGCAGGTTTGCAGGTGTTCGGTTCGCTGAAGATTGAGGGCGAAAAGGACAGGGAAGTGGTGATGCGGGGCGACCGACTGGACCACATGTTCGATTATCTGCCTTATGACCGCACACCGGGACAATGGCAGGGCATCAGACTGATGTCTTCGGCTCATGACTGCAGGATTTCGTTTGCTGATATTCATAGTGCCTACGATGCTGTGATGATAGAAGCGGGCGATGCTACGAAGCAGAAACTGCTCATCGAGAATGCCACGATTCATAACAGTCAGGGCTACGGTGTGAGGATTGATTCTGCCAAGGTGCAGGTTTACAATTCGCAGATAACCAATTGTTTAAACCATCCGCTCTATGTTGAGGGTGGCGATGTTGAGGTAAACGGCTGCACCATAGCCCAGTTCTATCCGTTTGACGGGCGCCGCGAGTCTGCCATCGGTTTTGCCTCTCCGCTGCCTCGTTTCGAGGTGAGAAATTCGCTCGTAACGGGCTATCATGATGATGAGGTGGTCTGGGAGGCTCCGAAAGAGGAGGATGCCTTCAATTTCCTCTTCGACCATTGTGTGTTGCGCACGGAGAGGCTGGAGACGGACGACAGTCTGAAGTTTACCCATGTGGTTTATGAGGACATCAAGGATACGACGGTGTTTGCCGAGAAGCATTTCCGCCTTTTCGACACAGATAATCTGAAGTATGATTTCCATCTGAGCAAGGAGTCGGCAGCAATAGGAAAGGCAGCTGCCGAAACCCTGCCTGCAACCGACCGTGATGGTTTGCCGAGAAAGAAAGAGCGGCCTGCCGCAGGATGCTTTGAATATAGGGAGGAATAATGAGTATAAGGAGGAATAAGAAGAAAGCCCTACAGGAAAGTCTGCATGATGCAAACTTCCTGTAGGGCTTTTTCTTATATCCTGAGCCCTTTTTAAAAGTGGGCTCTGTAATCTTATTCCTTCATGTTCGAATCTACGAAGCTGAAGGGGAGAAGGTCTTTGATGCTGTCGAAGCAGTAGGTGCCGTTCTCGCCATAGAGCAGGATGCGTACGGGGCGCTGGTAGCGGTCTTCCATCTCCAGTATCACCTGGCGGCAGGCTCCGCATGGCGAGATAGGCGACTTGAGGAAACCATTTCCGTTTCTCGCTGCTATGGCGAGCGTCAGGATAGGCTGGTCGGGATAGTTGCTCTGGGCACCGAAGATGGCGCTGCGCTCGGCGCAGAGTCCCGACGGGAAGGCGGCGTTCTCCTGGTTGGCTCCAATCACTATTCTGCCGTCGCCCAGCAGCAGGGCTGCTCCCACATAGAAGTGGCTGTAGTTAGCATACGCATTGCTGGTGGCAGCCTTCGCCCTGTTAACGAGCTCCTGCTCCTGCTGGCTCAACTCTGAGAGCTGAGCCACCATGTATCTGATGTTTAGGTTTTGCTCTTTCATAGATATAATGTTTTTATGATTTCTTTATTTCGTGTAGAAGTCGATGAGGTCCTGCAGCGCCTTCTTGCATACCGGGCAGAATTCCGGCGTTTCGTTGATGCGCATACGGCAGTCCTGCACACCGCGGTAAACGCCCTTCAAGCTGTATCCGGCACCTTCGAAGACACCCACCTTGCTCACCGCCTCCTTCTCTTTCTTTGAGAGCGGAGTAGGAATCTTGGTCTTCTTGTCTATCATGTTCTCCCATTTTCCGTGGAAATCGGCAAGGGTAGTGATGTTCTTCTCCCAAGGCTCTACATCGTGAGGATACATCGGTATCTGCTCCTGCTCGTAGGCGTATTCATCGGCAAGTCCGGCAAAGGAATGCCCAAACTCATGCACCACTACCGGCTTGAACCATTTCTGGTGGCAGGTGGTGAGATTGTATGAATTGAGGATGCCGCCACCGCCATACTTATCCGAATTTACCAGCACGATGATGTGTTCGTAAGGGGTACCTGCCAGCCAGTTGTGCAGGTCTTTGAGATGCAGGGTGGTAAGGTAGCGGTCGCTGTAGAAGGTGTCGAAATGAGAGCTGAGGGCGGTCTCGTGCCAGATGCCCTGGGCTGGGATGCTAGGTCCGCTCTGCTTGGATGGCGATTTTACGGCTACGATGTTGAAGCGGTCTCTCATGCTCTTGAAGGGTTCGTGGGCGAAGATGGCCTCTGTAGCTTCCTGCGCATCTTTCAGGAAGACAGGCATCTCTGCATCGGTATAGCCTTCAGCCACGTATGCGATGTGGATGCATCGGGTGGTGTCGGCAGCCTGCTGCAGGGTGACGTATGGTGTAGGCTTGTTGCCTTTCTGATGAATCAGAATGTCTTTCGGCGCTACCTGGTGGGTGAGCGTGGTGGTTATCTCGCGGCGGTTGTTGCGCAGGTCGAGGGTGATGTCTACGGTATCTTTCGGCATCGGAACGAGGAATACGTTCTCGAAACTCTGCGTGTTCTTCTCTGCCTCTGGATAGGAGAGCCATTCCTGGAAGAGGGTGGAGAAGGAGTTGCGGTAGATGATTTTGCCCGAGCGGTGGTCGCGTACGGTTATCTGTCCGTTGCCCTCTACCGGGAGTTCGACCAGTCGCTGCCGTTTGCCGTACCAGCGTGGCATTACGTTGAGTTCGTCTACTGCTATCATCTGCTGCTTCTGGTTGCCGGCAAAGGTATAGTCTACCCGCAGCGTCTTGTCTGTGAAATAGTCGTCAAAGTTTTGCGCCTTTATTGTGCCGGGCGCCATCAGCATCGCCATGGTGGCGAGGGATAATATCATTCTCTTCATTGTATTTTCATTTAAAATTCACATTCACATTCACATTTCTCATCGAATCACCAAGTGACCGAATCACTAATCACTTATCTCACCCTCAGTCTTGTTCCTACGCTTACCGGGATGTTAGGGTCGAGATGGTTCATCTTGTAGAGTTTCTCCAGTCGGATGCCATACTTCTGCGAGATGGTGTACATGCTTTCGCCCGGCTGTATCACGTGAGGGCGCTTCTTATACTGCTTAGGTGCCTTGGAGCGTTTCTTTTTCAGATAGATGATGTCGCCCTTGTGCAGCACGGCGTGCTTGTTGCGCTCGTTGTAGCGAGCCAGTTTGCGCCAGCTGATGCCCACCTCCTTGCCTATACTCTTGAAGGTGTCGCCTTCGCGGGCATAGAGATAGTAATTCTTGTTGAAGATATGGATAGGGTGCAGCAGACCTTCGGCGTTTACAGGCTGGTCGGTACCGCTGTGGGTAGCCATGAAGCGGTCGTAGCGTTTGGCCTTGTCATACTGGTTGAGCTTGTAGAGCTCTATAATCTGTATCAGCTTGCTGGCATACTGCGGGTTGGTGGCGTAGCCGCAGGCTTTCAGTCCGCGAGCCCATCCCTTGTAGTCGTGCAGCGAGAGTTCGAAGAGGCGTGCGTAGCGTGGCTGGCGCGCCAGAAACTTGCTGTGGTCTTCGTAGCTGTCTCTTGCGTCCTGGTATACGCGGAAGCATTCGCCCCGGGCATCATCGTCATGGTACTGGGTTGGGCCTGTCCAGTTGTGACATTTTATGCCGAAGTGGTTGTTGCCCTGGCGTACGAGGTCGCTCCTTCCTGCCGCACTCTCAAACAGTCCCTGTGCTAGGGTGATGCTGGCTGGAATGCGGTAACGGAGCATCTGCTCGATGGCAAGATCCTTATACTGATTGATATATGTCTGATAGGACTGGTTCCACTTCAGCTGTGCGCCCATCGGGAGGCAGCAGAGCAGAGCGAGCCCTAAAATATTTGCTTTTAGATGATTCATTCTGCAAAAATATAAAAAAAAACGGATAAATCGCGGTTTATTACAAAATTTTTAATATCTTTGCACAAAATATGACATACAAATGCAGGGGCTATCTGTCTTTTCTGAGAAAAACTGACTTGTTTTGTAGAAATAATGATTTTAATAATGAAGACTCGTACAAAAGTAATTATAGCTATCGGCTCTAACAGAAATCAGGAGGAGAATGTGTTGAAGGCGCATGAATATCTGAGATGTATGTTCAAGAACAGCCTCTTCGGTCCGCGCATGTGGACTGAGCCTATCGGACTGGAGAATTCAGATAAGTTTCTGAATCAGGTGATGTTGGGGGAGACCATCTGCTCTAAGAAGTCTGTGCTTGCCGCGCTGCGGAGTGTGGAGCAGAGATGCGGACGCAGAACCCGTGGTCCTTATCGTAAGGTAGATGTTCCGCTGGATCTCGACCTTCTGCTCTATGGCGATGAGAAATTGCACGAGAGCGAGTGGGAGCGTGATTATATTCAGAGTTCTATCAGCTACCTCGAAGAGAAGGATGCTAAGAGATAATGATTTTGGCACCGAAAAAGAAACGGGAAACCCGAATCTGGTATGTAGATTTACAATACCGGATTCGGGTTTTCTGTTGTAAGATTGAGTTCTATCACTCTTCCTTCTTTCAGCGACTTCTGCACGTTGATGATGCGCTGGTTGCTGCTGCCCCTGAAGAAGAGATCTTCATCGCGCAATGCCTGTACGAAGGGGCCGTCTACCAATACATCGATTTGGCGGAGGAGTTCCAGCTGCTCGGGATTCTTCACGAGGTTTTCGAAGAGATAGCCCGTAAAGCACCAGATGCTCTTGCTGCTCTGCTCCCTGATGGCGCGTGCCAGCTCGGCAAAGCCCTTTGCCTGAAACATAGGGTCGCCGCCCGAGAAGGTGACGTTGGCGAAGGGGTCGCTCATGATTTCCTTCATCAGCTCGTCGGTAGAGGTCATCGTGCCGTGGCTGATGTCCCACGACTGCGGATTATGGCAGCCCGGACAATGGTTGGGGCATCCCGCACAATAAATGGATGTGCGGAAGCCCGGACCGTCTACCATCGTATCATGTACGATGCTTAATACGCTAATCATTAATCAATAATCACTAATAATTAATCACTAATCACTACTTTTCTCCTCCGATATGGGTTACTCGGTCGTGGAGCTCGGCAAGCTTGCCGCTGTTCCAGCGGTCTGTAGTACCTACCAGATAACCGGTGATGCGCTGCAGCTTGTCTATGTGGTGGCTGCCGCACTTAGGACAAACCTCGAGGTGGGCGTCAGCATTCTCGTAGCCGCAGTCGAGACAGCGGTTGCGGTTGTGGTTTACTGAGCCGTAACCCATGTTGTACTTATCCATCATGTCTACCACGCTCTCGATAACAGAAGGGTTGTGGGTAGCATCGCCGTCAATCTCTACATAGAAGATGTGGCCGCCACGGGTCAGGTCGTGGTATGGAGCCTCGATCTGTGCCTTCTTCAGGGCTGTACACTTATAGTATACAGGCACGTGGTTAGAGTTGGTATAATAGTCGCGGTCTGTAACGCCAGGGATGACGCCAAACTGCTTTCTGTCCTTCTTAGTGAACTTACCGCTCAATCCCTCGGCTGGAGTGGCCAGGATAGAGTAGTTGTGATGATACTGCTCGCTGAACTCGTTGGCACGGTCGCGCATGTAGGTAACAATCTTCAGTCCCAGCTCCTGTGCCTTCTCGCTCTCGCCGTGGTGCTTGCCGATGAGGGCAACCAGGCATTCTGCCAATCCGATGAAGCCGATACCCAGGGTTCCGTGGTTGATGACGCTCTCGATGGTCTCTTCCGGCTTCAGGTTTTCTGCGCCTACCCAGAGATACTTCATGAGCAGAGGGAACTGCTTGGCCATCGCCGTCTTCTGGAACTGGAAGCGCTCGTCGAGCTGCTTGGCTGTGATGTCGAGGATATTGTCGAGCTTGGCAAAGAACATGTCGATGCGCTGCTTTTCGTCTTCGATGCCCATGCACTCGATGGCGAGCTTCACGATGTTGATGGTAGAGAAGCTCAGGTTACCGCGGGCGATGCTGGTCTTCTCGCCCCAGCGGTCTTCGAACACGCGGGTACGGCAGCCCATGGTTGCAATCTCCCACTTGTAGCGCTCCGGATCATCAGCACGCCACTTCTCGTTCTGGTTGAAGGTGGCGTCGAGGTTCAGGAAGTTAGGGAAGAAACGGCGGGCTGTTACCTTGCACGCCAGCTTGTAGAGGTCGTAGTTTCTGTCCTCAGGCAGATAGTTTACGCCTCTCTTCTTCTTCCATATCTGGATAGGGAAGATGGCTGTTTCGCCATTGCCTACGCCCTGATAGGTGCTCTGCAGGATTTCGCGCATGATGCAGCGGCCCTCGGCGCTGGTATCGGTACCATAGTTGATGCTTGAGAATACTACCTGGTTACCGCCGCGGCTGTGGATGGTGTTCATGTTGTGGATGAATGCCTCCATCGCCTGATGCACGCGGTTTACGGTCTTGTTGATGGCGTGCTGCTCCAGGCGTTCGCGGCCCTGCAATCCGTCGAGCGGCTTCTCTATGTAGTCGTTGATTGGCGCATCATAGAGGTTGCTCAGGTCTTCGCCTGTCAGCTTCTCCAGGTTCTTCACCTCTTCCTGGTACGACATGCGTACGTATGGAGCCAGATAGAAGTCGAAGGCTGGGATGGCCTGACCGCCGTGCATCTCGTTCTGGCAGGTCTCGAGAGAGATGCAAGCCAGCACGGCTGCGGTCTCGATGCGCTTGGCAGGACGGCTTGAACCGTGACCGGCCGTGAATCCGTGGTTCAGAATCACGTCGAGCGGATGCTGCACGCAGGTGAGACTCTTGGTTGGGTAATAGTCCTTATCGTGAATATGTATATAGTTGTGCATGACGGCGTCGCGTACATCCTCTGAGAGGAGGTAGTCGTCGACGAATGGTTTAGTGGTTTCTGAAGCGAACTTCATCATCATGCCGGCTGGTGTGTCGGCATTCATGTTGGCGTTTTCACGGGTGATGTCGTTGTTCTTGGCATTGACGATGCTCATGAACACGTCGCGTGTCTTCGCCTTGCGGGCGATGTTACGCTGGTTACGGTATGCGATATACTTCTGGGCAACATCTTTGCGGGCACTCTTCATGAGTTCCATCTCGATGGCGTCCTGAATGGCCTCAACGCTCATCTGGCTCTTGCCGCGATAAGAGATGTGGTCGGTTATCTGCTCGATAAGAGTGGTATCTTCACCCTTGTCGGTGTGCAACATGGCCTTGCGAATGGCTGCCATGATTTTCTGTTCGTTGAATCCAACGATGCGTCCGTCACGCTTTACTACTGTCTGGATCATTTTAGTATTACTTTTACGATTGATGTTTAAATTACTTAGTATTAAGTCCTTATGACTTGAAGAGGTAGATATGTACCTCCTTTTGACATTGCAAAGATATAAAATATTTCTGAAAGTAATTGCTTTTGGACAACTTTTTTATCGTTAAAAAATATTAAGTTGCTGATAATCAGTATGAAACGAAAAAGTTTCGGAAAACTTTGACAAATTTCTGTTTTCCGAAACGTTTAAGTTGTTATCTATCAGCGTGTTGCGCATTTTGTGCGCTTGTGTGCGTTTTCCCCTTGTTGTCTGTGTGCCGTGGCAGGGGGTGGGAATGAAAATCGCCGCAACGCCCGTGTATAGGGCATTGCGGCGATTCGGGGGTGATTATTTTGCTTGTCGCTTATAGTCGAGCGCAGCTCCGATGGCGGTGCAGAATTCCGAGTATTTCGGTATCCTGAACCTCACTCCGTAGAGTTTCTCCATGGCTGGGAACACCTCGCGGCATTGCGGCAGCAGGGTGAGGTTGCCGATGAGCACGAAATCCTTGATGCCCGATTCGAGCGATGAGAGGATGGTAGCCGAACCTATCGACTGCAGCACCATCCAGATGAGTCCCATGGCGATATCTTCGCGCGAAGCGTTGGCCTTGGCGTTGCTGAAGAGCGATGCGGTGGCGTTCATCGGGAGTCCGGGCAGAGGCTTGGCGCTGATGTCGCCTATCAGCAGGTTTATCTTGCTCACGTCGCCGTCCTTGGCGAGGTTGATAATCTGCTTGATGTCATCGGTCTTGAGCATGATGCGGCTCAGTCCTGCCAGGGTTCCGCCGCCTATGCCGATGCCTCCGATGTGCCTTATCTCGTTGTCATCGCATTTTACGAGCGATGTACCGGTTCCCATGCTCACCACAATCATGCGGTCGAGCTTGCTCTCGTATCGGGCGCCCAGTCCGTCGGCCACGAACTCCTCGCTCTTCGAGGTAGGCAGTCCGTAGATGGGCTCGTCGATATAGGCTGAACCTACGCCTGTGAGCATCACCTGTTCTACATCGTTCAGCGCAATCTTGTTGTCGTGAAGATACTTGCCGAAGGCTCCGTAGAGCGAGGTGATAGGGTCGGTGGCCTTGATGCGGATGGGGCTTACCACCACGCCGCTTTCATCGATGCCCACTATCTTGGTCGTAGAGATGCCTACGTCGATTCCTATAACAATCTTTTTCATTCCTTTATATATATAATAATGTGTATTTTCGCAGATGATGCCCCTCTAGAGCACGCCCATCTTGCAGAAGGTGATGAGCACGGCGTAGCCCACTATCATGCTCAGGATGCCCACCGTGAGTCCTGCCTTCACCATGTCGGTCTGCTGGATGAGGCCGGTAGAGTAGGCGATGGCGTTAGGAGGGGTTGAGATAGGCAGCGACATGGCGCAACTGGCCGATACCGCTACTCCGATGAGGATGGTAGAGGTGCCGCCGATGGTGTTGAGCTTGTCGCCCATGCCGGCGCATACCACCGTGAGGATAGGGATGAGCAGGGCGGCGGTGGCGGTGTTGGAGATGAAGTTACTCAGAATGAAGCATACCAGTCCGGATACGATCATGATGACCAGCGGATTGAATTCTGCAAACGGAATGCTCTTTACGGCTGCCTCGGCAAGACCGGTGCCGTTCATCGCCAATCCGAGGGCGAATCCGCCTGCCACCATCCAGATGACAGCCCAGTCAATCTCCTTCAGGTCCTTGGCTGTAACCACTCCCGTAAGGGCGAATATGGCGATAGGGAGCATGGCCACGGTGTTGGCGTTGATGCCCAGCTGCTTGCCGAATACCCAGAGCACGATGGTTGCAAGGAAGGTGACGGCCACTACCGTGGTGCGCCAGTTGTGCTGCATGTTGCCCTCGATGTTGAGCTCGATGGTCGTGGCAGAGAACGGGAACATCTTGCGTATGATGATCCATGCCATGAGGAGCATGATGAGCACCATAGGGACCATGATCAGCATCCAATCGCCGAAGCTGATGCCCAGGTTGAGTCCTGCTGGGTCGTTCAATACCTTGAAGGCGAAGGCGTTAGGCGGTGTTCCGATAGGGGTTCCCATACCGCCCAGATTGGCTCCGATGGGTATGGCCATGGTGAGCGCCACGCGGCCCTTGCCCGAAGGCGGCAATGATTTGAACACCGGTGTGAGAAAGGTGAGCATCATGGCGGCGGTGGCTGTATTTGAGATGAACATCGAGAAGATACCGGTGATGAGCATGAAACCCAGCAGCACGTTCTCAGAACGCTTGCCGAATGGCGCAATCAGGGCCTTCGCCATCATCACGTCGAGTCCGCTCTTGGTAGCGGCTATGGCAAGTACGAAACCGCCCAGGAAGAGGATGATGGTAGGGTCGGCGAAGCATGCCATCACACCCTGATAGTCGAGCAGCTTGCCCATCTCTGCCTCCGAGCCTTGCATGATCTTAAAGGCGGAGTCGCTGACGAAGAACAGCAGCACGAAGATGATCACTACGCTGGTAGCCCATGCCGGTATGGCCTCGGTGAGCCAGAGCATCACAGCCATGACGAAGATGGCGATGACGCGCTGCTGCACGATGGTTAGCCCCTCGATGCCGAAGCTATCGATGGGCAGGTTCCAGACGATAACGGTAAGCAGAGCCGTTATGAGAAACAGCAATGCTTTCTTGCGATTAAAATCGCCATTCAATACTTTCTTTACAGTTTCTTGCATTATCTTTCTGTCTTAAGGATTATTTTCTTGCAAAAATACGTGTTTTTTTTGTATTTAGCAAGTTTTTTTGCAGAAATAGTGAAAAAAATGCCGAAAAATGTTGTTGTTTCAAGAAAAAATGCTATATTTGCAGTGGATTTACCGATAACAGCTATCGGTGATGCCGAAAACTTGGAGCACCCGGAAGGGTGATTCAGCGAACCTAATATTGTTTAATCAATTAAAAGGAGATAAGGAAATGAACAAGTCTGTAGTATTTATCATCATCCTGCTCGTGATAGTTCTATCTATCATCGTATCGCAGTACTTCCACAAGCGCCACCATGAATATAAGATGGCAGACATCGAGAAGGCTATCCGCAAGGCTTATCCTAAGGGTGTAGGCTCGATAAGCAAGGAAGAACTGGTAACAGCTGTGAAGAAATACTTCCACTGTTCGGCGAAGGAGGCTCATTATATAATAGGTGTAGCCCGCCGCAAGAAGCTGGTTGATATCGCTGCAGAATATGTTACCATCATGTTTTGAAATGAGATAAAAGCTTTAAATATGCTTTAGCCGAGAGGCTAGGATTGGATTTAGTTTGAAAAAAAGTATTATTTATTTGAGGCACAAAGGATTGTTAGCGACATGCTGATTTCGAAGGGGTTATGTGTGGGTTAGCATGTTGTGTTCGGGACGTCTGGTAAATTGCCTTCTATCTAAATTGCCAGACAAAGTTTACCCTCCCTAGGACTTTTTAAGACCTGGGGAGGGTTTTACTTTTCAGGCTCAGCACCTTTTATTCAAGTCCATCGCCGCCGGTTTCGCTTCCGGTTCCGCCAGTAGAATCGCCGCCCGTTGGGGTGTCGCCTCCGGATGGATTATCGCCGTCGGATGGGGTAGTAGGAGGCGTATCGGTAGAGGTAACCTGCTTCACCACCTTGCCGTTTCGGTCGTAGCAGGTGATGTTGACGGAAGTCTCTTCGAGTTCCTTCTTGATGTCGGTGTTAGGCACGAAGATGATGTATCGGCGGGTGATGAGGTTGGCGCTCACCTTGTTCACATCCTCTACGGCGGCAGAGTTAAGACCGAATCGGAGGCTGCCCAGTCCTGGCACAGCCACGCTGTGGCCCTCGGTGGCCCATGCAGCAATCACTTCGCCTATGGCCGACCATCCGGCGTTGATCACCGCCTTAGGCAATCCGCTGCGAACGGCAGCTTCTTCTATCACCTTCGTGGCGTTGAGCTGGCTGTAGAGTTCAGCCTGCATCACGAATGCCCACTTTTGCTTACCTTTTTCGAACGCTACGTTGCGCTCAATTGCTTTTACTTTAATACCCATAATTCAAATCGTTTTTTAATGGTTAAACAAATCAGTCTACATGCAGCTGGTAACGCCGAGCGTGGTGCCTACGGCAGTAAGTACAGCAATAATCACCTGCAAGATAGTTTTCCAAACTTCCTTTTTCATTTTCTTTTTTCCTTTCTTTTTTTTTAATGGTTCAACAATCAGTTTTTTTTAGTGGTTAATTCAGCCTATCTCTGAACGACAATGCAAAGATATAACATTTTTCTCTGAAAAACAATAGTTGTCCCGAATCACGTGCATCCTTGTCCCGAATCACGTGCATTCCTTCCTCATATCCCATTCTCTTCCGCCTAATTTAACATTATATGGCATGTTTTGCCTTTCCAACTGCGCCCCGATGCAGTCGGCGCTACGTCGCCACGCAGTTTTGGGAGCATCGGGCGCACAGTTACTTGCTATGTGGGTTAGCTGGTGGATAGAAGGAAAGGCAAAAATGTGAATGTGAATGTGAATTTGAAATGTTTTTCAATGTTACCTGAAGGAGAAGCGTATAATCGTGTTTAAGTAATAGTAGCCATTATAATAGGTTTATATTATATATATAATAAGGTATGCGCGCGAGGACTGAATTTCATTCACAATATCCAATTAAAGGAATGGATGGAACAACCCGATACATTGATTTACATTTCAAATTCACATTCACATTCACATTCACATTTTGTTTTGATGGTTTTATGAAAAAAAGACAATTTGATAAAAAAATAATTTAGAATTTATTTGTTTATTCGGGGAAAAAGTGTTACTTTTGTAGTTGCTATGGAAAATAACTTTCATGGTACAACTTAAATCGCAAGCCAATGACTGGACGAACTAAAAACAGCACAGAAAAGACTTCTTTTGTTGTCTTCAAGTATGATTTCTGCAAAAGCCGGAATCTTTCAAGTATCGAGGGTACTCTACCCTTGGATTTTCTCGAAATGTCATCGCCTGAAAAATATCAGGAATGTCAGACTGGTTTCGAGAAGGTAATGGACAGTTTGCTGAAAAGCAAGAAAATGATTTTGGTGGAATCACGGAAGAATGAGGAAGACGTTATTCACGACAACCGAATATTGGGATTTCGCGAAGGTGTGGCTGTGCTGGATGTATGCGCAGACAAAAAAGAATTTTATTGGAGTAACTTTAAGGAGAATGAAATTCATAACCAGCCTTTCTGTAAGGTAATCATTGATAATCGCCCCAACAGAGGTTTCCTTTTTGTGGAAGAATCTAGAATCTTCGGCGGCAAAAGGGGACAGGACAAGGTGGTGGCTCTTCTGCGTGATAATATCAACAGGGTGGCGAATCAATATGGCTGGAATATGGTGATTTCTGCCAAGTTGCCACCTGGTGATTTCTTTGATGCCGTGGCTGAAAGAATCAAGGCTGGCTGCAGGCCAAGGGCTGTGGTGTTTTCTTTTCCTCGCCATCAGTCTCTCAGCGATGCGCCATATTCCTTTGTCATGCAATTACAGATGCAGCAGTCATTAATGGAGTGTCTCAATGCCAGTATGTATGAGGTAAAATTTGGTACAGATAAAGGTAAGCAGTTGCACTTAGACAAGGCAAACAGAGACATTGCCTTGATGGTGAACCTGTGCAGCAAGGAAGATTACGGTATCAAGGTATATTATTGGAAAGGTCCGTGCACCTCTTCCCGTTCGCTGAAACGAACCAAGGTGAAAATCTCCGATGTTGAGATTGTTGCTCTGGTTAATGGAGATGCTGTCTGTTGCGATTGTCATGGAGATTCTCGGTTTGCTTTAATCAATTCTCTTGATGTGATTCTTGATGATTTAAATGGTTACGACGATGAGGTTATTTAAGATGAAGACCAGACAGATGGTAGATAAATCTTTTTCGCAACACATGATTTATCAGGTTTTCAGAGCTATCACCCATGATATCTTCAATGATAAGACGTGGTTTCCTACGTCCAGATGTTCATGCGAGGATGTTTTTTATGAGGTATTCTGCATCGTAGACAAAATGATGTTTTCGCATACCGATACCGAGAGCCGCCTTGCCTTTGTGGAAGGAATAGGGCAATATGAGAAAAACTATGTTGACGAGGATGAGTATGCTACAGCTCAGGACGAGCGGCAGAGAATCGTATTTGTCATCCTGTATATGGCAGCTGTGATACTTCAGATGATGCCTTTGGAGTCGAAAGTGTTTCAATTTTGCTCAATGATTATGGGGCAATGGAGAGGCTACGTAACTCAGGAGTTTTCACAGCGGTGCCTCGGAGCAGTCGTGAAGAACCATGAGGTGGTTGAGCGGCTGGCAGCCAATATCGGTTATTATGGCGAGGATGGTTTCTTCGTTTCATCTCAGATTAATGAACTGATGCGCCAGAACAATGATGAAGATTATCTGCACGGATTCGAGCCTGAACAGAAGAGGACATTAGAATTGGAAGTGACAGACGATGAGCATCAGGAAAATGATGAGCTGGAAAAAACGGAAGAAGATAATGAGAAGAAATGGGGCGACTTGAGCCAGGGAGAAAGAGTAAAGCGAGCCTTGCAGAAGATGATAGACGAGAAGGCTATTCCTTTGAAGAAAGACTATGCCCTGATTATGGAGGCGCTCTCTGAAATCAAAGATTTTGATGGCAAATTTGATAATGGCGCATCTTTCTGCAAGTATCTTACAGGGAAGCTGAAAATGCCTTCTGACCTGACCAATGCCAGTGTCATCTCCAAGCGTTTCTCCAAAATGCGTGGCGAATTTCCCAACTGGAGTTTTGATGATGTAAGAGATCCTAACGCCCGGGAGGAACTCAACAATATCGCTAAACGTTTTGTTTCCATCTACCGTAAGGGACAGTAGGAAGCGGGGAAATGATTGCTTCTTGTGAGTGTTGGCAAGTTTTAGATGGAATGTTAAAAACGTAAAATAGAGCAAGTTTTAGGCATATTCTACGTTTAACAATAGAATAGGTTTAATAAACAAATTAGGATATGAAGTATTTAGTAAAAAAATCAGTCTTACTACTGTTGGTAGTCTTGGCTTTTTGTGCGTGTGACAACAGCAATGACAATGGTGAAGTTATTCCGCCCAATCCACAGTCATCGAAAACTGTCGTCAATTATACTGGCGAAGTAGAGTTTGTGGTGGATGCGCCACAAATTCGTGAGGATATAGAGCAGGATTTGAAGGCAAACCCTCCTTTTGGAGGAAGCAAAAAATATCAGTTTATCATAAAAAGTCACTCGACGCTTCCTGCTTTTATGCTATATGCGGTGAATCCTGAGGACGATAAGTCTGCTGACGGATATATGCTGAGCATCGCTGGTAAAGTGGAGTATAAGGACAATTATAGATTGTTCCCTGCCACATCTGCAAATGCTTGGTATAAGATGGATATTGTGCCTGTCGACACAAAGGATGGCAAGCCTGTTGCAACATACGATGTGTTTATGCATCAAAATATTCCTTCTTCTTTGGTTCATAGCAAGATGTATTTCTGCGAAGACCTTACGGAGAAATATCGCCAGAAGTTCCCTAATGAAGACATTCATGCCGTGGTTCGCCGTTTGGTTCTTTCTTATGTCAGTGTTATAAAGGAATAGGAACATATCTGAACAGAAGAATTTTTAGAAATAATACAGTATCAGCACTTTTTGCTTCGTTTGCAAGCAGAAAGTGCTTTTTTTATGCCTTCAGATGAGCTGGAGGCTTAGCGGAAGGCTTAGTTGCCGGCGATGAGGCTTAGTAGGAGGCGAACCGGCAGGACGCCTATTGCCGGGGAGGCTTTTTTTCCTTACTTTTGCATACAGAAATAATCAATGATTGGGATTATGGAAAAAGTAAAGAAAATACCTCCACAGGAAGCGTCTCAGACTAATCCAGTGGCAAAGCCTGAGGATACCAAGGGCGGAATCAATAACAAGGTATCATCTGGGTTGATAGGAAAAACGCTGGCTGAACAGGCTGAAGAGAATGAAGAGATGCCCATGCATCACCTGATTGCCGATAAAGATTATCCGTCGGGCATCAGAGAATGGATGATCACTTCGCCTTCTGACCTCAAGTATCCTACGCTGGTGGTGGCTGCAGCCATGCTCAGCGTTTATCTTACACGTGTCAGAATACAGTATGTGTATGATAATCAGGGAGAAAAATCGGCCATCGTGCTGCAGGTCATCGTAGAGGGCGAGCAGTCGAGCGGAAAATCGTTTGCCAGATACATCATGCGTACCCTGATGAAACCTTTCATCGAGCGCGACAGCGAAATGAGAGCCAAGGAGCAGGAGTATGCTGCCCTGAAGCGACGCCAGGGAAAGAAGGACGGCAAGCTGCCACCCGAACCGAAGACCGACATCACCATCCTGCCCGAAACCGTATCGCTCACCATGTTTATCAAGCGATGCGATGCAGCCGTCAAACTTTATGGTGCTCCGAAGACGCTCTTCGAATTTGCCGATGAGATTTCTGCCATCGTGCATTCTGCCAAGCGCCAGTTTGCCGACCTCTCGCAGGTTATCAAGACGGCTTACGATCTGGGCAGCGTATATGGTCAGGATTTCATGAGCGAATCCAGCTATAGTGCCATGGTAGATGCCCTGCTGTCGTTCGTTTTCTGCGGCACTCAGAGTGCGGTGAGCAGATATATGAACAAAGCAGCCATTGAGGGCGGTGCTGTAACCCGAACCATCTTATGCCCGCTCATCAGTCATCTGGGCGACAATCCGCCACAGTTTCAGGCGTTGACCGATACGCAGCGTAATGAGTTGGAGAATACATTGGATAAGCTCTTCGGGTTGTGCTATGAGGAAGATGGAAAATTCCATCAGGAGATAGAGGAAGATATGAGCTGGCTCTACAAGACGGTGGTAAAATGGTGTAACGACTGCCGCCAGCAGGTGGTGAAAACCATGTCCAAGTCGATGGATGTCTTCTACAAGCGCAGTTCGGTTTCAGCCTTTCGCATCGCTGCCCTCATGCAAGTGCTTTACAAAGTGGAAGGGAAGAAGAGCGAGAAGGAAATCCGGAAACTGGTTAGGCAGACCTATCTGGCTTGTGCCGACCGCATCTTGCAGAATATGTTGCAGCGGTGGGGCAAGGCTTTCGAGCAGATTTCTGCCGAGGGCGAAGGAGAGCCTTATCATACTGTAGACTATTTCAGCGAGTTGCCGCAGGAATTCTCTTATCAGTTCCTGGAGGAATTTCTGAAGCAGAAAGGGCTCAAGACGCCTGCCCGCAACATGGTGTGCAACTGGCGCAGATGGGGATGGCTCGAAAAACCAGCAAAGGGCGAGGATAGAAAGGTGCTTAGAAAGACGCAGCAGAAAGGCACTATTGGTGATGGTAATATTAAAAAAGACAATTAGAAGATGGCAGAATATATTGATTCAAATACGCTCTCTAAGCTTAGAGCTATCAGCATCCTGGAGGTTGCTGATGAATTGGGAATGGGTTTGCGGTATCATAATGCCCTTTGTATCAGTCATAATGATACCCATCCGAGTTTGCATTTCTGGACATCTACCAACACTTGTCATTGCTTTGCATGCGGGTGGGGAGGAGATAATATCGATCTGGTGATGAAACGGGAGAATCTCTCTTTTTCGGAGGCTTGCCAATGGCTGTGCAGAAGATTCAATATCAGCACCGGTAATCATTCTGCGGGAAACCGTAAGGATGTGCTTCATCGGGATAAAGCTGTTGCTGAGCATAGAAAATCTGAATGTGATACGGACAGACTCAATCTCAGAGGCGAGTTTCAGCATAAGCCTGACGTAGATTATCTGATGCGTATGCTCATGGGTAAGAAACTGACAGATAAAGCCAAGGATTTCCTGTTCTATCAGAGAAAGCTGCGCCCGGAATATATCTATTGGTGTAGAGTGGTGAGCACAGATTTCTCCATTGCTGGCTATCGCTTTGGTGGAAAGTTTTTTGATGGTCCTTCCCTGTTGATTCCCTATTATGACGTTCATGGCAATCTGCTGACGGTTCAGAGCAGATATCTGGGAGATAAGACTGAAGAAAAACCGCGGTTTAAGTTTGCACCAGGTAGCAAGCCGATGGTATATGGGATGCAGATCTTGCCGCAGGTGACAGAAAAAGAGCCATTGGTTATTACCGAGGGATGTACCGACTGCTGGAGCGCTATGTCTATGGGTTACAAGGCAATAGCCATCCCGAGTGCTACGCTTTGTAATGAAGAATGTCGCAATCTTTTAGCGGGAAGGAATCTTCACATGTGGCCTGATCAGGACAAACCGGGCCTCGGTCTTTATATGAAACTGAAGGAAATGTTCCCTCAGCTGGTGTACCATCAGTTGCCGGAAGGTTGCAAGGATTTGTCTGATTATTACCAGTCGTTTTACGTTCAGAAAATGTGAAAGTGAATGTGAATTTCAAATGTTTTTCTATTGTTGTTTTTAAGTTGTTGCGTATTATGATGAAGTTGTTTTTAAATCGTATTCGTAGAGATCATGGCGCCATTGTTGGTCGCCTTAGTCAGGAAGTGGTTAATCGCCAGGGTATCGTTGTAGGCCATCAGTACATTTGTGATACGATGGAGCGCGAGGGTGGCTGTCTGGAGCCGGGTGAATATCACATCATGGTGGCTAAATGCAAATGCTTCGCCCGCCAGATGCTTTTCCTCGAACCGATAAGGGATGATTCTTCTTCATCTTCCTCTCTTCCTCTCCCCGAAACCTGCAAGCTTTGCCGCATGGAGCGCAAGAGTCATGAGTTCGGGTGTCTGGAAGAGCTTTATGCCCTTCCTTGTCCCATGATGCAGCCGGGCAATGGTCCGTTCCGTCTGCGCCAGGGTGGCATCCTCATCGGAGAGGCTCATGCTCCCGGCTTCGTACTCAAGAGTCAGGAACGCTTCCTCCAGCTCTTCGACCGGGTGAAGAAGGCGATGGTCAGGGGCAGCGAGGTAGTGGTAGTGATAGAATAGAAAATGGGGGGTAAGGGACATCTTGGCAAGAAAAACTGCATTTTCTCGGTTTCCCAGAAGTTTCATTGCGTAAAAATCATCATATTATTTTCAATTATTCTTAGTCCTTATAATCTACCTTGATCACGATGACGCGGATGGTCTGGATAACCTCTCTTGCAGCCACATTTCTGTGCTGGATTATGACAGCAGGTATGCGCACCGGCGACTATCAATGTACTGAATAAAAGGGCTATGCCCCAGATAATCTTCTTCATTTTGACTTATTAAATTGTAGCGTTAGTTAAATTTGAGGGCAAAAGTACAAAGAATATTCGAGAAAACAAACGGAAAATGGAGATTTCTTCGTATCTTTGCACACATATTTTGTAAGATTATGAAGAAACTGTATATTCTTTTGTGTGGGGCAACGGCGGCTCTGCTGATAGCGGCATGCCAGGGAGGAAAGACGGCTGCTGCTGATGCTGAGGCTGGCGATACCCTGGAGATGAAGTACGCCAAGTTGCTCACCATCGTGAAGCATGGCGATGTGGAAGAGACTTCCGATGCAGCAGAAGGTGTTGATTATCAGTATACTGAGGCTATCATCGCCAACCCCTGGAAGGCGGGAACGATGCTGCATCGCTACATCCTGATTCCGAAGGGAGAGGAGGGGGATAAGACGGTGGCGATGCTTGCCAGAAGGCACAGCACGGGGGCGAGATGCACTACCGATACCGTGCGCACACCGGTGGAGAGGAGTGCCGTTTTCATCGCTCCCCATTGCCAGCTGATGTACGAAATGGGCTGCCAGCAGGCCATCCGTGGTGTCTGCGATCTCGATTACATCAATATTCCGGATGTAAAGAAGAGGGCTGCTCTTTCCGGGAATACTTCTGCTCAGAATCCTATCGAGGATTGCGGTTCGAGCATGGCACCCGACATCGAGCGCATCATCGCCCTGAAACCCGAAGCCATCCTACTTTCGCCTTTCGAGAACAGCGGAGGATATGGCAAGCTCGACAAGCTGCACGTGCCCATCATCGAGGCTGCCGACTATATGGAGTCTTCGCCACTGGGCAGGGCGGAATGGATGAAATTCTACGGCATGCTCTTTAAAAACGACGGGAATGCACCGAAGACCGCTCTTGCTGCATCTTGCGAACCAAAGGCAGATTCGCTCTTTGCGAAGATAGAAAAGGAATATCTGAAGCTGAAAGCTGAGGCAGCCGGGTATCCGAAGGGCCTCTCTATCCTGACCGAAAGAAAGACGGGAAATGTATGGTATGTGCCTGGAGGTCAGAGTACTATCGGTATTCTGCTGAAGGATGCCAACGCCCGTTATATCTTTGAGGACGATGAACACAGCGGAAGTCTGGCGATGAGTCCGGAGCAAATCTTGGCGAAGGGAAAGCAGGTGGATGTATGGGCGTTCAAGTATTTCGGTGGTGCCCCTCTTTCGCAGACTCAACTGCTTCAGGAATATGACGGCTACAAGGCTCTTGCTGCCTTCAGCCGGGGTAATATCTATCAGGTAGATACCTCTACGGTACCTTATTTCGAACTTACGAGTTTCCATCCCGAACTGCTGCTCAGAGAGTTCATCATCCTGGCTCATGGCGAGCGGTTCGGCAAATTGAGATTCTATAAGAAATAGGGCTTTAATCAGAGATTTTACAAGAAATAGTTTTAGTGAATGAAAACCATTGTTTTAGGGGCAATCGCCATTATCATACTGTTTTTCGCCAACCTGGCATGGGGGAGTGTAAACATCCCATGGCAGGACGTGGGGGCGATTATTTCGGGCTCTCAGACCGACGAAACCTACCGCTATATTCTGTTGGAATCGCGACTGCCGGCGGCAATTGCCGCTTTGTTTTCGGGCGCGGCCCTCGCCACGAGCGGCTTGCTCCTGCAGACAGCCTTCCGCAATCCTCTGGCGGGTCCTGATGTATTCGGTATCAGCAGCGGAGCCGGACTGGCGGTAGCCATCGTGATGCTTGCCTTTGGCGGCAATATTGCCCTGGATGATTTAGGGGTAGGTTTTCTGGGCGATGCCGGCAACTATGCCATCGGCGGTTTCCTGGCTATCCTCATCGCAGCCTTCATAGGGGCTATGGTGGTGATGGGCATCATCACCTTCTTTTCTGCCATTGTGCGCAGCCATACGGTACTGCTCATCATCGGACTGATGGTGGGTTATCTTGCCAGCAGCGCCATCTCTTTGCTCAATTTCTTCAGCACGGCAGAGGGCGTGAAATCGTATATGGTTTGGGGCATGGGCAGCTTTGGCAATGTTTCGAGCCAGCAGATGATGTTCTTCATTCCGTTGGCCCTCATTGCCCTGGCTGCGTCTCTGCTCCTTGTAAAACCGCTGAACGCCATGCTGTTAGGCGAACAGTATGCCGAGAATCTGGGCTTCAACATCAGGCGTCTGCGCATCGTTCTGCTCATCATCACCGGTCTTCTTACGGCTGTGGTTACCGCCTTCTGTGGTCCCATCGCCTTCATCGGTCTGGCAACGCCGCATATCGCCCGCCTCATCATCGGCACGGAGAATCATCGCCGTCTGTTGCCCATCACGATGCTGATGGGTGCATCCATTGCCCTTCTCTGCAATCTCTTCTGCACCCTTCCGTCGGACGGTGGCATCATCCCCCTGAATGCCGTCACCCCGCTGTTCGGCGCCCCCGTCATCATCTATGTGTTGGTGAAAAAGCGCATCTAATTGCATATAAAAAAGCGTTTCTAGTTCGAAGAGATGAACCAGAAACGCTTTCTTTGTTATACTATGTTTTACTTGCGGAAGTTCTGTTACTTATTCACGACATTAATCGGATTGCCCTCGAGGAATGCCTTTACGTTGGCGGCTACCTGCTTGTTGAGGCGCTCGCGAGCCTCGTAGGTGGCCCAGGCAATATGAGGGGTGAGGTAAGCATTAGGCTCGCCGAAGAGCGGATTCTCCTTTGATGGCGGCTCCTGAGCCATTACGTCGGCACAGTAGGCACCCAGACTGCCTTCGTGGAGGGCAGCAGCTACGGCCTCCTCATCTACCAGCGGACCGCGACCCGTATTAACCAGGATGGCGGTATCCTTCATCTTCTCCAGACTCTCCTTATTGATGAAATGATAGGTGTCATCAGAAAGCGGACAATGGAGCGAGAGAATATCGCTCGTGGCAAGCAAACCCTCCTTGCTCACCTTCTGGATCCACTCAGGCAGATCGCTCGAATTCTTGCTGGTGCAGGTACAGATGTTCATGCCAAACTGGCGGGCGATGTTGGCAACTTTCATGCCGATATTGCCCAGTCCCATGATACCCAGGGTCTTGCCGGCAAGTTCCATCAGTGGGGTATCCCAATAACAGAAATCCTTATTGTAAGCCCAGCGCTCGTTGCGGTTCTCCTGGGTATAATGCTCTACGCGGTTGGTTACGGCAAGGATGAGGGCAAAGGTCATCTGCGCCACGCTATCTGTGCTGTAGGCAGGAATATTGGTTACGATGATGCCCTGTTTCCTGGCAGCCTCGATGTCTACCACGTTGAAACCGGTAGCCTGGATACCGATGTATTTCAGTTTAGGAAGCTGCGCCAGCGTCTCTGCATCTATCTGCACCTTGTTCAGAAGGATGATGTCGGCATCCTTGGCACGTTCCACTTTCTCTGCATCTGATGTGCGAGGATAAACTACCACCTCGCCCAGTTTCTCCAGAAGATGATAATCCAAATCTCCCGGGTTTGCGGCATAGCCGTCTAGAATAACAATCTTCATAAATTTTTCCCGTTTTCTGTTGTTATAAAATTCAAGACCCATCTGTCCTGACAAATCTGAGTCTGAGTTTATTTTAATGGGAAAAGCCTTCCCCTTGAGAAAGAGAAAGGCTTTTCCGTATGTATGGTTTATTCGTTCATCAAGTAGTTCTTGAATGATGCGAAATCCTTGGTCATCTGGATGCTCTTCTTCTCACCCTTCATGAATTCTGCAAGGCGTGCAGGAATCTCTATGTCGCTGTCAAGGATGCTGTCTACCTTCTCCTTGAACTTGGCTGGATGAGCGGTCTCGAGGAACACGCCAACCTCACCTGGCTTCAACTGCTCCTTGAGGGCGCGATAGCCGCAAGCTCCGTGAGGGTCAAGTACATACTTGGTTTCATTGTAGCACTGCTTCATGGTTTCTGCAATCTGCTCGTCCTTGTATGTAGCACCACCGATGTAGGCAGCGATGGCATCGTGATCGCCCTTGTAGAGGTCGTAGATGCGGGCAAAGTTTGATGGGTCGCCTACGTCCATGGCATTGGCGATGGTCTGCTTGCTAGGCTGTGGATTATACTTGCCTGTCTGCAGATACTCGTAGAAGATATCGTTGGCGTTGTTGGCTGCGATGAAGCGGTGGATAGGCAATCCCATCTCATGACCGAAGAGTCCGGCTGTGATGTTGCCGAAGTTGCCGCTAGGCACGCAGATAACCAACTTGTCGGCGAGACCCTTCTCCTTCATGCGGGCATAGGCATTGAAATAATAGAATGCCTGAGGCAGGAAGCGGGCAACGTTGATAGAGTTGGCTGAGGTGAGCTTCATGTGCTTGTTGAGCTCCTCGTCCATGAACGCAGATTTCACCAGTGCCTGGCAGTCGTCGAATACGCCATCTACCTCGAGGGCTGTGATGTTCTGGCCGAGGGTAGTGAACTGGCTCTCCTGAATCTTGCTCACCTTGCCCTTAGGATAGAGCACGTAAACATGGATGCCGTCAACGCCGAGGAAACCGTTGGCAACAGCCGAACCGGTATCGCCCGATGTAGCTACGAGCACATTCACCTCTTCCTTGCCCTCCTGACGTACGAAGTACTGCAGGAGACGGGCCATGAAGCGCGCACCCACATCCTTGAAGGCGAGGGTAGGACCATGGAACAGCTCGAGAGAGTAGATGTTTGGCTCTACCTCGACTACAGGGCAGTCGAATGCCAGGGTATCGTATACAATCTTCTTCAATGACTCGGCATCAACGTCCTCGCCAAAGAAGGCATCTGCTACCTTGTAGGCAATCTCCTGGAAGGAGAGCTTCTCGATGTTGTCGAAGAAATCCTGTGGCAACTTCTTGATGATTTCTGGCATATAGAGTCCACGGTCTTCTGCCAGACCTTTAACTACCGCCTTGTGAAGGTCGGCGATGGGTGCTTTCTTATTTGTTGAATAATATTTCATTTTTTGCTTTTAACTTTGAGATTTGAACATTGAACTTTATGATTAGCTTTGGGGACTATCATGAAGCCGTTGATTTTAATTGATCGCCATGAAGGCATTCATGAATTCCTGCAGCTGCAGCATGCCGTAACCGCCACTCACGCAGCTTACCTCGTCATACTTCTCTACGCTATCCGGCTCAATGCCAGGGTAATAGATGATGAAAGGAACAGGCTCCTTTACGTGGGTACGGATCTCTACCGGAGTAGGATGGTCTGGGAGAACTGCGATGCATACCGGCTCGTCCCAGGTGCTTACTTCATCGAAGATAGGCTTGATGAGTCGCTGGTCGAGGTTCTCGATGGTTTTCAGCTTCAGCTCCAGATCGCCATCATGACCTGCCTCGTCGCTCGCCTCTACGTGAACATAAACGAAGTCGTCGCCGTCCTTCAATGCCTGGATAGCTGCAGCTGCCTTGCCCTCATAGTTGGTATTGGCAAGACCGGTAGCGCCCTCAACGATGATGTTGCGCAGACCGGCGTAATGGCCGATGCCTCGAATTAGGTCTACGGCAGAAATCACAGAACCCTTCTTGATCTGTGGATACATCTGGGAGAGGGTGAGCATGTGCGGACGGTAACCGCCGCCCCAAGGCCAGATAAGATTGGCCATTCGTTCGCCACGCTCCTTGCGCGCCACATTGAAAGGATGGTTCTCCAGGAGTTCCTGACTCTCGAGAATCAGCTGGTTCAGAAGGTCAGCTGTATCACGACGGCTGATGTGACCCTCATCGCCTCCAATCTCCGGCAAGATAGGTTTCACCATCAGCTTATTCCATTCCTCGTTGGGATGATCATGAGGTGGGGCACAGTCGATATGCTTGTTTCCGTGCTTCACCACCAGAAGATGGCGATACTGGATGCCGGTAACAAACTTGACATCAGGATATTTCTTGCCGAGGGTATCGTTGAGATACTTGATGAGCACATCCGCATCTTCCGTTTCCAGGTTACCACCGTTGTGGGTGATAATCTTGCCGTCCTGCACATTGATGATGTTGCAGCGCAGGGCAAGGTCGGTAGGCTCCAGTTCATAGCCGATGCTGGCAGCCTCCAGCGGTCCGCGTCCTTCGTAAACTTCGTTCTGGTCATAGCCCATGATAGAGCTGTTGGCTACCTCAGAACCCGGATGGAATCCATCTGGCACGGTAACGAGTCTTCCTGTCTTGCCCTTCTTGGCAAGCATATCCATATAGGGTTTGTTGGCGTATTGCAGGAGAGTCTTTCCACCCAGTCTTTCTACCGGGTGGTCAGCCATTCCGTCGCCAAGAATGATAATATGTTTCATCTCTTCTTTTAATGTTAAGTGTTAAATGTTAGCGATACTCATGATGTTGGCGAATACACCGGCAGCAGTTACGCTGGCTCCGGCACCATAGCCCTGAATCATCATAGGGTATTCTTTATAGCGCTCGGTGGTGAGCAGCACGATGTTGTTGGAACCTTCCAGATTGTAGAACGGATGCTCAGGACCTACAGCCTGCAAACCTACGCTTGTCTTGCCGCCATCCAGGGTAGCAACGAAGCGCCAGCGTTTGTGCTCTACATCGAGCGCCTTGCGCTTAGCCTCGAAATCGGCATCGAGTTCAGGAAGTTTCTTCCAGAAGTTGTCGAGCGAACCCTTGAAGTATTTGTCTGGCACGAAGAGGTTCTTCTCTACATCTTCCTGCTCTACGCGGTAACCTGCCTCGCGGGAGAGAATCACCAGCTTGCGAATCACGTCCATACCGCTCAGGTCGATACGTGGATCAGGCTCGCTGTAGCCCTTCTCCTTAGCCAGTCTTACGGTCTCAGAGAATGGAACGACGCTGGAGATGGCGTTGAAGATAAAGTTGAGCGTACCTGAGAGAACTGCCTCAATCTTAAGGATTTTATCTCCGGAGTTGCGGAGGTCGTTGATGGTTCCGATGATAGGAAGACCGGCACCTACGTTGGTCTCGAAACGGAATACTACACCACGCTGGATGGCAGTCTTCTTCAGTTTTTCGTAGTTCTCATATTCGCTTGATGCAGCTATCTTGTTGGCTGCGATAATGCTTACGTTGTGCTCCAGCAGACTCTGGTAGAGAGCGGCCACATCCTTGCTGGCAGTACAGTCTACAAACACGCTGTTGAAGATGTTCATCGCCAGGATGGTATCGCGCAGAACCTCTGGAGTGCTTGGGTCTGATTTCTTCAGTTCCTCGCTGTAGTTCTCGAGATCAATACCATCGCGGTTGAAGATGGCGTTCTTGGAAGAAGCGATACCCACCACGTTGAGCTTCAGTTTGCTGCGCTCCATGAGGTCGGCATACTGGTTCTTGATCTGCTCGATAAGCTTTCCGCCCACGGTACCCACACCGCAGATGAAGAGGTTCAGCACCTTGTATTCTGAAAGGAAGAAACTGTCGTGGAGTACGTTGAGTGACTTTCTCAGATAATCGCTCTTCACTACGAACGAGATGTTGGTCTCTGAAGCACCCTGTGCACAGGCGATGACGGAAATACCGCTACGGCCGAGCCCCGATCGCAGCATGCTTCATGTTTTCACCCACGATGGCGATAGTAGCCAAGCCCTTCTCTGCGTGCATTGGGAACATGGCACCATCGGCAATCTCGTTGTGGAACTCATTGTTCAATACCTTTACAGCCTCTTCTACATCCTGCTCGCGCACACCGATAGAGGTTGAGTTCTCTGATGATGCCTGTGACACCATGAACACAGAGATGCCCTCGTTGGCAAGAGCGGTGAAGATACGGCGGTTTACACCAATCACACCGACCATGGAAAGACCGGTTACGGTGATGAGCGCTGTACCGTTGATGGAAGAGATACCCTTGATAGGCTTCTGGTCGCCATCTATCTTGTTCTTGATGATGGTGCCCGGAGCATCTGGGTTGAAGGTGTTCTTAACCTTGATAGGAATATTCTTGACACAAACCGGGTAGATGGTTGGAGGGTAGATGACCTTTGCACCAAAGTTGCAAAGCTCCATCGCCTCAACGTAACTCAGTTCGTTGATGGTATAAGCTGATTTGATGACACGTGGGTCAGCGGTCATGAAACCGTCTACATCAGTCCAGATTTCGAGCACTTCTGCATCGAGGGCAGCTGCTATGATGGCAGCTGTGTAGTCGCTACCGCCACGGCCAAGGTTGGTGGTGCGATCTGTGCTCTTGTCACGACTGATAAAACCCGGAACGAGAGATATGCGTGGAATTTCTGCAAAGGCTTCTTTTACCAGTTTGTTGGTCAGCTCGCTGTCGAGTACATGCTTGCCTTTGCCGTTCTTGCGCTCAGTCTTGATGAAGTTGCGGGAGTCGAACCATTTGGCTCCACGAATCAAAGTGGCAACAATCTTGGAACTGAGTCTTTCACCATAACTCACGATGGCATCCTGCGTTTTCTCGCTGAGGTCGTGGATGAGGTACACACCAAAATAGATGCTCTTCAACTGCTCGAAGAGGGCATCAACCGATTTGAATAAGTTTTCTCTGTCTGTAGTGTCGGTGATGATGGTATCTATCATCTTGTGGTGGCGATCAACCATGGCTTCGAATTCTACTTTCCACTGTTCATCACCCTTGAGGGCAAGTTGAGAGGTTTGCAAGAGTTTGTCCGTGATACCGCCAAGCGCGCTCACGACAACCACTACACTCTGTTTCTTAGCCTCGTTTTCAACGATACGTTTCAAGCTGAGGATGCTTTTTACGGAACCAACCGATGTTCCGCCGAATTTTAATACTTTCATATGTTCTTGAATTTTACGTTGGTAATGTAATGCCTCCCCCGAAACGACCGGGGCCGAAGCAGAACTTGAGGGCAAATGTACGAATAATATATCAAACTGCCAAGGATTTTAACAAAAAAGTAGCATATTGTAGATAAAAAAGCTATTTCAGTAGATAATTATAGGCTCTTCCTCTCCCTTATACCTTATTATATATATAAAAAACGTTGAAATGTTTGGGGGTTTCGGATTATTTGCTTAATTTTGCGCTTGCAATTCAATGCATAAAAGACATAAGCATAACAAACATAAGAAGGAACGAATGAAATATCTTTTATTCTCAGATATCCACGGCTGTTTGCCAGCCCTGGAAAAGGTCCTCGATTTCTTCGAGGCTGAACATTGTGACATGATGTGCATCATGGGGGATATCATCAATTATGGTCCCCGCAACCGCATTCCGGAAGGAATCGATCCTAAGGGTATCGTAGAAAGACTGAATGCGCTGGCAGATAAGATTGTCGCTGTGCGTGGCAACTGCGATGCGGAAGTAGACCAGATGCTCCTCGATTTCCCTATCATGGAGACCTATGCCTTGCTGGTAGACGGAGGCAAGCGCTATCTTCTGACTCATGGACATGTATACAATAAGGAAAACATGCCGAAGGGTCCTTACGAGGCTATGATCTATGGACACTCCCATCTCTGGGAACTCTCTCATAACGAGAAGGGGCAGGCCATCGTAAATACCGGCAGCATCACCTTCCCGAAGGGTGGCAATCCGCCAACCTTTGCAACATTGGAAGATGGTAAGTTCACCATGTATCAGCTGGATACGCTCGAAGTGCTGGCAACAATGGAAGCATGAAAAAGTGAAAGTGAAAAGTGAATTGTGAATGTAATGCGAAATCCGTAATATGGAATCGGTCACTTGTCACTTTTATAAAACTAATCATAAAGTTCAAAGCTCAAAGTAAATGATTCAAGAATACCAGATAAGAATTCTGCCCGAACAGGCAGCAAGCGAGGAAGGCATCAAGCGTTATCTCGCCAAAGAAAAGGGATTGGATGTAAGAACGCTCAACCAGGTGAGGGTTTTGAAGAGAAGCATCGATGCCCGTCAGCGCACCATCTTCGTCAACCTGAAGGTGCGTGCTTATATCAACGAATTTCCGCAGGACGACCAGTATGTCCATACCGAATATCCGGATGTGAGCAGCAGACCTCGTGTTATCGTTGTGGGTGAGGGACCTGGCGGTCTCTTTGCTTCCCTGCGCCTGATAGAACTGGGTTATCGTCCTATCGTGCTGGAGCGAGGCAAGGATGTGCGCGAACGCAAGAAGGACCTCTCTAACATTACCAAGACTCAGAAGGTAGATGGGGAGAGCAACTACTGTTTCGGTGAAGGTGGAGCCGGTGCTTATAGTGACGGCAAACTCTATACACGAAGCAAGAAAAGGGGAAGTGTAGATAAGATTCTGAACGTATTCTGCCAGCATGGTGCCAATACCAATATCCTGGCAGATGCCCATCCGCATATCGGTACCGACAAGTTGCCACGCGTCATTGAAAACATGCGCAACACCATCATCAAGTGTGGCGGCGAAGTGCATTTCCAGACCAAGATGATTCGTCTGATCCTTGAGAGTGAAGGTAAGCTGACGGCACCTGATGCCGCAGCTGGCGATAGGGTGATAGGTGTAGAAGCCGTGAATCTGGCTACGGGTGCTGAGGAAACTTATCGCGGACCGGTTATCCTGGCAACAGGCCATAGTGCCCGCGATGTATACCGCTATCTCGCTTCGGCAAAGATAGATATCGAGGCAAAAGGCATCGCCGTAGGTGTGCGTCTGGAACATCCTTCCCAACTCATTGACCAGATTCAGTATCACAATAAGAGTGGTAGAGGAAAATATCTGCCTGCTGCCGAATATAGCTTTGTTACTCAGGTAGATGGCAGAGGTGTCTATAGCTTCTGTATGTGTCCGGGCGGTTTTGTGATTCCGGCTGCTACAGGACCGGAACAGCTCGTGGTGAATGGTATGAGTCCGAGCAACCGCGGTACTGCCTGGAGCAACTCGGGCATGGTGGTGGAAACTCATCCCGAGGATGTGGCGCAGTTTGTGAAGGAACATCAGTCTGTCATCGAACAGCAGGAAATGAAGGCACAGGAGAATGCTTCACTCTTCACTCCTCACTCTTCACTCCAGATGATGTACTTCCAGGAAATCGTGGAAAAGCAATGCTGGCAGCAGGGCAATATGAAGCAGACTGCACCGGCACAGCGCATGGCTGACTTCGTGAACAATCGCTTGAGTTATGATCTGCCAAAGAGCAGCTATGCACCAGGCTTGATTTCGAGTCCGTTGCATTTCTGGATGCCGTCTTTCGTGAGCAAGCGACTGCAGGAAGGCTTCAAGACCTTCGGCAAGAATGCCCATGGTTTCCTGACCAACGAGGCTACGCTGATAGCGATGGAGACGAGAACCTCATCGCCTGTCCGCATCGTCCGTGACCGCGAAACCTTGCAGCATGTCCGCATCCAGGGACTCTTCCCATGTGGCGAAGGTGCTGGTTATGCAGGCGGAATCGTATCGGCTGGTGTAGACGGAGAAAGATGTGCAGAGATGTGTGCTGAGTATTTGAAACAACAATAAGCGAATGCCTGAAATGATGAAATACAGAAAAACGGGAAAGTTTAAGCTGGGCTTCTTGACTTTACTCCTGAGTGTGCTCTTCGTGGCGTGTGGCTCGGGAGCGTCAGATGCTGACAGGCAAATCAAGAGCAAGACTGATTTGAAGGGGGCTGTGATTGGTGTGCAGCTCGGTACCACTAGCGACGGACTAGCTACGGAGCTGGAAAAGGAAGGTGGCGGTACCAAGGTAGAACGGTATAACAAGGGAGCCGATGCCATCCAGGCACTCCTGCAGGGTAAGATAGACTGCATGGTGACCGATGAGGCGCCAGCCAAGGCATTCCAACGGGTGAACCCATCGCTCCGTATCCTGCCCGAAACCTTCGATGCATCCTCTTTCGCCATCTGCGTGGCTAAGGATCATGCTGAGTTGCAGCAGTCCATCAATCATGCCATCCGTATCCTGAAAGAGAATGGCGTCATCGATTCCATCGTCAACCGCCATCTGGAACGGGGCATAGCCGTGGCTTATACGCCAAAGACTTCTGAGGTGAAGAAGGTGGGACCGGAAGCGCTGCAGAAACTCGGCTTGAAGACGAGTCTCCGTTTTGCCACCAACGCTACCTTCGAGCCTTTCGAATATTACCAGAATGGCAAGATTGTGGGCATCGACGTGGATGTGGCGAATGCCATCGGCGATGTGCTGGGCGTGGATGTCGAGATTCTCGATATGGAGTTTGATGCCATCATCACCTCTGTACAGGCTGGTAAGGCAGATGCGGGTATTGCCGGCATCACGGTTACTCCTGAACGGAAGAAGAATATCGGATTTACAGATTCCTATGCCGATGTGCGACAGGTTATCATGGTGAATTCCAATGAAGTGAAAGCAGCTGGTAACCAGCCGGGAGTGATAGATAAGTTTAAATCCTGCTTCATAGATGACAACCGTTATCAGTATCTGTTGCAGGGTTTGGGCAATACACTCATCATCACCTTCTTCGCCATCATCCTTTCCGTGATACTCGGAACGCTGATAGCTATTGTCAGAGCACGTCATGAACGTAAGGGCGACTGGAAGATTCCGAACATGCTCTGCCAGCTGTACCTTACCATCATGCGAGGCACGCCAACCATGGTGCAGTTGCTCATTATCTATTATGTGGTGTTTGCATCAGCAGATGTCAATAAGATACTGGTGGCTGTCATCGCCTTCGGCTTGAACTCGGCAGCTTATATTGCCGAGGTAATCCGCTCGGGCATTATGTCGGTGGATAATGGTCAGATGGAGGCGGGTAGAAGTCTTGGTCTTTCGTATGGCAAGACGATGCGTCTCATCATCCTTCCGCAAGCCTTCAAGAATGTGCTTCCGGCTATGGGTAACGAGCTTATCACTCTGCTCAAGGAAACCTCTATCAGCGGTTATATCGGACTGGTAGACTTGACCAAGGGTTCCGACATCATCCGAAGCATTACTTACGAAGCGATGATGCCGTTGGGCGTAGTAGCCTGCCTCTATCTCGTTCTTGTTCTCGGACTGAACGCTGGAGTGAGAAGGCTGGAGAAGAGACTGAGAAAGAGCGAAAGGAAATGAGGAATCCTGAAAGGGCAAAAGCTTTAAAACAATGGATAAAATGAACGAAATAATCAAGATAGAAGGACTTCGTAAACGCTTCGGCGACAACGAGGTGCTGAAAGGCATTACCACCTCGGTGAGTAAAGGTGAGGTGGTTGCTATCATCGGTCCGTCGGGTTGTGGCAAGAGTACCTTCCTGCGTTCCATCAACCTTCTGGAAGAACCTACCGAGGGTAAAGTCTTTATCGATGATATGGATATTACATCAAGCGATGTTGATATCAACCGAATGCGCCAGAGGGTGGGTATGGTATTCCAGCAGTTCAATCTCTTCCCTAATATGACCATACGCCGCAACATCATGCTGGCTCCGGTAGAATTGGGTAAGATGACAAGGGAAGAGGCTGATGAGAAGGCAACGGAACTCCTGACCCGTATCGGATTGCTGGATAAGGCCGACAGTTATCCCGACAGTCTGTCGGGCGGACAGAAACAGCGCGTAGCTATCGCCCGTGCCTTAGCGATGAATCCTGAGGTAATCCTCTTTGATGAGCCGACTTCGGCTCTCGATCCGGAAATGGTGGGAGAGGTGCTGCAGCTGATGAAAGATGTTGCTGCCGAGGGAATGACGATGGTGGTGGTGACCCATGAGATGGGATTTGCAAGAGAAGTGGCCAACCGTGTACTCTTCTTCAGTGACGGCTATATCACGGAAGACGGAACTCCTGAGCAAATATTCAACCATCCGAAATCGCCAAGATTGCAGGAGTTTCTGGGAAAGGTTCTGTAATAGTTGATAGTTAACAGTTTTGTAATAGTTGATAGTTAACAGTTTATAGTTAACAGTTACTTGATGACAATAAAAAAAGATGCATTACTGGTATATCCAGCAATGCATCTTTTTTATTTGATGGTCTACAGCCTGTAAACTATTAACTATTAACAGTTTTCTTCTCTATAATCTCTTCTGCACGTTTCAGAGCCTTGCTGATGTGATCTGTGATATTATCCTTGCCAAGAATATTGTAGAAGCCAGCCTTTTCCAACTGGGCGTTTACCTTCTCGCAAACACCGGAGAGTACAACCTGAATGTCCTCCTTCTGACTCATCTCGCAGAGGTTGGTGAGGTTATGGATACCGGTTGAATCAACAAATGGAACCTTGCGCATACGGATGACGCGTACCAGTGGACGGTCACCGAAAGCTGCCATCACTTCCTCAAACTTGTTACCAGCTCCGAAGAAGAAAGGACCATTGATTTCGTATACCTCTACGCCCTTCGGAATCGTATAGTGCTCCAGGTTGGTAGAGAGGAAGTCAAACTCCTTGTTCAAGTCAATCTCATCATCGGTAATAGCTGTCACGTCGGTGGTTTCGCTCATTCGCTTCATGAAGAGCAGACAGGCGATAATCAGACCCACTTCAATGGCTACTGTCAAATCGAAGATGATGGTGAGGAAGAAGGTAATCAGAAGTACGGTTACATCGCTCTTCGGATTCTTCATCAATGCCAGGAAACTTCTCCATCCGCTCATTCCGTAAGATACAACTACCAATACACCGGCAAGACATGCCATAGGAATGTACTGGGCAAGAGGCATCAGAAAGAGGAAGATGAGCAGCAGAACTATGGCGTGGATGATGCCTGCAATAGGAGTCTTACCGCCATTATTGATATTGGTCATTGTGCGGGCAATGGCACCTGTTGCAGGAATACCGCCAAAGAGGGGAGAGGCGATATTGGCCAAACCCTGAGCTACCAACTCGGTGTTACTGTCGTGATGATCGCTGATTACACCATCGGCAACAGTTGCTGAAAGCAAACTCTCAATGGCTCCCAGGATGGCGATGGTGATAGCTGGTGATACAAGACTCTTGATGGTCTCCCAATTCATGGCTGGTACCTGAGCTGCAGGCAGTTCGTTGCTGATAGAAAAGCGGTCACCAATGGTCTCGATACTCTCAACGCCGGCAAACTGCTTGAGCAGTAAGGATACAACGGTCATCAGGATGATGGCAATAAGAGAGCCCGGAATCTTCTTGCTGAACTTAGGGGTGATGGCGATAACCACTACGCTTACTACTCCGATAAGGGCACACCAAGGATCTATGGTGTCAAAGCTTTGGAAGTAGACGCCCCATTTCTCCAGAAAATCAGAAGGATTTGAAGTCAACGTCAATCCAAAGAGATCCTTGATCTGGGTCGTGAAGATGGTTACGGCGATACCACTGGTAAATCCCACAACGATAGGGTAAGGGATATACTTGATGATGGTTCCAAGACGGAGAAGTCCGAAGAGAACCAGGAACAGACCAGCCATCAGTGTCGCTATCGTCAAACCTTCCATGCCATATTTCTGGATAATGCCATAGATGATAACGATGAATGCTCCCGTAGGACCACCAATCTGCACTTTGCTTCCACCGAAGATGGAGATGATGAGACCTGCTACAATGGCGGTGATGATACCCTTTTCAGGGGTCACGCCAGAAGCGATACCGAATGCGATGGCCAGAGGCAGGGCTACGATACCAACGATGATACCTGCCATGAGGTCAGACATGAATGTTTTCTTGTTGTATGTCTTTAAACAGGAAAACAAACTCGACTTAATTGCTAATGCCTTCATTTGAAAGTTTTAAAATATATGTAATTAATCTTGTTATCCGTTAAAACGTGTGCAAAGGTACTATATTTTTTTTAATTGGCAAAATGTTTTTCTGAGTTTCTCCCTTTTCTTCGATAATATTCTTCTTTGATAGATATATTCTCCGGATAATACTTTTCTAGTTGAATCCTGATTTCTTTTCGGTCTTGGAATATGAGTACAATATTATTAATGCGCTTGCGGGTGTGCGCCCGCACATGCAGGCAGGCGTGTGCATGTATAAAATAAAGTGTAGTGGTAAGAAAAACTCTAGAAAGTCTTTATAAGTGTTAAAAATGCGCTAAAATCTAAACTTTTTTGCGAAAAGATTTGGTGGAATGAAAAATAGTTAGTACTTTTGCACTCGCTTTTGAGAAATACGGTTTCTCTTAGCAACTAAAGAAAGAGTTCTTTGAAAGATTTTACATAAACAGACAAGTAGTACAAGAAGCGGTTAACTTCTTAGAAATAAGAAAGTTGACTGGGTAAAAGAAACGAACCGTCAAGCAATTGACAAGTCAGGTTTACTAAGCTTCAATAAACGAAAAGGATATTCGTCCTAAGTACAGACAACAAACAAACCAAGCCGCAAGGCTAGGTAAAAAAAGATATTTTACAATGGAGAGTTTGATCCTGGCTCAGGATGAACGCTAGCTACAGGCTTAACACATGCAAGTCGAGGGGAAACGACATCGAAAGCTTGCTTTTGATGGGCGTCGACCGGCGCACGGGTGAGTAACGCGTATCCAACCTGCCCACCACTTGGGGATAACCTTGCGAAAGTAAGACTAATACCCAATGATATCTCTAGAAGACATCTGAAAGAGATTAAAGATTTATCGGTGATGGATGGGGATGCGTCTGATTAGCTTGTTGGCGGGGTAACGGCCCACCAAGGCAACGATCAGTAGGGGTTCTGAGAGGAAGGTCCCCCACATTGGAACTGAGACACGGTCCAAACTCCTACGGGAGGCAGCAGTGAGGAATATTGGTCAATGGACGAGAGTCTGAACCAGCCAAGTAGCGTGCAGGAAGACGGCCCTATGGGTTGTAAACTGCTTTTATAAGGGAATAAAGTGAGAGTCGTGACTCTTTTTGCATGTACCTTATGAATAAGGACCGGCTAATTCCGTGCCAGCAGCCGCGGTAATACGGAAGGTCCGGGCGTTATCCGGATTTATTGGGTTTAAAGGGAGCGTAGGCCGGAGATTAAGCGTGTTGTGAAATGTAGATGCTCAACATCTGAACTGCAGCGCGAACTGGTTTCCTTGAGTACGCACAAAGTGGGCGGAATTCGTGGTGTAGCGGTGAAATGCTTAGATATCACGAAGAACTCCGATTGCGAAGGCAGCTCACTGGAGCGCAACTGACGCTGAAGCTCGAAAGTGCGGGTATCGAACAGGATTAGATACCCTGGTAGTCCGCACGGTAAACGATGGATGCCCGCTGTTGGTCTGAATAGGTCAGCGGCCAAGCGAAAGCATTAAGCATCCCACCTGGGGAGTACGCCGGCAACGGTGAAACTCAAAGGAATTGACGGGGGCCCGCACAAGCGGAGGAACATGTGGTTTAATTCGATGATACGCGAGGAACCTTACCCGGGCTTGAATTGCAGAGGAAGGATTTGGAGACAATGACGCCCTTCGGGGCCTCTGTGAAGGTGCTGCATGGTTGTCGTCAGCTCGTGCCGTGAGGTGTCGGCTTAAGTGCCATAACGAGCGCAACCCCTCTCCTTAGTTGCCATCAGGTCAAGCTGGGCACTCTGGGGACACTGCCACCGTAAGGTGTGAGGAAGGTGGGGATGACGTCAAATCAGCACGGCCCTTACGTCCGGGGCTACACACGTGTTACAATGGCAGGTACAGAGAGACGGTCCCTTGCAAAACGGATCAAATCCTTAAAGCCTGTCTCAGTTCGGACTGGGGTCTGCAACCCGACCCCACGAAGCTGGATTCGCTAGTAATCGCGCATCAGCCATGGCGCGGTGAATACGTTCCCGGGCCTTGTACACACCGCCCGTCAAGCCATGAAAGCCGGGGGCGCCTAAAGTCCGTGACCGTAAGGAGCGGCCTAGGGCGAAACTGGTAATTGGGGCTAAGTCGTAACAAGGTAGCCGTACCGGAAGGTGCGGCTGGAACACCTCCTTTCTGGAGAGACGGATTTCCTATGGAGATTTAGGAACATGACTTAAAAAGTTCGCTTCTCTTCTTGTACGCACCATCTGTTTAATCAAATACAGGAGACTGGGATTCCTTATACATTATATAATATATAGGGATGGCTCAAGCAAAATGGTTCAACTCCACAATCTCCACCATGCCTTTTAAGGCAAGAAGATCTTTGACATATTGACACAAGCAAAACTGTAAGTAATGAACTTTAGTTCAGACTAAAGTAAATCAAATCGCAAGATGAGATTTCACTTTGTTAGAATACAGCTGAAAGTATGAGCTACTTATTCGTTATTCGGAAACGAGTAACAAGAATACAGTCGTAAAGAAAGTAAGAAAGGGCGTATGGCGGATGCCTAGGCTCACGGAGGCGATGAAGGACGTGATAAGCTGCGATAAGCTTCGGGTAGGTGCAAATAACCCTTGATCCGGAGATTTCCGAATGGGACAACCTAGCCGTCTGAAGGACGGTTACTAGCACTTAAGTGTTAGAGCTAACGCAGGGAACTGAAACATCTTAGTACCTGTAGGAAGAGAAAATAAATGAATGATTCCCCCAGTAGTGGCGAGCGAACGGGGAACAGCCCAAACCGTTGACGTCGCAAGGCGCCAGCGGGGTTGTAGGACCGCGACATTGTATGCAAATCGTGAACAGAACACTTTGGAAAATGTGACCATAGACGGTGATAGTCCAGTATGTGAAGCGAAATGCAGCATAGCGGTATCCTGAGTAACGCGGGACACGAGGAATCCTGCGCGAATCTGCCGGGACCATCCGGTAAGGCTAAATACTCCCGTGAGACCGATAGCGAACGAGTACTGTGAAGGAAAGGTGAAAAGAACCCCGAGCAGGGGAGTGAAATAGTTCCTGAAACCATACGCCTACAAGCGGTCGGAGCATCTTACGATGTGACGGCGTGCCTTTTGCATAATGATCCTACGAGTTACCGTCACTGGCGAGGTTGAGTGTCATGAGACACGTAGCCGCA